>Ga0334884_1000054_pt1 | contig 194202 bp, 184 predicted proteins | sample GraSluR1_MG_7_FD_207215 | JGI IMG/M metagenome (GOLD analysis project Ga0334884, IMG submission 207215) | Sludge microbial communities from methane-producing bioreactor in Wageningen University, Netherlands - Granular Sludge_12_05 R1 | ecosystem: Engineered > Bioreactor > Anaerobic >... | reverse complement strand
ACACAGTTCGCGCGTGGTCGTGGCTGTTGTGGGGGTTGTGGAGGTTGCGGTTCACGCTCAGCGGAGCGTCCAGGGCGCCGTGAAACGGCGTGCACGATGCCCGGGTTGAACTCTCAAGGCGGTAGCGGGGGTTCGAATCCCCTCGGGGCTACAAGGTGAGACCCCTTGTCAGAGGCAACTCTGGCAAGGGGTCTCGCTTGTCTACGAGCCCTACAGAACGTCTTCAACGCGGGCGGAGCTCGGCTGGGGGTTCGCCGCGACGGTGGTGCAGTGAAGTGGGGCCAACGACCTGGCGGGGGTGGCCGCGAAGCGCACCAGGAACGGTTCACGGCGCGCTGCTTGCCAGCTCGCTGGCGGTGCCGGGCAGGTTCTCCCTGCTCACGCCCACCGACTCGCCTCCATCCGCTTCTGGCGCAAGGGGTGCTCCGGTCATGGCGCGGGGGTTCGCCGCCGTTGTCGTGGCCGCTTGGCGAAGTGGGGGATCAGGAAGGGTGTGGCGCGCTTGTACTCCAGGTATTCGATCCCGAAGCGGGCTTCAAGTTCCGCTTCTTCGAGCGCCTTCGCGTAGACCAGAAGGAGCGTGGCGATGACCAGCACAAGGGTGATCGCCGAGAGAGAGCCGAGCCACACGGCGACGCCGAAATAGGCGGTGGCCGTGCCGAGCACCATCGGGTTGCGGCAGTACGTGTAGGGCGGAGAAACGACAAGGCGTTGGGTGGGCGCCATCGGCACCGGGGTGCCGCGGCCGAGCCGTACCTGGACAAGCACTGACCATAACCCGAGGCTGCCGCCGCCGGTGACGAGCAGCACACCTGCGATGGTCGCTGCTGGGCTGCCGAACCCCGGCAGTCCGAGCGCCTGGTCCATCCGGTCTGCCGCGACGGCGATCAGCATCGGCACCCCGGCCAAGAAGACGCCGCCCGCCAGAATCAGGGTGAGCACGAGCAGCCGAGTGCTCGGCCTGCGCCGGGCCCACTCCAGATACCTGCTCATGGGATGCCTCTCCTACGCAACCACCTCCATGGTGGTCCGCACGGAAGCCGTGGCCAAGCCCTGATGGCCGCTTCAGTCGCTGAGGCTGCGGAGTCGCTCGCCTGCCCCAGGGGGACCCGCGTCGGCGCGCCGTGCCTGCCGTGCTGCGGACGTTAGCCTCCCGGCTGCCCGGTCTCGACCTCATCTGGCTGTCGGCTCGTGCCATTTCGCGAGGAGTTGGGCTGCCTGGCGATGTCGAGGGCGTAGGCGAGGACGATGGCTCGGGCGAGGAGTGAGTCTGCGGCGCCCTGCTCACGAAGGATCGTGGCGTCGGCTTCGGCTGCTTGTCGACGCATCTCGCGCTCGAGCGCAGCGGTGATCAGCGCGGCACGGCTCGCGGCCTTGCCCCGGGCCACCGCTTCGCGTCCGGTGGCCTCACCGGGCATCGGCGAGGTCCCGGGCCGATCGAGGCCCCAGTCGGGTGGCCTACGCTTCGAGGTTGGCCGCCCTCGCCCTGAAGCCTCAGGTCGTGCCGTCGATCCGGTGTAGACGAAGCGTCCTCGCAGGGAAGGGTCGCCTGGTCAGTAGCCGAGATAGCGCCCGGGCCGGTGGTTCAGCGCGAGCACGATGTTCAGCACGACCGCACCGGCCGCAGAGAGCAGCACGTTGGCCGGCGGCACGACGGTGAGCGCAACCAGGATGATGGTCACGTCCATCGCCATCTGCACGTAGCCGGCTCTCCAGCCCACCTTCTCCTGCACGATCAGCGCCAGCGTGTTCAGCCCGCCCAGGCTCGAGCGGTGCCGGAAGACCATCAGCATGCCCACTCCGGCGAGCAGGTTGCCGACCAGCGTCGCGTAGACGGGGTTCAGCTGCAGGCCAGGGAACATCAGGGGGTGCAGGTACGCGAAGCCGGACACCATCGCGATCGAGACCAGGGTCCGCAACGTGAAGTCCCAGCCCTTGCTCCGGACCGCCAGAGCGAGGAACGGCAGGTTGGTCAGGAAGTACAGCACCCCGAACGAGATTCCGGTGGCATAGCTGAGCAGCAACGACAAGCCCGCAGTGCCGCCGGTGACCGCGTGCGCCGACTTCAGCAGGAAGATGCCCAGGGACGCGACGAACGTGCCCGTGACGAGACCGAAGACATCCTCGACAAGGCTGTGGCGCAGCCCGGACGGCGCGTCCTCGATCGGATGCGTGGTCACCCGACTCCCCGTTCGAAGGTCGCGAGCACGGCGAGCACCCGGTTGTTCGTCTCCGGATCGGCCAGCGTGACCCGGACGCCGTCACCGGCGTAGCCACGCACCAGAACGCCGGCCGCGTCGAAGGCGGCCACCAGGCGCTCCCGCTCGGCGTCGCCGCAGCGCAGCCAGAAGAAGTTGGCCTCGCCGTCGGGCACGACCCAGCCCAGCTCGCGCACGGCGGCCTCCACCCGCGGACGCTCGGCGATCACCGCGGCGGCGCGGGCGGACACCTCGTCCGCCGAGTCGAGTGCGGCGAGCGCTGCGGCCTCGGCCAGGTTGCTCACCGAGAACGGCACCTGGGTGCGGCGCAGACCCTCGGCGATCTCCGGACGGGCAAGCGCGTAGCCGACTCGCAGCCCGGCCAGGCCGTACGCCTTGGAGAACGTCCGCAGCAGGCACAGGTTCGGGTACTGCCGGTACAGCGCGAGGGTGTCCAGTTCACTGGACCCGAACTCGCGGTAGGCCTCGTCCAGCACCACGAGCACGCTGGTGGGCACCAGTTCGAGGAAGCCGGCGAGCTCATCGAGCGCGATCCCGGTTCCGGTGGGGTTGTTCGGCGAGCACAGCAGCACCACCCGGGTGCGCGGGGTGATCGCCGACAGCATCGCGGGCAGGTCATGGCCCTCGTCCGCCCGCAGCGGTACGCGGATCGCGTTCGCGCCCGCGATCTGGCACAGGATCGGGTAGGCCTCGAACGAGCGCCACGCGAAGACGACATCGTCCCCTGCGTCGCAGAGCGCGCCGATCAGCTGTGAGAGCACGCCGACGCTGCCCGGCCCGACCGCGACCTCCTCGACACCGACGCCGTTCGACTCGGCCAGGCGCTCCCGCAGGGTCGCGGTGGCCATGTCGGGGTAGCGGTGCACGCGTCCGGCGGCCGCGGCGATCGCCTCCAGCACCTTCGGCAGCGGCGGGTAGTGGCTCTCGTTGGACGCGAGCGGGGCGATGTCCCCGCCAGTGGCCTTGCGGCCCGCGACGTAGGCCGGCAGGGCTTCGACGGCGGCACGAAGCCGGGGGAGGGCGACGGGATCCACGAGTACACCTTTCGACTGGTGCGGCTATGGTCGCGAACCTTCGGCACTGTGCGCAACTGGGGTCGGACAGTATGTGCATCCTGCTTCCCTTTCGGCCCTGGATTGAGCAGGATGCTCAGCATGAGTCTGATCGATCCCCTGGACGCAAGGATCCTGCTCGCCCTCGACGACGACCCGGACGCCACCACCCTCTCCATCTCACGCAGTCTCGGCGTGGCCCGCAACACCGTGCAGGCCCGGTTGAAGCGATTGCAGGCAGCCGGCGCGCTGCGCGACTTCGGCCAGCGGGTCGACCACGCCGCCCTCGGCTATCCGCTGGTCGCGTTCGTGTCGCTCGAGATCAGCCAGGCCAACGGCGAAGCGGCGGCGGCCGGAGTGGTGGCCCTTGCCGAGGTGATCGAGATCCACTCCACCACCGGCGACGCCGACCTGCTGGTGAAGGTGGTCGCCCGGGACACCGCCCACCTCTACCGGGTCACGAACGCGATGCTCGAGATCCCCGGCGTGACCCGGAGTAGTACTGCGATCTCGCTGGCCGAGGTGCTGCCCACCCGGATGCGCGCCCTGCTCGAGGTGGCTGCGCGTGGCTGACCCGGTGCGGATGCGGTTCCGTCGCTTCGTCGCGTCCTCGCGCAAGCGGGCCCCCCTGTATTCGCGGATCAGCGCAGCGCTGGCGGACTGGCCCGGTCTGGAGGAGCTCCTCGCGGACGCGCCCGACCCCGCCCGGGTTCCGGTGAACCTGTTCGCGGCCGTCCACTACCTGCTGCTGGCCGATCCTGCCGAGCCGCTGGCCCGGTTCTACCCGAACCTCGCCGGAGGGCGCGCCGACACCGGTGACCCGGCGCCGGAGTTCCTCGCCTTCTGCGCGGACCACTCCGCGGAGGTTCGCGAACTGGTGGCGACCCGGCTGCCCCAGACCAACGAGGTCGGCCGCGCGTCGGTGCTGGTCGCGGCCCTGGGGGAGCTGCCTCGGGGGCCCCGCGCCCACCTCGACATCGGAGCCAGCGCCGGGCTTAACCTGATGCTCGACCGGCTCGCCTACAGCGACGGCCACGGCGTGTTGGGTGGATCAGACCTGGTGCTGGAGTGCACGGTGCGTCCCGAGGGCCGGCGACTGGCAGGGGAACTCCCTGTGATCACGTCGCGGTTGGGCCTGGACGCCAACCCGCTCGACCTCACGAACTCCGAGGATGCCCGCTGGCTGGAGGCCTGCGTGTGGCCCGACCAGGCCGACCGGTTCGTGCGGCTGCGGCGGGCGATCGAACTGTTCGTGGCCGACCCGGCGCCGCTGCGGCGCGGCGACGCGGTGGCGGACCTGCGCTCGGCTGTGGCCGCACTGGGCCCAGGGATTCCGGTGGCGACCACGACCTGGATGCTGTGCTACCTGGACGCCGGAGCGCAGCGGGAGTTCGCTGCCGTGCTCGCCGGTATCGGAGCGGAGCGCGACCTCGACTGGGTGTGGGCGGAGAGCCCCTCCGTCGTCGACGTGCTTCCACTCCCGGACGCGCTGGTCGGCAGCGACCCCACGCTGCTCGGGTACTCGAGCTGGCGCGACGGTCGTCGTACCGACCGGGTCCTGGCCCAGTGCCACCCGCACGGCTACTGGCTGACCTGGTGGTGAGTTTCGGGCCGCCCGGACCGGGTATCCGGGTGGAGACACCCGAATGAAGGAGCACCACCATGACCACGACCACGGGAACCGGAATCGCCCTGCTGGTGATCGGCGCCATCCTCAGCTTTGCCGTGCGGGACTCGATCTCCGGGGTGAACCTGACCCTGATCGGCTACATCTGCATGGGTGCGGGCCTGCTGGCTGTGATCCTCGGCCTGGTCACGAACGCGCAGGCCACCCGTCGCACCAACGTGGTGGAGCATCGCGACGAGCAGGCCTGAGCACGGGGGGCTGTCGCTGCGTCGGGGGTGAGGAGATCAGGCCTCGCCGCCGTTGCGGCGGAGCACCTCGCTGAGCCGCTCGGCTGCGGCGATCACCGCCGGGGCGTGCAGGCGTCCGGGCTGGCGGGAGAGACGCTCGATCGGGCCGGACACGCTGACCGCTGCGATGACCTTGCCGCTGGGGGAGCGCACCGGAGCCGAGACGGAGGCGACGCCGGGTTCGCGCTCTGCGACCGACTGCGCCCAGCCGCGGCGGCGGACGGTGGCCAGGGCCACCGCGGAGAAGGAGGAGTTCTGCAGGCCGCGCTGGATCCGCTCGGGATCCTCCCAGGCCAGCAACACCTGGGCGGCCGAGCCGGCGCCCATGGTCAGCTGCGTGCCGACCGGGATGGTGTCGCGCAGGCCGGAGGGACGCTCCGCTGCGGCTGCGCAGACGCGCATGTCGCCCTGACGGCGGAACAACTGGGCGGACTCGCCGGTGATGTCACGCAGGCGGGCCAGTACCGGACCGGCGGTGGCCAGCAGGCGGTCCTCGCCGGCTGCGGAGGCCAGCTCGGTGAGGCGGGGTCCGAGCACGAAGCGTCCCTGCAGGTCGCGACTGACCAGGCGGTGGTGCTCGAGAGCGACGGCGAGGCGGTGCGCGGTGGGCCGGGCGAGCCCGGTGGCTGTGACGAGGCCGGCGAGGGTGGTCGGGCCTTGCTCCAGGGCGGTCAGCACGAGAGCCGCCTTGTCGAGGACTCCGACGCCGCTTGAGTTGTCCATAGGATAAGACTGCCGTCTCGCATCATGATATGCAAGCTGATAATGTTGCCGAGCGATAGCCCACCACGCTGCACTGATGGAGGTCCGATGGGCAAAACCCTGAGTGACAAGGTATGGGAGAAGCACGTCGTCCGCACGGCGGAAGGCGAGCCCGACCTGCTGTACATCGACCTGCACCTCGTCCATGAGGTCACCAGCCCCCAGGCCTTCGACGGGCTCAGGCTCGCCGGGCGGCCGGTGCGGCGCACCGACCTGACCATTGCGACCGAGGACCACAACACGCCGACGCTGAACATCCTGGCGCCGATCGCCGACCCGATCTCGAAGCTCCAGGTCGACACCCTGCGCAAGAACGCCGACGAGTTCGGCGTCCGCCGGCACTCGCTGGGCGACCTCGACCAGGGCGTCGTGCACATCATCGGTCCCCAGCTGGGTCTGACCCAGCCCGGGCTGACCGTGGTGTGCGGCGACTCGCACACCTCGACGCACGGCGCCTTCGGCGCGCTCGCCTTCGGCATCGGCACCTCGGAGGTCGAGCACGTGCTGGCCACCCAGACCCTGCCGCAGGCCCGTCCCAGGACGATGGCCGTGAACATCAACGGCACCCTGGCCGAGGGCGTCACGGCCAAGGACATCGTGCTGGCCCTGATCGCCAAGGTCGGCACCGGTGGCGGCCAGGGCTACGTCGTGGAGTACCGCGGCGACACCATCCGCAACCTCTCGATGGAGGGCAGGATGACGATCTGCAACATGAGTATCGAGTGGGGGGCCAAGGCCGGCATGATCGCGCCGGACGAGACCACCTTCGCCTACCTGAAGGGACGTCCGCACGCGCCCGAGGGCGAGGACTGGGATGCCGCCGTCGCGTACTGGCGGACCCTGTTCTCCGACGACGACGCGGCATTCGACCGCGAGGTCGACATCGACGCCTCCACGCTGACGCCGTTCGTCACCTGGGGCACCAACCCGGGGCAGGGCGTCCCGCTGGGTGCCACCGTTCCGTCGCCGGCCGACTTCGCCGACCCGGTCGACCGGGCGTCCGCCGAGCGGGCGCTGGAGTACATGGGACTGAGCGCGGGCACCCCGATGCGCGACGTGCACGTGGACACCGTCTTCCTCGGCTCCTGCACCAACGGGCGGATCGAGGACCTGAGACTGGCAGCCTCGGTGATCAAGGGACGGAAGGTCGCCGACGGCATCCGGATGTTGGTCGTCCCCGGCTCGGCCCGGGTCCGGCTGCAGGCGATGAGCGAAGGCCTGGACAAGGTCTTCACCGACGCCGGTGCCGAATGGCGGGAGGCGGGTTGCTCGATGTGCCTGGGTATGAACCCCGACCAGCTGGCGCCGGGGGAGCGCAGCGCGTCCACCTCCAACCGCAACTTCGAAGGCCGCCAGGGCAAGGGCGGACGCACCCACCTGGTGTCGCCGGCGGTGGCCGCTGCCACCGCCGTCCGCGGCACCCTGAGTTCCCCGGCCGACCTGTAAGGAGATCGAGATGGACAAGTTCAGCTCGCACACCGGCATCGCCGTCCCGCTGCGGCGCAGCAACGTCGACACCGACCAGATCATCCCGGCCGTCTACCTCAAGCGGGTCACCCGGACCGGTTTCGAGGACGGGCTGTTCGCTGCCTGGCGCGGCGACAGCGAGTTCGTCCTCAACAAGGAGGAGTACAAGGCCGGCTCGATCCTGGTCGCCGGACCCGACTTCGGCACCGGGTCCTCGCGGGAGCATGCCGTCTGGGCGCTGCAGAACTACGGCTTCAAGGTGGTGATCGGCTCGCGCTTCGGCGACATCTTCCGCGGCAACTCCGGCAAGGCCGGCCTGGTGATCGCCACCGTGTCGCAGGACGTCGTGGAGAAGCTGTGGGACATCGCGGAGAGCGAGCCCGGCATCGAGTTCACCGTGGACCTGCGGCACCGCACGGTCGAGGCAGCGGACAACGTCTTCGAGTTCAGCATCGACGACTACACCCGGCAGCGCCTGCTCGAGGGGCTGGACGACATCAGCCTCACCCTGCAGCACGAGGCCGAGATCGCCGCGTACGAGGCGAACCGCCCGGCCTGGCTGCCGCGGACCCTGCCCGTGAAGACCGCGGGGTGAGGTCCGGTTCGGTTCCCGAGCCTGGGCCGGCCCGGGGGCCTGTCGAGGCCGCGTCCCCACGCACGCCGCTGAAGCTGGCCAATCCGACGCCGGTGCAGCCCACCTACCGGAGGCTGGCCCGGTTCGCGGGCTGGCTGCTGCGGCGGATCACCGACCAGGACTGGGACAACGCCGAGCACCTGCCCCGCACGGGCGGCGCGATCGTGGTCAGCAACCACATCTCCTATGCCGACCCGCCCGCTCTCGCGCAGTACCTGATCTGGCGCGGACGCTGGCCCCGTGCGCTCGGCAAGTCGGACCTGTGGAAGGTGCCGGTGATCGGGCGGCTCGCCCGGGCCACGGGACAGATCCCGGTGGAACGGGGCACGGAGCGGGCCAGGGACGCCCTCGTCCACGCACAGGACGCGCTCGAGGCGGGTGAGCTGATCATCGTCTACCCCGAGGGCACGATCACCGCCGACCCGGACACGTGGCCGATGACCGCCCGGCCCGGCGCGGCCCGCCTGGCCCTGAAGACCGGCTACCCGGTGATCCCGGTAGGCCAGTGGGGCGCGAACTTCATCATGCCGGGCAAGCGGCCGGGCTGGCCGAGGCTGTGGCCGCGCCGCACCCTGGTCTTCCGCACCGGGGCGCCGGTGGACCTGTCCGACCTGGCCGGGCGCACCGATTCCGAGGCGGTCGTCGCCGCGGGCGTACGGATCATGGACGCGGTGACTGCGCTGGTTGCACAGATCCGCCAAGCAGACCCGCCCGAGGGTGTCTACGACATCAGGGTGGGCGCGAGGGTGCCGCGCGGCTAGGTAGGGTGAGCGCGTGACGAATCCCCCCAAGGTACGGGTAGCGCTCATCTTCGGCGGGGTGAGCTCCGAGCACGAGATCAGCTGCCTCACCGCTGGCGGGGTGGCCCGGGCGATCGATCCCGAGCGGTTCGAGGTGATCGGCATCGGTATCACCGGTGACGGCTGCTGGGTGCGGATCCCGATCGATGAGTTGTCCGGTTACGAGATCAGCGACGGCCGGCTGCCCCGAGTGGCGAGCGATCGCCCCGAAGCCGTGCTGCTGCGCGGCGCCGACGGTGCCGAACTGGCGACCCGGGAGGGCGACCGTCTGGCCGACATCACCCGGATCGACGTCGCGTTCGCGCTGCTGCACGGTCCGTGGGGCGAGGACGGCACGATCCAGGGCCTGTTCGAGATGCTCGGCCTTCGCTACGTCGGTGCGGGCGTCGCCTCGAGTGCGATCGGCATGGACAAGGACCTGATGAAGCGGGCAATGGCCGCGGCCGGGCTCCCGGTGGGGCCATGGGTGGCGATCACGCCCGCGCAGTGGCGCGACGACGCCGCCGAGTGCCTGGCCCGGGTGGACGCGGAACTCACCTATCCGGTGTTCGTCAAGCCCGCCCGGGGCGGCTCCAGTATCGGGATCGCCCGGGTCGAGGACGCGTCCGGGCTCAAGCAGGCGATCCTCGACGCCCAGCGCTACGACCCGAAGGTGGTCGTGGAGCAGGGCTTCGTCGGCGTCCGCGAGATCGAGGTGGCGGTGCTGCAGGATCTGGCCGGGTCACCGCGCACCTCGCTGCCCGGCGAGATCCTGATGCACACCGACGACGCCTTCTACGACTTCGACGCCAAGTACCTGCCCGAGGAGCAGGTGACCCTGGACGTGCCCGCGAAGCTCACCCCGGAGCTGCTGGCCTCCATCCAGGACCTCGCTGCGCGCACCTTCGCGTCCATGTCGGTCGAGGGATTGGCCCGGGTCGACCTGTTCGTCACCCCGGACGGCACGCCGTGGGTGAATGAGCTGAACACCATGCCCGGCTTCACCCGCACCTCGATGTTCCCGATGATGTGGGCCGCGAGCGGGCTGGAGTACCCCGACCTGATCGCCACGCTGGTGGAGCTGGCGCTGGCGCGCCCGACGGGACTGCGGTGACCCGAGACGAACCGCCCCACCCCGGCAGTCAGGGCTCGCCCCCGAATCCGGCGGGCCGGCCCGGGCAGACGATCGGCGAACTCGGCGAATTCGCCCTGATCGACCGCGTGACCGAGGGGCTGGTGGCGTCCGGGCCGGTGCTGCTCGGCGTGGGCGACGACTGCGCCGTGCTGCGCCTGGCCGGCGACCTGGCCGTCTCCACCGACACGATGGTCGAGGGTGTGCACTTCCGCCGGGACTGGTCCAGCGCGGAGGACGTCGGGCGCAAGGCCGTGGCGTCCTGTGTCGCCGACGCCGAGGCGATGGGCGCCGCACCGATCGGCCTGGTGATCAGCCTGGCCGCGCCCGCGTCCACCCCGATGGAGTGGGCGACCGGCTTCGCCGCCGGGGTGAGGACGGAGTGCGAGCTCGCCGGCGTCCAGCTGGTCGGGGGCGACACCACGTCGGCCGGGCAGATCGTGATCACCGCAACGGTCCTCGCCGACCTGGGCGGCCTGCCGCCGCTGACCCGTGCCGGGGCGCGTCCCGGGCAGGTGCTCGCGATGGCCGGACGCCTCGGCTGGGCAGCCGCAGGGGTGGCCGTGCTCGGGAGGGGCTTCCGCTCGCCCCGGGCAGTCGTCGTGGCACACCGGGTTCCCGAGCCGCCCTACGGACAGGGCCGGGTGGCGGCGGAGGCCGGTGCGTCGGCGCTGATCGACATCTCGGACGGGCTGCTGGCCGACCTCGGCCACGTCGCAAGGGCGTCCGGCGTGACCCTCGACGTGGATACGTCCACCCTCGAGGTCGCCGAGCCGCAGCAGGCCGTGGCGGCTGCGGTCGGCGGGGGAGACCCGCTGGTCTTCCAGCTCACCGGCGGTGACGACCACGCGCTCGTGGGGACCTTCGACCCTGGAAGGGTGCCCGAGGGCTGGCACGTGATCGGACGCGTCCTGCCGGGTGAGCCGCGGGTCTTGGTCGACGGCGCAGTCTGGGACGGCCCCGCCGGCGGTTGGCAGCACTTCACCTCCTGAGCGTGCCGCGCGGCGTCGGCCCCGGTGGCCCGCCCCGGGTGGCGTCCGCGGCCACGCAGCGGTCGAGCACCGGTTCCCCGGCGTGGGGGCTCGGGAATGTCGCCGGGATCGCCTAACCTTCGATCCATGGCGACCCGCGCGTCTTCCCCTTCGCGGAGCCGCAGCAGCGCGTCCGCGCGCAGTAGCAGCGCCTCCCGAAGCACAGGAAGCAGGAAACGTACGTCCCGGAGTTCGGCACGCAAGCAGCCGCAGGGTTCCGGGCTGAGCCGGATGCTGTCCGGGATCGGTCGCGGCATCTCCGCGGCCTGGCGGGGACTGGCGACCGTGTTCGGCTCGGCGGCGCGGGCCGTTCCGCCTGCGGTGAAGGATCTCGCGCCGGAGGCGCGTCACGACCGCACCGGCCTCTTCCTGGTGCTGCTCGGCCTGCTGGTCGCCGGCGAGTTCTGGATCGGCCTGGCCGGGGCGGCCGGCAACTGGGTGCAGCTGGGCGTGACCACCCTGTTCGGCTCGTTCTCCTACGTCGTCCCGCTGCTCTGCTTCGGCCTCGCCTGGCGGACGCTGCGCCACCCCGAGCGCCACGGATCGGCCGGACGGCAGGCCGTGGGCTGGTTGTCGGGGCTGTTCGGCGTCCTGGGCCTGGTTCACGTTGCCAAGGGCCTGCCGCGCGGGAACCACCCCGAACTGGTCCGGCAGGCGGGTGGCTTCCTCGGCTTCATCTCGTCCTCCCTGACCGTCGACCTGCTCACGGTCTGGCTCGCCGTGCCGGTGCTGGTGGCGCTCACCGTCTTCGGTGTCCTGGTCATCGCGGGCGTCCCGATGAGCGACCTGAAGGAGCGGGCGAGCGCGCTGCGCGAGCGGTTCCGCCGGACGCAGAAGCCGGAGATCGAGTACGGGGCCCAGCACCGTGCCTATGACACGCCGCTGGTGGACGAACCCGAGCCGGACGACGAACTCACAGTCGCGCTCACTGCCGAGCCTGCAGCCAAGCCCGGCAAGCCCGCCCACCCCCCGCTGGAGGCTCCGGTGATCTCGCCGGGACCCCTGCGCGCGGAGCAGCCCCCGATCAGCGGCGACATCGTCTACAAACTGCCCGAACCGGCCATCCTGAAGGCCGGCACGGTGCCGCGGGCACGCAGCCAGGCGAACGACGCGGTCGTGCAGAGCCTCACCGGCGTGCTGCGGCAGTTCGAGATCGACGCGACCGTGACCGGCTACACGCGCGGCCCGACCGTGACCCGCTACGAGGTCGAACTCGGCAACGCCGTGAAGGTCGAGAAGGTCACCGCGCTGGGCAAGAACATCGCCTATGCCGTGGCCTCCGCCGACGTGCGGATCCTCTCCCCGATCCCGGGCAAGTCCGCGATCGGCATCGAGATTCCGAACGCCGACAAGGAGATCGTCTCCCTCGGCGATGTGTTGCGCTCGCCGCGGGCCCGCAGTGACCACCACCCGATGACGGTCGGGCTCGGCAAGGACGTCGAGGGCGGTTACGTGGTGGCCAACATGGCCAAGATGCCGCACCTGCTGGTCGCGGGTGCGACCGGCTCGGGCAAGTCGAGCTTCGTGAACTCGATGATCACCTCGATCATGATGCGGGCGACACCGGACGAGGTCCGGATGCTGCTGGTCGACCCGAAGCGGGTGGAGCTCACCCACTACGAAGGCATTCCGCACCTGGTCACTCCGATCATCACCAACCCGAAGAAGGCCGCAGAGGCGCTGCAGTGGGTGGTCCGGGAGATGGACGCCCGCTACGACGACCTGGCCGCGTTCGGCTTCCGGCACGTGGACGACTTCAACAAGGCCGTCCGGGGCGGTCAGGTGAAGCTTCCTCCGGGTTCGGAGCGGCAGCTCGCGCCGTACCCCTACCTGCTCGTGATCGTGGACGAGCTGAGCGACCTGATGATGGTCGCCCCCCGCGACGTGGAGGACTCGGTCGTCCGGATCACGCAGCTCGCCCGGGCCGCGGGGATCCACCTGGTGCTGGCCACCCAGCGTCCCTCCACTGACGTGGTCACCGGCCTGATCAAGGCCAATGTGCCCTCGCGGCTGGCGTTCGCGACGAGTTCGATGATCGACTCCCGGGTGGTCCTCGACCAGCCGGGGGCCGAGAAGCTGGTCGGCCAGGGTGACGCGCTGTTCCTGCCGATGGGCCAGTCCAAGCCGCTGCGCGTGCAGGGCGCCTGGGTGACCGAGGCCGAGATCCGTGCGGTGGTGAAGCAGGTCACCGAGCAGATGGCACCGCAGTACCGCGAGGACGTGGCCGCTCCCGCCGACTCGGGCAAGGCTGTCGCGGAAGACATCGGCGACGACCTCGAACTCGTCCTGGAGGCCGCGCAGCTGGTGGTGAACCTCCAGCTCGGCTCGACCTCGATGCTGCAACGAAAGCTGCGGGTCGGCTTCGCGAAGGCCGGACGCCTGATGGACATCCTGGAGACCAGGGGAGTGGTCGGCCCGTCCGAGGGTTCGAAGCCGCGCGAGGTGCTGGTCAAGCCCGACGACCTCGACGAGGTGCTGGCCGCCCTGCGCGCCGGCTGATGCCCCGCGTGGGGTAGCGTGGCGCGGGTGAGTCCGACGCCTGTGCACCTGATCAGCCTCGGTTGCGCACGCAACGAAGTCGACTCCGAGGAGCTTGCCGGGCGGCTCGCAGCCGGGGGGTTCGCGCTGGTCGACGACCCGGACGACGCCGAGGCGATCGTCGTGAACACCTGTGGCTTCATCGACGCAGCGAAGAAGGACTCGATCGACACCCTGCTCGACGCCGCCGACCACAAGGCCGCTGGCGGCCGGACGAAGGCGGTCGTCGCGGTGGGCTGCCTGGCCGAGCGCTATGGACGCGAGCTGGCCGAGTCCCTTCCCGAAGCGGACGCCGTACTGGGCTTCGACGCCTACCCCGAGATCGCGGCCAAGCTGGAGTGGATCCTCGCCGGTGGGCACGTCGAGGCCCACCTGCCGCGCGACCGCCGCAGCCTGCTTCCGGTCACGCCGGTCGCTCGTCCGGCCCGCGCCGCGGAGGTGTCCGTGCCGGGTCATGCGATCCCCGGCCACGCGTGGATCCCGAGGCACCGGCTCGCCAGCGGGGCGTCCGCGCCCCTGAAGATCGCCTCCGGCTGTGACCGGCGCTGCGCGTTCTGCGCGATCCCGTTCTTCCGCGGCTCCTACCTCTCCCGTCCGGTCGACGAGGTGGTCGCCGAGGCACGCTGGCTGGTCGAGCGTGGTGTCCGCGAGGTGGTCCTGGTCAGCGAGAACTCCAGCGCCTACGGCAAGGATCTGGGCACCACCCTCGAACAGCTGCTGGCCCGCCTGGACGGCGTGGACGGGCTGGACTGGATCCGGGTCTCCTACCTGCAGCCGGCCGAGGTGCGGCCGTCCCTGATCGAGGCGATGCTGGGCCTGGAGCGGGTAGTGCCGTACTTCGACCTGCCGTTCCAGCACGCCTCCGCCCCGGTACTGCGCCGGATGCGCCGGTTCGGGGACGCCGACTCCTTCCTCGACCTGATCGGCCGGATCCGTGACGTGCGCCCCGACGCCGGGATCCGCAGCAACGTGATCGCGGGCTTCCCCGGCGAGAGCGAGGCAGACGTCGAGGTGCTGGCCGGCTTCCTCGCCGCCGCCCGGCTCGACGCGGTGGGCGTGTTCGGCTACTCCGACGAGGAGGGCACAGAGGGCGCGAGCCTGGACGGCAAGGTCGATCGATCCGCGATCGACGAGCGGGTGGACCGGCTGGGCACGCTGGTCGACGAGGTGTCCGCGGACCGCGCGTCCGAGCGGGTGGGCGAGCGGACGCAGGTGCTGGTGGAGGCGATCGCCCCGGACGGCACCCGGTCGGGAAGATCCGTACACCAGGGTCCCGAGACCGACGGTGGTACTACGCTCGGACCAGCAGATAACGATCTGGTCACGGGCGCGCTCGCCTGGGGCACGGTCACGGCGACGGACGGCGTGGACCTGATCGTGGAGCTGGAGGGGTGATGACGCAGCACGCGCAGTCCGCCGACGTCGGCGTGCCCGCCTGGCTGCCCAATGCGCTGACCGTGCTGCGACTGATCCTGGTCCCGGTGTTCCTGGTCCTGCTGTTCGTCCACCCCGACCAGTTCAGCTGGCGGCTCGCGGCGACGCTCGCGTTCAGCGTGGCCATCCTGACCGACCTGTTCGACGGCAAGATCGCGCGTCGCTACAACCTGGTGAGTGACTTCGGCAAGATCTGGGACCCGATCGCCGACAAGGCGCTGACCGGTGCGGCGTTCATCTCGCTGAGCATCCTGGGCGAGCTGCCGTGGTGGATCACCATCATCATCCTGGTGCGCGAATGGGGCATCACCTGGATGCGCGCGGCGATGCTGAAGTACGAGGTGATGGCTGCGGCCGCCGGCGGCAAGCTGAAGACCGTGCTGCAGTCGATCGCGCTGATCATGTTCCTGCCCTACCCGATGCCCGCACTTCGCGACCTGCTCCCGTTCTGGTTCTGGTTGGCGTGGCTGGTGATGGGCGCGGCGTTCGTGCTCACCCTTGTCACCGGCGTGATGTACGTCCGCGACGCGCTGAAGCTCAAGGCCAACGCTGCGGCGAAGGGCCCGGGTGGCCAGTCCTGACCCGGAGGCGGCCGGGATCATCGCGACCCTGTCGGCGCGCGGGCAGAGCCTGGCCACCGCGGAATCGCTCACCGGTGGCCTGATCGGGGCCGCCCTCACCGCTGTCGCCGGCGCCTCGGCCGCCTACCTGGGCGGTGTGGTGGCCTATGCGACGCCGCAGAAAGCGCGGCTCGCCGGGGTGCCTACGGATCTGCTGGACGCGCACGGGCCCGTGTCGGCGCAGACGGCGGCGGCCCTGGCTGACGGGGTGCGGGCCGCGACCGGCGCAGACTGGGCGATCGCAGCGACCGGGGTGGCCGGGCCCGACCCGCAGGACGGGCACGAGCCGGGAGAGGTGTGGCTCGGCCTGGCCGGGCCCGGCGTGCCTGCGCGGGCCGTCCGTCACGCCTTCACCGGGGACCGCGCGGCGATCCGGGACGCCACCGTCGCGGCCGCGCTGGGTCTGCTCGCCGCGGCGCTCGAGGATGCCGGCTGAGCGGAACCGGCAGCTGGGCGAGCCTGCCGCGGATCGGGTCCGCGCCGGTGCCGCGCTCGCCGCTCGAACCTCAACCACGACTTCAGGGAACAAGGACGCGCCCGCGTGGCGTTGTACCACCGTCGGAGACGAGCCCGGCGGGACAGGTAGAGTCGAGCCATGATTCAGGAAGTGCGCGAGCGGCCGCTGCTGATGCGCGAGCTGCTCGGTGAGTCGCTGCGTGAGCTGCGCACGTCCTCGAACCTGACTCTTCGCGAGGTCTCGGGCAAGGCCCGGGTCAGCCTCGGCTACCTCTCGGAGATCGAGCGGGGCCAGAAGGAGGCGTCCTCGGAGCTGCTGAACGCGATCTGCGGTGCGCTCGACGTACCGTTGTCGAACGTGCTGCGCCAGGTCTCGGACAAGATTGACGACCACGTCGGCGTCACCGCGCTGCCCGTGCGCGCCCCGCACATCGCCGCAGCCTGACCCGATGCGCGAGGCGGACCTGAAGGCGAGGCTGGCGTCACACCTCGGCGGAAGCTACTCACTGATGTGGTCCGACACGGTCGTGCTCGAGGCGCTCGGGCACCGCACGGTGAGCGAGGCGCTGGCCGGCGGCACTCCGTGCAAGAAGATCTGGCTGGCCGCGTGGGCTGCCCTCGAACTGCCCCTTGCGGACCGGTGACGGCGCGCCTCGGCTGAGCCTGTTGCCGAAAAGGGGACGGTTCTTCTTTTCGTCCACCCGGGTCCGCGGCCGAGAAGGGGACGGTTCTCCTTTCCGTCCATCCGGGCCCGCGCGTGTCGCACATATATCGAACATCTGTTCGGCTAGCCTGTGGACAGTTGCCCGGCGCGCGTGGAGATATCCACACCGACGCCACCACCTGACCGATTGTCAGTGGCGTTGCCTAGGGTGATGGCGACAACGATGAAAGTGTCGAGTGAGAGGACGCGACAAGATGGCGGTAGCGGACCGGGAGAAGGCGCTCGCGGCGGCGCTGGCCCAGATCGAGAAGCAGCACGGCAAGGGATCGGTGATGAGGCTGGGCGAAGATGTCAGGCAGCCCATCGAGGTGATCCCCACAGGGTCGATCGCACTCGACGTGGCGCTCGGCATCGGCGGCCTCCCGCGCGGCCGGGTGGTGGAGATCTACGGTCCGGAGTCCTCGGGCAAGACCACCGTCGCGCTGCACGCGATCGCGAATGCGCAGGCTGCTGGCGGCATCTGTGCGTTCATCGACGCCGAGCACGCCCTCGACCCCGACTACGCGGCGAAGCTGGGTGTCGACACCGACGCGCTGCTGGTCAGCCAGCCCGACAACGGTGAGCAGGCGCTCGAGATCGCCGACACGCTGGTCCGCTCGGGCGCCTTGGCGCTGGTCGTGATCGACTCGGTCGCCGCGCTCACGCCGCGGGCCGAGATCGAGGGTGAGATGGGTGACAGTCATGTGGGCCTGCAAGCCCGTCTGATGAGCCAGGCGTTGCGCAAGATGACCGGTGCGCTGTCGGGCGCCGGCACCACGGCGATCTTCATCAATCAGCTGCGCGAGAAGATCGGGGTCATGTTCGGCTCGCCCGAGACGACCACGGGGGGCCGCGCCCTCAAGTTCTACTCCTCGATCCGGCTCGACGTGCGTCGCATCGAGACCCTGAAGGACGGCGCGGAGATGGTTGGCAACCGCACCCGGGTGAAGGTCGTCAAGAACAAGGTCGCACCGCCGTTCAAGCAGGCCGAATTCGACATCATCTACGGCCAGGGAATCAGTCGCGAGGGCAGCCTGATCGACCTCGGCGTCGACTGCGGCATCATCCGCAAGGCGGGCGCGTGGTTCACCTACGAGGCCGACCAGCTCGGCCAGGGCAAGGAGAACGCCCGCAACTTCCTGAAGTCCAACCCCGAGGTTGCCGCCGAGATCGAGCGGCGCATCCTCACCCAGCTGGGGGTGGGGACGTCCACGGATGTCCCGGAGGGCATCGATCCGGTCACCGGAGAGGTCGAGTTCTGAATCGCGGGCGGAAGGACGATCCGGACGAGGTCGCCGGGCCGTCGCCTGACGATGGGTCGGACGGTGACCTGGTCTCGGTCGCCCGCGAGATCGCGCTGCGGCAACTCACGGTGCGCGCGCGCAGCCGGGCGGAGCTCGCCCGCGCGCTGGCCCGAAAGCACGTGCCCAACGACGTCGCCGACGTGGTCCTCGACCGACTCGCGGAGGTGGGGCTGATCGACGATGCGGTGTTTGCGCGTGACTGGTTGGCGGCAGGGGAGCGCCGGCAGAAGAGCAGAAGGGCGCTGCTGGCCGAGCTGGGGGAGAAGGGCGTCGATCGAGACGTCATCGAAGCGGCGGTGGCCGAACTTGATTCGGACCGGGACTACCTGGTGGCCCGAGGCTTCGCCGAGCGGAAGGTCCGGTCACTGGTCGGGCTTGACCCGCAGGTGCAGTATCGCCGGCTCGCGGGTGCCCTCGCCCGCCGTGGCTTCGGGGCGTCAGTTGTCGCCCAGGTGACCCGTGAGGTCCTCGCTGAGACGGCAGAGCTTGCGGAATGACCCCGGTCGGCTTAGCCTGCCGATGGGTGCGCTAGCGAACCCTCTCCTGAGCGACTGATTGACCATCACTGGGGACTGAACCCCGCGATACTGCAGGCCCGGCTCGGCCGGGCCCGACCTGCCACACCCATGGCCGTGCTGGCCATGGCCGCTTGAGGACTGGGTTGTCAGCGTCCCCGCAAACGCTCAAGGAGGACGCCATGAATCCGACCGTCTTGCTGACCGTGTTGGTGGCCGTCCTGGCGCTGGTCACTGTCGCACTGGTGGTCCTGTTCGTCCTTCTGGTTCGGGGGGCTGTCCCAGCCGGACGCCCGGCCGGCGCGCGTCCCGCAACGCGACGGGGGCAGCCGGGGCCTCGTCGACCCGCGCCACCCGCTCCCGCCTCCGGCCCGGTGCAACCCGCCCACGACGACGAGCTGCGGGCGCGGCGGCAGGCGGTGGACCGGCGTGAGGAACTGCTCGCCGAGCGGGAGGACCGGCTGAACCGGTACCTCGAGGAGGTGCACACCCGCGAGGCGCACCTCGACCAGATCGCCGCAGGCCTGGACGACCGGGAGGCCCAGCTCGACGAGGCGGAACGCGAGCGGGTCGATGCCCTCGCCGAGGTGGCCGGGCTGTCTGCGGAGGACGCCCGGGCCGAACTGATGGCGCACGTGGAGAAGGACGCCCGGCTGCATGCCGCGCAGCTCACCCGCGAGATCGAGTCCGACGCGCGCCGTAACGCGGACGCCACCGCACGCAAGATCATCGTGACCAGCATCCAGCGGCTCGCCGCCGAGCAGACCACCGAGTCGGTGGTGGCGACCGTCCCGCTACCGGGCGATGAGATGAAGGGCCGGATCATCGGACGCGAGGGTCGCAACATCCGGGCCTTCGAGCAGATCACCGGCGTGAACGTGCTGATCGACGACACCCCCGAGAGCGTGCTGCTCTCCTGCTTCGACCCGGTGCGGCGCGAGACCGCGCGGCTCACCCTGACCGAACTGGTCGCGGACGGCCGGATCCATCCCGCCCGGATCGAGGAGGTGCACGAGCGCAGCAAGAAGCGGGTCGACGAGTTGTGCGTCCGCGCCGCCGAGGACGCGCTGATCGAGATGGGCATCACCGACCTCTCGCCGGGTCTCCTGCCGATCCTCGGCTCGCTCCAGTACCGCACGTCCTACGGCCAGAACGTGCTGCGGCACCTGGTCGAGTGCGGCCACATCGCCGCGCTGCTGGCCGGCGAACTCGGGCTCGACATCGAGACCTGCCGACGCGCGGCGTTCCTGCACGACATCGGCAAGGCCCTCACCCACGAGGCGGAGGGATCGCACGCCAAGGTCGGCGCCGACCTGGCCCGGCGACACGGCGAGCACCCCGATATCGTCCATGCGATCGAGGCGCACCACAACGAGATCGAGCCGCGCACGGTGGAGGCGGTGCTGACCCAGGCCGCCGACGCGATCAGCGGCAGCCGCCCCGGTGCCCGCAGGGAGAGCCTGGAGATGTACGTGAAGCGCCTGCAGCGGCTGGAGGACATCGCCAAGGAACACGCCGGAGTCGACAAGGTGTTCGCGATGCAGGCGGGGCGCGAGGTGCGGGTGATGGTCGCCCCGGAGCTGGTGAACGATGCGCAGTCCCAGGTGATCGCCCGAGACATCGCCAAGCGTGTCGAGGAAGAGCTGACCTACCCCGGCAGCATCAAGGTGACCGTCGTGCGCGAGTCGCGGGCGGTGGCCCTGGCCAAGTGAGCGGGTAGAGTACCGCTCTGCTCCGCCCGTCCCCCGGCGGACGCCGGGATCCGCCGAGGCCGAAGGAAGTCCAGGAACGTGTCAGAGCGCACTTTCGAGGTCGTCACGTACGGCTGCCAGATGAACGTCCACGACTCCGAACGGATCGCGGGCGTGCTGCTGGACGCCGGCTACGTGGCCGCGGAGGACGGCACGCAGGCAGACGTGGTGGTGTTCAACACCTGCGCGGTGCGGGAGAACGCCGACAACCGCCTGTACGGCAACCTGGGCCATCTGGCTCCGGTGAAGCAGGCGCACCCCGGTATGCAGATCGCCGTCGGCGGCTGCATGGCGCAGAAGGACCGGCAGACCGTGGTCGACCGGGCTCCGTGGGTGGACGTGGTGTTCGGCACCAACAACCTCGGCTCCCTTCCCGTCCTGCTGGAGCGGGCGCGGGTGCAGCAGGAGGCGCAGGTCGAGATCCTGGAATCGCTGGAACGGTTCCCGTCCACTCTGCCGACGCGGCGCGACTCGGCCTACTCGGCGTGGGTGTCGATCAGCGTGGGCTGCAACAACACCTGCACCTTCTGCATCGTGCCGGCGCTGCGCGGCAAGGAGACGGACCGACGCCCGGGCGACGTGCTCGCCGAAGTGCGGGCGCTGGTCGAGACGGGCGTCCAGGAGGTCACCCTGCTCGGCCAGAACGTGAACACCTACGGCGTGGAGTTCGGCGACCGGGGCGCGTTCGCGAAGCTGTTGCGCGCCTGCGGTGAGGTGGACGGCCTGGAGCGCGTCCGGTTCACCTCGCCCCACCCGGCGGCGTTCACCGACGACGTGATCGCCGCGATGGCGGAGACCCCCAATGTGATGCCGAGCCTGCACATGCCGCTGCAGTCCGGCTCGGACGCGGTGCTGAAGGCGATGCGCCGCTCCTACCGCAGCGAGAAGTTCCTGGGCATCCTCGACCGGGTCCGGACGGCGATTCCGCGTGCGGCGATCACCACCGACATCATCGTCGGCTTCCCCGGGGAGACCGACGCCGACTTCGAGGCGACCATGGACGTGGTGCGCGCCTCCCGGTTCTCCGCAGCGTTCACGTTCCAGTACTCGATCCGGCCGGGCACGCCGGCGGCCACCATGCCCGACCAGGTGCCGCACCAGGTCGTCCAGGAGCGCTACGAGCGGCTGGTCGACCTCGTCGGCGAGACCGCCTGGGCCGAGAACCGCAGGTTGGTCGGGGAGAGGGTGGAGGTGTTGTTCGCCGACGGCGAGGGACGCAAGGACGCCGCCACCCAGCGGATGTCCGGACGGGCCAGGGACAACCGGCTCGTGCACGTGCGCGTCCCCGACGATCCGCAACAGCGTCCTCGCCCCGGTGACCTGGCCGAGGTGGCGATCACCTATGCCGCTCCGCACCACCTGAACGCCGATGACGGGCTGATCGGCCTGCGCCGCACCCGGGGCGGCGACGCCTGGGCGGCCCGGCAGGCCGGCAACGGCCCGGTGCCCACCGCGCTGGGGCTGCCGAAGCTGGTCCGGGCATAGGCCGAGGGGCCGACCTTCCGGTCGACCCCTCGGGTTTCGTCGTGGTGCGGGAAGTTCGTCCCGCGTCCAGATCTGTGGGCTACAGGATTACTTGGCTTCGCCACCCAGCTGGTCCTTGAGGAACTGCTGGGCCTGGTCCACCTGGTCCGCGTACTGGCCGCCGGTCTTCTCGTCGACGAAGTCACCCACCTTCTCGATGCCCTCCGCGATTTCAGCTTCGTGGCCGGCCACGGCACCTTGGATCTGTCCGACGATGTCCATGCGACCTCCTTTCTGCTCCCGGCGCCGAGTCGTTCCCGGCTGCGACCTCCATTGTCTGCCGCTCGGTGGGCGCTGCCAAGCACCTGGGGTCGAGAGTTGAGACAATGCCGCACGTGACCATCCCGGTTGTGGCGCTCAATGGGCCAACGGCAAGCGGAAAGACCGCCGTGGCCGTGGCGCTCGCGCGCGCGCTCGCCGCGGGCGGGATCGAGGCCGAGGTGGTCAATGCCGATTCGATGCTGGTCTACCGCGGCATGGACATCGGCACGGCGAAGCCGACCGCGGCCGAGCGTGGCGGCGTGCCGCACCACCTGATCGACATCATGGACGTCACGCAGTCGGCCAGCGTCGCGGACTTCCAGGCCCTGGCCAGGGCAGCGATCGCGGACTGCCGCGCCCGGGGCGTGGTGCCGCTGCTGGCCGGCGGGTCGGCCCTCTACGTGCACGCGATCCTTGACGACTTCGTGTTCCCCGGCACCGATCCGGCCGTGCGTGCCCGGCTGGAGGGCGAACTGGCCGAGGTCGGCGCGCCGGAGCTGCACCGCCGCCTCGCGTCCGTCGCGCCGGAGACGGCGGAGGGCATCCTGCCCGGCAACGGCCGCCGGATCGTCCGTGCACTGGAGGTGATCGAGCTCACCGGCAGCTTCCGCTCCACCCTGCCCAGCTGGGACTACGCCCTCGACGACGTGCTGCAGTTCGGGCTCGACCTGCCCCGTGAGGTGCTGGACGCCCGGATCGAGACGCGCGTGGAGCGGATGTGGGCCGACGGCCTGGTGGCTGAGGTGGAGCGCCTCGTCGGGCAGGGTCTGCGGGAGGGCCGGACGGCGTCCCGCGCGCTCGGCTACCGGCAGGTGCTGGCGCTGATGGACGGCGAGCTCACCGAGGCCGAGGCGAAGCAGGCAACGGTCACTGGCACCCGGAAGTTCTCCCGCAAGCAGCTGGGCTGGTTCCGCAGGGACCCCCGGATCACCTGGCTTCCGGCCGGGCCGGAGAGCGCCGCGTCGATGGCGTCCGCTGTCGGGGGTATCGTGGCCGGAGCCCGAGGGGAGTGAGCATGCAGATCGAGTTCGCGAAGGGTCACGGGACCCGCAATGACTTCGTGCTGTTCGTCGACCCCGACAACCTCTACGACCTGGCCCCAGAGGAGGTCGCGTTCCTGTGCGACCGGCGCGGCGGAATCGGCGCGGACGGCGTGCTGCGGGCGGTGCGCGCGGAGTTCGTTCCGGGCTTCGAGGGCGAGACGGATCGCTGGTTCATGGACTACCGCAATGCCGACGGGTCGGTTGCGGAAATGTGCGGCAACGGGCTGCGCGTCTTCCTGCGCTACCTCGCCGAGGAGGGCTTGGTCTCCGGCCCGGAGGTCGCGGTCGCGACCCGGGCCGGTCTGCGCACCGGCACCTTCCTGTCCGACGGGCGGATCGCGGTGACCATGGGTCCGGCGACGACCGGCGAGGAGGTGGTGCTGCGGCTGGGCACCGAGAGCTGGCGCGCGAGGAGCGTCGACGTGGGCAACCCGCACGCGGTCGCCGTGCTGCCGAGTACCCGGGCGCTGCGTGACCTCGATCTCACCCACGCTCCCACCTGGCACCCGGCGGAGGCCTTCCCGAACGGCGTCAACGCCGAGTTCGTGGTGCGTGAGGCGCCCGGACGGATCCGGCTGCGCGTCCACGAGCGCGGGGTGGGCGAGACCGAGTCGTGCGGCACCGGGGTGGTCGCCGCCGCCGCGGCCATGGGCGATGCCGACCACTACGTCGTGGACGTGCCGGGCGGAACCCTCGAGGTGGACCTGTCCGGCGAGGATGCCGTGCTGGTCGGGCCCGCCGTCGTGGTGGCCCGCGGAACCTGCACGCTGGGCGAGGGCTGAGCGTTGACGTCTCCGTACTCCACGCCCACCCCTGAGGACTTCGACGGCGACCAGCAAGACCTCGCCGATCGGCTTTCGCTGCGCCGCGTGGCCGGCATGTCGACCCAGCTGGCCGACATCAGCGAGGTCGAGTACCGCGAGCTTCAGCTCGAGCGGGTCGTGCTGGTGAGCGTGTGGACCGCCGGCAGCCAGGTCGACGCCGACAATGCGATGGCCGAACTGAAACTGCTGGCCGAGACCGCGGGCTCGGAGGTGCTGGAGGGCCTCGTGCAGCGCCGCGGCACCGCGGATCCGGCGACCTTCATCGGCCGGGGCAAGGTGGAGGAACTGCGCCAGGTCGTGATCGCCACCGGGGCCGACACGGTGATCTGCGACGGCGAGCTCGAACCCGCCCAGTTGCGCAACCTGGAGGACCGGGTCGGCGTGAAGGTGATCGACCGTACGGCGCTGATCCTGGACATCTTCGCCCAGCACGCCAAGAGCTCCGAGGGCAAGGCGCAGGTCGAGCTCGCCCAGCTGCAGTACCTGCGGCAGCGGCTGCGCGGCTGGGGCGGCAACCTCTCCCGGCAGGCCGGTGGGCGCGCCGCCGCGGGCGCGGGCATCGGTGGGCGCGGCCCGGGTGAGACCAAGATCGAGACCGACCGGCGCCGGATCAAGACCCGGATCTCGGTGCTGCGCCGCCGGCTGCGCGACCTGGAGTCCGTCCGCGAGACCAAGCGCTCCCAGCGCACCCGTAACCAGGTGCCGAGCGTGGCGATCGTCGGCTACACCAATGCAGGCAAGAGCTCGCTGCTGAACCGGCTCACCGGCGCCGGGGTCCTGGTCGAGGACGCCCTGTTCGCCACCCTCGACCCGACCACCCGCCGTTCCGAGACCGAGGACGGGCGGGTGTACACGCTCACCGACACGGTCGGGTTCATCCGGCACCTGCCGCACGACCTGGTCGAGGCGTTCCGGTCGACGCTGGAGGAGTCCACCTCCGCCGACCTGCTGCTGCACGTCGTGGACGGCGCCGATCCGGACCCGTTCGGCCAGATCTCGGCCGTGCGGACGGTGCTGGCCGACATCGGTGCGTCCGATGTGGCCGAGCAACTGGTGGTGAACAAGACCGACGCTGCCGAGCCGGACACCCTGCTGGCGCTGCGCGGGCGCTACCCGGACGCCCTGTTCGTCTCGGCCCGCACCGGCACGGGGGTGGAGGAGCTGCGGGAGCGGGTGGAGCAGCGGCTGCCGCGTCCGGAGATCGAGGTGCGGGCGCTGGTGCCCTACGACCGCGGCGACCTGATCAACCGGATCCACCAGAGCGGGGAGTTCGTCAGCTCCGACCACACGGAGCACGGCACGCTCGTGGTGGCGAGGGTCAACGCCGATCTCGCCGGGGAACTGGCGCGCTACGCCACCGATGCCTGAGCGGCTGGCCGACCGGATCCTGGCTGCGGCCGTTGCGGGTATCGGCGGCCAGCAGCGTCCCGGACAAGGGGTGATGGCAGACGAGGTCACGCGTACCTTCGACACCGGCGAGCACCTGCTCGTGCAGGCCGGCACCGGTACCGGCAAGTCGCTGGGCTATCTCGCCCCGGCGCTGGCCAGCCTGGTCGAGAACCCGGACCAGCGGATCGTGATCGCCACAGCCACGCTCGCGCTGCAGGCGCAACTGGCGACCAAGGACGTTCCGGCGGCGGTTGAGGCCTGCGAACAGGTGTGCGGGGAGACGGTCAGCCACGCGATTCTGAAGGGGCGCAGCAACTACGCGTGCCTGCTCCGCGTCCGGGAGGGGCAGGGGGCCGAGCAGGACGCGCTGCTGCCGGAGCCCGGCGAGGCCACTGGGGTGGGCGCGGAGGTGGTCGCGCTGCGCCGCTGGGCCGAGGACGAGGCCGAGGCGGGTCGACTCGCTGACCGGGACGACGCCCCTGCGCACACGCCTGCGGCCTGGGCCCAGGTGTCGGTGCCCGTGCGGGAGTGCCTGGGCGCCCAGCGTTGCCCGTTCGGGATGGAGTGCCTGGTGGAGAAGTCCCGGGTGCGAGCGCGCGAGAGCCAGCTGGTCGTGACGAACCACGCCCTGCTGGCCGTCGACGCGCTGCACGGTGGCACCGCGTTGCCCGAGTTCGACGCGCTGGTCATCGACGAGGCGCACGAACTGGTCAGTCGGGTCACCGGGGCGGCGTCGGTCGAACTCGGCCCTGCGCAGGTGGAGCGGGTCGCCCGGCGCTGCCTGAGCTGGCTGAGTGACGACGTGGGCGTGGAGTTCCTGGACGCCGGCGACGCGCTGCAGCTGGGTCTGGATGCCGCAGAGGTGGGTCGGGTGACCGATCCGGACGGCGAGGTGACCGCGGCGCTGCGGGTGGTCCGCGCTGCGGCCCGGGCTGCGGTCACCGGACTGGCCGGTGGCAAGGACGACGAGACCGAGCGGCGACAGGCCCAGGCGGCGGCCCAGGAGGTCTTCGACATCGCCGAGCGGATGGCGAAGCTGGACGAGCGTGACGTGATCTGGGTCTCGGAGTCGGAGCGGCTGGGTCGACAGCTGAACTGCGCGCCACTGTCGGTGGCCGGTCTGCTGCGCAACCAGGTGTTCGACAACCACCCGGTGGTGCTCACGTCCGCGACCCTGAAGATCGGCGGTGACTTCCGCTCGGTCGCCGCGTCCCTGGGACTGGGCGCCGAGGGTGCCGACGACTGGCGCGGCGTGGACGTCGGCTCGCCGTTCGACTACCGCACCCAGGGCATCCTCTACGTGGCCAGGCAACTGCCGCCGCCCAACCGGGACGGCACGAGTCCGGAGGTGCTGGCCGAGATCGCCGAGTTGCTGTGGGCTGCGGACGGGCACACGCTGGGCCTGTTCGCGTCCCAGCGCGCGGCGGAGGCTGCCGCGCGCTACTGCCGCGAGCACGTGCCGGAGCGGCTCGTGCTCTGCCAGGGGGACGCCCACCTGACCAGGCTGACCACGGAGTTCCTGAACGATGAGGAGGCGTCGCTCTTCGGCACGCTGTCCCTGTGGCAGGGCATCGACGTGCCGGGCGACACCTGCCGGCTGGTGATCATCGACAAGATCCCCTTCCCGCGTCCGGACGACCCGCTGATGCAGGCCCGGCAGCAGGCGGTGGCCGAAGCGGGCGGCAACGGCTTCATGGCTGTGGCCGCTACCCACGCCGGTCTCCTGCTGGCGCAGGGCTCAGGGCGGCTGATCCGAACCCTTACTGACCGCGGCGTCGTGGCCGTGCTCGACCCACGCCTGGTCACCGCGCGCTACGGGACCTTCCTGAAGGCGTCGATGCCCGGCTTCTGGATGACCACCGACCGCGAGACCGCGATCGGCGCCTTGCGCCGACTCGGCGGGTCGGCCGGCTGAATCGGAGCCGGTAGCCTCGGTGCGTGGACGGCAGTGACGCGCGGCGCTGGAACTCGGGCGGGCTCTGGCTCGGTGTGCTGGTCGGTTTCCTCGGCCTGCTGCCTTGGCTGGCCGCAGGGGAGCGGCTGCCGTTGCAGAACCTGTGGCGGACCTCCACGATGCCGGCCGACATGCCGTGGTCGATGCTTCCGCTCAGCCAGTACTACCCCGACGTCGTCATCGGGCTGCTGGTCAGCGGCGGCCTGGCAGCCGGCTTGCTGGTGCGCTGGCGCCCCGGGCCCGGGATCCGTCGAGGCGCAGGGTTCGGGCTGCTGTTGACCCAGTCCGTCGCGGCGTGCCAGGCCTTCAGTGTCCTGGTCCCGGGACAGCGGCCGGGCCTGCTGGCCGCCGCGTACGTGGCCGGACTGGTCGCCACCTGCCTGCTCGGGATCGCCCTCGCACAACTGGTGCTCCGCTGGACCGCGGACGGCCCGCCCTGGCTGGCCGCGATGGGGGTATCGCTGGCCGCGGCCCCGGTGGCCACCTGGCTGGGCACGTGGCTGCAACTCACGTTCGGTGAGGTCAGCGTCCCCGCCCCGCTGTGGACCGTGCTGGCCTGGGTGCCCGCGTTGCTCTCCGGAGTCGCGCTCGCCTGGTGCGGGTGGGGCGGACGCGGGCGTTCGGCCGCGTGGGGGATCGGGCTGCTGCTGCTCTGGCTGCAGCCTGCCCTCCTGACCGGGGTGCGGATGGCCGTCGCCCGCAACACGGTGTCGCAGGGCGCGGCCTCCATGGTCGAGACGTTCCTGCGGGCCACCGCCACGGAGTTGGCGACCCCGTGGCCGGCCGCCGCGCACGTGGCCCTCGCTGCCGGGATCGGGCTGGTCGGCGGTCTCACCGTCCGGATCCTCGGACGCAGGGGCAGCCCCGCGGCTCAGCCGGTCGAACTGCGCTGAGCGGGCCCGGACGCGTCAGCCTCGGGCGTGCGGTCCACACCGGGCGGCCGGGGATCGTGGAACTCACTTGGCAGGCTTCGGCACCTTGTCCACGACGTCCTCGTAGCCGGCTGCTCCTGGCAGGTCGGCCGGTGCGTACTTCAGCCACAGCACTCCGGTCGGGAAGCTCGTGCTGGAGAGCAGGCGCAGTGGCTGCACACCGGCGCCGGGGTCGAAGAGGTGCCGTCCCGTGCCCGCGACGACCGGGTGCACCAGCAGGTGCAGTTCGTCCAGCTCGCCCGCGGCGAGGAGTTGCTGCACAACCGAGATCGAGCCGGCCACGAGCACCTTCTCCACGCCGGGCTCCTCGCGCAGTTCGGACACCCGCGCCACCACGTCCGGGGTGGTCTCGACGTTGCGCCAGCCGAGATCGCCGGTGCCGCGGGTCGCGACGACCTTGCGGGTGTCGCCGAGTTGCCTGGCGTACCCCGCGTCCTCACCGCCAGCGGTCTCACGCCCGGGCCAGGCGCCGGCGAAGCTGTCGTAGGTGACCCGGCCGAGCAGCAGCACGTCCACGTCGGCGTAGTCCTCGGTGACAGCGGCGCCCATGGCGGCGTCGAAGTAGGGGAAGTGCCAGGCCGGGTCGACCTCGGCGACGCCGTCGAAGGACACGAAGTGGGTGGAGACAACAGTGGTCATTCCCGGACCTTCTCAGGCGTCAATGAGTTCGCGGAAGCGATCGGCGCGGTCATCGGGTACTTCTACCAGCTTCGTCCGGCTGGTCGCGCCGGAGACGAGCACCACCTCGGCCGCCCGACACCCGAGCGCCTTCGCGAGCGCCCTCAGGGCCGCTTCGGTGGCGCGTCCGTCGACGGCGGGTACCTGGACAGCCACGACCAGGGTGTCGTCGCCGTAGCGCCCGCCCACCCTGGTTCTTCCGGCCCCGGGCTTCACCCGGATCTGCGCCCGGATGGCTACACCCTGCGCAGCACCGCGACCACCTTGCCCATGATCGAGGCGTTGGTGCCGTCGATGGGCTCGTAGGCCGCGTTGTGGGGGAGCAGCCACACCGCGTCCTGGGTGCGCTTGAGCGTCTTCACGGTCGCCTCGTCGTCGAGCAGGGCCGCCACGATCTCGCCGTTGCTGGCGTCGGGCTGCTGGCGGACGACCACGTAGTCGCCGTCGCAGATGGCGGCGTCCACCATCGAGTCGCCCTTCACCTCCAGCAGGAACAGCGTGCCCTCGCCGACCAGCTGGCGGGGGAGCGTGAAGACATCCTCGACGGCCTGCTCGGCCAGGATCGGCCCGCCGGCAGCGATCCGACCCAGGATCGGCACCCTCACCGACGGCGCGCTCGGCGCGGGTAGGTCCGGCTCCACCGGCTCCAGCGTGGGCACGCCGTGCACCGACAGGGTTTCGGGAAGCCGCACCTCCAGGGCGCGCGGACGGTGCGGATCGCGGAAGATGAACCCCTTGGTCTGCAGCACCTTCAGCTGATGCGCGGCCGAGGACGAGGACGCCAGCCCGGCCCGGTCGGCGATCTCGCGCACGGTCGGCGGATAGCCGCGGCTGACCAGGTCGTCGCGGATCACCTCCAGGATGCGGCGCTGGCGGGGCGTGAGGCCCTCAGCGTCCACCGGACCGTCGGGCAACTGGGTCACCTTGGTGCCCAACTGTGCCGCGATGTCTTCCTTGCGCGGACGGCCTCGCTTGCGGGCCGGGGGTTCTGCCTTCCTTGCCATGTCCGCCACGCTAGCCCTGGCACGATCCGGAATCAAACACCTGTTCGACGTGTCGCACGGACTGTCGGATACCGGCCTACGGGGTCAGAAGCTCGACGGTGCCGCGGGCGCCGTCCACCCGGACGCGTGCGCCGGTGGCGAGCCGGCGGGTCGCGTCCCCGCAACCGACGACGGCGGGAATGCCGAGCTCGCGGGCGACGATGGCGGCGTGGCTGAGCGGCGCGCCGATGTCGGTGACGATGGCCGCGGCGCGCGGGAAGACCGGCGTCCAGCCGATGTTGGTCAGCGGGGTGACGAGCACCTCGCCGGGCTGCAGCGATTCGGCGTCCTCGATCCGGTCCAGGCGGCGGACGATCCCCTCGACCACGCCGGACGAGCCCGGTGCGCCGCGCAGGACGCGCGCCGCGTCGGAAGGCGCAGGCCCGGCGTCGGCGCCGGCGACGAAGTAGGTGGTGCGCCGGTCGTCCCGGCTCGCCCATTCGAAGGGGTCGAACCGGCCGACGATGAACCCGGGCAGTGGCGGCAGGGACCGGTACCGCTCCAGGACCCGACGGCGTACCCCGACGTGCGCGTAGGCGCCGGTGTGCCCGGCGAGCGCGTCGAGCAGTTCGGGCAGGGTGAGCCAGAACACGTCCTCGCCGATGCCGAGCAGGTGGCCGGCCCGGAGGGCGAAGCGGCGGTTCAGTCCGGTCCACCGGACCGCCTCCGAACGCACCCGCTCGCGTCGCGCGGCCCGGACGGCCCGCTGCCGCAGCCGGCGTTCCAGCGCGGGTGCATGCCGGGGCTGGTCGGTGCGAAGCCGGTCGAGAGCCGCCCGGAAGGCCGCCTGCTGCCTCTCCTGGAGGCCCTGCACGTCGGTCGACGCGGCGGCGGCGAGGGCACGGTCGAGCCAGCCGGGGTCCTCCGCCGGACGCGGCCAGGCGAGCTCCACCTCGTTGTGGCCGCGGTGCCCGAACCGCTCGAGGTATTCCTCGCCGGAGAGGGTCCCGGCCAGTACCTGCTGCAGGCCGGCGGCCGGTCCCAGGCTCTCCAGGTCGCCGGCGAGGCCGGCGACGTTGGCCAGCAGCACGGCCGCGTCGTCGGTGCCGGCCAGCTGCCGGAGTTCGGCCTCGATCGGGTCCGCCTGGTTGCCGGTGGCGGCGATCACCGCCCAGAACGAGCGCAGGGACGCCGGGAACACCTCCGCCGTCCACAACCGGAGGAGGTCAGCAGGAGTGGCGCAGGCCTCCACCCGCCCGGTGAGCTCACGGCAGGCGGCCGGACTGGTGGCAAGGAACCGGCGCAGGCGCAGCCGGTGCAGGGCCAGCCGAACGACGGTGCCGAGGAGCCGGGGGCCTTCCTCCCGCCAATCGGCGCGGCTGACCGGCAGCATCGGAACCGGAACGGCATCGGGCAGGGCGCCCCACAGCGCCTCCAGCTTCCGGTACGCGGCCCGGGGGTCGGCCAGCGCCCTCGGCCCCTGGGCGCTGAGCTGTACGGAGAGGTTCGCGTACGGGCGTCCGCCGATCGTGCCGGCCATCTCCCGTCCGCGGACCTTCATCGACGGGCCGCCGTGGTTCTGCAGGTAGGCGACCGCGGAGATGGTCAGCGGCGTCTGGGGCTCGGGGTTCGCCTCGCTGAGATTGGTCGCCGACCACAGGCAGGTGCCTGTGAGCGAGTCGTTGCGCTCCGCGGTGACCGGGTTCCAGCCGGTCATGGTGGTGATCGGGCGGGATTGCAGGATGTACATCCGGCCGTCCGCCACAGCCCATTCGATGTCCTGGGCGACGCCGTCGAAGAGCGACTCGATCCGGTCGGCGGCGTCGTGCAGCCTGGCGGCGGTCGAGGCGAGTTCGGGTGGGCCGGCATAGGCGCCGTCGGGGCGGTGGAAGGTGAACGGCGCGGCGTCGGATGTGCCCGACACCAGGGCCTCGCCCTGGCCCGCGACGAGGTTGCCGTGCATCCGGTCGAGGTCGCCGGTGAGCGGGTCGGCGGTGAACAGGACGCCCGCGAGCTGCGCGGGCACCATGCGCTGGACGATCACCGCCACCTCGCCGCTGTCGGCCACCCCGCGGGCGTCGGCGTAGCTGTTCACCCGCGGGGCGTGCCGGGAGGCGCGAACCCGGCGGACGGCGCCGGGGACGTCGGGCGCGTCGACGTCCAGTGCGGTCTCGAAGGCGCCAGCGAAGGAAGCTGTCGGGGAGTCCTCGGCGAGCGCGGAAGACCGGACGGCGAAGGGGCCGCGGCCGAGCCGGGCGAGCAGGTCGGCGAGGGTCTCCCGCCCGTCCGCGGTGAGTTCGTCGCCGTCGAAGGCGCGGGGGAGCAGCACGAATGCCGCGGGGACCGGGTGCCCCGCCCGGGCGAGCCGGGCCAGCGCGCGAGCCTTGCCTCCCGCGTGGTCCGCCTCAGCGGGTGGCAGCGCGGCCAGGCGGTAGGCGAGCCTCCCGGGCGGCGCGAGCCGTGCGCGGTCGACGGCGCGGAGGGCAGCCCTGCCCAGCGCACCGCCGAGGAGGTAACCGGCCGTGCCGGCCAGGACGCTGAGCGGCACGAGCGCGGGCACGGGCAACCCCGACCACAGGACCATCGTGAGGGCAGCGAGAGGGGCGCCAGCGTTCGCACAGAGAACCGGGACGACGCGCCGGGCGCGCTCACTCATCGGCAGGGGATTCGGGAACTCCGAGGATGCGGGCCAGTCCCGGCGCGTTCGCAATCACGTCGTCCGCCCTGGCGAAGGCGAGTCCGAAGGCGAGGTCGCCGAAGACGAGGAGCTTGTCGCCGACCTGGATGCCGAGGTCGCGACGTGCCTCCGCCGGGATGACCACCTGGCCCCGATCGCTCACCGTCACCGTGCCGTAGAAGCGTCGGTTCGGATCGTTCGGGTGCGTGTGCGCCATGGGTGAACCTCCGTCTTGGATACAAGACGAATCTTACCCGGCGGCCACCAGCCCCGAGGCTCGTCCGGGAATTGTCAGAGGCAGGTGCGAGGCTCTTTCCAGCCCGACACGCGGACGAACAGTTGTTCGAATGTTCTTGATCCGGCCGTCAGGTTGAGATAGAACAGATATCGAACACCTGTGCGAGACGAAGGAGAAGCCATGAGCGCGCTGCTGGTAGACGACCTGGTCGTCACGGTCCCCGGCCGCCCGCAGCCGGGGCGCTGGCGCCACGTGGATAGCGGCCCGCAGGCGCGACCCCGGGTAGTCGTGTTGCCGGGAGGGCGTCCGGAGGGTGTCGCCGCGCCGCAGGTGCGGCCCGCGCCCAGGACGCACTCGACGCGTCCGGCTGCGACGGCGCCGGATTCCTGGCAGCTCACCGATCGCGGTATCGCGGTGGCGGTGGTGCTCTTCCTTGCCGTGGTGGCGGTGGCCGCCGTGGTTCTGGTCGGGGCGTTTCTCTCGGTGAGTGACGCGCCCATCCCGACGGCTCCGCAGGCGCCCGTGGCCGCCGCGGCACAGGGCTGATTCCGGGGGGATGTCACGCCGGCCGGTCCTGATGACCGGCCGGCGTGCGCAATTGGGACCATCCGCCGCGACACGCGGACCAACGGGTCTTGCCAGTCTGCGGTTCGCGGCATAACCTCTACATCTAGTAGTTACAGCGCTGTGGTTCCTCCACAGATTGTGGTCACGACTCAGAGAGTTATCCACACAACATCCACCGGATGATCCCCAGGAAGGGGTCAGGACAGTGCACTGCCCGTTCTGCCGTCACACCGACACCAGGGTTCTGGACAGCCGGGTGGCCGAGGACGGCACGAGCATCCGCCGGCGCCGCCAGTGCCCGGCGTGCGAGCGGCGCTTCACCACCCTGGAGCAGATGCAGTTGGTGGTCGTGAAGCGCTCCGGTGTGGTGGAACCCTTCTCCCGCGAGAAGGTCGTGACCGGTGTCGCCAAGGCATGCAAGGGCCGGCCGGTCTCCGAGGCCGACCTGGCCCGGCTGGGCCAGCGCGTGGAGGAAACGCTGCGGGCCAGCGGGCAGGCGGAGATCCCCGCCGACGAGGTGGGCCTGGCCATCCTCGGTCCGCTGAGCGAACTCGACTCGGTGGCGTACCTGCGATTCGCCTCCGTCTACAAGCACTACGACTCGGTCGAAGACTTCGAGGCCGAGATCGAAACCCTGCGCCGCTCGGCGCTGGTCACGAACTGACCACTCTCCACCCCTCCCCGATATAGCGAAAGGCAGCCCAACCATGACCGAGACCGCGAAGGCACCCGCCAAGGGTGGCCGGAAGTCGCCGGGCCTGAAGATCAACCGGGTGTTCACCACCCCCGGCGTACACCCCTTCGACGAGGTCACCTGGGAGCTGCGCGATGTCGTGCAGACCAACTGGAAGACCGGCGAGCACGTGTTCGAGCAGCGTGGGGTGGAGTTCCCCGACTTCTGGAGCCTGAACGCGTCCACGATCGTGACCACGAAGTACTTCCGCGGGGCACTGGGCACCCCGCAGCGTGAGGCGAGCCTGAAGACGCTGATCGACCGGGTGGTGAAGACCTACCGGAAGGCCGGCGAGGAGAACGGCTACTTCGCCACCGGTGAGGATGCGGAGATCTTCGAGCACGAGCTCACCTGGATGCTGCTGAACCAGTACTTCAGCTTCAACTCGCCGGTCTGGTTCAACGTGGGCACCGCCAGCCCGCAGCAGGTCAGCGCGTGCTTCATCCTGAGCGTCGACGACTCGATGGACTCGATCCTGAACTGGTACAAGGAGGAGGGGTTCATCTTCAAGGGCGGCTCGGGGGCCGGCCTGAACCTTTCCCGGATCCGTTCCAGCAAGGAACTGCTGTCCTCCGGCGGCACGGCGTCGGGTCCGGTCTCGTTCATGCGGGGCGCCGACGCGTCCGCGGGCACCATCAAGTCCGGCGGCGCCACCCGGCGCGCGGCGAAGATGGTCGTGCTCGACGTGGACCACCCCGACATCTACGAGTTCGTGGAGACGAAGGCGCGCGAGGAGGACAAGATCCGGGCGCTGCGCGACGCCGGCTTCGACATGGATCTGGGCGGCAAGGACATCGTCTCGGTCCAGTACCAGAACGCGAACAACTCGGTGCGGGTGAGTGACGAGTTCATGCGTGCGGTCGAGGAGGGCTCCGAGTTCGGGCTGCGGGGCCGGATGACCGGCGAGGTGATCGAGACCGTCGACGCTCGCGACCTGTTCGGAAAGATCTCCCAGGCCGCCTGGGAGTGCGCGGATCCCGGACTGCAGTACGACGACACGATCAACGCCTGGCACACCAACCCGGAGTCGGGCCGGATCACGGCGTCCAACCCGTGCAGCGAGTACATGAGCCTGGACAACAGCTCCTGCAACCTGGCCAGCCTGAACCTGCTCAAGTTCCTTCGCGAGGACGACACCTTCGACGTGGAGTTGTTCACGAAGGCGATCGAGTTGATCATCACCGCGATGGACATCTCGATCTGCTTCGCCGACTTCCCGACCGAGCCGATCGGAGAGACCACCAGGAACTTCCGCCAGCTGGGCATCGGGTACGCCAACCTGGGTGCGCTCCTGATGGCGGTGGGCCGCGGCTACGACTCCGAGGGCGGACGCGCACTGGCCGCTGCGATCACCTCACTGATGACCGCGGTGTCCTACCGCCGCTCGGCCGAACTCGCGGCCGTGGTGGGTCCGTACAACGGCTACGCCCGTAATTCGTCGGCTCACCAGCGGGTGATGCGCAAGCACCAGGCTGCGAACGACGACGTGCGCACGTTCAACGGCCTCGACACCCCCGTGCACGCCGCGGCGGGCGCGGAGTGGGCGCAGGTCGTGGCGCTGGGGGCGAAGAACGGTTTCCGCAACGCCCAGGCCTCCGTCCTGGCGCCGACCGGAACCATCGGCTTCATGATGGACTGCGACACCACCGGCATCGAGCCGGACTTCTCCCTGGTGAAGTTCAAGAAGCTGGTCGGCGGCGGATCGATGCAGATCGTCAACCAGACGATCCCGCGGGCGCTCCGCAAGCTCGGCTACGCGGACGAGACCGTGGAGGCGATCGTCGAGTACATCTCCAGCAACGGTCACGTGGTGAACGCCCCTGGCCTGAAGCCGGAGCACTACGAGGTGTTCGACACCGCGATGGGCCAGCGCTCGATCAGGCCCATGGGCCACGTCCGGATGATGGCCGCGGTGCAGCCGTTCCTTTCCGGTGCGATCTCCAAGACGGTCAACCTGCCGGAGACCGCCACGGTCGAGGACATCGCCGACGTCTACCTGCAGGGCTGGAAGCTGGGCCTGAAGGCACTCGCGGTGTACCGCGACAACTGCAAGGTCGGCCAGCCGCTGAGCGACGCGAAGGCGGAGGACAAGACCGAGACCAAGGCGGAGCCGGAGGTGCGGGTCGAGTACCGGGCACGCCGCAAGCGCCTGCCGAAGTCCCGGGTCAGCCGCACCACGTCGTTCTCCGTGGCCGGTGCCGAGGGCTACATGACCTCGGGCCAGTACGACGACGGATCGCTCGGCGAGGTGTTCCTCAAGCTCGGCAAGCAGGGTTCCACGCTGGCCGGCGTGATGGACGCCTTCTCCATCGCGGTCTCGATCGGCCTGCAGTACGGCGTGCCGCTGGAGCAGTTCGCGCAGAAGTTCACCAACCTCAAGTTCGAGCCGGCCGGCATGACCGACGACCCGGACGTCCGGCTGGCGCAGTCGATCATGGACTACATCTTCCGCAGGCTGTCCCTGGACTACCTGTCCTACGACGAGCGGGCCGAACTCGGCATCTACACCGCCGCCGAGCGGGCGCGGTACGTCGAGACCGGCAAGTACCTCTCGGAGGAGGACGAGGCCGAGCTGATCGAGTCGGAGTCGCTGAAGAACGACGCGGCGGACGACGTGCACGTGCACGCCGACGGTCCGAACCAGCCCGCGCTGGTGCCGGTGGAGGCGCACTCCACCGCAGAGGTGCTGGAGAAGCTGTCCGGGATGAGCGTGGACGCCCCGCTGTGCCTCACCTGCGGCACGAAGATGCGGCGTTCCGGTTCCTGCTACATCTGCGAGGGCTGCGGAGCCACCAGCGGCTGCAGCTGAGCCAGTTCCAGAAGCACCGGCCGGTCCCCTGGCGGGGCCGGCCGGCGTGCGTCTCAGGACGGGATCAGGCGGAGGATGACAGGCACGGGATCGCCGTCCAGCAACCCCTCCGCGCGCCGGACGGCGGCCTTCACCGGCAGCACGTAGTTGCCCCGTCCGGCGGACGGGAAGAGCGACGTCCGCCAGGTGGTGGCACCCACGCTCACCTGAACTTTCACCGCACCGAAGCCGGTCGGCGGACCGGACTCGAACCGGATCACATCGGAGAGGTCATCGGGCACCGTGACGAATCGCCACGAACCGCCGGAGTCGCACCACAGCGGGGCGGTGAAGGCCAGGTCGTCCACGACGCTCAATCCTCTTCGGACTCGGTCACTTCCTGTCTGGTCACCTGCAGCGACACCCACGAGGTCGTCGCCGGCGGCTCGGGCTGTTGGGGGTGTGACGAGGATCGCTCACCGGGCTGGTTGGGCCGCACCGGTTCCCCCATCGCAGCCTTCAGCGCCTGTGCGATCGCATTGCCCGCGGCGGGGTCGAACTTGCGGATCTCGGCCATGGCTGAACCCTATGCGACCGGGCTGTCGGGCGCTTGTGTCTCGACGGTGTCCCGAGTCCGTCGTCGGGCCTGCCAGAGCAGGTAGCCGACGATCGCAGCGACCGCGACGATGACCAGGCCGACGGCCAGGAAGGGGGAGACGGCCCAGAGCCGTCCGACCAGGTCGACCCCGACCGTGCCGAGGGTCGCGTAGAGCAGGGCCCAGGCGATCGAGCCGATGGTCACGGCCGGCAGGTAGTGCCGGAGCTTCATCCCGGTCGCGCCGGCGGCGAGGTTCGCCAGGGTCTGGAAGCCGATGGTCAGGAAGGACACGGCGATCGCGGGCGGCCCGTACCGGTCGATGCGCTCGGTGGCCCGCACGTAGCCGGGGGAGTCGAGCAGGTGTACGAGCCCGGTCCGACGGGCACCCGCCGTGCCCAGCCGGCCCAACCAGTACGTGCCGTTGGCCCGGAACATCACAATCACGAACAGCGCGACGACGATGAGGGGGAACGGCACATCCCAGCGGGTTGGGTCCATGCGTCCTCCAGCCGTGCGGATGAGCGCCCAGCTTAGCCAGCCGGCCGGGGTGAGACGAGGACGCTAGGCAGTTGTCGCCCGGCGCAGCAGCACCACACCGAGGGCGAACAGCGCCACCGCCGCGACGGCCGCGGGGTCGGCGGGATGCAGGACGGCGCCGAACTGCCACACGGCCCAGGTGCCTACAGTGAACAGCGCATAACCCGCCTCGGCAAGACCTCGCGGCGCAGGTCCGGGGCCCCGCCGGGGGATGCAGCGTGCGTCCAGCCGGGCGATGCCGGGCACAGCGAGCGCCAGCAGCCCCAGCACGACCACGATCAGCACGAGCTGGTTCATCAGCACCGGCGCCAGTGCGGGAAGCAGCAGCGAGAGCCCGACCAGCACTCCCGCGCCGGCCACGATGGCCAGGACCTGCCACAGGTAGATCGTGAGCAGGAGGGCGTTGGTGAACCGAACGATGTCGGCGGCGCGCCGGCTCAGCCGGGCCGCCACCCCGGCGCGCTCCAGCAGCGCAAGGACGCATGTCTGCGCGAGCCCGAGTGCGAGGATGGCCAGGGTGGGCGGCAACAGGTTCGCCACCAGCACGTCCGCCCACGCCGGCGCTGCGGGAGGGTAGCCGAGGCCGAGGACGAGGAGCGCGACCAGCGCCACCGATCCGGCGAGGACGGCCAGAACCCGTCCGATCGGCCAACCGCGGAACCAGCCCCGGTGATACGCGACGCCCCACTGGTGCGCCAGCGGCCAGACGAAGGCCAGGTTGAGCCACTGGAGGCGAAGGTCCCCGGTCGTCCGGACCGCCACGTCGACGGCGACAGCGCCCACCAGCAGCGGCAGCATCGCCCACGCGCCGAACCGGTCGTGCAGCCACACCGCCAGCGGGGCGGCTGCCAGGAGCAGCTGGTAGACGACGGCGAACCAGAGCAGTTGGGCGAACTGGGCGCTGCGCAGCATCGCGTCCGGGAGCCAGCCGGTCCACGCCGCGATCGTGCCCAGCCCGGCGAACATCACCATGAACACGGTCATCGGTCCGAGCAGGCGGCTGCCCCGGTGGGTGAGGAAGGCCGAGTACGGCCGGGCCGACGCCCGCCAGGTGTCCACCACTACCGCATTGGCGTAGCCGGCGGCCACGAAGAAGACCGGGACGATCGTCGCGACCCAGCTGACCCCCCAGAAGACCGGACCCGGTGCCCAGGGCACCACCTGCACCTGCCCGTCCACCAGCAGCACCTGCCACAGCAGCGTGTGGAACACGACCACGATCAGCATCGCCGCGATCCGGGCGAGGTCGATCAGGTGGTTGCGTTCGGGCACCGGGACATCCTAGGCACCGGGGGACCGGTGTCCGCGCCGGCGGCCGGCGGCGGATCGCGCAAGCCCCGGCCCGCCGGATCGGGCCGAGGTCAGGGCGGGGTGGCCGGAGGCCTACGCTGACGGTGTGCAGGCGGCCCTGAGCGGATACCTCACCATCTGGTCGGTGATCGGGGTCGGCTGGGTGGTGGCGCACTTCCGCGTCCTGAACGAGAACCACCGCCGGATGCTGAACCGGATCGCGTTCACGGTGACCTCCCCCGCACTGCTGTTCGCACTGGTCGCACGGGCCAACCTCGGGCACCTGTTCAGTGCGACCCTCGCGGTCTCGACACTGGCGATCGTGGGCAGCGCGGCTGCGTATCTGGTGCTCTCCCGGGTGCTGTTCGGACGCGGTGACCTGCCGGGCCGGGTAGTCGGAACGCTCTGTTCGGTCTACACCAACGCCGGCAACCTCGGCCTGCCGATCGCGGCCTACGTGCTCGGTGACATGACCTGGATGGCGCCGATCCTGCTGCTGCAGATCGGCATCATGCAGCCGACGGCACTCGCCCTGCTCGACCTCGCCGCGGCACGCAGGGAGCACCGCCGGCTCAGCTGGGTGCGCTACGCGACGCTGCCGCTGCGCAACCCGATCACGGTCGGCACCGTCGCGGGACTGGTCGTGAACCTGCTGCACGTGGAGGTGCCGGGCGTGGTCTGGCAGCCGATCGAGATGGTGGGCCAGGTCACCGTCCCGGCGATGCTGATCGCTTTCGGCATCTCGCTGCGGCTCGATCCGCTGCCCGGTCGCGGCCCGGACGTCGGCGAGCTGGCCCTGGTCGCGCCGATCAAGGTGCTGCTGCATCCGGCGCTCGCACTGACCCTCGGCGCCGGGGTGTTCCACCTGCGTCCCGGCGACCTGCTGGCCGTGACGGTGATCGCCGCACTGCCGACGGCGCAGAACATCTACCTGATCGCCAGCCGGTACCACGTGCGGACGCTGCTCGCGCGCGACGCGATCTTCGTCTCGACGCTCGCGTCGATCCCGGTGATCGTCGCCGCGTCCACCTGGCTGCGCTGAGCCGACCGGAACAGAACCGTCCCCACGACGTCCGGCGGCGGTTTCCAACGGCACTTCGGCGGTTCCCGAGGCAGTCGGGACGCGGAGCCGCTAGCATGCGCCCGATGGAAAGCGGCCATTTCACCCGACTCTCCGGGGACGAATGCCGTCACCTGGTTCGCGGCCACAGCGTCGGCCGGGTGTGCTGGCTGTCCGGAGAGGGCTTGCAGGCGCTTCCGGTCAGCTACATCGTCTCCAGCGACCGGCTTTTCTTCCGGGTCGATCCCGACTCCGTGCTGGGTGAGCTGGCGGGCACGGTGCCGGTGATCGTCGAGGTCGACGATATCGACGTGCCGACCGCGACCGGCTGGAGTGTTATCGTGCGCGGCGAGGCCAGCGAGGCTCCCGAGCCGCACCATCCGGCGGTGCCCGCCCCGTGGGCCCCGGGCCATCGGACGCTCACTGTGGTCGTCACGCCGACCGCTTACTCCGGCCGCGCCGTCTCGGCCGACCACCCGAGGAGTTGAGATGCTCAAACCCTACGTAGGGCCGGCCCGCGTCGTGGTCGGCTTCGACGGCTCGGACGACTCCACCAGTGCGCTGGCGCGCGGCATCGCGGAGGCACAGCAGCGGAACGCAGAGCTGGTGCTCGTGCACGCCGTCGACGACACCGTCCTGAACAGCGCCTGGGGTGTCGTGTTCGACCCGGAGGAGATCAAGGAAGGTGCCGCCGACATGCTCGGCAAGGCCGTGGAGAACGCCACTGCCGCCGGGCTGCCGCGTCAGCACGTTCGCACCGAGGTCGTGCTCGGCAACCCGGCGGCGGCGCTGGCCCGGCTGAGCGAGCAGGCCTCGCTGGTGGTCGTGGGACGGCGCTCCGCGGATGCGGGGGAGAAGCTCTTCGCCGGATCGACGGCCGTCGGCATCGCGGGCACGTCGCGCTGTCCGGTGATCGTGGTCTCGGGGAACGACATCGTGCACGACCAGCCCACCGGAGTGATCGGCGTCGGCGTCGACACCGCCGCCCGCGGCGCGGTTGCCCTCGAATGGGCCCTCAGCGAGTGCACCGGCCACGGCGGACGGGTCGCCGTGATCAGCGTCTGCCGTGCCCCGCAGGGACGCTGGTTCAGCGGCGGCCACCCGACCCCCGAACAGGAACAGGCGGCCGTCCAGGTCACCCAGGCCCGGATGACCGACATGGTCTCGGAGATCACCGAGGACTACCCGGACGTCGACGTCACCCTCGAGGTCTCCTACGGCAACCCCCTCGACGTACTCACCACGCGCAGTGAGGAGCTGGACCTGCTCGTGGTCGAGGTGCATGCGTCCTTCCCGACCTACTCGGTGGGAGGCCTGATCCGTGGTCTGCTCAGCCACGCCCGCTGCCCGGTCGGAGTGATCCGGCCCAAGGACAGCCACGGCTCCTGACCTGGCTCCTGCACCATCCGGGCCGGCCCGGCGTGCTCCGGGCCCGGCTCGCCACAGTTCGCGGAGCGTGCCGAACGAGGCAGGCGGCTGCGGCGTAAACTTGGCCGGCTATGACCCCTGACCAGCCCGCGATCGCCTTCGACGAGGCGTTGCCGATCAGCGCGCACGTCGAGGAGATCACCGAGGCGCTGCGCCACCACCAGGTGCTGGTCGTCGCGGGTGAGACCGGCTCCGGGAAGACCACCCAGTTGCCGAAGATCTGCCTTCTGGCGGGACGGGAGCGGATCGGGCACACCCAGCCGCGCCGGATCGCCGCCCGCAGCGTCGCCGCGCGGATGGCGGAGGAGTTGGGTGAGGAACTGGGCCGAACGGTCGGCTTCCAGGTGCGGTTCTCCAGCCAGCGCAGCCGGGAGACCCGGGTGAAGGTGATGACGGACGGCATCCTGCTCGCCGAGATCTCCCACGACCGCGACCTGCGCCGCTACGACACGATCATCATCGACGAGGCGCACGAGCGCAGCCTGAACATCGACTTCCTGCTCGGCTATCTCAAGCAGCTCTTGCCACGGCGTCCGGACCTGAAGGTGATCATCACCTCGGCGACCATCGACACCGCGCGCTTCTCCGCTCACTTCGACGACGCGCCCGTGATCGAGGTGTCCGGACGTAGCTACCCGGTCGAGATGCGCTACCGGCCGGTCAGCGCGACCGCGGAGGACCGCGACCGCGACCAACTGGACGCGATCTGCGACGCGGTCAGCGAGCTGTCGGGCTCGCTGGACGGCGACATTCTCGTCTTCCTCTCCGGCGAGCGCGAGATCCGGGACGCGGCGGAGGCCATCAACGGCCTCCAGCTGCGGTTCACCGAGGTGGTGCCGCTGTACGCCCGGCTGTCGGCCGCTGAGCAGCACCGCGTGTTCACCCCCCACCCGGGCCGGCGGATCGTCCTCGCCACGAATGTCGCCGAGACCTCCCTGACCGTGCCCGGCATCCGGTTCGTCGTCGACCCCGGTTTCGCGCGCATCTCCCGCTACTCGGCACGCACGAAGGTGCAACGCCTGCCGGTGGAGCCGATCTCGCAGGCTTCGGCCAACCAGCGGGCGGGCCGGTGCGGGCGACTCGGTCCGGGCGTGTGCATCCGGCTGTACAGCGAGGACGACTTCGCCTCCCGGCCGGAGTTCACCCAGCCGGAGATCCTGCGCACCAACCTGGCCTCGGTGATCCTGCAGATGGCGGACGCCGGGCTGGGCGACATCACCCGGTTCCCGTTCGTCGAGCCGCCCGACGCCAGCCAGGTGCGTGACGGGCTGCGGCTGCTCACCGAGCTCGGTGCGATCGACCCGGGGAAGAAGCAGGCGCACGGTACCGTCCGGCTGACGAAGACCGGACGCACGCTGGCCCGCCTGCCCGTGGACCCGCGGCTCGGCCGGATGCTGGTGGAGGCCGACCACCTGGGCTGCCTGCGGGAGGTGCTGCCGATCGTGGCCGGCATCGCCATCCCCGACGTCCGCGAGCGGCCGGTCGAGCACCAGGCGGAGGCTGACGCGGCGCACCGGCGCTTCTGGGCTCCGCTTCGCGGAACCGGGGCTCCGATGGACGGCGCCGCCGAGCCGACCCCCGACGGCTCCGACATCGCTGCGCTCGGACGCCTGTGGACCTACCTGCGTGAGAAGCGCCGCGAACTGTCGGGCAACGGCTTCCGGCGGCTGTGTCGTGCGGAGTACCTGCACTTCCTGCGGGTACGTGAATGGCAGGACCTGCACACCCAGCTGCGCGAGGCGTGCAGCGAGGTCGGGATGCACCGCAACGACGCCCCCGCCGACCTCGACCGGGTACACACCGCCGTCCTGGCCGGCCTGCTCTCCCACGTGGGACTGCTCGACGAGGCCAGCCTTGCCAAGCCGGCGCGCGGGAAGCGTCGCGGTCCGGCCGAGTACCTCGGAGCGAGAGGCGCCCGGTTCGCGATCAACCCCGGCTCCAGCGCGGCCCGGACGAACGCGCCGCTGGTGATGGCGGTCGAGCTGGTGGAGACCAGCCGGTTATGGGCTCGCACCGTCGCTCCGATCACCGCGGAGCAGGTGGAGGCGGTCGGCGGACATCTGCTCAAGCACACCTACTCCGAACCGCACTGGTCGGCGAAGGGTGGGCAGTGCGTGGCCTACGAGCGAGTCACGCTGCTCGGCGTCCCGATCATCGCGCAGAGGCTGGTCAGCTACGCACGGATCGACCCGGCGGTGGCGCGGGAGGTGTTCATCCAGTCCGCCCTCGTCGAGGGGGAGTGGCGCACCCGGCACCACTTCTGGGCGCGGAACCAGGAGGTTCGTGCCGAGGCGGAGGAGCTGGCCGACCGGAACCGTCGTCGCGACCTGCTGCTCGACGACGCGGCGATCGCCGCCTTCTACGCCGAGCGGATCCCCGCGGACGTGGTCACGGTTGCTCACTTCGACCGGTGGTGGCGTGACGCCCGGCGCCGCGACGAGCACCTGCTCGACCTCACGCTGGCCGACCTGACCGTCCCGGACGCGGACTTCGACACCGGCGCCTACCCTGACCGCTGGTCAGCAGCGGGCGAGGAACTGGATGTCGACTACGCCTTCGACCCGGGCTCCGGGCACGACGGGGTGACCGTGACCGTCCCCCTGGCGCTGCTCACCCGCCTGGACGCCGCCCCGTTTACCTGGCAGGTGCCCGGGCTGCGCGCGGACGTCGCCACCGAGCTGATCCGCGGCTTGCCGAAGGCGCTGCGCACCCGGCTCGTGCCCGCACCCGACACCGCCCGGCGGGCGCTCGCGTGGCTCGTCGACCACCCCGGCCCGGACACCGAACCGGTCTGGACGGGCCTGGGACGGGCGGTGCTCGCCCTGACCGGGGTGCAGGTCCCGGCTGACGCCTGGCAGCCGGACGCGGTGCCGGACCACCTGCGGGTGCGCTTCCGGGTGCTCGCGGACGGTGTGCGGCCCGTGGTGGGGCGCGACCTCGCCGAACTGGCCGCTCAACTCGCCCCGAAGGTGAGCCGGACGCTGAACGCTGCGGCCACCCACCTCACCCACCCGGGGGCCACGCGGTGGGAGTTCGGCACCCTGCCGGAGCGGATCAGCGAGCCGATGCCCGGCTTCCCTGCGCTGGTCGACCGCGTGGACCGGGTGGGCGTGCAGGTCTTCGCCGACCTGGACGCCGCCGTCCGGGCCCATCGTGACGGGCTGCGCCGGCTGATCACGCTGACCACGGTCGACCCGACCCGGTCGGTGGTGTCCCGGATGGGCAACGCCACCAAGCTCGCCCTGGCCACTTCTCCCTACCCGGACGTGCCTGCGCTGCTGGCCGATGCCCGGCTGAAGGCCACCGGCGATCTCGCGGGCGCGATCGGTGGGCTCGAGAAGATCCGCGACGGGGCCGCCTTCGGTCGGCTCGCCGATGCCGTCCGGGCCGACGCGCCTGCGGCGATGCAACGCACGGTCACCCTCACCGGGGAGATCCTGCAGTTGGCCGGTGATGTGCGCCGTGCGCTGGCGGCCGTTCCCGTCGTGACCCGCGACGACGCGTCCGAACAGCTGGACGGTCTGGTCTACCGCGGCTTCATCGCAGCGACACCGGCAACGGCGTGGCTGCGGCTGCCCACCTACCTGAAGGCCATCCGGCGACGGCTCGACGCCGCGCTGACCAATCCCCGCCACGAGGCCGAGGGGCTGGCCGTGATCGCCGACCTCGAGGACGAGTACGCCGAGCTCTGTGCACGCTTCCCATCCGGTCCGCTCCCGCAGCGGGTGTCGGACATCGGCTGGCTGCTGGAGGAACTCCGGATCGGCCTGTTCGCCCAGGCTCTCGGCACGGCCGTGCCGGTCTCGGCGAAGCGGGTCCGCTCGGCCCTGGCGCTCGCCGCGCAGTAGCCGGCGGGTGTTCCGGTGCACGTCGGGTGCACGGAGTTTCACCAGGGGAAGAACAGGTTGCGAACTGCCTGAATTGCCAACGGGGTCGTCCTCCCGGAACTAGGCTCATCCCTGTACGCCTTCAATGATGAGGGGGTCACTGATGGTGCGCTTTCTATGACGTTCCCCAACTGAGGAACCTCACCGAACTTGCCGAGCGGGGGGCCGACAGGTACGGGACACGACCCGCGTTCCGCGAACTGGGACCGGATCGGGCCGTCCACGAGTACTCCTACCGGTCGCTGCACGATGATGTCGTCGCAGCAGGTACGGCGCTGCTCGACCAGGGGCTGGCCGGTGGCCATGTCGCCATGGTCGGCGAGGCCAGCTACGCCTACGTGGTCTGCTACCTCGCCGTGGTCTGCACCGGCGGCGTGATCGTGCCGCTGGACAAGGAGCTCACCGACGCCGAACTGGCCGACCTGATCGTCCGCTGCGACGCAGACGCGGTGCTGTACGGCGACGAGCTGCACGCGGACATCGCAGGCATCCTCGCCCACTGCCCTCGGGTGCGCCTGACGGTGAACATCAGCCGTTACGCGCCCGAATCCCACCGGCCCGGCTTCGACGCCCTGCTGGCCCGGGGACGGCAGTTGCTGGCCGCCGGAGACACCCGGTTCGCCGAGGTCAGCATCGATCCGGACGCGCCGGCGGCGATCCTGTTCACGTCCGGGACGACCGGGCCGAGCAAGGGGGTGATGCTCTCCCAGCGGAACATCGTCACGGTGATCCATTCGGCGTTCTCGCTGTTCCGGTTCCCGCGAGTGTGCCTGTCGGTGCTGCCGATCAACCACGCCTACGAGTTCAACCTGAACGTGCTCGGCTGCCTGTTCGACGGCATCACGCTGTGCTTCAACGACAGCATCATGCACGTGCGCGAGAACCTCGGACGGTTCCGCCCCGAGATGTCGCTGATGGTGCCGATGATCGTCGAGGCGCTCTACAAGAACATCTGGAAGGAGGCGGAGAAGAACCACATGACGGGGTACCTGAAGTACGCCGTCGCACTGTCCAACGGGCTGCGCACGATCGGTATCGACCTGCGCAGGGTCTTCTTCCGCCCGATCCTGGAGCACTTCGGCGGGCGATTGCGGGTGATCGTGTGCGGCGGCGCCCCGCTCGGCCCGGACGTCGTCGCCGGCCTCACGTCGTTCGGCATCACCGTGTACAACGGTTACGGGATCACCGAGTGCGCGCCGCTGATCTCCTCCAACTGCACCGTGCGCAGCGTGCCCGGATCCGTGGGCGTGCCGGTGCCCGACCTCGAGGTGAGGATCGGGGAGCCGGACGCGGACGGCACCGGGGAGATCCAGGTGCGCGGGCCGGCGGTCATGCTCGGCTACTACCGCGACCCGGTCGCGACCAACCAGGCGTTCACCGAGGACGGCTGGTTCCGCACCGGCGACCTCGGCCACCTCGGCAAGCGCGGCGCGCTGTTCATCACCGGGCGGCAGAAGAACCTGATCATCCTGCCGAACGGCAAGAACGTGCAGCCGGAGGAGATCGAGGAGGCCCTGCTCGGCGGCATCGCGTACCTGCGGGAGGTCGTGGTGCACGAGCTGGTCGACCAGACCGGTGCGCCGCGGATCGCCGCGTCCGCCTATCTCGATCCCGACTGGGTCGGCGGGGTCGGCTTCGAGGGGGCGCGTGCCCGCTTCGAGGCCGACGTGGCTGCCGTCAACCAACGGCTGGCCGCCTACAAGCGGGTCTGCCTGACGAACCTGCGTGAGCAGGAGTTCGAGAAGACATCGACCAGGAAGATCATGCGTCACCGAGTCGAAGGAGCCTTGGCATGACGATGCTCGGCGCGATCACCAAGCTGGTTCGGGAGTACGTCGACGTCGACGACGACCAACTCACCCGCGACACCGATCCGGTGCGCGACCTGCACCTGAACTCCTACGACCTGATGAGCATCATCGGCCGCCTGGAATCCGACCTCGGGATCGAGATCGGCGAACGAGATGTCCGCAGGCTGGTCACCCTCGGTGACCTCGACGACTACATCCGCTCGAAGCTGGCGGCGTGATCACCGCGAGCCTGTGCATCGACGAGTCGCTGGACTCCCCGCAGCGGCGGGAACGGGTCGCCCGGCGGCTGCTCCGCCGTGACCTGGTGACCGGGTTCGGGTTGCCCGACACCGAGCCCGTGCTGGTCCGCAACAGCTTCGGCAGACCGTCGCTCGCGGACCACCGCGGAGTGCACGTGAGCATTGCCCACTGCACGGGCGGTGTTGCGGTCGCGTGTGCGGACGATCGGATCGGGATTGACCTGGAGAACCTGCGCTGGCGGGACCGCCACGCGGCGGCCCGGATGCTGGGAGGGGACGAGTGGGGCACGGTCGAGCGTGCGCCGGATCCGGACCGGGAGTTCTTCCGCTACTGGACGCTCAAGGAGAGCTATGTGAAGGCGCTCGGGGTGGGCCTGTCCTACCGCGTCCGACGGCTCACGGTGAGGATCGACGCCGACGGCGGTGCCTGCCTGGACCGGCCCGGCACCGAGGTGTGGCTCGACGAGCGCCAGCCGGGGTTCGTCGTGGCGCTGTGCCGGCTGCGCGGGGCGCCGGATGCCGGGCGGGTGGGCGTCCGGCGCGTGCGGTTGGCCGAGTTGTAGGAGGTCTGGGGTGGCGGACTACGTGGCGTTCGACGAGGTGCGCAAGACGTACCGCATGGGCGACTACGACATCGAGGCGCTCGCGGGGGTCAGCTTCGGCATCGAGGAGGGCCAGTTCGTGATCATCGCCGGGGCATCGGGCGCCGGCAAGAGCACCATCCTGAACATCCTCGGCGGGATGGACGTACCCACGTCGGGCAAGACCTTCTTCAACGGTGCGGAGGTGAGTTCCTACTCGCAGAAGCAGATGGTCGAGTACCGCCGCTACGACGTCGGCTTCGTGTTCCAGTTCTACAACCTGATTCCGAACCTGACCGCGAGGGAGAACGTCGAACTGGCCTCGCAGGTCAGCCGCGATCCCCTGGACATCGATGACGTCATGGCGAGCGTCGGCCTGGGCGAGCGGATGCCGAACTTCCCGTCCCAGCTGTCGGGGGGCGAGCAGCAGCGGGTCGCGATCGCGCGGGCGGTCGCGAAGAACCCGAAGCTGCTGTTGTGCGACGAGCCCACGGGTGCGCTCGACTACGAGACCGGGCGACAGATCCTCAAGCTGCTGCAGGAGACCTGCCAGAACCGCGGGATCACCGTGGTGGTGATCACCCACAACCCCGCCCTGATGCCGATGGGGGACCGTGTGATCAAGGTGCGCAGCGGGCGCATCGACGAGATCGTCGACAATCCGGTACCGGTGGGCATCAACAGTCTGGAGTGGTGATGCTGAGCCGCGCTCTGATCCGGGACGCGCTACGCGAGGTGCGCAACAACCCCGCCCGCTTCGTGTCCATCCTGGCCATCGTCGCGATCGGTGCGGGACTGTTCGTCGGGATCAAGGCCGCGGCTCCGAACATGAAGTACACGGCCGACCAGTACTACGACGCGCAGAACATGATGGACATACGTGTGCTGTCCACGCTGGGCCTGGTGCAGGACGATATCGGGGCCATCGCGGCGACCGAGGACGTGCGCGCAGTGCAGGCCGGCTACTTCGCCGACGTGATCACGACGGTCGGCGGGGTCGAGTACGTGTTCCGCGCCCACTCGCTGCCGGAGACTCTCGCCGGAGACGGCGACTCCACGCCGATGAACCTGCCCAAGCTGGTCGACGGACGCCTGCCTGCGGCGCCCGACGAGTGCGTCGTCGAGGCCAACCGCAACGTCAGCTTTCCGCTGGGGATCGGGGACACGATCGAGCTGACCTCGGGCACCACGGCTCCAGTGTCGGACACGCTGCACCACGACCGCTACCGGATCGTCGGCACTGTGGTCTCACCGGTCTACCTCACCTTCGACCACGGCGAGTCGAGCATCGGTGGGGGCCGGGTGAACCTGTTCCTGATGGTGCCGCACTCGGAGTTCGCCTACCCGGTGTACACCGAGGCCCTGATCACCGTGCAGGGAGCGCGGGAGCTCGACTCGTACTCGGCCGAGTACCGGTCCCTGGTCGGCCGGGTGGTCGGAAGGCTGCAGAACCTGGGCGAGGAGCGAGCTCCGCTCCGCCTCGCCCAGATCAAGCAGGAGGCCCAGGCGAAGCTCGACGAGGCCCGCAGCGAGCTGGACGCCGAGCGGGCGCGCTACGACCAGGAGATCGGGGCCGCGGAGAAGAAGCTCGCCGCGGCCCAGGACCAGATCGTCTCCGGACAGGCTGCGCTCGACGCGCGCCGTCAGGCGTTCGCAGAGCAGATCGCCGCGTCGGAGGAAACGATCCGGCAGTTCGACGCCCAGCTGCGCAGCGCGCAGGCCGTGTTCGAACAGAGCACCTCGAGTTACCACAGGCTGCTGGACCAGGTGGCCACGATCACCAACGGAGCCAAACAGGCGAAGGCGCAGGCCGAGGAGGCACTCGACGCGGCGGTGGAGAGCATCGCGCAGCTTCAGGACCTGCTCGACGACGACAACCTGACCGATGAGCAGCGGTCCGCGCTCAAGTCGGTGTTGGGCCAGCAGGAGCGGATCCGGGACGGGGCGCAGTCCGCGATCAAGGCCTCCAACCGGGTCGTGGCAGCTGCGGACAAGCAGGTCAGCAAGGCGAGGTCCCAGCTGAACTCGGCGAAGCGTCAGCTGGCGGCCGCCCGTGCCCAGCTCGACCGCGCCAAGGCGCAACTGGCTGCGGCGAAGTCGAAGGCGAACGCCGAGTTCGCCGCAGCGCAGAACCGGCTCGACGAGGCCCGCGCCGAGTACGAGGCCGGCATGGCCGAGCTCACCACGCAGAAGGCCGAAGGGGCGCAGAAGCTGGCCGACGGAGAACGGAAGCTCGCCGCGGCGCAGGACCAGATCAACCGGCTGAGCGCGCCCACGTGGTACGTCCTCGACCGGACGAAGCTGGCCAGCTACGCCGACTACGCCGCGACCGCCGACCGGATGGACGCGATCGCGCTGCTCTTCCCGGTGTTCTTCTTCGCGGTCGCCGCCCTGGTCTGCCTGACCACCATGACCCGCATGATCGACGAACAGCGCACCTCGATCGGTGCCTACAAGGCACTCGGCTACGACCGGAGGGCGATCGCGTTCAAGTACGTCGCCTACGCCGCCCTGGCGAGCGCGGTCGGCGGCACGATCGGCGTGGCCGTCGGCATCAATGTCTTCCCACAGGTGATCTTCGACTCGTGGGCGATGATGTACCAGCTGCCGCCGATGGAGCAGGTTCCGCAGGCACCCCTCCTGATGGGTGCCGTCCTGGTGTCGATCCTGCTGGTCAGCGCCACCGCCTACCTCGGCGTCCGCAACGAACTGACAGCGGTCCCCGCCACGCTGATGCGGCCCAAGGCGCCCCCGCCAGGGAAGGTGATCTGGCTGGAGCGGATCCCGGAGCTCTGGCGGCGGCTCTCGTTCAGCCAGAAGGTGACCATGCGCAACCTCTTCCGGTACAAGAAGCGGTTCTTCATGACCGTGATCGGGGTGGCTGGCTGCGCGGCCCTGCTCGTGGCCGGGCTGGGCCTGAGCGACTCGATCGGGAGCATCGTGCACCGCCAGTACGGCGAGATCCTCGGCCAGGACATCTCGCTGCGGTTCACGCCCACGTCCACGCCGGTGGCTCGCACTTCGGTGCTGGCCGAACTCGGCCTCGACCCTCTGGTGTCCTCCACCCTGGCGGTCTCCGACGTCAACGCAACCGTGAAGGGGCCGTCGACGGACTTCGCGGCGTCGCTGGTCACGCCGATCGACGCCGACGACTTCGGCGCGTTCGTCTCACTGCGGACGAGGGAGGGCCAGTCCCCGATCGCGCTTCCGGCGCAGGGCGCGGTGATCTCCGAGAAGCTGGCAGCCGAACTCGGCGTCGGCGTCGGGGACATGATCGCCGTCGACCGGGGCACGGGGGCGTACCGGCAGGCTGTGGTCGCGGGCATCACGGAGAACTACATCTTCCACTACATCTACCTGAGCCCTTCGGCCTATCGCGAGGTGTTCGGGGCCGACCCGGAGTGCAACGGAGTGTTCGTGAAGCTCGCCGGCCATGACCGGGACGCGGAGACCGCTCTCGGCACCAGGCTGATGGGCGGCGGCACGGTGGCGTCGGTGAGCTACTACTCCGACGCGATCACGAAGTTCAAGGACACGATCAAGAGTCTGGACACGATCATCTGGGCGATGGTGATCTCGGCCGGGTTGCTCGCCTTCGTGGTGCTCTACAACCTCACGATCATCAACCTGAGCGAGCGCACCAGGGAGATCGCGACCATCAAGGTGCTCGGCTTCTTCAACCGCGAGGTGTCCAGCTACATCTACCGGGAGAACATCCTGCTCACCATCATCGGCGCGCTGGCCGGGCTCGGTGTCGGCGTGGGCCTGCACCGGGCGATCATGGTCTCGATCGAGCAGGAGAACGTGATGTTCGGCAACTACGTCTCCGGTTGGACCTTCGTCATCGCGTTCCTGCTCACCGTGTCGTTCGGCCTGGTCGTGAGCGTGTTCACCTACCGCAAGCTGACCGTCGTGAAGATGGTCGAGTCCCTGAAGTCGATCGAGTAGGAGAGCCGTGCCCACGCGAACCCTGTACGAGCTGACGCCGTCCCAGCAGCTGTCCATGCTGAACCGGCACTGGACGCTGCACAAGTCGATCGTGAACATCGCCACGTCGGTGACCATCCACGAGCGTCTCGACACCGCTGTGCTCTGCCAGGCCGTGCGCGTGTGCGTGCTGCGGTGGGACTCCTTCGGGCTGCGCTTCGTCAAGGAGCACGGCGAGTACCGCCAGTACTTCGGACCGCGCGACTGCCTCTACGTCGAGCAGCACGACTTCGCGAGCGCGGCCGAACAGGAACGCCTGTTCGCCGAGCGCGCGGCCCGGCGGATCCCGCTCGCGCACGCGCCACAAGCCGGGTTCATCGTGTTCACGACGCCCGAGGGCCACACCGGCATCTTCAGCGTGATCAGCCACCTGATCATGGACGCCTGGGCGATCGCTGCCTTCTACCGCGATGTTGTGGACGTGTACGCGGCGATCGTGGCGGGGGAGTCGCTGCCGAAGCCGCCGCGGGACCACGAGCCGGTGCTGCAGCGGGAACTGGAGTACCTGCGCTCCGGGCGGAGCGAGGCCGACCGGGCGTTCTGGCAGGCGGAGTTCTCAGGCTCCGAGCCGCAATTCACGAGCCTGAAGGGGACCACGCCGCTCGAACGGTACCGGCGGATCACCCGGCACCCGGACGCGCGGCAGTGCTGGACGCAGCACCTGCGGACGAAGGCCGACCACGTCGTGCTGGTGGTGGATGCCGCCGACGTGCGCGCCTTCCAGGCCTTCCTCGACCGCGAACACCTCTCCTCGATGCAGGCGCTGTTCGTGATGGGCCTGCGGCTCTACCTGGCGAAGGTGAACGGCCGCGCCGAGGACATCACCCTCGGCGTGAACGTTGCGCGGCGGGCGACGCTCGTGGAGAAGAACTCGGGCGGGTGCCGTGTGCAGAACCTGACGCTGCGCATCGTCATGCCGGAGAGCATGACCTTCCGGGAAGCCGTGGAAGCCGTGGTGGAGAAGCAGGACACGCTGTTCCGGCACGCGGACTTCTCGAGCATGGAGATGCTCAACCTGCCGCACGAGCTCTACCGCGACCAGGGCTCGGTGCCAGGCACGGGGTACTACGACGTCCTGCTGACCTTCCAGCCGGTTCCGCTGTCGGTGGGGCACGGCTACACATGCACGACGGACTGGACCTGCAACGGGGCGTTCAGCCTGCCCGGCTACCTCACCGTGATGGACGACGACGGATCCGGGGGTCTGCGCTGCTACTGGGAGCGCCAGGTGCACTACCTCCCGGTCTCGCTGATCCAGGACTGCCACGCGTTCATGGTGCGGGCGCTGCGGGCCGGGGTGGCGAACCCCTCGGTCACGCTCGGGGAGTTGATGGACCTCTGACGCCGGCGTCCGTCGATCGGGGGTGACGCTGGAAGAACTCCCAGCTGAGCCGGGTGGCGTCGGGTTCGGCAAGTGTGGGGCCAGTGATCACCTCGGGGAGCGGCACGCCTCCCGGCCAGGTGTGCCCGCCGCCGGCGAAGGCGTACCAGACGACCTCGCAGTCCCCGCGTCCGCCGGACCACGTGGTCCGGCGGACGCGCGCACCGAGGTCCTCGGTCGTCGATGCCGTGCAACCGCAGTGCCGGGCGTAGCCGTCCATCCAGTCGCGTGCGTCGGGCACCTGCCGTCCAAGGCGCCGGACGCCACCGGCGATCGGGATGATCCGGTCGAGTGCACCGTGGAATGCGATCAACGGCACGGGCCGCGGGACGGCGGGCCCCTCCGGGGCGAGAGTGTAGAGCCCCGACACCGAACTGGCGGCTGCGAAGGTGTCGGGCAGGGTGAGGACCAGGCTTGCGACCAGCCCGCCGCCGTTCGACATGCCGGAGGCATAGACGCGGTCACGGTCGATCGGGTAGCGGGACGCGAGGTGCTCGATCAGCGCAGCGATCGCGTCGACCTGCCGGCGGGTGGCCGGGGTCTCGCCGGCGTCAGCTGCGTCCCAGTGCGGTGGGATGCCCTGCCCCAGCGGGTAGACGGTGAGGAACCCCTCGCGCGCCGCGAGGTCGTCCCACCGGCTCATCTCGCGCTGGTGCCCCGGTGACTGGAGGAACCCGTGCAGGACGACGACCAGCGGCGAGGGACGGGTGAGGTCGTGTCCCGGCGGCACCTGGAAGAGGTAGCGCAGCGTGCCGTGGGGGCCGGTCAGGGAGTGGTTGACGCGGTAGAACCGGCGCACCCGGACCAGCCAGACGCTGAGCACACCCGTCGCGGCAGCGAGCGCGACCAGTGCGGCCCGGCCGGCCTGCCGTTCGGGAGCGTGGGATCCAGTCGTCGCCCCTCCTCACACGTCTCCCAGCCTAGACGTCAGGTGCCGTCGGCCGCGTCAGCGGCGGCGAAGCACCCGGGCCGAGAAGTGATGGGGGAAGGCGGAGCAATTGGCGAGGAGCCGGATCGGGGCGGGGGAACGAGCCGCGATCAGCAGAGCCGGCGACACTGCCGGACGCTCTGTGTTCCGTGGGGCCCCGGGACAGCGGGGCCCCACGGTGGCGCGTCGACCTGCACGGGGGAGGGGGTCCCGGGGTCGTCGCTCTGTCCGGCGAACCGGACAGGGGTCAGTAGCTGGCGAGATGGGTACGGATGGTTTCGCCCTCGGTCAGGGCACGGCGGAACCAGTGGCGCCGGTCAACCTTGCGCCGGTAGACGGGGGTCGGTTCAATCTGGCGAGCGATTTCGAGGTCCTCGACGAGGCGCTCGCGGTCCCGATCGACAACTGCGTAGCTCAACATGGGTCAATTCTCCCGCCGAAGTTTGTTCGGGACAAGCTGAATAACCCGAATGATCATGCGGTGAGGCCGTATAATCGAGCCATGCTAGATCTGAACCGTCTGCGCATCCTGCGGGCCGTCGTGGCGAGCGGATCCGTGAACGACACCGCCCGGCGGCTGGGCCTCACTCCATCGACCGTGAGCCAGCACGTCCACACCCTCGAGAAGGAGGTCGGATTCGCGCTGGTCGAGCGGGTCGGACGGGGGATCCAGGTCACGCCCGCCGCGGTCGCGCTCGCCCGGGCGAGCGCGGAAGCGCTGCATGCGATGACCGACCTCGACGTGCTCGTCCGCGAGTTGCGGGAGGGCGTGACCGAGCGCCTGACGATGCGCACGTTCGCCTCCGCGGCCTACACCTGGGTGCCCGCGGTCGCCCGCGCGCTGCGGCAGGAGTTCCCGGGACTCACCCTGGAGATGTCCATCAACGAGACCGACACGGCGGAGAACTCCGGTCAGGCGGACGTGGAGATTCACACCGAGCTCCCCTACGAGGAGCCGCGGGTGCCGCCGGCCTACCGGAGGGTGGAGCTCGGCCTGGACGACTTCCTGGTTGCGCTGCCCCCCGACCACCCGCTGGTGGAGGCGGAGTCCGCGGACCTCAGCGAGTTCAGCGAGGACGACTGGGTGCAGTACGACTTCGGTGACGACATCGCGACCAGGCTGGTCGCGCACGCGTTCGCGGGGGCAGGGTTCACGCCCCGCTACGTCGCGCGGGCGCAGGACCACGTGACCGGCCTGGCTTTCGTCGCCGCCGGCGTCGGCCTGGCCCTGGTCCCGCAGCTCGCTGTCGGGTGGTCGGGCTTCGACGTCGGCTACGTGCGTCCGACCAATCCGACGCCGTACCGCCGGATCGTCGCCTTGATCCGGGATGGCGCGCGGACCAACCCTGCGGCCGGCCGGACGATCGAGCTGCTCACCGAACTGGGCTCCCGGCTGGGCGAGTTCAACCCCACCATCCGGGGTCGTGCACCCGGCCCGAACTGGTTCCGGCTCACTGACGGCTGAGCCGCGGCGCGGACGTCAGCCCACAGCGCAATGCGCTGGTCGTGAGCAGGCCTCGGGGTACAGTGGCCGGGTGCTGGATCCTCGGCTGCTGTACACGTTCAACCCGGACCTCTGGGAGGCGGTGCGGGGTACGGCGCCTGCCATGCTGCACCTGCTGGACGGCTACATCGATGCCGGTTCGGTGACCCACGGCGCCGGCCACTACCTGCTTGAGGTGTGCGAGCACGAGGTGCTCGTGGAGTTCGACCACGACCAGCTGCACGACTACCGTTCGCGCCGGCCACAGATGGTCTTCGACACCAACCACTGGGTGTCGATGACGGACTACGAGCTGGTGATCCACCGGCTGCTGGACGCGAAGGGCACACCGTTCCTGATGCTCACCGGACCGGAGCCCGACACACAGTGGAACCGCGCCAGCGCCGCCGTCCTCGGGATCGCGGAGCGGCTGGGGGTTTCTCGGCTGGTCACGGTGTCCGGGGTGCCGATGGCCGTTCCGCATACGCGTCCGACCCTGGTCACGGCGCACTCCACCGACCCTGAGACCGTGAGCGGCAACCCGGTGTGGATCGATCGCGTCCAGCTGCCCGGCAGCTTCTCGCACGTCCTGGAGTTCCGGGCCGGAGAGGCCGGCATCCTCGGCCAGGGCTTCGTCGCCCACGTCCCGCACTACCTGGCGCAGGCGGCGTTCCCGCAGGCCACGGAGGCGGTGCTGCGACGCGTGGCCGAAGCGGCCGGGCTGGAGTTCCCGATGGAGACCCTGGTCGAGCGCTCGGCCGCCAACCTGGCCGGCATCGAGTCCGAGACCGCGGAGGACGCCGACTTCCCGGCGGTGGTGCAGGCGCTCGAGGAGCAGTACGACCGGCTGAGCAGCAGTGGCGCCGCGTCGGTGCCCAGCGCCAACGAGATCGGGGCGGCCGTGGAGCAGTTCCTCGCCGAGCAGGACCCGCCGACCGACTTCCGGCGGTAGCTGTGCCCGGCTCCGTCGACGAGCTGATCGGGATCCTCGACCTCGACCGCACCGGCGAGAACACCTTCCTCGGCCGTGATGCGGGATCTTCCCGTCAGCGTGTCTTCGGGGGCCAGGTGCTCGCACAGGCGCTCACCGCCGGCTACCGGACCGTCCCCGAGGGTCGGGTGGCCCACTCGCTGGGCGCGTACTTCCTGCGTGCGGGGGAGTCGGGGACGCCGATCTGCTACACCGTCGAGACGACCCGGGACGGCGCGAGCTTCTCGGCCCGCCGGATTGTGGCCGATCAGGGCGGCCGGGTGATCTTCTCCGTGGTCTGCTCCTACCACGAGCTCGAGCCGGGCCTGGACCACTCCGACGCCGCGCCGACGCACGTGCCCCCGCCGGAGGCCTGCCCGCCGCTGTCCGAGGTGCTCGGTGCGCGATCCCGCCGTGCCGCGGAGGCCTGGCGACAGGAGTGGGGCGTGCTGGAGACCCGGTTCGCTTCCGACACCTCGACCCTCAGCGCAGCCGGGCACTCGGATGCGGAGATGAAGGTGTGGGTGCGCGCGGAGAGCGAGCTTCCGGACGACCCGCAGCTGCACCAGGCGTTCCTGGCCTACGCCAGCGACCTGACCCTGCTCGCGGTCAGCACCGTCCCGCACCCGGTGGAGTTCGCCGGGCCGAACATGCAGGTGGCGTCGATCGATCACTCGATGTGGTTCCACCGGCCGGCCCGGGCTGACCATTGGCTGCTCTACGACCAGGTCTCGCCGTCCGCATCCTCCGGCCTCGGGTTCAGCTTCGGCCGCCTGTTCCAGGCCGGGCGCCTGGCGGCGTCCTGTGCGCAGGAAGGGCTGATCCGGCTGGTCGACACTGACTGAGCCGTCCGTCCTCCCGCCGACTGATCCGTCCAGCTCCCCGCCCGAGGGCCATCCTTCCTGCCGAGGGACCGGCCCCTGGGTGGAGCGCTCGGCAGCATGGCTGGTCCCTCGACAACCCGGAGGGCCCCAGGTCGACGACCTGGGGCCCTCCGGCTTCGTGGGGTGGTGCTGGATCCGTGTGCTCAGGCGGCCTCGGAGTCCCCGCGCAGCTTCGAGATGGCGTGCCGTTCGATCTGCCGGACGCGCTCGGCGGTGATGCCCCACACGGCGGCGATGTCGGCCAGCTTGGCCTGGCGGCCGTCAACGAGGCCGTAGCGGCGACGCACCACGTCGGCAGAGCGCTCGTCCAGGCTGGACAGCATGGCGTCCAGGCGTGCCCGGTCCTCCGCGTCGAGCACGACCTCGTCGGGCCCGGGCGACATCTCGCGGGCGAGCAGGTCGCCGAGCGCGGTGTCGCCGTCCTCCTCGACCGGAGCGTCCAGGCTGACGTGGTCGCGGGAGAGCCGCAGCAGGTCGACGATCTGCTCTTCGGGAACACCGAGCTCGTCGGCGATCTCCCAGAGTTCGGGCTCGCGGCCGAAGCGGCGCTCCAGCGTGCGGCGCACCGCAGAGACCTGGTTGACCTGCTCGGCGACGTGCACAGGAAGGCGGACGATCCGGCCCTGTTGGGCGATGCCGCGGGAGATCGACTGGCGTACCCACCAGGTGGCGTAGGTGGAGAACTTGAAGCCCTTGCTGTAGTCGAACTTCTCAACGGCGCGGATCAAGCCGGTGTTGCCCTCCTGCACGAGGTCCAGCAGCGGCATCTGGGCCCGGCCGTACTTGCGGGCCACCGAGACGACCAGCCGGAGGTTCGCCGTGATGAATCGCTGCATGGCCGCATCGCCATCGCGGGCGATCTGGCGCAGTTCTTCCTCGGTGGCGTCGACGCGACGCAGCGCGGACTCCTCGTCGTCGAGAGTGCCGTCGAGGATGGCCTGGGCGTAGCGCCCGGCCTCGATCAGCTTCGCCAGCTGGACCTCCTCCTCTGCGGTCAGCAGGGGGGTCTTGGCGATCCCGTCCAGGTAGAGACCAACCGCGTCCTTGCCGTCGATGCCGTCGGTGGTGCGGACTCGATGTGCCGTTGCGATCATGCGTGCTTCCCTTTCGCTCGTCATCAGTACAACGTGCGGGAGGGTCATTTCGCTGCCTGCGAAACCCCTGATCAGCCCCGGAACACAGGCCTCAGGGCCAGATCAAGACCACGGTTGTAGTCGACCTGCGACCGTGGGCTGTAGCGCACTGTCCAGCTCTCAGCAGGCGTACGGGATGCTCTCAGGAAACCGGGCTGGTGGCGTCGATCAGCCAGGCCAGCTCGAACGCCGTGTCCCGCCAGGCCTGGTAGCGCCCGGATGCGCCGCCGTGGCCGGCCACGAGCTCGGCGCGGAGCAGGATCGGGCGGTCCGACCCCGAGTCGTGGCGCAGCCGGGCCACCCACTTGGCCGGCTCGGTGACCTCCACCCGGGTGTCGTTCAGGCTCGTCGTGACCAGGATTGCCGGGTACCGGCAGGCGCGGATGTTCTCGTAGGGGGAGTAGCGGCGCATCCGGGCGTAGGCCTCGGGGTCGTGCAGTGGGTCGCCCCACTCCTCCCACTCGCTCACGGTCAGCGGCAGGTCGGGCTGCAGAACCGTGTTCAGCGCGTCCACGAACGGGACGGCCGCGTGCACGGCGACGAAGGCGTCCGGCGCCAGGTTGATCGCCGCACCCACCAGCAGGCCGCCCGCGCTGCCGCCCTCGGCCGCTAGCCGGTCGGGCGCGGCGTAGCCGTGCTCGACGAGGTGGCGCGCGCAGGCGAGGAAGTCGGTGAAGGTGTTCTCCTTCGCGGCCAGCTTGCCGTCCAGGTACCAGCTCCGGCCGAGCTCACCGCCGCCGCGGACGTGCGCGATCGCGTACACGTAGCCGCGGTCGAGCAGGCTCAGCCGGGCGATGGAGAAGGTGGGCGGCGTGCTGATCTCGTAGGCGCCGTAGCCGTACAGCAGGCAGCCGGCTGTCCCGTCGATGGGCGTGTCGGCCCGGTACACGATCGAGATGGGCACGCGGGTGCCGTCAGGAGCGGTCGCCCACTCCCTGCGCTGCACGTAGTCGGAGGGCCGGTACGGACCGAAAGTGGGGTGATCGAGCACCGGTCGCCGCCGGAGCAGCTTCCGTGCTCCGTCGGCGAGGGAGTACTCGATCACCTCGTCCGGGGTGACCATCGACTGGTAGTGCAGGCGGATCCGGTCGGTGTCGGGCTCGTCACCGTCGTCGGAATCCACGTGGAACAGCGGCTCGTCGAACGCGATCGGCACCTCGGGGCCAACGTCCCCGGCCCGGTCGCGGTGCCGCAGGGCGATCACCTGCAGACCGTCGCGACGCAGGCTCAGCACAAGGACCCGGTCGTAGGCGGTCACACCCAGCAGCCGGACGCCGGGCTCGTTCGCCCGCAGCTCGCGCCACTGCTCGGGTGAAGTGGCCTCCAGTGGGGCCTCGGCGAGTGCGAAGTCGGGCGCATCGTCGTTGTGCACGATGAACAGGCGGTCGTCGGCGATCTCGACGTCGTACTCGACGTCCTCGCGGCGTGGGGCTACCGAGCGCAGTCCGGCGTCCGGAGCCGTGGTGTCGAGCAGCCAGACCTCGGTGGAGGTCTTGCTCGCGGCACCGAGCTGCACCCAGCGGTGGTCGCGCGAGCAGTCCACGCCGAGCCAGTAGCGCTCGTCGGGTTCGGTGTACAGCAGTTCGTCGGCGCCAGTTGCGCCGAGCCGGTGCAGCCACAGCCGGTCGGGTCGCCAGGCGTCGTCGACGGTCAGATAGCAGAACGCGTGGTCGCCGGCCCAACAGCCGCCGCCGGCGACCTCGGCCACGCCATCGGGGAGGAGCTCTCCCGTGGTGAGGTCGAGGAAGTGCAGGCGGTACCGCTCATCTCCGGCGGTGTCGACCGAGTAGGCCACCCGCCGCCCGTCCGGCGAGATCTCGAAGCACCCGAGCGCGAAGAACTCCTCGCCCTCGGCGAGGGCCTGCACATCGAGCAGCAGTTCCTCTCCCGGCGGCACGCCGACGGCGGGATCGGGAAGGGAGTCCCGGCCGTCCGCGGGGCAGCGGTGCAGGCTGGGATAGTCGAGGCCCTCGGTGGTGCGGGCGTAGTACCAGAACTCGCCCAGGCCCGGGTGGCGCGCGAACTCGGGCACGCTGAGGTCGGTCTGCTTCGTCCGGGCCGAGATCTCGGTGAAGATCTGCTCGCGCAGTCCGTCCAGGCGACCGGTCGCCTGCTCCGTCCAGGCGTTCTCCGCGGCGAGGTAGTCGAGCAGGGCGGGGTCGTCCTTGTCGCGCATCCAGGCGTAGGGATCCTCGACCCGCTCCCCATGGTGGACGCGGGTCTCGGGCCGGCGTGGGGCGACTGGCGGGTGGACGGGTTCGGGCATGGGACAAACGATAGGCGGTAACCCTACCCACGGGCTTGGGAGTCAGACGCCTTCGTGGCACAATGGGCTTCGCGACTATTGACAACCCCCGGTTGTCGTGCGCCCTTGAACGCTCTGTTGAGAGGTCTTGCCTGTGACTCCACGTGCCCAAGCTGCCGCCGTTTCCGCTTCTGAAGAGGCTGTTGTCGAGGCCTCGAAGCGCAGGGGCCGTAAGCCAGCCGGCTCCCCGGTGAAGGCCGTCCCCAACCCCGAACCGGCGTCGCCGGTAACCCCGGACGAGGACGCGGAGCCGACGGAACTGGTTGACGAAGACGTTGACGACGTAGTGGACGTCGAGGACGACGAGGACGACGTCACCGTCGAAGAGGTGCTCGACCCGAAGAATGTCGAGAAGGTGAAGTTCCAGCGGGACGGTGACGACGTGGTGCTGACCGTGGGCGGCAAGAAGCGCAGCCTTGACGAGGTCGACGAGTCCGAGTTCGAACCCGCCGAAGAGGCCAAGACCGAGAAGGAACTGACTGAGGACGAGGGGTTCAGCCTCTCCGACGCCGACGACGCAGACGAGCCCGAACAGCAGGTGTTGGCCGCCGGCGCCACCGCCGATCCGGTGAAGGACTACCTGAAGCAGATCGGGAAGGTCGCTCTGCTGAACGCCGAACAGGAGGTCTCGCTGGCCAAGCGCATCGAGGCCGGGCTGTTCGCGGAGGAGACCCTGAACGAGGGGAGCGTGGCACCCGCGGACCAGGACGACCTGGAGTGGATCGCGGAGGACGGGCGTCGCGCCAAGAACCACCTGCTCGAGGCCAACCTTCGCCTGGTGGTCTCGCTGGCCAAGCGGTACACCGGCCGCGGCATGCTCTTCCTCGACCTGATCCAGGAGGGCAACCTCGGTCTGATCCGCGCGGTGGAGAAGTTCGACTACACCAAGGGCTACAAGTTCTCCACCTACGCGACCTGGTGGATCAAGCAGGCGATCACCCGCGCCATGGCCGACCAGGCACGCACCATCCGGATCCCGGTGCACATGGTCGAGGTGATCAACAAGCTGGCGCGCGTGCAGCGCCAGATGCTGCAGGACCTGGGCCGGGAACCCACGCCGGAGGAGCTCGCCAAGGAACTCGACATGACCCCGGAGAAGGTCGTCGAGGTGCAGAAGTACGGCCGCGAGCCGATCTCCCTGCACACCCCGCTCGGCGAGGACGGCGACTCCGAGTTCGGTGACCTGATCGAGGACTCCGAGGCTGTGGTGCCCGCGGAGGCCGTGAACTTCACCCTGCTGCAGGAGCAGCTGCACGATGTGCTGGACACGCTCAGCGAGCGCGAGGCCGGCGTGGTGAGCATGCGGTTCGGTCTCACCGACGGCCAGCCCAAGACGCTGGACGAGATCGGCAAGGTCTACGGGGTGACCCGGGAACGGATCCGCCAGATCGAGTCCAAGACCATGAGCAAGCTGCGGCACCCGTCCCGTTCGCAGGTCCTGCGCGACTACCTGGACTGAGCCTCGAGCGACTGCGCCCCCGATTCCTCGGGACGGGGAGCTGTCTCGTGCCGGAAGGTCGCTGCTACCTGATCGTAATCTGCAATTTCGTAGCGGATCGCGGCCGGAATCGGTAGTTTCGCTGGATGGGAGCACCCGAAGCTGAGACGCAGGCGGCTGTGGGAGAGCCGCTCGTGGTCCTGTCCGGCGTGAACAAGCACTTCGGTACCCTGCACGTCCTGCAGGACATCGAAATGACCGTCCACAAGGGCGAAGTCGTGGTCGTGCTCGGCCCGTCGGGATCGGGGAAGTCGACGCTGTGCCGGGCGATCAACCGCCTGGAGACGATCGGTTCAGGGACGATCACGATCGACGGCGTGCCACTTCCCGAGGAAGGCAGGGCGCTCGCCCGGCTGCGCGCGGACGTCGGCATGGTCTTCCAGTCGTTCAACCTGTTCGCGCACAAGACCGTGCTGGAGAACATCACCCTCGGGCCGATCAAGGTGCGTGGGCTGAAGCCCGCCGAGGCCAGTCAGCGTGCGATGGAACTGCTGGAACGTGTCGGGGTGGGCGACCAGGCCGAGAAGTACCCGGCGCAGCTGTCCGGCGGCCAGCAGCAGCGCGTGGCGATCGCCCGCGCCCTGGCCATGGATCCCAAGGTGATCCTGTTCGACGAACCCACCTCGGCGCTCGACCCGGAGATGGTCAACGAGGTGCTGGACGTGATGGTCACCCTTGCCAGCGGCGGCATGACCATGATCGTGGTCACCCACGAGATGGGCTTCGCACGCAAGGCCGCCGACCGGGTGGTGTTCATGTCGGAGGGCCAGATCGTCGAGGAGAACACCCCGGACGAGTTCTTCACCAACCCGCAGACCGACCGCGCGAGGGACTTCCTGAGCAAGATCCTCTCCCACTGACTTTTTTCCAACTTACGAAGAAGTTCCTTACGAAGGAGGAGAAAGATGAAGTACGTCAAGCCCCTCGGGGCCCTGGGTGCGGCGGTGGTGATGGCACTGAGCCTGTCCGCTTGCGCCAGCGGAAGTGCGGCCGGAGGCGATCCGGGTTCCGGCGGCAAGGTGGTCATCGGGATCAAGTTCGACCAGCCCGGACTCGGCCTGAAGGAGGGCGACACCTACACCGGCTTCGACGTCGAGGTCGCCAAGTACGTCGCCAAGGATCTCGGCTACACCGACGTGGAGTTCAAGGAGACCCCGTCGGCCCAGCGCGAGACGATGCTCCAGTCGGACCAGGTGAAGATGATCTTCGCCACCTACTCCATCACCGACGACCGCAAGAAGAAGGTGTCCTTCGCCGGGCCCTACTTCATCGCCGGCCAGGATCTCCTGGTCGCTGCGGGCAACAGCGACATCACCGGCCCGGACACCCTCAACGGCAAGAAGCTGTGCTCGGTGAAGGGTTCGACGTCGGCGAAGAAGATCCAGGACAACTTCGCCAATCAGGTGCAGCTGAAGGAGTACGACACCTACTCCAAGTGCGTCGAGGCTCTGGCCTCGGGCGCGGTTGACGCCGTGACCACAGACAACGTGATCCTGGCCGGCTTCGCCGCACAGAGCCAGTACGCGGGCAAGTTCAAGGTGGTCGGCAAGACCTTCAGCGAGGAGCGGTACGGCGTCGGAATCAAGCAGGGCGACACCAAGCTCTGCACGGCCATCAACGCCGCGCTGGAGAAGATGGTCTCCGACGGCTCCTGGCAGAAGGCGCTGGACGACACCGTCGGCAAGTCGGGCTTCCAGGTCGACACCAGCGTGAATCCGCCCAAGCCGGACGCCTGCGCGTAGGAACTGAGGCACGGCCGGTGGCCCGTCCGCTCGGCGGGCCACCGGCCACCACGACTCGCGGAGGAGGGTGATGTCGGGTTTCGAGACGCTGTTCGGCGAGTACAACGTGTTCGGGGCGTTCTGGGTGACCGTGCAGCTGACGGTCTGGGGTGCGCTCGGCGCCCTGCTGCTGGGCACCGTCGTGGCGGTGTGCCGCGTCTCCCCGGTCGGCGTGCTGCAGCAGTTCGGCGCGTGGTTCGTCACCCTCGTCCGGAACACGCCGCTGACCCTGATCGTGGCACTGTGCTCGCTGGGCATCTCGGACGTGATGAAGGTCTACCTGGCCGACCCGGACTCGAACACCTTCATCGTCGACAACAGCTTCCGCTGGGGTGTGGTGGCGATCGCCGTCTACCACGCGTCCTTCGTGGCCGAGGCGCTGCGCAGCGGCATCAACACGGTGCCGACCGGACAGGCCGAGGCGGCCCGCGCGATCGGCCTGAGCTTCGGGCCCACCCTGCGGCACGTGGTGCTGCCCCAGGCGTTCCGGGGCGCCATCGCGCCGCTCGGCAACACGCTGATCGCACTGACCAAGAACACCACCGTGGTGGCCACCGTGGGGGTCGCAGAGGCGGCCTACATGATGAGCAACATGATCGAGTTCAACTCGTCGTTGCTCTACTGGATCTTCGCAATCATGGCGACGGGCTTCGTCATCCTGACCCTGCCGACCGGGCTGCTGTTCACCTGGCTGTCCAACCGTCTGGCGGTACACCGATGAGTTCGGCGAGCCTCCTGTTCGACGTACCGGGGCCGAAGGCGCGGATCCGGTACCGGGTTGTCGCTGCGGTGAGCGTGCTGGTGCTGCTCGCCATCCTCGCCGCCGTCCTGGCGCGGCTGGGGGACCCGGCCAACAACCAGCTCACTGCGGAGAAGTGGCTGCCGTTCCTCACGCCGGGCGCGTGGACGTCGTACCTGCTGCCGGGCCTGGCCGGCACGCTGATCGCGGCGGCGATCTCGGTCGTGCTTGCGATCGTCTTCGGCCTGCTGCTCGGCATCGGACGCCTGGTGCAGGTGCGCTGGGTGCGCTGGGCGTGCGGCGGTTTCGTCGAGTTCTTCCGCTCGGTCCCGGTGCTGATGATGATGCTGTTCGCGTACTACGCGGGCCTGTTCGGGCTGGGCATCTCCGGATCGGCGCTGCCGCTGTTCGGCGTGGTGGTGGGCCTGACCGTCTACAACTCCTGCGTCCTGGCCGAGCTGGTGCGCTCCGGGGTGAATGCGCTGCCCGCCGGCCAACGGGAGTCCGGACTCGCGATCGGGCTCACGCCGCTGCAGACCCTGACCACGATCCTGCTGCCGCAGGCGATCACCGCCATGCTGCCGTCCATGCTCAGCCAGTTGGTGGTGATCCTGAAGGACTCGGCGCTCGGCTACATGATCTCCTACCTGGAACTGATGCGGTCGGGGACGTACCTGGCCACGGCGTTCGCGAACCTGATCCCGACCCTGATCGTGCTGGCCGTGATCTACATCGTGCTGAACAGTGCGCTCACCCGGGTGGCGGGTCTCGTCGAGCAGCGGCTGCGCCGTGCGCCCCAGGGAGTCGCCCCCCAGCACGTCACGGCGGGCTTCGTGCCGGAGACAGCCGCCGAGCCGGACGTGCCGCTGACCATCATGCCGCCGCCGGACCCGCGTCCGGGACGGGAGCGGCCGCGGCACGGCCACTGAGTGCGGTCAGCTGGAGAGCACGAGGTCCAGCACGTCGCGCAGGTCATCGACCACCGGCGCACCGAGGGACGCCAGGTGCGCCCGTGAGTGGTGGCCCCCGCTGAACAGGACGCAGTGGGCCCCGAGCGCGTCCGCGATCTCGAAGTCGTGCTCGGAGTCGCCGACGAACCAGACCTGGGCCGGGTCGGCTCCGGCCTCACTGAGCCAGCGCCGCGCCAGTGCTTCCTTGGAGGCGGCGTAGATGTCCTCGATGCCGTGGGCGCCGTCCAGCCAGGCGTCCAGGCCGAACGGGCCGAGCTGGGCCAGCAGGTTCTGCTGCTCGGAGGCGGAGATCACGACCTGGCGGGTGCCACGGGCGTGCAGGCTTCGGAGCACATCCGTGGCGCCGTCGTGCAGCCCGCAGGCGGTCGATGCCGCCGTGTAGAGCTCCAGGTAGCGGTGCGCAGCCGCGGCGAAGTTGCCCTCCGGTGAGGTGTCGAAACCGAGGTCGGCGTAGTAGTCGGCGATCGGGAACCGAAACACCGCCTGGTAGCCACGCACCCCGGCCAGGGTGGGCAACCCGTACTCGTCGAGCAGCTGGTTGACCACCTGCACGCAACAGTGCAGGTCGTCGAAGAGGGTTCCGTTCCAGTCCCAGACCACGGACGTCACGAGAGGCCACCGGTGGCCGCAGCGGGAGTGAAGCCGTGGACGCGGCCGAGGAAGGCGAGGGCATGTTCGGCCGTGGCGACGATGTTCTGGGCGCGGCGGAAGCCGTGCCCCTCGCCGTCGAAGACGACCAGTTCCACCGGCAGGCCCTTCGCGCGGACCGCGTCCGCCATCGCCACGGCCTGGTTCAGCGGCACCACTTTGTCGTCGGCTCCCTGCAGGATCAGCATCGGGCAGGCCAGCCGGTCGAGGTGGTGGATCGGCGACCGCTCCCGGTAGATCTCCCTGCCGTCGGGGTAGGGAGCGACCATGCCGTCGAGGTAGCGGCTCTCGAACTTGTGGGTGTCGGTGGCCAGCATCTCCAGGTCTCCGATGCCGTACAGGCTGATCCCGGCAGCGAACACGTCGCTGCTGGTGAGCGCCGCGAGCGTGGTGTAGCCGCCGGCGGAGCCGCCGCGGATGCTGAGCCGGGCCGGGTCCGCGAGACCGGCAGCGGCGAGTGCACGGACGCCGTCCACGCAGTCACGCACGTCGACCACTCCCCAGTTGCCCCTGAGCCGATCGCGGTAGGCGCGGCCGTAGCCGGTCGAGCCGCCGTAGTTCACGTCGAGAATGCCGATGCCACGCGTGGTCCAGAACTGCACGGACACGGCGAAGTCGGGGCCGGAGAAGGCGGTCGGGCCGCCGTGGCTCCACACCTGCACCGGGGGCAGCTCGCCCGGGAGCCCGGTGAGGTCGCCGTTGGCGGGAGGGTAGAACCAGGCGTGGACGGGACCCTGGGGGCCCTCCCAGGTGAACGGCCGCGCACGTGAGACCAGCTCGCGGGGCAGGTCGACGCCGGACGCCCGCCGGACCGTGTGCACAGTGCCGTCCGTCCAGTGGAGGTCGACCAGCTCGGCGGGCCGGTCGGCGTAGCCGAGCACGGCGAGCGTGTGGTCGCCGGTGCCGGTGAGGTCCGCGGTGACCGCTTCGGTCGGGACCGCGGCGAGGCGTCCGGGACCTGCGTCCGCCGGGTCGAATTCGAGTACGCCGAGGCGGCTGAGGCCCGCGTCGAGCCAGGTGCACCCGATCCGGCCGGCATCGATCACGGAGTAGGGCGCCGGGGTGAGCACCCACAGCGGTCCGCAGAAGTCGTGCGGCGCCGGGCAGAGTTCGCGGACGCCGCGCTCGGCGTCCCAGCGCAGGAAGTTCCAGTAGCCAGAGGCGTCACTGAGCAGCAGCAGGCCCCCGTCGGGCGACCAGGCCGGGTAGAGCGCCGAGACCTCCGACCCACCGGCGACGACAGTCCTCTCCGAGGGTGCGGACAGCGGTGCGACGACGACCCTGGTGCTGTCCCACGGCATGTTCGGGTGGTCCCACTCGCACCACGCGAGACGCCCGTCCGCACTGAGCCGGGGATGGGCGTAGAAGTCGGAGCCGGAGACCAGGACCGTGCCGCCGTCGGCGTTGTCGGTGTCCAGGTCGAGGGACACGATCGTGGTGACCGCCTCTGCTCCGTGGACGCTGTGGTCCTCGCGCACCGCCAGGAGCAGGCGGCGATCCGGGTGCAGCTCGAGCGCGGCGTACCGGTACGGTTCGCCGGCGGCGATCGTGCGGGTTGCACCGGCTTCGGTCACCCGGACGGCGCCGTCGGGCCACGAACTGTAGGCGACCAGGCCGCCGTTCGCCGTCCACGCGCCGCCGCCGTACTCCTGAACGGCGGTGCGTACGTACGCCTCCGGCGTCAGCTCGACGGGCTCCTCGCCGGGCCCCTGGCGCCACAGGCCGATCCGTCCGCCCTGCTCGGGGTGGCCCTCGGTCCAGAACCGGACGCCGTCGACGACCAGCCCGGGGGCGAGGCCGACGGCTGAGCGGGTGAGGTCGGCGGCGGAGATCGGGGACGGCCAGGAGCCGTAGGCGAGCGCAGGACTCATGCGTCCAACCCTGCCAGTTCGGCGCGGAACGCGTCGTACAGCCTCTGCGTGAAGAGCACGAATCGCACGCGGTCGATGCCGGTGCGCGGGTGCGCGGCGACGGTGGCGACCGCCACCCTGGCCGCGGTGGGGGCGTCCCAGCCGTATGCGCCGGCGCCGATGGCCGGGAAGGCGACGGTGTGCGCACCGAGCTGCCCGGCGACGTCCAGCGAGCGGGTGTAGCAGGAGGCCAACAGGCCCTCGTCCGCCTGGCCGCGGTGGCGGTTCGGGCCCACGGTGTGGATCACCCAGCGCGCCGGCAGGTTGCCGGCTCCGGTTGCGACGGCCTCGCCGACCGGGAGCCCGTCCGGCCACTGGGTCCTGCGGATCCTGCGGCAGGCCTCCAGCAGTGCGGGCCCGGCGGCGGCGTGCAGGGCGCCGTCGACGCCACCCCCGCCGAGCAGCGTCGAGTTCGCCGCGTTCACCAGTGCGTCCGCCGGCTCGCGGGTCAGGTCGCCCAGCGCGACATCGATGCTCATGCCAGCGAGTATCGCAGCCACCGGCGACAGGAAAAGCGAAGGGCCCCGGGAGACTCCCCGGGGCCCTTCGCTGAAGCCTCGCTCAGCTGAGCTTGCCGGTCTCGTCGTGGATCTCCAGTGCGACCTGGGTGAGCTTGGCCGAGTGGGCCTTGCTGTGGTGGCCACAGAAAAGAAGCTCGCCACCGGAGGTGAGGGTGACCCGTACGTAGGCCTGGGCCCCGCAGCGGTCGCAACGGTCGGCTGCGGTCAGCGGTTCGGTAACGGTAGCGCTCATCAGGTCCTCACTCTCTCCCCAGGCGACTCGACAGATCGACTCGCATCCGGCACAACGTGGCTGCTGCCCTCGTTTGTTCCCGGTGCCATCAGTGTAGGCAGCATCCCTGTCAATCCAAGGGACCGCTCGACACCGTCACGCGAATGCAAAGAACTGTTACCCGTCCGAGATAATCTCGGTCGGTGACGACGACGAAGGCCGGCGAGGGCAGGGAGTACGAGGCGAGGCACCTGCTGGTGCTCGAGGGACTCGAGGCCGTGCGCAAGCGTCCGGCGATGTACATCGGCTCCACCGACACCCGCGGCCTGATGCACTGCCTGTGGGAGATCATCGACAATGCCGTGGACGAGGCGCTGGCCGGCTACGGCGACCGGATCGAGGTGCGACTCGACCACGACGGCAGCATCCTGGTCACGGATCGCGCCCGCGGCATCCCGGTCGACATCGAGCCACGGACCGGGTTGACCGGTGTCGAGGTGGTGTACACCAAGCTGCACGCCGGCGGGAAGTTCGGTGCGGGCAGCTACAACGCCACCGGTGGCCTGCACGGTGTGGGCGCGTCCGTGGTGAACGCGCTCAGCGCCCGGCTGGACGTCGAGGTGGACCGCAACGGCGCCACCCACTCGATGAGCTTCCGGCGCGGCGTGCCGGGACGGTTCGCGGGTCCGGGCCCGGACGCGCCGTTCACTCCCGACAACACGCTGGTGAAGTCCGGACGGGTCAAGAAGGGCGTCACCGGCACCCGTGTGCGGTACTGGCCCGACCGGCAGATCTTTCTCAAGGACGCCCAGCTCGCCCTGCCGCAGTTGCTCGCCCGGGCCCGCCAGACCAGCTTCCTTGTGCCCGGCCTGGAACTGGTGGTCGAGGATGCGCGCAGTGCCGAGCACTACACCGAGGTGTTCAAGCACGACGGCGGCATCTCGGAGTTCTGCGACTTCCTGGCCAGCGGCGCCCCGGTCAGCGACGTGCTGCGGCTGCAGGGGACCGACCGCTTCACCGAGACCGTGCCGATGCTCGACGAGAACGGCGCGATGACGCCCACCGACGTCGAACGCGATCTCGAGGTCGACATCGCCCTGCGTTGGGGGAGCGGCTACGACACCCAGGTGCAGTCGTTCGTGAACATCATCGCGACGCCCAAGGGCGGAACGCATGTGGCCGGCTTCGAGCGCGGACTGACCCGGGCGTTCCTGAAGGGCCTGGACGGCACCCGCCTGCTGAAGGCCGGGGAGGAGATCACCAAGGAGGACGCCCTCGAGGGCCTGACCGGAGTGGTCACCGTCCGGCTCGCCGAACCGCAGTTCGAGGGCCAGACCAAGGAGGTACTGGGCACACCGCCGGTGACCCGGCTGGTGGCCCGGATCGTCGAGAACGAGCTGGGTGCCTTCCTGAGCTCCACCCGGGCCGCCCAGCGTGCCCAGGCCAGGGCCGTGATGGAGAAGGTGGTCTCCGCGTCCCGCACCCGCGTGCAGGCACGGGCGCACAAGGAGGCGCAGCGGCGCAAGAACGCGCTGGAGTCCTCGACTCTTCCGGCCAAGCTGGCCGACTGCCGCAGCACCGACCTCGACCGCACCGAGCTGTTCATCGTGGAGGGCGACTCCGCCCTCGGCACGGCCAAGCTCGCCCGCGACTCGGAGTACCAGGCGCTGCTGCCGATCCGTGGAAAGATCCTCAACGTCCAGAAGGCCTCGGTCGGCGACATGCTGAAGAACGCCGAGTGCGCGGCGATCATCCAGGTGGTGGGTGCAGGTTCGGGCCGCACGTTCGACCTGGACGCCGCGCGGTACTCGAAGATCATCTTCATGGCCGACGCCGACTCCGACGGCGCCCACATCCGCACCCTGCTCGCGACGCTGTTCTTCAAGTACATGCGCCCACTGGTGGAGGCCGGACGGGTGTACACCGCCGTCCCGCCGCTGCACCGGTTCGAGCTGACCAACCCGCGCAAGGGCCAGGACAAGTACATCTACACCTACAACGAGGCCGAGTACCGCCGGAAGCTCGCCGAGTTGACCAAGAAGGGCCAGGGCTTCAAGGAACCGCAGCGCTACAAGGGCTTGGGCGAGATGGACGCGCATGAGCTGAGCGACACCACGATGAACCCCCGGCACCGCACCCTGCGCCGGATCACGGTCGACGACACGGTCGCAGCGGAGGTCACGTTCGAGAAGCTGATGGGTAACGACGTTGCGCCCCGCAAGGAGTTCATCGTGGAGGGCGCCTACGCCCTGGATGCCGAGCGCATCGACGTGTAGGCCGGGGGCCGTCCGCGAGTCGACAGCGACTCCGTACCGGATCCGGACTCGAAGCCGCGTAGCCAGAAGCCGCGGGCCAGGTTCAGCAGACGCGTTCCATCAGGCCGGTGTCCACGTCGTAGTGGAATCCGCCCACGGTGGCACGTCCGGCGATCAGCGGGTGGTTGGCGACCATCGCGACGTCCGCCCGAAGCCGGCCGACCTGGTCGGGGTCGGCGCCGAACTCGCAGCGGGAGGCGTCGCGCCCACTGGCCCGGGTGATCCGGCGCTGGAGATCCTCGTCGTCTCCGGAGGCCATCGCGCACCGGCTGTGGCTGATCACGAGGATCCGGGTCACCTTGAGCAGGTTCACCGCGAGGATGCAGCCGTTGAGGGCGTCCTCACTGACATGGCCGCCGGGGGTGCGCAGGATCTTCGCCTCGCCGAGGAACAGCCCGATCATCTCCAGCGGCTGCAGCCGGGAGTCCATGCAGGTCACCACGGCGATGCCGGCGTGGGCGTAGCCGTCGAAGTTGCGCGGTGCAGAGGTGGCGTAGCGGCGATTCGCCGCGAGCAGGTCGTCGAAGGTGTCGTCCACGCCGCCACCTTAACCAGCCCGGCACAGAGGCCGTCCAGCCGCCGTCCACGCCCACGGACGGTCCGGGGCAGACCCGTGGGGCCGGCTCGTCGTAGTGTGCTGGGGTGAAGTTCGGCGCGGAGGTGGACCCGTTCGGGTCCCGACGGAGGATGGCCGTGTTCACCGTGGCCACGCTGGTGGCCGCGATCGGGATCGGGTTGCTCGGTGGTGCGTTCCGGTGGTGCCTGGAGCAGGCCGAACTGATGCGCATGACCCTCCTGGACTGGGCGCACGGGCTCGCCTGGGGGTGGGCCGTCCCGATCGTGGTGGTGGCGGCCTGCGCGGCGATCGGACACCTGTTCACCCGGTTGGCCCCGCGGGCCTCCGGGAGCGGCATCCAGGACGTCGAGGCCGTCTGGCACGAGCAGGAGGAACTGCCGGGCGCGAGCGTGCTGCCGTCCCGGTTCCTCGGGGGTGTGATTGCCATCGGCTCCGGGATGGTGATGGGACGCGAGGGTCCCAGCGTCCACCTCGGCTCGACGATCGGCGCGGAGGTCGGGCGCTGGTTCCGCCTGTCCGACTACGAGCGCAAGCTGCTCTACACGACCGTCGGCGGTGCCGGGCTGGCCGTGGCCTTCAACGCCCCGGTCGGCGGCGCGCTGTTCACGATCGAGGAGGTGACGAAGTCGTTCCGGGTGCGGGTGATCCTGGTGACGCTGATGTCCACCTCCCTCGCCGTGTGGGTCTCGCGGTTCATCGTCCCCGAGCACGCCGACTTCACCGTCGCCCCGATCGCATCGCCGGACGTCGCCGTGCTCGCGGTCTACGTGCTGCTCGGCCTGCTCTCGGGTGCTCTCGGGGTCGCCTACAACGCCCTGGTGATGAGCCTGCTGCGGCGCACCGACCGGATGCGGCTGCACGCGACCACGCGGGCCGCCCTGATCGGCGGCCTGATCGGCGTCCTGCTCTGGTTCGACCCGCTCGCCGCCGGAGGCGGAGCCGACGTGGCCCAACTGATCCTCGGCGAGCAGCCGTTCACGTTGTGGACGCTGGTGGCGCTGCTGGCGGTCCGCTTCGTGGCGGGGCCGCTGTCCTACGCGTCCGGGACTCCCGGCGGCCTCTTCGCTCCGCTGTTGGCGCTGGGCGCGCTGTGGGGGGCACTGTTCCACACCGTCGCGCTGGCGATCGGCGGAGGGGGTGCCGCCGATCTGCTCGGAACCAGTCTCGTGCCGTTCGCGCTGGTCGGGATGGTGGCGCTGTTCACCGCGTCCGTCCGGGCACCGCTGACGGGCATCGTGCTGATCACCGAGATGACCTCGACGGCCTCGCTGACGCTGGCGATGTTCGCGGCCGCAGCGGCCGCGCTCTTCATGACCACAGCGCTCAAGGGTCGCCCGATCTACGATTCGCTGCGCGACCGGATGCTGGAGCTGAGGGATGCGCGCGCCGGCGCCGCCACGGCGGAGGCACAGTGACCGGCTTCGGCAGCAGCGACGACCTGCGCGGCGCGCGCTTCGAGGACGTCAACCTGCGCGGGGCCCGCTTCGAAGGCTCCGACCTGTCCGGGGTGGTGATGCGCGGAGTTGAGGTGAAGGGCCTCGACATCGACAGCCCATGGCTCGGTGAGGGCGGCTCGCTCCAGGTGAACGGCGTGGACGTTGCGCCGCTCGTCGAGGCCGAGCTGAACCGCCGCTTCCCGGGGAGGGCCGGGCGGGGCGCGACGGATCCGGATGGGCTCCGCGGCGCCTGGTCGGCCGTTCAGGAGACCTGGGGCCGTGCGCTGGAGCGGGTCGCGACGATGCCCCAGGGGACGGTCGACGTCAGCGTTGACGGCGAGTGGTCGTTCGCGCAGACGCTGCGCCACCTGGTCTTCGCCACCGACGTCTGGCTGCGCAAGGCGATCCTCGAGGTGCCGCAGCCGTACCATCCGATCGGGCAGACCATCCCCGAGTCCGCCGGGGACGGCGTGGACCTGACCCTGTTCGCCACCGCGAAGCCGCCCTACGCCGAGGTGATCGAGGTGCGGTCGGGGCGGGTGGCGATGGTGACCGGCTTCCTGGCCGCGGTCACCGCGGACCAGCTGGCGGAGGAGCGTCGCAACCCGTGGGCGCCGGATCGCGCCGTGACCGTGCTGGACTGCCTGCACGTGATCCTCAACGAGGAGTGGGAGCACTATCGCTACGCGCTCCGAGACCTCGCGGCGATCGCCGAGGGCGCCGGGGCTGTGTGAAGGCAGCCGAGACAGGTGGACCCCGATGGACACCCGTCCCCTGGTGTCGGCGCCGCGGCCCGGGCGGCGCGGGCGTTGCTCTCGCGGGCGCGAACAGGCACCTGCGTGCGGGATGGCCAGCTCCCGCACCAGGATCGTGATCACGGGTCCGGTGACTTCCGACGCCGAGGGCTAGGGTGGCGCCGTGAAGATCCTCGGCCTGTGCTTCGTGGGCTCGGCGACCCCACGCCGCGCGGAGATGTCGGAGTTCCTATCGTCGGTGTTCGAGCTCCGGCAGGAGGCCCTCGACGGGCCCGGTGCGGACTTCTTCGCCTTGCCCGACGGAAGCCACTTCGCCGTCGCGTCCACGCCGGAGACGGGCGAGACGCGCCGCTCCGTCGGATTTCTCGTGGACGATCTCGACCAGGCGATCGCCGAACTCGCGGCGCGGGGCGTCCCGGTCGACCAGGAGCCGGCGGAGAACCTGTCCATGCGCTACACCCACTTCGTCGCTCCCGACGGACGGCTCTACGAACTCATCGAGTACAAGCCGGCGGACTAGCAGTTCCCGCAGTACGCCGTGCAGCCCCCAACCGCGGGCGTCCGGGAGCCGTCAACCACACCTGGCTCAGGCGTGGTAGCGCGAGCCCACAGCGGCGATCGGCTGGGCCACGGCGACCCCGGACATGTCGCGACGCAGGTCCGGCGCCGGCAGGTCGATCGGGGTGCCGGACGCCGCCGCGGCGATCGCCGGGTCGGGCCCGGCCCAGGCGAGCAGCAGGCCGTCCTCACCCTTCAGCAGGCGCTGGCAGCGCACGCCGCCGGTCGCGCGTCCCTTGCCCGGGTACTCGGCCAGCGGGGTCACCTTCACGCTGCCCGAATCGGTGCCCGGAAGCGCTGCGGAGGAACCCGCCACGGTTACCACCGAGGAGTCCGCCAATGGCGTCGCCCCGAAGAACACCACGCGGGCGTCGCGGGTCAGCTTGATCCCCGCCATGCCGCCTCCCGAGCGTCCCTGCGGTCGCACCGAGGACGCTGGGAAGTGCAGCAACTGGGCATCGCTGGTGACGAACACGAACTCGACCAGGTCGTGGCTCAACTCGACGGCACCGACCACCTCGTCGCCGTCGTCGAGCCTGATGACTTCCCACGCGTCCTTGCCGATGATCTCCGGATTCACCCGCTTCACGACACCGTTGCGGGTACCCAGCGCCCAGCCGAACGTGTTCTCGCCGAGTGTGCCGAGCCCGAGGACGCGCTCACCCGGCTCGAGGGCGAGCAGCTCGACAGCGGGGGAGCCACCCTGGAGGTTCGGTGCGGCCGCGGTGACCGGCACGGACGGCACGTCGATCGCCTGCGCGCGGAGCAGCCGTCCGCGGTTCGTGAAGACACAGAACTCGCCGCGCGCAGTGGTCCGGACCGCAGAACTGATCACGTCGTGGGTGGCACGCGGCCCCGACGTCGGCAACGGCTCGTCGTTGTCGGTACGGGCCAGCAGGCCGGTCGAGGACAGCATCACCCAGCAGGGGTCGTTGGCGATCTCCAGGTTCGCGGCCGCGGCCTTGGCCGCGGTCACCTGGGTGCCGGCCGAGGCCAGCAGGATCGTCCGCCGCGGCGTGCCGTGATTGCGGGCGACCTCGTCCAGCTCGTGGGCAGTCACCTCACGCAGTCGCTGGTCGGAGTCGAGGATGCCCTGCAGGTCGTTGATGGTCAGCCACAACTTCTCCCGCTCCGACTCCAGCTCTATCGTCGAGAACTTCGTCAGCCGGCGCAGCTGCATGTCGAGGATGTAGTTGGCCTGCACCTCGGAGAGCTCGAAGGCGTCCATCAGACGCGAGCGGGCCTGCGCGGAGTCGTCGGAGGAGCGGATGATCGCGATCACGTCGTCGATGTCGACGATCGCGATCAGCAGGCCCTCGACCAGGTGCAGCCGGTCCCGCGCCTTCCCGAGCAGGAACGCCGAACGCCGCCGGATCACCTGCAACCGGTGCTCGAGGAAGACCTCGAGCAGGCGCTTCAGGGAGAGCGTCTGGGGCTGGCCCTCGACCAGGGCGACGTTGTTGATCGCGAACGAGTCCTCCAGCTTGGTCAGCCGGTACAGCTCCTCCAGCAGTGCTTCGGGGTTGATCCCGTTCTTCACCTCGATCACCAGCCGGGTGCCGTTGGCGAGGTCGGTGAGGTCCTTGATGTCCGCGATGCCGGTCAGCTTCTTGGCGGTGACCAGCGTCTTCACCTGGTCGATGATCCGCTCGGGGCCGATCAGGTAGGGCAGCTCGGTGACCACGATGCCCTTGCGGCGCGGGTGGACCTGTTCGATCCGGGCCGAGGCGCGGACGCGGAAGCTGCCCCGTCCGGTCTCGTAGGCCTCCCGGATGCCGTCCAGGCCGATGATCTTGCCGCCCTCGGGGAAGTCCGGACCCGGGACGTAGCGCATCAGTTCCTCGACATCCACTTCGGGGTGCCACAGCAGGTGCTTGAGGGCCTGGACGACCTCGATCAGGTTGTGCGGCGGGATGTTGGTCGCCATCCCGACCGCGATCCCCGTGCTGCCGTTGACAAGCAGGTTCGGGAAGGCGGACGGCAGCACCGTCGGCTCGGTCTCCTTGCCGTCGTAGTTCGGCCGGAAGTCGACCGTGTCGGATTCGATGTCGGCGGTCATCGCCACCGCCGCCGGCGCCATCCGGCACTCGGTGTACCGCATCGCGGCCGGGCCGGAGTCCAGCGAACCGAAGTTGCCGTGGCCGTCCACGGTGGGCAGGCGCATCGCCCAGGACTGGCCCAGCCGGACCAGGGCGTCATAGATCGCGGAGTCGCCGTGAGGGTGGTAGAGGCCCATCACCTGGCCGACGACCCGGGAGCACTTCACATGCGAGGAGTCGGGGCGGATCCGCATCTGGTCCATCGTGTAGAGGATCCGCCGCTGCACCGGCTTGAGTCCGTCCCGCGCGTCCGGGAGGGCCCGGGAGTAGATCACCGAGTAGGCGTACTCCAGGAAGCTGGTCTCCATCTCCTCGGACACGTCGACGTCGACGATCCGCTCGACGGGCTCCTCTTCGAGTGGCGGCTTGGCAACCATCTGGTCCTGGTTTCTCTTTCTCTCTTCGTTCGTCACAGGGGATCGGGCAGCGCGCGGAGGCCGGCCAGCAGGCCGCGTCCGTCGGGCGCGACCACCCAGGGGGTGTCGGCCACGGCGTCCTGCTCCTCGGGCAGGACGGACATGGTGCCGTGCGCAAGTACCTGCTCGGCCGCCGAGAGTTGCCGGATCGCGATCGCGCGGACCCGGTCCGGCGCCACATGGGCGAAGTTGGCGTAGATCACAGGGTCGTGCTGGCCGTCGTCCCCGACCAGCAGCCAGGCGATGTGCGGGAAGTCACGGGTCAGCTGGAGCAGGGTGTCGGCCTTGTGAGCCATGCCTGAGCGGAACCAGCCCGTGTTCGTCGGGCCCCAGTCGGTGAGCAGCATCGCACCGTGCGGGTAGCCGTGCTTCTTCAGGAACCGGGACAGGAAGCCGTGCGTGTTCCAGGCGCCCGTGGAGATGTAGACCACGGGGGAGCCGGGGTGCTCGGCCAGCAGCGCCGTGTACATCCGGGCCATGCCGGGGACGGACTGGCGGGCCGACTCGTCCCTGATGAACGAGTTCCACGCCGCGATCATCGGTCGGGGAAGCCAGGTCGAGATGATCGTGTCGTCGATGTCGGAGACCACCCCGAAGGTGACGTCGTCGGCGATCACGTGGACGTCGGCCGCGGCGGCCTCGGACGTTCGGCTGCGCACGTGCACCTGCTGCCAGCCGGGAGTGAGGTTGTGGTTGCGGATCCGCTCGTCGATGTAGCCGCCCCGGTCGGTGCTGGCGGTCACCGTCTGGTCGCCGACGGTGATGGTCACCGGGACCCGGACGCACGCGGCGCTGACGAAGTTCCGGAAGCCGCGGCGCTTGATCAGATCCTCGGTCATCTTGCCGATTCCGCCCCGGGCGCGCTGTGGCACGAGGACGACCCGTCCGAGCACCCGGATGCTCTCTGTGCTGCCGTACCCGGTGTAGCAGATCACCTTCTCGCGCCAGCCCAGTGCCCGGAGAACCCCCTCGATCCTGCGGTCGAGGAACTCCTCGACCCGCGCGGCGATGAACGGGCGGGTACTCACGGCACCCCACCCTAGATGACGAGGCCCCGCGGTCGCGGGAGCGGCACGGGGCGGAGAAGTCCCGACCGGGTCTCAGGCGCCAACGAGGAGCAGCGGACGGGGCGCGCTGCCCGCGCCGGAGCACCTCGTCGAGGCTGGACGGGCCAGTGATCGCCGAACCTCGGGAGTGGACGACGGCCCGGCCCCCGGGGGTCGGCGTGCGAGCACGAAAGGTTCGCCGCGGGCGTCCGACAAGTCATTGCAGGGGTGAGAAGATGTCGCAATGACGCCACGTCCTGCGCTGCATCTGCCGGCCGGCCTGCGGGCCGAGATCCAGACCTGCGGCTACTTCCCCGAACTGGTGTCCGACGCGGTGGCGCTCGCGCTGGGCCCCGAGGAGCCGGTGGCGCACCTGGTGCAGTTGGAGGCGACCTTCAACCGTGAAGAGATCCAGCGACACCTCTCCGTGCTCGTGCTGACCGCCTCCCGGCTGATCGTCGCGCACACCGACGAGAACGAGAACCCGGGCGAGCCGTCGCAGGCACTGACGACCACGGAATCGGTCCCGCTGCGGCAGGTGAATTCCGTCGCCCTGAGCCAGGTGGTCTCCCGTCCGGAGCACCACGGCTCGCGTCGCTCGGAGGTCGCCGAGGCGTGGCTGACCATCACGTGGGGCACGATGCGCCGGATCGACCTGGAGCCGGCTCACTGCGGCGACCCGGAGTGCGACGCGGACCACGGGCTCACCGGCATGCTGGCCGGCGACGACCTGACCGTCCGGATCAGCGCGACCGGGGACGGTGCGGCGAAGGTCGCGCAGTTGATCGCGTTCACTTCGGCCCTGCAGCTGGCCACGGGCACGGTCGGGTGACGCAGCTGCTGCCCCGGTACGGCCACTCCACGCTGGCCGACCTGCTGCCGAGCCTCAGTTCGCACCTCGGGCTGCCGGGCGCGGAGGACGTGCTGGGCCTGCCGGATGCGCCCCGCTACCTGGTCGTGCTGATCGACGGGCTCGGCCGCAGCCTGCTGGACACCTACGCCGCGCACGCGCCGTTCCTGGCCAGCCTGGGGGACCGCACGATCACCTCGGGGGTGCCCAGCACGACGGCGACCTCCATCACGAGCCTCGGCACCGGCCTCGCCCCCGGCGCACACGGAATCGCCGGCTACTCCTTCTGGTACCCGCCCGCGCGCCAGGTGCTACAGACCCTGCGCTGGCCGGCCGGCATCGACGGCCTGGACGTGCAGCCACAACTGACCTGCTTCGAACGGTTGGAGCGGACCGGCGTGCGCACGGCGACGATCGCGCCGGCGCACTTCTCCGGGAGCGGGTTGAGTGTCGCGGCCCTGCGCGGTCCGGCGTTCCTGCCGGTGATCGACGAGGCGGACCACACCCGGCGCGTCGAACTGGCGGTCCAGGCTGCCAGCGCGGGGGAGCGGACGCTCGGCTATTTCTACGAGCGCCAGCTCGACCACGCGGGCCACGAACGAGGGGTGGGCTCGAGGTCGTGGCTGCGGGAACTGGAACGTGCGGACGCGCTGGTGGCGCAGCTGCGGGACGCGCTCCCGTCCGACGTTCGCCTGGTGATCACCGGTGACCATGGCATGGTGAACGTCCCCCGGGCGCTGCGGCTGGTGGTCGAGGACGAGCCCGACCTGATGGCGGACGTCTCGGCATTCGCCGGAGAGGGCCGCTTCCGGCAGCTGATGACGGGAAGCCCGGAGTCGGTGGCGCGGCGGTGGCGGGACCGGATGGCCGCCCGGGCCTGGGTGCGGACGAGGGACGAGGCGATCGCGGAGGGCTGGTTCGGGGAGGTGTCGCCCCGCCTGGCCGGACGGTTCGGTGACGTCCTGGTGGCGATGGCCGACGACGGCGCGGTGATGAGCCGCACTCTGGCACGGGAGTTCCAGCTCGTCGGGATGCACGGCTCGCTGACGAAGGCCGAACTCGAGGTTCCGCTGCTGGTTGCCTGACGCGAGGGGGACCGCCTCCGAGCCGCGTCCGCGCCGTCACCAGAGGGGGTGGATCGCCGCCCTGAGCAGGTCGTCGTAGACCTCGTGGACGGTCGCATCGAAAGCGGCCAGGTCGAATCCGCCGTCCAGCAGGGCACCGGCGTCGGCGTTGCCCTGGGCCTGGCGCACGTTCCTGGCCCCGGGAATGACCGTGGTCACGCCGGGACGGGAAGCGATCCAGGCGAGTGTCGCGGCCGGCAGCGACACCCCGTCCGGCAGGGTGGCGGCGAGCCGCCGGGCTGCGGTGAGACCGATCGCGTAGTCCACACCGGAGAAGGTCTCGCCGCGATCGAACGCCTCGCCGTTGCGGTTGTAGCTGCGGTGGTCGTCCGAGGCGAAGGTGGTCTGCTCGGTGTAGCGGCCCGACAGCAGCCCGGAAGCCAGCGGTACGCGGGCGAAGACGGCCACCTGCGCGGCCCGGGCCGCGGGCAGCACCTCGTCGAGCGGCTTGAGCCGGAACGGGTTGAAGATGATCTGGATGTTGGTGAGGTTCGGCCGGGAGAGGGCGTCGAGGGCCTGCGCGCAGGTTTCGACGGACACGCCGTAGGCGGCGACGATTCCCTCCGCGACCAGATCGTCGAGGGCGGACCAGGTGTCATCGGCGGCGATCACCGATGACGGCGGACAGTGCAGCTGGACCAGGTCGAGGGTGTCGACACCGAGGTTGCGGCGGGAACGCTCGGCCCAGGCGTGGAAGTTGTCCGGGTTGTAGTTCTCCGGGTTCTGGGGCAGCCGTCGGCCCATCTTGGTCGCGACCGTGATGCCGTGCTCCGGTGCGGCGGCGAGGAACTCGCCGATCAGGGACTCGCTGCGTCCGTCGCCGTAGACGTCAGCGGTGTCGAACAGGGTGACGCCGTGGGCGGCGGCGGCGCCGAGCACAGCGAGGGCGTCGATCTGCGAGACCTGACCCCAGTCGGCGCCGAGCTGCCAGGTGCCCAGGCCGATCGCGGAGACGCTGCGTCCAGTCCTGCCGAGCGGCCGGGTCTGCATGATGTCCTTCCCCGCCGACGGCCGTCGCGCCGGCTCCTGCCCAGGACTCTACCGAGCCGGGACCCTGCGGACGGTTCGGTGCGGAGCGCCCGGGTGGGTGAGAATGGCCCGCGTGGCGGAACTGATCTACTTCACCGGTCCGATGGACTGTGGCAAGTCGACGCTGGCCCTCCAGGTGGCCTACACCGAGTCCAGCGCCGGTCGTCAGGGGCGCCTGTTCACCATGCTCGACCGTGCCGGCGCGTCCACGATCACCTCGCGGATCGGGCTCGCCTCGCCCGCGGAGGAGGTCACGGCCGACCTGGACTTCTGGCGTTACGTGGTCTCCGAGCTCACCGGTGGGCGCCGGGTCGACTTCCTCGTCTGCGACGAGGCGCAGTTCTACTCCCGTGAGCACATCGACCAACTCGCCAGGATCGTCGACGAACTCCAGATCGACGTGTTCTGTTTCGGCATCCTGACCGACTTCCGCACCGAGCTGTTCCCCGCCTCGCAGCGCCTGGTCGAGCTGTGTGACCGGATGGAGCTGCTGCAGGTCCGGCCGCGGTGCTGGTGCGGCGAGCCCGCGACCCACAACGCCCGCACCGTCGACGGAGTGATGGTCACCGAGGGCAGCCAGGTCGTGGTGGGAGACACCGACTCGGCGGAGGTCGCCTACCAGGTGCTCTGCCGGCGCCACCATCGCCGTCGCGTGACCGCGCAGGTCGCTGCGGTCACACTCAGTCCCGAGCCGCTGCCCTTCGAGCCTGCCTGATCAGCGCTTGCGGGGATTCTTCGGCGAGCCGAACATGATCTCGTCCCAGCTGGGGACGGATGCACGCTTGCGCCGGGGGCGGTGCGGTGCGGGCTCCGGCGCCGGCTCGTCCTCGACCAGGGCGGGTTGCTCAGGCTCTGCCGGCTCGGCATCCTCCTCGGCCGGCGCCTCCGGGACCTCCAGGTCGGGCTCCTGCGGCTGCCGGACGGCACGCAGGCGCGGGGCGGGGGTCGGCGTGGGCGCCTCCTCAACCACCGCGACGTCGTCGAGGTCCTGGCCGTCGTCGGGCACCTCGTCCAGCACGGGACGGGGACGGGGCCCGTCAGCCGGCCGGATCAGCCCGGCGTAGATCTGGACGGAGTCCTCGTCGAAGCTGGACAGCATGTCGTAGAGCACGTCGAGTCCCGAGTCGGGGGCCGGGACGATGTCGTAGACGCCGTCGACCTCGGTGAGCTCTCCCTCTGCGTAAGCGTCGTCGAGCTCGTCGATCTCATCCAGCGGCAGGGTGTCGTCAGGATCGTCCGGCTCGTCCGCTCTGGGCTGGACGACGCGCACGAGCGCGAGGTCGTCGTTCAGGCCGACGGTCGGCTCCGCCTCCTCCTCGCGGCGGCGGCGCCCCGGCTGGGGGCCGTGCGATGCCGAGTGCAGGCCGAGCAGCCAGCGGGCGTCCTCGTTCTCCGCCACCGAGAACCGGCTGCCGGCGTCGTAGGTGAACAGCGCCTCCCGGTGTGCCTTGCCCGAGTCGTAGTCCACGCGGACCGTCCAGCGCCGTCCCTCGAGCTTCCAGGCGTCCCAGACGACCCTGTCGAGATCGACCCGGCGGGACGCGAGGCGGTCGCTGACCACCTCGCCGAGGGTGCGGTGGGCAATGGTCTCCGAACCGCGGCGCACGGGATGGGCCTGCGCCTGGCCGGCGATGAACTCACGCTCTGCGATCACGGGTCCGGCGAACGGCTCGACCCAGCCCACGTCCATTCCGGCGGCGCGGGCGACGTCCTCCAGGCTTTGTCCGGCACGGACGCGTGCCTGGATCTCCCGTGGGGTCAGCGCGCTGTCCATGTCGATCTCCAGGTGGGTGGCCTGCGGCGCCTGGCGCACCGGACCCCTGGCGTTGTGGACACGGTCTCGGTGAGTCATCGCCCCTGTTTCGTTTTGTGTCTGCAGGTAACCTACCAAGCCGACCCCACAACCGGATGTCGGCACGGCCGCGGCCTACCGCATCGATCTGGGCGAAGGGGCAGGTAGCTCTTGCGCGATGTGATATGCATTCCTCGCACCAGATGCCCCCCAACAGCCGCCAACGCGGGCACCGCGGAATGGAGATGGACCGAAAGACATGGCGACCGACTACGACGCCCCTCGCAAGACGGACGAAGAGAACGAAGACTCGATCGAGGAACTCAAGACCCGGAGGAACGACAAGAACTCCGGCAAGGTTGACGAGGACGAGGTCGAGGCTGCGGAGACCTTCGAACTGCCCGGCGCGGACCTGTCCCACGAGGAACTGACCGTCCGGGTTCTGCCCCGCCAGGCTGACGAGTTCACCTGTGCATCATGCTTCCTGGTCAAGCACCGCAGCCAGGTTGCGGAAGTCCGCAACGGTCTGGCGTACTGCGTCGACTGCGCGGGCTGAGCGAACCCCTCGGCCGGAGCCCGGGTCCAACCCGGGCGCCCGGCGGGGCTCAGATCCGCAGCGTGGTCTTGGTGAAGCCCGGTGCGGGCGTGCCCATCACCCTCGTCCACTGGCCGGCGGCGAACCGGTTGACCAGGAGCTGGGAGAGGCCGATGCCGATTCCGCTCGCGACCGCCCAGGCCAGTGCCCTGCGGAGCGGCACCTCCGGGTCGTTCGGCTCCGGCGGGACGTCGCCCGTGGCGAGCTCCCAGCCCTTGTTCACCGCCTTCACGGCCAGCACGGTGGTGAGGGCGCCGACGGCCCCTGCATACAGGTTCCAGAGCAACTTCTGCGACGTGTTCACGTGTCCTCCTGCTGCCATCCTGCCAAGCCTGGATAGCGTGGATCAATGACGTACCGTGAGCGGCTCGCCGTCCCGGCCAGTTGGTGGGTGGTCGGCATGTTCTTCGCGTTGACCTTCGTCACCGCCGTGGGGTTCTACTCCGGGCCGTGGGTGGCGGTCTGGGCGGGGGCGCTGACGGCGGCGGCTGTCGCAGCCGCGCTGGTGTGGTACGGACGCCTGCTGGTCGTTGTCGACGAGGTCGGCCTGCACGCCGGCCGAGCCGTCCTGGAATGGCCCTACCTCGGCGAGGTGGTGGTCCACGACCGTGCCGCGACCCGTCGTCGCCTCGGCCCGGACGCGAACCCTGCCGCCTGGCTGCTGGTGCGGGGCTTCGTCCCCGGGTCCGTGGAGGTGGCGGTGGCCGACCGGTCGGACCCGCACCCCTACTGGCTGGTGTCGAGCCGGAGGGCGGCACAGCTTGCCGCAGCGATTGGCGAATCCCGGCCCATCTCGCCGACGGGGGAGGGGTCGTCCGCCCCGGCTAGACTGCCGCAATGACTTCGGCCACCCCGGAACGGGTTCGAGTCGGCCTGACCAGGCTCGACCCGGGGATGCCCGTACCCCGGTACGCGCATCCCGGTGACGCGGGCGCGGATCTGGCCATCGCCGAGGACTGTGTGCTCGCCCCGGGCGAGCGCCGGCTGGTCGGCACCGGCATCGCGCTCGCGCTGCCGCAGGGGTGGGCGGGCTTCGTCCACCCGCGTTCGGGACTGGCGGCCCGTGCGGGCCTCACGATCGTGAACGCCCCCGGCACCGTCGACGCGGGCTATCGCGGCGAGATCCGGATCTGCCTGCTGAACACCGACCGCAGTGCGCCGGTGCGCCTGGTCCGCGGCGACCTGATCGCCCAGTTGGTGGTGCAACGGGTCGCCGAGGCCGATTTCGAACTTCTCGACCAGCTTCCGGAGAGCGACCGCGGCGACCGCGGCCATGGCTCCACCGGAGGGGTCACGGAATGGGCGACCCCGCAGGTCGCCGGCACGACGACAGAGGTGGACAAGTGATCTTTGGGCGCAAGCGCAACCCGGGGGCCTCCGACCCGGTGGACACCGACGAGGAGGCGCTGGAGATCGTCGGAGAGGACGCCGGCGAGCACGAGGTGGACCTCGACGAGAGTGTCGGGGAGGACGCCTCGGGCGACACCGAAATTGACGAGGCCGTCCTTGCCGAGGCCGAGATCGAGGTGGCACAGGACGAGGCCGACGACGCGGAGGACGCCGATGAGGTGGACTGGCGCGCCGACGGGCCGTTCGACTCCGAGGAGGTGGAGCTCGGCGACGAAGTGACCCGGATCGACCTCGGATCGCTCGTGATCACTCCGTGGGACGGCCTGGGGCTGCAGCTCCAGGTGAACGAGGCCAGTCGTGTCGTGCAGGCGGTGACGGCGGTGTGGAAGAACTCGGGGCTCGAGGTGGCGCTGTTCGCCGCGCCGGCCAGCGGCGGTCTGGCCGACGAGCTGCGTGAGGACGCCGTCGACGAGGCCGAGCAGGGCGGTGGCTCCGCGACCCTCACCGATGGCCCCTTCGGCACGGAGGTGCGGCGGGTGTTGCCGCAGGAGGGACCCGGCGGCGAGCAGATGTTCCACGTGTCCCGGATCTGGTTCGCGGAAGGCCCGCGGTGGCTGCTGCGCGGCACGCTGTTGGGCGAGGCCGCGATCGGGGAAGCGGACGCGCCGCTGGTGGCGCCGTTCGCGGAGTTCTTCCGTAATCTGGTGGTGCGTCGCGGCTCCAAGCCGATGGTGCCCGGCGAACTGATCCCGATGACGCTGCCCGAGGGGGCCGGGGAGGGCTGATGGCGACCACGAATCCGATCCTGCGGGCACTGCGGCGCCTCGGCGCGTCCAACGCGGAACTGGAGTCGGAAGAGCGCCAGAAGATCGTCGCCTCTGCGGGCGCGACCAGGATCAGCGAGCTGAACGACCGCCAGTGGGCGAGCCTGCGCGGCTCGATCGTGGTGCTGACCATGAAGCCGCGCAGTGGCACGCCGTGGCTGGAGGCCGAGTTCGACGACGGCTCGGGTACGGTCACCCTGATCTGGATGGGCCGCCGTTCGATCCCGGGGATCGCCGCGGGCCGCGAATTGATGGTCAGCGGGCGGGTCTCCTACGTGGACGGTCAGCGCCGCCTCTACAACCCGTACTACGAGCTGGTCGCCGACTAGGCCACCGGCGGGACGACCGGAGCGACGACGTTCCGGCGCGCGCGCCGCGACGCGATGACACCCGCCACGACCGTGCCGATCAGGATGCCCAGGCTGGCCATCGCCACCGCCACGTGCACGATCAGGCTGTTGGAGCTGTCCCACGTGGCATGCAAGGCGACCGCGACGGCGAAGGCGCCCAGCAGCACCAGGACCTTGCCCTTGCGCGCCGGCTCGCCGAACCGCCACAGGGCCGCGCAGACCGTGCCGGTCCACGCGACGTGGTTGGACGGCGACAGCAGCGCCCGCAACATCAGCGTGTTGTCCACCGCCGCGACGTCCCCCTGGCTGGTGAGCAGCGCGGTGAACCCGTAGCCCATGGTCTCGAGGACGGCGAACCCTGCGCCGGAGGCGATCCCGAGCACGACCCCGAGGCCGGGTGTGCGGCGTCCGACGACCAGGAAGATCACCAGCGGAACGATCATCTTGACCGACTCCTCGATCACCGCGACCGCAACCATGCCCAGGCCCGGCATCGCCCTCAACGTGGAGTACTCGAGCTGGCCTGCGGAGATCACTCCGATCACCCCGCCGACGACCGCGGCGACCGCGACGAGGGTGCCGTGCTGCCCGACCCGGTGGCCGAGGCCGTAGGCGAGCAGGAGGATCGAGCAGGGGACAGTGATCGCGCCGATGAACAGCAGGGTCGGGAACAGGTTGGGATTCTGGGTCTCGACCATGGTGCGCAGGACGATCACGTAGGTGGCCACACCGAAAGCCAGGGTGCCGAGCCAGGCGAGCCGCACGAGCCAGCTGCGATGGGGCTCGGCGGGGAGAGCGCCCGGCGGAGCCGGTTCCGGCCACAGTGAGGTCTCCGTCCAGAACACCCAGCCCTCCGGCGCCGGCGGCCAGGCCGGGTCGGGTCTCCACCCCGCGGACGGACGCCAACCATCGGGGGCGGCCGGCCAGCCGGGCGGGTTGTGGAAGGCGCGGCTCACTACGCCATCATCGCACCGGCGCGGGATTCGGAGGGCAGCTCAGCCGACGTCGACCGAGCGCAGGCTGCGCGGCACCAGGTACTGGGCGAGGTCGGCCTCGTACACCGGGTCGGACACGAACAGCAGCTCGTCGTTGGCCTCCAGGGCCGCGTCCCGTTCCGGGGCGCGCGCTGCGCCGTCCCGGATGATCGTGACCAGGACGGCATCGCCGGGAAGGTTGAGGTCGGCGATCCGCGTGCCCACGCGTGGCGAGGCCTCGGGCAGGGTCATCTCGACCAGATTGGCGTGACCGCCGCGGAAACTGAACAGGCGGACGAGGTCGCCGACGGTGACGGCCTCCTCGACCAGCGCGCACATCAGGCGGGGCGTCGACACGGCCACATCGACGCCCCAGAGGTCGTCGAACATCCACTCGTTGCTGGGGTGGTTCACACGGCCGACCGTGCGCGGGACGCCGAACTCCGTCTTCGCGAGCAGGGTGTGGACGAGGTTGGCCTTGTCGTCGCCGGTTGCGGCGATCGCAACGTCGCAGCTGTCGAGGCTCGCCTCCTCGAGGCTGGCCAGTTCACAGGCGTCCGCCAGCAGCCACTCGGCCTCGGGGACGCTCTCGGGCTTGATCGCGTTGGGGTCGCGGTCGATCAGCAGGATCTCGTGGCCATTGGCGATCAGCTCCCTGGCGATCGAGCGGCCCACGTTGCCCGCTCCGGCGATGACTACACGCACAGCTGGTCCCTGCCCTTCAGTGCTCTACCGGCGGCCGGCCCAGGATGTCCTCGACATCGGGCACCTGCTCGTTGGTGACGGCTGCGTAGACCAGGTCGCCGTCCTGGAAGACCGTGGCGTCGCCGGGGACCATGCCCGCGCCGAAACGCATCAGGAACGGGATCCGCGACCGGGATGCGGCCTCCATGGCCACCACCTTCGTGCCGACCCAGCCGGCGTTCACGTGCACCTCGATCAGGCGGACGCTGCCGGACGGGTCGCGCCACTGGGGCTCCGAGCCGGAGGGGAGCAGCCGGCGCAGCACCTGGTCGGCTGCCCAGCGAACCGTGGCGACGCTGGGAATGCCGAGCCGCTCGTACACCTCGGCACGGTTCTGGTCGTAGATCCGGGCAACGACGTTGTGCACCTCGAAGGTCTCCCGGACCACGCGCGCGGCGAGGATGTTGGAGTTGTCACCGCTGGAGACGGCCGCAAAGCCGTCCGCCCGCTCGATGCCTGCCCGCTGCAGGACCTGACGGTCGAACCCGACGCCCTTGACCGTCTTGCCCTGGAACTCCGGGCCGAGTCGTCGGAAGGAGTCCTGCACGATGTCGATGACGGCGACCGAGTGGCCACGTCGCTCGAGTGCCCGGGCCAGGGACGCGCCCACGCGCCCACAACCCATGATGACGATGTGCACCGGCCCTGCCTCCACTCTGCGTCGGTACTGCCGCGGAAGACCCTATCCGGGCTACGCCCCGCGATGAAACCGACGCTACACCGGCACTTGCCCCTGCACAGGGCGCAAAGGGCATAGGGTTCCGTCTCGTGAACGCCCGCGACTTCGTGAAGCGAATGCTGGTCGGCCGCAAGCTCTCCAGCGCACAGCTGGGAGAGACGCTGCTACCGAAGCGGATCGCGCTCCCGGTGTTCGCGTCCGATGCGCTCAGCTCGGTGGCGTACGCCCCCGACGAGATCCTGCTCACGCTGTCCCTGGCCGGCATGGTCGGGTTCGCCTACTCGTGGCAGATCGCCGCGGCGGTCGCTGTGGTGATGCTCCTGGTGGTGATGTCGTACCGCCAGACCGTGCACGCCTACCCGTCCGGTGGCGGCGACTACGAGGTGGCGACGGTGAACCTCGGCCCCACGTGGGGTCTGGTGGTGGCGAGCGCACTCCTGGTCGACTACGTCCTGACGGTCGCGGTGTCGGTGTCCTCCGGTGTGCAGAACGCGAAGGCGATGTTCCCCTTCCTGCAGGGCAACGAGGGCCTGGTCGCGGCGGTGATCGTGGTCGTGCTGATGACGATGAACCTGCGCGGGGTGCGGGAGTCGGGGTCCTTCTTCGCCATCCCCACCTACGGCTTCATGATCGGGGTGCTGGGCATGGCGGCCTGGGGCCTGTTCCGGATCTTCGGCCTGGGTACGCATCTGGAGGCACCGACCGCGCAGTACACGGTGGTGGGCTCCGATCCGTACCAGGGACTGATCGGGCTCGCTGCGGTGGTCCTGATGGCACGCGCCTTCTCGTCCGGGTGCGCGGCGCTGACCGGAGTCGAAGCGATCTCGAACGGCGTCCCCGCGTTCCGTGAGCCGAAGAGCCGCAACGCCGCCACCACGCTCGCCCTGCTGGCCACGGTGGCGATCACGATGTTCGGCAGCATCATCCTGCTGGCGAACCTGACCGGGCTGAAACTGATCGACCCGGACGGCGGGTCCCACTTCGAACAGGCGGGCGTCCCCGTTGAGATCGCGCACGAGACCGCGATGGGGCAGCTGGCCCGGACGATCTTCGACACCTTCCCGGTGGGCTTCTACTTCGTGATCACCATGACGATGGTGATCCTGTTCCTGGCCGCCAACACCGCGTTCAACGGATTCCCGGTGCTGGGGTCGATCCTGGCCAGGGACGGCTTCCTGCCGAAGGCACTGCACACGCGCGGGGACAGGCTGGCCTACTCCAACGGCATCCTCATGCTGGCCACCGCGGCGGTCGGGCTGGTGCTGGTGTACAACGCGAACGTCACCTCGCTGATCCAGCTCTACGTGGTGGGCGTGTTCGTCTCGTTCACGGTCAGCCAGTTCGGCATGACCCGGCACTGGACGCGGCACCTCAAGACGGAGAAGGACCCGAAACGCCGCGCGCACATGCAGCGCTCCCGGGTGATCAACACGATCGGCCTCACCGGCACCGGCGTCGTGCTGGTCATCGTGCTGGCGTCCAAGTTCATCTACGGCGCGTACCTCGCCGTGCTGGCGATGGCCGTGGTGTTCGTGTTGATGCGCAGCATCAATCGGCACTACCAGAAGGTGGCCCGCGAGGTGGCTGTCGGTCCGACGGACGCCCGGATGCTGCCGAGCCGGGTGCGCGCAGTGATCATGGTCCAGGAGGTCAACAAGCCGACCATGCGGGCGGTGAACTTCGCCCGGGCGACCCGCGCCAGCAGCATCGAGGCGGTGCTGGTCTCCGTCGACGATGTCGAGACCCGCTCGATCGTGGCCGAGTGGGACGCCCAGCAGCTCGAGATCCCGCTGAAGGTGATCGCCTCGCCCTACCGTGAGGTCACCGGACCGTTCCTGAACTATGTGAAGGGGATCCGCTCGGACAATCCGCGCGACGTCGTCTGCGTCTACATCCCGGAGTACGTTGTCGGACATTGGTGGGAGCGGGTCCTGCACAACCAGACCGGCTTCATCCTGAAGGCCCGGCTGAACTTCATGCAGGGTGTGATGGTCACCTCGGTGCCGTACCAGCTGGCGTCCTCGAAGTACGCGCTGAGCCGGGCCCAGCGCAACACGGCGGCCGCGTGGCGTCGACCGGGCTCCGGCCAGGTACGGATGGGCGACTCCGGCCGCGAGCCCGCGCGCCGCGAGTGAACGAGTTGCACCCCGGACTCGTGGTCGCCGACCTCGAGATCGGGCCGGTGGCGCACGGCGGACACTCCGTCGCACGCCACGAGGGCCGGGTGATCTTCGTGCGGCACGCCCTCACCGGGGAGGTGGTCGACGCCCGGATCACCTCGGTGAACCGCCGCTTCGCCCGCGCGGACGCGGTCGCTGTGCACCGGGCCAGCCCGCACCGCGTCACGCCGCCCTGCCCGATCGCCACCCAGTGCGGTGGCTGCGACTTCCAGCATGTCGAGCCGGCCCACACCCGCGAGCTGAAGCGGCAGGTCGTCGCCGAGCTGCTCGGGCACCTGGCCGGCTACGAGTTCGCCGGCGACGTCGAAGAGGTGCCACCGGCCCCGCTCGGCTGGCGACGGCGCATGCGGTACCACCTGGACGCGGACGGGCACCCGGGCCTGCGCGCGCACCGTTCGGACGAGGTGGTGCCCCTGCCTGCGGACGGGTGCCGGATCGCCGACCCGGCCATCGCCGCGCCGCCCACCGATCCCGGACGACCAGGTGGCGAGGTGCTCGGCGTCGCGGCCGCCAGTGGCGCGGGATTCCTCCTCCCCGGTGCGGGCGGCATCGTGACCGAAGAGGTGGGGGAGCAGTCCTATCTGGTGGCTGCCGATGGCTTCTGGCAGGCGCACGCGGGCGCGCCGGGAGTGCTCGTGCAGCGCGTGCTGGCGGGGCTCGTCCCGCGCCCCGGCGAGACGGCCCTCGATCTGTACTGCGGTGTCGGCCTCTTCGCCGGGGCGCTGGCGGCGCGTGGTGTGCGGGTCTGGGGCGTGGAGGGAGACCGCCGCGCCACCGAGCTCGCCGCGCGCAACGTCCCGGACGGCGAGTTCGTGGCCGGCGATGTGGCTCGCAGGCTGCCTCGGCTGCCCGGCCAGGTGGACCTGGTCGTCCTCGACCCGCCCCGGACCGGTGCCGGAGCCGATGTGCTCGCGGGAGTCGCCGCGCGGCGGCCGCGTGCGATCGCGTACGTGGCCTGCGATCCCGCAGCTCTCGGAAGGGACCTGCGCACCGCTGCCGGACTGGGCTACGAGCCCAGCTCGGTGACCGCCCACGACCTGTTCCCGCTGACCCACCACGTCGAGTGCGTGGCTATCCTCGAAGCGAAATGACCAGCACCGAGTCCGCACCGCGCCGCGCCCGTCCGGAAGCGAAGTGCCCGCTGCGTCCGGACGAGTTCTGCAACCTGTGCCAGATGAACGTCACCGGCCCGCACGACTGCGGGCTGGTCTACCTGGTCATGTCCGATCCGGACCTGCGCAGCGAGTGGGGCGAGCGACGCCACGCCGCGCGCTGAAACGTCCGGCGGAACACGCACGACCGGCGACCGCCTCAGCTAGCCTCGTCTGGTCGAGTGGGATAATATCTCGACATCAAGATATCTCCGCGACCTCGGGAGGACCGATGGGCATCAACAGCTACTCCGCAGCGGACGAACTCAGCGTCGCCGGCACGACCTACCAGATCTTCCGCGTGGACGCGGTCGAGGGCTCGGCGACCCTGCCGTTCAGCCTGAAGGTTCTGCTGGAGAACCTGTTGCGCACCGAGGACGGCGCGAACATCACCGCAGAGGACATCGCCGCACTCGGAGCCTGGGACCCCGAGGCCGAACCGAACCGCGAGATCCAGTTCACCCCGGCGCGGGTGATCATGCAGGACTTCACCGGCGTCCCGTGCGTGGTCGACCTGGCCACGATGCGGGAGGCGATCGCCGAGCTCGGCGGCGACGCGACGAAGGTGAACCCGCTCTCACCGGCCGAGATGGTGATCGACCACTCGGTGGTGGCCGATCTGTTCGGCACCCCGGACGCGTTCACCCGCAACGTCGAGCTCGAGTACCAGCGCAACCGTGAGCGCTACCAGTTCCTGCGCTGGGGCCAGACGGCGTTCGACGACTTCGTCGTGGTGCCTCCGGGCACCGGCATCGTGCACCAGGTGAACATCGAGCACCTCGCCCGCGTGGTCTTCCCGCGCGAGGTGGACGGCGTCCTGCAGGCATATCCGGACACCTGCGTCGGCACCGACTCCCACACGACGATGGTGAACGGCCTCGGGGTGGTCGGCTGGGGTGTCGGCGGCATCGAGGCCGAGGCAGCCATGCTGGGCCAGCCGGTGAGCATGCTGATCCCGCGCGTGGTCGGCTTCAAGCTGTCCGGCAGGCTGCCCGAGGGCACCACCGCGACCGACCTCGTCCTGACCATCACCGAGATGCTGCGCCAGCACAAGGTGGTCGGCAAGTTCGTCGAGTTCTACGGACCGGGCGTCGCCGAGGTGCCGCTGGCCAATCGCGCCACCATCGGCAACATGAGCCCCGAGTACGGCTCCACGATCGCGATCTTCCCGATCGACGACAACACGATCGACTACCTGCGCCTCACCGGGCGCAGCGCCGAGCAGCTGGAGCTGGTCGAGGCGTACGCGAAGACCCAGGGCCTGTGGCACGATCCCGACCACGAGCCCCGCTACTCCGAGTACCTGGAGCTCGACCTGTCCACGGTCGTGCCGAGCATCGCCGGCCCGAAGCGTCCGCAGGACCGCATCCTGCTGAGCAAGGCGAAGGAGTCGTTCGAGGACATCGTGCCGGGCTACATCTCGGAGAAGTCGAAGCCCGCCCAGGTCAGCCTGGCCAATGGCGAGGAGTTCGAGCTTCCCAACGGAGCGGTCACGATCGCGGCGATCACGTCCTGCACGAACACCTCCAACCCGAGCGTGATGATCGGTGCCGCGCTGGTCGCGAAGAAGGCGGTGGAGAAGGGGCTGAAGCGCAAGCCGTGGGTGAAGACCTCACTGGCGCCGGGCTCCAAGGTCGTCACCGACTACTACGCGAAGTCGGGCCTGGACACCTACCTCCAGGCGCTCGACTTCGACCTGGTCGGCTACGGCTGCACGACGTGCATCGGCAACTCCGGACCGCTGATCCCTGAGGTCTCCAAGGCCGTCAACGACAACGACCTCGCGGTCACCTCGGTGCTCAGCGGCAACCGGAACTTCGAGGGCCGGATCAACCCCGACGTGAAGATGAACTACCTGGCCAGTCCGCCGTTGGTGGTGGCGTACGCGCTCGCAGGGACGATGGACATCGACCTGACCACCGAGCCGCTCGGCCAGGACGACGCCGGCAACGACGTCTTCCTGCGCGACATCTGGCCCAGTCAGGCAGAGGTGGACGAGGTGGTCGGCTCCTCCATCTCTGCGGACATGTTCACCTCCCGTTACGCCGACGTGTTCGCGGGCGACGACACCTGGCGTTCGCTGCCGACGCCGACCGGGGAGACCTTCGCCTGGGACGGCGACTCGACCTACGTGCGAAAGCCCCCGTACTTCGAGAACATGCCCGCCCAGCCCGTCCCCGTCACCGACGTGTCCGGCGCCAGGGTCCTGCTCAAGCTGGGCGATTCGGTGACCACCGACCACATCTCGCCGGCCGGTTCGATCAAGGCCGACAGCCCGGCAGGGAAGTACCTCACCGAGCACGGCGTCGAGCGCAGGGACTTCAACTCCTATGGTTCGCGTCGCGGCAACCACGAGGTGATGATCCGGGGCACCTTCGCCAACATCCGGCTGCGCAACCAGCTCGCCCCCGGCACCGAAGGCGGCTTCACCCGCGACTTCACCCAGGCCGGCGGCCCGGTCACGACGGTCTACGACGCGTCGGTCAACTACGCCGCGACCGGGACACCGCTGGTGGTGCTGGCCGGCAAGGAGTACGGCTCGGGCTCGTCCCGCGACTGGGCGGCCAAGGGCACCGCGCTGCTCGGTGTGAAGGTCGTCATCGCGGAGAGCTACGAGCGGATCCACCGTTCGAACCTGATCGGCATGGGTGTCCTCCCGCTGCAGTTCCCGGAGGGTGAGACCGCCAGCTCCCTTGGCCTGGACGGCACCGAGTCGTTCACGATCGAGGGCGTCACCGCGCTCAACGACGGCACCACTCCGCAGACGGTGCGGGTCACCGCGTCCGGCGCCGGCGAGCCGGTCGTCTTCGATGCCGTGGTGCGGATCGACACCCCCGGCGAGGCGGACTACTACCGGCACGGCGGCATCATGCAGTACGTCCTGCGGTCGCTGCTGACCAGGTAATGGCCCGACGTCGGGCGCGCGTGCAGTCACGCCCCTCCGAGGTGGGGGACGTGATGCCGGTCTCGGCGCGCGTGGCGTGGTCGTACCTGGCCGCTGTGCTGGCAGCCGTGGGCGCGGGGCTGGTTGTGGTGCTGTCGAACCAGACCCTCGCGGTGTTCCTGTGCAAGGGCGCGGGGTCGGCCGACGACGCATTGGCGAGCTGCAAGCTCGGTTGGGCGATCTGGGCGGGCCTGATCGGGTTCGCGCTGTGCCTGGTCCCGGCGCTGCTGCTGCTGAAGCTGGACTGGTGGTTATGGGCGGCGATGGTCGCCGGACTGGGGTTCCTGATCGCCACCGACGCGATCACCGAGTGGTGGTGGTGGGCGGTGGCCGCGTTCGTGCCGGCCCTGGCGTCCCTGGTCAGTGCGAACTGGCAACGGGGGAGGTCGTTGCGCCGCATCCAGCTGGGGGCCGTGCTGGCCCTCGACCTGGCGGCGGCCGCGGCGCTGGTCTGGTGGTATGCGAACGGCTGAGCCGGGTGGGTGCGGATCCGTGGCCGGTCAGGCTCATCCCGCCGATCCGGCCAGGCCGTCCGGGGTCCCGTCGAGCTGCCATTGGCGCCGGATCGCGATCAGCGGCGCGACCAGGCCGAGGGTGACCACGGCGAGCGCGAGCAGGACGGTGTGCGCCCGGATCTCGATGGCCGGGATGATCCCGAACCCCTGGCCCAGGTAGCTGCCCGTTGCGGTGCTGGCGAAGGCTGCGGCGACGCTCTCCGCGATCACGACGCCGGCGGACACGGACAGGTCGTCCAGGCCGTCGTCGGCGGGTGGGGGAGTGAAGATCACGTTGAGCGTGTCGACGTAGACCAGGCCCATTCCGACGCCGGTGATCGTCCAGGCGATGGTCATCAGCCACGGGGCGGCCGCGCGACCACCGTCGAGCACGGCGAGCCAGCCGATGCCACCGAAGAGCAGGACGGTGCCCGTTGCGGCCCTGCGCAGGTAGGCGCCCGGTGTGGCGGCGGGACGGGCGCCGCAGGCCAGCCCGGTGATCGCCCAGCCGAGCCCGCCGGCCGTGAGCAGGAGGTTGAGTTGCGTCGGGGACATCGCGAAGACGTCGTGCGCGATCGGGGTCAGTACGGCGTCCGCCCCGAAATAGGCTCCGCACAGGACGAGGAGGACTGCGAAGGCGCTCCGCCGGCGGGAGAGCAGGCCGAAGGTGCCCACCGGGAGCAGCGCGCGCAGCGAGACCAGCATCAGCACCCCTGCGACGGCCATCAGGGCGAGCTGGACCAGCCCGGTCAGGCCGGGAACGGTCAGCGCCGCCATCGCCAGGCCGAGCAGGAGTGCCTGCCGGAAGTCGATCGGCGCGGACGCCGTGGTCTCGGTCGCGGGCAGGTGTGCGGCCACGAGCATCCGCGCGGCGAGGACGACGGGCAGGTAGGCGACCAGCGCCCAGCGCCAGCCGAGACTGCCGGTGACTCCGGCCGCGTAGGTGGGGCCGACGAGCGCTGCGATCACCCACATGCCGGCCATGCCCGCCAGCACCAGTTGCCGCGTCCGGCCCTGGAGCCCGACGACGAGGGCACTCATCGACACCGTGGCCAGCGACCCGCCGGCGACGCCGCGGACGATCGTGCCGAGGATGTAGACCCACAGCGTCGGTGCCAGGGCCGCGAGGATGGAGCCGCCGATCAACACCACGGTGGCGACGACCAGGATCCGGCCGACGCCGAGGCGCCGGCTCAGGCCCACGCCCAGCGGCATGCCGACGAACGTCGCGATCCAGCCGGCCGCGATCACGACGCCGTACTCCTCGCGGGCGGCCAGGTCGTCGGCCATGAACGGGAGCACTGTCTGGGACAGGTAGGCCTGGATCCCGGCCACGAGCTCGGTCACCAGCAGGCCGGAGGCGAGCAACCACGAGCGGCGTCGCTGCCGCAGGCTGGTGAGTGGTCCGGTCAACGCGGTCCCCTGGTCGGGCGTACTCCTTTCGGCCAACGTAGCAGCCGGGTCGCCGTTCGGGCCACGTCCGAGGGGCTATAATCGAACAGGTGGGCGATAATGAGCGGAGGCGTGACGTGGCTACGGCTCGGGGGTACGCGCCGCCGGGGTGGCCGGTGCAGGTGCTGCGGCCCGGGTGCGAGGAGTGGGAGGTGAGCGCGGCCGCGTTTCTGCTCGACTGCTGCCCGCCTGACTACCGTTCGTACCCGGTGCTGCGGCGACACCCGGTGGTGCTGGCCGGGTTTGCCGCGGCCTTCGTCGGTGCCCAGGTGGGCGCGAGCAGGGACGCGCTGGCGGGGATGCGGCGGAGCCTGGAGGACCTGGTGCCCCCCGAGGTCGTCCAGGCGGCCGTGGAGGCGTGGGAGGAGCAGTCGGCGCGGCTGCAGCGAACGCTGCGCGAGGTGGGCCTGGTTGAGGAGGCGCTCCGCGGGCGGGTGTTCGTGCCCCGGCTCGGGACATAGACTCGACCGGTGCCCCTGCTCGACGCGATCAACGGTCCGGACGACCTGAAGGCCCTCAGGCCGGCGCAGTTGCGCCAACTGGCCGAGGAGATCCGGGCCTTCCTGATCACCAACGTGAGCCGCACCGGCGGCCACCTCGGTCCGAACCTGGGGGTCGTCGAGTTGACCCTCGCGCTGCACCGGGTGTTCGACTCGCCGCGCGACGCGATCGTCTTCGACACCGGCCACCAGAGCTACGTCCACAAGATCGTCACCGGCCGGCGCGAAGGGTTCGCCACGTTGCGCCAGACCGGCGGGCTGTCCGGCTACCCGAGTCGCGCGGAATCGCCGCACGACTGGGTCGAGAACTCGCACGCATCCGCGTCGCTGTCCTGGGCCGACGGTCTCGCCAAGGCGTTCCGGTTGCGCGGAGAGGACCGGTTCGTGGTCGCCGTGGTGGGCGACGGAGCGCTGACCGGCGGGATGGCGTGGGAGGCCCTGAACAACATCTCGGTCGACGCGGACGAGAAGCTGGTCATCGTCGTGAACGACAACGGTCGTTCCTACACCCCGACCGTGGGCGGGATCGCCACCCAGCTCTCGGTGCTGGGCAAGCAGCTCGCCGCGATTCGCACCGACCGGCGCTACGAGCGGATGCTCCAGCGGATCAAGGAACTGGTGCGCCGGGCCCCCCTGGTCGGGCAGGCCGCGTACGGGCTGCTGCACGGCTTCAAGATCGGGGTGAAGGACGTCCTGGCGCCGCAGGGCATGTTCAGCGACCTCCGACTGAAGTACCTCGGCCCGATCGACGGACACGACCTCGGGGCGGTCGAACTCGCCCTGCAGCAGGCGAAGGGCTACGGCGCACCGGTGCTCGTCCACTGCATCACCCAGAAGGGACGCGGGTTCAAAGCGGCGGAGGACGACGAGCAGGATCGGTTCCACGCGGTGGGCCCGATCGACGAGGTGACCGGGGAGCCGCTGGCCGTGGGCGTGCGCACCTGGACGGACGCCTTCGGCGAGGAGCTGGCCCGGATCGGGGCCACCGACGAGCGGGTCGTCGCGATCACCGCGGCCATGCTGCACCCCACCGGGCTGGACCGGTTCGCCCGGCACTTCCCGGATCGCACCTTCGACGTGGGGATCGCCGAGCAGCACGCGGTCACCTCCGCCGCGGGCCTCGCTGCCGGCGGGCTGCACCCGGTGTTCGCCGTCTACGCGACCTTCCTGAACCGCGCCTTCGACCAGGTCCTGATGGATGTGGCGCTGCACCGCCAGGGTGTCACCTTCGTGCTCGACCGCGCCGGAGTGACCGGGCCCGACGGTCCCAGCCACAACGGCATGTGGGACGGCTCGCTGCTCGCCCTGGTGCCGGGCCTGCGCCTGGCTGCACCGCGCGACGAGCCGCGACTCGGCGAGGCGCTGCGGCAGGCGGTGACCGTGGACGACGCGCCGACGGTGTTGCGCTACTCGAAAGAGCGCATTCCCGAGCCGTTGCCCGCGATCGCCCAGCGGGGCAGTGTGGACGTGCTGTTCGGCGGCGAGCGTCCGCGCGTCCTGGTGGTCGGCTATGGACAGCTCTGCGGCATGGCCGTGGAGGTGGGTCGCCGGCTGGAGCAGCAGGGCATCGGGGTCACCGTGGTGGACCCGGTCTGGGCGCTGCCGGTCGCGGCAGACCTTCTCGACCTGGTCGCGAGCCACGAGCTGGTGGTGACCCTCGAGGACAACGGGGTGGCCGGCGGCCTCGGTGCGACGCTGTCGCAGGCGGCTCGGGCAGCGGGAATCGACACGCGCCAGCGCGAGTTCGGGATACCGCAGGATTTCCTCCCGCAGGCCGGCCGGGCTGAGCTCCTGGAGGAGATCGGGTTGAGCGCGCAGCGGATCGCCCGGGTCGTGACCGAGCTGGTCGCCGCAGGGGAGAACCCGGAGCAGGTCACCACTGCGCGGTGATCACCGGCACGGCAAGTTCGCGTTGCCAGGGCCGGGCGCCGAGTTCGGCGAGACGCGCGTCGACTTCCTCGGCCGTGATCTGATCGGGGGAGTTCCACAGCAGGCGGCGAAGGTGGTCCGGCGAGAGCAGGTTCTCGACCGGCACCTCGAGTTCGCCCGCACGCTCGATCAGGGCGGGGCGGACCCGGTTGAAGCGTGCGAAGGAACTCGGCCAGCGCCGTTCCCACGAGCGCGGCATGGGCGGGCCGTCGGGGGTCACCGAGCGGGGCGGCAGCTCCGCCCGCGGCAGCGACGCCGCGCGGTCGAGGGCGTCGAGCCAGTGGGACTCGAAGCGGGCGGCGACCCGGTTGCTGAAGCCTCGGACGGAGCGCAGGTCCGCGCGGGTCAGCCGGGCCTTGTGATCGGTCTCGAGCCGTGCGGCCAGGTCGGTGATGGCGCGGTCGGGGACGACCCGCCCGGGAGAGCGGTCCTCGGCGCGGGCGAGCGTGTCGCGGACCTGCCAGAGCTCGCGGACGACGGCCAGCGCCGCCGGGCTGTTCAGGCCGTGCAGGCCGGACGTCCGGCGCCACGGGTCGGTGCGTGTGTGCGGCGGGTCTGTGGCGTGCGCGGCGAGGTAGGCGAACTCCTGGCGCGCCCACTCGATCTTGTCGGCGGCGCTGAGTCGTTCGATCAGCCATTCCCTGAGTTCGGCGAGACGCTCGACGTCGAGTGCGGCGTAGGCGAGCCAGTCGCTGGGGATCGGTCGCCGGGACCAGTCCGCCGCGGAGTGCTCCTTGAGCAGGGTGATCCCGAGCGCCTGCTCCATCAGGGCGCCCAGGCTCACCTTGTTGAGCCCGAGCAGACGTGCGGCGAGTTCGGTGTCGAACAGGTGGGTGGGCAGGAACTGCACTTCGGCCAGGCAGGGCAAGTCCTGGCTCGCCGCGTGCAGGATCCACTCGGCCTCGGCGAGCTCGTCGGCGAAGTCGTGGAAGTCCGCGCGCGGCGCACCGTCCTCGAACGCCGTCGGGTCGATCAGGTGGGTGCCGGAGCCTTCACGCCGCACCTGGATCAGGTAGGCCTTGGCGGTGTAGCGGTAGCCCTGCGCGCGCTCGGTGTCGATGGCGAGGGGCCCCTCGCCATCCCGCAGTGCGGCCCGGGTGGCCGCGAGGGCCTCAGGGGTGTCGACGACGTCGGGAATTCCGTCAGCAGGAACGGTGAGTACGGGGTAGCCCTCCTCGGGCGGCGCGGGGCTGCTCACCTGAGCCACGTTCCCGAACGGCGCGGTGCGATCGGCACGACGCCGTCGGGCAGTGGCGGCAACCCGGCGGTGAGGCACAACAGTTCGGACCAGGCCCGCAGGTGGCGGACCACATCGTCGGCGGTGGCGACAGTGGGCGTCCAGGACGCCCGGAGCTCGACCTCCGCGCGCGGCGGGTCGGCGGCGATGCCGCCGAAGGAACGACTGGACACAGCCGTCACCGTACCGCTGGGCGAGCAGTACTCGGCGTGGTTACGCTCGAGCGCATCCATGAGCCAGGACCAACCGACCTCCGTGAGGAGCGGGTCGGTGACCATTTCGGGATCCACGTCGGCCCGCGCGTAGGTGACGCAGCGGAAGTCGCCGTCCCACGACGCGTTGCCGGCCGGGTCGTGCAGGAGCACCAGCCGGCCGCTGCCCAACTCGACCTCGTTCAGCTCGAGGTCGGCGCTGATCGCGACGGCGAAAGGTGCGATCTTCTGCGGCGCAGGGATCTCCTCGACCTTGAGTTCCGAACGCCAGGTCATGCCGAGGATCGCCTGCACCGCTGTCTCGAACAGAGGCGGGGTACTGGGTTCACGCCGGGCGGCCACGAGGCGAGCGTACTCATCAGGCGTGGTCACCCGGCGGTTGGCGCGCCGTCAGGGGCACTCGGGTTCGAACTCAAGGCTGACCGAGTTGATGCACCAGCGCTGGTCGGTGGGAGTGTCGTAGCCCTCGCCGGAGAAGACGTGTCCGAGGTGGGAGTCGCAGGCTGCGCAGCGGACCTCGGTGCGAGGGTGCCCGGGCAGGCTGTCGTCCTGCAGCAGCCGGACGCGGTCCTGTGCGGCGGCGGTGTAGAAGGACGGCCAGCCGCAGTGGGAGGAGAACTTGTGCTCGCTGCGGAACAGCTCGGTACCACAGGCGCGACATTTGTACACGCCGACGCCGGTGTGGTCGGTGTACTCGCCGGTGAAGGGTGCCTCGGTGCCGGACTCGCGTAGCACCCGGTACTCCAGCGGGGTGAGCTGGGCGCGCCACTCCTGCGGGGTCTTGATCACCTTGAGTTCCATTGGTCCTCCTCTTGGGCAGTTCTACGCGTCGGGCCCGTCCCGCCCACCGTAACGCCGGGACGGGACAGTAGCCTGACGGTCATGGCGACGGCGGCGGCAGTCCTGGACATCGATGGACGCGAGCTGCGCATCTCGAGTCCGGACAAGCCGTACTTCCCCGACCTGGGAGTCAACAAGCTGGGTGTGGTCGAGTATTTCCGCAGCGTCGGCGCGGGCATCGTCGCCGCGCTGAAGGATCGTCCCACGGCGATGGAACGCTGGCCGGGCGGGGTGCGGGACGACGTGGTGGTCGCCACCCGCGCGGACGGCAGGGGAGAGGCGTTCTACCAGAAGCGGGCACCGGCGAACACGCCGGAGTGGGTGCAGACCGCACAGGTGCGGTTCCCGTCCGGACGGACCGCAACCGAGGTTGCGCCGGCTGACCTCGCGAGCGTGCTGTGGATGGTAAACCTTGGCACCGTCCGCTTCCACCCGTGGCCGGTACGCGCGTCGGACACCGATGCGGTGGACCAGTTACGGATCGACCTCGACCCCCAGCCCGGCGTGGAGTTCGCGGCCACCGTGCGAGCCGCCCAGGAGCTGCGGGGCGTGCTCGCGGACGCGGGTCTGACCGGGTTCTGCAAGACCAGTGGCGGGCGGGGCGTCCATGTCTTCGCCCCGATCGTCGGCTCGGACTTCGTCGACGCCCGGCACGCGGCCATCGCGGTGGGTCGGGAGCTGGCCCGGCGGTTGCCGGAGGACGTCACCGTGAACTGGTGGAAGGAGGAGCGCGGCGAACGGGTGTTCGTGGACTTCAACCAGATGGCGCGGGACCGGCTGATGACCTCCGCCTACTCGATCCGGCCCACCCCGCGCGGGCTGGTGTCCGCGCCGCTGGAGTGGGACGAACTGCCCCGGATCGCGCCCGCGGACTTCACGATCCTGACGATGCCGGAGCGATTCGCCGAGCGCGGTGACCTCTGGGCGGCGATGGACACCACGGAGCCGGGACGCCTGGACGTCGCGCTGGAGTGGTACGCCCGCGACGCGGCGCACGGGGAGGGCGAGCTGCCGTATCCGCCGGAATATCCCAAGATGCCCGGCGAGCCGCCGCGCGTGCAGCCGTCCAGGAAGAACCCGGCGAACTGGGAGTGAGCCGTGGTGGCGCAGCGGGGGACGATGGTCGCGATCGTGGTCGCGCGTGCCGCGATGGCGGCCGGGATCGTGGCGGCCGTCATCGCCACCCATGTTGACGTCGCGTCTCGCGGGCCGGTCAACCCGTTCAACCTGTACGGCTACTTCACCGTGCAGTCGAACCTGATCGGCGCCGTGGCGCTGGTGACGGTGGCGGTGGCGGGAGCGCCCCGTCGCAGGCAGAGTGAGCCGCTCGGCCTCCTGCGTGCGCTCGCCGTGACCTGCCTGGTGATCGTGGGGCTCGTCTACGCCGTGCTGCTCGCGCCGCTGGGCGTTGCGGGCGGCGTCCCGGTGCCCTGGGCGAACACCGTCCTGCACATCGTCTCGCCGGTCTTCGTGCTCGCGGACTGGCTCCTGGTCGGCGACCGGCCCGGCCTGCCACTCACACGGGTGTGGGTGGTCCTGCTCTACCCGGCCGTGTGGACGTCGGTGGTGCTGGTTCGCGGCGCCACGGACGGCTGGGTGCCCTATCCGTTCCTGGACCCGGCGCAGGGGTACGGCGTGGTCACGCTGTACTGCCTGGCCATCCTGGCGCTGTTCGTGGGCGTCGGCCTGCTCGTGCTGCGCACCTCACGCATCGCCGGCGTGCTGCGGGCGTCGTAGCCGGCCGGCTGCCCCCGCGCAGGCTCAGGGCGCTGGTGACCGGGACCAGTCCTGGCGGCACCTGCCGGCGACACCGCGGAGCGAGCCCGGGTCCGGTCAGGAGTTGCCGGCGAGGACCTCCGCGAGGTCGTAGCCGACCACTTCCTCGAGCTGCGCGAACGTGCACGACTCCGGCTCCCGGTCGGGGCGCCAGCGGCGGAACTGGGCCGTGTGCCGGAACCGGGTGCCCTCCATGTGCTCGTAGCCGACCTCGGCCACGAGCATCGGCTGGATCAGGTTGGTCTGCCGGATCTCCGCGCTCCACCGGCTCACCATGCCGGGACGGCGTCCCTCCACCTCGAAGGCGCGCCACGGGTGCTCGCCGGAGCCCTCCGGGAGGGTGACGGGCGCGAACTGGGCGGCCAGCTCGGCCCGGCGCGCGTCCGGGAAGGCTGCGGCCACTCCCACGAAGTGCAGGACGCCGGCCTCGTCGTAGAGGCCCAACTGCAGCGAGCCCAGCAGCGGCCGCTGCGGCGTCGAGTTCTTGTGCTCACGCCAGCCGGCGACCACCACGTCCGCCTCCCTGGCGTGCTTGACCTTCACCATCGCGCGCTTGCCGGGCTGGTAGGTGCCCTCGAGCGGCTTCGCGACCACTCCGTCCAGCCCCGCGCCCTCGAACCGGGTGAACCACACCTTGGCCTGCTCGAGATCGAGCGTGAGGGGAGTGATGTGGATAGGTGGCTCGGCGTTCACGAGGGCCCGCTCCAGCAGCTGGCGGCGCTCGGCGAAAGGACGTTCGAGCAGGGGGGTGTCGTCGAGGGCGAGCAGGTCCCAGCAGACCAGGGACGCCGGGGTCGTGGCCGAGAGCAGGTCGATCCGCTTCTGCGCGGGGTGGATCCGCTCGCTGAGCCGGACGAAGTCGAGCCGGTCGCCGGCGACCACGACGAGCTCGCCGTCGAGGATGCAGCGCGGCGGCGTGTTTGCCAGGACGGCCTGTACGACCTCCGGGAAGTACACCGACAGGTCGCGGCCGTTCCGGCTGGTGAGCGCGACATCGTCGTTGTCCCGGAAGACCAGGCAGCGGAACCCGTCCCACTTGGGCTCATAGGCCATGCCGGGTGGGATGGTCGCCTGCGAGCGGGCGAGCATCGGCTCCAGCGTGGGAGGCAACGGAAGCGACATTCGCCCATCTTGGCACCATTCCCGCCGGGTGGGTCCAGACTGTGGCAATGACCAAGCACAAGGATGCGATCGACCTGGATTCGGTTCCGCTGTCGGACCGGCTGAGACTGCCGCTGGGCCCGGTGTCGATGGACGGGCTCGACCCGTCCGCCACCCCCGGCTATCCCGGTGACGGCAAGGACGACGCCGAGCGGTACACCGAGGATCTCGGGGCGCGGCTCTCCGACCTGCAGGAGATGCTGTACGCGAGTGGGCGTAGCGTGCCGGAGAAGGCTCCCCGCGTCCTGGTCGTGTTGCAGGGCATGGACACCTCGGGAAAGGGCGGGGTGATCCGGCACGCGATCGGCCTGGTCGACCCGCAGGGGGTCGAGTTGACCGCGTTCAAGGCGCCGACCGCGGAGGAGCGCAGGCACCACTACCTGTGGCGCATCCGCAATGCTCTGCCCAGCCCCGGCAAGATCGGGATCTTCGACCGCTCACACTACGAGGACGTACTGGTCGTCCGTGTGGACAGCCTCGTGCCCGAGGACGTGTGGAGCAAGCGCTACGACGAGATCAACGAGTTCGAGGCGGGTCTGGTGGCGGACGGCTACCGGCTGATCAAGTGCATGCTGAACGTCTCCTTCGACGAGCAGCGCAAGCGGCTCGCCGAGCGTCTGGCCGACCCGAGCAAGTACTGGAAGTACAACCCCGGCGACGTGGACGCCCGGCTGAAGTGGCCCGCCTACATGGAGGCGTACGAGGCGGCCCTGGAGAAGTGCAACACCGAGGCGGCGCCATGGTACGTGATCCCTTCGGATCGCAAGTGGTACCGGAACTGGGCGGTGGCGGAGTTGTTGCGCGAGGCGCTCTCCGGCATGGGGTTGGCGTGGCCCGGGGCCGAGTTCGACGTCGCCACCGAGCAGCAGCGCGTGGCAGGGAGCTGAGTGGGGCCGCTGCCGCCCGCCGGACAGCGAAGCTCCCGATCCGCGTGGGGTCGGGAGCTTCGGTGTGTTCAGGGGTTCAGGCGCTGACGACGCTGAGGTGCCGCTCGGGCTCGGCCAGCTCCTCGTCCATGCCGAAGTCGAGCAGGTCCATCGCGGCGAAGGCGTACCGGGCGAGCACGAGGTCGAGCACCTCGCGGCAGGCTCCGATCGGATCGCTCACGGAGACCGCGCCGTACCGGTAGGCGACGTCGGACTGGGTGTGGTACGCCTCGTCCGCGCCGAGGAAGAACGATCCGACGGCGATGTGGCGGCGGCCCTGGGCGCGCAGCCCCATGATCGCCTGGGCGACGGACGGACCGGAATCGTCGGCGACGGCGGTGAGGCAGGGCAGGCGGTGGTGGGTCGACCACTGGCGCGCACGGCGGGCGAGCAGCGCGCTACCGCGGACGTCGCCGGTGCAGGCGGCGGAGAGCACCAGCCCGTCCAGTTCGAGGCATCGGGCCTGGCTGAGCGAGGCGCGCAGGCGCTGGTCGAGAATGGTGAGCAGGCTGATCTCGGGCCCGATCGGGCGGGACAGGGTGAATCGGAGGTCGGGGTAGTTCCCGCGGGCCCGGTTGAGCAGGTCGCCCATGCCGGGTTCGCATTCGACGGCGTGGGTCAGTTCGAGCGGAACCAACACGACCTCATCGGCTCCGGAGGCGGCGAGCTGGTCGATCACCTGGCTCGCACTGGGCGGGCTGGCCTGGAGGAAGGCGCCGCGCACCGTCATCTCCGGACGCATCTGCTGCAAGCCTCGGACGAGCTGGTGGGTGACCTGCGCCACCATGGGGTCGGAGCTGCCTCGAGCCACCATCACGAGTGCTGGGGCGGTCATGGGCGTGCCTTCCTGTCCGAAGGAGCCGGCTCCGTTGCCGTGTTTGTCACCCAGAACTCTTGCCGTTACCAACTCGTGATGCAATTTTGCTTATCGGATGGCGAGACGGATGTCCAAATACTGGGATTTCGGGTTACCGCCGGGTTACGCAGGCGGGGGAGTCACGCGCGAGAGGGACCATCTGTCTCGCCTGGTGAGAATTGTCATTCCGAAATCTGAGATCTCGGCTGATGCGGGTGGTGGGCGATACTGGGTTCGAACCAGTGACCTCTTCGGTGTGAACGAAGCGCGCTACCACTGCGCCAATCGCCCGCGGAGACCAACCATAGCCGAGAGGTGGCGAGCCCGTCACATCGAGAGCGGTAGCCTCAGGGGAGACGAGGAGGCCTGGTGGAGCAGGAACGCACGCAGCCCGGGACGCCGGGCGGCGGTTCCGCTTTGGTGACCCGCGCACCGGTGGGAGCCGAACTGCCGGTGGCTCTCGGGATTGCGAATGTCGGGTTCTACGTCGCGAGCATCGGTGTGGTGCTCGTCGTGCTCGCGGACGACCTGGGCATCGCACCGGAGCGGTTGTCCTGGCTCGGCTCAGCGTTCGGCTACGGGCTGATCATGATGGCGGTCGCCGGACCCTTCGCGCTGCGGGCGGGGGAGCGCCTGGTGCTCACCGTGTCTGCGGTGATGCTGGGGGTGGGCACCCTGCTGGTCGTGATCGCCCCCGGAGAGCTCGCACTGTATTCCGGCGCGATGCTGCAGGGGCTCGGCGCCGCGGGCATGGTGCTGGTCGCCCCGGGCCTGCTGCACGGTCCGGACGCCGCGATCAGACTGACCCGGGTGAACGCCGTGGCGAGCGTGGTTGCGGTGTCGGCGCCGATCCTGCTCGGGATCGCCGCAACGGTGGGGCTGGGCGCGCGGGTGCCCCTGCTCCTGATCCCGGTCTCGATGGTAGTGCTGATCGTCGTCACGCGACGGCTCCCAGCGGGTAGACGGGACGCGGCTGCCCGGGCGAAGGGCCGCTCGTCCGCGTCCTGGCCGCAGACGCTGCGACGCTGGCTCGCGTTGGTGTGCTCGGTCTCGGTCGAGTTCGCCTTCGTGGTCTGGGGAGTGGCCCGGCTCACCGCCGCCGGGCTGGAACCCGGCCTGGCGGCGGTCGTGGGGGCCTCCTTCCAGGTCGGGATGGCGCTGGGCCGCGTGGCCGGACCTCGGTTGATCACCCGGCTGCCGATGGTGCTGGTCGGGTCGCTGGTGGCCGCGGGGGGATCGTTGCTCGTCGTGCTTGCGTCGGTCTGGCCACTGGTGGGACTCGGGGAGTTGCTGGCGGGCTTCGGTGTGGCCACGTTGTATCCGCTCACCCTCGCCGCCCTGATGGCGACCCCCGGGCTGCGTCCGGAGTTGGGCGCCTCGCTCGGCGCCCTGGCCTCCGGGACGGCCATCACGCTGGCGCCGGCGGCGCTGGCCGGTCTCGCCCTGGTCATGGACCTGCGGGTGGCATTCCTGGTTCCGCTGCCCATACTGACCGTGCTTCTGCTGCTGCACTATGAACGCCGTCGTCCTCGCGCTTAGCTGCACCAGTCCGGGCCGCGGTTCGCGTCCGGCTCGTTTTGCGGGCGGGTCCGGGGCTGGGTTATGGTTGCTCTCGCACTCGCGCCGGGAACGGGGTGGGACATGCTGCGGACGTGGCTCAGTTGGTAGAGCATCACCTTGCCAAGGTGAGGGTCGCGGGTTCGAATCCCGTCGTCCGCTCGGAGAAGGTCTCAACGATCGACTTCGAGACCGGCTCTGGCCGGTGGAGTGGCCGAGAGGCGAGGCAACGGACTGCAAATCCGTGTACACGGGTTCAAATCCCGTCTCCACCTCGGGCGGCTGGCGCAGCGGTAGCGCGCTTCCCTGACACGGAAGAGGTCACTGGTTCGATCCCAGTGTCGCCCACCGAAACCTCTAGTCACAGCGTGGCTAGAGGGCCTTCTTTGCCCCGGAACTCCGACCGTCAAGACTGCCGTTAGGCGGGTCGACTACTCCTCGTGTTGCGTCTCTGCGGTGTCGCCCGGCACGAGGTTGTGGGCGCGGAGGTGGTCGAGTGCACGGTCGATCGCGGTGAGCTTTCGTTCCAGTTCTTTGAGGACCGGCGCCGATTCGTCGCAGAGTGGTCGGAGACGAGCCTGTTGCCGCTGGACCTCGATCCGGGTCTCCACCAGGTTGCTCCATGTGGTCGGATCTTGTTCGATGCCCTGGAGTTCGCGCAGTATGGCCGCCGTCAACTGCGATCCGACTACGGCTTCGACGGTTTCTGCTGAGGTGCCGGGACTGGCCAGACCGACGGCGATGCTGCCCCCGCCCGCGCTCAGCAGAGTTCCTGCAGTGAGCAGTCCGCCGATCATCCCGCCCGGGCCGAACGCGGCCAACGCGCTGGTGATCGCGGCGGCACCGACGAGCCCAGGCGCGGCAGCAAGGACTAGTCCACCCGTCGCTGCGATGAGGGCCGCAGCACCGAGACCGATAGCCGCCCACTTGAGCCAGCTCTTCCCAGTGCCAGCGAGGACTTTCTGGGCGCGTTCGCCGGCCTGGACGACGTCCTTCCCGAGCTGACTTCCCAGCCCCATTCCCAGGGTGAGGTTCGCCATCGCGTTTCGCTGGGTGTCCTTCGAGACAGCGATCTCGAAGGGTCGAAGGATGTTCGCCGTTGCCAGCGTCACCAACGGAACGACCGCGTCCTCCTTGGAAAGGTGACTGATCGAGGTCGGCTCGGGAGCCTCGGATTCCGGGTCGGACAGGTCGACGGCGAGTCTGGCGATCGCGGCCTGCATTGGGCGATCCTGCAGATCGTTCCGCTTCCTGATCAGTTCAACCGTCGATGCTTGCACCTGCCGGAGTGCGCCGGCGTAACGGTCCTGCTGGTCGTCTTCCAGCAGCGACTTCGTGAGGTATCCGTAGCGGAGTGCCATCACCGCGAGCGTCTCGGCATAGTCGAGCCGAATGTCGACCCCGCGGTCCTGGACCAAGAGTTCCTTCGATCTGGACCCGAAGAGAGCGAAGCCGATGGCATTTGCCACGTCCTCGTTGATCAGGTAGGTCCCGGCGTCATGGACGTGAGGGCCAAGGTCCGTTTGGATTCGGTGATCGATCATCCAGGGGAAGATCGAGGAGACACCGCGGTGGGTGGTTACGGGATCGGCGGCATTCCAGAAGTTCACCCACCAGTCGAGGTTCGTGGGCGGTTCTTTGAGAGTCGATCGAAGCTTGTCGACGTCGAAGCGTGGATGGGCCAGAGGGCTTCCGACGGTGACCATGCCGACGACCTTGAGGTCTCGAGGTAGGCGTCGAACGAGGTCTGCGGCAATGACCGACCCGAGGCTGTGGCCGACAATGACGAGCCGCCCCGATTCTGGAAGCCGCCTGAGAACACGGCTGAGTACTTGGGCGCGGATCTGTCGGTTTGAGATGTAGTGCTTGGCCCTGGCGAAGAGGAGAGGGGTCGTCACGACTGCGTCCACGACGGCGTCGCCGCCGAACCAGCCATCCCCTCGATCGTTCCGCCCGAGCATGACCTCGACGGCCGCCATGCGGCGCTCGAAAGCGCGGCGGTTCTGCCTGGCGGCGTCACCGGACTGTGTGTTGACAGTCAGTTCGGGCAGAGGATCCTCGTCGTCCGACCCCTGAAGCGAGTGGGGATACTTGGGCGCGATCACGCGGGCCGCATCCAGCCCTGGGTAACCGAGAGTGACCAGCGCCCCTTCCAGGGCACCCTTCCAGTCGTCATTCTGCTTCGTTCCCACTCCATGCAGAAACAGCAAGATCGGTCTATCGGGCATGAGGCCTCCCGGTTGGTCAGGTGGACCGAGCGATCAGTCGTCGAAGACGACCCTGACGGTCACTGTGGGGTCTACGGCGGCGATGATGCCGGCGTAGAAGGCGGTGGCCTGCTCCTTCAGCGTCTCCTGGTTGGCGGTGATGTATTGGGCTTGCGCTTCGTCGTTGAGGATGTTGTTGACCATCTCGATGGTGTCGATCTCGGGTGTGGCCCAACTGAGCACACCGTTGCCCTCTGCGGCGACCCGGAAGGCCTCGTTGGAGTGTCCGAGGAAGATGAACCGGGGGATCGAGACGAGGTACTCCTTGTCTCCTGTCTGTTCGATCTCCACGTCCTTGCCGTCGATGCCGATCTTCGCGTTGAAGGAGTACTGCAGGAAGGTAGCTCGCTCAGTTCCTGGGACCTTCTGGCCCATGAAAGTTGCGTTCGCGTTCTTGGTGGAGATGCCTTGAATGCCAAGGCTGAGCAGGACGACCTGCTCCTCGCGAGTGACCGAGTTCACGATCTGGGTGTTGCCGCCCCCGGATTCCATACCCAAGATCGCCATGCCGGGGAGTGCGCGCATCGCCACAACGGAGGCCGCAGCCCCCGCGGTGACCAGGCACACAGCGAGCAGTGCGACGAGCCAGCGTGGGGTTCTTCTTCGGGGGGACGCATTCACGGCAGTCAGGGCCTTCTCTTGTGCGGATCTTCTTGGCGAACGACGGCCACAGCCTGGTGAACTGTTCAGGGTCGAAGGCTCGGCCATAGGGAGGCTATCGGCGACGCGGCGCGCACGCTGCCGAACCGGGGTGATCGGGGAGGTGGTAGCCAGGTCATCGGGCGACGTGGCTCGGGAGGGGAATGGGGCCACTTCCCCTCAACGCACGGCCCCACTCCATCTTGATGCCGTCCGGTTCTAAGGCAGGCGTCTCGTGATGTCAGTCGGTGCTGCCATAGACAGAGATCGAGTCGACCTGCAACAACGGCACGGTGGTGTTGCCGCCGATCTGGGTGTCGTAGGAGTAGGAGCCGAGGACGGTGACCTTGGCGGTGAAACAGTCGCCTTCGACGAGCTTCTTCAGCTTCGACTCGCTCCCGCTGAGGATGGTGTTCTGGGAGTAGTCGACGAAGCCGTAGGAGATCCGCAGCTTCTTGGGGCCCGTGTCGGCGCGGAAGGTGTCGGTGCCCGTGGCGGAGTCGAACTGGGTGATCTCCCCATAGACGACGTAGGTCTTGCCGATGTAGCTGTCGGGGTCCTTGGCCATCAACTTGAACTGGTGGCTCGACAGGGACTCGTAACTCCTCTTCGGCGGAGCTGTTGGCGTCTCGGTCGTGTCGTCGGAGGGCTCGGTGGTCGGCTCCGGGGAGCCATTGTCCTCTGGGGTGGCCTCGATCGTTGTGGTCTGCGTCGCCGTGACGGTGATGGTCGGTGCCGGCGCCGACCCCGAGGCGGTCTTGCCGCTACCTGTTCCGGTGCCGAGGACGAGGCCGATAATCAGGGCGGCGATGCCGATAGCCGGCTTGGACGTGAGGATGTTGCCGCGCTTGCCAGCCGGAGGCGGGGGAGCGGCCGGCTGACCGGACGGCCCGGACGGCTCCCCTCCAGCCTGGGGCGGCATGGGCGAGCCCGGGACGGGCTGGCTGGCGGGAGGGAAGTTCTGAGGGCCGTTCGCCGGGTACTGCGGATCTGTCATCGTGACTCCTTTCGAGGGGTGCGTTTGAGAGCAACGGTCTCGCCTAGCGCCGGCAGTCAGGCACGTTGGGACTGATAATGGGTGTTATCGATGGTATTGGCCACGCTGTGTCGGCATCGTGTGGTGCAATCGCCTCGAAGAGGAGGCTGTCGTGTCTGACCTGATGACGATGCGAGACATCGCCGGGCTCGCGCACGTGCAGCGTCCTGTCGTGACGGTCTGGCGGCGGCGGTCTCGCGCGAGCGCGCACCCCTTCCCAGCAGCGCATCAGCGTCGCGGCAACCAGGAGTTGTTCCTGCGTGAGGAGGTCGTCGCCTGGCTGGAAGACACCCAGCGGGGCAACAACCCCGACGTGCGCGCCGACGCCGCGGCTCACTCCCTCCTCGACTCTGCAGACAACCGGGACGCCAGGGCGCTGAGCGCACTCCTGACCCTCCGGCACCTGATTTCCGAGCCGATCGGGCAGGCAACCGCCGATGCCCTGCTCGACGCAGCTGATCAACACGACCCGGACGACCGCTGCCTATTCACAGAGCTCGAACGCGCGGATGACCTCGAAGGGCTTGCTCGTACAGCGGAAGCCTTGGTGGAGGCTGCGTGGAACACTGATTCCGCCCACCGGCGGCTCGTGGACGCGCGACTGCGAACGCCGGGGAGCGCGTTGGCGCAGGTCGCTGTCACCGAACCCGCGCGGCGCGCCTTGCTGGCCCTCTTCGGCCCGCTGACCCGGGAGTTGGGGCAGCCGTCGGTGATGGACCCCACCGGTTGCGCAGTCGACGTCCTTCCCGACATCGCGGCCGCCCTAGAACTGCCCGCGCTGATCATGGATGGAGAGAGATCCGCTCATCGGCTGCTCCGCCGCCAGCTGCTCCTGGCCGATGTCCCGTATCGGGAGGTGCGGCGGGGGAGCGGCGACTGGTCGGTGACCGGCCCCGTGGCGCACCTGGTCGTCCTCCCTGCTCCTACCGCGCCGAACACGGCCGCTGCCGAGCACCTCGACCTACTGGACGAGATCGCCCTGCAACTGGACGAGGAACAGCTCGTCCTGTGTGTGGCGCCCGCCGCTACCCTGGCTGACCCGCTGGACGGCGCCGCGCTCACCCGCCGCGACCAACTGCTCCGTGACGGTCTGGTGCGTGCGATCGTCCGGCTTCCGGCTGGGCTGCGGCCGGCCCAGGCCCGCGAGCATTCCGCGCTGTGGCTCCTCGGACCCGCCGACCTCACCCCGCCGGCCGAGCGCCGGACCATGGTCGCTGACCTCGATGGGCTGACCCTTCGAGAGAGCGAAGGGCTCGCGGACGATCTCCTCGCCGCCTGGCAGGGTGCGGACGGAGCCCGCCGCCGCGCGTGGACCCACTTGCACCCGGTGCTCACCCGCGACCTGATCTCGGCGAGCGCGACACTGGTGCCCACGCGTCCCGCCCGTGCAGGAGCCACGGGTCGTACCGGTGCGGACTGGGTCGTCAATCTGCGCGCTGCCGACACGGCTGGTCGTCTGGACGGCTACGGGCTCGCTGTCGGGCACGACGCAGCCGAGGAGGTAACCCTCGCCCGAGCGAACGAGCGCGGCTGGGTGCGGATCGTGCCCGGACGCAAGGTGGATCTCCACGGGCTTCCCGCCGGCTCGATCAGGGTGATCGACGCCCCGGCTGGGCAGCCCCTCCTCACGGTCGATCGACTCGCCCTGATGGCCCGCGCGGAGGTCGACCTCACCGAACCCGGGGACGTGGTGTTCACCGTCCGGCCCACCCCCCGAGCCGTGGTGGACGCCGAGGGGGGAGCGCTCGTCCGCTTCCCGGCCCGCATCCTTCGCCTGCGCGCCGACGCGCCGCTGGTTCCCGCCTCCGTCGTTGCCCGGATCAACGCGGCCGCCAACCCCGTCTGGCAGAACTGGACGCTGGCCGTCGTCCCCGATCCGGATCGTGCTGCTCTCGGCGAGGCGCTCGCCGGGCTGGCCGCTGAACGGGCACGGTTGGTTGCCGAGCTCACTGCCCTGGACGCCCTCCGCACTGACCTCACCACAGCTGTCGAATCACGGCAGCTCAGCATCACCAAGGAGAACCATGGCCCGACGTCGCATTGACGTAGCCCCGCAAGCCCCGACCACGATGAAGGAACTCAAGGACACCTTGTGGAAGGCGGCCGACAAGCTGCGCGGGTCGCTGGAAGCCTCCGATTACAAGGACGTGATCCTTGGCCTGGTGTTCCTGAAGTACGTGTCGGACTCGTTCGACGAGCGCCGGGCCCAGATCCGGGCAGAACTGGAGGACGAGGGCGGCTACACCGAGGACGATATCGACTACACCCTCGAGGACAAGGACGAGTACGCCGGCTCGGGAGTGTTCTGGGTTCCGGTGAACGCCCGCTGGCAGTTCCTCGCCGAGCGGGCCAAGGGCACCGAAACCAAGACGATCGGCGAGCTGATCAACGAGGCGATGGGCTGGCTGATGGAGACCAACCCCTCGCTGGCCGGCACTCTTCCGCGGATCTATAACCGTGAGGCGGTTGATCAGCGTCGGCTGGGGGAGTTGCTCGATCTGTTCAACTCCGCCCGCTTCACCGGTGAGGGCGCGTCCAAAGCCCGTGACCTGCTCGGCGAGGTGTACGAGTACTTCCTGGGTAAGTTCGCTGCCGCCGAAGGCAAGCGGGGCGGCGAGTTCTACACCCCGCCCGGTGTGGTGCGGGTGCTGGTGGAGATGCTCGAACCGCAGAGCGGACGCATCTACGACCCGTGCTGCGGCTCGGGCGGCATGTTCGTCCAGGCCGAGAAGTTCTTGGAGGCGCATCACCGCAACCCCAACGAGCTGAGCGTCTACGGCCAGGAGAACATGGAGCGCACCTGGCGGATGGCCAAGATGAACCTGGCCATTCACGGCCTGATCGGCAACCTCGGCCCGAGTTGGGGCGACACCTTCGCCCGCGACCTGCACCCCGACCTTCAGGCCGACTACGTGCTGGCCAACCCGCCGTTCAACATCAAGGACTGGGCACGCAACGAGGACGACGCGCGCTGGCGCTACGGCGTGCCGCCGGCCGGCAACGCCAACTACGCCTGGCTGCAACACATCGTCAGCAAGTTGGCCCCCAAAGGTCAGGCGGGAGTGGTGCTGGCCAACGGCTCGATGAGCACCAACTCAGGCGGCGAAGGCCAGATTCGGGCCCGGCTGGTGGAGGCCGACCTGGTCAGCGCCATGGTGGCGCTGCCCACCCAGTTGTTCCGTTCGACCGGCATTCCGGTGTGCCTGTGGTTCTTCGCCAAGGACAAGAAGTGGGCTACCGACCGCAGCGGACAGGTGCTCTTCATCGACGCGCGCAACCTCGGCCACATGGTCGATCGCGCCGAGCGCGCCCTTTCAGATGAGGACATCGCGAAGGTCGCGGGGGCCTACCGCGCGTGGCGCACCGGTGCCTACACCGACGAGCCCGGCTTCTGCTACTCGGCCACCTTGGCCGAGATCAAGGATGCCGACTACGCGCTCACCCCTGGTCGCTACGTCGGCACGGCGGCTGTCGAGGACGACGGCGTCGACCTCGACGAGAAGGTCAAGCTCCTCACTAGCGGATTAGTGGCCGCCCTAGACGAGTCGGCGCGACTGGACGCCGTGGTGCGTGAGCAGTTGGGGCGGCTTGTATGAAGAGCGCGCCGTTCGCGAGTCTTCTCGATCTCCCTTTGCGAAGTGGTGTCACTGTGGCCTCATCTAGACGAGGCCACGGGATTCGTATGGTGAACATGGGGGAACTCTTCAGGTACCGGTCCATACCTGACGTTGAGATGGCCCGTGTTGATCTCGGATCCGTCGATTCCGAGCGTTTCCATCTGTGCGAGGGGGATCTGCTGTTCGCCCGCCGCTCGCTTACTCTCGAGGGATCTGGAGTGTGCACGATCGTAGGTGCGGTCAAGCAGCCGACAACATGGGAGAGCTCCATAATCAGGGCGCGGCTGGATCGGCGGTCGAGTGACTCTCGCTTCTACTTCCACTACTTCCGCTCTCCGCAGGGGCGTCGTCAGATTGAGGCGATCACTCAGCAGGTTGCCGCCGCCGGGATCCGACTTAGCGAACTCGCCGATTTGAAGGTGCCGACGCCGCCCCTCCCGACCCAGCGCGCCATCGCCGAAGTCCTCGGCGCCCTCGACGACAAGATCGCCGCGAACCAGCGGGTGGCCGACAGCGCGGTGGCCCTGGCTGACCAGTTGTTCGCCCGGGACAAGTCGTCGGCAACCCTCGAACGGCGGGTCTTCGACGAGGTGTGCACGATCGCCGGGGGGGCCACCCCCTCGACGAAGGTCTCCGAGTACTGGGATGGCGGCATCCCGTGGGCGACCCCTACCGATGTCACTGGGCTCAGGGCCCCATACCTGGATGCGACGGCTCGGAGCATCACCGAGCAGGGGTTGGCGAAGTGCTCGTCTGCTTTGTATCCAGTGGGAAGCATTCTGATGACTTCGCGAGCAACCATCGGTGCCTTCGCACTTGCCAAGGTGCCGGTCGCCGTGAACCAAGGCTTCATCGTCGCCCATGCCCGAGAGTCGGAGGCTCAGCTGTGGCTCTTCCATGAGATGCGTTCGCGCGTCGAGGACTTCCTCCTGTATGCCAACGGCGCGACCTTCCTCGAACTCAGCAAGTCGAGGTTCAGGTCGATCGAGGTCAGCTGGCCATCCGACTCGTCATTGGTTCGGCATTTCGATGACGAGGTTGACCCGCTTCATGATCGTGCCCACGCGGCGCTCATCGAGTCCCGCCACCTCGCCGAACTCCGCGACACGCTCCTGCCCCACCTGATGAGCGGTCGCCTGACCGTCCGCGAGGCCGAAAAGCATGTTGAGGAGGTGTTGTGATGGCACTGATCAGTGAGGCCGAATGGGAGTCCACCGCACTGGAGGTACTCGCCGAGCAGGGCTGGGTTGCGTCAACCGGCACCAAGATTGCAGGTGAGCGGTCCTCGGCGTCCGACATCTTCTTGTACGAGCGGTTCCGGGATGCGTTGGTACGGCTGAACCCGTCCGTGCCCGAGGTCTACCTGCGCCAGGCGGCCATCGAGATCCTCACGCCGTCCAGCCAGGACGCGATCACCGAGAATCGGCGACTCCATGAGCTGATGGTGCACGGCTATCGCGGTGTCAGCTATCTCGACAACGACAGCGTGGAACAGAACCCGACGATCCAGCTGATCGGGCGCGACCCCGGCGATAACGACTGGCTGGCGGTGCGTCAGCTGACCATCAGCAATACCGAGCACCTCCGCCGCTTCGACGTGGTCTGCTACCTCAACGGCTTGCCGGTGATCATCTGCGAGCTGAAGCAGGCCGGGCTGGCCACCGCCGATCTGGCCGCCGCGCACAGCCAGCTGGGCACCTACCTGGCAGAGTTCCCGCTCGCCTTCCGCGGGTGCGTGCTGAGCGTGATCTCCGACGGGGTCACTGCCGGCTACGGCACGCCGTTCACCCCGCTGCACCACTACGCGTCCTGGAATGTCGATGACGACGGCGTCCCGCTCCCGGCGGGGGAGTCCATTGCCGACACCGACTACGACAACGCGCTCGAGGTCACCTTCTATGGGCTGGGCGACCAAGTGCGCTTCCTCGACCTGCTGCGGCACTTCACCGCCTTCGATGCGGGCGAGTTCGGCTTGGCCAAGCGGATCGCCAAGCCGCACCAGTACTTTGCGGTGAACAAGGCGCTCGGCCGCACAGTGACTGCGGTGAAGTCCGACGGACGCGCCGGGGTCGTGTGGCATACCCAGGGCTCGGGCAAGTCGATGGAGATGGAGCTGTTCGCCAACCTGGTGATGCGCTCCACGCATCTGCTGAACCCGACGATCGTGGTGATCACCGATCGCCGCGAACTGGACGGCCAGCTGTACCAGAGCTTCTCCGCGTCGACTCTGCTGCCGGAGAAGCCGATCCAGATCACCACTCGCTCCCAGCTGCGTACCGAACTCACCCAGCGGTCGTCCGGCGGGATCCTGTTCACTACCTTGCAGAAGTTCAATCGGACGCTGGAAGAGCGCCAGTCGGGTGCCGACCACCCACTGCTCAGCGAGCGGCGCAACATCGTGGTGATTGTCGACGAGGCGCATCGCTCCCACTACGACGACTTGGACGGCTACGCGAGCTTCCTGCGCGACGCCCTGCCGCACGCCACCTTGATCGCCTTCACCGGCACCCCGGTGAGCACTGTCGATCACAACACCCGCGAAGTGTTCGGCGACTACATCGACATCTACGACCTGACCAGGGCGGTCAACGACGGCGCCACCGTGTCGGTCTTCGTCGAGCCCCGGCTGGTGAAGGTGGCCTTCGCCGACGACGTCACGCCCGAAGACCTCGACCGCGCCGCCGATGAGGCGACCGTCGGGCTGGACGAGATCGAGCGTGAGCGGTTGGAGAAGTCGGTGGCGGTGATCAACGCCGTATATGGCGCTCCGGCTCGACTGGCTACCCTGGCCGCCGACATCGTCGCTCACTGGGAGACCCGGCGCGAGCGGATGCGTCCGCTGATCGACGGGCCGGGGAAGGCCATGATCGTCGGCGCAACTCGACAGATCTGCGCCGACCTGTACGCCCAGCTGATTGAGCTGCGACCCGAGTGGCATTCCGACGCGCTCGAGGGAGGCGTTCTGAAGGTGGTCTACTCCGGCAGTGCGTCGGACAGCGGGGAGATCGCCAAGCACGTCCGCCGCGACTCGGAGAACCAGGTCATCAAGAAGCGGCTCAAGGACCCTGACGACACCCTGGAGTTGGTCATCGTCAAGGACATGATGCTCACCGGCTACGACTCGCCGCCGCTGCACACCCTGTACCTGGATCGCCCGATGAAGGGTGCGCTGCTGATGCAAACCCTGGCCCGGGTGAACCGCACCTTCCGTGGCAAGGACTCCGGCCTGCTCGTGGGCTATGCGCCGCTTGTGGAGAGTCTGAGTGCGGCACTGGCCGAGTACAGCCCGTCCGACCAGCAGCATCGCCCGGTCGGGCGGACGGCTGATGAGGCTGTCGAGCTGGCCCGAACCCTGCTCGACCAGCTGCGTGCGCTCGTGGCTGGCTACGACTGGAGGGCGAAGCTGGGAGGCCCGAAGGGCTGGCTGAAGGCGGCCACCGGCCTCACCGCTTGGCTGCGCAACCCACAGAACCCGGGCAATCAGGTCGCCGAGGGTGAGCTGGGCCTTGCCGGACGGTTCCGGCAACTGTCCGGGCAGCTCGGCCGGGCTTGGGCGCTCGCCTCGGGCTACACCAACCTGTCGGACGTGCGTGACGAGGTGCGCTTCTACGAAGAGGTGCGGGTGTGGATGGCGAAGTTCGACGCCGCCGAGCGAGTGGCCCGCGGTGAGCCGGTGCCCGAAGAGGTGGCCCGACTGCTGCGGCAACTGGCTTACCAGGCGACCGACTCCGACGAAGTCATCGACATCTACGCCGCCGCCGAGATTGCGCCGCCGGACTTCAACGACCTGACTCCGGCCGCCCTCGCGCGGGCCCAGCAGTCGAGCAACCCCCACCTGGCCATCGAGGCGCTGCGAGACGCGATCCTTGCCGAGGCCGCCCGGGCGACCGGAGCGAGCCTGGTGCGTCAGCGGGCGTTCAGCGAGCGACTGTCGGCGCTGATGCTGCGCTACACCAACAGCCAGCTGAGTGCTGCCGAGGTGCTGATCGAGTTGTTCGAGATGGCCAAGGATCTGGCCGCGGAGGCGAAGCGGGGGGAGCAGTTCGACCCGCCACTCGGCCAGGACGAGCTGGCGACCTATGACGCGATCGCCGACAACGCGTCCGCCCTCGACGTGCTCGGCCAGGACGTGCTGGCCGACATCGCTCGCCAGCTGGTGGCGATGATGCGGGCTGACGTGAAGACCGACTGGACGGTGCGCGACGACGTCCGCGCCTCTCTGCGCGCCAAGATCCGGCGGCTCCTGCGGAAGTACAAGTACCCGCCTGACCAGGCCGAGGGAGCCGTGAAGCAGGTGATCGAGCAGATGGAGTTGCTGGCGCCCGGAGTCGCGGTCTAGATGGACGTCCATCCCTCACTGACCCTCGCCAATGTGCTGGCCGCGGTGGGCCTCGACCCTTCCACGGTGCTCCTCATCCGGCACCCGCTCAGTCACGGGCCCGCGAGGCAAGCACTAGCGGAAGGTCGCTTGCGGCCATACACCAGCAGGCAGAAGCCGAGCTTCCCGGCAAAGCACGAGCACTGGCTCGTGTTCCTCGGCGAGGAACGCTCGAGCGCACGCTTCTTCGCCTGCTACCAGAACCGTGGCGTGATCGGGCAGGGCCAGTTCGATCTCGCGGAAACTCAGATTCTCACTGATCTGAGCGAACGACTGGTCATCGACTGGGGGCTTGGCACCAGGAGCTGGTGGCAGAAGGGCACGACCGCCTTCAGGAAGCCCGTGCTCACCATTCTCGAACGCGCCGCTGCCCCCTTCCCCGGGTTCGAACGACTGATCCTGACCTACGCGGAACTCGCGGAAGTGGTCTCGCAACCTCGGCGATACGCGCAATGGCATGCCGCGATGCGGGCAGTGAACGCCATCTACCTCATCGTCGACAAGCATTCCGGCAGGCAGTACGTCGGCTCCGCCTACGGCGAGCAGGGGCTTCTCGGCCGATGGCACACCTATGCGGACACAGTCCACGGCGGAAACAAGCTCCTCGTGGAGGAACTCCGGATCAATCCGGCCGGCCACCAGAACCTGCAGTTCTCGGTAATTCAGATCCTGCCGCGCACCGCCACCGCAGACGAAGTGATCGCCGTAGAGACCCTTCACAAGCGCAAGCTCCTGACGAAGGAGTTCGGCCTGAATGCCAACTGATCATCGTCGGACGAGCCCACGCGATCCGGAGGTCGCTGTCCAGACGATCGCGGGCCGGTCCGCCGGGCTCAGCAGTAGCGCAGCCCGTGACCGAACCCGAACAGCGGGTCGGCGGTGTCGAAGGGCACGTCGGGCCGGCTGTCCCGGACGGCGTCCATGCTGCGGGGCAGGTCGAAGGGCAGCGAGCCCTTCGGCTCTGAGGCTCCGAACAGCACGTCCAGCAGGGCGGACGGGCCGGCTCCCCAGTTCGCGGTGATCGCCGCGACGTCGTCGACGAACGGGGCGAGGATGGCTGGACGGTCCAGGAAGATGTCCACCACCGTGGGCACCGCCGCTGCGACGGCCTTGAGGTGCGCGACCTGCTCGGCGGGGAAGTCGAGCGAGCCCGCGTGGAAGAAGTTCTCGAACCGTGTCTGCCGCTGTTCGAAGGGAGCCGCGATTCGCAGGACGGCGACGTCGGCAGCCTCGGGGGAGTCGACGACGTCGCCGTAGCCGGCAGCGATCCCGGGCTCGATGCCTTCGACGTACAGCTTGATCCCGCGCGCCAGGGGCAGGGTCTGCGCGGTGTTCGTGATCAGCGTGATCGAGGCCCGTTGCGCGGCCTCACCGGCGGCACGGAACTCGGCACAACCCACCGTGGCCCTGGCCACCTCGACGTCCACGTACCGCTTCTCGTCGAACAGGCCGAGGACGAACTTCTCCCGGAGCAGTCGCCGCGCCGAGGCGTCCAGCCGCTCCTCGCTGACGCGCCCGGAGCGGACCAGCTCGACCAGCAACTCCGGGCAGGCCTCGCCACCGAACTGGTCGACGCCGGCGTCCAGGACCTTCACCATCCGTTCGGACGGGTCCAGGTGCTCCACACCCCAGGCGCGCGCGGGGAACGGCTCGCCCATCACCTCGGCGTCGTTGATCAGCCCCCAGTCGGTGCACACGATGCCGTCGAAGCCGTACCGCTCGCGCAGCAGGCCGGTGATCACGCTCTTGTTGAAGCCGAAGCCGACCTCCTCGTGCTCGGTGCCGACGGGCATGCCGTAGTAGGGCATCATCTGGCTGGTTCCGGCCTCGAAGGCCGCCTCGAAGGGCTTCAGGTGCAGGGCGAACTCCCCGCCCGGATACACCTGCTCACGTCCGTAGGCGAAGTGGGGATCCTCCCCGTCGCGCTGCGGCCCGCCGCCGGGGAAGTGCTTGGTCATGGTCGCCACGGACTTGTGCCCCAGCTCGGCGCCCTGGAAGCCCCGGATGTAGGCGGCCCCGAGCCTGCTGGTCAGTTCGGCGTCCTCGCCGAAGGTCTGCAGCTGGCGGGCCCACCGCGGCTCCGTGCACAGATCGACCTGGGGGTGCAGGGCCACCCGGATCCCGACGGCGGTGTACTCCCTGCGGGCGATGTCGCCGAACTGCTCGACCAGCGCCTCGTCCCTGGTCGCGGCCAGCCCCAGGGTCTCGGGCCAGATCGAGAAGGCGCCGGCCAGCAGCGCCGCCAGCGGGTTGTCGCTGTAGGAGTGGCGGGGATCGGTCGACAGCGTCACCGGAATGCCCAATCGGGTGGTCGCGGCCAGCTCCTGGAGCCGGTTGTGCCATTCGGCCATGGCCTCGGCGGTCGGCGCGCCCGCCAGGATGTTGAAGTGGCTCATCAGCCGGCCGCGGACGTACTCCTCGGTGCCGGGCAGGCCGAAGGCGTCGTCCCCGTCGCTGAGCGTGCCGTCGGGGTTCATCGCGATCATGGTCTGGAAGAACAGGCCGGCCTTCTCTTCCAGGGTCATCTGACCCAGCAGGTTCTCCACCCTGGCCTCGATCGGCAGGCTCGCGTCGGTGTAGGTCCGATCGATGTCGGTCATTGCCACTGCACTCCCTTGACTCGATGGCGAGGCGCCTCGCCTGGCAGCACGCTACCTCAACCCTGAACGGGTGGTAACTGAAACCGGCACGATCGGTAACAGTAGGATCAGGCGTCGGAGGAGGACCATGAGGGTGGGCGGTCGGGCAGAGTCGAGCGAGCGGACCCGCGAACTAATCATCGAGGCGGCCACGAGCCGGTTCGCTGCGCGCGGCTACCGTGCCACCTCGCTGCGCGAGATCGCCACGGCCGCGGGGATCAGCCATCCGGGACTGCTTCGCCACTTCACGAGCAAGGCCGATCTGCTCGGGGTCGTCGCTGACCGGCTCAGCCAGCCCGTGATCGCCGAGGGCGGTGAGGACGCACCGCGCCTGCAGTGGTTCGTCGACGCGGCCCGGCGCAATGCAGCGACTCCCGGCTACGTGGAGCTGTTCAGCGGGCTGCTCGGCGTCGGCGTCGTCGCGTCCAGTCCGGTCCACGCCGCCCTGGCCGCGCGCTACGCGGGGGTGCGCACCGCCATTGCCACGGTCCTGGCGGGCGCGGGAGCGCAGCCGGACCCCTCCGCCGAGGCGGCCCGTCTTGCGGCTGCGTGGGACGGCCTGCAGCTGATCTCCCTGTACGTGCCGGAGGTGAGCGTTCCCGACGCCCTCGCGGCCGGCCTGGCCGCCCTCGGTGGCGAGGTGGATGCGGCACTCCCGGTTGCGCGGATCGCGCCGTCCGAACCGTCCGAACCGATCGGGACGCCCGCGGGCTACTCGGCGGGACGGCGCCGCCGCGACCAGATCCTCGAGGCGGCCACGTCCGCCTTTGCGCACGCCGGCTTCCACGGCGCCAGCCTGCGGGAGATCGCCGAACTGGCCGACGTGAGCACCTCGGCGTTGCTGCACCACTTCTCGTCGAAGCGGGAGTTGCTGCTCGCCGTGCTCCAGCGCAGGGACGCCGACGCCGCCGCGCTGGCGGGCACGCCCTCCGGCACCGATCCAGTCACTCGCCTGCGCTACGCCGTCGAGGTGGCCCGCAGGAACCAGTCGGAGCAGGCAGGGCTGGTCGAGCTGTACGTGACCCTCTGCGCGGAGGCCGCGGCCCCCGAGCATCCCGCCCACGGCTACTTCGAACGCCGGTTCCGCACCACGATCAACGCCTTCGGCAGCACGTTCGCCGCGGTGGCCGCGGACGGCGGGCTCGGCGAGGGAAGGGACCCGTGGCTGGAGGGACTGTGGTGGGTGGCCCTGTGGGATGGGCTGCAATTCCAGTGGAGCTTCGACCACGACCAGGTGGACGTCGCGGCGCTGCTGCAGGCTCACCTGGATCGGGTGCTGTCGCCGGCGCAGTGACGGCGGCAGTCAATCGCTGCCGTGCGCCTCGTGGCTGACCAGGGCAAGCTGCAACTCCAGCCGCGTCTGCGGGTCGTCGAGGGCGTCGCCGAACAGCACTCGGAGCTGGTTGACCCGGTAGGCGACCGTCTGCGGATGGATCGACAGCTCTGCGGCGACCTGCTGCCGCTGACCCCAGTGCCTCAGCCAGGACGCCAGGGTCGCGGTGAGGCGTTCGCGTTGGGCCGGACGCACCGAGCCGAGCGGCTCGAGGGCCAGTTCGCGGAGGGTCTCGGCGACCTCCGGCGCACCGCGGGTGAGCAGGAGCGGGAGCTGGTCCACCGCGTGGACCGGCCCTTCGCCGGTCTCGGGAGCGAGCAGCGCGCACACCAGGGAGCGCCGGGCGTCCGTGGGAGGCACGGATGGACCGATTCGCAGCGCCGCGCCGGCGCCGTCGAGCGCCTGGGCCAGGTGGTGGACGGCGTGGGGGAGAGCGGACGTCGCGTTCAGCACGGCCACGGCGACGTCCTCGCGCTCCAGCACGAATCCCTGACCGGCCAGGGCCGCTCGTGCCTGGGTGATCCGCTCCGCCGGGAGGATCGCCACGGCGACCTCCGCAGGCACGGTCCAGCCGACCTGGTGGGCGACCGCACGGATGGCGTCCTCCTCACCCGCGAACAGGGCGTCAGCCAGCCTGCGCAGCCTGCGCTCGCGCTCGCCGGCGTGGGTGGTCACCTCGTGGGCGTAGCCCTCCGTGCTCTCCGACTGCAACGCGTCGCTGAGGGTGAAGACGGCTTCCCCGAGCGCGAGTTGGGCCTCGGGGGACGGGTCGAGGTCGGCCAGCGCGCGGGCGACCTCCGTGTAGAGCACCCGGGTGCCGATCCGGTACGCCGCGAGCAGGTCCTCCAGGCCACGACCCTCGCGGGCCTCGCCCGCGCCGAGCTCGCGGAACTGGGCGCGCTCCGGCGCGGTCAGCGGGGGTTCGGTGGTGCCGATCAGGCGGACGAAGCGCACCAGCACCGTGCGCGTGGCGCGACCGAGGTCGGCGCGCACCTTCGCGTCGCCGACCCGCTGCGCCCACTCGGGCCCGGAGTCGATCAGCCGCAAGATGTCCGCCTGCAGTCGGTCGACCTCGGGGGCGATGGTGGCGGCGAGCTCCTGCGGAAGGCGGCCCCAGGGCACACCGGGCGTAGAAACTGTCACAGCGAAATAGTATTCACAGCCTGCTTTCTGTCCAGGGGTCAAAGAACTGTCAGCCAGTGATGATGGAGAATGTCGGCATGGAATTCGCCGCCAGTCGTGAGCACGTCCTGTCCATGTGTCGCACCATGCTGGATCGGGGGTTCCTGAAGGCCACCGAGGGCAACGTGTCCGTCCGTGTTCCGGGGCGTGAGCTCTACGCGGTGACGCCCAGCAACTACGGCTACGAAAAGATGCGGGCGGCGGACATCTGCGTCCTCGACTTCGACGGGAAGGTCGTCGCCGTCGAGGGGGCCTCCGAGCTCGCCCCGTCCGTGGAGGCGGGGATGCACGCGACGATCTACCGCGAACGGCCCGACGTCCACGCCATCGTGCACACTCACCAGCCGTTCGCCTCGGCGCTGTCGTACCTGCGCAAACCGATCCCCGCGCTGTCGGACGAGCAGAGCCGCTTCCTCGGTGGCGAGGTGCCGATCGTCGACTACGCGCCGGCCGGCACCAGCTTCCTGGCCAGCAACATGCGCAAGAAGCTGGGCTCTGGCGGCAATGCGTTCATCCTCGCCAACCATGGCGTCGTGGTCCTCGGCACCGATCCTGAGCGCGCGGTGTTCGCGATGGGGCTGCTCGAGAAGGTCTCGATCGCGTACCTGATGGCGCTGGTCACCGAACCCGACAAGGTCTACACGGTGCCGGCGCCGATCCGTGAGATCGCGATCTCGAAGCTCCGCTCCGAGCAGAAGCGGATCGCCGAGCAGGTGACGAAGTCCATTCCTGCCGAGCCCGTCGGGCCTGCCCCACTGCCCAGCGCGGACGCGGTCGCAGCGCGGGTTTCCGCAGGCTCGACCAGCGGTTCGAGCCCGGCGATCGACGCGAACCCGACGGACGCGCGGAGCGACCTGCCGGACGCGGCCACGCTCGGCTACGCCATCACGACCTACCCGGACGTCCCCGACGTCTACCGGCGTCTGGACGCGCTCGTCGACCAGCCGGTCCGTGCGCCCCGGCACGACGCGATGCTGGAAGTGCTGGAGCACTTCGAGACGAGGTGCGCGGGCAGCAGGAAGATCACCGACCGCGCGAAGAAGCGGATCCCCGGCGGCGTCCAGCACAACCTCGCCTTCAACTACCCGTTCCCGCTCGCGATCACGAAGGCGGAGGGTGCCCACCTGACCGACGTGGACGGCAACACCTACATCGACTTCCTGCAGGCCGGCGCCCCGACGATCCTGGGCAGCAACTACGCGCCCGTCCGCGAGCGGGTGGAAGAACTCGTCCGCGAGTCCGGTCCGGTCACCGGGTTGTTCCACTCCGCCGAACTGGAACTCGCCGAGCTCATCCACCACTTCATGCCGAGCATCGAGGTGTACCGGTCCCTGGGCTCCGGAACCGAGGGCGTGATGGCCGCCGTGCGCGGCGCCCGTGCGTTCACGGGCAAGCCGATGGTGATCAAGATGGGCGGTGCTTACCACGGCTGGTCCGACACGATGGTGGTCGGGCTGCGTGTGCCCGGCACCTGGCGGATGAACGCCAAGGGCATCCCGCTCGGCGCGACCGCGGACACCCGTGAGGTGTTCCCCGAGTCGCTGGGCGAACTGAAGCGCAAGCTGATCGAGAACCGGCTCCGCGGCGGCACGGCCGCGGTGATCGTCGAGCCCGTCGGGCCCGAGAGCGGGACGCGTCCGGTGCCCCACGACTACAACGAGAAGATCCGCGAGCTCTGCGACGAGTTCAAGGCCCTGTTGATCTTCGACGAGGTCGTCACCGGTTTCCGCCTCGGCATGGGCGGGGCGCAGGGCTACTTCGGCGTCCGGCCCGACCTGACCGTCCTCGGCAAGGCGGTCTCGGGCGGGTACCCGATGGCCGGTGGCGTCGGAGGCCGCGCCGACATCATGGCCGTTTTCGGGTCCGGCCTGGACGGCAAGGCCGGCGCGCACGTCCAGGTTGGCGGGACGCTCTCGGCGAACCCGTTGTCGTGTGCGGCAGGGGTGTTCGCGATCGAGGAGATGGCCCGCACCAACGCTCCGGTGATCGCCGGGAGCGCAGGGGACCGGCTCGCCGAGGGGCTGCGGCGGCTGGTGGCCAAGCACGGCCTGCCTTACGTGGTGTACAACCAGGGTTCGATCGTGCATCTTGAGTCGACGGGAGTGATGATGCTCTCGATGCGCAATCCCGCCAAGCTGCTGAAGGAGAACGGCATTCGCAAGACGGTGATGGAACAGATGGGCGCCGTCTACGCCGCCCACGGCATCATCACGCTCGCCGGCTCCCGGCTGTATACGTCGATGGCCTGCACCGATGCCGTCATCGACGACGCCCTCGAGCGGTTCGATCAGTCGTTCGCCCTGGTTGAGGGGGCCTAGGCGTGGGAGTTGGCCCGGGGGCGGTGAGTTCACCCGGCGCGATCGCGCCGCAGGTGCTCGCGGCTGACCTGGGCACGTCGGGGATGAAGCTGGCCCTGGTCGGCGCGGACGGCCGGCTGGTCGGCTGGGAGAGCGAACCGGTCGACCTGGCCATCCTGCCGGGCGGCGGAGCCGAGCAGGCCCCAGCGCAGTGGTGGGAGGCGTTCGGACGCTGCGCTGCACGCCTCGCGGCAAGGCACCCCGAGCACTATGCGGCCGTGACCACGGTGTGCTGCTCCACGCAGGGCGAGGGCACGATTCCCGTGGACGCGAACGGCGAGGCTCTGACCGACTGCGTGCTCTGGATGGACATGCGCGGTGCGCCGAACCTGCGCCGCCAGTTCGGTGGGCGCCCGGCCATCAACGGCTTGGCCGCCTCCCGCTACGCGGCCTGGATCCGGCTCACCGGCGGCGCACCGTCCCCGACCGGCAAGGACCCGGCCGCACACATGCTGTGGGTGCGGGACGAACTGCCCCAGGTGTACGAGCGCACCGCGGTGTTCCTGAACGTGCTCGACTACCTGAACCTGCGGCTGACCGGACGGGCCGTGGCCACGGTCGACTCGATCCTGACCAGTTGGGTGACCGACAACCGGAACCCCGGACGGGTCGCCTACGACGCGGGCCTGGTCGCGGGCAGCGGGATCGACGCCGACAAGCTGCCCGAGATCGTCGCCTGCACCGACGTGATCGGCACGCTCACCGGTGCTGCCGCCGAACACCTGGGCCTGCCCGCGTCGGTGCAGGTCGTGGCCGGAGCGATCGACGTCACGGCGGCGGCGATCGGCGCGGGGACGGTGGCGAACGGCGACTGTCACCTGTACCTGGGCACGTCGTCGTGGATCGCGGGGCACGTGCCGGCGAAGAAGACCGATGTGGTGCACAGCATTGCGTCCGTGCCGTGCGCCTTGCCCGACCGGTACCTGATGATCGCCCTGCAGGCCACCGCCGGGGGCAACCTCGACTGGCTGCGCGACAACGTGGTGGGTGCGGGCGACCCGCTGGTGGCTGCCGACATGAGGGGCGAGTTCTTCGCGGCGTCCGACCAGATCGTGCCGACGGTGCCCGCCGGGTCGAACGGGGTGATCTACACGCCGTGGATCTACGGCGAGCGTGCCCCGGTGGACGACCTGGCCCTGCGTGCAGGGCTGTTCAACGTCTCGCTGCACAACACCCGCGCCGACCTGCTCCGGGCCGTGTTCGAGGGCATCGCCCTGAACACGCGGTGGCTGCTGCGTCCGGTGAACCGCTTCCTGCCCGCACCGGTGACCTCGATCCGCCTGGTCGGAGGGGGAGCCCGGTCAGACTCGTGGACGCAGATCCTCGCCGATGTGCTCGGCGTGCCGGTGCACCGGGTGGCTCAACCGGTGGCAGCCAACGCCCGTGGCGCCGGGCTGATCGGTGCCATCGGCGTGGGCGCGATCACCGCCTCCGATGTTCCGGGCCTGGTCGAGGTCGCGGACGTGCACGATCCGAACCCCAGCGTGCGAGCGGTCTACGACGAGGCGTTCGGCACCTTCGTCGACCTCCACCGCCGGCTGGCGCCGCTGTACCGGAAGATCGCGAAGCGGGGCTGACCACCTGCCGGCTACCCCGGGTTCGGGCCGTCCAGTGGTCTGTTGAGGTCGGGCGCCGAGGATCGAGCTGGCCGGGCCGACGGGCGATACGAGACCCGTCGTCAGGATGTTGAAGGCCCCAAGCGGCTGTGTGGGGCATCTGGCCGCGAGGGCTCTTTGAGTTCCACGAAGATCGTGTGGGTCGGGGTATCACCGATGTTGGTCCCCGCATGTTCTTGAGCGTCCAGCCATCGGGCCTCGAAGGCAGGCAACTCCACATCCATCTCCGTGTCGCCGGAGCGGAGCCGGCGTCGGAAGGTGCTCAACGTAACCATCACGCTGTCAGGGTGCGAGTGTGGTTGGGTGGCGTCACCGGGCCCGTCGATGTACTCCAGGACTCGCACGCGGTCGTTCTCGAAGAGCAGGTGATACAGGTCGGGATTGGTGGCGATCGGGTCATCCATGGCGCTCCAATCGGTGCTGGGCGACGACGCCGCCTGAGGAGTACTCTGCGCCCCTTCCCGTGCCGGAGCAAGGGCACAACTGTTGGGGTTCAGAACACCCGCATCTGTGCTATCCGAACAGGCTCCACCCGTGGGACAGCCCGGCGGTGAGCAGGAGGAGCGCGATAGACAGCCTCCCTCCGCCGCCGTCGCGTCCGAAGGAGACGAACATCGGACGCGCGATCTGGCGAATGCAGGATGGGCCCAATGCGGCGTCCCTTGGCTTGGCTGCTGTGCTGGCTTCGACGTGGAGGGACGGCGGTGCTCGGTAGCGTTGCAGACGGTGCGGGTCTGGATGTCATGATCGGGCCGGAGTGGACACTACTGGGGCATGGACAACGACAACGCGACGGCGGGTGAGGTTGATTTTCCGGACTGGCTCCCCCGGCGTGCGGTTATCGAGCCACCAGGACAGGGTTGTTACGATGGCCGCCAGCAGGCACGTGACGACGGTGAAGTAGCCGGAGCCCGGCGGGGCGTCCCAGTTGGCGTCGCTGAAAGCGATCGCGACGATGTACTCGGCGATCTGGTGAAACAGGCCGGTCGAGGTCGCAGCGAGAACCACGATCGCGGATCTGGCCAGCAGACGCTCCGCGACCCCGGCCGCCGCGATAGCGACCAGGGCGAGCAGCGCTGACACTTCGATCAGAACCGCCAGTGAGCGACCGAGTTCGTCGTCGGCGGTTTCGGGAGTGAGCGACATCACGGCGGAGTCGATGACCAGGGCGATCCCCAGGAGTACCGGGAGTGCGGCGGTCAGCGTGACGATCCTCGGGAGCCGCAGGGCAGGCAACAGCACCAGCCAGGCGGCGGCCAGCAGAAGCCCGGCCGTGGCGCCCAGGGAACCCATCAGTGTCCAGCCCGAGCCGGGCTGGGGCAGGACGAACATCGGCGCGCGGTCCATCGCGGCAAGGCACTCGGCGGTGAACTCCGACTCGTACCGGTAGCCGCGCAGGACGCTGCCATTGAGCATGCTCCCCGCGCACGGCCGCCAGTAGAGCATGACGGCGGCCGCCTCAAGGGCGGCGCCAGCCGCGATCAGGGCCGCAGACAGCAGCCACAGCTTCGACCTTCCCCTCACGCAACGAGCGTAGGTACCGCCCGTCCGAGACGCGAGGGTGGCAACCGTACGAACCTCGCCGGCCACCTGCAGAACCGAGGCGGACCGGCTCACACCGAGCCAGACCACCCGGTCACGAACCAGAGAGCAAGACAGCCGCTCACTCCGCGACGGTTCGGGGGCGCCGTCAGTTGAGCTCAAGATCAAGTTCGACGAGGTAACCGTTGAAGCGCAGGTCGCGGTGGACATCTTCGGTGCCGTCGACACGCTCTGCTGGCCTGATTTCTGCTGTGCCCTGGAGGGGGTAGAGCCCGTCGCCCCCGGGTCCGGGGGCGTAGCGGCTGTAGGCGCACCGGATGCTTCGTACCCTCCCCTTCCTGGCCACGGCGTTCCCGTCCAGCTCGTGGTGGTCTTCTTGATGGGTGACTTGAACGGCAAGATCGACTCCGACGGCGGCCTCAATCCAATCCACCTCTGGTTCCTCGGTCAGGTTCCACTCGACGCGATCGTTGACTGAGAAGGGCTGGCCGCAGCACTCCATCTGCCAAGCGGAGTACCAGACGAGAGCCACGCTGCAGTCTCTCACCCATGCGCATTTCATCTGCCGCGCCGGAGATCTTCTGTCGCTAGTGTGTTGGCTCCTCGCCCCACCACGGCTCGGTAACGACGACCTCGGTGCGCGGAGCAAGCGCGTCGCGAGTTGCGCGCAAGAGTTCAACCCCCTCTGCGATCCAGGCAGAGTCGCCAGGTCCTTCAATCGGGGCCCTGGATTCGTTGTAGCAGGCGTTCCACGTCCGAAGCTGAGTTGCGAGCAGTTCCGGGATGCCGAGTTCCTCGGGGACGACGGCTCGGCCGTCCCGCCAGAGGGGTCCCGGGCCGTAGTCTGGCCAGAACTCGATCTCGGTCATAGCCCAAGTGTGTCCGGTACACACCGGGGTGTGCGGAGAGCGGCGCGGGACTGGGCCTCAGCGGATCCGCCAGTAGCTCCGGGTAGCCGATCTGGAGCCACACCAGCATCGCCATCACCGAGTAGATGGCGAGGTTCGGGCTGCCGAGCCAGTCCGGGCCCTCGGTGATGCCGACGGAACGGAGGAAGGTGTTGATGGAGCCGTTTGTCGGGTCGAGGATCCAGCTCGAGCGGATCCTGGCGACCATACGGACCACTCGGCAATAGGCGTTCCCCAGGGCAGGGAAGGAGGGGTTCGTCGTTTCTCCGCGGCTGATTCAGTCGTGCGTCACCCGACTGAGCCCGGGGCCGAGGAGGGTGAGCACTGTGGCGGCCGCGTCGGTGGGCGTCACGTCCCGTCCATGGTCGAGCCACCAGATCACGACCGCCCAGACCGCGCCACCCAGTGCGGCCGCGACCTCCCCGCGTTGCGGTTCCGTCAGGCTGGGCGCGGTCGCGTCCAGTCGTTCCCGGATGTGGGTGTTGATCCGCTCCCTGAACGCCGCCACCATGGGCCCCCCGCGTCCGGCCAGCAGGTAGGGCTCGGCAAGGACGCGATGCTGGGCGAGGTGCTCAAACAGGCCGGGCACGAAGGCGAGGCAGTGACCCTGCCCGGTCGCTGGCACGATCTCGGCAGCGCCCAGGAAAGCGTCAGCCAGAAGGGCATCAAGGTCCTCGTAATGTGCGTAGAACGTCGAGCGTGAGCAGCGGGCGTGAGCCACCACCTCCGCCACCGTCACCTCGTCCCAGGCGCGGGTCCGGAGCAGGTCCAGCAAGGCGCCCCGGAGCCGGTACCGGGTGCGAATCGTTCGAGGATCCACCGATGTCGGACACATACGCGGCTCCTGTCCGGAACTGACGCGGTTCGTCGTGGCGCACGTCGCCGGGGTGCCGGATCGTGGAATCACAAGCCCATCGTCAGGAGGACCCATGACCACCACGACCCTGCCCACCGCACCACGGACACTGAACCGTCCCGATCCTATCGAGCGGGCCCGCCGACTCGGCACCGCCGCGGCGCTCCTCGCCATGCCCACCATCTTCGTGTTCGCGTTCGCCACCCATCCAGGGCTCGGCAGCATCCACCTGCTGGAGCCGGCCGATCTGATCCTGCGGGCGCGCGGCAACCCCGTCCTGCAGCTCGGGCACGCACTCGTGACTCTCAACACCGCCCTCCTCGTCGTCGTTGCGGTGCACCTGCAGTCGCTGCTGCGTGCCGGTCGCGGCGCGTGGGCCGGCCTGGTTGGAGGCGGGATGGCCGTGCTCGGAGCCTGCCTGCTCGCCGCCGACAAGGGTGCCCTCTGCCTCACCATGAGCGCCCTCGACACCGTCGACGACACCACCTTCACCGCGATGCTGCCCGGCCTGGTGGCCATCTTCGACAAGCAGGGCTGGATGGTCCTGATCTGGGGAATGGTGTTGCTGCCCCTTGGCGTCGCCGTGCAGGCGATCGGCCTGATCCGGTCTGGACAGTGGCGGACATGGCAAGCGGTCACGTTGCTCGCCGGCTCCCTCCTGATCGCAGCGCCCGATGGAATGGAGGTCATCAACCTGTTCGCAGCCCTCGCTCTCCTCGTCGCTCTCGCACCACACGCCGTCCACCTGGCGCAAGGCCGGTCGACGACCAGCCCGGGCTCGGCGACGTCGCGCTGCCGCACCTGCCGCCACCGCCTCGCCTCGGCAGCCATCAGGAAGACCTCGTGATCCTGGCCGCTTGCCTGGCGGGCCTCGCGCTGATCCGCCTGATCCCCGCCACACGAGCGAGATTGCCGGCCACGATGGACCTGTCACGTCGGTAAGCTCCGCGGACATGGGGTGGTTCCGGACCAAGGATGATTCCCGCGCGGCTCGTGACCCGGAGTTGCCGTTGAGCGTGACGCAAGCGCAGCGATTGCGGGAGCTGGTGCGGGTGGCGTGGGCACGTGTGGGCCGTGAGGTGACGGTTCACTCCGACCATGTCGTCGATGCCGACGGGGGCGTATTCGGTCTATGGAACCTGGCGGTCCTGGTGGCCGACGCCCCGGATCGCAAGTGGCCCGGGTTGGTCAGCGACCACGTCAGTCGGCTCGCCACGCCAAGTCCCACGATCCAGAGCCTGTCCGACGCCCAGTTGCGTGCCCAGTTGGTGCTGCGCCTGGCCGAGAATGCCGGGCTGCCGGATCTGTCGTGGTTCCCCACCGCGCCGACGCTGGCGGGCGATCTGCGTCAGGTGCTCGTCCTGGACTTTCCCAACACGGTGATCACGCCGAATGAGAGCGAGCTTGCCGCTCGTGGCGACCTCGACGAGTGGAGGGCGGTGGGGCGGGCGAACCTGTGGCACATGATGCGCAGCGAGAAACGCGACCACGAAGTCGTCGGACGCGGGGAGGGCGGCCGTTTCGACGTTCTCATCGGCGACAGCGTCTACACCGCGTCCATGGCCATGTTCTTGCCCGAGCTGTTGGCATTCGTCGCACAGACCGATCTCGGTCAAGGGGTGTTCGTGGCGGTGCCGTTTCGGCACCAGGCCGCGTTCCGCGTTATCGACGGGCCCGAGGCCGCACAAGGGCTTCAGAATCTCTTCGGGTTCGCAATGGCTGGCTACGACGACGGAGCGGGCCCCCTGAGTCCACACGTGTTCTGGGTCAAGGACGGCCAGTGGGAGCAGGTCACCAGACTCGACGAAGACGGCCCCCGAATTATCGTCGGCCCCGACCTCGCACAAGCGCTCGGCATGACCGGCGAATAGCCCGAACGGCGCAGAGAGCCCATGACCGCGGGATGCTGATCAGGGCGAGCCGCGGCCGGCGAGTATGGCACCGCTCACGGAGAACAGACGGCAACGACGGTGCGTGACGCCATCGGCCGTGTGAGACCGCGGGGTCAGGAAGGGTCCGCCGTCTCCAGGTCGCCGGGGACGGGGGAGTCCAGCGTCGGCTCGGGCTGGCGCCACATCCACAACCCGATCACGGCAAGCAGAACTCCCAGGATCGCGAAGCTCCACACGAAGCCGCCCTCGGGAGTGCGGGCGGCCTCCATGAACAGCACGACCACGAACGAGGCCTGACCGACCAGCTGGAACAGTCCGGACGACGCTCCCTCCGGGGTGGGCGCGGCGATCTCGGACGCGTACTGCATGCCCACCGGCATGGCGCCGGTGAGCAGGAAGCCCACCACGAAGGAACACACGCCCACAACCACCATTGACAACCCCGGGAGCACGAAGGCCGCCATCAGCGGCGCCGCGATCACCATCGGGATCGCCGTCCACGGCACCCGCCTGCCGCTCCGGTCGGACGCAGCGCCGAGCGCCAGGGCACCGATCACGCCGCCGGCCAGCAGACTCTCGAGGAGCACCTCCGCGGCGTCCTCGGGCAACCCGATCGCCGACACCATCTGGAGCGCCCAGGTGGACAGCCCGTTGAACACCCCGAGTGCCACGAACAGCGCGGCGAGGAAGACCTGGAACGGCCGCTGGGCCAGGGCGTGGCGCAGGCCGCCCAACTCGAGCGCACGGGCGTCGGTCGCGTCGGAGATGCCGCGGTCGGCGTCCCGGGCGAACCCGAGGTAGAGCACCGCCGTCACGGAGGCGGCACCCGCGTAGACCCACAGCACGCCGTCGATGGTCAACCCCGCGTCGAGCAGGGCCGGTGTGACCGCGGTGCCCACCGCGACGCCGACCATCATCGCGAGAGTGAGGATCGACACCACGGTGGCCCGTTGATGGCGAGGGAACCACTTGCCAGCAACGGTGGTCCAGGCGTTGAAGAGCAGGGGTTGCGCGACCGCGGACAGGAACGTGCCGGCCAGCGCCCAGCCGAAGGAGGGTCCTGCCAGCGCCCGGACGGTGGCGCCGAGGGCGACCAGCACCGAACCGAGGCCGACGGCGATCCGCAGACCGTACCGGTCGACCATCCAGGCGGCCGGGATGGACAGGGGGATGAACACGACCATGAAGATGATTGAGAACCAGCCGATCTCGGTGGTGGTGACACCGTAGAACTCGGCGGCGGTCGTGCTCACCGGCGACATCGAGATCCACTGCAGCTGGATGGTGATGTTGACCAGCACCGAGACCGCAAGGACGACCCAGCGGTACGGCGTGCCGGCAACGGTGTTCACGGCGCAGACCCTAGTCAGGATCGGACCGTCTGGCGCGGAGTCCCGAGAGGGCGTTGCGCTTCGAGCGCGGAGGTCACGCCGCCGGGACCGGCTCGGTGTGGGTGGTCACCCAGAATCGTGCGGTCACGATGATGCCCAGCACGAGCAGGGCAGAGGTGAGGACGAACGGCCAGGTGCGGTCGATGCTCGACAGCCAGCCGGAGATCCAGCCGAAGGGGGCCGTGGCCAGCATCACAACCGTCCGCTGGATGGCCATCACCCGCGAGCGCTCGTGACGGTCGACGTGCAGGGCGACCAGCGACTCGGCCAGCATGTAGAGGATGCCCGCGCCGAAGGCGTCCAGGACCAGGCAGCCCGCGAGCAGGCCGTAGGTGCTGACGTTCGCCGCGCCGTCCGGAGCCGGGATCGACACGAGCAACGCCTGGCCGGCGAGGTAGACGCCAAAACCCCACAGCGTGGGTGCCTTGAGGTGCTTGCCGTGGGTGAGCGCGGGAATCACCGTGAAGAACAGCACCACCGACAGCAGCGAGCGCACCATCGGGAAGAACGGCAGCAGCGGGTCAGGGACGCCCAGTCGCTGGTTGATCACCACCTGCCAGAACGTGCCGTTGACGAGCTGGACGGCCCCGACGATGGCCGCGATCGTCAGCGAGAAGATCGTCCCCTTCGAGTGGATGATCAGGGGCAGCACGCCGCGGTACTCCGACAGCGAGCGCCAGATGCTCACGTCCCTGGTCAGCTCCACCCGCAGCCGCCCGACCTCGGTCTCGGTCGACCAGCGGTACAGGATGAGGATCTTGGCTGTCATGATCACGAAGGCATTGACGTAGAGGATGCGCACCGCCGGCACCAGTCCGAACTGCGCGACGAGGACGGCGGCGATCGGGGCGAACAGCGCGGAGAACTCGGCCGCCACCTTCACCAGCGAGTAGACCTTCGTGATCTCGCCACGGTCGACATCCTCGACGAGGAGGCAGTCCCAGGAGTTCTGGGTGACCTGCCACGCGCCGTTCACCACGGACGCGATCAGGAAGTACCAGAAGTTCTGCGCGACGGCCCAGATCAGGCAGGGGATCGCCCAGGCGATCACGTCGAAGACGGCGGTGGTGAGGCGGCGTCCGAGCTTGTCGGTGATCACGCCGCTGAGCAGGCCGAACCCGACCTGGGACAGCATCGAGATGGTCGCGAGCAGGCCGATCTGCACGTCGTGGACGCCGAGGGCCAGCATGAAGACGGACGCGTAGGGGAGCACGAGCATCATCGACAGGCCCCACAAGGGCTCGGTGTAGACGCACGCCCGTCCGTTGCCCCGCAGGTTCACCAGGCTGTTCAGCAGGGGATTGCGCACCGTCGCCACCGGATCAGCAAAGCAGGTCGGACGGCAGCACTGCAATCGCTCCCACGCCTCGGCGAGGTCCCCTCGCCGCTGCTCGAGCCGTTCGGGGCCGGCTCAGCTGTTCCAGCGGAGAATTGCCGGCGGCTCCTTCTCCCTGCCGAGGACGGACACGCTGCCCACCTCGAGCGGGAAGCTCTGGCCGAAGATGATCGGGAAGTCCAGCCAGCACAGCGCCAGCACCCGGGACGCGTGGCCGTGGCCGAAGCAGATCGCCCGTTCCACGCCGGAGGCGCGCACGCGTGCCACCACGCGGGTGAGCCGTGCCCGGACCTCCTCGGAGGACTCGCCCCCCGGGCAGCCGTTGAACCAGATCCGCCAGCCCGGGAAGTGCGCGCGGATCTGCGCGCTGGTCATGCCCTCGAAATCGCCGTAGTACCACTCGGCCAGGTCGTCGTCGACCTCGTAGTCGGTGAACCCGGCCAGTTCCGCCGTCCGGCGGGCCCGCAGTCGCGGGCTGCTCAGCACGAGGTCGAAGTCGCCCGGGTCCAGCCGCTCGCGCAGGGATGTCGCTTGCACGATCCCGGCGTCGGTGAGGTCGAGTTCGGTGACCGATGTGTGCTGCCCGGATCGGCTCCATTCGGTCTGGCCGTGGCGAACCAGGTAGAGCAGGGTCATTCGTTGTCGCCGCCGGTCGCACGGGCGGCGGCCTTGGCGTCCGCGGTCGTCGCGCCGGCGTCGGGCCAGGTCCAGTCGGCCACCTCCGGAATGTCGGTGCCCCACTGGTAGGCGTACGCCTTGGCCTCGATCCGGCGGTCCACCATCTGCTGGCGCAGGGTGGCGTAGCGGGCGCGCAGGCTGGGCACACGGTCGATGACGTCGATGACGAGGTGGAAGCGGTCGATGTCGTTGCGCATGCACATGTCGAAGGGGGTGGTGGTCGAGCCCTTCTCCTTGAAACCGCGGACGTGGAGGTTGGCGTGGTTGGTGCGTCGGTAGGCGAGCCGGTGCACCAGCCAGGGGTAGCCGTGGAAGGCGAAGATGACGGGACGATCCGCGGTGAAGATGGTGTCGAAGTCGCGGTCGGAGAGGCCGTGCGGGTGCTCGTGCTCGTCCTGAAGCCGCATCAGGTCGACCACGTTCACCACCCGCACCGTGAGCTCGGGGATGTGCTGGCGGAGCAGGTCGGCTGCGGCGAGGGTTTCGAGGGTGGGGACGTCGCCGGCGCAGGCGAGCACGACGTCCGGTTCAGATCCCGGAACCTCGGTCCCGGCCCATTCCCAGATGCCCAGGCCGCGGGTGCAGTGCGCGATGGCCTCCTCCATGTTCAGGAAGACGGGTTCGGGTTGCTTGCCGGCGACCACGACGTTGACGTACTGCTTGCTGCGCAGGCAGTGGTCGAACGTGGACAGCAGGGTGTTCACGTCCGGGGGCAGGTAGACCCGGATCACTTCGGGACTCTTGTTCATCACCACGTCGAGGAAGCCGGGGTCCTGGTGGCTGAAGCCGTTGTGGTCCTGGCGCCACACGTGTGAGCTGAGCAGGTAGTTCAGGGAGGCGACGGGGCGCCGCCAGCCGATCTCGTTGGTGGACTCCATCCACTTGGCGTGTTGGTTGAACATCGAGTCGACCACGTGGATGAACGCCTCGTAGGAGGACATCATCCCGTGCCGACCGGTGAGCAGGTAACCCTCCAGCCAGCCCTGGCACTGGTGCTCGGAGAGGACCTCCATGACCTGGCCCTGGCGGCGCATCGGGTCGGGCGCGTCGGTGGGCAGGTAGTCACCCAACCACTGCTTGGGCGTGGCCTCGTAGACGGCCTGGAGCCGGTTGGACGCGGTCTCGTCCGGGCCGAACACGCGGAAGTTGTCGGGGTTCCGGCGGGCCACCTCGGCGAGGAACTCACCCAGGCGCCGGGTCGACTCGACCACGGGCCCACCGTGGCCGTCGCTGTCGGGTTCGACGGCGAAGTCGCGGAAGTCCGGCATGATCAGGTCCTTCAGCAGCTGGCCCCCGTTCGCGACCGGGTTGGCCGACATCCGCCGCTCCCCGGCCGGACGCAACACGTCGAACCGGTCGTCGAGGGCCCCGCGCTCGTCGAACAGCTCCTCGGGCCGGTAGCTGGCCAGCCAGTCGGCCAGCACCTGCAGGTGCTCCTCGGAGTCCCGGGCGTTGGCCAAGGGCACCTGGTGGCTGCGCCAGTGGGCCTCGGTCTGCTTGCCGTCGACGCTCGCCGGTCCCGTCCAGCCCTTCGGGGTGCGGAACACGATCATCGGCCAGCGGGGCCGCTCGACCGCGTCGGCGTCGACGGACTCGGCGTCGGTCTTGATCGCAACGATCCGGTCCAGCACGTCGTCCAGCAGCCGGGCGAACCGACGGTGCGCCTCGAGGTGGTCGTCACCGGGCTGCGCCTCGAAGAAGTACGGGTCGTGCCCGTAGCCCCGCATCAGGTCGGCGAGCTCGTCGTCCGGGATCCGGGCCAACACGGTCGGGTTGGCGATCTTGTAGCCGTTCAGGTGCAGCACCGGCAGGACGACACCGTCGGTCTTCGGATTGACGAACTTGTTCCCGTGCCAGCCGGTCGCCAACGGCCCGGTCTCCGCCTCGCCGTCGCCGACCACGCAGAACGTCAACTGGGTGGGGGAGTTGAACACCGAACCGTACGCGTGGGACAGCGAGTACCCGAGCTCGCCGCCCTCGTGGATCGATCCTGGGCACTCTGGCGACACGTGCGAGGGGATCCCACCCGGGAACGAGAACTGCTTGAACAACCTGCCCAGACCCGCCTCATCACCGGTGATGCTCGGATAGACCTCGGTGTAGGTCCGGTCCAGGTACGCGTTCGCCACCAACCCCGGACCCCCATGGCCTGGCCCCGCGATGTAGATCGCGTTCAGGTCGCGCTCCACGATCGCCCGGTTGAAATGGGCATACAGGAAGTTCAGACCGGGCGTCGTGCCCCAGTGCCCGAGCAGGCGACGCTTCACGTCGTCACGATCCAGCGGACGGCGCAACAGCGGATTGTCCAGCAGATAGATCTGGCCCACCGACAAGTAGTTCGCCGCCCGCCACCACCCTTCGATGAGTTCCGCGGTCTCATCACTGATCAGTTCCGGGGCTTCCTGCGGCCGGCTGCGCCAGGCGGGGGTACGGGTGTTGCGCGTTGACATTTCGCTCCTGTCACGGCTGGTTCACGATCACCATCATTCTTGCCCACCGGACGGGTATCAGCACCGCCCGGGCGTGACTCAGACGCGGCGAAGCGATGAATTCTCTCCCGTCCGGAATAGACGGGATGATCCGCGGTGTTCAGGACTGCTGAGGCAGAGACTGCCACCCGGTCAATGGACGAGACAGGGGGTTGGGCGTGGATCGAGGTCAGCGCGCAGTCGTGATTGTCGGGCTGCTGGCCGAGGCCGCAGAGGCGCTGGAGGCCGACGCGGACGTCGAGCAAGTGATCTGTCGCTACCTCGCGCGAGGGCTCGAAGCGGACGTCGCAGTCTGCTTCATCCCCGGCCCGACCGCGGGGGAGAAGGTGCTGACCTGCCACCCGGATCGCGATGCCGCGGCCGAGTTGGTGGGCATGCTCAGCCGGCTCGAGGCAGGGATCGGCGGCCAGACTCCTGTCCGGATCGAACACGGCCGGCTCGGCGACGTGCTGGTCGTGGCACCGGCGGGGCTGGAGCCCGACCAGCGCGAGGATCGCAGGGGCCTGGCTTTCGCCAAGCGGGAGGGCTTCGGTGACCACCAGTTGCTCCTGCTGCACGAGGCGGTGCCACCGCTGGTGGCACTGCTGCCGCATGCCGTGCTGGCGACGCAGCGGCGCGCACGTGCCCGCGCCGGGGAGGACGCGGCGCGCGAGTACGGGCTCACCACCCGTGAGCTGGAGGTGCTCGAGCTCCTCGCCCAGGGGCTGCTGGCGACGTCCATCGCGTCCCGGCTGTCGTTGTCGCCGCGCACCGTGCACAAGCACCTGGGCAACATCTACGACAAGCTCGGCGTGCACGACCGCCTGGTCGCGGTCAGCCTGGCCCGGGGGCGCGGTCTGGTCGCGGCCTGACCGGCTCCGCCGGGTGGCGGGCGAGGTGCGGATCGGTGTGGTCCGTCCGCGCGGGTGGGGGAGCGGCTACGGCTGCTCGGCGAGGGTGATTGTGGCCTGGTGGCCGGCACCGTCCCGGGAGTACTCCACCGGGATCGCCTCGCCGACTCCCGCGCTGACCAGCAGCCAGGCGAGCGAGACAGCGGTGGCCGCCTGGCCGTTGATGCTGGTGATCACGTCGCCGGCCTGGAGCCCCGCCGCGGCCGCGGGGCCGCCGGGGGTGACGTCCTGGACGAACAGTCCCGCGTTCGTGCCGAACCGGTCGGCGGTGTCCTGGCTGATCTCTGCGGTCTGGGCGCCGATCCACGGGTGGGTGGCCCGCCCATTCGCCAGCAACTCGTCCACGATCCGCTGTGCCGTGCTCGCCGGCACCGCGAAGCCGATGCCCACGCTGCCGCCGCCGGCCACGCCGCCGGCGTTCGGGACCGTCGAGATCGCGGTGTTCACCCCGACCAGGCGGCCCTCGCAGGTGACCAGCGGGCCACCGGAGTTGCCCGGGTTGATGGACGCATCAGTCTGGATCGCGCCGGCCAGCACCGTCGTGCCCCCGCTGGCCTTGGGAACGGGCACATTGCGCCCGAGAGCACTCACGATGCCACTGGTGACGGTGCCGGACAGTCCCAGCGGCGCCCCGAGCGCGACCACCGGCTGGCCGACGGTGAGCTGCTCGCGTGGAGACAGCAGGAGCGTCGGGAGCTTGTTGCGGTCGATCTTGAGCACAGCGAGGTCAGTGATCGGATCCGTCCCGACGAGGTGGGCGTCGAGCTTCTCGCCGTTGTTCAGCAGCACCTGGATGGTGCCGGAGTCGGTCGCGGCAGCGATCACGTGGTCGTTGGTGAGGATCACCCCGTCCGCACGGATGACGGCCCCGCTGCCGGAACCCGAGCCGGCCGATCCGGTGACGAAGACCGTGACCACGGACGGCAGCGCCGCGGTCGCGACCCGCGTGGTGTCGCACGAACCGGGCGCGGGGGAGAGCTTCAGGGCGGCGAAGGCGCCGAGCCCTCCCGCGATCAGGGCCAGGGCGAGCGTGAGCCCAATCAGTTCCAGCCAGTTCAGCGCCGGACGCTTCAGCCACCAACTCGACTTCCCTGGCACGACTCCTCCTACTCCACGAGTTCGGGATCCGTGGTCAGCTCAACATTGGCCCAGATCTCGTACCCCAGGGGCTCCAACGCGCCGATCAGCCTGCGTCGCACGCGATCCTCGTCGGCGACATCCCACTGGCCGGCAGCGACGATGTAGTCGATCTCGACGTACACCCGGCGCCCCAGCTTGGTGGCGCGCACGATCGGATCGCCCAGGCCGAACTCCGCAGAGGCTGCGGCGGCTGCCTGCGCGATCGCCTCACGGACGGCCGGAGGAGGGGCGGCCTCGAGGATCTCGCGTCCGCCCGAACGCAACAGCCGCCACGGGACGGGCGCGAGCACCGCGACCGCGACCAGTACCAGGACCGGGTCCGCGTAGGGCACCGCGCGGTGCCAGCCGAGGGCTGCGGCGCCCCAGGCAGCAGCCGCGCCCACCGCGATGATGGCGCTGAGCAGCGCGCCCGCGCGCCACTGGTCGGCTTCGGCGGACGCCAGTTCGGAGCGCGGTGCGAGCCGGGGCAGGCCGAACGCCACGGCCAGGGCGATCACGAGCGTGACCAGGCCGTAGCCGATCACGCTGGTCGGAGCCGTGTCGGATCCCCCGGAGAGGATGAGCGAGACCGAGTCGATGGCGGCGTAGAGCAGGGTGGCCGTCAGGGCCGCCCCCTGCACGACGATGGCGACCGGGATGACCGCCTCGCGGCCGAACGGGTAGCGCTCGTCGGGGGCGAGGTGCGCGGCCCAGGCTGCGAGCAGGGAGAGGGCGGACAGCGCGGTGCCGAAGATCGTGAACACGCCGTCGAAGAGCACGACCCGGGAGTCAGCGACGAGGCCCCACACGACTCCGACCACGCCGACGAGCAGGGACGCCCAGACGGAGAGGCGCAGGGCCCGCGTCTCACTCATCAGACGCACCTGGATGCGGGACTCGCCGCCCGGGTCGGAGCCGCTTCCGCCGGAGTGATGGCGCTGGCGGCGGGAGCGTGGTGAAGTAGTTGGTGCAGAACACCGCGATCAGGATGTCCCGCCGCGGCTACAAAGCCTGTGCGGGGCAGCATCCGCCCATTGTCGCGCGTCATGGACAAACGGTGCCACGCCGCATGGTGTGCCGCCACCACTGTGGCGCGACTGGACGTTACGGTTGGACGAAGGGGGGAGGAGGGGAGATCTGCATGCCCGGACGCCGTGTCCTGCGCACCCGCGGCCTCGGGGTGTTGATCGGGCTGGTCGCCATCCTCACCGGCGCCGGGGCGGTTGGTAACGGCGCACAGGCGTCGTCGCCCGCGAACACCGCGATGCCGACGGCCAGTGCCTCGACCACGACCCCCGACCTCGCCGTGGACGCACCCTCCGGAGCGGCCCCGACCAGGCCGCAGTCGAGCCTGCGCCCCGTGGTCGTGGCGGGCGACCCGCCGGTGATCACGGGCGAGCCCCGCTATGGCGAGGAGCTCACCTTCATCAAGCCCGCCTGGCGCCCGTCGAATGTGAAGCTCGCCTACCAGTGGCTGCGGGACGGCGTCCCGATCCCCGGTGCCTCCGGCCGGCGGCACCGCGTGGTGGCCGGTGACATCGGCCACGCGCTGTCGGTGCGGATCACCGGGAGCCGGTCCGGGTTCACCAGTACGGTCCAGGAGTCCGCGGCAGTGGGGCCGGTGGTCGGCTCCCGGCTGACCGCAGCGAACCCCTGGCTGTACGGGACGGCGCAGGTCGGCAAGACCCTGGCCGCGGGAGTGCGGCCCTGGGGGCCCGGCACCGTGACGCTGGCCTGGCAGTGGTACCGGGACGGCGACAAGATCGCTGGCGCCACCGCCGCCAGCTACGTGCTCGTCGCCGCAGACGCCGGTCACACGATCGTCGTCGGCGTGAGCGGTAGCGCCCCTCGGTTCGAGACGGCCACCCGATTCTCCGAGCCGACCGGAGCGGTCGGCCCCGGCGTCCTGCATCCGACGCCGGTCCCGCTGTACTCCGGTGTGGCCAAGGTCGGTGAGACGCTGACCGCTCTGCCGCGGCAGTGGGGTCCCGGTACCGTCACCCTGACCTACCAGTGGTACCGCTCCAGCGCCACCGGGGACGTGCGGATCGCCGGCGCGACCCGGGCGAAGTACACCCTGGTGGACGCGGACGCCGGCTACCGGGTGAAGGTGCGGGTGACCGGGAGCGAACCGGGCTTCACGACGGTGCGGGTGTACTCCGCATGGACGAGCACGATCCGCCCGGCGCGGACGACCGCACCCTCCACCGCGCACGGCTGACCGGTTCGCCCGTGCTCGCGAGGTGAAGCCCGCCCGCCGGAAGGGGCAGAATGGTCCGGGCCGGCACGTGGTCGGCCGTCGTTGAAAGGAATTCCTCCGTGTCTGTTTCCCTCACCGTGGTGCGTCCAGAGTCGCGCGAACCCCGGGTGGTCGAGACCGGCACGACCGCGCTCGACCTGTTCGGCGACGACCGAACGATCGTCGCAGCCCGGGTCAACGGCAGGATCGTCGACCTGGCGGGCGTCCTGAACGACGGGGACGAGGTGGAGCCGGTCGCCGCGTCGAGTGACGAGGGACTGGCGATCATCCGGCACTCGTGCGCGCACGTCGCTGCCCAGGCCATGCAGCGACTGCACGCCGAGGCCAAGCTCGGCATCGGGCCGCCCATCACCGACGGCTTCTACTACGACTTCGAGGTGGCCGAGCCGCTGACTCCGGAGGCACTGAAGGCGATCGAGAAGGTGATGGCAGGGATCGTCAAGGAGCGTCAGCGGTTCGTGCGCCGTGTCGTCGGTGACGCCGAGGCCGCCGCAGAACTCGCCGAGGAGCCCTACAAGCTCGAACTGATCGGGCTGAAGGGTGCGGCCGCGTCCACCGAGGGGGCTTCGGTCGAGGTTGGTGCGGGCGAGCTGACCATCTACGACAACGTCCGTCGCGACGGGAGCGTCGCCTGGAAGGACCTCTGCCGCGGGCCGCACGTGCCGCACACCGGCTACCTCGGCAACGGTTGGGCGCTCACCCGCAGCTCCGCCGCGTACTGGCGCGGCGACCAGCGCAACGCGCAACTGCAGCGGCTCTACGGCACGGCGTGGGCCTCGAAGGAGGACCTGGTCGCCTACCAGGAGCGCCTGGCGGAGGCCGCGCGCCGCGACCACCGCAAGCTGGGCGTCGAACTCGACCTGTTCAGCTTCCCCGAGGAGCTGGGCGCCGGCCTGCCGGTGTTCCACCCGAAGGGCGGCGTGATCAAGCGGGCGATGGAGGACTACGTCCGGGAGGCGCACATCCGGGCGGGGTTCCAGTACGTCGGGACGCCGCACATCTCCAAGGAGGGGCTGTTCCACACCTCCGGGCACCTGCCGTACTACGCGGACGGCATGTTCCCGCCGATGGACGACGATGGCCAGAACTACTACCTCAAGGCCATGAACTGCCCGATGCACAACCTGATCTTCAAGAGCCGCGGCCGGTCGTACCGGGAGCTCCCGCTGCGCCTGTTCGAGTTCGGCACGGTGTACCGCAACGAGAAGTCCGGGGTGCTGCAGGGGCTCACGCGCGTCCGGATGATCACCCAGGACGACTCCCACTCCTACGTGATGGCCTCGCAGGCTGCGGACGAGGTGAAGCACCTGCTGACCTTCGTCACCAACCTGCTGGAGGACTTCGGCCTCGACGACTACTACCTCGAGCTGTCCACCCGCGACAACGAGGGCGCCAAGTCCACCAAGTTCATCGGATCTGACGAGCAGTGGGAGAAGGCGACCGCCGTGCTCGAGCAGGTTGGGCGCGAGTCGGGGCTGGAACTGGTGCCCGACCCGGGTGGCGCCGCCTACTACGGACCGAAGATCTCGGTCCAGGCCAAGGACGCCATCGGGCGCACCTGGCAGATGTCGACGATCCAGTACGACTTCAACCAGCCGGCGCGGTTCGGGCTGACCTACACCGGCCCGGACGGGCACCCGGCCGAGCCGGTGATGATCCACTCGGCGAAGTTCGGCTCGATCGAGCGGTTCATCGGCGTGCTCACCGAGCACTACGCCGGCGCCTTCCCGGCCTGGCTGCACCCGGTGCAGGTCGAGTGCATCCCGGTGGCGGCCGAGTACGAGCCGTACCTGGCCGAGGTCGCGGCGAAGCTGGCGGCTGCCGATGTCCGGGTCGAGGTGGACTACTCCGACGACCGGTTCGGCAAGAAGATCCGCAACGCGCAGACCCAGAAGGTGCCGTTCATGCTGATCGCCGGCGAGCAGGACGCCTCCGCCGGTGCGGTCTCGTTCCGCTACCGCGACGGCACCCAGAAGAACGGCGTGCCGGTCGCCGAAGCGATCGACGAGATCGTCGCGGCGACGCGTCCGCCGAAGCGCTAGGGCCTGAACCGTGGATTCCGTGCCGATCGAGGACGCCGGGTCGCTGCCCGGCGTCCCCGATGCCTTTCAGCGGCTGTGGACCCCGCACCGGATGGTGTACATCGAGGGCGAGAACAAGCCGACCGATCCGGGCGAGGCGAGTTGCCCGTTCTGCCGTGCACCCGGGCGCGACGACGCCGACGGCCTGATCGTGCGGCGCGGCGAGCTCGTCTACGCAGTGCTGAACCTCTACCCGTACTCGCCGGGCCACGTGCTGCTGTGCCCCTACCGCCACGTCAGCGACTTCACAGAGCTGACCACCGACGAGGCCGCGGAGCTGTCCGCCTTCACCGCCCAGGCCATGACCGCGCTCCGGGCGGTGTCACACCCGGCGGGCTTCAACCTGGGCCTGAACCAGGGCGAGGTCGCCGGTGCGGGGATCGCCGCCCACCTGCACCAGCACGTGGTGCCGCGCTGGATGGGCGACGCCAACTTCCTCCCCGTGGTGGCGCAGACGAAAGCGCTGCCGCAGCTGCTGGACCAGACCCGGCAACTCCTTGCCGCAGCGTGGAGCCGGCTGTGAGTCCGATCGCATAGTCTGGCCCCCGTGGCTGGCGAACCGTATGACACCGAGCGGGTGCTGACGGTCCCCAACATCCTCAGCTTCATCCGGCTGCTGGGCGTCCCGTTGTTCCTGTGGCTGCTGCTGGAGCGACAGTCCGACGTGTGGGCGGTGGTCGTCCTGGCCGTCGGCGGTGCCACGGACTGGCTGGACGGCAAGCTCGCCCGCAGCTGGCACCAGCGTTCCCGCCTCGGACAGGTGCTCGACCCGATGGCCGACCGGGCCTACATCCTGGCCACGCTGATCGGCCTGGCGATCCGGGCGATCGTTCCCTGGTGGCTCGTTGTGGTCCTGGCCGCGCGCGACATCATGATGGCCACCACGATCTGGCCGGCGTTGCGTCGGCGTGGCTTCGCCAGCCTGCCGGTCCACTTCCTCGGCAAGGCCGCAACCTTCGCCCTGCTCTACGCCTTCCCGCTGGTCCTGCTGGGTGCGGGTACGGAGCCCTGGCAGACCACGGCACGGATCATCGGCTGGGCCTGCGTGATCTGGGGCGCGGGACTGTACTGGTGGTCCGGGCTGCTCTACGTCGGGCAGGGCGTGGACGTGATCCGCCGGATCCCGGTGGAACGCGGCGGCCCTGCGGGCGGAGAACCGGCCTGACCGGCACGTCGTGCCGGGCGTCCAGACGATAGTGTTGGGCATGTCGACGGGCAGCGCCGCTGCCGAGAAGGAGTGCACGCGTGTTCCCCGATGATCTTCGCTACACCAGCAAGCACGAATGGGTGCGCCAGGGCGCTGGCAACATCGTGAGGGTCGGCATCACCGACTACGCGGCGGAGGCCCTGGGCGACGTGGTCTACGTCTCCCTGCCGCAGGTCGGCGAGGAAGTCGCCGCCGACGACGCCTGCGCCGAGGTGGAGTCCACCAAGAGCGTCTCGGACGTCTACTCCCCGGCCAGCGGCGTCGTGACCGCGGTCAATGAACTGCTCAATGCGACTCCCGAGACGATCAACTCTGACCCTTACGGTGACGGTTGGATCTTCGAGCTCGAGCTGTCCGAAGCCGGCGAGGTCGAAGATCTTCTGGACGCGGACGCGTACGCCGACCTCGTGTCGGGCTAGGCTGAAGGTCAACCTGTCGTTGAGCCTCGGTCGGGGGAGGGCTCACCAGCCGCGCACGAAAGGTGGCCTCGATGATGCAATGCCCCGCCTGTGGTCACGAATTCGCCGAAGCTGCGAACTTCTGTCCCCACTGTGGTGCGAGCCTCGCGAAACTCTCCGGTGACACCACCCGGGTGATTCCCCCGGTCGTGGAGGAGTTCACCCTCGACGAGCTGAATCCCGCCGATGCCGAGGCGATCGAGGCGCTGCCCGGCGGGTCCGCCCTGCTGCTGGTCCTGCGGGGCACCCAGGCCGGTGCCCGATACCTGATCGACGCCGACGTGATCACCGCCGGCCGCCACCCGCGTTGCGACATCTTCCTCGACGACATCACCGTGTCCCGTCACCACGCCCGGTTCACCCGGAGGGACGGCCAGGTGTGGGTCAGCGACGAGAACAGCCTGAACGGCACCTATGTGAACCGCACCCTGATCGACGGCGACGTCCCGTTGCGCCGCGGTGACGAGGTACAGATCGGGAAGTTCCGCATGGTGTTCTTCGCCGGGCTGGACTGATGGCGCTCGGGCTTCGCAGCATCGGCCAGGTCCTTGCCATCCTGAAACCCGAGTTCGAGGACATCTCCATCTCGAAGATCCGCTTCCTGGAGTCGGAGGGACTGATTTCGCCGGAGCGTGCTCCGTCCGGCTACCGACGTTACGCCGAGTCCGACATCGAGCGGCTGCGCTATATCCTCGACGTGCAGAAGAACCACTACCTGCCGTTGAAGGTGATCCGCGAGCACCTCGACATGATGGATCGTGGGCAGGAGCCGCCGGCGCTCGGCAACGGGCGGACCGGGCCTGGCGAGGGCGGCGAGGCGGAGGTACCGGCCACCCAGCAGCCGCGGCCGCCCAAGCGGGCGATCCGGATCACCCGGCGTGAGCTGCTGGAGCTGAGCGGGTTGAGCGATCCGGCCCTGGCCGAGTTGGAGAAGCACCAGTTGGTGGTACCCCGGCGCGGCACGATCTACTACGGGAGGGACGCGCTCACGGTCGCGGTCATCTCACGCAAGCTGGCCGCTTTCGGCATGGACGCCCGCCATCTGCGGGTGGTGAAGCAGGCGGCGGAGCGCGAGGTGGGCCTGATCGAACAGGCGATCGCGCCGCACCTGCGCCGGAATCCGTCGAACCGTACGCTGCCCGCGGAGGTGATGCAGCTCGTCCTGCATGCCCACGCGGCGGTCATGCGCTCGCAGCTGCCGCAGTGAGGCCGGGGTGCGCGAACTGAAGATCGTCGAGATCCGCGTCTCCACGGGGGACGCGGTGCCCTTGGTCGTGCTCGCCGAGGTGGGTGGACGCGAGCGCCTGCTGCCGATCTGGATGAGTCACGGCGGCGCGTCCGCGATCTTCAGCGCGACCGAGGACCCCGACCCCGAGCGTCCGGCGATCCACGACCTGGCCTGGCGGCTCGTGCAGGCCTCCGGCGAGACCCTCGATGCCGTGCGGCTGACGGCCTACTCGGACGGGCAGTTCTTCGCCGAGCTCGTGGTGGGAGGCGAGAGCCTGCCGGCCCGGGCCAGTGACGCTATCGCCATCGCGCTGCGCGCGGGGTTGCCGATCGAATGTGCGGACGAGGTGCTGGACCAGGCCGGAGTCGCCAGTGGCGAGGCGGCAGCGGATGCCGCCCCTTCGGAGGCGGAGGTGGAGCGCTTCCGCGAGTTCCTCGATTCGGTGACACCGGAGGACTTCACTGGCGAGGGTGACGAACAGCACTGAGTCCCGCTCGTGACCCGGCGGACGCCCGATCCGCGGCAGGCGCAGCCGCGATCGCGAACCCTGAGGTAGTGCTTCAGACTCGGTGGCTGCCGAAACCTGCCCCCGGCGTGTCGTTGACCCCCGCGACCGGCCCGGATTACCGTCGTAATCCCAACGCGGTGATTCCCCGGCGATCGAGAAGAGGCAGTGATGAACGCTCAGCACCAGGTGCCGAACCAGGACCTGCTGTTCGACGGTAACTTCTCGCCTCTGCCCGACGATCTCGGGTTCCGCGGCCCGGTGGCGTGCCGCGCGGCGGACATCACCTACCGCCAGCTCGACTACTGGGCTCGCACCGGTCTGGTCGTCCCCGAGGTGCGCGCGGCCGGCGGCTCCGGCACCCAGCGGCTGTACAGCTTCCGCGACCTGCTGATCCTCAAGGTGATCAAGCGGTTGATCGATGCCGGCATCTCGCTGCAGCAGATCAGGACGGCGATCGACCACCTGCGTGCCCGCGGCGTCGAGGACCTCACCACCGTGACACTGATGAGCGACGGCGTCTCGGTCTACGAGTGCACCTCCGACGACGAGGTCGTCGACCTGCTCCGCGGTGGCCAGGGCATGTTCGGCATCGCCCTGGGCGGCGTCTGGCGCGACATCGAGGGCACACTGCAGGAACTGCCCGCCGAGCGTGCCGACGAGTCGGGCCACCACGACGACGAGCTCGCGCTGCGCCGTCGGGCCCGCGCAGCCGGCTGAACATCCCTGCCACGCCCGGACGGAGCCGGGCGATGGGTGCGCGCCGGGGATAGGTTGTTCCTGCGATGAACGACTTCACCCGACGCCACGTGGGCCCTTCGACGCCCGACCAGATCCAGATGCTTGCGACGCTCGGCTTCGCGAGCCTCGATGAGCTGACCGATGCGGCCGTGCCGGCCGCCATCCGCCTGTCCGAACCCTTGCAGTTGCCCGAACCCCTGAGCGAGTTCGAGGTGCAGCGCAGGCTGTCCGGCCTCGCCGCGCGAAACGTGCCCGGCACGTCGATGATCGGGCTCGGCTACCACGGCACGATCACTCCGCCGGTGGTGCGCAGGATGGTGCTGGAGAACCCCGCCTGGTACACCGCCTACACCCCGTACCAGCCGGAGATCAGCCAGGGGAGGCTGGAGGCGCTGGCCAACTTCCAGACGATGGTCTCCGACCTGACCGGCCTGCCGGTGGCCGGTGCCAGCCTGCTGGACGAGGGCACCGCGGTCGCCGAGGCCGTCGCCGTCGCGCACCGGGTGTCCCGCAAGGGTGGGGTGGTCGTGGTGGACGCGAACCTGCTCCCGCAGAGCCTGGCCGTACTGCGGACCCGCTGCCTGGCGACCGCCATCGAGGTGGTGGTGGCCGGGGAATCGCTCGCCGACACCGTTCGCGCCCACCAGGCGTTCGCCGTTGTGGTGCAGGTGCCCGGCGCTGACGGACGGCTGCCGTCCGCCGCGGAGCTCACGGAGTTGGCCACGCTGGCCCACGACAACGGCGCCCAGCTGATCGCGGCCGTCGACCTGCTCGCCCTCACGCTGATCGGCTCCGCTGCGGCGTGGGGGGCGGACATCGCGGTGGGCTCGGCGCAGCGGTTCGGCGTCCCGCTGTTCTACGGCGGCCCGCACGCCGGCTACATCGCCGTGCGCTCCGGTCTGGAGCGGCAGCTGCCCGGTCGCATCGTCGGGCTGAGCAAGGACGCCGACGGTGTGCCCGCCTTCCGGCTCGCCCTGCAGACCCGCGAGCAGCACATCCGGCGCGAGCGGGCCACCTCGAACATCTGCACCGCACAGGTCCTGCTCGCTGTGGCGGCGAGCTGCTACGCGGTGCACCACGGCCCGGAAGGGCTGGCCGGGATCGCCCGCACCATCCACGAGCGGGCGCGAAGGCTGGCCGCGGCGCTCCAGGCGGCAGGGTTCGAGCTGGCGGGGGAGAGCTTCTTCGACACCCTCACCGTGACCGTGCCGGGCCGCGCAGCCGACATCGTCGCCGCCGCCCGGAGCGGTGCAGTGCACCTGCGCCTGGTGGACGCGGACCACGTCGGTGTCAGCGTGGGGGAGGACACCGACGAGACCGCGCTGGCGACGGTGGCCCGAGCCTTCGGGGCGAGCCTCACCGAGGCCGGCATCGGCGGTCTCGGCGACCACACCCGGGACGGGGACTACCTGACCCACCCGGTGTTCGCCCGCTACCACAGCGAGACCGAACTGATGCGCTACCTGCGCACGCTGGCCGACCGCGACTTCGCGCTCGACAAGGGGATGATCCCGCTCGGCTCGTGCACGCTGAAGCTCAACCCGGCCGCGGCGATGGAACCGATCAGCTATCCGGGCTTCGCCGGGCTGCACCCGTTCGTCCCGGAGGCGGACGCGAGCGGGTACGCGGAACTGGTCGGCCAGTTGTGCGACTGGCTCGCCGAGATCACCGGCTACGACCGGGTGAGCCTCCAGCCCAACGCCGGGAGTCAGGGCGAGTTCGCCGGGCTGATGGCGATCCGGTCCTACCACCTCGCCAACGGGGAGCCGCACCGTACGGTCTGCCTGATCCCGGCCTCGGCACACGGCACGAACGCTGCGTCCGCGGTGCTGGCGGGAATGCGGGTGGTGGTCGTGGCGACCGCCGATGACGGCTCGGTGGACCTGGCCGACCTGGCGGCGAAGATCGCGCAGCACGCGTCCGAGCTGGCCGCGGTGATGGTGACCTACCCGTCCACCCACGGCGTCTTCGAGGAGACCATCACCGGGATCTGCCAGCAGGTGCACGACGCTGGAGGTCAGGTTTACGTCGACGGTGCGAACCTGAACGCGATGCTGGGCCTGGCTCGTCCCGGGAAGTTCGGTGCGGACGTGAGCCACCTCAACCTGCACAAGACGTTTGCGATTCCGCACGGCGGCGGCGGGCCCGGGGTCGGGCCGGTCGCTGTGCGAGAGCACCTGGCGCCGTACCTGCCGAACCACCCGCTGGTGTCGGCAGCCGGCCCCGCGAGCAGCTACGGTCCGGTCAGCTCCGGCCCCTACGGTTCGGCCGGGGTGTTGCCGATCACCTGGGCCTTCATCGCCCTGATGGGCGCGGACGGGCTGCGGCTCGCCGCGCAGTCGGCGATCCTGGCGGCCAACTACGTGGCCCGACGCCTGGCCGACTACTACCCGGTGCTCTACACCGGGGCTTCGGGGCTGGTCGCGCACGAGTGCATCCTCGACCTGCGCGAGCTGACCCGGCAGACCGGGATCACGGTGGACGACGTCGCGAAGCGGCTGGTCGACTACGGGTTCCACGCGCCGACGATGAGCTTCCCGGTGGCGGGAACCCTGATGGTCGAGCCGACCGAGTCGGAGGCGAAGTCCGAGCTGGACCGCTTCTGCGAGGCCATGATCGCGATCCGGCACGAGATGGACGAGGTCGCGGCCGGCACCTGGCCCGCCGACGACAACCCGCTGCACAACGCCCCGCACCCGGCGTCGCGGATCGTGGCGGGCGAGTGGGTACATCCCTACAGTCGGGAGGTGGCGGCCTATCCGGCGGGCGTGCGTCCGGGACCGGTCGGTTCCGGCGGATGCGACAAGTACTGGCCCGCCGTCGCCCGGATCGACCAGGCCTACGGCGACCGGAACCTGATCTGCACCTGCCCGCCGGCGGCCGCCTACGAGGAGTGAGGAGGGCCACGCCCATGCTGCAGTGGTGGACGGAGTTCTCGCAGAAGCCGTTCGTGGCGCACCTGTTGCGCGCCGTGACCCGGTTCAACGTCCGCGGCGGGGCACAGCTGGCCGCCGCGATCGCCTACTTCTCGGTGCTGTCGATGGTGCCGATCCTGATGCTCGCCTTCTCGGCGCTCGGCCTGACCCTCACCGTGCTCCGGCCGGAGGCGCTCGGCCAGATCGAGGTCTGGATCCAGTCGCAGCTCGACGTCAACTCGAAGCTCGGCGAGAGCATCTACAACGTGATCTACAGTGCCCTCACGAACTGGGCCTGGGTGTTCGGCTTCGGCGTCGCGATCGTCTTGTGGGTCGGCTCGGGCTGGGTGGGAAACCTGAAGCGTGCGGTCCGGCTGATGATGCGCGAGCACGTCGACCGGCCGGGCGAGCAGCTCCCGCTGCCGCTCGACGTGCTGGCCAACTTCGCCGGGCTGGTGGGCCTGCTGGTCGGCGTTGCGGCGACGTTCATCGCCTCGACGGTGGCGACGAGCCTGGCCGGCACCGTGGGCGCCTGGCTGGGCATCGACGAGAGCGCAGTGTGGGGCCTGGTCCTGCGCCTGCTGGGTCTCGCGGTCGCGCTCGCCGCCGGCACCGGCCTGTTCCGGGTGCTGTTCGGGTGGTTCAGCCCGCACCCGGTGCCGAGTCACCTGGCCTGGGTGGGAGCGGGGATCGGCGCCTTCGGCCTGGTTGTCCTGCAGATCATGGCGGGGTACCTGATCGGGGCGTTCTCGAAGAATGCGGGCACCGCGGTGTTCGGCTCGACCATCGTGATCATGCTGTTCCTGAACCTGTTCGCGACCCTGCTGCTCTACATCGCCGCGTGGCTGGCCACCTCGGAGGAGCCGGCCGTGGAGCCTGCACCCGCACCCGAGGCGGAGGTTGCCGAGCCGGTGGAGAGCAGGCCGGGTGAGCTGTACGTGTCGAGCGAGGTGGCGCAACGGACGCTGGGCATCGGGCTCGGCACCGGCTACGTGGTGGGTGCGGCGACCGGCCTCGGCCTGGGCGCGGCGATCGCGTCCGCGCTCTCGCGGCTGTTCGGACGGCGCCGATGATCCACCCGTCGTCGCGGGGGCTGACCGAGCCGTTCCACGTGATGGAGGTCGTGAAGGCTGCCGCGGCCCGCCAGGTCAGCCACGGCGACGCGATCCTGCTCTGCGTGGGCCAGCCGGGGACGCCCGCGCCGGCACCGGTGCGTGCGGCCGCAGCAGCCGCGGTCACCGGTGAAGTGCTCGGCTACACCGTGGCCACCGGGATCCCCGAACTGCGCTGGTCGATCGCCACCGAGTACGCGCTGCGCTACGGCGTGCCGGTGGACGCCGACGAGGTGCTGGTCACCACGGGCTCCTCGGCCGGCTTCCAGCTGGTGGTGCTCGCCGCGTTCGAGGCAGGGGATGCGGTGGCGATCACGCGTCCGGGCTACCCGGCCTACCGCAACACCCTGCTCAGCCTGGGGTGCCGGGTGGTGAACCTCGACGTGGGCCCGCAGACCCGCTACCAGCCGACGGTCGCGATGCTGGAGGCACTGCCGGAAGCACCGGCCGGGCTCGTCCTCGCCTCGCCGTCCAACCCGACCGGAACGATCATCGACGCACGGGAGCTGGCGGAGGTCGCGCGGTGGTGCGAGGCGCACGACTGCCTCCTGATCAGCGATGAGATCTACCACGGGATCTCCTACGGCCGCACCTGCGCGAGCGCGCGGGAGTTCGGGGCCGGGTCAGTCGTGCTGGGCTCGGTGAGCAAGTACCACTCGATGACCGGCTGGCGGCTGGGGTGGCTCCTGCTGCCGGAGCCCTTGCGTCGACCCGCCGAACTGCTCCAGGGGAATCTTGCGATCTGCGCGCCCGCCGTGTCCCAGGCGGCGGCCCTGGCCGCGTTCACGGTCGAGGCTCGCGAGGAACTCGACGGCCACGTGGCTCGCTACGCGCGCAACCGTGAACTGCTGCTGCGCCGGCTGCCGGAACTGGGCATCACCAGCTTCGCGCCCCCGGACGGCGCGTTCTACGCCTGGTGCGACGTCAGCCACCTCACCGACGACAGCCGTCGCTGGTGTGCAGAGGTGCTGGACGCCACCGGCGTCGCCCTCGCCCCGGGAATCGACTTCGACACCGCGCACGGGAACCGGATGATGCGGCTCAGCTTCTGCGGCGACACCGGTGAGCTGGACGAGGCCCTGGACCGACTCGTCGTCCACATCGCCCGCTGATCGCGGCCCCCCGACCCGCCGAGGGCCAGTTCTGTCGCCGAAAGCTCGACCCCTGGTCGGGGTCCTCGGCGACAGAACTGGCGCTCGGTGATGTGTGTCGGACCTGCCTCAGTGTTCGGCGGGCGGCGCGGCGACCGGAGCCGGCTGGCCGATCTCCGCGAGCAGGTCGAGGTACCACTGCTGCGAGACGTCGAACGGCTTGCCGCCCTTGATCCGGTCGAACGCGATCACGCTCAGCACGTCATCGGCCTCCTCGTCGTGGCCGATCACGCCGGGATTCCCGGCGAGCGCGGAGTCCACAGCGAGGTCGGTCATCGACTTGATCAGGGCCAGGTCGAACGCATTGGCCGCTGCGGAACGGGAGTAGTAGCCCGACTTCTGCACGAGCACCTTCTCCGCCTTCAGCATCGCGGCGAACTGCTTGGCGAACCAGGCTCCGGGGTTGATCCGCTCGAGCCGGATGTGGCCGAAGGCGTCCCGGGCGACCTCCTGGCCGGCCTTCTCCATCTCGGCGACGATGTCGGCGATGCCGGCCCCTTCGGAGAGGAAGATGTTCACGCATCCGACCTCGTCCATGACCTTCAGCAGGCGGGCCGCCTCGGCCTCGATGTCGATCACGGCCTCGGGCACCAGGATCGCGTGCACATCCCACGCCTCCTTGCTCAGGCCGATCTCGGGCAGCCAATCCACGCTCTCGACCCACTCGTGGTACTTGCGTGCGGTGGCAGCGGTGAGCCAGCCGCAGTTGCGGCCCATCACCTCGTGGATGATCAGGATGCGCGTGCCCGCGTTGTGCTCGGCCATCACGTTCCTGGCGAATCGTGCGCCCATCTCTGCGGCCGTGTCGGCACCGAGGGACTGCCGGATCGGCACCACGTCGTTGTCGATGGTCTTCGGCAGGCCGACAACGGTGAGCCCGTAGTCGTGCTCGGCCAGGTAGGCGGCGAGGTCGGCGGCGGTGGTGTTGGTGTCGTCGCCGCCGATGGTGTGCAGGACGTCCACGCCGTCGGCGACCAGGCGGTCGGCCGCGACCTTGAGCGGGTCTTCGCCCTCGGCGACCAGCCCGCGCTTGACCAGGTCCGCGGCGTTGGTGAGCTTCACCCGGGAGTTGCCGATCGGGGAGCCACCGTACTCGTGCAGCAGGCCGGCCTTGGCCCTGACCGCGGGCGTGACCGTGAAGAAGTCGCCGTTGAGCAGGCCCTGGTAGCCGTTCTTGTAGGCGATGATCTCCACCTCGGGAGCCAGTTCGGTGTACCGCTCGATCAGGCCACCGACGGCGGAGGACAAGCAGGGAGCGAAGCCCCCTGCGGTGAGCAGTGCGACTTTCTGGACCATCGTTGCCATTCCAATCGTGTGCGGGAGTCTCGAACAGCCTCAGCCTATCGAGAAACGAACCACAACCCGGGTGTGCACAACTGCCGTGGACCGCCGCGGGGAGCGGCACAATGATGCCCACGAACGGGGGTGTGGATGGTGGCCGGGAACCAGCGTGGGGTCTCCCTCTCGTCGTTCTTCGCCGTGCTCGTGCTCGCCCTGCTGCTGGTCGCGGGCCTGGTCGTGGACGGTGGTGCGCAGGCCCTTGCCGCCCGCCGGGCCGAGCTCCTCGCGTCCGCAGCCGCCCGGGCCGGCGCCGACGCCACCGCGCCGTCCAGACTCGCCGGGCAGGCGCCCGACGTGGCCGCGGCCGTGGCTGCGGCCCAGCGCGTGCTCGCAGCCGACAGCGAGGTGAGCGGCGAGGTGACGGTGGTCGCGGGCCGGATCCGGGTCACCACCACCGGCGCCGCCCGGACGGTCTTCCTCAGCCTGATCGGGATCCCGCGGCTGGAGGCGCGCGGGTCGGCGGAGGCCGAACTCGTGCCCAACCGCTGAGACCGGGGGAATCTGGACGGCCGCAACGCGTTACAGGTGATGTGAAGCGGATTGGATTCCTGTCCTTCGGGCACTGGTCGGACGCACCCGGCTCTCAAACGCGCACTGCTGCCGACGCCCTGCTGCAGTCGATCGACCTTGCCGTCGCTGCCGAGGAGCTCGGTGCTGACGGCGCCTACTTCCGGGTGCACCACTTCGCCCGCCAGCTGGGCTCGCCGTTCCCGCTGCTGGCCGCGATCGGCGCCAAGACGTCCGCGATCGAGATCGGCACCGGCGTGATCGACATGCGTTACGAGAACCCGCTCTACATGGCCGAGGACGCCGGCGCAGCCGACCTGATCTCGGCCGGTCGACTTCAGCTGGGCATCAGCCGGGGATCGCCCGAGCAGGTCGTCGAGGGCTACCGCTACTTCGGCTACGAGCCCGCCGAGGGCAGCACGGACGCAGAGATGGCCCGCACCCACACCGAGGTCTTCCTCGAGGTGCTCAAGGGCGAGGGCTTCGCCCAGCCGAGCCCGCGTCCGATGTTCCCGAACCCGCCGGGCCTGCTCCGCCTCGAACCGCACTCGCCGGGGCTGCGGAAACGGATCTGGTGGGGCGCCGGCACCCGGGCCACCGCCGAGTGGACCGCGCAGAAGGGGATGAACCTGATGAGTTCGACCCTGCTCACCGAGGACACCGGGGTGCCGTTCCACCAGCTGCAGGCCGAGCAGATCCAGCGCTTCCGGGACGCGTGGGCGTCCGCCGGGCACGACTGGACGCCGCGCGTCTCGGTCAGCCGGAGCATCTTCCCGCTGGTGGACGAGCGCGACCACGCCTACTTCGGCGGCCAGGGCGACGACCAGGATCAGGTCGGCTACATCGACGGCGGCAGCGCCCGATTCGGACGCTCCTACGCGGCCGAGCCGGACAAGCTGATCGAGGAGTTGGCCGAGGATGAGGCGATCGCCGCCGCGGACACGCTGCTGCTCACCGTGCCGAACCAGTTGGGCGTGGACTACAACGCCCATGTGATCGAGGCGGTCCTCACCCAGGTCGCGCCGGCGCTCGGCTGGCGCTGAGAGCCGGGCGCTGCGCTCAGCCGGTCGGCCTGTGCCGGCGTGACCGCTCGGCGATCGGATCGCGGCTCACACGGATGCGGCCATCCGGCGGACTCCCTCGACGACGAGCTCGGGCGAGCAGGCGAGGTTGATCCGTACCCACTGCCGGTGGCTGCGGGCGAAGTTGACCCCGGGTGAGAAGGCGACCCGGCCGACGTCCAGGAATTGCCGGGACGGGTCGGACAGGCCCAGCGCCGAGCAGTCTGCCCAGGCCAGGTAGGTGCCGTCGGCGGGTGTGTAGCTCACCTCGGGCAGGTGCGCCGCGAGCTCGCGGGCAAGCACCTGCTTGTTCGTGGCGATCTCACCCGCGAGCTCATCGACCCAGTCCTGGGCGTGGGTGAGCGCGGCGGTGTGCAGCAGGTTGCCGAGGTGTCCGCTGGACTGTTGCGCCAGCGGGGGGAGGGCGCCCAGTACCGCGCCCGCATCGGCGCCGGCGATGATCAGTCCGGCCTTCACCGCGGCCAGGTTCCACGCCTTGCCCGCGCTGGTGACACTGATCGCCCGCTCGCCGCCAGGCACCGTGAGCAGCGGGACGAAGGTTGCGCCAGGGTCGACGAGGCAGGCGTGGATCTCGTCCACCACCACCCGGACGTCGTAGCGCGCGGCGAGTTCCATCACCGCGGTGAGCTCGGCTGCGGTGTGCACGGCGCCGGTGGGGTTGTGCGGCGAGCAGAGCAGGTAGGCCCTGGGGTGGTCCGGGCCGGCGAACGCGGCCTCGAGCGTGGCCAGGTCGAGCCGCCCCGCAGCGGTGAGCGGCGCCTCCGTGATCGTGCGGCGGTACCCGGAAACGACCATCTGGAAGGGTGGATACACCGGCGGGTTGATCACGACGGCGTCGCCCGGAGATGTGGTGGCCTCGAGCACGGCGAGCACGGAGTTCATCACGTCGCCCGCGCGGCGCACCTGGGCGGGCACGTCCAGCTGCCAGTCCCAGCGGGCCGCGGCCATGGCGGCGAAGGCCTCCGCGTAGGCCGTCCCGTCCGGGTAGCCGGTGTCGCCGCGATCGATCGCCCCGAGCAGCGTCTCACGGACGGCGGGATGCATCGCGACATCCATCTCGGCAACCCACATCGGCAGCACGTCAGCAGGGTAGTGGCGCCACTTCAGACTCGTCCGCGTGCGTAGTTCGTCGAGGGACAGGGAAAGGAGGGCCATGACCGCACCCTACCCGGCGCAGCGGCTGGTTCCCGTGCGTCGATCCTCCGCAGGACAGCCGCTGCCGCGGAGGCCGCCGTTCGTCATCTACGCTCGGTCCATGGCCCGCTATTTCGACGTCCATCCCAGCAATCCGCAGCCGCGCGCCCTCACCCAGGTTGCCGATCTGATCCGGGGCGGGGGACTGGTGGCCTACCCCACAGACTCGGGCTACGCGCTGGGCTGTCGGCTGGGCAACCGCGACGGGCTGGACCGGATCCGGGCGATCCGCCACCTTTCCGACAAGCACCACTTCACCCTGGTCTGCAGCGAGTTCGCCCAGCTCGGGCAGTACGTGCAGATGGACAACGACGTGTTTCGCGCGGTCAAGGCCGCCACCCCGGGCGCCTACACGTTCATCCTTCAGGCCACGCGCGAGGCGCCGAAGGCGATGCTCCACCCGAAGAAACGGACGGTCGGCGTCCGCGTCCCGCAGCACACCACGGCGCTGGCGCTGTTGCACACCCTCGGCGAGCCGCTGGTGTCGTCCACGCTGATCCTGCCCGGGCACGACGAGCCGATGACCGACGGCTGGCAGGTGAACGACGAACTGGGCGCCCAGCTGGACGCGGTGCTCGACTCGGGCGACTGCGGGCTGGAGCCGACCACGATCGTCGACCTCTCCGCAGACGAGCCGGAGATCACCCGCTACGGTGCCGGTGACCCGGAGCCGTTCGAGGCGTGAGCCGGACGAGGATCAGTCCACCTGCACGTCGATGACGTGGTAGCCGGTCGGACCGTCCGGCAACACCGGCTGTACGGTCGCCGGCTGGACGACCCCGGCGTCGTCCCAGGCCCTGGCGGCGATCCGGTGCGTGCCGGATGCGGCCTCCCAGGGCAGGTACCACTGGCGCCAGTAGTCGAGGCCCACGTCGGGGCCGAGCTTCGCGTCCTGCCAGGGCCCGTTGTCCACCTGCACCTGCACCCGGCTGATCCCGCGGTGGGTGGCCCACGCGACGCCCCCGATCACCGTCGAGCCCGCCGCGACCCGGCCGTGGGGGGTGTCGACCCGGGTGGCGGTCTTCACCGGCGCCCGCTCCGCCCAGCCGCGGGTGGTCCAGTAGGCCTGGTCGGCGGCGAACGTGCTCACCTTGAGGTGGGTGAGCCACTTGGTGGCGCCCACGTACCCGTAGAGGCCGGGGGTGAGCAGGCGTGCGGGGAAGCCGTGCTCACGCGGGAGCGGCTGCCCGTCCATGGCGATCGCGATCATCGCGTCGCGGCCGTCGAGCAGGACGGCGAGCGGGGTGCTCGCGCTGAAGCCGTCCGAGGAGGAGCTGAGCACCTGGTCGGCCCGCGCGGACGGACGGGCACGCCGCAGCAGGTCGGCCACGCGTACCCCCGTCCACCGATTGCTGCCGCAGTACGGCCCGCCGATCTCGTTGGAGACGCAGGTGAGGGTGATATCGCGCTCGATCAGCGGCATGCCGACCAGTTCGTCCCAGCCGATCGTGAACGGCGCTTCGACCAGGCCGTCCACCTGGAGCTGCCAGCGGGCGACGTCCAGTTGTGGCACGAACAGTGCGGTGTCGATGCGGTAGAAGTCCGCCACGGGGGTGCGCAGGGGCGAGATCCCGGGAACCGTCGAGTCGAGGCCTGCCGGGAACACGGAAGGGGTGGACTGCGGGGCCGGGATGGTGCGCACGGCGGCCGGCGGCAGCTGCGTCCGGCTGCTGGGCAGAGCTGCGGTCGCGAGCGCGGCGATGATCCCCGCGCCACCGGTGAGCAGCAGCCTGCGGTCGAAGCCGGTCCCGTCCGGGCGGGGACCGGCGGGGGCCGACCAGTGCAGCTGCCAGCGCAGCAACGCCGCGGCCACGGCGGCGGCGAGCGTGCTCGGCAGGGCGGCGGAGGGCGCGGCCCCGGCTCGGGTGAGGGCTGCGGCCGCGCCCACCAGTGCGAGCGTGGCGAAAGCCAGGTCCGCGACGACGGGGTGCCGGGACGACGCGATGCCGGCGACGGCGCCCAGCCCGATCACGACGACCGCGACGGTGAGCAACAGCAGGGGCTTGTCCGCGGTGCCCACGGTGCTGACCGCCCATTCCTTCAGCTGGGGTGGGGCGAGGTCGATCACGGCGGACCCGACGGCCACGAGCGGGGCCGACGCCGGGTCGAGCAGGACGCCGAGGAGTTGGCCGGCGGCAAGGCCCAACCCGGTCGCGGCAACGCCGGCGATCGCCCGCTCGGTCCGGCTCATCCGGTCAGTATTGCTCGACCACCCGGCGGTCCGGCGCGCGGTGCGCACTGTTGCCCATCGAGCGGGCCGGCCTCAGCGCGGTGCAGCGGTGGTGGACGCCCGCACGATCAGTTCCGGGCGGAACAGCAGCTCGGTGCGCGGACCGGGGTTGCCGTCGATCTCGCCGATGACGGCGGACACCACTGCCTGGCACAGCGCTCCCACCGGCTGATGCACCGTGGTCAGCGGCGGGTCGACGAAGGCGATCAGGGGCGAGTCGTCGTAGCCGATCACCGAGACGTCGCCGGGCACCTGCAGGCCCTTGCCGCGGACACCGCGAACGGCGCCCAGTGCCATCAGGTCAGAGCCGCAGATCAGCGCGGTGTGCCCGCTCTCCACCATCCGCTCCGCCGCGGCATGGCCGCCCTCGAGGGTGTAGAGGGTGTGGAAGATGTGCTCCTCCGCCTCGGCGACGCCGAGATGATCGGCGAGTGCGGTGTGGAAGGAGGCGATCTTGCGCTGCGCGGGGACCAGGCGGTCGGGACCGATCAGCAGCGCGATGCGGGTGTGGCCCAGCGAGGCGAGGTGCCGCACGGCGTTGTCCATGCCGGCCGCGTCGTCGGTGGCGACGAAGGTGCCGTCCACCCCTTCGGCCCATCCGTTGATGAAGGCCAGCGGAATGCCTCGGGAACGGAGGTCGCGGTAGCGCTCGGTCGAGGCGGAGGAATCGGCGTGCAGCCCGGAGACGAAGATGATCCCGGACACGCCCTGGCCCAGCAGGAGCTCGATCGCCTCGTCCTCCGTGGTTCCGCCGGGGGACTGGGTGCAGAGCAGCGGAGTGTAGCCGTTCTGCGCGAGCCGGAACTCCAGCCCCTGGGCGAAGGCGGGGAAGATCGGGTTGTTCAGCTCAGGCACCACGACGCCGATCAGGCCCGCGGTCTTGTGGCGGAGTATGGCCGGACGCTCGTAGCCGAGCATGTCCAGGGCGGCCAGCACCGAGTTGCGGACTTCTTCGCCCACGCCGGGCTTTCCGTTGAGCACTCGCGAAACCGTTGCAGTGCTCACCCCGGAGACCTCGGCGATGTCGAGCAGACGCGGCTTCTTGCCGCTGGCTTCGCTCTTCTTGCTCATCCCGCCTCCTCGCGGACATCGCCGTCCGGCATGAACCTATCGGATCACGGCGCTCCTGTGTGAACGCGATGGTCTCAAGTCGGTAACGAATTGCGCAACGCGTTGCACCAAATACGTAACGGGGTACTAGTGTCTGAACCAGCGGGCGCCCATGAGGCCCCGCACAGCCCATTCAACGAAGAGGAGCATGATGCGCAGGAGCATCGTCAGTCTTGGAGTCGCCACCGCGATCGTGGCTCTCAGTGCGTGTTCATCGGGTACAGCGCCGAGTTCTGCGCCAGCCAGCACCGCCGCCAGCTCGGCCGCCGCGGCGGACTACACCGGCACCACACTCACCGTGTGGGTGGATGACACCCGCATGGCCGCGACCCAGGCCGCAGCGCAGGCCTTCGAGGCCGCCACCCACGCGAAGGTGGACCTGGTGAAGAAGAACTTCGCCGACATCCAGGCCGACTTCACCTCGCAGGTGCCCACGGGCAAGGGCCCGGACATCACGATCGGCGCGCACGACTGGCTGGGCAACCTGATCCAGAACGGCGTCGTCGCCCCGATCGAACTCGGCGACAAGGCGAACGACTTCGAGCCGGTCGCGATCCAGGCGTTCAGCCAGGACGGTCAGGTCTACGGCGTCCCGTACGCGATCGAGAACATCGGGCTGATCCGCAACACCAAGCTCGCGTCCAGCGCTCCGGCGACGTGGGACGACGCGGTGGCCATGGGCAAGAAGGCCGGCACCAAGTACCCGATCCTGCTCCAGGTCGGCACCACGGGCGACCCGTACACCGCCTACCCGCTGCAGACCTCCTTCGGTGCCCCGGTGTTCACGCAGAACTCCGACGGCTCCTACTCGAGCGAGCTCGCGATGGGCGGCGCCAACGGCGAGAAGTTCGCCCAGTGGCTGGCCGCGCAGGGCAAGGCAGGCACGCTGGACACCTCGATCAGCTACGACATCGCGGTGGACGCGTTCTCGAAGGGCAAGTCGCCGTTCATCATCGGTGGCCCGTGGATGCTGGAGAAGTTCAAGGGCCTCGAGCTGTCCATCGACCCGATCCCGTCGGCAGGCGGCCAGAAGGCTTCCCCGTTCGTGGGCGTCCAGGGCTTCTTCATCTCGTCCAAGTCGGCCAACCCGATCGTCGCGAACGACTTCCTGACCAACTACATCGCCACCACCGACGTGCAGTACGCGATGTACCAGGCCGGCCAGCGCACGCCGGCGCTGAAGAGCGCGGCGGAGAAGGCCGCCGGTGATCCCCTCACCGCAGGCTTCGCGAAGGTGGCGCAGGACGCCGTGCCGATGCCGTCGATTCCCGAGATGGCCGCTGTGTGGACCTACTGGGGCGTGACGGAGGCGAACATCATCTCCGGCAAGCAGCAGGCGGTGGCCGGCTGGCAGAAGATGATCTCCGACATCCAGGCCAAGATCAAGAAGTAGGTTGCGGGTCAGGGGGACGCCGGTTCGATCGGCGTCCCCCTGACCAGCATCCAGGCGACGGACCATCATGGTGGACCTGAAGCAGGCGGCGGTCCCGGAGACCGCGAAGAGCAAGCTCAAGGCCTGGAACTCGCTCGATTTCGGCGTGGGTTTCGTGGTCAAGCTGGTGCTGATGGCACTGGTCAACGCCCTCGGTGTCTACGTGCTGATGGCGGCGTGGCACGAGGAGTCGTGGTGGGTGTTCGGCGGGATGCTGGTCATCCTGGTCGCCCTCGACTACATCTACTTCTCCCGCAAGCACACGCTGCCGGCGAAGTACGTCGCCCCGGGCATCGTCTTCCTGATGGTCTTCCAGGTCTTCGTCATCCTCTACACGGCCTACATCTCGGTGACGAACTACGGTGACGGCCACAACCTGACCAAGGAGGACGCGGTTGCCGCGATCCTCTCCCAGAACGAGAAGCGGGTCGAGGGCTCGGCGTCGTATCCGCTCACCGTGGTCTACCACGGGTCCGACCTGGGCTTCGCCATCATCGACAAGGGTGCGGTCAGGGTCGGCACAGCCACTCAGCCGCTCGAGCCGGCGCCGAACGCCACCGTCGCAGGCACCCGGGTCACCGCGATTCCGGGCTACACCATCGCGACCCAGCAGCAGATCTTCGGCAATCAGGAAGCGGTGACCAGTCTGCGCGTGCCGTTCAGCAGGGATGCGGCAGCGGGATCGATCCGCACCCAGAACGGCACCGTCGGGTACCTCTACCAGTCGACATTCACCTACGACGCCGGGTCGGACACGATGACCGACACCACCACCGGCACGGTCTACACCGCCACGAACCGCGGGCAGTTCGTCGATCCGGGCGGCAATGCGCTGCCGACCGGGTGGCGAGTGATGGTGGGCCTGGAGAACTTCACCAAGGCCGTGACGGACAGCCAGTACGCCGGCCCGTTCTTCCGCGTCCTCGGCTGGAACCTCGCCTTCGCCCTGCTGTCGGTGCTGACCACGTTCCTGCTGGGGCTGTTCCTTGCCATCGTGATGAACGAGGAGCAGCTGCGCGGCCGCAAGATCTACCGCACGCTCCTGCTGCTGCCCTACGCGCTACCGGGCTTCCTGTCGGCACTGATCTGGTCGGGGCTGCTCAACACGAAGTTCGGCTTCATCAATCAGGTGCTGCTCGGCGGCGCAGAGATCCCGTGGCTGGACGACCCGTGGCTGGCCCGGCTCTCCGTACTCGGGGTGAACCTGTGGCTCGGCTTCCCGTACATGTTCCTGGTTGCGACCGGCGCCCTGCAGGCCCTGCCGAACGACATCAAGGAGGCGGCGAAGGTGGACGGCGCCGGCCCCCTGCGCACCTGGCTGTCCGTGACCGGTCCGCTGGTGCTGATCACGACCGCGCCACTGCTGATCGCCAGTTTCGCGTTCAACTTCAACAACTTCACCCTGATCTACATGCTCACCAAGGGCGGGCCGCGGTTCGGCGATACCTCGGCGCCGATCGGGGCCACGGACCTGCTGATCACGATGGTCTACTCGATCTCCGGCGTGGACGGCTCCGCGCCGAAGAACTACGGCCTGGCCAGCGCGCTGGCGATCGTGATCTTCATCATCGTCGCGGTGATCTCCGGGCTCGGGTTCCGGCAGACCCGCAAGCTCGAGGAGGTGCTCTGAGGTGACCGCCACGCAGACCAACGAGGCAGCACGGCTGCCCGGACACCGGCGCAGGACACCGAAGCAGTGGCTGAGCAGGCTGGGCTGGCGGCACCTGATCGGCGTGATCGCCGTCGTCTATGCGGCGTTCCCCATCGTCTACGTCATCTCTGCCTCGCTGACCGTGGACGGCACCCTGACCGGGTCGAACCAGCTGTTCGCGTCCATGTCCCTGGCGAACTTCCAGGCGCTCAACGACACGAAGTTCTGGTTCTGGATGGGCAACACCCTGCTGGTCTCGGTGATCACGGCCATCGGCACCGTGCTGATGGGCGCCGCAGCCGCGTACGCGTTCTCGCGGTTCCGGTTCACCGGCCGCCGCACCGGCCTCACCGCGCTGCTGATCATCCAGATGTTCCCGCAGGTGCTGGCGTTCATCGCGATCTTCCTGCTGCTGCTCGCACTTGGCAACGTGGTGCCAGCCTTGGGTCTGGACTCGCGACTCGCGCTGATCCTGGTCTACTTCGGTGGAGCCCTGGGCGCGAACACCTTCCTCATGTACGGGTTCTTCAACTCGGTGCCGAAGGAGATCGACGAAGCGGCCAAGATCGATGGCGCATCCCATACGCAGACGTACTGGACGATCATCCTGCCGCTGGTGATCCCGATCCTGGCCGTGGTGGCGCTGCTGAGCTTCATCTCGTCGTTCGCCGAGTTCGTGGTAGCCCGGGTGGTGCTGCAGAGCGAGGAGAACTGGACCCTCGCGGTGGGCTTGTACAGCATGGTGTCGTCGCAGAAGGACGCGAACTGGGGGCTGTTTGCCGCCGGTGCGGTGCTGGCCGCGCTGCCGGTGCTGCTGCTGTTCCTGTTCCTGCAGCGCTACATCGTCTCGGGCCTGACCGCCGGAGCGGTCAAGTAGCGTCGAGCAACTCCTGCTGCTCGGCGAGCAGGTTGGCCCGGGCCCTGACGAGCCACCGGTGGCGGCCGGTGGCGGTATGGAACAACGGTTCGGTGGTCAGGAGCTCGGCCAACCTGTTCAGCCGCGTCTCCCGCCACACGTCCTCGGGCGTGCCGGTGGCCTCGGCGCGCAGTGCGGCCACCGAGGCCGCATAGGCGATCGGATCGGAACCGAGGACGGCGAGATCAGCGTCGCTCACCCTGGCTCCGGCGGGATCGCCCGGGGTAGGGGAGTGGTGCACCGTGACGAGCACGAGGCGGGCCACCTCTGCGGTGTCGTGGGGGTGGAGGCCGGCGCTGGACAGTCGCGTCCGGGCAAGTTCGGCGGAGTCGCACTCGTCGGCTCCCGGGCGTCCGGTGTGTACCGCGTCGTGGAACCAGATCGCCAGCCGCTCCACCCTCGCGGCACCCCCGAGCTCGGCGAGTGACTCGAGGGCTGCGGCCAGGTGGGAGGTGTCGTGGTAGCGACGGTGCGGCTCGCTCCAGCGGGCGAGCAGCTCTGCACCGAGGGCGGCCTGGCCGGGCAACAGCTCCGTCCAGGCGTGCCGCAGGTCGAGGCTCACCACAGCCCGGTCAGCCACCAGGCGAGTCCCGCGCAGGCCGCGGCGAAGAGCACGCTGGAGAACGTGCCGATGATGAACCGCTCGGCCGCACCCGTGGTGGTTGCCCTGAGGTCGGGGTAGCGGGCCAGTCCCTTGATGGCCAGCACGATCGCGATGCCCTCGCCGAAGCCGGCCAGGATGCTGGCATAGACCGCGAGCCGTTCGAGCAGGCCGATCCAGTGGCCACCCTGCAGCTGGGCCGAGGCCGCCTGGATACCGGGCGACCGCTCGGGTTCTTCGCCGAGAGCCTCGGCCGCAGCCTTCGTGCGTCGCGGGGTATCGGCGAGACGGAGCACCGTGCGGACCAGGGGACTGCCGGCGAGGGTGGTCACCAGGCCGAGCGCGAGCACGACGGCGATCTTGAGCAGCACGGCGACGACGGGGTTCATCGGGTCTCCTCGTCCGGGGCGACCGCGTCCTGCAGTCGGGTGAGCAGCCGGACGCAGAGCTCGGCTCCGCGTCGGCCCTCCTCCCGCGCCGCGCGGGACAGGCGCTGGCTGACCGCGGACGGGCTGACTCCGAGTCGTGCAGCCGCCTGCGCGCTGGTTAGGCCGTCGTCGAGGAGGTCCATGAGCTCCCATCCTTCCTCGCTGCGCCTGGCCAGCACCGAGCGGAGCAGCCACAGCGCCGCTTCGGCGTCGCGGGCGGGCTCGGCGTCCTCACCGTAGCGGTCCCGTCCGACACCGCCGTGCACGGCGAGGGCGAGGTCGGTGGGCGCGTGCCGTGCCGCGGTGATCGCGGTGCGGGCGGCGAGGTAGGCCCCGCCGCGCGCGGCCCGGGTGGACTCGGGCAGCGGGGTCTCCACCAGCCCGACGCCGATTCCGAGCCGCCAGCCGTCGAGGCGGGTGAGCCGCCCGACGGCGTCGACCACGCTCTGCGGGTCTGCGGTGAGGCACTGGATCTCATCGCCGGCGGTCCGTTCGAACGGCAGCGTGAGGGGGAGTCCGGCGAGGGCATCGAGCGCGCCCGGGACGCGGTCGGAGGCTGCGCGACTGGCCATCTGGTCAGCCATCACCACGAAACTGAAGCTTGCAGACTTCATTAGCTCAGATTAAGGCATAACGCTTCAGAGCTCAAGCCCAGCCGCCGAACACGAGGGGGAGCAGGAAGAACAGGCCGAGCGACCAGATCAGGTGGATGATGATCGGGCCGAGGACGCCGCCGGTGACTCGGCGGTGGACGCCGGCGACAAGCCCCACCAGTGCCGCGGCGAGCACCATGAGTGGCACTCCGCTCGGGATCGTCGTCAGCGCGTACACGAGAGTGGTGACGAGCAGGGCCTGGCGGCCGCCCACTGCGGCCCAGAGCGCGCCACGGAAGAAGAGCTCCTCGCCGATGGCGATCAGGGCGGTGAGCACGGCGACGAGCGGCGCGATGCCGTAGTGCGCGTGCAGGAGCAGCCCAAGCAGCGGATCGCGCAGAACCGCGACCGGCGCGACGAGGGTGGCACCGGCGAGGAAGAAGGCGAGCAGCAGGCAGCCGATGATGATGCCCTGCACCACGCCGCGGCCGGACTCCGTGCCGGCGCGGGTGTGTGCGTTGCCGAGGTAGATCTTGCCCGAGATCAGCCCACCGACGATCCAGACCGCGGCGAGGGCGAGTGTTGCCGCGTAGAAGGCGGGATCGCCGGGTGCGAGGCGCAGGGTGAAGGCGAGCATGAAGGAGCCGACGGCCAAGGCCACCGAGGAGATCCAGCGACGCTGGATCAGCGCCTCTGTGGACTCGATGTGCTCGCGCTGGACCGGCTCGAAGAAGGCGGCGGACACGAAGGAACGCAGTTCGGTGACAGGGTTGATCACAGAGCCGCTCCTTCGACGGGTCGGGGCGTTGAGGCACATGCTAACGGTCGCGGTGCCGTTGCGGGGCCGCAGGCACAGCCCGATACCCGGTTGCGGGCGGGGACGGCCACAGTCCAGGTCCGCGGCTCGCTTCCGGGCAAGGTCAGTTACCCGCTCTCGCCGTGTCGGAACAGAGGTCGGCGAGGGTGGTTGCGGGGGAGAGCGCGGCCAGGTCCGCGGCGGCGATCTCCACCGTGACCTCAGGGGAACCGCTTCCGCAGTAGAGCACGCGGTGGTCGAGGAGGGTGTGGTGCAGGACGCGGAGCACGCTGGCGTCGTCGCAGATAGGGCTGACCCCGCCGGGTTCCATGCCCAGATCGGCGAGGTCCTCAGGTGTTGCCGGACGCAGGGCCGACCGGGGGACGCCAAGGGCGCGGGCGAGATTGCCGTACCGCAGCCGCGCGGGTCCCGGGATGGCGGCGAGGACGATGCGTCCGTCGTCGAGGTGGAAGGCGAGGGTCTTGGCCGAGCTGTGGATGTCGAGCCCGGTGACGTGCAGCTCTGCCTCGGTCCGGGCGGGAGGGTGGTGGTGCAGGCGGTACGCAACTCCGGCGCACGAAAGCACTGCCGCCGCTAGGGGAACCTCGGTGGGTCTCACGCACCGCAGTCTGGCAGAGATCTGGGGCGACAACAGGAGCCCCACCGTCCCAGCCGGCGGTGGGGCCTGCGGACCTCAGCGTCCGATCGGCACTGCGACCCGAACCGGCGCGGGCGAGAGGCCCGCGGCGAGCGGGCGACGCGTCGGAACGGACACGGCGGTCTGCGCCTGGGCCGGCGCGCCTTCGTAGACCACGACGCCCTGATATTCGGGGTGGCAGCGAAGCACGTGCTCGATGCCCTCGGAGCGTGAGTGGAAGCGGTCGTCGCACGCGGCGCAGATGAAGCGGTCATCCGTGGCGACCACACGATCGAGCCAATGGTCGAACCGGGCGACCAACCTGGCGGTGATGGTGCTCATGTGCGTTGTCCGATCAGGAGTTGGGGGGATGGTCCCCGAGGGGGCCGTTGGTGGATCGGAATGTCATAATGTACCTTATCGGACATCCTGATCCGGGGGTTTCAGGGGGCTTGGCAGTCCCGCCGCTCGCTCCTGTTCTCTGCTCCCGATCTGGCGTGTTGGGAACTGGGCCAGAACCCGGGATGGGCGTCGCTGGAGTGTGCGGCGCGGCGGATTACGGGTGGAAGGTGGAGAAGAAGTCGACCACCGGCTTGAACAAGCCGAGCGTCGACGTACCGAGGGCCGTGACCCCCGCGATGATCACAGTGGCGATGAAGGCGACGAAGATGCCGTATTCGACGGCCGTCGCGCCGCGCTCGCGTTCCCAGTTCCCAATAACCATAACCTGATTCTAAGCCCGGCGCAGCACTCATGAAAAGGCGTATCGGGAAGTTCAAGAGCGATTTTGCGACATGTTCTGTCCCCCCTGCGGGCGACATTTCGCCACATTTGTCCCCCATCCGGAGGACATTTGTCACCCGAACGGATGACACCACGATCATGGGAACGGCTAGGGGACGCGCCAGGCGCCGGGGAGAGGCGTGGGTCCCCCGCTCCCCCGTCGGCACGCCGGTCAGGCGAGGTCGGGACACGGTTGCCCATGATCAGGAATGTGTTTGCATAAATTCGTGATTGCAGCATTCTCGACCCATGCTCGCGTGGAGCATTTCGCCGTGACCAAATAGGGCGCCACTCCCGTAGGCCGTACTGACGAGACGGAAAAGGGCCCCGCAACCACTGGCTGCGGGGCCCCTTCGACCCGGGTTACGGGTGCGGCTACAGATTGATCATGTGGCCGGCGATGCCCTCCACGGCCTCCTTGAGCGCCTCGGAGAGGCTGGGGTGGGCGTGGATGTTTCGTCCCACCTCGTCCGCAGTGAGGTCCCACTGCTGGGCGAGCGTGAGCTCGGGCAGCAGCTCGGAGACGTCGGGTCCGACCATGTGCGCGCCGAGCAGCTCGTTGTAGCGGGCGTCGGCGACGATCTTGACGAACCCGGTCGCGTCACCGAGCCCGTGGGCCTTGCCGTTGGCGCTGAACGGGAACTTGGCCACCTTCACCTCGTAGCCGCGCTCCGCTGCCTGGGCCTCGGTGAAGCCGAAGGAACCGATCTGCGGCTGGCAGTAGGTGGCCCGCGGCACCATGTCGTAGTTGATCGGCATCGTCTCGGCTCCGGCGATGGTTTCCGCCGCAACCACGCCCTGTGCCTCGGCGGTGTGGGCGAGCATCAGCTTCATGGTGACGTCGCCGATCGCGTAGATGCCGGGGACGTTCGTGCGCATGTAGTCGTCGATGGCGATGGCGCCGCGTTCGGTGAGCTCGACACCGGTGGTCTCCAGGCCGTAGCCCGTCGTCCGCGGCGCAAAACCGAGCGACTGCAGGACCCGCTCGGCCTCGAGCACCTGGCCCTCTCCCCCGGCTGCAGGACTGACCCGCACCCGGACACCGTCCGCATGCTCCTCGATGCCGTCGACCTTGGTGCCGGTGAGCACCTTCACGCCCATCTTCTTGTACGCCTTGAGCAGCTCTGCTGCGACTTCCGGATCCTCGTTGGGGACCATCCGGTCGAAGTACTCCACGATCGTCACATCCACGCCGTAGTTGGCCAGGACGTAGGCGAACTCGGTGCCGATCGCGCCGGCGCCGCAGATCACGATCGAGGTCGGCAGCTGGTCGGAGAGGATCTGCTCCTCGTAGGTGAAGACGCGCTCCGAGCGCTGGGTGCCGGGCAGGAGCTTGGTGGTGGCGCCGACCGCGATGATGCAGTTGTCGAAGGTGACGGTCTCCTCGCCGGCATCAGTGGCCAGCCGGATCGTCCGCGCATCGACGAAAGTGCCCCAGCCGTTGAGCTCGGTGATCTTGTTCTTCCGCATCAGGAAGTGGACGCCCTTCACCATCCGGTCGGAGACGGCGCGGCTGCGGTCGAACGCGGCCTTGAAGTTGAACCGCACCTCTCCCTCGATGCCGAAGGTCGCCGCCTCGGCACCGAAGATGTGCGCGAGTTCCGCGTTGCGCAGCAGCGCCTTGGTGGGGATGCAGCCCACGTTCAGGCACACCCCTCCCCACCACTGCTTCTCGATGACGGCCACGCTCTTGCCCAGCTGGGCGGCGCGGATCGCAGCGACATAACCCCCGGGACCGGCACCGAGGACAACGACATCGAAGTGTTGGGTCATGGCCGTCACTCTAGCGTTGTCGCCGGGCTGATCGACCGCCGTTCCCGCCCTCGTGGAGCGTCCCGCACGTTCCTGCACGATGACTGTCGGGCACAGCCGGACAGGGCCCCCGGGTCCCGTTCATATCCCATATGAGATAAGGTGTTGCGCGTGGCAGACCTCCTTCCGAGCAGCATCGGCACCCTGATCAGGGATGCGCGCAAGCAGCGGGGCCTCACCCAGCAGGAGCTCGCGGACGTGCTCGGCACGTCCCAGAGCGCAGTGCACCGGATCGAGTCCGGCGGCCAGAACCTGAGCCTCGACATGATCAACCGGATCGCGGGCGCGCTCGACTCGCCGCTGATCCACGCCGGCCCCGCCGGCCCGACCCACCTTCGCATCCACGGCCCGGTCAAGCTGCACGGATCGATCGCGGTGCGCTCGTCGAAGAACGCCGCGGTCGCCCTGCTGTGCGCATCACTGATCAACCACGGACGCACCGTGCTGCGCGGCATCGCCCAGATCGAGGAGGTCAACCGGATCCTCGAGGTGCTCGTCAGCATCGGCGTCCGCGCCACCTGGTCGGCCGACAAGTCCGAACTCGAGCTGGTCCGTCCCGCCCGGCTCGACCTCGACCGGATGAACGAGGAGGCCGCCCGCAGGACTCGCTCGATCATCATGTTCCTCGGCCCGCTGCTGCACTCGGAGGACTCCTTCAACCTGCCCTACGCCGGTGGCTGCAACCTCGGGGCCCGTACGGTCACCCCGCACCTGCAGGCGCTGCGCCACTTCGGGCTCGCCGTCCGCACCACCCAGGGCGTCTACCACGCCGAGGTGCACGCCACGCCGGAGCCGGAGCGCCGGATCACCCTCACCGAGCGGGGCGACACGGTGACCGAGAACGTGCTGATGGCCGCGGCCCAGTTCCCGGGAACCACGGAGATCCGCAACGCGTCGAGCAACTACATGGTGCAGGACCTGTGCTTCTTCCTCGCCGAGTTGGGCGTCCGGATCGACGGCATCGGCTCCACCACGCTGATCGTGCACGGTCTGGACCGGATCGAGGCGGATGTGGCGTTCTCGCCGTCCGAAGACCCGATCGAAGCGATGAGCCTGATCACGGCGGCGATCGTGACCGGCTCCGAGCTCACCGTCGAACGCGCGCCGATCGAGTTCCTCGACATCGAGCTGGCGATCCTCGCGGAGATGGGCCTGGACTACTCGCTGAGCCCCGAGTACCACTCGTGCAACGGGCAGACCCGGCTCGTCGACGTCACCGTCCGTCCGTCCGTACTCAAGGCTGCGACCGACAAGATCCACCCGATGCCGTTCCCGGGGCTGAACATCGACAACCTGCCCTTCTTTGCGGTCATCGCTGCAGTGGCCGAGGGCCGCACACTCATCCACGACTGGGTCTACGAGAACCGGGCGATCCACCTGGTCGAACTGAACAAGCTCGGGGCGGACGTCCAGTTGCTCGACCCACACCGCGTGGTCGTGACCGGACCCACCCGCTGGCGCGGGCAGGAGCTGGTCTGCCCGCCGGCGCTGCGGCCCGCCGTGTGCCTGCTGCTCGCCGCGCTGGCCGCGCGGGGTACCAGCGTGCTGCGCGACGTCTACGTGATCAACCGCGGCTACGAGGATCTGCCGAACCGGCTCAACGCCCTCGGCGCACGGATCGACGTCTTCCGCGACTGAACCCACTGAGCGGGACGCCGATCGAGCCGACCCAGGCCCGAGCCTGCGGTGGCCAGCTCAGCGGTGGCGTTGAGCCCGCGCGCGCCCTCGCCGAAGTCGTCAGGTGGCCCGAAGAGTCCGTAGCTGATGCCTCGCACCACGCCCATCGACAGCACGGCTCACCTCCGGTGGGTCGGCGATTGGGGCTGTGGCCAACGTGCCCGTACGGCGCGCCCGGAACCCGAGGATGCGTCCGACCGGGGCTCGTCCTCGGCTCGCCGCCGCGCAGCCTGGGCAGCAGTACCTAGTCCGCCACCGCCCTGCGGGGTCTCCAATGGTGTGAAGGACACCGAGGAAGGGGGCGCGGCATGAGCGACCAGGCTGCCCTGGACACCTACCGGACGCTGCGCGCGGGAATGGTCGCCGCCGGAATCCTGCTCGGGCTCGGCCTGATCGGGTACATCGTCGGCCACGGCGTGCCGAACTCGATCAGCGCAACGTTCTACACCGACCTGCGCACGATCTTCGTCACCACCCTGCTCGCCGTCGGTCTCGCCCTGGTCGCCGTGAAGGGGCGCCCCGGGCCCGAGAACACCCTGCTCGACATCGCCGGCGTGCTGATCCCTGTGGTCGGTTTCGTGCCGACCCCGATCACCGATCCGACCTGTCCGGTGCCGGGCAAGGGATGCATCCCCGCGGCGTTCGACAGCGCGATCGACCTGAACCTGTGGGCGTACCTCGGCATGGGTGTGATCGGGCTGGCCGTGGCGGGGCTGCGCATGGGCTGGGCATCGCGGACGTCCACGCCCTGGTCGCGCGGCAGCCGGGTGGGGCTGGGCCTGCTCGCCCTGATCTGGGCGATCTACGCCGGCACCTACCTGCTGGCCCGCCCGTTCTTCGTGCAGTACGCCCACTACACCTCGGCGATCTCCTTCTTCCTGCTCCTGATCGGCGCCGTGTGGATCAACAGTCGCAGGACCCGGGGTAACGCCGACCTGGCCAGGCTGCCGGTCTCCGCCTATCGCCAGATCTACCGGGCCATCGCTGTCGCGATGGTGGCCGCGATCGGCGTGGGCGTCGCGGTCTTTCTGCTCACCGGCAACCAGAACGCCGTGGTTGGCGACCGCTTCCCTGTGGTCTTCTGGATCGAAGCGGCGCTGTTGCTGCTCTTCGTGACCTACTGGGTCTTCCAGACCGTCGAGTTGTGGTTCGTCACGCAGCCGCAGAGCTGATCGTCAGCGGGGCGGCGTCGGGGGCGGCGGGATGGACGCCAGGCCGGGCGCGCGTCCCGGCCAGACCAGCACCACGCGGCACGGCGCATGGTCCACCACGAAGCGGGTGTGCCGCTCGAGGCTCTTCGGGCCGAGCCGGGACAGGTCTCCGTCCCGGGCCAGCACGAGGACGTCCGCCGCCGCGGCGGCAGCGGTGACCTCCCGTTCCACCCTCCCTTCGCGGAGCTCGGCCGTCGCGGGGCGGCCCAGCCGGTCCGCCGCCGCGTCCAGCAGGGCGCGACCGGCCTGGCGGGCGAGCTCGGCGACCCGGTCGCCGGGATCGCGGCCGCTCCCTCGTCCCCAGAGGCCGGAGCGTGCCCCCGCGACCTGCGCGGCGGCGTCGTCCCCCACCGCGGCGAGCAGGTGCACCTCGGCGTCGGGGAACAGCTCGTTCACCGTCTCGACGCAGGCCGGCCACGTGCCCTCCGCAACCCAGACCAGAACCTTCACAATGCACCTCCGAACAGTTGCAGCGACGTCCACAGTGCGACCACGGCCGCGACGATTGCGAGCGGGGTGGCCAACAGGCCCAGCAGGGTGAACTCGCCGAGCGGGGCCTCATGGTCGTGGGCGTGCACGATCCTGCGCCACAGCAGGGTCGCCAGCGAGCCCACGTAGGTCAGGTTGGGGCCGACGTTCACCCCGATCAGCACGGCCAGCACCGGCCCCGCTCCCCCGCCGGCCGCCAACGGCAACAGGATCAGGACGGCCGGCAGGTTGTTCACCAGGTTCGCCAGGACCGCGGCGAGCCCCGCCCAGCCGAGCAGTGCGAGCAGCGAGTCGCCGGCCGGGACGATGTGGGTCATCGCGGTGGCGAGGCCGTTGTCCACCACCGCCCGCACGACGATGCCCAGTGCGAGGACGAACGCGAGAAACGGCAGATTCGCCGCAGACGCGATGTGGGCCGGTCGAGCCTGCCGCGTCCACACCGCCCGGGCGGCCAGCACGAGCGCGCCAGCCGCGGCCACCCAGGCCACCTCGACGCGGAGGAAGGACGCGGCGACGAACCCGGCGAGGGTGAGCGCCAGCACCGAAGCGCTGAACCGGGGCAGGCGCAGCCGCCCGTCGGTGGTCTCCCCCACTCCGGCGGCCACGCTCAGGTCTCCGGCGAAGTACCAGCGGAAGGCCACGTACTCGACCACCACCACCGCCAGCCACGGCAGCAGCATGACCAGGCCGAAACCGACGAAGCTGATCCCCAGCGCGCTCATCGCCAGCAGGTTGGTGAGGTTGGACACCGGCAGCAGGAGGGAGCCGCCATTGGCCAGATGAGTGCAGGCGTACACGTGCGGCCGGGGCCGGACGCCGACCCGCGCAGCGGTCGCGAACACCACAGGGGTGAGCAGCACGACGGTCGCGTCCAGACTGAGCACGGCGGTGGTGAGCGCAGCGACGGCGAACACGAGCACGAGCAGCCGGTGCGGGTCGCCCCGGCTGCGTCCGGCCATGAACTGGCCGGCCCACTCGAACAGGCCGTCGCGCGCGCACAGGTCACTGAGTACGAGCACGGCAGCGAGGAAGGCCACCACAGGCAGCAGGGTCAGGCTCTCCTGTTCGGCGCGGCTGAGGTCGATGCCCCCGCTCGCCAGAACGACCAGGGCGGCGGGCACCGCCGCCACGGCCTCGGGCAGGCCTCTGGGGCGGACGACCGCGAAGACCAGCACTGCGAGCAGCAGCAATGCGGCGAGCACCTCGGCCCAGACCGCGTTCACCGCAGCCGCACCACGTCGAAATGGTGGCTCGGGTTGACCAGCTGGTCCTGGGCCTGGACGAGCAGCAGCTCGTCCGAGCCGGCCTCGGTCGTGGCCAGGAACAGCGAGTAGACGACGTCGGCGGTACGACCCATCGCCACCCCCGCGTCGTCCCCCTCGAGGTAGTGCGCGAGGAAGAGCGCGGCGGTCAGGTCGCCGGACCCGGTGAAACTGCGCTCGAGCCGGGGTGTGGTCACCTGCCAGGCGCCGTCGGCAGTGTCGACCAGCATCAGGATCTCGTCGGGGTTGCCGCCGGCGAGCACGGTCGAGGTGACCAGCACCACGTCCGGGCCGGTCGCGCGCAGGGCATCCGCGGCCTCGAGGACCTCCGCGACGGTGTTCGTCTCCCGCCCGGTGAGGAGGTCGAGCTCGAAGTGGTTCGGCGTGACGATCTGCGCGCGGGGCACGACCTGGTCCCGCATGAACTCGGGAATCCCGGAACGGACGTAGACGCCGCGACCCACGTCGCCGATCACCGGATCGCAGCAGTACACGGCGCGCGGGTTGCGCTGCCGCACCAGCTCCACCGTCCGCAGCACCTCGGCGCCCATCTCCTCGGCCCCCTGGTACCCGGAAAGGACCGCGTCGACGCGTCCGAGCACTCCGCGCTCGTCGATGCCCCGCACCACGTCGGCGACGTCCTGGGCGGAGAGCAGTGGGCCCCGCCAAGCCCCGTAACCGGTGTGGTTGGAGAAGTGCACGGTGATCACGGGCCACACCTCCACGCCGATGCGCATCAGCGGGAAGGTCGCGGCGCTGTTCCCGACGTGGCCGTAGGCGACGCTGGACTGGATGGACAGGATCGTGGTCACCGGGCCATTCTCCATGGCCGCCGTGTGGCGAGGCGACTCCGTTCCGCCGACGCGCCGTCGACCGGATGACGCGCCGTCGAAAGATCGTTGGGCATCTGTGAGCAGATTCGCCACCGGCGGCGACCCGTCGCCGTCAGGCCCGGGCGATTCGGGAACCGCTCACTGACCTCCGCGAAGACGAACTCGCCCTCGTCACTGCGGCCCTCGGACCGCTGGAGCGCATCGTGCTCCGGCGCACCGACGACCCTTCCTCCTGAGCCGGGACCCATGTCGTACGCTGGTCGCGCCGAGCGGCGCCCGTCGTAACCGGCACCCCCCGGTCGCGCCGTGGCCGGGAACCCGAGCGCGATGAGGGTGTGCAGTGCCCGTGGCCGACAGTGAACGCCCCGTCTTCCTCGGCCGACGCTTCGCCGCGATGGCACACCGCGGCGGCTGGGTGGATCCGGCCGACCAGCCCAGGGAGAACACCCGCTACGCCTTCGGACGGGCGCTGGCGCTGGGGTTCGAGTTCCTCGAGACCGACGTGTGGGCCACCGCGGACGATGAACTGGTCGCCTTCCATGACGACCGCCTCGACCGGGTCACCAACGGGACGGGCCTGGTCGGCGAGCACACCTGGGCCGGGCTGGAGGACGTCCGGATCGGCGGGCTGGACCCGATCCCCCGGCTGATCGACCTGTTCGAGGAGTTCGGTGCGGCGCGCTTCAACATCGACATCAAGGACGACCGGGCGGTGCGGCTGCTGGCCGACGTCATCTCGCGCTGCGGTGCCGAGGACCGGGTCTGCGTCGCGTCGTTCTCGACCGCCCGCCTGGCGGAGTTCCGGCGGCTCTCCCCCGGCGTCCCCACCGCGGTCTCGCCCGCCGGCGTGGCCGTGGCCACTCACGGGTTCGGGTTGCGGAGGCTCCTTCCGGAAGCCGGCAGGGCACTCCAGATCCCGGTGCGCTACCACGGCGTCCCGCTCACCCTGATCCGGCCGGACGTGATCCGCCTCGCCCATGCTGCGGGGCGTGTCGTCCATGTCTGGACGGTGAACGACGAGGCGGAGATGCACCGCCTGCTGGACCTGGGAGTGGACGGGATCGTCAGCGACGACATCACCACCCTGAAGCGGGTGCTGGTCGGACGGGGACTGTGGGAGGGGGAATCGTGAGGAGCACTCGCGAGCAGCGGGCCTGGTACTGGTACGACTGGGCGAACTCCGCGTTCTACACCACGACCGCCACGGTGCTGATCAGCCCCTATCTGGTCAGTCTGGCCAGCACTGCTGCCTGCCCGGACGCCACCGGCGATGCGACCTGCACCAACCCCGTCCTGCTGCTCGGGCTGTTCCCGGTGCTACCGGGTGCACTGCCGTCCCTGCTCGCCACCCTGAGCACGCTGGTCTCGGCCGTGGTGCTGCTCTTCATTGGTGCAGCTGCCGACCGGTCCGCGCACCCGCACCGCTGGCTGGGCGCAACCGCCTGGCTGGGTGCGGCCGCAGGCTCGTTGATGTTCCTGCTGATGGGCAGCAACTGGGAACTCGGTGCCTGGCTGATGGTGATCAGCCTGCTCGCCTTCGGCGCCTCCATCGTGGTGTACGACTCGATGCTGGTCCGGATCGCCGGTCCGGACGAGCGCGACCGCGTCTCCAGCCGCGGCTGGGCCTGGGGCTACGTCGGCGGCGGTCTGCTGCTCGCGATCAACTTCGCGATGATGACCTTCTACGCCGACCTCGGCATCACCAAGGGCATGGCCGTGCGGCTCTGTCTGCTCTCTGCGGGCCTGTGGTGGGCCGGGTTCACCTTCATCCCCGTCCTGGGCCTGCGCAGGCTGCCCAGGGACGTTCCCGCGGAGATCGCCCACCGCAATCCGTTCCGGCAGCTCGCCGCAACCTTCGTCGAGATGCGCCGCTACCCCCAGACGCTGGCGTTCCTGCTCGCTTTCCTGTTCTACAACGACGGCATCCAGACGGTGATCGTCTCCGCGAGCGTCTACGCCAGCAGGGAACTCCGGATCGATGACAACCTCGTTCTGGCCACCTTCCTGATCACCCAGTTCGTCGCGATCCTGGGCGCGCTCGGTTTCGGTCGGATCGCGGCCCTGATCGGGGCGAAGAAGACCGTGCTGATCGGCATCGTGATCTGGCTGGCGGTGGTCCTGGTCGGGTTCCTGATCCCGTCCGGGGTCGTGGGTGCGCTCTTCGGTCTCGGCGCGGCGATCGGACTGGTCATGGGTGGTACCCAGGCACTGTCCAGATCGATGTACAGCCAGCTGATCCCGCTGGGTCGCGAGTCGGAGTACTTCAGCTTCTACCAGGCGATGGAACGGGGCACCAGCTGGCTGGGTACGCTCACCTTCGGACTGGTCTTCCAGTTCACCCAGTCCTACCGGCTCGCGCTGATCGCGCTGGTCGCGTTCTTCGTTGTCGGCGGCATCCTGCTGGCGAGGGTCGACATGCGCAAGGGAATCATCGACGCCGGCAACGCGTTACCCAAGGTGCTGTGACGTCCTGGCTCCGCACGGGTACGCACAGACCAGGACTTGGGCGGCTCGCTAGCGTTGGGGACGGAAGGTTGGTGCGATGGCTGAACGTGCGTTGAGGGGTTCGGGGCTGGGCAGCAAGAGCCATGCCGACCCGAGCGGGGTCGAGCTCGCGCCCCGTCAGGAGATCGGTTTCGACTGCCCAAGGAGCCACCACTTCACGATCGTGTTCGCCGAGGAGGCGGAGCTGCCCACAGAGTGGGAGTGCCCCCGCTGCGGCGAACCCGCCCGCAGGTCGGACGGAGTCGAGCCGGAGGCCAAGGAGACCAAGGCGCCACGCACCCACTGGGACATGCTGCGCGAGCGTCGCTCCATCGAGGAGCTGGAAGACCTGTTGGCCGAACGGCTGGGCGAGATCCGCGGCGAGGAGCGCTGAACGTCGCGCGTCAACGCTGTCTGCGGACCTAGTCCTCGATCTCGCCGCTGACCACCGGGGGGTCGGGTGGTGGTTCGGGATCGTCCACCGTCTCGCCCTGGACGACCGTTCCGCTCGCGTAGGGCGAGCGCACCGAGGTGATGTCGAATCCACTACGGGCAGCCGTGCGCGCGACCACCAGGCCGATCGCGCGCCTGGCCATCGGCCGCGTCCAGGGCAGCAGGCAGATCAGGCCGAGGATGTCGGTGAAGAAGCCGGGCAGGATCAGCATCATCCCGCCGACGAGAACCAGCGCGGCGTCCGCCAGCTGGCCGGACGGCATCTTGCCGGTCGTGTAGGCGTCCACGAGCGCCCGCCAGGCCTTGTTGCCCTCACGTCGCATCAGCCAGGCGCCGAGGATCGCTTCGGCGGTCAGGATCGCGAGCGTCCACAGAACGCCGATCCGGACGCCCACCCAGGTGAGCCCCCACACCTCGAGGACCGAGATCAGGACGAAGACGGCGACCAGGGCCGGCACCAGCCACGGGCGGCGCGCGGGGACGGGGCCCGTCACGAGGCGCCCTTTCGGCCGAACAGGCCCTTGAGCTGGCCGAACCGGTAGGACAGGCCCCACCGGGTGGTCAGCAGCATCGCCTCGACGACGATCTTCCCGCTCATCTTCGAGTTGCCCAGCTCGCGTTCGACGAACTCGATCGGCACCTCGGCGATCGTGAAGCCCGCGCGGATCGCCCGTCGCACCATCTCTACCTGGAAGCCGTAGCCGGCGGCCTCGATACCGTCCAGGCCCATGCCTTCCAGGGTGGTTGCGCGCCAGGCGACGAAACCGCCGGTGGCGTCCTTGACGGGGAGCCCGAGCATCAGCTGGGTCCAGAGATTGCCGCCGCGGGAGAGCAGCTCACGCTGCAGCGGCCAGCCCTTGGTCGAGCCGCCCTTCACGTAGCGGGAGCCCTTGACGGCGCCCGCGGTCTTCAGCCGGTCGAGGATGGTGGGCAGGTATTCGGGCTTGTGCGAGCCGTCCGCGTCGTGCTCGACCAGCACCTGGTAGCCCTCGGCGAGACCCCACCGGAAGCCGGCGATGTAGGCCGCCCCGAGCCCCTCCTTGCCCTTGCGGTGCAGGACGTGGACGTGGTCGTCCGCTGCGGCGAGCTCGTCGGCGATTGCGCCGGTGCCGTCGGGCGAGTTGTCGTCCGCCACCAGGATGTGCGCAGCGGGGACCGCTGCGCGGATCCGGGCCGTGATCGGACGGAGGTTCTCCGACTCGTTGTAGGTGGGGATGATGACGAGCACCCGCTCGAGCGGGGCTGCCGGGTCGGTCATTCGCTTCTCCCGTTCCGGATTCGGTCGGCGCCCATTCTGCCGTATCGCAGGGACGCCACGAGGGCGAGCCCGGCGAGAATCGTGATCGCCAGTTCCAGCGGCGAGGCCAGCCAGGTGGCGGGCGTCAGGCCGGAGCGCTCGGCCAGCGCCACCACGCCGGACGCCCCGACATGGTCCGGGGCGGTGAAGGCGACCGACCCGTCCGCGTTGATCAGGCCGCTGACCCCGCTGGTGGTGACCACGAGGACATCGCGACGAAGTTCCATCGCCCGGGCCCGGGTGATGGCGAACTGCTGCTCGATCTGGCCGGTCCCTTGGTACATGGCGTTGCTGGACTGCACGAGGAGCACCTGACCGCCGTAGCGGACGGTGTCGTAGGCGAAGTCGTCGTAGACGAGGTCGTAGCAGATCATGATGCCGAGGGTGAGCGGACGCCCGTCCGGCAGGGTGACGGGCAGGGCGCCCGGCTGCGTCCCCGGGATCGACTGTGCGCCGACGAACGCCAGCTCGGGGATCAGCGGAAGCAGCAGCGAGCGCAGCGGCACCCACTCGCCGAACGGGACGATGCCACGCTTGATGTAGCGCGCGGTTTCGCCCTTGCCCGGCTCCCACCACAGCGACGCGGTCTGCCGCTCGTCCACACCGGGTCCGTCGAGGATCACCCCGAGCAGCATGGGCAGGCCGAGCTGCGCGGACATGGCGGCGACCAGGGCTCCGGTCTGCGAGTCGGTGAAGGGATCCATGTCGGTCGTGTTCTCGGGGAGGACGACGAAGTCGGGCCGTGCGACCTCGCCGGCGTCGATCTTCGCGCGCAACTTCACCGACTCGGCGAGGTGGTTGCGGGAGGTGGTGCGAGCCTCGCCGATCCCGTAGACGCCCCCGCCTGGCGCGCCGCCCTGCACCCAGCCGACCTGTACCGTCCCGGTCTGCGTGCCGACCGGGACGAGGGTGCCACCCGCGGCCAGCAGGGCGATCGCGGCGAGGCCGGCGGACGCGACCACGGCGCGGCGGCGGGAGAAGGCGGTGACCAGCCAGACCAGGACCTGCGCGAGCAGTGCCGTGACGAAGCCGAGACCCGCCACCCCGACCAGCGGCAGCACCCAGGCCAGCGGGGAGTCGACCATCGCGTAGCCCAGGCGCATCCAGCCGAAGCCGTTGAACGGGAAGCGGGAATACGTGAACTCGATGGCCGTCCAGCACCCGGCGGCCAGCAGCGGCCACCAGGGAGTGCGGGCGGCCACCTTCAACAGCGCACCGAGCAACGCGTAGAAGAGCGCCTCGACCAGCACCAGACCGAGCATGGCCTGCACGAAGATGACCTGCATCCATCCGATGCCGAGCAGGAGGAAGCCGACTCCCCAGGCGAAGCCCAGTCCGGTGGCACCGCGGACCCGACGGGCCGCCAGCACGACGAGGGTCAGGCCGGCCACGCCGAGCGGTACGAGCGGCCACCAGCCGTACGGCTGGAAGCCGAGCGCGGTCGCCACCCCGGTGAGGATCGCGATCGCCGCCCGCAGGCTCCAGTGCCGTGTGGCGAGCCAATCGACCACGGGCCTCCCTTCGACAGCCTGCCCAGCTTAGCCAGCCCCTGCGGCCGCTCTGGCCCGGCGTCCTCCACGAGGTGGCCCGGAGCTGGCCGCCGGGGCGCTGGTGCGGCAGCATGGGGCGATGGCCGAGCCCCGACTGATGCTGTTCGACACCGCCTCGCTGTACTTCCGTGCCTTCCACGGGCTGCCGACGAGCCTGCGGGCTCCGGACGGGCGCCCGGTGAACGCGGTGCGCGGGCTGCTCGACTTCATCGCCCGCTTCGTCACCGACTACTCCCCCAGCCAGGTCGCGTGCTGCTGGGACGATGCCTGGCGGCCGGCGTGGCGGGTGGCCCTGGTGCCGTCCTACAAGGCGCACCGGGTGGATCACGACGACGTCGAGCGGGTTCCGGAGGAGCTGGTGGCCCAGGTGCCGCTGATCCGCGACGTGCTGGACGCCGTGGGCCTGCCCGTGGTGGGCGCGCACGACTGCGAGGCCGACGACGTGATCGGGACGCTCGCCGCCCGCTCGGGAATCCCCGTCGACGTGGTCACCGGTGACCGGGACCTGTTCCAGCTCGTCGACGACGCGCGCGGGGTCCGGGTGCTCTACTGCGGCCGCGGCGTCGCGAACCACGACCTGGTGGACGACAGCTGGCTCCGGGCGAAGTACGGCATCGACGGCGCCGGCTACGTGGACTTCGCTGTGCTGCGCGGGGATCCCTCCGACGGCCTGCCCGGCGTCGCGGGCATCGGCGAGAAGTCCGCGGCGAGGCTGGTCGAGGCGCATGCCGACCTCGCCGGAATCGTGGCCGCGGCGTCGTCGGGGAAGCTGCCGGCCACGATGACCGCGAAGTTGTCCGCCGCCATCGACTACCTCGGACCGGCCCGTGAGGTCGTCGCCGTGCGGACCGACGCGGCGGTGCCCGAGCTGGACCTCAGCATCCCGGCGAGCCCCGTCGATCCCGTCCGGTTCGCCGAACTGGCCGAGGGCCTGAACCTGGGCGGTGCCGCCGAGCGGATCGTGAAGGCGCTCGCCAGCGGGGCGTGAGGGCCGCCGGCTCAGCCGCCGTTCGTGTGCAGCACGTAGACCGCAGAGCCGCCGACCAGGTTGTACAGCCGATCACCGCTGCGCAGCGGCGCTCCGGCGGGGCTGAGCACCACGCGCTGCTCGACCTTCAGGCCCAGGCTGGCGAACAGCTCCTCCAGCTCGACCAGCGTGGTGTGGCGCAGGTTCGGGGTGTCGTACCAGGCGTGCGGGATCTCCCGCGACATCGGCATCCGGCCGCGCAGCAGGCGCAGGCGGTGCCGCCAGTAGCCGAAGTTCGGCACCGAGACGATCAGCCGCTCGCCGATCCGTCCCATGTGGTTCAGCACCTCCACCGGCCGGTGCAGGGTCTGCACTGTCCGGGATAGGACGACCACGTCGTAGGAGTGGTCGGCGAACTCCTCCAGCTCGGAGTCGAGGTCGAGCTCGATCACAGGCACGCCGGCGGAGATGGCAGCCAGCACCGAGTCGGGGTCGATCTCCACACCCGTCCCGCGGCAGCCGGCGCTCGCGATCAGCGCGGCCAGCAACTCGCCGGAGCCACAGCCGAGGTCGAGCACCCGGCTGCCCGCCGGGATCAGTCCGGCCACCAGGGCGAGGTCGGGACGCAGGGTCATGCCCGTACCTCCTTCAACGCCCGGTCGAAGTAGGCGCGCAACGTGGCATGGTACGGCTCGATGGGGAGCAGGAAGGAGTCGTGGCCCCAGGCGGAGGGGATCTCACGGAAGGTCACCGGCTGCCCTGCCCGTTCCAGCTTGCGGACGATCCGCCGCGAGTGTTCGGTGCCGAAGCGCCAGTCGGTGGCGAAGGAGAGCACCAGCCACTTCACCGGGTCCGCGGTCACGGCGGCGAGCGCCTCCGGCGCAGCGAACGGGTCGAAGTAGTCCATCACGCGGGTGAGGTACAGGTAGCTGAGCGCGTCGAACCGTTCCAGGAACACCTGCCCCTGGTGATCGAGGTAGCTCTCCACGGCGAAGTCGATGCCGAAGCCCGGGTGCTGCCGGTCCGGGTGGGGCTGGCGTCCGAACTTCTCGGTCAGGGCGTCCTCGGACAGGTAGGTGATGTGCGCCATCATCCGCGCGATCGCCAGGCCGGTGTCCGGGTTCACGCCGCCCGCCGCGTACGCGCCGTCCGCGAAGTTCGGGTCGGTCATGATGGCCCGGCGTGCGACGGCCGAGAAGCCGATGTTCTGCGCGGTCAGCCGGCTCGACGCGGCCACCACGATGGCGTTGGCGACCTCCGCGGGGTGGTCGAGCGCCCACTGCAGAACCTGCATGCCGCCCAGCGACCCGCCGAGTGCGGCGACCAGGCGGCTGATCCCCAGGTGCCTGACCAGGGCCCGGTGCACCTCGACCAGGTCGCGCATCATCAGGAGCGGGAAGTCCAGGCCGTAGGCCTTGCCCGTGGCCGGGTCGGTCGAGGACGGCCCGGTGCTGCCCTGGCAGCCGCCGATCAGGTTGGCCGAGATGACGAAGAACCGGTTGGTGTCCAGCGGCCGTCCGGGGCCGATCAGGTTGTCCCACCAGCCGGGACGCTTCGCTCCCTCGTGGAAGCCGGCGGCGTGTGCGTCCCCGGTCAGCGCATGGCAGATGAACACGGCGTTGTCCGCTGCTGGCGAGAGCGACCCGTACGTCTCGTAGGCGACGTCGATCGGCCCGAGCGAGCCGCCGAGCTCGAGCATGAGCGGGGACTCCGTGGTGAACAGCCGGACGGTCTTCGTACTGACCAGCCCCACCGAACCCGGCTGCGCCCCATCCACCATCGAGACCCTCTCCCCCTGCTGTCCGGGGCCTCAGCATAGTCAGCCGCCCTCGTCCGGCCCTCCCGGGTCGGGGCTCGCGTCATCCCGGGCTCGTCCCGGGGGCCCCGGACCGGGGCGAACGGGTCGCGTGAGAGACTGGTGTGGTTTGCGCGGAAAGGATGACGATGAGCGAACTGAAGGACACGATCCAGGCCGACATGGTCGCGGCGATGAAGGCCCACGACGAGCTCACCAAGTCCACCCTGCGGATGGCGGTTGCGGCGATCAAGAACGAGCAGGTGGCCGGCAGCGAGGCCCGCGAGCTCAGCGACGACGAGGTGATCGCGGTGCTGAATCGCGAGGTGGCCAAGCGACGCGACTCGGCCGAGGCCTACACCGCGGGCAAGCGTCCCGAGCTGGCCGCCAAGGAGCTGGCCGAGGTCGAGGTGCTGCAGCGCTACCTTCCTGCGGCGCTCACTGACGTGGAGCTCGACGCCATCGTCGCGGAGGAGGTCGCCGCAGCGGCCGCGCAACTGGGTGCGGCCCCGTCCATGAAGCAGATGGGCCTGGTGATCAAGGCCGTCAACGCCCGCGCGGCCGGACGCGCGCAGGGCGCGGCCGTCGCCGCGAAGGTGAAGGCCGCCCTGGCCTGACCCGGACCGAATCGGGGACGGTTCCGAACTCGGTCCATCCTCGGGAAGTGGACCGAGTTCGGAACCGTCCCCGATTCGGTCCACGGGTCGCAGGCGGACGGTTCACCACCAGCCTTGGCGCTTCGCCCAGCGCAGGAGCACCAGCGACAGCGCGATCATCACCGCCAGCAGGATCGCGAGCGAGGGCCAGTCGGTCCGGTCGTTCACGATCACGTTCATGCCCAGCACCGAGCTGATCGCCGTCACCGGCAACGTGATCGCGGCGATCACCGCCAGTCGCTCCGCGGCGATGGTCATCTTCGTGTCGGTGCGGGCCCGGTAGTACTCGGTGACGCCGGCCAGGTACTCCAGCTGGCTGCCGGCGATCCGGCTGAGCCGGTCGTAGGCGTCCTTGCTGTCGCGCAGTGACTCCCGCACCCCGGCATCCTCGCCCAGCAGGCGGATGGCGCGTCCGTAGATCTCGGCCGCCTGACCGGCCATCGTGCGCAGCGTCAGCAGGGTGTGCCGGGTGCGGAACAGGTCCTCCAGCAATGCCTCGGGATGGGCGTCGCTCCGCTGCGCCAGCACCCGCTGCTCGAGACCGCCGACGTCCCTGGCCAGCGCGTTCACCTGCCGCTCCTGCGCGATCGTCAGCGACGAGACGATCCGGTGGGACGCATCCCACGGCCCCGACGGCACGCGCCTGCCGGAGAGCATCCGCTCGGCGAGCTCCGCGGTCTCCTCCAGCATCACCTCCAGAGGGACGGCCGGATTCCGCGGACCGTGCGTCGTGACCAGGTAGTTCGGCCCGATCAGCTGGTCCAGTTCGAGGTAGTGGACGTGTCCGTTCTCGCCCGGCAACGGGCGCTGAAGGATCAGCAGGAGCGTCTGCCCGTACACGTGCAGGCGCGGCACGTGATTGCGCTCGAGCACGTCCGTCACCGCCGCGGGGTGGGCGCCGAACGCGTCGCGCAGCAGCGTCCCGGTCGCCTCGTCCGGTTCGGGGACATCGAGCCACAGCCATCCGGACGGGTCGGCCAGCAGCGCGGGGATGTCAGCATCCCCGCGGCGAGTCACCGCGCCGGTCCCGCGCTCGACCCACAGCACGCTCTGGACAGCCATGCCCCGACGTTAGGCGGGACGGTACCTCCAGAAGGCGGGCACAATTGCTGCCACCAGTGCGGTCAGGGCGATCACGAGCAGTCCACCGCCACCGGTCGTCCACGCGGTGCCGAGCAGCCCGGCGGCGTAGCCGTGCAGGGTGTCCGCAATCCGCGGCCCACCGGAGACGACCACGATGAACACACCCTGCAGGCGTCCCCGCACCGCGTCGTCGGCGGCCGAGAGCAGCATCGACTGCCGGAACGCCGCGGACGCCATGTCGGCGCCGCCTCCGACCATCAGGAACGCGCACGACGCCACCAGCATCGGCAGCGGCCAGCGCGGAGCAAGGCCGACCGCCAGCCCGAGCAGCGCGATCGCTGCACCCCACAGCACGATGCTCCAGATCACCGCCCGGCCCTGCCGCCGGACCCGTGACACCCAGCCCGAGAAGACCCCGCCGATCACGGCGCCGACCGGCATCGCGGCCATCAGCAGCGCGAACTCCGCGCCGCCCTCCAGCGGCCCTCCGAAGGACTGGTGGGCGATCTCGGGGAAGAGCGCCCGGGGCATGCCGAAGATCATCGCGATCAGGTCCAGCAGGAACGACGTCAGCAGTACCGCGTGCAGGCGCAGGTAGGCGAGCCCGTCGGTCACCGAGCGCAGGCCCGGCGCACCGACCCGGTTCTCCACGGCCAGGGCGGGCAGTCGCCACACCGCGGCCAGGGTGGCGAACAGGGTGAGCGTGTCCACCAGGTAGAGCCAGGAGTAGCCGAGGACGGGGATCAGGATCCCGCCGATCATGGGCCCCACGATCGCGCCCGCCATCATCACCGTCATGTTGAGGGCGTTCGCCGCCGGCAACTGCGCAGCCGGCAACAGCCTCGGCAGTACCGCGCTGCGGGTGGGCTGGTTCACGGCGAAGAACGCCTGCTGCAGGGCGAACAGGCCGAGCATGAGCCAGACGTTGTTGACGTTCAGCGCCGCCTGGACCCAGAACAGCCCGCTGGTCGCGATCAGGCCGAACGTCGTGACCTGGAGGAGCACCCGACGGTCGAAGTGGTCGGCGAGCGCGCCGCCCCACAGTCCGAAGACGACCAGCGGCACCAGTCCGAAGACACCGGTGAGGCCGACGTAGCCCGAGTCGCCGGTGATCGCGTAGATCTGGGCCGGCACCGCCACCACGGTCAGCTGTGCCCCGATCACGGTGATGATGTTCGCCTGCCACAGGCGCCGGAAGTGGGGGTTGGCCAGGGGCGCCGTGTCGGCGAACATTCCCCTGATGGCGACCATGCGCGGATCCGTCCGCTCAGCCGGCGAGGGGGAAGCGGCGCAGGGTCTCGTAGCCCGCGCCGCCGGCCAGCAGCCGGGAGCGGACCAGGACGAACTCCTCCACGCCCCAGGCCTGCTCCGGGATCGCGTCGAGGATGGTGAGCCAGCGGCGGGCGGAGAACGGCCTGGTCCGCGCGAGGGTCAGGTGCGGATGGAACCGTCCGCCGTCCACCTCCACGCCGCAGGAGACAGCCGCGTTGCGGCAGCGGCGGGCCAGGCGGGCCAGGTCCGCTGAGCCTTCCGGGACGCCGAGCCACAAGGCCTTGGCGCGATCGGCGTCCGGGAAGGCTCCGGCGCCGGCGAGCTGGACAGCGAACGGGCCCGTGCGCCCGGCCACCCCCTCCAGCACCTCCTCGAGCGGTTCGATCCGCGCTGACTCCACGGCGGGCAGGAACGCACAGGTCAGGTGCCAGCCCTCCGGCTCCGTCCACCGGAACCCGGTCGCGGCGTCGCGGCGCGGCTCAAGGAAGTCGTCGATGACGTCGACCACCGACCTGGGCGGCACGACCGCCACGAACAACCGGCCGCTCACGACATCAGCGCCAGGAGTTCCTCGGGCCTGCGCCGCAACTGCAGGGCGCCGAAGACCATCACGATGCCGATCACGAGCACGAAGATGCCGACGGTCACGGTCAGGAACGCAGCCCCGACCTCGGGATTGACCAGGAAGTACAGTCCGAGCAGGGCGGTCACGCCGCCGGAGGTCAGGACCCACAGCCAGCTGCGCTGTCCCTGGCCGCGCAGCTGCCAGGCCATGGCCACCTGGAAGAGGCCGATGACGAGCGCCCACATGGCGAGGAAGACGACGATCACAGCGGCGACGAGGTTCGGCCGCAGCAGCGCGATGAAGCCGATCACAACACCGGCGGAGCCCTGGAACACCGTCCAGCCCCAACTGGTGCCGCGGAACACGATGCCAGTACCGAGCGCGACCACCCCGTCGATCACGCTGAAGACGCCGAACAGCATGAAGAAGCCCTGAACAGTGAGCCCCGGCGAGAAGACCGCCGCCAGGCCGAGCGCGATGCTGATCACGCCGCGAAGCAGGGTCAGCCACCACAGGCGCTTCGCGATCGACTCCGGATTCGAAGCTGGCATTTCCGTCCTCTCCCCCCGTGCTCCATCGCTCCGGATCCTAGACGACGAGCGGATCAGGCGTCTGCGCTATCAATCGGGTCGCTGGAAGCACGCTCCCGGCGCGCCAGCCAGGTGAACGGCAACGCGAGCGCGTACACGCCGGAAGCGACCAGGTAGGACGCGGCGTAGCCGGACACATCGGCCACCCTGCCCAGCACGGGCTGCACCACGACGCCACCCGAAGAGCCCATCAGGGAGTCAAACGACAGCACCGTGGCCCTCTGCGCGGACGGGATCAGGCCGTTCAGGAACGACTGCCGCAGCGGCGACGTGGCAGCGCCGACCAGCGACCAGACGCCGATCAGCACCAGCGCGATCCACAGGGAGTTCGCCGCGGCGAGCCCGGCGAGCAGGAGGACACCGACCAGCCCGCCCAGCACGAGCGCGTCGGTACGGCGCCGGAACAGGCGACGCACCCGACCGACCAGAAGGCCGCCGCAGATCTGTGCTCCGGCCGAGAGTGCTGCCGCGGCCCCAGCGATCGCGTAGGCGCGCGGATCGCCCGCGAGCTGAAGCAGGTAGGGCTGGAGCGCATAGAAGACATAGATGCCGACGCCGGCGGTGAACGGAGCGGCCAGCATCAGCCATCGGACGGGCGGGTTCCGCAGTCCCCCGTCGATCGATCCGGCCAGCACGACCCGGAGTGCCTGTGTGGGCGATCGGCCACGGTCCGGGGTGAAGCCCAGGTCATGCATCGTGGCTGCGGCCACCACGGCGGTGACGGCGAGGAGCCCCGACCGGACGAGGTAGGGCACACCGAGGTTGCTCACCTGCGCGATCAGGCCTCCGGCCAGCGATCCCGTGAGCAGGGCGGCGCCCGAGGCCACCTGGGCCCGTCCGAACACCCGCTCCAGGTCGCCCGTGTGGCCCGTGGCCGCGAGCGCATCGACCAGCCAGGCCTCGGTGGCGCCGGAGAAGAAGGTGAAACCGAGCCCGACCAGCAGCGAGGCGAGGAGCCAGCCGGCGAAGGGCGCCCGCACCATCCACATCCACCAGTACAGCAGTGTCGACGCCAGCAGCACGACCGTCCCCAGCAGGAAGGAGAACCGGCGTCCGCTCGTGTCGGCGACCACCCCGGTGGGGATCTCGAAGAGCACCATTCCCAGCGTGAACGCGGCGTTCGCGGCGAAGGCCTGGGTGTTGTCCAGCCCGGCGTCGAGCAGGAACAGCGTGTTCACCCCCCAGATCGACGACGCCGCCAGCGTGGTGAGCACCGTCAGCACGAGGTAGGTCCGCTGCACGGGCCCCGAGGAGTCGCTCATCGGCTCAGGTTAGGCTCCCGCAGCCATCGGGTCGCGGACGGACGGACAACGTTCGTGCAGCACGCCTCCCCGGCCGTGCACGATTGCTCACGATTCAACGCGCGGCGCGCCTGTATGACAATGTATGAAAATCCATCTCAGGGGAGATTCCGCATGCCCAACCGCAGCTGGCCGGCGCACGCCGCGCTGTCCGTGCTGTGGGGTTTGGCCATCACCCTGGTCTGTGGGGTCGTGCTGGGCTTCGGCTGGGCCGCGGCGGCCACCCTGACCAGCCTCAGCGCCGCCGTGGCGATCACGGCGTCAGTGCGGCTCGACGGTCGGCGGTTGGCCCGTCCCACCCACATCCGGCAGATGGTCATCCTCGCCGGGGCTGTGGCCGTCCAGAACGTCGGCTTGTGCTTCGCCCTCGCCCACGTGGGGATCGCGCTGAGCGCCATCGTGCTGGGGTCCATGCCGCTCTTCGCCACCCTCTTCGGCCAGATCTGGGGTGTGGACCGGATCACGGCCGCCGCGGCCGGAGGGCTCGCGACCGGCTTCACCGGGCTGCTGCTCGTCGTGGTCTTCCCGGCCCAGGGCGACAGCTGGGCATTCCTCACCGGCATCTTCGCTGCCCTGCTCAGCGCCGTGGCGGGCGGGTTCGCGATCCGCTACGGCACGCTGCGGCTCGCGGGCGAACCGGACGTCGCGGTCGGCTCCCACGTGATCGCAGCCTTGGCGACGCTACCGCTGGTCTTCGTCTTCGGCGGTCCCCGGGGCGGGTCGGTCTGGGCCTACCTCGCGCTCGCTGCGCTCGTGGTCGTGATCGGGCTGGCGTCGCCGGTGCTCGACCTGCACATGCCGAGAAGCGGCCAGGGCGCCCGCGCGGGCATGGTGAAGACCCTGGGCTTGGTCGTTGCGGCGATCGTCGGCGTCCTCTTCCTCGGTGAGCAGGTCGATTTCGGACAGGTCGTAGGGATGCTGCTGCTGGTGTTGGGCGCAGCGCTCGTGCTGGAGCTCCTGCCGTCGCGCTGGTCGCTGCGCTGACCCGTCCCGGGGCGCGGCATCGCTCCCGGCACGGCACCCAGGCCTTACGCTGCTCGCATGGCCGAACCACAACAGCCCGCCACGAGTGAGTCCGGGGCCGCGAGGCCCGACCCGGTGCCGGACGAGACCGGATCGCCCGCCACGTCCGCGCCGCCCTCGGCACCCTTCTCCGGCTGGAAGTCCCTGCGCACGCGCAGCCTCGCCGTCGACTTGGGGCATCCGTTCGCGTGGGGCTTCACCGCCACGGTGGGCGCTCTGATGGCGATCTCGCTCGGCGGCGCGATCGTCTCGTTGTCCACCGTGATGGTCTCGATCGGCGTGGCGCTGTTCATCGCGCTCGCGCTCGACCCGATGGTGCGCTGGCTGGAGACCCACCGGATGTCCCG
>Ga0334884_1000051_pt1 | contig 195855 bp, 149 predicted proteins | sample GraSluR1_MG_7_FD_207215 | JGI IMG/M metagenome (GOLD analysis project Ga0334884, IMG submission 207215) | Sludge microbial communities from methane-producing bioreactor in Wageningen University, Netherlands - Granular Sludge_12_05 R1 | ecosystem: Engineered > Bioreactor > Anaerobic >... | reverse complement strand
ATCTGTTTCATGGTTGTTGCTACAAATTCAACCATGAGCTCCTCCTATGTGCTTTTTTTCGAGTACTTGGGAGGAGTCATTTTTCTATCGGAGATACTGAAATAGACTCCAATTGAATCGTGCAAACACCATACTAACAAGAAATTAATAACATAAAATTGATAACAAAAATAACAAAAACAACAAAATCTACCCGAAAATTCTAACCTATTTTATCAGAAGGTAAATATTTTATCCGAAATGTATATTTTATTCGAATTGATTATTGGATTTTTCCTTATTAGTTAACGTATTTTTTTTGCAAACGATATAAATCCAGTATGCAATATTCCTCTCATTACAGGTCTTAAAACCCTTTGGCCTTCCACTTCCCATTCCCTTTCTATTATTTCAATAGTTTTTTGATATTCTATAGTTTTTGATTGATTAATCTGATCAACAAATCTTTCGTTTTGAGTTATTGAAGGAGAATAGGATGCAACAAAACCACCAACTTTTAAGATTTTATCTGCTGTTTTTATCGCTTCCCAAGGAGTTGTTACATCAAGTGTTAAAAGATCAACATCTTTTTCATTAATATTTTCATGTTCAAAAATATTGCCAAGTCGAAATTGTATATTCTCAATCCCCAGATAATTAGCATTTGCAATAGCAATATCTTGGTGGTCTTTTCTAATATCAAAAGAAACTACTTTTTTTACATATCTTGAAAGAATGCAACAAAGAGCTCCCGTTCCACTACCTGCATCCACGCAAAATGATTGTGGGCCAACTAAGGTATTTGCAATTATTGCACCAATGTCTTTAAGTGTAATAATCTGTGCTTTTCTTTTGATTTTTTTAAAAAGGTCATAAAAATTAGGGGTTTCAACTAAGAACTTCTCGCCTTTATTTGTCTTAATAATATCCCCAGATTTAGCTTTTAGTAAATCTTCTCTTCTGATCATTCCAAGATGTGTAGAGAAATCTTTTGTAAAATCCTTTAACAAAAATGATTTCCCTTTTTCCGATTTTAGTAATTTATATTCCATAAATATCACTCTAAATTGTTTTTTACTTGAATTTAAACCATTAAGCTAAACATATTATCTTTATTATCTTTAAAACCTAATTAAATCATGCAGTTACATTGTTTCTTAATAAATATTTACTACGTCTAATAAATATGTAACAAGTATGTAATGTGTATGTAATAAGTATCTACCGAGTGTTTGTTGCATATTTACTAAATATATTTATCATATATTTACTATGTATTTACTAAGTTTACCAAACGTTTACAAAGCATATAATACACATTGAGTATTACACATTGAGTATAAGTTTATGGAGTATAATTTCATTGAATATAAGTTTAATTAATACAAGTTCAGGTAATACAAGTTCAGCTGATATAATTTGAATATAATTCTTATAAACATATAACAAACACACACATACAATATACATATAACAAAAGCCATACATATAACAAAGGCATAATAAACGTATAATAATTATTTTTAAGCCGTAATAAATATCTCAACACATTTAAATGATATTTTTTTATCACTAAAATATTTAATACATAAAAGGAAGGATTATTTCAATTAGTTCAAACCTACTTTTTTATCAATAAAATGTTAAGACATTTAAAACTATTAATAAGTATTCTTAATTTTGTATTCTTAATTTTCAAAGTCTATTCTTTAAGGTTGTAGTTATATTGAGTTAGTTATAAAGGTTTTCAAAAAAAGACTGAAAAACCTCAGCATAAATGCTCCAGGTATCTCGCGAGTAGTCAAGGTTAATCCTTGCATAATCCGTCTATTCAAACTTTCGGCTTAAAAAATCAAAAGTTAAAGAGTCAAAAAGAAAAATATAAGGCAAAATCTTCAAAAGAAAACCTTAAAATGATGAGGAGGCGTTGGGACTTGAACCCAAGAATAATCGGTCTGCAGCCGATCGCCTTAGCCACTTGGCTACGCCTCCACTAAATAGGACTTTTACTTTAGTTTAAAAAGATTTTTATTTTTTGATTGATAAAAAACAATACAAGTGATAAAAGACAATACAAAAGTCTAATTTATAAATGAAAAACCTTCTTATAAATTAAAAACCTCGGCACAACCGCTCCAATGATTTCGCGAATAGTCAAGGTTAATCCTTGCATTAACCCCTCTATTCAAACTTTTTGCCTCAAGAATAAACCTCAAAACCAAAGTATGCGAATGAAAGAGGATTTCATGAAATGAAAACCTTCAAGCATAAATACTAGAAGGTATATCGCTAGATAATTCAAGGATAATTGTTATATGAGTCCATCTATTTTTATTTTGCACCAAAAGATTAAAATATGCGAATGAACTGGATTTCATGAAATGAAAAACCTCGGCATAAATGCCGAAGTATTTCGCGAATAGTCAAAGTTAATCCTTGCATTAACCCCTCTATTCAAACTTTTTGCCTCAAGAATAAACCTCAAGACCAAAGAATGCGAATGAACTGGATTTCATCAAATCAACAACCTCACCATTTAAGGCAAGGTCTGTTGGTAATATAAAAGCATGCACTACATTAAAGCGAGGTTGTTGATTACAAAAAAGCGTACTGAGTTTTCGTGTTGAAAAACAAGGTATTCTTTTCTATTAATCAAAACTATATAATATGAAAATATTTTATTATAATAAGAAAATATAAGATAATAATGAAGTGTAAAATCTAGCTTAAACCTAAAGGTCAATTAAAATTTAAAGAATTTAACTTAGATTTGAATAACCATTAATTTTAAATAAGTTTAAAAAAACATATTACAAAGTGATATTGTGGAAAGAATAAAACTGAAAAAAAATAAACAAGATATCATCAATACCTCTGAAAAAAATTATCTAAAAGATGAAAATCCATTAAAAAATAAAGTTTGTGTGGATAAGGTTTTGTTTGAAAATGAAAATTCACTAAAGACTAATCATTTGAGCACCGATTCTAACAGTTCAGATTTCAAGTTCAATAAAATGCCAAGCGATAAAGAACTTAAAAAAATATTTAAGAAGTGGACCGATAGTGACCCTGATAAATATTATCCTACAAAGATTATGAAGGAGCTTGGCTTTGAAAGGCACAAATGCAAGAAATGTTCAAGATTTTTTTGGGCTACAAAAGAACGAGATAAGGACGTGTGTGGAGACACTTCTTGTGAGGGCGGTTATCTTTTCATAGGCAAAAAAAGAAATGTTCAGATGAGTTTTACAAGGGTTTGGGATGAATTTTCAGACCTTTTTTCAAAATATGGATATAAACCTATCAAAAGATACCCTGTAGTTGCAAGGTGGAATCCTACAGTTGAATTCACAATCGCATCAATTACTGATTTTCAACCTTATGTAGTTTCAGGAGAGATGCCTCCCCCCGCTCCAAAGCTTGTTGTGCCACAAATATGTTTAAGGTTTGGGGACATTGACAATGTAGGGGTTACTGGCAGGCATTATACTGGGTTTACAATGATAGGACAGCATGCGTTCTTACCAAAAGAAGAGTTTAAACAAAGCCAGTATTTTAAGGATTATCTTGATTGGTTCATTATCAAAATGGGCTTGTCCCCAAACGAGATTGTAATCCATGAAGATTCCTGGGCGGGGGGAGGTAATGTTGGAGCCTGTCTTGAGTTCTTTTCTGGCGGGCTTGAGATTGGAAATCAGGTATATACTTCTTATGAGATAGGTTCAAATGGCCTTAAGGATTTAAAGATTAAAGTTCTTGACATGGGAATGGGTCAAGAGAGATGTTCTTGGTTTTTGAGCGGGCTTCCATCAAGTTATGATATTATTATGCCAAAGGCTTTGGAGTATCTCAAGGCAAAAACAGGTTTTTCACCTGATGAAAAAAGCAGTAAGATAATTGAGAAATTCACTCCATATTCAGGGCTTTTAACAACTGATGAAATTGATGATCTAAATAAGGTATGGCTTGAGATTTCTAAAAAAATTAAGTGTGATGTTAATGTTCTTAAAGATACAGTTTCTAAATGGATTGCTATTAATGCTATTGCTGAGCATTCAAGAACCCTTCTTTATGCGTTAAGTGATAGTGCACTTCCTTCAAATGTTGGAGGGGGATATAATCTTAGGACAATTTATCGAAGAGCAAGGGATTTTATTGAAGAGTATAAATGGAAGAATGTCAGGTTTGATGAGCTTTCAGAGATACATGCAAAATCACTTGAAGATGAATATCCTGAACTTTTGGAGTCGCTTCCAACTGTAAAAAAGATATTGAGTGTTGAAGAGAGGAAGTATGTTGATAGTAAAAGGAAGAAGGAAAGTTTAATTCCAGTGCTTTCTGAAAATATTACAAAGCATATTGAGAAACATGCTAATGATTCACAGAAAATGGTTTCTCTTTTGGATTTATACATTGAGTATTATGATAGCTTTGGGGTCAGGCCTGAAGAGATTATTGAATGTATAAAAAAGAGAGGAACACTAAACGATTTAAATAAGAATATTTCTATAATCTCTCAAGATTTGATTCCTCAGAACTTTTTTGCTCTTGTTTCTCAAAGACACGAAAAACAAAACAAGACGAAAGATAAAAACTCTTATGATAACGGTGAGGATGATAAAGAAAACAATGTGAATTCTACTAAAAGAAATGTTGAGTTGAACCTACCAAAACTGATGGACACTGAAAAGCTATATTTAAGTGATTATAGCAATGTGAATTTCAACGCCAAGGTTTTATATCAAAAGGGAGAATTCTTGGTTTTGGATAGGACTGCATTTTATCCTACTTCTGGAGGACAGGCACAGGATGTGGGAATTCTTATCGATAAAAATGGGATTAAATATGATGTAATAGATGTCTTTAAGCAAGAGAATGTAATTGTTCACAAAATAAAAGCCAAAGAAGAGGCTTTGTTAAAAAGCTTTAGAATTGAAGATATGAAAGACCAAAAAGCCAAAGAAGGGGTGTTGTTAAAAAGCTTTAGAATTGAAGATATGAAAGACCAAAAAGCCAAAGAAGAGGTGTTGTTAAAAAGCTCTATAACTGAAGAAATAAAAGGCCAGATTGATTTTGAAAGACGTCTTTTATTAACTCAACATCACACTGCAGCACACATAGTAAATGGATCTGCAAGAAGAGTCTTAGGAGATCATATCTGGCAAGCAGGCGCTTCTAAGTCGATTAATAAAGGAAGGCTTGATATTACTCATTTTGATCCTTTGAGTGATAAAGAGATTCTTGAGATAGAACGTGTTGCTAACCAGATTGTTAGTGAGAAAAGAGAGATTAGAAAATACGTTATTCCAAGAGCTGAAGCAGAAAGTAAATTTGGATTTAGGATTTATCAAGGCGGAGCTGTTCCTGGAACACATTTAAGGATTGTAGAGATTGAAGGTTTTGACGTTGAAGCGTGTGGAGGAACCCACTTAAACAATACCTCTGAAGAAGAGGTTATTAAGATTATTGGATCAACAAAGATTCAAGATGGGATTGTGAGAATAGAATATTGTGCAGGCAAGGTTGCTAAAGAACTTATTGAAAAGAAAGGAAATATTATTAATGAAGCAATTGATGTTTTGGATTGCAAAAGAGAGCAAATTGTTTCACGGGTTGAAGAGCTCTTTTCAAAGTGGAAGAAGGCAAAAAAAGCTCTTAAATCCACTAAAGATGTTGATAAGTCTATTTTTGTTTTAGATAGCAAAAAGGAACTTAATGAGGGTGATGAGATAATTATATCAAAATTATCAGAAATCCTCTCTACCCAAAATGAGCACATTGTGAAAACTATTAAAAGATTCTTTGAAGAGTTAAAAGAAATAGAAGGCAAGTTCAAATGAAAAACCTCGGCGTAAATGTCGAGGTATCTCGTGAATAGTCGAGGTTAATCCTTGCATGAATCCGTCTATTCTTACTTGGGCTTGAAAAATCAACAACCTCACCCTAAAGGGTCGGGTATGTTGGTAATATAAAAGCATGCGCTGTATTCAGCTAGGTTGTTGATTACTGAAAAGTGTACCGAATCCTCTTGTTGAAACACGAGGTATGCTTTTCTATTGACAAAAGTATGCAAAATCATGGATTCATGAAATAAAAGACAAAGGATTTTTTGGGTGTAACTTAGAATGTTTTCCTTTTTATTTATCAAAAGTGTGTTATAAAAGTTCTTTTAGGTATTACTAAATTAAATTAATATTATTTCTATTCTCTCTTTTCCTTGTCCGATATTTTTTCTTTTTAGCATAATCTCCCCTATTTCACCTGTTGATTTTACATGAGTGCCAGCACAAAACATCTTCCAATCAGGAAAATCTGCAAGTTGCCAAACTCTTTTTGAATTGTCAATTTCATCATAATATGTTTTTATTGGAAGATTTGATTGAATTAGCTTTTTGGTAGAGTTCAAAATATCTTCAAGGTAAGGGCTCATGTTTTCAGGATACAAGAAGTCAAGTCTTGCCTTATCTGATGTTATGTTTGAGCCTATCACATCTTTAATATTAAATTTTACTTCTAAAAGCCTAAATACTATGTGTGCTGTGCTATGAAGCCTCATAATTCTAAAGCGTTTTTCCCAATCAATCTCTACATTGACTGTATCTCCTAGCTTGAAAGTGCTTAGTATTTGATTGTTTGGGTCTAGTAAATAAGAGATATCATCAATTTCTTTTTTAGCTTCTATTACTTTAGCACCTTGAATTTGTCCAGCATCAGATTCCTGCCCCCCTGAGAATGCGTAGAATATGGTTTGATCAAGATAGATTCTACCATCTTGAATTTTTGTGATTTTTGAGGTGCACTCTTTAATGTATGGGTCTTCCCAAAATAGTTTTTTTGTTGGCATTTTTTCTCCCTTTAATATTCTAGTTTCTCCTAATTAGTTTTCCTAATTCATATTAATATTAAAATTTAAGTTTAAGTCATGCTTAATTCATGCTTAATTCGTGTTTACTATGCTTAATTTGTACCTATATAAAAGTTTATGGAAAAATCTTATTGAAATGAAAAACCTTAAAAAAACTTCAAAAAATCTAGAAAATATACATACAATATTCATCACAGAGCCACAATAGTCTTATTAAGATCATTCGAAAAATATTTAGATTGTATTTTTTTGAAATATGATATTAAAAAAATAAGTTGTCTTTAGAAAATCTCTCTTAAAAAGTATTATTTTTTAGAAAAAAACAATTAGCTTAAATATTTAAAAAGAAATTCTTAGATGACCTCACAATTAACTAAGAAAGCATTGGGAGAATGTATGAGAAGATAAAATAGATTAAGTGACAATCAAAATGAGAATAGGCACAACAACAAACTCTCAAATCGTTGTATTAGAGCTTGATATGTCAAATGAAAAGCTTGCATTAGAGGAATTAAGACTCCTTATAGGTAAGCCAATTATAGTAGATAATAAACATGCTTTAATTGAAATAAAAAGGATAAAAGAAGGCTTGAAAAAAGAATTTGATTCGTCTCCTTTAATTCTTAATAATCTTAAAAGGCTAGCGTTTTCAAGAGCTGGCTATTTATACCTTTTTTCTGCAAAAGACACTAAAGATTTGAGTTTGGAGATTGCCAACTTTGATTGGAAAAAGGTTTTTGAGAAAGACTTTTCATTTAGAAAAAAAGAAGGTTTTTGCAAAGGGTTAAAGGGAGTATCAGAAAGAGAGATTGGTGGGTCAATCTGGGATTGCATGCAAAGTTTGGGCATAAAACCAAAGGTTAATTTGTTAAAAGCTAAAACTGCTATTGAAGCTATTAAGTTTAATAAAACGATTATTTTTTTAAAAAAAATATGGGAGAGAGAAAACCTTGAATTAAGAAGACCAATTAAAAGGTCAGGCTTTCACCCAACAGGGGTCCATCCTAAGATTGCAAGGGCTTGTATAAATATTTCTGGAAAAACTACTGGGAAATTGATTGACCCATTTTGTGGAAGTGGTGGGATAATAATTGAATCTGCCTTGCTTGGGTTTGAAACATATGGAACTGATTGCGATGAGATTATGATTGAGAAAAGTAAAAAAAATCTATTTGATTTAGGTATTAAAGCAAAGGTTAAATTAGGAGATGCTTTCAAGGTTAGAGGAAAATATGATTTAGTAGTTACTGACCCCCCCTATGGAAAGAATTGCACCTTGAAGAGTAATTATGCAAAAAGTATTGATAAGAAGAATTCTAGTATGTTGGGAATAAACTTATTCTATATTAAATTTCTAGAAAAGATTAAAGAGAATACTTCAAACATTGTAATGATTTTTCCAAGTTTTGCTGATTGGAAAAGAATTATCAAAGAATCTGGATGGAATTGTGATTTTTCTACTAAGATTTATGTACATAAAAGCCTTAGTAGAATTATTCTCAGGATAAAAAAAGCAATGCCATGACTAGATTTTAAAGAAATATGATTTTTATTATAACCATATAAAGCCAAATACATCAGATTTCTATTTCTTAAGATTTTCTTTAACCTCTTGTTCAAAAAGCAATAGCATGTCTTTTAAATGCGGATTTATTTTTGAGAATTTATCTATTGCGTTTTGGAATGCTTGTTTTAATTCTTGGCTAAATTCCAAATTTTTTTCATTGAGTTTTTCATTTAGTATTTGTTCTTTTTGAACTTGATGATATTGTTTAGTTTCCTGAACTGATTCGCTTATTTGAGCAGTTTTATCTTCATCTTGATAGGTTTTCTTGTTGTTGTCTTGAATTGGATTCTCTTCATTTTGAAAAAGCTTTATTTTTTCAGGCTCTTTTTCTTCATTATATACTATTGTGTCGCCATATTTTTTAGGTTCAACATTTTCTTTTTCACTTTCTTCATTCTTTCCTATAATTTGAAAAACATCTTGATCTTCCATTTCCTTCACCTCATAGTTTAATATCCATATTCCATAATCGTTTATTGTCCATTCAAAGGAGAAATTATTGTTTATTGATTCTTGTAATCTTTTACAGGTATTATATACTCTTGATATTTCAATTGTTGATAATGACTCTTCGTTTCTTTCAGAAAGAGGGATTGATATTCTTTTTATATTTCCATCAGTTTTATCAAATAGATAAGCAACATTTTTTGAGGAAATTTTCCGGCCTATTATTTTGAAAATACTTTGGTCAATCTCAAATATGTCAGGATAAACTTCTCCGTTTTTTATTGAATCACTTGCACCAAAATTAGAATAAATTTTTATGGATTCGCCCTTTTTAAAAGAACAAAATCCTGCTTTTTTTGGGATAATTGTTTGTTGTATAATTATTGATATGTTGGGTATTTTTTGTTTTGCTTTAATATATTCAAGAGAGTCTTTAGAAAACATCGAGGCGTATAAAAGCATTATTGCACGTTCTATGTTTTTTATGCTACGCATACAATTTATATTGGGAAAAGATATACTAAAGCTAGAATCATTTAGAGAAGGCCTTATAGATACATTGGTTTCCTTGCCAGTCCAGATTAGATCTTCTACTTTGAGATTTTTTCTTTCGTTTATTCCTAAGGCCTCATAATTCTCTTCTATTTCATTTAAAAGTGAATCCTTAAGTCTTGAATTTGAAATAAGCCAAGAGATTTGGTTTGAAAGTTTTAAAATATCAGTATTTTTTCCAAAAAAAAGCTGACTTACAATGAAATCTGCTGTTTTTGATTGTTTTAGATATTCTTCAAACGAAGATCCACTTATACAAAATCCTGAAGGAATAGGTAGCCCTTCTTTTATCAACCTTAGAAATTTTATTGCTTTAACTCCCACTTCTTCTGGCTTTAATACTGCATTTTTTGATAACCATACAATCGACAAGTTATTAACACCTCTTAATGTTACAACACGCTTAAATATTAAAAAATACATATTTTAACTAATATTTAAAGTATATCTTTACATAAATTTTTATTTTTATTTGCGGATAAGTTATGAAAAATAAAAAACGATAAAAAATGATGATTTTATAACAAAATACAACTAAATTTGTGATTTACTATCTTCAAAGGCTGTTAGTTTTAGGTTTTAAGGGTATGTACTTAAAAGTCCAAGAGTATAAAAGCAACTTTGATTAATAAAAATTGAGACTTTTTAAGGCATAGGAATTATAAGATTAACAAGTTTAAAAACCTTTTTAATTTAAACTAGAAGAATTTAATAAAAAAATAGAAAATAAATAGAAAATATTTAGTTCTTTAATCTTGTGAAGAATCATCTTCGGAGTCTTCATCGGAATCATCATCGGATTCTTCCTCTAAGTCATCTTCTGCATCCTCTTGAAGATCCTCACTTAAAAGCTTTTCATAAACATCGTTATACTCTTCTTCTGTAATTAATTTTTTGTTTACTAAAAGCTCGATTAGTGCATCGACCTTTAGATGCGCCTCATACAAAAGGTCATCTTTTGTCATATCTTCAGCATCATCTTCTTCAAAAAATTCATTATTTTCTTCTAGTGCCATTTGAATATCCCCTCCTAAATTATTGGGTATCTTAAGCCTTTTTTAAATCTTTGTTTTTTTCGTTATTTTCATTGGCTTCTTCTAATTCATCCTTTGTAAACGGTTGTTCTTCTCTTTTTGAGGGCAAAATTTTTAGTTTTTTTCTTAAAAATTGTGATGCAGGATAAAACATTAGTTCATTATCTTTAGTTATTAATTGTACTGAGGTGGGGTCTATTTTTTTAATAGTTGCAATTATGTCATCTATTTCTATAATATCTCCTTCAAAAATTAATTTTCTTCTAGAAATTGCCATGCCTGCTAAAAAATCAGGCAAAAAATTTCTTACTGATACTATTACTGAGAAACCTATTACAATTAGAATCACTATTAGCAATACATTTATGATGATTGTAGAGAGATTAAGATAGTTTAAAACATATACTACAAATACAAAATATACAAAAAATTTAACAAACATACTGATTATTTCTTCTATTTTTAAATCTACTTTGCTAACAGATTTAATGAAATTATTAAGTTCAACTTCATGAAGAATCTTTTTGACAAGTTTTGCTAACAAATTACCCAAAACAAAACCACTAAAAAGTATTACTATTGCAATTACATACTGATTTACTATATTTGCAAATGCTCCTTCAAATATAGATACAGGACTTGCATTAGTTGTTAGGTTGTCCATAAATAGGGTATAATTGCAGAGATATTATAAATTTAATGTTATTTTTGAGAGTTTTTTTAGCATAAACTGAAATGAAAAACCTCAGTACAAATACCTAGATATGTTCAGGATAGTCGAGGCTAAACATTATCTGAATAGGTCTATTCAAACTTTCGGACTCCATACCAAAGTATGCAAAATGAGCTGGATTTCACGAAATAAAGTGAATCACTCTTAAGAATAAATCCCTTAGGCATCTAATCATTTCTCGAGGTTATTCTTTTTAAAGAAATAAATTGAATTATATGAGAAAAGGAAAAAACAAAGGATTAAATACTTTTTAAATATTTAGACTTATAGATATTTTTAATGGTTGATAAATTATGAGGAAAATGAAATGGAGTCTGTAATTGATAATTATTCAAGTGAAGATGAGATTAAAAAAGATAAACAAAACATAGTGTTCTTGAAAAAATGTAAAAACTATGAAATTTGTGATATTAAAGAGATAATAAATAAGGGATTAGAAGAGATTGGAACTGATATTATGAGAAAAAAGGTTTTGATTAAACCAAACCTTTTAAGTGATATGGAGGCTAAAAGCCATGCTATCTCACAAAAAGAATTTATCATTGCATTATTTGATGTTTTAAAGAAGAAAAACTGCAAAATTTTTATTGGAGACTCACCTGCGCTTGTGAAGGCTTATGATGTATTAAAAAAACTTGAATTAATTGATGATATTAACAGATATAATGTACAGATTGTTGAATTTAAAGGGATGGATAATAAACACATTTGGAAGGGAATTAATGAATTTGATGTTATTATAAATCTTTGTAAATTAAAGACCCATTCTCTTATGACATATACGGGAGCAGTAAAAAATCTTTATGGGTTTGTTCCAGGAAAAACTAAAGCACTTTTGCATCCAATTCACCCAAACCCTGTTAGTTTTGGTAGATTGATTTATGATATATACAATACTATAAAACCTAAAATTAATATTATTGATGCTATTGTTTCTATGCAAGGAAATGGTCCTGCTAATGGAAGTCTTAGAAAAACGGGATTTATTGGGATTTCAGATGATGCTTTGGCACTTGACCTTGTGATCTTAGATTTGATTAAATTCAAAAATACACCACTTCATAAAGTTGCAAGAAATAATTCCTCTTCATTAATTGATAAAAAGGGAAATCTTGATTTTAGTAAGATTATCTTAAGAGGAGAAAAGATTCCAAGAGTTAATAATTTTAAAAAACCTATTAAGGGTTCTAGTGTTATATCTATTTTTTTTCCACAAAAAATTAGAAAATTAATATCCTTTTTCATTTCAAGAAAACCTATTCCTACTTTCAAATGTGTTGCCTGCAAAAAATGCGTTGAGATGTGTCCTGTTAAAGCAATTAAAATTGAAGAGTTAGCTTTTAATAGAACTACTAAAAAAATTGCAATGATTGATTATTCAAAATGTATTAAATGTTATTGTTGCCACGAGATTTGCCCTTATGGAGCAATCAAAATAAGCTTTTTTAAAAAGCGTTAAATAGAATTTTATAATTGTTTTAATAACAAATCTAATCGATTGAAGATATTGAATATTTGTTGATTTCATGAAATCCTCGCTTATTTTGCATACTTTGGTCAATAGAAAAGCATACCTCGTGTTTCAACAAGAGGACTCGGTACGCTTTTTTGTAATCAACAACCTCGCTTTAATACAGCGCATGCTTTCATATTACCAACATACCTCGCCCTTAAGGGTGAGGTTGTTGATTTTTCAAGCTGAAAGTTTGAAGAGACGGATTTTAATAAGAAGCGAACTAATAGGCATTTGACAAAAGGAGATTCACAAAAAGCTTAAAACATAGAAACTATCTAGCAAGATATATGTGACATTTATAATTTAATATTTTTTTATGATTAATTACTTAAAAGAGATTGACTAAGAGATATTAATTGGTTAAATAAAATAAGAGGTGTGTGTAATGGATAGTATTACAAACAATGAAAAATATCGCAAATTTTTACCTACAAAAAAAGATATTTTTCAAAAGAGAGTGATTTTAAGACTTGATTTGAATGTTCCTTTGTATGATGCTAAGATTAGTGATAAATACAGGATATTATCAGCAGTTAAGTCTATAAAATTTATACTGGGTTATAGACCACAACAGATAATTATACTAAGCCATCTTGGAGACCCAAAAGGATTTGATATGAATCTTTCTTTAAAACCAGTTTACAAAGAGTTATCAAAGATCTTGAAAAAAGAGATTAAAAAAGATATTGCTTTTAAGAATATTGAAGAACTTGAAAAAAAGCTCTCTCAAAAATGCAATGAAAAGGAATTTGAGATAATTCTTTTGGAAAATACTAGGTTTTATGAAGGAGAAACAAAAAATGATAAACATTTTTCACAAAGACTTTTAGGTTTAGGAAATGTTTTTGTAAATGATGGGTTTGGGGTTATGCACAGAAGACATTGCTCCAATTATGGTATTGCAGAATTTATGCCTTCTTTTATAGGTCCACTTTGTTTAGATGAGTTAGAGAACTTGGATTTTAGCAAATCTAAAAAGCCGTTTTTGGTTTTGCTTGGTGGAAAGAAACTTTCAACAAAAATCCCTGTAATAAAAGCGCTTTTAAAAAAGGCAGATAGTATTTTTTTAGGTGGGGCAATGGTGTTCACATTTTATAAAGCAATGGGCCTAGAAATTGGCAAATCCTTATACGAAAAAGAACTTATTAATGAGGCTAAATATCTTTTAAGAAACAAGAATATAATACTACCCAAAGATATACTTTGCTCAAAATCAATTGAAAAACCTATTAATACTGAAATCAAAAATTTTAATTTATTGGGTATTGATGATTATGGAGTAGATATCGGTACTAAATCAATTACCGAACTTAAAGCTATTATTAACATATCTAAAACAATATTTTGGAATGGACCATTTGGAATTTTTGAGATTAAAGATTTTTCTAAATCTACTAAAGGGTTATTAGGTATTTTAAAAGAATCTAAGGCAAAGATAATTGCGGGTGGAGGAGATAGTGTAATGGCGATAAATAAGTTTAAAGCGACTAATTGTTTTGATTTTATCTCTACTGGCGGAGGCGCTTCACTTGAGTTTATTGCAAAAGAAACACTTGATTATTTAGAATTGTTAAAAAAAAAGAATAAGACTTAGGGATAAATACACAAGGCATAGTTCTTTTTAACAAATTCTATTTATTGTTCGTTTTTATTTTAAAATTGATCTAAACTCATTATTCTAAAATAAGAGTTTTAAAACAAATTGGTATGAACATATAGGTCTAGATTCAACAGATCTAGCTTTAATCAGTTTGACCTGATTTGAATCTTGGTTTTAATAGAACAAGTTTTAAAAGAATTCAATTTTTTTAACTTTTGAATTTAATCCAGAAACAATATTTATTCTTTTCTTTGTTAAACTATGAAGAAATTTTATTATCTCTTTATTGGCCTTCCCATCAATTGGTTTTTCTTTTATCTCAATTATAAAAATCTGTTTCAAAGGCTCATATAACAGTTTATTTTCCTTTTTTGATGTGTTTATTTGAAAAATTAAAGAATTTTTAGTTGCAATAATTTCTTTTAATAACTCAACTGCTTTAAAATTAGATGATGAACCATTCTTAGAGGATTTTGCTTCATTAGAGGATTTGTCGTTGTTATGTGTTTGGGTATTTTTAGTGCATTGATTAGGTATAGAGAATTTTGTGTTTTTACTCATAGCAATGTTACAAAGATAAATAATGTATTAAAAATTTTTGCTTTTTAAAGTAGTTTTATTATACATTATTTTTTAAGGTTATTTTGAGATTGTATTACAACATATTTTTTTTAAAAAAGAAGTAAATGAAAAGATAAGAATTATCTTTAAAGTTTCTAAAGAAACTATTTGAGATTTTAATAACAAAAAAATATAGTAAACTATAAAAAATACAATAAAGGGTTATCAGGGTTAACATATTAAGGTTTAATAGAACAGATTACACCGATACTAAGCTAAATAAATACTAAATTGAATACTATGAAACACTGATGAAGGTGTAATCTTTTGATTATAAAAGATTATTTTTAGGAGTAATCCCTCCAAGTATGTTCACATTTTGTGCATTTGTAAAATTTGGTCTCAGGTTCATCTGATGCCCTTGTTTGCATTGTCCAAAAATAGGCATAGCTATTTCCACACTTTGGACACTCGACTTCCATCTTTGGCAAGTTTTCACCTTCTGAAGCGTTATCTATTACTACAACTTCTTTTTGTTCTTCACTTTTTTCTGTTAGAACTGTTTTTGATTCCTTACTTGCATATCCGCAGGAAGCACAATACATGAATGATTTTTTGTCAGTCTTTTTAGGAAAGAGCAAACTTCCACATTTTGGACAAAACATTTCCATATTCATAATAATCACCTTTTACATTAAAATAATTAAAATATTTAAAATAAATCTTTACCTAAAGACACCCAAAAACGAGCTAAACAAATCATAAATCAAAATTTTTATATACCCTAGATAAGGTATTTTAAATATTGCTTTTCCTAATAATTTTGATTTATCTATTTCTTTTTCAGATTCTAATTGAGCATAATTATGATCGCCTTTTGTTGAGAATGTATTGTAATCTTTGGAGATATTTATAAGTCTATGAATTAGAGGATATTCCTGATCTGCCCAAAACACAATAACATCCCCTATCTCATATTTTTCTTTTGAGATACCTCTTATGATTAAGACATCTCCTTTACTAAATCCATTTTTGAAGGGATATGTCTCAAATTCAGAAAAGCTTATCCCATTTTTTTCATACCATAAACCACAAACTTCCCAATAATTTTGCAGAGATTTTTGATAATCATTTACTTTTGAACCACACAAATATCCATTTTTATCTATTCCATGGTCCATACTCCCAGAGATTACAGCAACTATAGGATGGGTTGTTGCCATTGCAAGATTTAGTGTTGGATAAACTAAGAATTTAACTACTATGAATGCAAATAGTAAAAATGCTAAAAAACTCCATATTGATTCACCTTTCCAAATGAAGTTCCAGATAATTTTTATTCCATTCAAAATCTTTTTTACTATGTTTTTAGCCATTTTTGAAATATAACCTTGGTTTAATGAATTTGGTTTAAAGCATAAAGCAACAATCGTTAGATCAGACATTAAAACTTACCTTGGCTCAGTAAGTTTGGTTTAAAGGATATGGTAGGCAAATTATATTTTTATTAGTCTTTTCCCTTATGAGTTACATGGATTTATTTTTTGTCTTTTTGGCCTTTTGTTTTTTTTGCGATTCTTGATGATTTTTGATTAAAAATGAAAAACTTTGGCATAAATGCCAAGGGATATCTTAAGTGACCAAGGTTTTTGTTCTGTGAATACGCCTTTTCAAACTTTCGGCTTCATGACCAAAGTATGCAAAATGAGCAAGGATTTCATGAAATGAAAAACCACGGCATAAATGCCGAGGTATCTCTTGGATAGTCAAGGTTAATCCTTGTATGAATCCGTCTATTCTCACGTTGGCTTGAAAAATCAAAAACTCCGCCCTAAAGGGTGATGCCTGTTGGTAATATAAAAGCATGTGCTACATTCAGTGAGGTTGTTGATTACAAAAAAGCGTACCAAGTCCTCGTGTTGAAACATGAGGTATGCTTTTCTATTAATCAAAAGACACTGGATTTATGTTTGAGATTTAATCCTTAATAATTGTTTGTGAAATTTATCAATAATTTGTTATTTGTACTTGTTTTGCTGCAACTCTTCATAAGAGGACACAGACTATAGCTGAAAAGGTCTGCTTAAAAAAGTATCGGTTTTTATTAGTTTTTTTATGGAATTTTAAAGAATTCCGAGATTCTTTGCAATTATCAGTGAATATATCTGGTTATCTAACCTAGTAATTTTAACAAAAAAGCATATAACAAAAAAGCAAAAATAAGGATTAAACGGTTTTTACATACTCGCTCTTGGTCACTTTTCGCATTTTTGCAAGTTTTTCTATTTCTTTATCTATATTTGAACCATATTGAGCGGCTTTTTTAGGTTCAAATGAGAATTCCTCTTTTAAGCCTAATATTACAGCCGCTTTTCTAAGACAATATTTCTTTATAGAGTTTTTTATCTTAAGCTCTTGTGGAATTTTCATTGCTAAACTGATAAGTTCTTTTGATAGAAATGGCAAGATAGCTTTCTTTTTGTAGTAATCAATAATTGCTATGTCTCTTGATAAATCCCTGTGATAGAGTTCAAAAAGACCATTCCAGCACTCCTCATTTATGGATTTTGCGTTCTCATGCCTTTGGTATCCTGCAAAAATCTCTTCAGAGCCAAGACCTGTTAGAATATGCTCATAGTGATTCATTGATTTTGAGTATTTCATTCCTAAAACAAATACTGAGCCTACGCTTACCTTTACGTAGTTTGAATCATTAATTATTTGCTTTGTTAAAGGAATTATATTTTCAAGTTTTTTATGGTTCATTTCAATTATTTTGTGATTAAAACCGTAATATTTTGAAACGATTTTTGAGAATTCTATATCATGAGAACCTGTAAAACCGATTGTAATACAGACAAAGTCTCTTTTGAATTTTTGTGCAAGATAAGCAATAAGAGTTGAATCGATACCGCCCGAAAAGAATAATATGAATTTTTTTGGAAGATTTTTTTCAAATGAAGAATAAATTTTTTGAGAAAGTAGTTTAAATATTTTTTCAGGTGCTATTTTAAGAATTTCTAAGTTATTTGATTCTTTTAAATTTTTTATATGATTTTTCCATTTATCTGATGTTAAAGAAGTATCAATGAGTATATCTTTTGTGAGTGATGTATTTGCAGGATTTTGTTTTAAAAAGTTTTCTTTTTCTAGGTGTGTTTCTTTTTCCATTTGATTTTTACTCTTTTATATAGATGTTATAATGTTGGATTAACTTCTTACAAATAAAAAATGTTTAAAGCACAAATACTTTGAGTATCTAGTTAATATTTTAAAGCTATTTAGTTCTACTGAGTTTCATAGATAACAGAGTATGTTATAGAATAACAATCTATAACATCTTGAATTTTGAAGTCTTTTAATAATTTTAAAGCATCTTCCTTTTTTATATTGGCAGACATTTTCTCATCATAATCTATTTTTGACCTTGTAATTGTATAGTGCACCAAATTTTCAGATTTGATTTCTTTTGAGGTGGATTTGTTATCTAAGTCTATTATTTGTTTTCCTGTAACTAGCTCAATTAAAATCGAGCTTTTTTTCAGTTGATTATCTTCCACAACTACATATAGTGAAGGAATAAGTATTGTTTTTATTTTTGAAATCTTTTTCTTTGTCATGAGTTCTATGTCTTTTGGAGTAGTCCTTGGGAACAATAAATTCTGAGTGTCTTCGTTATAAGATTCAACTTTTTTTAAAAAGTCAACCTTTTCTTCCTCTTCTAAGGCTTTTTGAGCCTCTCCTCCATGTTTTGTTTTTCGTGGTCTAATTGAAACAATCAAAGGAACATCTACAAATCCTGATACTATCGCTGTTCCTATTGGAAGATTAATTATATCTGATTCAGTTTCGTAGGTGATTCCTTCTACTGAATTTGAGATTGATTTAAGGTCATTAGGGTTTGTTATTTTTAGTATTATTTGTGTAGAACATTGAGATAGCACACTTTTGTCTATTCTGGCAGGTCGTTGGCTTATTATGCATAATCCAAGCCCGAATTTTCTTCCTTCTGATGCTATCATTCTTAGGATCTGAGAACTTCTTGATTCTCCAAATGAACGTTCAGGACAAAAGTTATGTGCTTCTTCAACTACTAAAAAGAAAGGAGGAATTTTTGATTTTTTTCTTAAGTCAAAAAGATTTTTTGCTACAATGAATAATATTATTTGCTGAACATATGGGGGATATCCTTTCAGGTTAAAAAGAGTGATTTGACCTTTTTTTACAAGTTCTTCGTATCTGATTGCTTCTTCAGAAAAAATTGAAAAGGAGCGAAGGAAGTCAATTGTCCCAATTAATGAGTATTTCTGTGGATTTTCCTCAGAGGAGATTGCATAAATCAGATCAGAGAGACTTAATTTATCTAGATTCTTAATCACTGAAAATAACAACGCCTTTTGTCCCGGAGTTATTTTTGAGGGTAAAAGACTTATTAGGTCCATTGGACTAAATTCATCTTTTAATCGGATTGGCAAAACATCAGAGACTATTGAGGGGTCTGCATATTCTAAGAGCATTTCGGGATAACTCTTAGGAAAAAGCCCCATTGATTCTAGCTTGATTTTATCTAAAGGATTTTGATTTGGATATTTTATTGACGAATATTCTCCGTGAGGATCAAATATGATGATTGGTATTTTTCTTTCAAGTATTTCTTCGATTAATACTCCAGAACAATATGATTTTCCAGCACCAGATTTTGCAAGTATTGAGACATGTTTTGTAAGGATTTTATTTAAATCAAGTAAAACAGGAATATTTCTTCCCTCAAGATTTCCTAGGTATGCACTTTTTGTGTTGTCTTTTTCAAGAAGTATTTCTTTAATAAAAGAATCACTTGCTAAAACCACTTCAGAATCTGGTTTGAATGGTATCCTTGGTTGAAGTATCCTTTGAGTACCAAGGTCTTTTGCGCCTATTATCCTACATTTGGCTATTGTTTTTTCACTATCCCTGTAAAGTTCAGCAATTTGGCACAGATAATAGTTATTGTCTTCACCTATAACCTGCACAAATTCAAGCTTTTTAGAGTTTTGCTCATTTGTTACAATAAACTCAAATTCTACTGTCGTTACTTTCCCTATGATTTTTCCTAATATCATTTGTATGTTTCAAAACTTTTTTTGTGTTTATAAATTTTGTTTAAAAGATAAGGGTAAGCCATCACAATGAAAAATCTGGTCATAAATACCAAAAGCATCTCATTTAGTCAACGGAGTTTGGAAATATATAAATATAGGTTAAAAACATTATTTTATGAATTTTATTTTATTGACCACTAAATAATAGTTAAAATCGCAGTATTTGCTTGTATCAGAACCAATTAAAAAATACAACGCTTTGCAAAGAATAATGTTTATTCGACTTTTTTGATAGTGTTAGGGATTTAATGAGTATGTTGATAATTAGATTCAAATAATGATATAAAAGTTGCTTTTAAGAGTAAGATTTAATGGGTAAATGAAATAAAGGGAGAAAAAATGGAACTAAACTACACTGGTTTGGAAAAAATGGTTGGAGAACAGGATGGCGATAAGTTGGCTTTGGCACTTTTAATTACTCAGATTGAAAAAGATCTCATAGAAAATGACTGCCGTACCTTTGCTGAGTGGATTGGTCGCTGTTCTATGCAGTATGGTAAATCTGGTGGGAATAAAATGGGAGAAGTTGAGAAAAAAATCAAAAAAGAGTATAGAAGTGTTATTGAAAATGATTGTTCCCCAAATCCTAAGAGATTTTCAGCTCTTTGTAAAATGATAAATATAATGCATCCATTGGTAACTGAAGAAGGATTTGATTGGATTGATTATTTAAATGAGAAATACTTTAAAAAAAGAGTTAAGAATTTTGATGTTGAAACACTAAAATATTGGATTGAAGATGGACATAGGAATAATGTAATTGATTATCTTCGCGCAACCCATGAAATTGCACAGAAAACTAATAAATTAAAGTATTTTGAAAGATATGAAGAACTTGCACGCAACATCTCACTTGACCTTGTTAGAGAAGCAAGAAATGGAGTTACATCAAATCTTCAAAAGAATATCTACCTTGCTAATGAACTTAGAAGAATGATTAATTGGCCAACTCTTTGTGATAAAGAAATTGAATGCATAACTAAAGATTATTTAGTAGCAAAGAACAAATGATTTCAGGGCATAATTTTATTCAATTTAGGGTATTTAAGCTCAAGATGGTTAAATAACACTATTAAAAAAATTTTTTAGATTTATACTATTATTTTTTTTAAATCTTTTAATGATTTTAAATGATAGTCAATATATTTTTTTAATTTGGGAAGTTTTGATTCATAATGACTTTTCCAGCTACCTCTTAAGATACAAGCAGTTTGCATTTCTGCGTTTTTTCCCCCAATACAATCTGCATAAGGATTATCTCCAACCACTAAGCAATTATTGGGTTTTATTTTTAATTTTTTGGCACAGAGTATAAAAACTGATTTATCTGGCTTATTAAACCCAGTATCATCTGATGTGACAATAGTTTTGAAAAACCTGTCAATTTTTAGCTTTTTCACTCTTTTAATTTTATATTCTTTTTTTCCATCAGAATCAGAAACTAATCCTAAAGGAACTTTACGATAAAGATATTCAAGTATGTCTTTTGCATCAGAGTAAAGCCTTACATTGTTTTCAAGTTCTGACCAAAAAAGCCTTTCAAAATAGATTATTCTCCTCAAAGAGATATGTGAATTAAGTGTATCTAGTGCTTTTTTTACCCAAAGAGTTCTTGAAAAAAATGCAGGTGTTTTTCCTTCTAAAAGGAAACCTTTCTTTGTTTTATCAAATACTTTTCTAAACTTATTGTAAGGCAGTTTTGCTTCAAGGGCAATAGCTCTTAGTACTTTATTTTCAGATTTAATCTCAGCACTTACAAAGTACTCCAGTGTGTTATCAAAGTCAAAAATAACCGCTTTGATCTCTTTATCTTCTTTCATAGCAACCACTCTTTATTACTTATTTTTTTAGTTTTTATTCAAGATTAAATGAAAAACTATTATTCCATTGATACCTTAATTACCTTGCTAGATAGTCAAAGTATCTTGGTAGATAGTCTAACTATCTTGTTAGATAGTCTAAGGTTAATCAATTTATGCATTTTTTTGTTTACCTGTTTCTTTTTCCTTCGACCTCAAGACCAAAGTATGCAAAAGACGGATTCATGAGATCGACAACCTCACCATAAAAGGCGAGGTATGTTGGTAATATAAAAGCATACCCTGCATTCAGCGAGGTTGTTGATTACAAGAAAGCATACCGAATCCTCGTATTTAAACACAAGGTATGCTTTTCTATTAATCAATTAAAATTCTTTAACAAAGTTGCAAAAGGATTAAAATCCTTTGCAAATCCGTGCAAGAATCTTTTAGTTAAAAAAATAGCTTTGAAAAATATACAAAAATATACAAAAACAAAAAAAATACTATTAGATCATTTCATCTATTGGCTTTTTTGCAATCTTTGGTTTTTCCTTAGAAGTTTTTTCTTCTGATTCCTTTGTTAAATCCACACCTAAATCGGAAAGAGCTTTTACATGAAGTTGCATAAGCTGTTCGACTACTGAATTCATTCTTAAAAGTTCTGAGCGTTCCTTAGCTAACGTAGATAAAGACCCTTTATGAAAACCTATTTGCTCTTCTTTTGACATATCTTGTGTTTGTTCTTTTTCACTCATTTAAATCCCCAATGCCTGTGGTTTGCACAGTATTTAAAAAGGTTTCCAAAAGTTTTAAATAGATATCACAAAACACTTTTTGTAATTGGTGATTAACATGGTGGTATTTGGAATCAATGTCAACAAGATGTTTATTGAGAAGAAAAAGAACCTAGAGAAAGGAATGCAGGTCAATACGAATATTAAGATCCTCAATGTAATGGATGCAAAAATAAAGACTTCAGAAAGTGATGGCAAAACAGGTCTTTTGGTTTCTTTTGAGGTTAAAACATCATATAATCCAGAGATTGGAGAAATTCTTTTAAATGGAAACCTTGTATATTCAAAAGAGGATGAAAAGCAAATTTCAAAGATTTTAGAAACTTGGAAAAAGGAACAAAAAGTGCCTGAAGAAGATTCTTTAGAAATTTACAATGCAATACTTGCAAAAACAAATGTTGAAGCAGTGATCCTTGCAGATAGAATGGGACTGCCTGTTCCTTTCAAGATGCCCAAATTCAAGAAGGCAGAGTGAATATCTACACCTTGAAATAATTCTTAATTTTTTCTTTAGTTTAATAAAGGATTAATTAGAGATAGAAAATTATTACTGAGCTTAAGGCCCATTAAGGCTATTTACATTACATTTGATAGATTAATGATACATATAATCAATGCAAGCCGAGGGGTATTTCAATAAATAAAGGAAAAAAATCTGTTTTTATTTTTTGCTTCCTTTAGTGGTTTCTTTTTTGCCTTGGAAAAATAAAAGGTAAATTATTGGAAGAATCCCTAATGTGTTAAATATCAAAATACAAATATACCACACTAATTGATTTCTTCTTGCAGACTTCCATAATCCAATACCCTTCCAAACCACTTCCCATACTAGCAAAGGCAAGGTTAATATCCAAATCCAATTTGCAATTTCAGTTATCATTTTAATGGATTGTGAGGTATTGACTTTATAAATTTTACTTAAATTGGGCTAAAGATAACAAAAATTATTGTAATACTAACACGGCTACTAAATAATTAAAATTTATCCTCTTGATTGTTTGTCCTGCCCCAAGCATAAAGGTTTGGAGTATCTACGGACTCACTGGCAGGGGATATTTTGAAATTGAAAATCTCACACTAAAGTGCGGGGTATTAAACCCCTAACAAATCTCACATTGTGAGATTTTCAATAAATGATTAATTTAACTAAATACACTTTTACTAGACATTATTTAAAAAGCAAATGAATAAACCAAAAGTAATATATACCCTTTAAAAATTCCTTATATAAACCAAATGTGAAATAATCCATTAAGATTTTTGAGTAATTTATGTCATTATTGACTGTTTAAAGGATTAAAATAACAATTTAATTAAGGGCGTTTGAAAGATTTTTTAATTAAGTCGCCTTTTGGTGTATAAGAGAATCGTTTGGTCTTGCTTTTAATTAAAGCAAAAGCAGTTCTTGGATGATTTTCTTAGATATGAAAACAAAATAACAATGCTAGATGCATTAGGAATAAAGGAATAACATTTGTAGTGATTGTTTTTCAATTTTAATCTGATAATAAAAAAGATAAGATGTTAATCTCCTTTTATAAAAAGAATTTAAATGAAAAAAAGGTAATGAATATGAAAAGTTTTTTAGAATTTAATTTTAGTAGTGAACTACAAAAAGCAATAGATAGACTTGGTTTTAAAAACCCTACATCTATTCAGGAAAAGTCAATTAGAATGATTTTAGATGGAAAGGATGTTATTGGAGAATCAGAAACTGGTTCTGGAAAAACACTTGCCTTTGGAAGCGGAGTAATAGAAAATTGCTTTCCAGGTAAAGGAATTCAATCAATAATTCTTACTCCCACAAGAGAACTTGCTGAACAGGTTAAAAAGATGCTTTGCGACCTTTCAGTATATAAACCTTTGAGGATTACTGCGATTTACGGAGGAGTATCAATAAATCCTCAGATACATGCTCTTGAAAGAAGCGATGTTGTTGTAGCAACACCCGGCAGATTCTTAGACCATATGTTTAGAAATACTATTGATACAACAAAAGTTAAAATTGTTATTTTAGACGAAGCCGACAGGATGTTTGATATGGGGTTTATTGATGATGTGGAAAAAATAATAAAAGAATGCCCAAATAGATCGCAGACAATTTTCTTTTCAGCAACGATATCAAAAAAGATTAAAGAACTTGCAAAAAAATATATGACAAAACCTGAATACGTTTTGACAAATAACCAAGTTGATCCTAGTAAGCTTAAGCAATACTACTATGATGTTTCTGGGAATTTGAAATTATCACTACTTTTGCATTTAATTAAACAAGAGACTTCAGGATTGATTATGGTTTTTTGCAACACAAGAAAAAATACTGATTTTGTAGTTAAGTTTTTAAGACAAAACAGAATAGATGCAATAGCAATTCATGGTGGATTTACTCAAGATAAAAGAACTAAAACTCTTGATATGTTTAACAAAGGAAAAATGGAAGTTATGGTTTGCACAGATGTTGCTGCAAGAGGGCTTCATATAAACAACGTTTCCCATGTTTACAATTACGATTTGCCAAAAGACCCAACAGATTATGTGCACAGGATAGGAAGGACTGCAAGGGCTGGCGAGAGTGGCAAAGTGATAAACCTTCTTTCTAATTTTGATTATGATAATTTCTCTAAAATAATGAATGAATTTAGAGATTTTAGGATTGAAAAATTGCAAAAGCCAAGTTTTCCCAAAATAATGTTTAAAATGGAAAACGATTACAACAGAAACAAAGGCCCTTATAGAACCAGATCTAATAGTCCACCTAGACAAAGAGGTCGAGGTCAAGGGTATAAAAGACAATAAAGTCTAAACAAAATATTATTTGATGATTTGTACACTTTTGCGTTGTGCTTTTTTTAAAAAATAATATATTTATTTTTTTTATTTTCGGATTATTTAAATTATATTTTTTTCTTGTGTTTTTGAAGGTGAAATAATACAAAATAGAGATTTTTGTAATAATACATTTTTTAGTATGGACTTTTAGCGAAATATAGAAAGATTAAAATAGTTAAATAGAAAATAATTTATAGTGATTGAATTAAAAATAATTTTATCGAATTAAGAATTAATCTACAAAATAATTTTAATAATCAGAGTTAAGAATTAAAAGTAATTACAAAGTACATATTGATAAGGCAATTGAATAAGCATAGTCTTTTTGACAGGTTTTTTCAAGAGTAACATATTTATAAAGTTTAAATTAAATACTGATTTTTGATTTCATGAAATCCAGCATCATTTCGCATACTTTGGCAAATAGAAAAGCATACCTCGTGTTTTAACAAGAGTACTCGGTACACTTTTCAGTAATCAACAACCTATTTGAATACAGCGCATGCTTTTATATTACCAATATGCCTTGCCTGTTAGGGTGAGGTTGTTGATTTTTCAAGCCTAAGTAAGAGTATACGGATTCACGGACGAAAAACCTCGACTATTCACAAGATACCTCGGCAGTTATACCGAGGTTTTTCATTTTTCAAACCGAAAGTTTGAAAAGACGGATTCAGTAAACGCTTAACAGCGACTATTGGAGAGATACCAAAGATACTTATCCTGAGATTTTTCGTTTAAATAAATGTTTGAGGCTAGCTTTTTAAAGTGGAATTTAAAAGAATCATATTATTGTTTTAAAATAAATGATGTATTGGTCTAATGTTTGATTTATGATGCTTAATAAGAGGTGTTTTAAAAAAATGATAAATGTGGCTATAAATGGTTTTGGAAGGATTGGAAGGATGGTTTTTAGGGCGTGTGATTTTAAAGGTATTAATATTGTTGGTATTAATGATTTAACCACTACTCAAAATCTTGCGTATTTACTAAAATATGATTCTGCCCATAAGAAGTTTGATAAGGATATCGGTTATAACAGCGATTCATTAGTTATAGATGGAAGGAAAATAAAAGTGTTTAATCAAAGCGATCCACAATTAATTCCGTGGGGCAAACTTAATGTTGATGTTGTTATTGAAAGCACAGGTTTATTTAGAACTAAAGAAGCTATTATGAAACATATTAGTGCAGGAGCTAAAAAGGTTTTACTTTCAGCGCCTCCAAAGGATGATATTAAAACCATTGTTATTGGTGTAAACGATAAAGAGATTAAAAAAAGTGATATTTTGTTGTCAAATGCATCATGTACAACTAATTGCCTTGCGCCAATAGCAAAGATTTTAGAGGATAACTACAAGATTAAAAGTGCGTTTATGACGACAACTCATGCTTATACTGCAGATCAAAGACTTGTTGATTCGCCCCATGAAGATTTTAGAAGGGGTAGGAGTGCAGGCGTGAATATTATACCGACAAGCACAGGAGCAACCAAATCAGTTGCCCAAGTAATTCCTTCACTAAAGGGTAAGATGAGTGGGATTGCTTTAAGGGTGCCTGTAGTTACAGGCTCAGTTGTTGATTTTGTCGCATTAGTTAATCAAAAAGTAGATGAAAAAGATCTAAAAAGTACGTTTTTAAAGTACGCAAAGGGCACAATGAAGGGTATTTTGGAATTTTCGGAAGAAAAGATTGTATCAAGTGATATAATAGATAATTGTGCATCTTCAATTATAGATTGGGAATTTTGTAGTGTGAATGGAAATCTTATTAAAATTGTCTCTTGGTATGATAACGAATGGGGCTACTCGAAGAGAATGATAGATATTGTACAGAAGTGGTGCAACTAAATGAGTTTTGATAAAGAAAGCCTAAAGAAAATTAAGGAGATTTTTAAGATTGTTGAAGAGAAGGTTAGACCCAGAGGTGACTATCTTAAAATTATTAAAGAGGTTACAAAAAGAATTTCTCAAATAATAAAGGATAAAAATATCAAAGCTGATTGTTTTTTAGGTGGCTCTATTGGTAAGGGCACTGAAATTTTAAGTGATTTTGATTGTGATATTTTTTTAAGATTTGATAAATCTTATTCAGAGATTGATATGCAAAAACTTTCAAGAGAAGTTTTAGCATCTTTTAAACCTGATAGATTAAAGGGCTCTAGAGAGTATTACCAGTTTAGAACCAAAGGGATTGATTTTGAGGTTGTTCCAGTACACAAAATTAGGAGTAACCAGAGATCGAATAATTCTTCAGATTATTCAGTTCATCATGTAGCATGGGTGAAATCACACAATGAATTTGCATCAGATATAAGAGTGGCAAAGGCTTTTTGTAAAGGACAAAGAGTATATGGCGCGGAGTCTTATACAAATGGCATTTCAGGGTATGCTCTGGAGATATTAACAATCCACTATAAAGGTTTTATAAATCTTTTAAAACATGTTTCAACATGGAAGGAAAGAACAATTATCGACACAGAGAATAAATTGGATGGATTAAACCCTTTGATTGTGTTAAACAAATCAAAGTTAGGTCCACTCATTTTAATCGACCCAATAACTCCTGGTAGAAATGCAGGGTCTGCACTTAGTGAAAGCAAATATCTGGACTTTAAAAATAGTTGTAAGAAGTTTATAAAAAAGCCAGATATTAAATTTTTTGAACGGATTTATTTAACTGAAGAAATAGTTGAAAAAAAGATTCATAAAAAAGGTGTTGTAACAATTCTTTTTTCACAAACACCTATTAAAGACCCATCCCAAGATAAAAGGGGAACAAGGATGCATAGACAATATCTTCAAATTCTTAATAATTTAAAGTCTTCTGATTTTGAAATTATTAAGAATGATTGGGATTGGGATACAAAAAATAATGCGCTTTTTTTCTTGCAATTTGATAATAAACTTCTTCCAAAAGATACGATAGTTAAAGGGCCACCTATTGGGTTTGAAAGTTTTTGCAAAGAATTTAAAAGAAAATATTCATCTTGCTATGAAAAGAATGGAATGTTTTATTCTAAAATCAAAAGAAAGTATAGAGAGCCTGTTTCTTATATTAGAGAAGAGTTATTCCCAAAACTCTCTTTTGGAAATGAGATTAAAATAACAAGGATTCTTAAATAGAATTTTTGAAGTAATGACTTTGTCCTATATTTTTAGATAGGAGTTTTAGATTTTTTTTGTTTATATTTAATTTATTATAAGTTGTGTTTTTTTAATTGTTTTTTTGAAATCATTATTTAGTTTAACTCATTTTTATTAAAGTATTTTTGATAAAATGATAATTTTTTGATAAAGTAATGGGTATTGATTATTATATCAAAAAGATTTTTCCTAAATAGCTTTATTTCATGAAATCCTGCTAATTCGCATACTTTTGTCAATAGAAAAGCATACCTCATGTTTTAACATGTGGACTTGGTACGCTTTTTTGTAATCAACAACCTCGCTGAATGTATTGTATACTTTTATATTACCAACATGCCTTGCCCTTTAGGGTAAGATTGTTGATTTTTCAAGCCAAAGTAAGAATGGACGGATCCATGCAAGGATTAACCTCGACTATCCAAGAGATACCTCGCCATTTATGCTGAGGTTTTTCATTTTTCAAGCCAAAAGTTTGAAGAGAGAGAATCAAAGGTTTAATTAAAAAAAAAGATATTCATAAAACTATTAATATTTAACTTTCTAGTTCTGATATATTCCGGTACTATCTAGTTAAGATGCATTCTAATATAAGCTTGAAGGTTTTTCGTTTTTAGTATAATTACAACCTATGTTACGATATATTTTATAAATGTATAAGAATTCTTACAATTTTATGAAATGTGAGGAGAAAGAGCTTAAAAAAAAGCTTGTTTTCGAGATAAAGAGAAAGATTGTTCATATATTTTTAGGGGTACTAATAATATACTTTTTAAGTGCAGGAGTAATTGATGATTTTACTCTTTTTGTGGTTTTGGTGTGCTCTATTTTTGTATCTATTTGTTCTAAATACATTCACGTTCCTATTTGGGATCAGATTCTTCAAAGATTTGATAGACCTGAATCCCGTAGAAACTTTCCGGGCAGGGGGTTTATATATTTTATTGCAGGTGCTCTTTTATCGATAAAGCTTTTCCCCCAAGATATTGCTTTTGCAAGCATAATGATTGTAACTATTGGAGATAGTGCTTCTTGTATTTTTGGAATGAGTTATAAGCTTATTACTAGGAAAAATGGGAATAAAAAGGAATTATTTGGCACGTTTTCAGCGTTATTACTTTCTTTAGGATTTGCAATGATATTTGTTGGTTTTAAAGAAGCTTTGATTGCAAGTGCTATTGCTCTTTTTGCTGAATTTGCTGAGTTTAGGTTAAATAAACAAAAGATTGATGATAATTTAGTAGTTCCGCTTGTTGCAGGTACCACGATTCTTTTGATAAGAAAGTTCTTTTTGTAAGGGTTATTTTTATTTTTAATTTCTTTTTTTCTCAGATATTATTCTCATTATTGTTGTTATTATTACATTATTATTTGAGTATATTATTTTTTTATATTTCTTTGTTATTAGTTTATTTTATGAAATCCTCGCTCATTTTGCATACTTTGTTCTTTTGAGGTATGTAATAAAGAATAACTTGAGAAAAGAAGTATTCACATAACGTTTAACTTAGAATATCCTAAAGATATCTAAGACATTTATGCCGAGGTTTTTCATTGAATAATTCAAGTTTAATTCGAGTTTTTATACAGGATTTATACTTTCAAAAACTTTTAAACAAAGGTTAAAAACAAGATTGTTGTGCAAAGATTATGCTTTCAAACAAATTAAGATACTAAGAATAGTTTGTCTTTTGCGATGATTACTTCTATTTGCTCACCAATTTTTAATTTTGAGATCATGGTTTTTGAAAGATTTCCTTCTAATTGAGTCTCTTCAAAGGTTTTGGGATGTAGAACAGATATGTTTGGATATGTTTTGATTACCTGAGCGTTTATAGGAGAGATTATTTCATATTTGTCTTTAAAAGGGTCTATGTGAAGTTGGATTTTTTGATTAGAAAATAGTTCTTTAACAATTATTTTATTTTTAGTAGAGATAATTTTATAGAAATCGTTCTCTAATCTGATAACTTCACCTTTATAAAAAGAGGGTGCGTTATACCTTATGTTTGTTCTAAGAATATCTTTTGAGGTTAGTCGGTTTCTTGAGAACAGCTGAGTGGAAAAATCATAATCGCCTCCAAAAGTGTCAATAAATTGAGTTATGTCTTTTCTTACTTTTTGGATTGAGCGAAATTTTACATCGAACCCAAATTGAGTTAAACCAATGCTTTTTATGTCATAATTTTCTGGTTTTGTTATTATTTCTTCTCTTATGAGGGAAATTATTTTATCTTTTCTCCCTCTTACCTGCAAGATTCCTTCAAAATATCCGCTAGTTTTTTGGCTACAGTTTAGGCACAATTCTTTGTTTAGTGGTGCTGTATAGATAAGTTCTTGTGAGAATTTCTTTTTTTTAAATAATGAGTTTAGTAAGAAAACTATCTCATAGGTATTTTTATTGGGCTGAAGTTGTTTGATTTTTATACTTATTTCATACATAGGATTTTTCTTAATTGAATTAAAAAGCAGTTCTTCAGCCACTTTTTTTATCTCTTTAGTTTCCCATTTCCCTTTGATAAGATATGAATTACATTTGGGACAGGTAACTATTGAAAACTGATTAATTCCAAAAATTGGAGGATTTAATTCATAATAACATTTAAGGCAAAGAAATTCTTCCTCTCTTTTTTTCTTTCCACACTTGATACACTTATCGTTCATTAAGTTTAGTTTTAGTTTTTCCTTTAAATAGATTGCTTTAAAAACGGGCTAATTACAGCAAAAAAGAAAGATTAAAAAACCCCAAGATTTAAATAATCAATCTAAATCAATTAGCAAATTGCTGTTTTGGATGGTTTTTCATGAAATTCGTTTTTTTTTCCAAACTGTGGCATTAATGAGAAAGTAAGAAGAGTATAAAAGAGTTAAGAGGAAAGTATTTTACTTATGAATAATATGAACTTTTTGCCAGATATCTTGTGGTATTTATGCTTGAGTGGTTTTTCATTTATTTTGAATATTAATTTCGCGGATTTCAACAAAATTACTCCAAAATATATAAAGTATCAAATAAAGTTTGCACAAGTATCATATGGTTTTTGGGTATTTTCACAAAATCATAATTGTATTAGAATTGGATAAAAAAAACTTGATATAAACGTTGAGAACCTATAATGAAAGACCTCAGCCTAAATGCCAAGATTTTTCGTGAATAATCGAGGTTAATCCTTGCATGGATCCGTATATTCAAACTTTTGGCTTGAAAAATCAACAACCTCACCCTAAAGGACGAGGTATGTTGGTAATATAAAAGCATGCGCTGTATTCAGCTAGGTTGTTGATTACAAAAAAGTGTACCGAGTCCTCTTGTTGAAACACGAGGTATGCTTTTCTATTGGCCAAAGTATGCGAATGAACTGGATTTCATGAAATGAAAACATACCTGATTTAAATTAATGTAAATATACAAAGTGTTTGTTCAAATGACTCAGATAAAAAAGCTTGTAATGAATGGTTTTAAGTCCTTCGCGAAAAGAACAGAGCTTAATTTTGGAAACAATTTTAATGTAATCTTAGGACCAAATGGCTCTGGGAAATCTAATGTTTTAGATGCTATATGCTTTGTTTTAGGTAGAATGAGTGCTAAGAGTATGAGGGTTGAAAGGGGCTCAAATTTAATCTATAATGGAGGACCTAAGGGCAAAACACTTGAGAAAGCAGAGGTTTCTATTGAGTTTGATAACTCCAAAAAAGAGTTCCCCTTAGAAGGAGATGTAAAGATTTCAAGAATAATACATCAAAGTGGACAAAGCGATTATAGAATAAATAACAAGAGAACTACAAGACAAAATGTAATTGATTTACTGAGTGCGGCAAAGATTAATCCTGAGGGGTATAACATAACTTTGCAAGGGGATATTACTAAGTTTATTGAGATGTCTAGTAATGAGAAACGCCAGATTATAGAGGAGATCTCAGGAATTTCAATATATCAGGAAAAAAAAGCAAAAGCTGAATCTGAACTATCAAAAGTAGAAGAAAAACTTAAAGAAGCTGATATTATTTTAAATGAGAGAAAAAATTATCTTAAGGACCTTAAAAAAGAAAGGGATCAAGCTTTAAAATACAAGGAAATGAAAGATAAGATTGATCAAAATAGAGCTACATATCTAAATATTCAATTAACTAAGAAAAATGTGGAGTTAGAAGAAATTAAATCCAAAGCTACAAAGATAAATGTCGAGGTTGAAAAGGCAAATTCTAAGATAGAACAATACAAAAAGAAAATTTCAGATAATAAGAACAAAAGTGAGGAAATTTCAAAACATATTGAAGAAAAAGGCCAAAAGGAACAGATTGAACTAAATAGAGAGATTGAAGGACTCAAAGTAGATTTTGAGAAGAATAAAATTATTCTTGAAAATCATAAAAGGGAGAAAGAAAAGCTCTCTGAGAGAAAGATAGCTATTGAAAATGAGATTTCAGATATTGAATCTAAAATATTATTATCACAATCACTTGTAAAGGAAAATGAATCCATTCTACTAGCTAAGAATAAAGATATAGAATTAATTAAAACAAAGGTTCAAAAAATAAAAAAAGACTATAATCTTGAAAATATTGGCGATATTGAAAGCTCATTGGAAAAAAATGATAAAGAGATCGAAGAGCTATCAGCAGAAGCAAATTCTTTAAGGGAGATTCAGCAGTCCCTTTTGAGAGAAAAGGATAGACTTGCTTTAGAGCTTGAGATGATTTCAAAGGAAGCCGAAAAGATTGAAGGACTTAAAAAAGAACATAAAAAGGAGATTAGTGAACTTGAATCTAAAAAGGATGAATTTAAAAAGGCTACTTTACTTTTGAATAATTTATTAAATGATGATTCTAAGATTTCGCTTGAAATTGGAGAGCTTAAAAAGAAGTCGATTTCTTTAAGAGAAAGACTTGAATCGCTCAAAATAAAAAGCGAGTCAATTAAGCAATCTCAGGCTTTTGATGTTTCGTTAAAGAAGATTCTTGAACTAAAATCTAAATACTCAGGGATTTATGGGAAGATTTCAGATCTTGGTACCACACAGGCAAAATACTCTTCAGCCCTTGATGCTACAGCAGGAGGTTCTATGAATTATATTGTTGTTGATAACGATCAGACAGCAACTATTTGCATTAAATACCTTAAAGAAAATAAACTTGGGAGTGCTGTTTTTATTCCCTTGAATAAGATAAGATATAGCGATCCTACTCCTGAACAAAAGAAACTATTGGCAACAACTGGAGCAATTGATTTTGCAATAAACCTTGTGAAGTGTGATCCAAAGTTTAGGAATGCTTTCAAATTTGTCTTTGGCTCAACAATTGTTGTGAATGATATTGATGTTTCTAGAAGGATTGGTATTGGCAAAATAAGAATGGTTACACTTGATGGAGATTTGACAGAAACTAGTGGACTTATGAGAGGAGGTTTTAACAAAACTAAAAGGGTTTCAGGATTTAAAAGCGAAGAGTTCTCAAAAGAGATGGAAGAGCTTGAGATTAGTGTACAAAAGAGTGATTCCCAGATTTCTAAGCTTGCAAGGGAAAAAGACGAGATAGAATCTAAGATTTCGGAATTAAGAAATAAAAAGGCATCTTTGGAAGGAGAAATAATTAAGCTTAGTAAAGGTCTTTATCTTGATGAGAATACACTTGATGTGTCTTCAACTAAGGTCGATATTCTTAAAAAGGAATCTGGCAGAGTTGATAATGAATTATCAAAGATTGTAAGTAAGATAAGTGAGTTAAACAAGAAATTAGCAGGATTAAAGATTGATAAACAAAAGCTAAAAGAAAGTATTTCAAAGATGAAAGACCCTGCTAAGGTTGCAGAGCTTACAACATATGAGGAGACCTTAAGAAAGCTTGAAAGGGATATATTTGAAAAGGAACCTATTATAAAGCTTGAAAAAGATAAAATTGAGTCATATAAAAAGGAAGTTGATGATTCAAAGCAAGCTATTAAAGAACTTGATAAGGAAGATTTAAAGATTACAAAGGAGATAAATGAACTTTGTAAAAGAATTGAAAACATAAATAAGGAAATTACGCAAAAAGAAGGGAAGGCTGAGAAGTTTTACGTTGAATTTAAAGAACTTTTTGAAAAGAGAAGTAAGCTTGAAAAGGAAAACCAAGTAATTGATAATGAGATTAATTCTATTTTCTCAGAGTCAAGAACTCTTGAGCAGAAATATAATCTCTTATCACTTCAGATTGTTCAGGCTGAAGGTGAGAAATCTAATCTGTGTAAACAGCTTGAACCATATGTTAAGGTAGAGCTTATTAAAAATCCTGATGAGGAACAAATTAAAAAGGAAATTGCACGATTTGAAATGCTTGTAGAGAGTATTGGTACTGTTAATATGAAGGCTTTGGAGATATATGACCTTGCCGAAGGAGAGTATAATAAGTTTTTGGATAAAAAGAAAACGCTTGAATCTGAAAGAGAGGAAGTGTTAAAACTTATTAAGAGTCTTGAACATAAAAAGAAGGAAAAGTTCTTTGATATTTTTGAGAAGACAAATGATAATTTTAAGAAGATGTTTAGTGAGTTATCTACAAAAGATAGCAGTGCCTACCTTGAGCTTGAGAATCCAGAATCTCCTTTTGAAGGAGGAATGAATTTGAAGGTTAAGATTAGTGGCAATAGATATCTTGATTTAAGAAGCCTTTCAGGAGGAGAAAAATCATTAACGGCATTGGCATTTATTTTTTCAGTTCAGGAGTTTGAACCTGCATCATTTTATGTTCTTGATGAGGTTGATTCTGCACTTGATAAAAAGAATAGCGAAAAACTTGCTCAGCTCATTAAAAAATATTCAAAGCGAGCTCAGTATGTTGTAATCAGCCATAATGATGAGATGATTTCTGAGGGAGATTTGCTATTTGGAGCAAGCATGGATAAGGCTACCTTGATTAGTAAGATTATTTCTGTTAGAGTTTAAGTTACTTTATATATTGTTTTGGTGATCATAGTTTTATTTTTTTCTTGGCTTTTAGCAATATGTTTAATAGCTGTAAATAAGAGAAATGAAAAAACTCGGCATAAATGTCTTAGATATCTTTAGGATATTCTAAGTTAAACGTTATGTGAATACTTCTTTTCTCAAGTTATTCTTTATTACATACCTCAAATGACCAAAGTATGCAAAATGAGCGAGGATTCCATGAAATGAAAAACCTTGGCATAAATGCCGAGGTATCTTTAGGATAGTCAAGGTTAATCCTTGCATGAATCCGTCTATTCTGACTTTGGCTTGAAAAATCAACAACCTCGCTCTAAAGGGCGAGGTATGTTGGTAATATCAAGGCATGTTGGTAATATAAAAGCATCCGCTGTATTAAAGCGAGGTTGTTGATTACGAAAAAGCGTACCGAGTCCTCTTGTTGAAACATGAGATATGCTTTTCTAGTAATCAAGAAAAGAGATAGAGTAGATAAATAAGAGATCTAACTCAGAGATATAGATAATAGATGTTAAGAGTAAATATAAAGAATATATATAGAGAAAATATATAGATAAGACGTATGAAAAATTGATAAGGAAGATTTATACATAGAACTGATATTGATAATTTATATGAGTAAATAGTAAATGAATATAAAGAGTTTGAATTATTGAGTGTTTTCTAGATAAGTGTCCATTAAATCTGATATTGATGTAGTGGTATTCTCCCAACTAAACCTATTGTGTATTAATTCCATTCCAGCTTTGCCTATTTTTCCTCTAATTTCGGTTTCAAGGGATAGTTTTTTGAGAATTTTGTATAGTTCATAATCAGAATAAGGGTCAAAAAGATAGCCGTTCTTACCATTTTTTATTATTTCTGAAGCAATGCCTACTTTTGAAGATATTACAGGGATCTGAGAAGCCATTGCTTCTAAAAGCACAAGACCTGTTGTTTCGGTAAATGATGGCAAAACAAAGATATCCATTGCTTGATAGTAATCTTGTGGATTATCAACTGATCCGACTAGAATTGTATCAGGAAGTTTTGAGAATTGTTCTTTTATATCTAAAATACCATCACCTACAATCAAAAGTTTTGGATTTTTGTGTTTTATATCCATTTTTAACCTTCTAAATGCCCTGTATAGAACTTTAAGATTTTTTTCTCTTGCTAAACGACCACAAAAACCGATTACTATGCTATTTTTATCAATACCTAGTTTTTGTTTTGCCTCTTCTTTATTGATTGCAGGATGAAAATTTTTTAGGTTAACCCCAAGGCGTATTGCAACTTTATTTGATTTTACACCAAGACTTGATATTTTTTCTCCTACTTCATTTGAAGGTACCATGATTAAATCAACTCGATTTAAGAGAAATCTTTGAATTAATCTAGTTATGAATCTTACAAATCTTTTCTTGATTAAACAACCTTTTATACTTAGTTGGAATAGTTCCCAATCAATTGAGTGAACATAGTATAAGAGAGGTTTTTTCATAAGTTTTGAGAGTAAGATTGAACATATTCCTATTGAACCAGATGTGTTTACCCAGACTAAATCTGCTTTTGAAATGGCTTTTGATATTACTCTGAATTTGAATTTTGGAATACTATAATCTCCTGCTTTTAAATTAGTCAGTGGAATTCTTAATGTATGAACATTTTCAAAAATTCTACTTTGCCCAGAAAAATTTGGTGCGATAACTAACACATTGTATTTTTTTGAGAGCATAGGGATTATTTCAAATAAAAATCTTGATATGCCATCCCATCTTGGAAGGTATGAGTCCGATGCTATTACTATGGTTTTCATTTGAATAAGCAATATTTGTTAGTTTGTGCAGATTATTTTGGTTTCTTGTTTTGGTTCCTTGTTTGAGTTTAATGCTTGAGGAAATTTTATGTGTTTGTTATATTAGTTTATTGTTTGAGTATACTGTTTGAGTATGTTGCTTGAGTATGTTGTGAGTGTATTGTCAGATCATTATTGTAATATCATAATACATATTTCTTGAATTTATTTTTTAATTCTGTTTGTTGCATTTATTAGTTGATGCTTATGTCTTTTAGTGAATTCTGTTAATTGATAATTAGGTTGCATGAAATTGATGATGATGTTGCATGAAATTGATGATGAAGTTGCATGAAATTGATGATTGTGTTACATGATTTTGTAAAATTTTTCAGCAAATAAAGTTCCTGTTTTAATCCCGTTAAATAACATTTCCAAATACATTTTTGCAAGTAAAGATATCATTGAGATTTTTTGACTTTTAAAGCAAGATATTGCCTGAGATTTTTTTCTTATTTGTTTTGAGATATTTATATATATTACAGGATAACTATTTGATTTTAGGTTAAATATGTTCCAAACATCAAATGAAAATACATCTGGTTTATAATCATCTCCTAATGAATTGATAATGTCTAAAAGTATTGTAAGTGAGTTACGATGGTCTATATGTACATCATCAGGAGCATGTGTAAATATTTTTACAGGTTTGTATTCTCTTAATATCTTTACAAGCTTTGAGAATGTATCTTTTAGTTTGTATTCCAAAAGAAATTTGCCTTCGGATAAATCAAAAAAAAATAATTCTTTTGCTTTGATTATTTCGTTAGCTTTTAATGATTCATCTCTTCTGGTTTTTATTGTGAATTTTGTTTTTGTCAAAGGATTTGCTTTTTGACCAGCCGACAAAACAATTACATAAACATCGTATCCTTCTTCGGATAGTTTTGCAAGGCTTCCACCAGCTCCAAGTATTTGGTCATCTGAATGAGCACAAAAGGCAAAAACATTTCCTTTTGTTTTTGGGATAAGTGAACCTACTTTATTGTTTTGAGAATCTTTCTTGTTTTCGGCCATATTAGTTTTAGATGTTTGTGACATGATGTTATTCACCTTTAAAGCATACAATTTTTATTTGTTTTGTTTTTAAATATTAAATTATTCCTGTTAATATCTCTTTTAGGATATGTATTTTTGCATTTTGAATGGATAACTTTGTGAATTTGTTTTTTTAGGTTAAGTTTTGTGTGTTTAGATATAATTTTTGTGTATGAAAGGATTATATATTAAGCTATTGAGCATGGTTTTAAACGAATGTTTGAATTTATTGGTTGAAAGTAAATTTTATTGTTTGAAAGCAATTTTTTAAAGTATAACTTTTAAAGCATGTATTTCAAAGGAGTATGAATAAAATGTTCATTTAAAGAGTTAACCAAAAAGGTATTGATTAACCTTGTTTGTTGGATGTAATTTAGTAGATCTTGTTTATTACATAGTATCAAGTATCTCATGAGGGTTTTGTCTTTCTATTAGATTTTTTGAAAGGAAATATTTAGAATATAGATAAGATTTTTCTTCATTTTTAACTCGAGCAAGCTTATCTGCAATTATTAAACCATAGGGATAACCTAAAAAAGTGCCATCTAAAGAGTTTGTTGAAAGTCTGGATAGTGCTTCTAAAGGATTTGATAGGTGATCAATTCTAAAGGAAAAGTTTGATAAAGGATGTAAATAGGCAAAAGAGGTGGTTATTTTTAATGCACTATCTGCAAATGTAGAATCTGAAAAAACGTCAAGGCAGACCCAACGTTTGAAATCAAGAGATTTTGAAAATGTCAATATTTCTTCGTTTAAAATGGCACCTGATTGGGATTTTAATTGAGAATTTTTTGAAAAGCCTATTAGATTTATCTTTTTTTGGTTTGATATATTGATTAGTTGTTTTAATTCTTCTAAATCATATTCTGTTGGACAAAGAGAGCCATCAAGGACTAAAAGTTCCCCTTGATTCATATTTTGGGCGATATGGATGGCTAGTTTTAATTCAAATATTCTTCTAATTTGGGATATGAATGTTTCTTTAGGATTGTCCTTTGCAGAAATGATATGTTTATTTTGAAAAAATGGAAGTTCGTTTGATATCTCACATTCTAAAGGTTGTAAGTTTTTAGTTTTGATAAATGTTTGAAAAATCTCATGACTTAGTCTTTTTTCATTTTTAAATTTTACATATGCAAATCTAAGAAGATAAAAGGACTGATTGTAAGTTGAGAATATCTCTTGAATGCCCCCATCTAAAAAATATGCTGAACCTAATGAAGTGGGGCTTATTTCTATAAAATTCTGGATGTTTAGTTCTTTTGGCTTTAGATTCCCACAGATTTTTCCATCTATTTTTGTTAGTTGCTTATTTTCTTTTGAAATATTAAAAAATTCCATTTTATTCATTGATAATTTAAGACTTTATAAATAATTTTGTGAAAGATTTATAAATAGATAATCTATTCATCTTTAGACATATGCACCACATAAAAGCTTTAGGGATATTATTGGTTTTATTACTTTTTTTGCAATCTCTTAACGTGTATTCGCAAGAGGAGAGAGTTTTCAAGATAGACTTTGGTGTTTATGATTTATATGATAGAGAGGAAATTAAATCTAATTTTGCGAAGATTACTGCAAATTTAAAAGAGAATGGTTCTCAACAAGAATTTATGTTTCAGAATAGGAATTCTTCTGAGTTTAATATAAGCTTTTTTCTAAATGAGGGCAAATGGGATTTTAAGGTTGAGATTGATGACCTTAGGACACCGGTTCTTGATTACTACATAATACATTCACTTAATGTAGATAAGGATATTACGCAAAATATCTACCTTTTAAGGGTTGGAAGTATTAAAGGGTTAGTTAAGGATAATTCAGGAAAGCTTGTAAGCAACGCTAAGGTTAAGTTTGAATGCGAAAGGGATAATTTCATTGGAATTTTAGAAAGTGATCTTTTTGGAACCTTTTCTACAAGGATTGTTCCTGAAGGCAACTGTAAGGTATACGCAACTTATGGGGATTCTGTTGGAATTAGTGAGATTTTTGTAAAACAAGGCAATGCACATGAGGCAATTGTAGTTCTTGATCAAAAAGTTGTTTTTTTTGATATAAATAACATTATTACTATTTTATCAATGTCTTTAGCCGGATTTATTCTTCTGATTTTTATTTTTAAGTTCTCTAAATCAAAAGGAAATAATATTCATGAAAAAGATATAAGAACAGATAATCCTGTTGAAGAGATAGATCCATTAAACAAAGAAGAAAAAAGCGAAGTGGAGATCTCTTCATATGAACCTGAACACAAGGAAAGTATAAAAAATGATCCTATTCAAGGGAAAAATGAAGATATTGTTGAGATAGATTATTCTTTTAGCGGAGAAAAACATCATCTGTCCAAAAGGAGTCTTGATATTTTAAATAGTCTTTCAAATGGACAAAAGAAAGTTGTGGAGTTTTTATTAGAGGAAGGAAACCATTCAACACAGGCAAGAATAAGTAGAGTTGGAAAGATTCCAAAATCAACTCTGCATAGATATTTAACTGATCTAGAGGAAAAAAGGATCATAACTAAAAAAGAAGATTTTAACCAGAATAAAGTATTTTTAACCGATTATTTCCTTTCTGAGAAGTAAAAAGAGAAAAATAACGCCTTTGAGCTAGAATAGAACTAAAAAGAACTTCAAAAGGCATGTTGTTCTAGATAACATTTATAAATGAGCACCTACTTATCATAATTGCGTTTGGTTGTTAGAAAAGATTTTGGTTTTTTTATTTTTATTAAAATTTTTTTAACACCAAAAAATTCTACTAATTCTCTTGGATTCAAATAATAATTTAACGATTCAGGGTTAATTTGAATTTTATTCATACACTATCTATTTAATTCGTACAACCATTAAATATTATAGCTATTATAGCTTGAGTAATTAGATTTAATAGCTAGCATATATTGTTACTATATTATTTTTCAAACTATAAAATAATATAAACAGATAAATTTCTACAATCGTTATAAGGAGGGGATTTACGTGAAATGGAAATTAAGAAACATTGCATGGGTATTTTTTGCATTCCTTGTTTTAGGAAATGTTAGTGCATATTCACATTATGCTTTTAATCAAAACCTTGTTATTGATAATTCAAGGATTATAACTCCCAATATTTATACAGATGGAATAGTAGGGGTACTAAATACAGGAAAAACAAATATCCTAAGGATTTCCAACCAAGAATTTTTAATGCCTCGGAATACTTATTTAGTATTTTGGTTTGAAGAAGGGAATTATCAGTTATTTAATGGAAAAGATAAGGCTTTAGTTTTTTCTAAATAGTACTTAATTTGTTTGATTAATCCATTCAGAATATAAGTGCTCAAAATTTTTTTCTTTTATTGATTTTCTGATTTGTGCCATTATGTCTAGATAAAAGAATATGTTGTGATATGAAGCAATTTTGTACGCTAAGAATTCTTGCGATCGAAATAAATGACACAGATAAGCTTTTGTGTATCGCCTACACATCTCACAACTGCAAAAAGGGTCTAATTTTGAGTTGTCGTGTATGTATTTAGCACCTGATATTCGTATTCTATATTTGTTTTTAAGATTGCCTCCAGATTTAGGATGAATATGAATATAACCTGCTCTTGCGATTCTTGTGGGACCTGCACAATCAAAGGTATCAATGCCTTGTAAAACTGAATTGAAAATGTCTTCCACAGTACCAATTCCAAGTAGATGTCTTGGTTTTTTTTCATCTAAAAACGGAGTTATCCAAAATAGAGTTTCATACATTTGTTTTTTGCCAAATGAGCCTCCAATTGCATACCCATCAAAGCCAATCTTATTGATTTCTTGTGCTGATTCCTCTCTTAAATCCTTGAACAATCCTCCTTGTATGATGCCATATAGTGCCTGTTGTTTTTTATTGTTATTTTTGTGGTAATCAAAACATTCTTTTGCCCAGAGATGTGTTCTGATGTTGGCTTCTTTTGTTGTTTTATAATCAGAAGAAGGAGCGGAGCATTCGTCTAGTGCAAGTATTATGTCTGCACCAATTTTATGTTGTGTCTGAATTGAAAGTTTAGGAGTTAAAAGGTGTTTTGATTGGTCATATATTGAGCGAAAACTAACACCTTCATCAGTAATATATGCAATTCTTTCCTGTTTTTGTTTTGATTCTTTTACTTTATAATCGAATTTTGATTTTCCCAGTTGAGTTCCAATCCCTAAGCTAAATGCTTGAAAGCCACCACTATCTGTCATAAAGGGGGTATTTATGCTTGAGAATTCATTTATTCCCCCAAGTTTATCTAAAACTTGCGCTCCTGGTTTAAGCATTAGATGATATGTATTTGTAATTAAAAGATCTACTTTAAGCTTTTCTAAATCTTCGCTTGATAAGGCTTTTACTGTTGCTTTTGTGGCCACTGGAACAAATGCAGGGGTGTTAACAATTCCATGTTTTAGTTTTAATTCCCCAAGTCTTAATCCCTTGTAAGTTTTAAGTATTTTAAACTCCATATGATTCTACCAGATTTTTTTTAAGATAATCAATTTGTTTATAAATTTATAGCTGATTTTAGGTTTTAGAGAATAAATGTTGTTTTGAATTGAGAATTATTTTAAAAAAACTAGACTCTGTTCGGAATTGTACAATTGAGTATAGTAGCACTAGATGAGACACATAAGTTCACTAAGTGAGATTATGTATGGTATCTTGTCTGAGTGAGGTTCTATGTTTGAGTGAGATTCTATGTTAGAGTGCAGTTCAGTGTTTGAGCGAGGTTCTATGTTAGAGTGCAGTTCAGTATTAGAATACTGTTCAGTATTACAGTGCAGTTCAGTGTCTGAGCGAGGTTGGGTGTTCTAATTTACATATTATTTCTATTTCAGAAATATTTAAGAAATATTTAAGAACTATTTCAAAGCGAGCTAAAAATTGCAAAATAATATATATTAGCTTTGTTAGTTTAATACAATGAAAAATAACGTGTTTGATGAAGTAGTAGGCTGGATTGGCATGTCAATAATACTTTTTGCCTATATTCTGATCAGTTTTGGTGTTTTGATGCCTTCTTCAGTGTTGTATCAATTTATTAATATTATTGGTTCAACGGGGATATTATACATTTCCTTTAAGAAGAAAGCTTATCAACCGGCTTTACTGAATTTGATATGGATTATTGTTGCTTTAGTGGCCATTTTAGCAATTATCATCTAAAAAAAATTTCTAAGAATTTCTGAAAGATTAAAATTTTATTCGATTCATAGATATTAGAATAAGGAGTATAAAAGTAATATATGTAAAAGTAATGTATATACGAATGATATATGCATAAAAAATAGAAAAAAATAGAAAAAAAAAATTAATTTCTCACTCTTTGGCAAAGTTGACAGTTAAATCCTTGAGATTTAAACCCTAGAGAGTTTAACCCAAGGTCTGCAACGGAATTTCTTTGTTTTCCTTGAGCGATTGAACCATCTATACCTTTTTTCATTTGCCCAACGCCTAAACCTAACTCTTTTTTTAGATTGTTAGCAGTCTCAAAATCTCCTTGTAAGTTTGCATTATGGAGTTCTTTGTATTTCTCAAAGTTATCTTTATTTATCACTTGAAACATCTTACCATGAGTTGGCAGGTTGTTTTCTTCTCTTATTTTAATCCACTGCTCATAATCATTTGATTTTATGGCTTCTATTAATTGGTCATGGACAACTTGGTCGTAGTTTGGATTGTTTTCTTTTGGACTACCAATCTGAGCGTAGGTAAATCCTGCAATTGTTAAACTAATCATTAATGTAGTCAGGATAATTCCAAAAATAGCTTTTTGTTTCAAATTGTTTTTAATTTGGCTGTTGGCATTTATTTTCATATTTTTCTTCTCATTGTTCTTCATATTCTTTTACCTCTTTTTTTATTTTTTGAAAAACCCACTTTTCTTTGGATTATGTTTTTTTAACAAATCCCGTTTTTCATATTGTTTCGAATGTATGAAACCATACAACTATCTTGTTGAAACTGTGGTTAGTATCTAAGAAACTATACACAAAGTTAAGTTCATAAGTTTTAAATATAGAGATATTTTCTTTAATTGTTATGAAACTAAAAAAGATTATGATTATTGGTGTGATTATACTTAGTTTTATGATTGTAATATTGGGATTTTTATTTTACATTGAACAATCAAAGATTAATAAAAGGCTTAATCCTTTAGAACTTGAAATTATGACAAAGGAGCAGATTATACAAATGGTATATTTAAGACAAGAAAAGACAAGTTCTCCGATGTATTATTTTATTCCTATATTTAGCTTTTTTGGACTAGGGATAGGTGCTACTCTTTATTATGTTCTTAGTAGCAATATTGAAAAGAAGGATAAATTAATCAAGCATAATTCTGATGTTATATTAAAACTATTGAATAATGATGAGAGAAGGGTTATAAAAAAGATTGTGGAAAATAATGGAAAAGTTCAACAACTTGAGATTACTTACATGCAAGGTTTTAGTAAGGTTAAAGCACATAGAATAGTAGAGTCTTTAGTTAATAAAGATATAGTTACAAAAGAAGCGTTAGGTAAAATAAGGTTGATTAGGCTTGATAAAGAATTATATGATATTTTAAGGAAGAATTAGACTGCAATTTTTTTTATTTCATGAATCCGTCATTTACATACTTTGGTTTTGGGGTTTGGTCGCAAGCCCTAAAATTTGAAGAAGCGGATTCACATAACGATTAATCTAGAAACAATCTAGCAAGATCTCTCCTAGTGTTTATGCTTTAAAGATTTTTTATTTTTGTGAGGCAATTAATCATTTTGCATACTTTGGTTCATAATACAGTAAGTAAGAAAGGATAGATTAAAGATGTGTTTAAAAAAGAGAGATTTAAAAATAATAACCTTGAATTATAAATCTGATACCCAAAGAATTTATGCTTAGGTTTTTCATCTTATCAAATAGATGTTAAAAATTATTTTAAAGTGGATTTTTTATGAAAACTAGTGGAAAAAAAGTTGAGATAATGAGCCCCGCAGGCTCTTTTGAATCGCTTATTGCAGCAATTAAAGCTGGGGCTGATTCCATATACTTTGGGGCAGGAGAACTTAATATGCGCTCTGGTTCTATTAGGTTTTCTGTGAGTGATTTAGTAAGGATAGTAAGGATTTGCAAAAAAAACAATGTTCGGTGTTATCTTACACTCAATAGTGTTATGTTTGATGATGATTTAAATCAAATGAAAAAAATATGTATTAAAGCAAAAAAAGCAGGTGTTGATTCTATTATTGCCTGTGATTTTTCAGTTATTGAATTTGCGAACCAAATAGGACTAAAGGTACATCTTTCTACACAGGCTAATGTTTCAAATTTTGAAGCAGTAAGATTTTTTTCAAGATATGCAGATACTATTGTTTTGGCTAGAGAGCTTTCCTTAGCTCAGATTGATTATATTTGTAAAATGATTCATAAAAACAAGCTTAAAGGACCATCTGGAAAACTTGTTCAAATAGAGGTTTTTGTACATGGTGCTCTTTGCGTTGCAGTGTCTGGTAAGTGTTATATGAGTTTAGCACAATATAATAGCTCTGCAAATAGGGGAAAATGCCTTCAGGCTTGCAGAAGAAGATATAGGATTATTGATGATGAGACTAATGATGAGTTAGTTGTTGATAATAATTTTATTATGTCACCTAAGGATTTATGCACTATTGCAATGATAGATAAGCTGATTGAGTCAGGTGTTAGTGTATTTAAGATTGAAGGAAGGGCAAGAGCCCCTGAGTATGTATATACTGTTACTAAAATATACAAAGAGGCTGTTTTAGCTGTTGAAAATAAAAGCTATTCTCCTTTCAAGGTCGCAAAGTGGAAAAAAGAGCTAAATAAGGTTTTTAACAGAGGATTTTGGGAAAATGGATATTATCTAGGAAAGAAAAATGGTGAATGGGCAAACGCCTATGGATCAGTTGCTACAACGGAGAAACTAAAAATTGGAAAGGTTATTCACTTTTATGGTAAGAATAAAATTGCTCAGATATATATAGAAAGTAATGGTTTGTCTTTAAACGATAAGATAATGATTTCAGGAAAGACTACAGGACCTGTTTTCTTAAAAGTAGAAAACATTGTTGATTTTTCTGGGAAAGTAGTAAATGTTGCATCTAAGGGAATGAAGGTTACTATTCCTATTGAAGAAAAGGTAAGAATAAATGATGAGGTATTTTTGTTTAGAGATAGAATTTCTTATCAATGAAGTTTTCTGTATTGCTTATAATGCCCTGAGAGAAAGTTTTTGAAGAGTATACCTTGATTGCAAATTGGGAATATTAACACCTAATTTTTCAATTTATTTTATTTTTGTGAACTCTTGTTCTTTCTGCTAGTCTGATTCTTTGAAATATCAAAGAAGAGTAGAATGAATTAATTGATATCCTCATAATATCATCAACTATTGAGAAGATACCTATGGGATTTATGCCCAGTTAATTCAATCATATTTTTGTTTCCTTCATACCGCTTTCTATACTATATTTCTTTAAGAGTATCTGTTTTTTTATTTTTGCAAAAGATTAATTCAATAATTTATTAATTAGTGTGATTTTATAATTATAATGAGTTAAAAAATTTTATAAAAATTTTATTATAATTACGTATAATTTACAGTAAAAAAGAAAAGATTTAAATATAAGTTCTTACAAGGGTTGTAATAGGATACAAAAAAGTATGCTGATTACGACAATACGTTGTTTTCCACACTTTGAATATCTGAGATAGAGTTGGTATGCAAATGGAGCAAGAAACGCTTTTCACAGCGGCCAAATGGAGTGTTCTAAAATCACTCTCATTTGAAAAGAAATCACCTTTAGAGCTTGCACAAGCAAATAATACCTCTATGTCAAATATTAGTCAGGCATTACGATTTTTAGAACTTGCAGGTCTTGTGAAAAGTGAACGTGTCTCAAATAGAGATAAAGGACAACCAAGAATAATATATTCTATTGCTAAAGACAATGCGTATTTAATTCTTACATCTAAATCATTTGTGGATAAAAGACTAATAGATTTAGATGAACATAAAAAAGCAATAGTTCGAATATGGTTTTTTGAAAATTCTTCGATGCACTTCTTTTTGGAGAAAGCATTTGAAATAATTGAAAAAAATTTAGAGAAATATGAAGCAATCTATGTAGATAAAAATACACTTACTGAAGTTAAGCTTCTTGTTGTTTTGAAAAAAAGCGATTCGAAAATTGATTTGAAAGATTTCAATGTGACAAACAATGGGATCTCAAAAAAAGTTTCTTACAAGGCTGTTACAAAGGAGTTTGTGAAAAAAGAAAATAATTCACTATATGCAATTTACGATCCTCAAAATCTCATAGAGGAAAAAATACATGTTTGAAAACATAGGGAGGGTTTAATATGAAAAAAATAGAAAAGATATTTGTGTTTTTGGTGGTGGCAGTGGCCTTTTGCACTGTGTTTGCTTTGGCAGAACCTTATGGAGCAGATGCTGTAAGTTATGTTACATCTTCAAGATATAATACCAGTGCAATCTCTCCAGATTCTATTGAGGCAATAGCTGGAAATGTTACAGAAGTAACACTTAATGCAACAACAGTAACAACATCTTGGCAGGGTTTTTACGGAAATGTTACAGGAAACATAATATTAGCAGATTCCAGCGGGAATAATTTTTATGATTGGAACCTAACAAATCCATCAGGACAGGTATATGCAAGCAGATCAAATGCTGTTACGTGGGCAAGTATCGATTGTATAACCCCGGTATTACTTTCTGGAGAGGAAACCTATCTAGGACAAACTTCTGATGATGGAGACAGTGTTACAAATACTTATACCCTGACAAATCATCCTTGGTTTTTATCTGGTACAACCAACATAACTGGTTGCAATGCAACTAAAGCATATGATTCTACTGGATCTCCAGGAGCAGATAGTTTTTGGCAGGTGTTATTGAGCGATGGTGTAAATACGGTATATAGCACTATTCTTGAGGATGGCCTCACAAACGGATTTAACAACGCTCCTTGGCATTTTGAGTTATTAGTTGGTGAGAATGGAAAAACCGGTAACGAAGGTTCAACACCTTATTACTTTTATGTAGAATTACAATAAATTGGTTTTTATTTTTTTATGGTTTTTATTGTTTTTTTAAATTGTATTTTTTTATTTTTTATTTAATGTGTTTGTAGGATTTTATAATTTTAAGGGTTTGGTTGTTTGGTTAATAATGAATTTGCACTCATGATTATGATTAATTTAAATTAAAAAAAATAAGGAAGTGATTAAAATTAAAGTAAAAAAAACAAGAATTATTAGATTTTTAACTATGCTTTGTGCGGTGGGTTTTATTTTTATGGTAGCATTATTTACCAAAGCAGACCCTTCAAGTGGAACAACAATTAGCAGTAATGTAACTGATAGTGGAAGAACTTATACCCCAGCAAACAGAACGGATCCTGGGGGAACAATTACAACTTTTTCTGTTGATGCTCAACAGCAAGATACCAGATGGAAGGCTTATGTGGGAAATGTTACAGGAAGTTTAACTTTAGATGATAGTAATGGGATGACAATATATAATTGGACAGTGGGACTTGCAGATATTACAGGTGAAGTGTATTCTTCACGTGCTTCATCCATATCTTGGAGTCTTATAAGGTGTGCAAACACTACAATTGTTGCTTCAGAACAAACTACCTTAGGAATGAATTCATCTTCAGCAGATACTATCACAAAGACATTCAATGAAACTACTCATCCTCAATTTGTTACTGCAGGTAAAACCATTAGTTCAGGATGTAATGCAACAGCAACCTATGTAAATGACCAAAGACAAGAACAAGCCTCAGCAACATTTCCGATAATTTTGTTAGATGATCAAACTAATTTAGTTTATACAACTTTAATGAATCGAAATTCAACAGGTTTTGATAACAGAAGGTATGATTTTCAGATGATTGTTGCAAATAATCCTGCAAGCACCACCACTTATTATTTTTTCGTAGAACTAGGTAATTAAAATGCAAAGTCGTGAAGCAATTAGGAATGTGTATAAGTTAGCATTTTTGTTAATTTTAATTTTCACGTTATTCTTTGCATTTTCAGGAATAGTGGCGTCTTATAACTACGAACACGTAAATGTTACATCAAAGGTTAATGTAACTAACGCAGGTCCAGAGATATTAAATACATACATTAGTTCACCAGTGGTATTAAATGCCGGCACTACAAAAATTGTTTATTGTAATGCAACAATAAGAGATTGGAACGGATTTGGAGATATAGATAATGTTAATGCTACTTTTTATTATCACTTGAATAATTCACATGATCCTGACGATAATAATGTACATTATACAAACGGTTCTTGTGAAGCAATATCAGATGATGGAGTATACATCGCAAATTATTCGTGTTCATTTGAGGTTTATTATTATGCGAATAACGGAACTTGGAGATGCAATATTTCTGCAAATGATAGTTATTCTTATAATGCCTCAAACACTACATCAAATGCTACAATAAATGCACTTTATGCTTTGAATGTTACAGATGTAATAGATTACGGAGATCTTTCTGTTACTGATACTAGTGGAAATATCACTGCAACAGTAACAAATTTTGGTAATGTTCCAATTAATGTAAGTGTTTTGGGATATGGCGTTACACAAGGTGATGGTGTAGGGTTAGTTTGTGAGTATGGTTCAAACATAAGTGTTGAGAATCAAAGATTTTCAGGAGCATTAGTCAGTTGGGATGATAAGACATTGCTTGGAACAGAAAATAAGGATGTAGAGATTACAATTGGAAAACAAACCGAACCTTTAACTCAGATAACCGCTAATACATATTGGCAACTTTATGTCCCACCAAATCCTTTTGGTCTTTGTACGGGAACTATAAGATTCACAGCAACTACACCATAAAAGGTTAGCTATTTTTGTTTTGAAAAGATTGAATCTCACTGGTCTTTGAGGGTCTCTGATTTTTTGTTTTTAGCTCTTTAATTAATTTGTTACAATATTTTAAATTCAACAACCTCACCCTAGAGGGCGAGGCATGTTGGTAATATAAAAGCATGCACTGTGTTAAAGCAAGGTTGTTGATTACAAAAAAACGTACCGAGTCATCATGTTGAAACACGAGGTGTGCTTTTCTATTAATAAATAATCTTACATTAATAGTCAAGGGGATTTTATGAGCGATAATTATAGGTTTACAAGAATTGTTAATATGCAGATTGTACTAGTGGTTTTTTTGATAATTTTTGCAAACTTTGGAGTATCTGCATTATTAGGGGTTAATAGGGTTAGTTTGACTTATAATGATGTTTTAAGAGGGGGATATGCACAGGATAATGTAGTTATAACAATTGGAAGTGATGAATTAATACCTGTAAATTTTGAGGCTAAAGGAGATATTAAAGAATGGATACGTTTTGAACCTTTGGATGGCCCTTTACTTGTAAATAAAGATAATAGTGGCATGTTAAAAATAATTGTGGAGCCCCCTATTGATTCTAGAGTAGGAGCATATGAAGGGAAGGTGCTCATTACTACGGGTTCATTAGGCCAAGTTGAATCCGAAATGGGTTCAAGTGTCGAGGTTGCCTTTGAATTGAAGATAGTAGTGATTATATCTGATACTCAGATCTTATCATGCAACTCTGGCGGATTTGAGATAAAAGACTCTGAGATTGGACAACCTAATGAATTTTTTGCAACAATTATGAATAATGGCAATGTGAGAATTAAACCATTAATTGAATTTAAAATTTTTGACCAATTGCAAGAACAAGAGATACTAAGTACATCATATTTATCTAAAAATGAAATATTACCCACTACATCTCAAGAGATTATTGATTTTATAGAGTTAAATCTTTCAAAAGGACAGTACTGGGTTGAGATTAAAAGTTCTGAATGCAGTGGAGATGGTGCACTTAGAACTTTTTCTATACTTGAGAAAGGAGAAATTGGTGATGTTGGCGAGTTTGTGAGAATAGATAATTTACCTTGGGCGAGTACTAAAGAGTTAATCCCTATTGTCGCTCATTTCAGAAATAGAGGAGAGAGAAGTGTGTCTGCACAATTTAAGGGAACTATTAGTAAGGATGGTAAAATTATTCAAGTTTTAGAATCCGATATTTTAACCGTTGCACCACAGGAAACAGTTCCTATTGAAATGTTTTTTAGCCCAAAAGATATTGGCCAGTACAAAATTAATGGCAGGGTATACTACAACAACAAAATTACCTTTCAAAAGGGTTCTATTATTAATGTTAATCCATCTAATTCATTGGAAGAATCAAATGGGGAATTTATGTTAAGTATAATTTTATCGGTATTAATTGTAATTATAGCAGTATTTGTTTTCTTGATAATAAAAAGGAAAAAAAATAAATGAAAAGCCTTTAAAGCATAAATGTCCTATGCATCTAGCAGATATTAGAGATTTTTCTTGGGGTTAATCTATCTCATATTAGTTTGAACACTTAGTTTGATCTCAAATACCAACACCCGCGAATAAAGGACTTCTCTAGATTAAAGTATGTAAATATTAGGATTTTAAAATATAAAATTATTAAAAAAAACATACTTTCAGTAAATTTTTATGTTCTCAGGCGTATGTTGTAGTGAAATGTTTTTTACTGAGCTTAGGTCTTCTAATGAGTTAATTCTTAAAAGATTTAATGATTTGGTATAAAGCAAATCTTCAATGTATAAACTTCTTTCTACACCTGCACCTAAGTATCTATTAGCACCAGTGGAGTGGTCTATTAAACCTCTTAGTGTTATTGAGTCTTTACTTATATTGTATACTAAAGCACCATTATAATTTTCAGAGGTTTTCTCATAGTTATAGTTATATCCTGGGATTACCAAGAGGTTTTTTTCTCTTGAAAACAAGAATGCTTTGTGTTCGTAAAGAGCAGTGGAATCTGAGTAACGCTCTTCTGATAAATAACTTGCAATCTCTTTAGGTTGCGATACATCACTTACATCAAAAAGCGATATTTTAAGCCCTTTGATTCTGCCGGTTTGTGTTGCATCTTTTCCAATCCCAATTATTGTTGATTCATCATAAGGATGTAGATAGTTTGAAAACCCTGGAATTTTTAACTGACCTAACTCTTTGATTTCAAAAGGGTCTGATAAATCAATTACAAAGAATGGATCTATTTGCTTAAAGGTAACCATATAGAGCTTATCCGCAATAAACCTTGTTGAGTATATTCTTTCATCCTCAGCAAGACCATCTAGTTTATCAAGAATTTTAAGGTTTTTATCAAGTGTATATATTTGATTTGTTGAAACTTTTCTTGAGGTGTCATAACTAGACCATCTAGGGCTTAATGTCGTTGCAATCCTGAATACTTCGTTATATTCATCCATGGAAAATTGATTAATTATACTTCCTGCAACCTTATTATTTGCACTAGGAGTTATTTCACCTTTTTCAACTGAGATCTTATTGATTACCGTAAATTCAAAGGCCTCAAAATCCTGAAGTTTCTTTTTTATTTCTTCTTCAAGCATATCTTCTATTTCTTCTCGGTTATCAGGATCAAGAGAATTGAAATAATCGTTATATACATTAAGTATCTTATATCTTTTTTCGTAGAGAGTAAGCACATCATTATCAGTAGCCTTTACTTTTTCGATGTATGTTTTTTGTTTATCTGTTAATTTGTCTTTGAACAACTCAATTGTCAAGTCTTGCTTTAACTCGTACTCATTGATATATTTGGTATATGTTATATATATGTTTTCTTGGGACATGTATATGTTTTGAGAGCCTTCAACCAAGAACGATTTTGATTTGATTTGATTGTCTGGTTTTGCTATATTTAGAGAACTAATTGTAACAAAAATAGGGTTATCGTAAGGTATTGGGTAATAGTAAAGATTTGATACATCAACCTGTTTTGGTGTCATTCCCTCGTAATATATAGGAATTGGGTAATCTCTTCGATATGAAGGATAAGTCGTTGTTAAAAAATATATATAACCTTGCGACATCCTTGAATTAAAGTAGTTTCCTTCAAATTTATACTCAGCCGTAAGGACTGGTGCTGACCTATCAGCGATATCATAAAGTTCAAAAAAACTGAATTGTTGATTTGGAATATATGCATCTATCGATCTTATAAAAGGGTCATTTCTTCCAATGTTTCCAAAGACTGCTAGATTATCTTCATAAATGAAAAGACCAGCTGGAGAGTTATTAAATTTAATTGTAGATATTACTTTGGCATCTTCTCCAGGATATGCCTTGATGATATATAGTATGTTTTTTGAAATGGTGTATATGTAATTGCCATCTGTTTTAAGTATATCTCCTTCATCAATTCCTGTAACCTGCACATTTGTTTCAGAGTAGTCTAAAGATTCTCCTTTAGCAACACTTGCTTGAGAAAGAACCATTGAACTATCACTTGCAAGTGAATCCATTGAAAAAGAACTTTCCATGTTTCTTAAATATGGATAAGCATAGTAATCTTGATTAGAATTTCGATTTAAAAATTCGAAAACTTCTTCAGCAGACTTAAATTGTAGTGCTTTTAGGTCTTTAGATTTTGCTAGATTTTCAAATGTATACTCTTTTGTTAATCCAGATGGATTCTTTGAAATTGTGATGGTGTTTACACAGGAACTAAAAATAAAGCCCCCTATTAAAATTATAGCTAATACAAAAATTAGATTTGTTTTTTGAATACTTTTTTCATTCATAATCGTTTTATCCATTAAAATCACCTTTATGCTCTCTTTGATTGGAGCTTATTAAATTTAATGGTTTAATCAATTATTTGTAATTTAAATATGTGTTGTATAACTTCTAATATCATTGAAGTGATTTTTAGCAAGAAAGTGATATTGGCAGTATTGTGTGGGTTATACATTTATCAGGATTACTTCAATCTTTCTATATTAATAATTAATGAGAAACCTTAAAGCATAAATGCCTTAGGTGTCTTGCAGATAGTTAAATGTTTTCCTTGCTTAAATTTCTAATTGTTAATCGTTAAGTGAACCCATCTCTTCTTACATAGGACCCAAAAGGTCAAGATGTGTAAAATGAGCTAGACTTCGCAATAATGAAAACCCTCTGAATAAATGAAAGGTGACTTGCGAATACTCAAGGTTAATCGTTTAGTGAATCCATTTCTTCAAACTTCAGGCCCAAAGACCAAACCTCAAGACCAAAGTATGGGAATGAACTGGATTTCATGAAATGAAAAACCTCGGCATAAATGCTCCAGTTATCTCGCGAATAGTTGAGGTTAATCCTTGCATGAATCCGTCTATTCAAACCTTAGGCCTCAAAACCAAAGTATGCGAAGTGATGCTGGATTTCACGAAATGGAAAATCAACAATCTCTCCCTAAAAGGCGAGCTATGTGCTAATATAAAAGCATGCGCAGTATTAAAGCGAGGTTGTTGATTACAAGGTTGTTGATTACAAAAAAGCGTACCAAGTCCTCGTGTTTAAACACGATATCTCCTTCTCTATTAATCAATGTAAATAAAACATACTAGTACAAAAATTAATTATTTTAAAATTATATATTTGAACGCAGAATATAACTTAGAATATTTGGAATATAATTATAAAATCTAAAGGGATATTATTGAAAATGTTAGTTTTTTGCTCATAATTCAACTAAAAAAGAAAATATTTAAAAATAGAAAACACAAACGCTATTTATAAGAGGTGTTTTTAGTATGGCTAAAAAGAAAGAAAATAATCAAAATGTGCTTGGGATGCTCTCCCATTTGCTGATTTTTGTTGCAGGATTTGTTGTTCCGCTTATCTTTTACCTAATATACAAGGAAGATAAAGCCAATAAGTTTGTTTCTGAGAACGCAAGACACGCTTTGAATTTTTGTATAAGTTTATTTATATATTGGATAGCAGTTTTTGTGTTATCTTTTGTTGTTATAGGTATTTTCCTTATGCCTGTGCTTGGAATATTTGCGTTTGTAGTAGTAATACTTGCAAGTGTTAAATCTTACAAAGGCGAGATATATAAATACCCTTTAGAGATTGAATTTATAAAATAAGAAAATAATTTTATTTTTTATTTATTTTTTTTAAGCTTCTGTTCATTTATAGCTCACATTGAATGCAAGAAATTTTAGTTTTATTCACCGATTATGTGGACTAAAACCCTTTTTCTTCTTTGTCCATCAAATTCACCATAAAATATTTGCTCCCAAGGACCGAATTCCATATTTCCTTCTTTTAGCGCAATTACCACTTCTCTTCCCATTATCATTCTCCAGTGATGGGCATAACCATTTGTCTCTCCGGTCTTATTGTGTTCGTAGACTGAATCTTTCGAGGCTAAATTCTCAAGCCATTTCTCAAAATCCTTTAAAAGCCCTTTTTCTGCATCATTTATGAAAACTGATGCTGTAACGTGCATTGCATTCACTAATACTAACCCATTTTTAATTGAACTTTTCTGGATTATCTCATCAACCTTAGAAGTAATATTAGAGATTTCAATTTTCTTTTCGCTTGTTACATATATATATTCTGTGTGTGCCTTCATATAAAATCACCTTTTTAATAAGCTATTATTCCCTTCAAATACTTTCTGATTAGTCTTATATTATAAAACTTATTCTTTTTTGGCGTTATAAGAAATTACTGAATTTTCTATACTTGCGCCTTATACGCTAAATAAACCCACAAAATGAATTTATTTATATTTCTGTCTTCCAAGCAGAAGCATTATTTTAATATGTATTGTTTCTTTTTGAACAGAGTATCATTTTTAGGATTAAATTAAGTGATAATGCGTCATAAAACGGCATTTAGAGGTGGTGTTTTCTCATTTTTTTTAGGTAGATAAATGGATAAATTTGTTTAAAATATTATAAAATATGAACAAAAGCAACACAAACCTATATAAATTATGATTTGACCCCATATTTTAAGATATGAAGATAAAAAAAAGTCCAGGAATGAGCAGTAACCCGAAAGATAAAAATCGTTCTAAAGGTTTAATTAAGAGGATTACACTTTTGTCAGCAATAGGGCTTTCTTTTGCTGTTGGTTTTAACTTTATTTACGAAAAAGCAAAGTATGCACATTTTTTACTTAATAAGGAGAAATACATACAAGAGTATATACTTACTTCGTTTCATAGTCACTCTCAAATAGGAGGAGGTGATGGTTTTAGAAGTGTTGAATGGATAATAGAGAATGCTTATTTGGAGGGTTATGGTATTTATTCTATTACAGACCATGAACAGCCACCAGAATTGAATGCCCACGATACAATGTCTAAACTTGAAGAACTCGCAGAAACCAACTTTGGAGATTTTGATGTTACCAAAGTTAATGAAACCACTTATAAAGTAACGCATCCAGATAAAGATCATGTGCTTTATGTTTTAAACGGCGCTGAAATAACTGTTAAACACGAAGGAAGGGACACTCATGTTTTGGGCATAGGAATTAGTAGTGTTCCTGATTCTTCAATGACTCTTGATGAAGTTTTAAGTAATTTATCAAATCAAGGCGCTTTAATTGGAGCACCTCATCCAACTACAAAAATGGCTTTTGGATTAGGAGAAAATGCAGTAACTCAATACCAAGCATATTTTGATTTTTTAGAAGGCAATGGCTCTTTGCCTTTTCCTGTAAATATAATTAAAAATGGTACCGCAGAGAACTTAGCAAAAAAACTAAATATTCCTTACCTCACACAAAGTGATGCGCATCTAACTACACTTTATTTTAACAAAGCCCTTGTAATGATTGAAAAAAGCGATACTTTTGATGAGAATAATATAGTTGGATTTCTTAAAGAACAAATAAGTGAAGGCAAGTATAAAAATGTATTAATTACTGTTGATAATCTTAAGTTGTATGAGTGGATTTTATTTGGCAAGCGTCAGTAGCCAATCTCTGAATTAAGAGAATAAAGTTATTAGATTAAAAGGTTTTTATATATCATTTCTTTTAATACACAATCCTAAGCTAGTTAATTACGATGATAATAATTTATCTTATAAACTCAAATCTAGGCAAATTTTTATCTTGATAAACAACAGTTTCTAAAAACATTTCTTTGGGACGAATCCAGATTGCATTTTTACCAAAATCTTTTGATTCATAAAGCGCCATATATACTACATACTCTTCTAAAGTCTCACTATTTCTCCCAACACCTAATACTGCATAAAAATTGCCTTTATAGTGCTTGTATATTCCGGTTTTTACATCTTTTGTTTGTGTCATACGAGGTTTTTAAATTTTTGAGATATTTAAATCTATTCTTTAACTGTCAAAATACGATTTAGATATAAGTTAACAAGAACATACTTTGATACAAACCTAAAATTAATAGTTTAGTGTAATTTATTTAATTTAATAAATAATAAATTAGTGTAATTGTTTATTTAAAGAAATAACAAAATTATAATAATACTTAATTACAATAACAGAGCAATACAGAATTACAAAAGTACAGCAACACTATAAAAAATTCTTTTTTGATTTTTCAAAGAATAAGTCGGTAAAAAACTCAAAATAAGAAAAGAATACAGTATATATACAACTAAAAATTAAAATTTTAAACAACGATTTAGTTAAATATAAAATTTATAATGTATGCCTAAAACAAATTTAGGATATCTCTGCAAAGAAATAATAGGTACTAGGCGTTGGACTTGTTGGATCCTCAGGAACTATTAACTGGAAGTTGTAGTTTGCTAAATCATATCCTGCAGTCGAATCCTCAAGTATTGTTGTATAAACAACATTTCCATCTATATCAGATAATAATACCTCTTGGAAAAATGAATCTTCTGAAACTTCTTGGATACTATCATTTACATAAGTGGATATTGCTCTACAACTACTATTTGATATTTTTACTGTTCCAACATAAAAGGACTTATGAGTAGTAGTATTAAAAGTATTATTAATACTATCAGATAAAGAGCTATTAATATTGAGAGTAATCTCTTCTGAACTGATATCTGTTGGTTCACTGCAATTTATAGTTGACCAATTTATCTGAGAGCTTCTTGAAACATATATCTCCCCAGAGATTATTGCAAGGTCCCAGTTATATATTGATTTTCCACTAGCATCATCTAAAGTTAATAGCCCTGATATATTACCTACATAGGCCTTCCACCTTTCGGTTTGGAAGCTTCCATTAAGTATCATTGTAGTAAATGAGCCACCAGCCGTTGTCAGTGAAGCTGCTTGACTAGGAGCAATAGTTTCAGTGACATTATAAGTAATATTAAGACCTGTTGGAATCGCCAATACAATCAAAGGGTTTAATATTATACAAAGGCTGATCAGTAATAAAAACAGATATGTGACTTTTATAGATTTAGTTAAAGGAGGTATCATTTTTGAACACCCCCTGATTTTTGATGAGATGATTTTTGAGAGTTTAACTTTTTTTGAGCTCTTGATAAAACTGTCCAAATTGTCTTTGGGCTTTTGTTTAGAAGTGATGCGATTTCATTCAAGTTTAGAGATTTTTCCTTAAGACTTAGTGAGATACACTCCAAAATAGATAGATTAGAATTTCTGAATACTTCTGTATTTACAAAAAATCCTTTATTTAAGAATAACTCGGCAGTAAAACGTTTTTGAGTTTTTACAGCGTTATATGTTGACCATATTGTTCTTGGGTCTCTACCTAATAAAACTGCAATCTGAGAAAAAGAAAGGGATTTCACTTCAATTAAATACTTTACAATTGCTCTAAGCCCACTAATTTTTGTGGAGAAAATTTTAATTGGGAGTTCTACACCTTTTTTTTCAAGTAAATTTTCTTTTGAAGGCTTTAACAAATCAAAAACAACAGGTCTTCCAAACTCATCAAAACTATCGCCTATATTTACTGAATAAGAAACAGAATACTCGCAATTACCTGTTTTTTGAAAGAACATATACTTATCATGTAAGAACTTATTTATAAACATTTCTAAATAAATGATAGATTATACTTATTATGTAAGCGAATATGATAGATTTTACTTACTATGTAGGAAATTTAACAATATTTTTGAAAAATGAAAAACCTAGTTATAAACATACAAAAATATCTCAAAAAGTCGATTTTTTTCTTAGTGAATCTGTTTTTTGTTGAATGTGTTTTTTGTTGAATGTGTTTTTTGTCAGGATTTATTATGTGATATAGGTTTTAAAGATCAAGTTGTACAAAATGATTGAGTATTTCATAAAAATTAAGAAATGTAATTATTCCAAATATTTTTAGGCAATTGTTATAAATAAAATAGTTCTTTTTATACTGATGAAAATAAAAGAATTAAGTGAAAGTGATAGGCCAAGGGAAAGGCTTTCAAAGGTAGGAGTTTCAAATCTATCTGATTCTGAGGTTTTAGCACTTGTACTTCAAATGGGGTCTAAAAAAGAAAGTGTGATTGAATTAAGTAACAAAATGATCTCACTATTTGGTCTTTTGAATCTTTCAAATGCTACACTTCCGGAGCTTAAACAAATTAACGGTATAGGAGATGCTAAAGCAATGAAAATAATTGCTATGTTTGAGATTAATAAAAGAGTTAATAAGTTAAATAGGATAAAAAATACAAAAAAAATCACAATGTCTTGTGATGTAAATGAAATATTTTATGAAGAATTAAAGGATGAAAAACAAGAAAATGTATTTTTACTATGTCTTGATAATTCAAATAGTATAATTAGTTCTAGTTTGTTATTCAAAGGGACTTTAAATGAATCGGTAATACATCCAAGAGAAATTTTTAAAGAGGCTGTAAGATCAAGTGCAAATTCAATAATTCTTGTTCATAACCATCCATCCAATAACAAAAATCCGTCTCCAGAAGATATCAAGATCACATCGGTTCTAAATAATGCTGGAGAGATGATGGGAATAAAGCTTTTAGATCATGTAATCATTTCAAAGGCAGGATTTTTTAGTTTTAAAGACAAAGGAATGCTATGAAATTGATTTTTATAAATATTAATTGTTGTTAAATCAGCCAAAGGATAAAATTATTGTGTTTTCATAACTGGCAACAGTGTAGCTAAACACATATGCACTTTTAGAAATGATTATCAGTATAACAGTAAATAAAACCATAAGTATTATACTAACAATGGCACTTGTATAGGAATCAAACACTTTCAATTTAAATATTTTCAATCACCTTCAGTTTATATTCTCGCTAAAACCTCATTATCAAGTTGGTTAATTTAGTAAAAGTTATATTTTGAAGTTATATTTATTTAAATTTGTGTTTATTTCTTAGTGAGAACAAAGATTTATAATAGAGAAAAGATAAAAATGACATGTCTTGTTGTATCTCTTATTAATTACAAGTTTAGCAATCTAAAAATTTTAATAAAAAAGGTAGTTTAAACGAAAAGAATAATGGCTTAAAAATGGTTAAACTAAAAAAAAATAATAAGGCACAATTTGCAATGGAGTACGTGCTTACTATTGCAATCGTTTTAGCTATTTCAATTCCTGCAATATCCATAGCTTACAGAGAAACAATGGGAAAAACTAAGGAACTTGAAAAAAATCAGCTACAAACCCTTGCTGAAACGATTGTTACAAATTCCGAGGTTGTTTACTATCACGGTGTTCCAAGCAGGGTTACTGCACAAGTTGTTATTCCAACAGATATAACTAGCATAAGAGCAGGAGGCCCTGATCATGATCACATTATTTTTGTTACCCAAAAGTATGGAGAGATTGCCTTTCCGGGTACAGTTCCTCTAAATTTTTCAATTGCAGGACTTGGAAAAGGAAAAACAAGATTAAAATTTGATTGCGTATATTATACTCTTTCCGATGGAGGGAAAAAAGCAATTGTTAACATTACTAAATCATAATAGATCTTAGACTATTTTAAGAATATAAATTATTTTAATATGAAAAAATCACAATCCGCTACTGAGCTTGCAATAGTAATTGGAATAATGATGGCAGTGATGGTTGTTTTTGTAATGGCCATCTTTTCAAGATACTATGAATTTGCAAAGCTTGAGACACGAAGAAATTTAGAAGATGTAGCTAGTTATATTGAAAGTGAGATAAAGTTTGCAATAAAAAGCGAAGCAGGCTTTGTTAGAACTTTTTCCCTTCCACAAAATATTGCGGGGTTGGGGTATTCCATAACAATTGATAACCCTAAAAATGATTTTTCAGTAATAATTATTAAATATAATAACAACATGGGTTCTGCGATAACAATCCCTTTTGATTATAACATTACAGCAAAGAATAGTGAGATTAATATAGGTAGCAATACGAATAAATTAAATAAAAGTACTTCACATCCAAATGTTATCCAGCTTAATGACCCTAATTTAGAATAGTAAAAAGCGTTTTTGACAATGGCAAGGAAGAAATCACAAACATGGTCTTTTGATATTGTAGTAGCAACAGTAATCTTTGTAGGGGTTTTTTTGCTAGTTTTCTTTATTACATCTGAAAAAGTAAATCATCCAACCAACAAGAAAATCTTTGTTCAGCAAGATAGTATTGATAGGGTTTTCTCAATTAGGACTAACCCTGCATATGGTTTTTTAAATGAACAAAATGTAGTTGACCCCGCAAAACTTCTAAAATTCGCTAAAGACGGCTATGGGAGCTCAAAAAAATTGCTTGGGGAAAACTATGAGTTTTGCGTAATCTTTGAAGACGAGGAAGGAAAGATTCAACCGATAATTACTCAAGATGGAAATTATTATGTAGGTATTGGTTCAGGCCTTGTGACTATAAAAGGAGATGGCTCGACGACCTATACTTGTGGAGTAGTCATCTAGTATAAACGTGATGGTTAATAGAAAAAACGCTAATTTTATGCTCTTCGTTTAAAGAGTTTTTCAAGGTTTTCTTCATCAAATTCAATAATGGTAGGTCTTCCATGAGGGCAAGTGAAAGGATTTACGCATTCAAAAAGCTCTTTTAATATATTGTTCATCTGCACAAATGAGAGCTCTTCACCTGCTTTTATTGATTTTTTGCAAGCAATCGTATATAGGATTCTTTGATCTATCAAATCAGCTATTGATTTATCTAAGAAATTCTGAGCCAACTCTTCAACTAAAATGTTTGTTTGGTTTTCGTCCATCTCTTTTCCTAAGATAAGGGGTATTGAACGAATAATCACTTCATTTTCCCCAAACTCTTCTATTTCAAAGCCAATTTTTTTAAAGTAGTTCTTTTTCTCTTTTAGCACTTCTTTATACTTTTGATTAAGAAAAATTAAGAATGGCTTTAAAAGGACTTGAGAGCTTATTAATCCAGAGTTGTATTCCTTTTCAATCTTTTCAAAATTTATTCTCTCGCATGCAGCGTGTTGGTCAATTAATGCAAGCCCTTTTGAGGTTTGAGCAACAATGTATGTTTTATTAACTTGCCCTAAAATTCTGAATATAAGTTTATCTTTTCCATACAAGACATTTATTTGTGTATTCTCGTCTTTAGAGCCAGTTTTAGTAGCGATTATTTCATTTTCTTTTAGATCTAATGATGAAAAATCTTTTTTCATGAATTTCTCATTTTTAAGTGTTGTAAGTTTTGATTGATTTAATGAGTATTTTGTCTCTTTCTCATTTGTATAGAATTTATCTTGTGATTTGGTAAGTTCATCATTTCTAATTGTTCTATTTTCATCTGCGCTTGGATATGATTTATCTTTATTAAGAAATGGGATATAATTGGGCTTTTTGATTTCCTGACTCTCAATTAGATTGTTTTCTTTTAAAGTTTTTTTAATTGCTTCATAAACAGAATAATAAACTAGTTGTTCATTATCAAATTTTACTACGAGCTTAGAAGGATGAACATTTACATCTATTCTTTTAGGGTCCAAAGTTATTTTTAGTATCACTATAGGCTTTCTTTTTAAAAAAAGCATTGATTTATAAGAATCTATAATTGAAGAGTTTATTAAATCTGATTTTACATACCTTCCATTAACAAAAATGCTTATGTAATCATTTGATTCTCTAGCAATAGTGGGTTTTCCGGCAAAACCTTTAATTTTGATAAATTCATTTTCAAAACTCACATCACAAAGATTTTTTGCAATAAGATTTCCATAAATATAGCTTATTCTGGAGATTTCATCAATCCCATTTGGAACCTTTAAAAATGGCTGTTTCTCTTTATATAAAAAAAAGCTTATATTTGGAAATGAGAGAGCATATCTTTGTATTAGATCAGATATATGCGAGAATTCAGTCGCATCAGATTTGAGATATTTTTTTCTTGCAGGAGTATTATAAAATAAATCCTTGACAATCACACTTGTTCCTAATGGATGTGATACTTGGGTAATTTTGCTATCTTCGGAGTTAATTTGGTATCCAACGCTTGTTTCTTTTGTTCTTGAAGTTACGCTAACTCTACTAATTGAGGCAATTGATGCTAGTGCTTCACCTCTAAAACCCATTGTAGCAATATTATATAAATCCTCTTCGGTGATGATTTTGCTTGTTGCATACCTTTCAAATAACAAAGGCAAATCATCTTTTTGAATTCCTTGACCATTATCTGTAATTCGAATCTCTTTTTTCCCAGATGAAAATATTGTTATTTTTATTTCATCAGCATTAGAATCAATTGAATTTTCAACAAGTTCTTTTACAACTGAAACAGGTCTTTCAACTACTTCTCCTGCTGCAATTTTTGCAACAATTTTACCATCCAATCGGTTTATTTTTTGCATTTTATTCAATTATGTGTCTTTATTAAATTGTAAGGACTTGAATATATTTAATAATTATAGTGATGATTATATTATCAATAATAATCAATGTTAATATTAATAATAACAACATACAATCATCATCATAATGATGATAAGTATGATAAAGCCCATTAGTATAATGATGATAATTATAATAACAACCTACAATCATTAATATAATGACAACATTGATAATAATAGTAATAATAATATATCACAGGGCATAAATTGTGTTAAATTATTATTTTTCCCAATTTCTAAAAAGCTCTAATTGTTTGGGTTCTTTTTTTCCTGAGACCTTATTTAACATATCATTATCTTTAAAAAATTGTTCTTGAATCTCCTTTGAACGCTCTATTATTTCGTTTGGGATTCCTGCTAATTTTGCAACATGAATCCCATAGCTTTTATCTGTTGAGCCTCTAACTATTTTTCTTAAAAAAACAATACCTTCTTCTCTTTCTTTTACCAATATGTTGTAATTTGTTATGTTTTTATATTCTTCGGTGAGCTTATTTAATACATGGTAATGCGTTGCGAAGATAGTTTTTGCCTTTATATGTTTATATATGTACTCTGCTATTGACCAAGCAAGGCTTACACCATCATAAGTTGATGTTCCTCTTCCTAACTCATCAATGATTATCAATGAATCGCTTGTTGCATTGTTTAAAATGTTAGCAGTTTCACTCATTTCAACCATAAATGTGCTTTGTCCTTGGCTTAGGATATCATGTGCTCCAACCCTGGTAAAAATTCTATCAACCACTCCAATTTTTGCGTGTTTACAAGGAACAAAAGAACCTAATTGAGCCATTAGAACGATTAGTGCAATCTGTCTCATAAATGTAGATTTTCCAGCCATATTTGGGCCAGTCAATATTATAAGCTCATTTGAGGATATTAATATATCATTAGTTATGAAATTATCAATGTGTTGTTCAACAATTGGGTGTCTACCCGACTGGATTTCAATGATTTTATCTCTGTTAATTAGTGGTTTAGTGTAATTATTTTCAATAGCAATTAAAGCTAAATTTGTTAATACATCAATTAAAGCAAGCTGTCTTGCAATTTGCTGTATATCTTCAATAGTTTTATACACTGCATTTAGTATTTCTAGGAATAACGAATTCTCAAGGTCTAAAATCCGCTCTTCAGCTCCAAGTATTTGGTTTTCTAGTTCTTTTAGCTTTTGAGTGGAGTATCTGCTCCCAGAGACAAGAGTTTGTTTTACAACATAATCTCTTGGAACAAGATCTTTTTTTGCATTGCCAATACTAATAAAGTAACCTATAACCTTATTGTAATTGATTTTAAGTGTTGAGATATTTGATTTTTGTCTTTCTTCATATTCTAATTGCTGGATGAATTTTTTGCTATTTTTTTTAATTTGTCTTAAATCATCTAGCTCTTTACTATACCCTTCTTTTATTACATTTCCTTCTCCCACTTTCAAGGCAGGCTCATCTGTTATGCTTTGATCTAAAAGATTTTTTAAATCAGTTAAGAGAGGTAATGTAGAAATATTTTTTAGTAATGAAGAATTGAATGTAGAAAGCAGATTTTTAAGTTGAGGGAGTTTTCCAATAGTATGCCTCAGGGAAGCTAAGTCTTTTGGATTTGCAGATTTAAAAGATACCCTACTAGATATTCTTTCAATATCAAAGCATCCTTCTAAAAGGGTAGAAAGTTCATCGCAATTGATTTTATTCTTCTTGAGTTCATCAATTGCTTCAAGCCTTTCTTTTATTTTATCTACATCTTTTAAAGGAGATAAGATCATTCTTTTTATTAGTCTTGAGCCCATTGCAGTTTTAGTTTTGTCTAATACCTCTAATAAAGTGTATTTTTTGGTTTTATCGTATATATTTTCACAAAGTTCAAGATTTCTTATGCTATATTCATCTAATACCATGTAATCATTGAAATCAACAAATTTTAGGTTTTTTATGTTTGATATTCCCTGCTTTTGAGTTTCTAAAAGATAACCCAATAGTGCACCAGCACTCTTTATTGCAATCTCTTTTGATTCAACACCAAAACGAATCAAAGAACCTACCTGGAAATGCTCTTTTAAGGTTTCATATGCATAATCATATGAAAAAACTTTGTCATGCAGATATGTTATATAAATCTGTTCTTCTTTTATTTTTGAGATTAGTTCTTTATTTATTGCATAGCTTTCAGGGATTAAGCATTCAGAAGGAATATAGGATTTTAAAACGGAAAATAGATTGTTTATTCCAACACCTTCAGATATTATGAACTCACCTGTAGAGATATCACAAAGCGCTATTCCAAAACCCTGCGCATTGACAAAGAATGATGCTATAAAATTGTTATTTCCTTTTTCTAAAAGCTCATCCTCTATTATTGTTCCTGGGGTTATTATTCTTACAATATCCCTTTTTACAAGTCTCCCTTTAGCATTTTTTGGATTTTCTATTTGTTCAACTATTACAACCTTATATCCTAATGTAACAAATTTCTTAAGATATCCATTTAACGAGTGATATGGAATACCGGCAAGTGGTGCTTTTTTTTCTCCTTTGCCCCTTGAAGTCAAGGTAATTTCTAAAACCCTTGAAGAAGTTATTGCATCCTCATAAAAAGTTTCATAAAAATCTCCCATTCTAAAAAGAACTATACAATCAGGATGTTTTTGTTTTATCTCAACATACTGTTTCATCGCAGGGGTTAATTGACTATCATCAAATATCCCATCTTGTTGTTTTTGGTTCATAAAAATAAAGAAGGGAATATTCTTTTTTAAATCTTTATATTTAGCTGTTATTTTTGGCGCATATTGATAATCCTATTTTGCGTTCGTATTATTTTATCTGGATATTATTTTGTTTAGAGAATATTTCATTTAAATGTTTGATATAGTTTTATTTTAAGAACATAAATAGACCATATTTTACACCTTGAGAATATACTTATACAAGAATATCTAGACATGAGTATCAATGGAGATATTTTTAAATTTAGGTTGTAAAAAATCTGTAAGAAATCTATATATGAAAAAAATTTTGTTTTAGAAAACTTTAATAAGAAAACCACTTAAGCTAAGCTTAGATTGGGCCTATAGCATAGCCAGGATAGTGCGGTCGGCTTCGGACCGATTGACGGGGGTTCGAATCCCTCTAGGCTCATAATTTTAAGTGTAAAAGTATTTGTTTAAGATTTTAAGTTATGAATGTTTTTTTTAGAGTATATCTTAAAGAATTAGAAATATTTGATAAGAATTAATCAGGTTATCAGTAAGATATAATAATTCATTACTTAAGATATTTTAATTAACTCTTCTATGTTTGAGAGTGCAATTATTGCAAAGTTAAAGTGTTTATTTTGGGAGTGCACCAAAAATGCCTTTTTGGCTTTTGAGATAGAGTTAAGTAAGCGTGTTTTCTCTAGGTCTGTTAAAACTTCATCTTCTATTGCTTTTTTTGCTTCGGATATTAATTTTTCCAAACCACTTATACTATACTCCATAGAAAACTCTTCAAGATAACGGATATATTTATTAAATAAGTCTATTTTTAAGCTTTTACCAGTTTCATTTATAGATTTTTGGCGCAGTTCAAATAGCTTATTCATAGTTGATATGGCTTTTCTACTTCTACTTTTATAAGATGTTGCTCCCATTATAAACTGAATAATTATAACACAGATAAATATCAAAAATGAATAGTGTGTTGGAATAGCAAAATTACAATTGGAATTTATATGAAATAAGAAAAAAAGTAGGTTTAAATCAAACCAAAATACTAAAAACCCTTTCAAAAAATAAAGGAGTGATATATCAAGCAATTCTTCATTTTTCTTTGATTTAATCTCTTTTAATGCAAAATAATAAGATAATGAGAAGAATATTAAACCTATTGCTCCAGGTAACCAAGGGAATTCTAAAATGCAATTCATAAGTATTTTAAATGAGTGCAACGTATAAAAAACTTATTTATTATTGTTAAATAGTTAAAAAAATACAGTTAATATAGTTAGAATAAATAATAGATAAAAAACCTTGAACTAATTACCGATGTATCTCGCAGATATTAGAGCTTAATCGTTTAGTAAATTCATCTCTTTTTACACAGGCACCAAATTCAAAGAGAGGTTGTTGATTTAAAAAAAGAGTACGGAGTCCTCGTGTTGAAACACGAGGTATCCTTTTCTATCAATGAAAGATTATTATTTCTTTTTCTTTTTTACCTTCTTTATCTCTTTTTCAAGGTTTAATTTATCCAATAATTCTTTGTATCTATTTCTTATTGTTACCTCAGTTACTCCTGCGACATCAGCGACCTCTCTTTGGGTTCTCTTCTCTCCGTTCATGAGTGCAGCAACATACAAAGCAGCTGCCGCGATTCCAGTTGGACCTCTACCTGATGTCAGTTCTGAATTTTGAGCCATATCTAAAATCTCAACAGCCTTTGATTGTGTCTCGGGAGCAAGTTTTAGAGAAGACGCAAATCTTGCAATGTAATCTATTGGATTTGAAGGTAATATCTTTATCTCAAGTTCTCTTGTAATGAAACGATACGTTCTTCCAATCTCTTTTTTATCAATTCCTGATGCTTCTGAAAGTTCGTCAAGAGTTCTTGGAACCTCATGTCTTCGGCACGCAGCGTATAGCGAACCTGCGACAACTGATTCCATACTCCTGCCTCTTACAAGCCCTCTTTGAACAGCTTGAGTGTATATCCTTGCAGATTCTTCTTCTACAGAAACTGGAAGCTTTAGATATGAAGAAACTCTTTTTAGTTCTGCTAAAGCGAGTTTTAGATTTCTTTCAATAGCAGTACTAATTCTATACTGCCATTTTCTTAATCTAAAAAATTTATTTTTGGTTTTCCCTGAGAATTTTGATATGTCGGATTTTCTGCCGATTTCGGTTCCTAAACCCATATCGTATTGGGTATAGGTCATTGGAGCACCTGCCCTTTTTATTGTGCCACTTTCGCTATCTTCAAAGTTTCTCCACTCTTGACTAAAATCAATCATTTTATCTTCTATTACAAGACCACAGTCTTTACAAATAATTTCTCCTCTTTCCTTATTATGGAAGAGATTAATACTTGAACATTCCGGACATTTTTTTATGAATTGATCCATTTTGATCTCTCACATTATTATTTTATTGTACTTCGAAGGGTACACATAATTTGTTTTTTTAATTGGTAATTTTATATTTTAAGCATCTATTTTTTAAAAAATATTTTAAATTTTGCGATAGATTTATAAAAAGATAAACTTACTCATATATAAAGCTTTGGGTATTTCTCGTCTCGACGATTAGAAAATATAGCCCAACCAAGAATATTTTTAGAAAAATAATTTAACGATTAAAAACAATGCTTTTTTATTATCGGGGTTCTATATTTTTATTCGTAGTTTATCTCCTATTGAAAAATTATAAAAGTTTGATAATCCAGCATTTATTTCAAATACATATTTTGAATTAAATGAATCATTTTTTAAAGGATTATAAGATGGGCAAGTTAGATTACATAATGGTAGATTTTTTTCGATATGTACAATTTCACTTTTTTCATTGACCCAGATGATATCTATTGAAAATAACATTCCTTTCATCCAAAAAGAAAGTGATCCTGGTTTTTCAAATACAAATAACATTCCTGAATCATTTGAAATATTATCTCTTAAACCAAGCCCTTTTTGTCTTGAACTTAATGTATTTGAAATTTCAGTATAAAAACAGGCATCTTTAATACATAAAATCGGAAGGTTTTCTTTGTCAAGATTAGAATTTAAAAGCTCTGAAGACACATAATTTTGCAGTTCCACATTTCTTTGGTCCAATGGTCTTAAATCATCCTCAAGAGAAAATTCCTGATTTAATATTTCATTTTCACTTGATTGATTTTTAGAATTGAATGAAAAATTAAATGAAGAATTAAAAGAGTGATTAGTTGTTGTGTTATCTTCTAAATAAATATCTTTTCTACTACGATTATAATCATTATTTTCTTTTTCTTTAGAAAAGGTTAAAAAAGAATTAGCAGAGTATATATTGGAAATAATTAAGTATGTTACAAACAAAAAAATAATCACTACTCCTAAACCTAGTAAATTCTTAAAAATATTGTTTTCAAATCTTTTAACCATTTGTTTTTACTCTTTAATTTTAACAATTTTTTTAACAATTTTTCTAAAAACAAATCTTATATGCATTTTTTTGTGGACATACATTCCAATCTCTATTAATGAAAAACCTCGGGATAAAGACCTAAGTGTCTCGTAGATAATCGAGGCTAATCGCTTAGTGAATCCGTCTATTCAAACTTTCGGCTTGAAAAATCAACAACCTCACCCTAAAGAGCAAGGTATGTTGGTAATATAAAAGCATGCCCTACATTCAGCGAGGTTGTTGATTACAAAAAAGCGTACCGAGTCCTCTTGTTGAAACACGAGGTATACTTTTCGATTAACCAAATTATGCAAAATGAGCGAGGATTTCACGAAATCATTTGGTTAATATCATTTAGGGGGATAAGTTTTAAAATAAAAACTCTTGGATTAATAAAGCAAGGTAAGTATTGGCTATTAAACCATTTCTAAATGTATTTTAAAAATGTTTATATAACAAAATATTAATTATTCTAAATTGAAGATGAGATGAATACTAAAAAGGATTTTTCGGAAACAGATATTTTAGATAAAGGAATTAAAGAAGCGAGTTTTTATAAGAGTATTAATATAATCAATAAGATAAATCATTGCAATGAATTCAATAAAAATAATGATGTTATTTGCCTTTTGTGTCCACACAAGTGCAAGATTTCTGAAGGCAAGAGGGGAATTTGCAGAGCAAGATTAAATATAGGCGGAAAACTATATGATACGAATTATTCCAATCTTTGTGCTTTTTTTGTGGACCCTATTGAAAAAAAACCAATGTTTCATTTTATTCCTAGTTCTAAGACTTTATCTGTTGCAATTGCAGGATGCAATCTAAAATGTCTAAACTGCCAAAATTTTGAAATATCTTTAGGAGATTCAAAAAAAACAGTTATTATCAAACTTACACCTCATGAGTTGGTAGAAGAAGCAATTAAAAAAGGGGTAAAGATTATTTCTTACACTTATACTGAACCTACAATATTTTATGATTATATGATTGATACTGCTAAAATAGCAAAGAGAAAGAATATAAAGAATATTATAGTCAGTAACGGCTATATTAATCCAAAGCCACTTGAAGAGCTTTGTAGTCTTTTGGATGGAGCAAATATAGATTTAAAGTGTTTTGATGAAAAAGGGATGCAAAGACTTACAAGTGGAAGTATTTATCCTGTTCTTAAGTCTTTAAAGCTCATTAAATCTAAAAAGGTTTTTTTGGAAATAACAAACCTAATAGTGCCACAATATTCTGATGATTTGAAGGCAATAAAAGATATGTGTAAATGGATTGTAAAAAATCTTGGAAAAGACACCCCTATCCATTTTTCGGCGTTTTATCCAACATATAAACTTTCTAATCTGAATGTAACACCTAATGAATTATTAAAACAAGCAAGAAAAATAGCTGTCGATGTTGGTCTTAATTTTGTATATATTGGAAACACAAGAATCTTGGATGCAGAAAACACTTATTGCCCAAGTTGCAAACATATTTTAATTGAGAGAAAGGGATATCAAATTTATAACAACAATATTGATAATGGAAAATGCAATTTTTGTAAACAGATTATCCCTGGAGTTTGGGATTAGAAAATAGGCTTAGTTAAAACCTTGGTTAAAAAAATGATTTGGATTCCTATCTTTCTAGTTAATGGATAAAAATTGAATATCAGTACCAGATTCATCTTGCCAAGATTTTGAAATATCTAATTCGTTTTTTGTTTATTTATATATCAGATTTATTGTTTTTGGAGGATTTTTGGCAAGGATATATCAAATAAAATGTCTCAGTTGGAATTTCAAAGGTTTCAAATTGATAAACTAATCGACTTAGCATTCTTTCAAGCCAACGCTTTTTTGTTACATTCATGTTTTTCCCAGAGATAGTTTTTTTAGGAAAACTAGCAACAATCATTCTCGCATCAATTAGCCTGAATAAAATCTCAGAATTTTTATGTCCTTTTTCTTCTATTAAATCTATTATTTTAAAAAGTAATGCAATATCACATGAAAAACTGCTGTTTTTAATGAATATATCGGACTCACTCTTTTTAAAAGATTTGATTTTACTAAAATCACCTTCAGAACAGACGGTACAAATTTTTATAGGATTTTGTTTTGCAGATTTATCCGAATATTGTTTAATAATTTCAAATACATCAAGATTTAAGGTTGTTCCATTCAGTTTTTTTTCTTTAAAGAACATTTCAATAATATTTAAAACCCTTTTATCTACATCAACTGCAAGGTATTGAGAAGAATTTAAGAAATTTTTTTCAATAAATACATAAGACAAAGGATTAAGTCCACAACCCAAATCAATAAATTTTATTTTTTTATTTTTATTCACAGGAAAGTTTGTTTTGAATCTTTTAAATATTGTTTTATATATCAAAGGATAGTATTGAAATCTTTCAAATGACGACTTATGGGTAAGTAAGATTTTATTGATGTTTTGCACACCAAGGGGTTTTTTACTAGATTCTTTTAAAATTATTTTTTCTTCCTTATTTTTTAGGTACAAGCCAGTTTTTTTTCTTAGTTTTGACCTGCAGAATTTAACGCAATTTTTAAAATAAGTTGACTTTGAGAAATCAGTAATATTTCTTGATTTAGTAATAGCTTTTTTAAGAAATGTATAATTTTCATATGAAAAAATTTTTAGTTCTTTTAAAATAATACTATCTAATAAGAGATTAAACTCTTTTTTTTCTTTTACAGATTCAACAAGTTTTTGAGTATAATTTTTTGGAATTTCCAATCCGTTTATGTTTAGATCCATTTTTTATAACTATTGATGTAATAGTTTTTTGGCTTTTCTTTGTGGTTTTTGTTGTTTTTTATTTTAATCATTATTTGCTAGTTTTTTTGATACAAAGCTTTTAAACATTACGTTTAGACATTAGTCTTTAAACATTTGTGTTTTTAATTCAATAAAAAAACTTTCAAGCTTCTTTCAAGCTTCTTTCAAGCTTAAATATTTAAGGTTAAAGCGTAGGTCTTAAGGGCAGGTATAATTTATGATTCTATCAAGTGCGTTTATTTAAGCATTTAAAAACGAAAGGTTTAAATATATTCTCATCAAAAAAAGATTGATGACACAAACAAGTTCACTTAGAGGGACAATAGAATTCTTAACAGCTTTAGGAGCTTTTGATGTAGTTTTTCCATTTTTGCTTGTATTCACTTTGGTATATGCAGTATTAGAAAGATCAAAAGTATTAGGTGAAGCAAATAATGAATCTAAGCACAACCTAAATTCTATGGTTGCTTTTGTTTTGGCATTTTTTACTATAGCATCTGCTTATATGGTTGAAATCATAACCTACCTCTCTCAATGGGTAGTACTTTTTGTAGTAATCGGAGTCTTTTTTGTGTTTTTGATAGTAACTTTTAATCCAGGAGCAGACTCAAAAAACATATTGAATAGCACTCCTGCAAAAATTATTGGAGCGATACTTTCAATTGTTATTATGCTAATTTTATTCCTCACAGCAGTTTTAAAAGATTCAGATCTTCAGGGAGTAGCCAACTTCTTTGATTGGTTTGCTGGTTTGTTCAGCGAACAAACACTAATGACTTTAGGTTTTTTAGCGTTCATATTATTTTTCATAATGATTGTAACAAAAGGAGGAGGCGGAGGAAAACGTACTTCAGGAAGCAAAACAGAATGATGTATTAATAATGATAATCTGGATGCTCTTTTTGTTTAATCATAAAAAAATATAGTAAATTAAGTTAATTGACATTGTTTTATAAAAATTGAAAATTGAGGTGTATTAATAATGGGTCTTGTAGAAATATTGGAAAATCTTGACAAGTTTGGAGTGGTCGAAGTAATGCTTCCTTTTATACTGATATTTACAGTTTTATACTCTTTACTTAACAGCATAAAATTTCTATCAAAAGATCCAGAGGATAATAAAAGATATTCTGTTGTAATTGCGCTTGTAATGAGTTTGCTTGTTATTTTTGGACATGTTGCAGGAGTCACAGTTGCAGGTATAGATATAGTTGATTTTATTAATCAATCTTTACCAGGGATAGCCGGTCTTGTAGTAGCCATTGTTTTATTCTTTATTGTACTAGCTTTAGTTATGCCAACCATGTTTGAAGAAGGAAAGAGTTTTCCAAGGATAATAATTATTGTGGCTGTGATAATATCAATTTACATATTTGGTAATGCACTAGGCTGGTTTAAATTTTCACCAAATGTAAACATAGAAGGAACTTGGTTAGGAGAATCAAGTAACCAAGCAATTCTCTTAGTATTATTTGGTTTCATCGTATTCATAAGGATTATTATTGGTGGTAAGCAAAAAGATCCAAGTACGAACAATAGTGCCCTGGGAAATATAGGCAAATTCATAGGATGGTTATTTGAAAACTCAGAATATGCGAATACTAAAGGCCCTCCTCCTAATACAAGTGGTTAAAAAACCCTTATTGAACCTAAACTTATCATTTAAAATTTAGATTAAAAATGGCAACACTGCTAGATTTTGGATTCATTGCAAATTTTAGTCCGTTATTCACCTTCATAATAGTATTTGTGCTTACCTATGTAGTATTAGGGCTATTAAAGGTAGGAGACAAGGCAATTTTAGAAGGCAAATCAGGATTAACCGCAATTATTGCATTCACATTAGCGATTTTGTTTTCAATATCTCCTAACATGTCAAAGCTTATAGAACAAATGGCTCCAGGATTTGTGCTTTTTATTGTATTTTTGATGTTTGTCTTAATAACAATGAGTACAATAGGTTTGGGCAAGTCTGATTTAATAGGGCTTTTTGGTTCTGATGGTTCCACTAAAGGAATGACCTGGCTTGTCATAATAGTATGCCTTGTAATAGCAATAGGTGCTGTAAGTAGCATATTTGGTGACCAGTTGTTAGGAGAGGAAAGTGCAAATGGAGATGAGAGTGCTTTTCAAAAGAACCTAAAGAGCGCCTTTTTTAGCCCAAAGGTTTTAGGAATGGTTTTCATTTTTTTCATTGCAATGTTCACAATTTTGTTTGTAGGTCCAAAGGCAGTTGGAAAAAAATAATTTCGATTAAAGCTTTTTAAAATAATAAGGAGATGTGATTATATTGGATTTGATGCAAATTATAACTAATTTAAATGAACTGGGCATTAGAGAAGTATTTTTGCCTTTTGTACTTATTTTTACAATTTTGTTCACTATTTTAGACAAGACAAGAATCTTTGTAAGAATAGCATCTAATGAATCAGAAGAAGATAGAAATAGGAAAATTGCAGAAAATAAGAAATTCGCTACAATTATATCTCTTGCTATCTCTCTGACAGCTATATTTATGCACATTAGAGGAACAACAATTGGAGGGTTTGATATTGTCAATTTTATAAATTCTGCAGTTCCAGGTATTACCGGTTTAATTGTAGCAATCTTTGCATTATTCGTGGTACTTGCCTTGGTTATGCCTTCCTTATTTCCAGAAACTGCAAGGCTTAATATGCCAGTTGGTTTTATCATAATAGTTGTAGCGCTTGTTATATACCTCTATGCAGCGTCTCTTGGATGGATGGGACCTTCTGCAAACCTTGGTTTTGTTAATACTTGGCTTGAAAATGAAACATTAGTGTCACTAGGGATTGTATTCTTAGTTGGCGGAGCAGTGATATTTTGGATAATATCATCAAAAAAACCTCCTAAGACAAAATCTCACTTAGGTGAAATGTGGAAACATATATTTAGAAGACCAGAGTATTAATCCTTTGATTGTTATTATTTCAATTTTTTTATTCAAGAAAAATGTTAAGTAATTGAATATTTGTTTAGATTGTTCTGATAAACAAATTCATTGAAGAATAGAATTAAACAATTTTTGTTATTTTAGTATTAATTTATTTTAACTTAGGAGGGAGAATAAATGATAAAAAGAATATATGCAAGACAGGTATTTGATTCAAGAGGAAACCCTACTATTGAAGGAGAAGTTACAACTGAGCAAGGGATTTTTAGTTCTATGGTCCCTTCAGGCGCTTCAACTGGACTTTATGAAGCAGTGGAGCTAAGAGACCAAGAAAAAGATTACTTAGGAAAGGGAGTTTTTAAGGCTATTGGAAATGTTAATTCTATTATATCAAATAAGATAGTAGGACTTGATGAAACAAAACAATTTGAGATTGATGAGATAATGATTAGGTTAGATGGAACAAAAAACAAGTCTAATTTAGGAGCTAATGCGGTTCTTGCAGTTTCAATGGCTGTTGCAAGAGCAGGAGCAAAAACACTTAATCTTGAGCTTTTTGAATACCTTAAGATACTTTATGATTCATTATCTACAGAAAAAAACATTGATAAAAGCAATATCAAAAAAAAGGAATTTGTTATGCCTTGTCCTTGTTTTAATGTAATAAATGGTGGAGAGCATGCAGGAAATGATCTTGATATTCAAGAATACATGATTGTTCCCCTAAATGCCAAAAACTTTTCAGAAGCCATGAAAATTGGAACAGAGATTTATCATACCCTTAAAAAGATTCTTAAAGAAAAATACGGTCCACAAGCTGTTAATGTGGGTGATGAAGGTGGGTTTGCTCCACCTTTGAAATCTGCTAAAGAACCGCTTTATTTAATTATGGATGCAATTAAGAGAACAGGCTACATTGATAAAGTAAGTATCGCTTTAGATGTTGCAGCTTCAGAGTTTTTTGATAATGGCTCGTATATGTTTGAAGGAAAAAAGCTATCTGGCGATGAATTATTGGATTTTTACAAAGAGATCGTATCAGAATTTCCAATATGCTCAATTGAGGACCCTTTTGAGCAAAATGACTTTGAATCTTACTCAAGGCTTACAGATCAACTTAAAGGAATTCAGGTTGTAGGAGATGACCTTTTGGTAACAAACATTGAAAGAATTAAAATTGCAATTGAGAAAAAAGCCTGTAATTCGCTTTTATTAAAGTTAAACCAAATTGGTACATTAAAAGAAGCTTTAGAAGCTGCTAACCTTTCAAGTAAATCTAATTGGGGAGTAATGATATCTCATAGAAGCGGTGAAACAGAGGACTCATTTATTGCTGACCTTGCCTGTGCACTTTGTTTAGGACAGATAAAAAGCGGAGCGCCTGCTAGAAGCGAAAGACTTGCTAAGTATAATAGAATCTTAAGAATTGAAGAGAAGTTAAAGGAAAGAGCTTCTTTTTCAAGGGTTTTAAAATCAAAAACCTCTGAGTAAAGACCTAAGTGTCTCGTAGATAATCGAGGCTAATCGCTTAGTGAATCCGTCTATTCAAACTTTTTTCTTGAAAAATTAATCAAAGTATGCAAAGTGAGCTAGGATTTCACGAAATTAAAACATGTGAAATTATTAATGAATTCTCCAAATCCAAGTATGTGGAAAGTATGGATTTTATAAAAATCAGGATTTGTTTTTTTCTTGAGTCTTGGTATTTAACATAGATTTTGTCATTGATACTATCCATTTCCAATGCAAGACTATATGTATTATTACTAATATCCCCATAATTAATCCACTAAAATCATGAAGTGTTGATAAAAACCTTATGTTTAAATTTCTGTATGCATTAACACCGATCAATCTAATAAGCCCAGGCCATTTTATAATGCCCGTAATAAAACAAATAATAAAAGATAGGCCTAAGCCAATATCAATAAAATAGTTAATTTTTGCTTTATTCATTTGAATCATCCTTTGTTAATTCAGATCTGCTTTTAATATTTTCTGCGATGTCTTTTATTAAGGCAGGAGAAAATTTGTATTCAATTCTCATATCATCAATTACAGTTTCGATTGTATAATTTCCAATTAAATCAAATTCCTTAATTATTTCATCCAAAAAAACATTAGCATCTATATTCCAAAGTTCTGCTACTTCTCTCACTTTTAAGATTTTTAAATCTTTCCCTTCAATTTCTACTGAATGCTCATGAATATGATCATGGACATCTGCACAGCTTGTCAATATCGCTAATGTCAAAGCCAACAAAACTAATATTTTATTCATTTTTTTACCACCTATTTTATAATTCTTTTCATCATTTATTCAAATAATGACATAGTTACTGTATCAGAAACCATATATATTAACTTCTGAAATGAACAATTTTTATAAGAATAATAGGCTCCGTTTTTAAAAATCCCTAGAAAAAATTTAATAAACTGCTCATAAATTAAGCTAAAGAAGCTATAATGAAAAATATCAGTATAAATGCCGAGATAACTCGTGAATAGTCGAGGTTAATCCTTGCATTAACCCCTCTATTCAAACTTTTTGCCTCAAGAATAAACCTCAAGACCAAAGTATGCAAATGAACTGGATTTCATCAAATCAACAACCTCACCCTAAAGGGCAAGGAGTTGGTAATATAAAAGCATGCGCTGTGTTAAAGCGAGGTTGTTGATTACAAAAAAGCGTACCAAGTCCTCGTTTTTAAACACGAGGTATGCTTTTCTATTAATCAATATTTGAAGTTCTAAGCGGTATTTAAAATTTGTTTAAATTAGATATGAAGATTAAATATCACAATTAGATATAAAGATTATATATCCATTATATCAAAAAGATTCACTATCGGTTTTTGAATCACATCAAAATCATCTACACCAATCCTTGGACAAGCAGTGTTCACAAAACAATCAATAAACCTAAAATCTTCAAGCTCTGAAAAATTATAGCTATCATTTATTAAGGGATAAAACTTTTTATCCTTGAATTTTTTTTTTAATATATCTAACTTAAAATCCTTAAATTGACCAGGTTTTACTGTAAAAAGAACACCTATGTTTTCTGAGAAGAGAAATTTGGCAATCTTTGCATTTTTTATTTTTGTTGATTGAGAATCATATTTAATTGTATTATATTTTAAAGCAATGGGATCAAAACAAAAGACATCTTTTTTATTAGCATAAGTAAGCGCTTTTGGATGAAATTTTCCTTCACCGATATATAAGAACGCTTCAAAATCCCCTTTTATTTCTAAGATATTACATCCAAGTATTTGTCCTTTTATATTTGTATGATTCAATTTTTTTAATAAAACAATTTTACCGTTTTGTTCCAACTGATTCTTGATAGAACTAATTTGATTAACGTATTGTGCTGTTGTAAATAACATTACCTTTAAAGGCAAATTATACATAAGTTTTTTTGGAATTACAATCTTTCTTTTGTAAAAGAATGGAATATTGATAAGCTTCATTTTCAAGATACACTTATTAAATTTAATATTTTCATTTCAAAGAGTTATAACTTTCAAAAAGAGATATTTAACTCCTTTTTATGGACAGGCCAATGGTCTTTTTTGAGATAAGGAGTAAGCACTACACACAATCTCTTTCCCACCGTTTTTAATTATTGGAATAAATGTTACATCTAAAATTTCTCCAATATCTTCTTTACTATAAGAAACTGGCTCTTTTCTTTTATCTAAGGTGTTTCCAGGAGCCCAAGAGTCTAAAACAACTGTTGAGTCAAGAATCCCTTTTGATCCAAGTATTGAAACCTTTAAGGAAGTAATTTGCTTATCACCTATGTTTTTTAGGACATACAATAAAGAGTTAGTTGAATCATCTAAAGATTTATAACATACATAGGGTATCTCTAAAACCACTATATTCATATCAACACCAAAGCACAATCTTTTTGATAATTGCTCTTCATTATTTGTTTGGTTATATCCTGCAGGTTGTGGGATTACCATTACATTTATTACAACTACTGCCAAAGATACCGCAAAGGCTATCAAAAATACTGTTGCTAAAAGAGGTGAGATTGCCTTTTTATTTTTCATTTTTACCATAATAATCATTTTTATATTTTAAACCTTTGTTTTCAGCGATCGTAAGTCTTAAAATTCTATTTTTTTAATTATTTATATTAATAATGAAAAACCTCTGCATAAATGGGAGGTATCTCGTGGATAGTCAAGGTTAAAGGTTTAGTGAATCCGTCTCTTCAAACTTTAGACCTTAAGACCAAAGTATGCAAAATGAGCTGGATTTCACAAAAATCTAAATAACTTAGACTCGGTTGTTTTCTTATTATGTTATTTTCTTAGTATGTTGTTTTCTTATTATATTGTTTTTTGTATAATTCATATAACTATTTTTCGAGTACTTTCGATTACTAGCAGTGCAAAGTACATTGGAACTACTACAAAGGCAATCAGTATCGAAATTGATATGAAAAGTATTTGTATTCCAAAAAATTGCGCTATTAGTGCTCCTAATGCCACAAAAATTATTGATGGGATGGATACAATAAAGCTTGAGGATTTAAAGTAAGCTAATCTTTTTTCTGTTGATATCATATCCATAAAAGCCATTCCAAGTGCGCTTTCAGCAATTGAAGAGCCTAAAATACCCAAAAGTGTAGCTATTGCTAAAGACATAAGTCCTCTATTAAAATATACTGCAAAAGGAAGTATTGCGCTTAAAAGTGTTCCAAATATTAAAAGCGGAAGCTTTCCAATATAACGTGAATTGCTCCTTACAATGTATGGGCCTAACATAGAGGAAAATAATGCTATAATAAAAATCAATGCAACATTTCTAAACGCCCCAAAACCAGTATTACTTAAAGAGGTGTATATGAAGATTCCAAGGTATGCATTAACTAATATGTTAGCGATAAAAGATATAATGGAACCAATTGATAAAATCATAAGTTTTTTGTCTGAGAATATTTCTTTTAAGGTTTTTATCGCGTAACTAATCTTTGTAAAAATATCTATTCTTGGGATAGGCTCATCTTCAGTAGTTTTAGATTTAAAAAAAAGCATTATCAAAAAAGCCATAAAAAGCATTAGTGCGCTAGAAAAATAGATTATTGCAGGGGAGTTTATACTGAATTGAAATATTTGGATTTTACCAAAAAGATCTTGTGCAAAAGAAAAATAATCTAAAATCCAAGCGGATAAAAAAATACCAATTGCTGTGAAAATAAGCCCTGTTAGTGCTATGTGTCTTATAAAAAAACCTCTGTTTTCACTCTTTAATAAAATGTATGATACCTTGTTGTATTTTATTGAATAAATCAGGATAAATGATGAGTAAAACAAAAACGATATAAGTAATCCTGATTTATTTGAGGTTATAGAAAACACACCCATTGCTAAAACAAAAACTATACTTAAAAACTTTGTAAATAGCGATAGTGTTTTATTTTTAAGTCTTCTTCGCCCTTCAAATAAAAATGATACAATTAGTTGAATGAATAAATTGATACCATGTATTAATCCTATTATAAAAAGATTTATTCCAAATAAAAAAAAGAATATGTTGGTGTATTGAATAGAACTTAATCCAAACCCAATTCTATCAAAGAGCTCTAGACCAAAAATTCCAAGTCTGCCTCTCATCACTTTATTTTTGTTTTCCCTTTTAATCTGAGATAATGCTTCTTCAATTGCAATCTGAGCATCGTTTGGAAGGTAGCCTTTTTGGATCAGAATTTGAAATGCAACTTCACTATCCATCATCTCGATCAATTTGCCCTTTGCAATTTCTATAGCGTTCTTATCTATCATAAGCATTTAATTCTTTTAAGAAGATATATAAACGTTTCGATGAAGTCTTTAATTTGTGCTATACATTATAAAAACAAATGAGATTTCGATTAGGATTTGCTAACTAATTAAAAATTCACACACTAAAAATTCACACACTGGACGTGTTTATCTAAATTTCACAAGGTAATTTTAGGATAATTTCAGGATAATAATCAATTTGCTTATTTGTTGATATCATGAAATCCAGCATCATTTCGCATACTTTGGTCAATAGAAAAGCATACCTCGTTTTGAAAAACGAGGACTCGGTACGCTTTTCTATAAATCAGGGCTTAAAAGACTTATAGGACTTTTTTAATAATTTGTTAAAAACCTGTTAAAAAAAGTTGTTGAACTATTTAAGAGTAGTAAATTAACTATTTAAAGGAGGATTTCTACTATTTGGATAGATGGCTTTTGAAAACGTGTTTGGCAAAGGAAAGAAGGAATTGATTGAGGAATGGAGATTTAATTCAAAAAATCCAATTGTCTCCTCATTAGTTGCTTCCAATCTCTCAAATAATGGAGAAAATTTAATCATATTTGGCACTAAAAGTGGTCAGGTTTTCGCAATAAGTGATAAGTCTGAAATAAAATGGTTATACAAAATCAAAAGGAATATTGATAAAATTCAAGCGTTCTTCGTTGATGAAACAAGGGATAATTCTATATATGTAAAACCATTTGCATACGACATTAATAATGATGGGAAAAAAGAGATTTTAATTGGCTCAGATTCAGGAGAGGTTATATGCCTTGATATTAATGGAAAAGAGCTATGGAAGTTTGAAACCCAAGGTAAGATTAGAGGAATGCCCTTTGTTGCAGAAACATCAAAGGGACTTATGGTAATTGTAACCTCAACTAAAGGCAAGATTTTTTGGCTTGATGTGAACGGAAATATAGTTGATGAAAGACAAGTTGAATCAGGGATTGAATCCACTCCACTGTTTTTTAAAGATAATGGAAAAGATAGGTTAGTATTCGGATCAAATGATGGTTATATATATTGCTTTAATGAGCAAAAAGAAGTATTATGGAGATATAAAACACAAGGAAAGGTAAGTGCAAGACCTGTTATCACAAATCTTGATACGAAAGATAAGATATTCATAATCATTGGTTCTCATGATGGTTTTTTGTATGCTTTAGATTCTTTTGGAAACTTTCACTGGAAGTTTAAAACTCAGGATAAGATCGTAAACGAAATTGCACTTGCTGATTTTAATAAAGATGGAATTCCAGAAATTGTGTTTTGTTCTTATGATTCAAATATCTATGCACTTAATGCAAGTGGGGATTTAATTTGGAACTATCAAACAGATTTCTGGATTGAAGAAAGACCAATTATTGAAGATATTGATAATGATGGAAATCAAGAAGTGATTGTAGGTTCATATGACCATTCATTGTATATTTTAGATGCACAAGGCTCATTTTTACTTAACTACGTTCCAGGTATATCAAAGTTATCTAACCAAGCAGGTCATTTTAGTGATTTTGTAACAAGTGATCCGGGACAATATAAAGGAAAAAAATTGGCAAAAGAAGACCTTGGTGGAATTGTAATTGGAACAGATCTTATAATCGATAAAAACAAAAAAAAGTGGATTATTGTTGCCGTGAAGAATGGTGACATTCAAAAATTTGAATTCAAAACAAAAGGTTAAAGGTGAAAATCATGGGAATTCCTTTAGTAAGTGATAAAAATGAGATCATAAGGGTCAAGACGTATGTTGAAGGTTTGGATGAGGTTATGCAGGGTGGTATTCCTAAGGGGCATGTAATTTTAGTTTCAGGAACTAGTGGTACTATGAAATCTTCTCTTTCTTTTGTAACACTTTATTATAATGCACTTGAAAAGCGAAATTGCGTTTATCTTTCACTTGAACAATCCTACATCTCACTTATCAATCACATGGTAAATCTTGATTTGGACCTATCAAAAATTAATATGATCATTACAACAGATATTTCAAAGCTTGAAACTAGGTCTCAAGAGGCAAAAAACTCAAAAAAAGGGAATTTGTTTGTAATAGATCTTGCAGCCTTAAGAAAAGAGATTAAGGACACAAAAACCGGAGAGAGCGGGAATTGGGTAAATGTTATACGAAATGTGATTAAAAAGGTCAAGGAATATATAACTTTAGATATACTTGTAATAGATTCTTTATCAGCACTTTATGTTCTTTCAAACTTCGTAAATCCAAGAGTTGAGTTATTCCACGTATTTGAATTCTTAAGAGATGAAGGCATCACAACGTTTCTAATATCAGAAATGCCCCTTGACAAATCAAAGTTTGGTGATTATGAGATTGAGGACTATTTATCTGATGGAATCATTCTTGTAGAAAGAACAGAAAAGTATAGAAAGGTAGTAAGGTCTATTTCAATTGTAAAGATGAGGGCAACTAAATGTGATTTGGATGTGTATTCACTTGAATATACTGATAGAAAATTCAGAGCTCTTTACGGAGGTCAGCCACCACTCGTATAATCCCTCATTGTTTTTTTGTTATATTAATTCTTATTCTTATTAGACTATAATGCTTAGATTGTAGGAGTATTTTTCAAATAGAATTTTTTTGAGTATAATGTATAGATCTGTTTAACTTGGATGATTTGTTATTCGATTTATTCTTAATATCATCGTCATCGCTACTTTTTATCTTTATTATTATTATTATTATTATTATTATTATTATTATTATTATTATTATTATTATTGCCACAATATGGTTGAACAATAATTAGTTTTTATACTACATAAATAGGTATTAGGTAACTTTTTAAATAGAAAAGATTTATGATTTAATATGGTTCAAAATAAAAAGAAAGACACTATAAAAAAGAAAGGCACAAAGACTCCTTTTGAAAAGTCATCAATAAATTCCTCATTAATTGACCCTCAAGAGATAATGGAAGATAAAAATTCTTTAAAAGATATTCAAGATAAACTAACAAAGCCTAAAAGTCTTTTAGGTACAAATGCTTTAATTTCTAAGCGAGTATTAGCCTTTTTAATAGATATAATCATTATTTCACTATTGATTTTACCTGCATATCTTCCAGTCGCAAATGATTATCAAGGACTTAGTTTTGAGCAAATAGGCCAAAAGGTGGAAAGTGATCAATATCTTTTGATGCTTCCATTTTATGCAGGGCTTATTGCTTTTTTTTACTTCACGCTTTTGGAGTATAGTTTCTCTCAAACCTTTGGAAAAAAAGCATTTGGAATTTATGTAGTCAATCTTGAAGGTAAAATGACTTTTGGCAAAGCATTATTACGTTCTGTTCTATTATTAGATATCCCTTTTTTTGGTTTATTAAGGGCATTTGATTTTGGGTATGCATTGTTTAATCCAAACAACCAAAGGCTTTTAGAGCAATTTTCAAAAACAAAATCTATCCAATTTTATACATTAAACAAAGAGCAAGTAAATTTAGGAGCATAATATTTATTCTTTCATTATTCTGCAAAACCTGCAGACCTCTGTTGAAGTTGGAAATCCACAACTTTTGCAGAGAATCAGGGTTCCAGAGGTTTTTTGTTTTTGTTTCACATTGGAAATAGGGATTGACTCAAGAGATTTCAGAAAGCCTTCTTTTAATTTATTAACACTTTTTAGAAAGGCTAGCTTTTTATCCTTGGAATCTAAAAGGTAGGATATCTTTTTTTTCATAATCACTTGTGTGCTTTCTTTAGAATAAGGACATTCGTCCATATAATGTGGCAAGTTATTTATTAAACAATATATTGTACTTTCTTTCTCAGTTAGATTATAAAGTGGCTTGGCCCTGCCAATCAATCTTTTTTCTTTTTCAGTTTTTGTGATTTTTCCACTCCTTAAGAAATAATCAAGATGCTGGTTTGAAAGGTTGTTTATAGTAAAATATAGTTCATCATCAAGATTATGCCCTGTTAACACATAATCAAAATCATTATCAAACGCAAATCTATTCATAATGTATCTTTTTATTGTACCACAAACAGAACATACATTCTTTGTTGATTTTGCAATGTTATCAATGTCTTTTGGGTAATCTGATAATCTTACAAGGTTTAGTTTAACATCACACATAGAGCAAAGCTTTTGGATACTGGAAATTGATTTTTCAGAGTAATTCATTATTCCAAGGTCTATATAAAATGCTTCCGTTTCAAAAGGCACCTTTTTTTCTATTTGAGATAATGAATACATTAGAGCAGTTGAGTCTTTTCCGCCACTAATAGCAACTAGAAGTTTTTTATCCCTAAATAACACACTATCCATTACTTTTTTTACTTTTTTTTCAAAATAACTCTTAAAATGCTTCTTGCAAAGCCTTTTATCTGAATAGATTGAATTTGACTTACAAAGCGAACATCTCATACTTATCACAACATAAGAATTTTCTTATTGAATTTAAAATTAACTAAAAGAAAAGATATAACGTGTCTACATGTAAAAGGCCCCATGTAAAAGGCCCCATGTAAAAGGCCCCATGTAAAAGGCCCCACATAAAAGACCTTTAATCTAAAAAAATAGCGCAACTACATTTAATTGCATAAAACACAAAAATTTTGCAGGTGATTTTTATATTTGAAAATATAAATACATTTCCAAACAACTAAAAACCACTTTTTTATTTTTTACTTTCTACCAAGGGTTATTTCTATTGTAGAGACTCTAACGTCTTTACCTTCAGTATTTTGAAAGCCTTCAGAATCGATCTTAATGGATTTAACCTCAACTTGTCCATCCAAAAATCTCTTTGAAGCCACTTCTGATACATCTACAGCCCTTGAAATAAACTTTCCTCTTGCTTTAACAGTTACTTCTTTTGCCTCTTTTGTGGTAAACTGCATCACAACAGCTGTCACATAGTTCATAAAGTTCTTATTTCCTACAAATACTGAGTTATCTGCCATATCAATCCCTCCATTGCTTAACCGTTTCCAGTTTTTTCATATCTAATCGGTGTAAAAACTAAAAAACCCTACATACTATTCCTACATACTATTCCTACATACTATTCCTACATACTATTCAAAGGGAATATTGTAAAAGTTTTTATATTTTGTGCTAAAAACTAGTGAAAATAGTAAAAATCAACAACCTTGCCCTAAAGAGCGAGTTATGTTGGTAATATAAAAGCATGCGCTATATTAAGCGAGGTTGTTGATTACAAAAAAGCGTACCGAGTCATCATGTTAAAACAAGAGGTATGTTTTTCTAGTAATAAAAGAGATAGTAAAAATGAAAGAAAACATAAACCATGAGATTAACCTAGATGCTGAATCTAACAAAGATGCTGAATTTAACAAAAAATACTTTTCAAGAGAGCTTTTATACTCTTGGTTAAGTCCTGAAAAGATAAAAGAGCTTTCCAAAAAGAAAGTTCTTATCATAGGTGTTGGTGGACTTGGAAGCTTTTCTTCAACGATTCTTTTCAAATCAGGTATATTTAATTTAACTGTAATGGACTATGATGAAGTAGACATTTCAAATCTTCATAGACAACTATACTCCATTAAAGAATTAGGGAAAAATAAAGCAAAACTTACATCTGAAAGACTTTCTTCATATTTTAAGGGAATAAAAACCAGTTTCATAACTGAAAAGTTATCAGAAAAAAATATGGCTTTAATAAAAGATTATGATCTAATAATTGATGGAACTGATAATCTTTGCGCAAGATACCTCATAAATAAGAGTGCACTCCTTCACAATAAGCCTGTTATATTTGCAATGATTGGAAATTCTAAGGTTATGATATATCCTAAAAACATAGGTGACCCTTGTCTATCTTGTTTCTTGAATATAAAAATGGAAAAAGAAAAAGAACATTGTGAAAGAAGACATAATAAAGATGCTTATAAAGATGATTTTGAGGATTCAAAGAATCAAACAGGCAATCTTATTTGTATGAGTAATAATGATCTTCGGAGTGATAATAATAGTATGAGTGATAATAGTAAAGAAAACAATTATATTAATAACCACAAGAATAATGATGATAGTAACAATAAAAACAACTATTATGAAAACACTTATAGTAATGGTGATTATAACAATAATAATACAAATGAGTCAAATAATGAAACAAAAGCAGTTATCGCGCCAGTGAATGTTTTAGCGGCTTCACTACAATCATATATAGCAATAAAAATGCTTTTAGGACAATCAATAGATTTTGAAGGTAAATTAATTACATTTGATTTTGAAGAACTGAAATTAAGAAAAATAGAGGTCAAAAAAAATAAAAACTGCCCTATTTGTTCTAAATAGTATTTATTCTAATAAGAATTTAATATAATAAGTGTTTATTCTAATCAGAATTAAAAATATGGGCCCATTTGTTTAACTGTTCAGGTATGTACATATTTCCATTTGTTAGGATACACTTATTAGGTTTGATTTTAAAATATTATTTTTTCATTAATCCTTTTCATTGCTCAAAGCCTTGAAAAGCAAATTAAGAAAAAAATAGATTCAATAAATCTATTTAAAAAATACTTCAGATAAATTGAAAATAATATTAATAAAAAATAAAATTGCTAGAGCACTAGATTAATTTATAATAAGATTGTATAATGACAAGACTGATTCGATAAGACTAATTCATTCGAATTAAAATAAAGAAGACCTTAGAACTAAAATAAATAACAATATTTAAAAAAAAATCAGGAAAATAATTTAGGATAATATTATTTCAAAAACGTTTTATTGGCATGTTTTTGATTTGATTTTTTATTAATCCTTACCCTTTTTGAAGGTCTTAGCTTCTCGGCGCCCTTTCCTTTATGACGTAAGCCTCTTATCTTTCTTCCTGCACTAGTTAGTCCCCTAAAGACCCTTTTGGTATTAGCACCATTACAAATCCAATTAATCCTTGAATCTGCTTTTATTGAAGGATGCTCTTTATCCACTAAAATTACTTCATAGAAATAATAGCTTTTATTTTTGCCCACAAAATAGCTATTTAATACCTCTAGATTTGGATGTTTTCTTTGACATCGCTCTTCAGAGAGCAACCTGTAATTTTTAGCAAGCACAAGATTTCTCCTATTATGTTTTGACCTTCTACCACCAGTGATTCTATGTCTTTGTTTTCCGCCTCTTGGAACCCTTTGCCTAACCACTATATAGCCTTGTTTTGCTTTGTAACCTAAAGCCCTTGCCCTATCTATTCTTGTAGGCCTATCAATCCTAATAGTAGATTCGCCCTTAGACCACTCAGAAATTCTCTCCCTATAAATTCCTTTTAGAGTTTCAGTTGGCTTTTTCCAAGCCTCTCTAACATACTTATATACTCCCATTTTTTAGCCTCCATTATTTTCTTTTCCTTAGTTCAGGGAAGCTACTCCCCACATCCTAATCAGTATAATGGGGGGATTTTGCAGGGTTTATAAATATTACCTTCAGAAAAAGTTTGATATAAAAAACCTTTAAAAGCATAAATTCCACTAGGCATCTAACTATATAGTTTTTATATAGTTTTACTTTTTTAACTGAAAATCTCACACATCTCACACTAATGTGTGGGGCATTAAACCCCTAACAAATCTCATATTCAAATCCCATATTCAAATCCCACAGTGTGAGATTGTCAATAAACTTAATTATTATTTAACAAAAACCGAAAGATTACATCAAAGGACTGCTAGGAAAAAAACAGATAACTTTAAAAATAAACATAGATTCCCAAACATTAATTAGCTCGAGTCCTTACCAGGGCGAAAAGAATAGAGCTTAGCAATTCAAGTTCTATTCTAAACGCTTTTTAAGTAATATCTCGTGCTAAAAAGCTAATTATCATATTTAAAGGTGATTTTAAACATGTCTGAAGATGAAAAAGACCAAAAGGCTTATCTTAGGCCTATAGTTCGTGTAGCAAACGAAGATATCATGGGAAATAAAAGGCTATATGCAGGAATTGCAAGCATAAAAGGAATTAGTTTTTCACTAGCTAATGCAATATGCAATGTTTTAGGGATTGATAGAGATATGAGGATAGGACATCTCAAAGAAGACCAGATTAAAAAAATTGAAGGCATTATCAAAAATCCAGCTCAACATGGTATCCCAGAGTACATGCTTAACCTAAGAAATGAACCTGAAACTGGCGAATCAAAGATTTTAGTTGGACCTGAAATTAGATTCTATGTAGACCAAATCAAGAAAACAAATATGAGACTTAAAACATATAGAGGCTCAAGATATAATAGAGGTCTTCCAGTTAGGGGACAAAGGACTAAATCTAATTTTAGAAGAAACAAAGGAAAAGCTATGGGCGTTTCAAAGAAAAAAGGGCAACCTGCATCAAAGCCAAAGACAGATAATCAACAATCAGGCAAAGGCAAAAAGAAATAAGAGAGTGATTTAAAAATGGGCGATCCTAAAAAACAAAGAAAAAAATACAAAACACCTATGCACCCTTGGCAAAAGTCAAGGATTGAAGAAGAAGCTGGGCTTATTACAGAGTATGGTCTTGCAAGCCACAAAGAGCTTTGGAAAATGAAGACTTTTATTAAAAATTCATCAGACATTGCAAAAAAGCTTATTGTTGCAAGAGGAACTCAAGCGGATATTGAAAAAAAGCAACTTATCTCAAAACTTTCAAAACTAGGGCTTTTAAAAGAGGATGCAACTACAAATGAGGTTTTAAATTTAAAGCCAAAAGATGTTTTAGAGAGAAGACTCCAAACGATAGTTGTAAGAAAAGGGCTTGCAAATTCTTTTAGACAATCAAGACAACTTATCACACACGGACATATTGCAGTTAATGGTCAAAAGCAAACTGCACCTTCTTATCTTGTAGAAGTTGCTAAAGAGAACTTAATTGATTTTGTTCTAAGTTCGCCTTTTAGAAGCCTTGACCATCCTGAAAGAAACAAGATTTTATCAACAGGAACTAAAATAATCCCGGCATCTGAAGAAGAGATAGTTGATTCAAATCAAGAAGAGAAAAATGAAGCTAGCGAAAAGATAGCTAAGGAAAAACCTCTTCCAAAGCAAAAGAAACCTACAAAAAAGAAAGAGGAATCAAAGGAGTAGATAGGTGATTTTTATGAACGAAAGAAGAGAAAATAATTCAAAGTGGGGAATTGCCTATATTTATTCCTCATATAACGATACAATAATCCATATAACAGATATATCCGGAAGCGAAACAATTGCATTAAGTTCAGGAGGCCAGGTAGTGAAGGCTCATAGGCTTGAGTCATCTCCAACTGCTGCAATGATCGCTGCTAAAAGAGCTGGTCAATCTGCTCTTGAGAAAGGAATTACTGGAATTCATGTAAGAATCAGGGCAAAAGGTGGGCACAACGGACCAATGTCACCAGGACCTGGAGCTCAAGCAGCAATAAGAGCACTTTCAAGAATTGGACTTAGAATTGGTTTAATAGAAGATGTCACCCCTATTCCACATGATGGTTGTAGAAAAAAAGGTGGAAAAAGAGGGAGGAGGGTTTAAATGAGCATCGAAATCCTTTCAAAAGATAACAAAAGAAAAAAGGAAGTCTTTCTAATAAAAAATAAGACGCCTGCTTTTGTAAATGCTTTAAGGAGAACTGTTATTTCTTTAGTCCCTACTATGGCCATAAATGAGGTTGAGTTTGTTAAGAACTCTTCTGCATTATATGATGAGATAGTTGCAAATAGATTAGGTCTTATTCCACTAAAAACTGATCTTTTGTCTTATGAATTGCCTTCTAAATGCAGTTGTAAGGGGGAAGGATGTGCTAAATGTACACTTAAAATCAAATTAAGTGCAAAAGGACCATGTACAGTTTATGCAAAGGATCTAGTTTCAACTGATCCTAAAGTAAAGCCAGCCTTTCCTGATATGCCTATTGTTAAGCTTTTAGAACGCCAAGAGATTGAGTTCATTGCTACAGCAACATTAGGTATTGGGATAGAACACTCAAAGTGGAGTCCAGGACACGTATATTATAAAGGGGTCCCAAAGATTGAAATTAAGGGCAAATGTGAGAATCCAAAAGAGATAAGTGATATCTGTCCTAAAAATATTTTTAAGGCAAGTTCAAGTAAGCTTGAAATAAATGAAAACAAAGTAATGGACTGTAGCCTTTGTCTTGCTTGCTCAAATGCATGCGAATCAATTAATATTTCTGCAAGCAACAAGGATTTTTGCTTTTCAGTTGAATCATTCGGACAGCTAGAAATTAAAGAGATTATGGATAAAGCTGCAGATATCATAGTTGATATGGGGGAAGATTTAAAAAAGTCACTATAGGCTCTTTGCGGGGGTGCCGGAGTGGTCAAACGGGCACGGTTGAGGGCCGTGTGGCTTAGTGCCTACGAGGGTTCAAACCCCTTCTCCCGCATCCTTTCAAAGGTTAATATGAATTATAATCACGAGGTTGAGAAGATATGAAACGAACAGGACCAACTAATAATCATCTTTTAGAAACGATACGAAAACTTAAAGAGTCTTCTGCAAAGGAGAAGGTTAGTATTTGGAAAAAGGTTGCAATTGAACTAGAAAGACCCACAAGACAAAGAAGGTCAATAAATCTTTCAAGGATAAATAGGTTTTGCAACGAAAACGACATAATAGTAGTACCAGGCAAGGTTTTATCATCAGGAGATGTAAACAAAAAGATTACTATTGCAGCGTGGTCTTTCTCTTCAAAGGCTATAGAAAAACTTGAGAAATCAAAATCAAAAGTGATGAAATTAGAACAGCTAATAAAAGAGAATCCTAAAGGCAAAAATCTTAAAATAATTGGTTAAAGGTGATTACTTATGATAATATATGATGCAAAGGATGCAATTTTGGGAAGGATTGGCACAAGGATTGCCAAATCAGCAATCCTAGGTGAAGATGTAATAGTTGTTAATACTGCGTATGCAGTAATCTCTGGTGGAAAAAAGAGTATCTTGGCAGAGTATCTAAATAAATTCAAAAGAGGTACTTATGCTCATGGTCCTTTTTATCCAAAGGTTCCTTCAAGACTCTTTAAAAGACTTATCAGGGGAATGGTTCCTTATAAGACAGGTGATGGAAAAAAGGCATACTCAAGGATTAAATGCTATAGTGGAGTTCCAAAATCCTTTGAAGGCAAGGATTTTATAATCGTAAAGGATGCATTATTAACTAAGCTTCCTAAAAGAGAATACCAAAGCATTGCAGATATCTGCAAACTTTTGGGTGGTAAACAATGAATGATAAAACAGCACACGCTTCAGGAAAAAGAAAAAGGGCAATCGCAAGAGCTACGATTACACAAGGAAAAGGGATTGTAAAAATAAATAAAATTCCTTTAGATGAATACAATAATGAGCCTTACAGATTAAAGGTTTTAGAGCCTTTGATTTTAGCAGGGAATATTACAAAAAATCTAAATGTAGATGTTAACGTTTATGGTGGTGGATTTTCAGGCCAGGCTCAGGCTGCAAGATTAGCTATTGCAAGAGCAATCTCTGATTATACTAAAGATGAAAAATTAAGAGAAGTTTTTGAGGATTATGATAGGAATTTAGTTGTTGCTGATACCAGAAGAAAAGAGGTAAGAAAACCTAATAGAAGTAAAGCAAGAGCGAAGAGGCAAAAATCATATAGGTGAACATCAAAAATGATAATTCCAATAAGATGTTTTAGTTGTGGAAAACCTTTAGCCCATCTTTGGGAAGAATACAAAGAAAGGGTCTCAAAAGGTGAAGACCCAAAAAAAGTTCTTGATAGCTTTGGGCTTGATAGATATTGTTGCAGGGGACTTTTCTTGGGGCATGTTGATTTAATTGATTCTATTGCCAAGTTCAAGAAAGCTTAATTGACTTTTTTTATTAATAGAAAAGCATGCCTCGTGTTTCAACATGGAGGACTCGGTACGCTTTTTTGTAATTAACAACTTCGCTGAATGTAACGCATGCTTTTATATTACCAACATGCCTCGCCCTTTAGGACGATGTTGTTGATTTTTTGAATTTTTTTATATAAGTACTAATATAATTATTTTTTTCTTGCAAAAATATATAAAACAATGAAGATTTCTTGATGATTATGGTACTTGAGAAACTAGGAGAATCCTTAAGAAAGACCTTATCAAAATTGGCAGGCTCTCTTTTTATTGATGAAAAACTCATAAATGAACTTATAAAAGAGATCCAAAGAGCGCTTTTACAATCAGATGTAAATGTCAATCAGGTTTTTGAGCTTTCTTCAAAGATCAAGGAAAGGGCATTAAAGGAAAAGCCTCCGCAAGGGATTTCTAAAAAGGATTATATTGTAAAAATCGTTTATGAAGAGATAGTTAGATTTATGGGAGATGAAGAATCTAAAATTGACCTTGCAAATAAACCAACTAAAATTTTATTGGTAGGCCTTTTTGGATCTGGAAAAACTACCCAGTCTGGAAAGCTTGCGCATTATTTCAAGAAAAGAGGAAACAAGGTTGCAATGATCCAAACAGATGTTTGGAGACCAGCTGCATATGATCAGCTTTCTCAACTTGGAAAAAAGATAGGAGTTGATGTATTTGGAAATCCAAAAGAAAAAGACCCTATTAAAATCTACAAGACTTTTGAGAAGGAACTCATAAAATACGATGTTGTTATTATTGATTCAGCAGGCAGAGACGCTCTCTCAGATGAACTTATTGATGAACTAAAAAAACTAAATAATGTAGTAAAACCACATGAGAGAATTCTTGTTATTAGTTCAGATATTGGGCAGACTGCCATCTCGCAAGCAAAGGCATTTCATGAAAGTTGTGATGTAAATGGAATCATAATTACAAAACTTGATGGAACAGCAAAAGGAGGAGGAGCACTTGCAGCTTGCGCAGTAAGTGGAGCAAAGATTAAATTTATTGGAACAGGCGAGAAGATTGATGACCTTGAAAGGTTTAATCCAAAAGGATTTGTAGGAAGACTTTTAGGAATGGGAGATCTAGATTCACTTCTTGAAAAGATTTCAACTGCTTTTGAAAATGAAGACCTTGAAGATGTATCAAAAAAATTACTTAAAGGTGAGTTCAATCTTGTAGATTTATATGACCAACTTGAAAGTATGAAAAAGTTAGGTCCTCTAAATAAGGTATTTGAGATGATACCAGGTTTTTCGAATGCAAATATTCCAAAAGATATGATTAATGTTCAACAAGAAAAAATGGAGAAATGGAAGATTGCAATGCTTTCTATGACAAGAAAAGAACTTGAGGACCCAGAGATTATTGATTCTATGCGCATTGAAAGAATTTCTAAAGGGAGCGGGATTACCACTTCAGATATAAGAGAACTTGTAAAGCAATATAAGCAATCAAAAAAGATTATGAAGATGCTTAAAGGGTCTGAAAAAAATATGGGCAAGGTGCTCTCAAAGATGGGAGCTAAGATGCCTAATGCTAAATAGATTATTTTTAGTCTTCTTGATTATTTGGTTTTTATTGTTTTCTTTTTTTTAACTTTTTAATTAAGTTTAGTTTTTGGCTAAAATTTTTTGGTTAAAATTAGTCAAAATGAAAACTCTCAACCATTGAAAGTAATATTCTGTCCAGTAAAATTCTATTTCAATCATTCTATTCCAATAAATTATTCCAATAATTAATTTTACTTAATTTGCTTAAATTAATTCTAGTTAAATAGTTTGCTCAATTTATGCTCCATTTAGAAAATTCATTTAGAAAAATGATTACTGTTCAGTGATTGACAATATTTATAGAGTATTAATTATAAAAAGACTATATTTGAAGATGGGGATTATGTGTGTTGAGACTTAACATAAGTTTTAATGCGTAGTAAGAGGTTTGGATTTTTTGTATATATGTGATTTAAATGAAGGTTCTTATGCTTGGATGGGAATTTCCGCCATACAAAAGTGGAGGTCTAGGAACAGCTTGCCATGGGCTCACAAAAGGTCTTAGTAAGCTTTTTGTGGATATTACTTTTGTTATCCCTAAAAGTCCTATGCCTATTACAAGTTCTTTTTTAAGTGTAGTGAATGCGAAAGTAGATTGCGAAGATGATTGTTATAAGCATTTAAATCCTATTTTTGTAGATTCAAAGTTGGTTCCATATGTGGGGGAGAAAAAAATTCTAAAAAATATCTCGTTTTCGAAAACCCCATCTTCAAAAACTAGAGACTTCTCTGCATATGGAGCTAATCTTTTTTTTGAGGTAGAATGTTATGCCATAAAAGCTTTTGAGATCTCAAAAAGGACAGATTTTGATTTAATACATGCGCATGACTGGATGACTTATCCTGCAGCAGTGCTTATCAAAGAAAAGACTAAAAAGAAAATGATAGTCCAAATTCATGCAACTGAATTTGATAGAACTGGAGGCCATCCAAATCAAAAGATTTATGAGATTGAGAAGATGGGCTTTGAAAGAAGTGATAGGATTATTGCAGTAAGTAATTACACTAAAAGTGTTGTTTGTGAGAAATATGGTATCTCACCTGAAAAAGTTGATGTTGTTCACAATGCAGTTGAGATAAACAACAAGAAAACTGAAGGTAACGGACATAAGATTAAAATTTTTCCAAATGATAAAATTGTACTTTTCTTAGGAAGAGTTACAATCCAAAAGGGCCCAGAGTATTTTTTAAGAGCAGCAAAACAAGTCTTAGAATTTGAGCCTTGCGCCAAATTCTTTGTTGCAGGATCAGGGGATATGCTTCCTTGGATGATTGAAGAAACCTCAAAGATGGGCTTATCTGATAAAGTATTTTTTACAGGGTTTTTAACAGGGGATGATATTGATTATGTTTATAGACAGGCAGATGTTTATGTTATGCCTTCAGTATCAGAGCCTTTTGGAATAACTCCTTTAGAAGCAATGGCTTGCGGAACTCCTGTAATTATTTCAAAGCAATCAGGGGTTTCAGAGGTCATAAATAATTGTTTTAAGATTGACTTTTGGGATGTAAACGAACTCACTAATAAGATTGTGTCAATACTTAGATATGAATGTCTCAAAAATGAGCTTAAAAACCATGGCTATTTTGAGGTCACAAAGATTACATGGGATAATAGTGCTAAAACCTGCAAAAAAGTATATGAGAAAGTGCTTTCATAAGACTAAAATATGCCAAAATATATAAATATCAAAAAAAGGAAGGATTTAGGAGTGGGGGTTTTAAAGGCTTTGTGTGTTTTTCATTTAGCTCTTCAAAGCTAAAAGGTAATAAATTTAAGGTTTTAAAAATGACAAATATATCATTATATTTTCAGGTACATCAGCCTTATAGGGTCAGAAGGTTTACTGTATTTGATATCTCAAAGAGTGATAGCTATTTTGATGAGACTAAGAATTTTGAGGTCTTTGAAAAAGTTGCTAAAAAATGCTACATCCCTACTACAAAGATGCTTATTGAGCTTTTAAGAAAATATCCAGATTTTAAGGTTGCTTTTAGTTTTTCAGGTGTTTTTTTAGATCAAGCGAAAAGTTATTCTCCAGAACTATTATCACTTTTCAAAAAAATATGCACAAACAAAAATGTAGAGGTTTTAGATGAAACCTATTACCATTCTCTTGCTTTTATACACTCAAAAGAAGAATACAAGCAACAAATACTTCTTCATAGAGAGCAAATTAACTCGTTGTTCTCAAAAATTCCCAGTACTTTTAGAAATACTGAGCTTGTCTACTCAAATGAGATTGCAAACTTCGCATCAGAACTTGGCTATGAGGCAATCCTTGCAGAAGGAGCAGATTTCGTATTAAAAGGTGATTCTCCAAACAAGGTTTACACAAATCCAAATAAGACAATATCAATCCTTTTGAAAAATTACAGACTCTCAGATGATATTGCATTTAGGTTTTCAGATAAGAACTGGAAAGAATGGCCTTTAAGTGCAGAGAAATATATGGATTGGATTGGTCAGGCTGGATTTGGCTCTGATATAATTAATCTGTTTATGGATTACGAAACATTTGGGGAACACCAATGGGAGGATACGGGAATTTTTAAATTTTTTAATAAGTTTATAGAATATTCAAATAAATTCGACCATAAATTTTTTACTCCTTCGCAAAGTGCAAAAACCTTTATCCCAGAAAAGGTATATGATGTTCCATTTTATCTTTCTTGGGCTGATACTGAAAGGGATTTATCTGCATGGATTGGTAATAGCATGCAACAAAATGCACTCACAAAGATCTATGAGATTGAAGGCATTGTAAAAAAATCGAATGATAAGGAACTAATTGAGAAATGGAGAAAGCTTCAAACCTCTGACCATTTCTATTATATGTGCACTAAGTATTTTAATGATGGTGATGTTCATAAATACTTTAGTCCCTATGAGACCCCCTATGATGCTTTTGTTTATTTTATGAATGTATTTTCAGACATAAAATGCAGAGCCGAAGAGATTGTGGATAAAAAGAATTTAGTTGATTCAAAAATCCAAAATATTGCTGTTAAACAAACTAACTTAGAAATTTTGGATTTGAGTTGAATTTAAAAATAATAAATGTAGGATTTTAAAAATAAAAAATTTGAGTTGTTAATTTTTAATTATTTTATTTAATTAAAGTATTGGTAACAAGATTGTAATTTTAAAGAGGTGTTTTGAGATGAAAACCAAAAGCTCTAAGGAAGCAAAAAAGAAAAGTGAAGTTAAGCCAACCACCAAAAAGGTAAGCAAAGTAGAAAACAAAAAACCTATGACCCAAAAGTTTTGTGAAAACGTTAGTGAAGATAAGAAATTCTTAGTTGCAAACGGAGAAATTCTTTCAAATCTTTTTGATTTGATTCATCTCCTTGATAACATTGACGATTATACATTTTATCATCACGTAAATGACGAAAAAAACGATTTTTACAATTGGATTAAGGAGATGTATGGGGATGGAGAATTTGAAAAAATAATATTGCCTATAAGAAACCCTGAAAAGCTTGAGATAGCTTTGCTAAAATACATCGTTAACACGCTTTCAAAATGCAATAAGTTAAACTTATAACTTTAGTAGTTTATATCAAACATAAGATTGAAGGTTAATCCAAAATATTTTTTTGAATGCGTGATTTGATTTCCAAGATTTTGCAGTTGATATTTTTGTGTTGGATTAAATGGCGGTTTAATAAATTGTAATTTTGGTCTGTTTATTATTTTAGAATAGTTTTAGAGGTGGTTATGTATTGGGTAATGTTGATTTTGTATTTGAGGTATCATGGGAAGTCTGCAATATGGTTGGAGGGATTTATAGAGTAGTTGAATCTAAATCTAGGTATATTACTTCTAAATACAACAACTCTTATTTTCTTGTGGGGCCATATTTTACAGATAAATCTTCAATGGATTTTATTGAAGAGCCTATGCCTGAAGTAATAAAGAGGGTTTTTGAAAAACTCAAATCTAAGGGAATCGTTTGCTACTTTGGCAAATGGAAAATTGCAGGCTCTCCACAAACAATCCTAATTGATTTTTCAAGAGCAGGATATATGAATAATGAATTGAAATCTAGATACTGGAATAGTTTTGGGATTGATTCACTAAATACAAGCTTTTATGATTATGATGAACCAATACTTTGGTCAAGTTGCGCTGGAATGCTTATTGAAGAGTTTGAAAAATTAAGCCCTAAGAAAAAGATTGTATCACAATTCCATGAATGGCTCAGTGGTGGGGCAATACTATATCTGAAATCAATAAACTCAAAGACAGCATGTATATTTACAACCCATGCAACAGTAATGGGCAGGGCTATTGCAGGAAGAAATATGGATGTCTTTTCAGAAATTCAAAAAATATCTGACTTTGATTTAGAAGCAAAAAACTACTCACTTTCTGCAAAACATCTTACTGAAAAAGTGTGTGCGAACATATCTGAAATTTTCTCAACAGTCAGTGAAATCACTTCAAAAGAAGCTGAAAAAATACTTTCCAAAAAAGCTGATATTGTTCTTGAAAATGGCATGAACCCATATTCTTATCCTACATTTGAAGAGATCTCAATTAAGCACAAGAGTAATTGTATCAAACAAAGAAAATTCATGATGGAGTATTTTTATCCTTATTATGTATTTGACATTGAACAAACACTCACATTTTTCATATCAAGCAGATACGAATTTTATTCTAAAGGGATGAATATTCTTATTGAAGGTCTAGCACTTCTTGATGAGAGGTTAAGAAGGGAAGATTATAAAAAAAAAATAGTAGTGTTTTTCTTTGTACCAGCAGATACTAAGGGCATTGATAATAATGTATTGAGATCAAAGGTTATTTTTGATGACCTTATCGACACTTTCAAAGAAAATAATCTTGAAATCACCCAAAGGATTACGCACTCTTTATTCAAGGGTTCAGAGGCATCTTATGAGGATATACTCGGTCCAGAACTTCACGAGCATTTTATTCAGTCATCCAGAATGATTAAAAAGATTGGTAATCCACCACTTGCAACACATATTATCTCTGATGAAAGCGATTCAATTATAAATATGCTTAGACAAAAAGGTCTTGTCAACTCTCAAAACAATGCGGTAAAAACAATATTTTATCCAATTTATCTAAATGGCCCTGATGGTCTTTTGGACATGACATATAATGAGGCAATAAGTGCAAGTCATCTAGCAATATTTCCTTCCACATATGAACCTTGGGGATATACTCCCCTTGAAGCAATATCTTGCGGTGTTCCCGCAATAACTTCTGACCTTGCAGGTTATGGCAAGTTTATAATAGAAAAAAACGCTAATGAAAAAGGAATTTTTGTATTGGATTTTGATAATAAAAGTTTTGAGGACCGCGCATTGGCACTTTCAGAGAAACTTTATTGGTATTGCTCCCTTTCAAGAAGTGAAAGAGTTGAGATGAAAATACTAGCAAAGCAAACCTCTAATCTTGCGAGTTGGGATAATCTAATAAATAAGTATTTTGAAGCTCATGAACAAGCTATTTTGAGATCTTCAAATAAAGGAGGCGATTTCTAATATGGAATTAAGAAAAGATTATGTGCTTCCAAGATTTGTTTATATAGCTGCAAATCGCTCAAAAAGACCTTATGATTTAATCCAAAAAGAAGATGTTACTAAAGTTAAGGATTTTTCAAATGATAAAACAACATGCCCTTTTTGCAGGGGAAATGAGATAATGACAACATGTGAGATTGGTAGAATCCCTTCACCTGATTCTAAGGATTTATGGGATATGAGATGGTTTAAGAATAAGTTTCCAATTGCTGATTTAAAGGGAAATTATAGAATAAATACTGATAATAATTTTTTTACTTATTCTGATTCTTTTGGAAGACATGAGGTACTTGTTGAGACAAGTGAACATGACCTACAGATGTGGGATTTTTCAAATGAGAGAATGCAAAAAGTGTTTAAGATTTATCTTGAGAGGGGAAATGATCTTAAAAAAATTGAAGGAATTAAATATGTCTTGATTTTCAAGAATCATGGAAAAGATGCAGGGATATCGCTAAGACATTCACACAGCCAGATTTTAGGAATTAATCATATCCCTGCAATTGTTCTTCAAAAATCAATTAACAACAATAGATTTGGAGATTGTGCTTATTGCAGGATTTTAAATATTGAAAAGGATTCTTTAAGAAGGGTTTTTGAAAGTGAGAATTTTGTCTCTTTTACTCCTTACGCTTCAAGGTCTATGTTTGAGATAAATATTTTTCCTAAAAAACATGTCAGGTATTTGTCAGATTTAGAGAATAATTTTTTAGAGCTTAGTTCACTTTTATTGAGAATTTTAGGGAGATTGAAAGTGCTTAATGCTCCTTTTAATATTAACATTATTGAATCGCCACAATCTTTTGACCTTCATTTTCATATTTCCATTGAGCCTAGATTTTCTACATGGGGAGGGGTAGAATTAACAGGAACTTATGTAAATATTATGCCTCCTGAGCAAGCAGCTGCTTTTTATAGAGGTGAAGTTGAATGATTGAGATTGTTTACAAATCAAAAAATAAAAATCTTAGCGTTAATACAGATTCGGATAGCAGGGTTTTACTTTCGGACAAATCTGGATGCTTTTGTTCTTTTTCTCCTAAAAATCAAAGCAGATATGATGGTTTTTATTATTTTGAAGAATCAAAATCTGGCAATAGAGATATGTTTAAGGTTTTAGACCATATAGAAGTTGAAGGATGTGTTGGTATTCCAAGATCTATTGAGCTTTCAAAGGAAAAAGTCATGAGGGCTTATGAAAATAATGAAGAACGATTTTTTATGCCTGAATTAAAGAAGTCTCTTTTCTACGCTCTTAAAAAGCCTGATAAAATTAAGCCCTTTTTAGATATCAAAGCAATTTATGATAATAGCGAATGGGGAAGGAATTATAAATTAGAACTTTTTGAGAATTATGCCCTTGTTTCGTTTAAGAAAACAATCTCAGAAAATGAGAAGGGATTGGCAAATTTAAAGGAGTTTGAGATGTATATTGGCATTGGTTTTAAAGGAATTGCCAAAGCTATTGATGAATGGAAACAAGTTGAATATCCTCATGATAAAGCCAGAAATTCAATGCCCTTTGAAAGACATGTCTATTGCCCACTTGAGATGTTTTCTGATAGGGTTGTGATTGTTGCAGGGATTAATAAGGAAGAGGTTTTAGATAATGCAAAGTCTTATCTTAAAAGATTTGAGGCACTAGAGGCTCAACTAAAAGATCTTGATGAGAAGAGCTTTAAGTATCCCCATCTTGAGTTTGCTTACGCTTTTGCAAAGAGAAATATTGAATTTTTAGGAGTTAATGAGGAATATTATGTTGCAGGACTGCCTTGGTTTTGTCAGGAATGGCCCAGGGATGAAGCAATTATGCTTTCTTCAATTCTTTCTCTTAATCAAAAAAAAGGTATTGAGATTGCTTTAAATCTTATTAAAGGTTCTATTGGAGGAAAAGTGAAAAATAAGCTATATGAAGATGTTGGAACCTTTTCAATTGATGCTCTCCCTTTTATTTTTAAAAGATTAAACGATGCTTTAATTTTTAAAGCAGGGAAAAAGAGTAAATTTAGTTCATTTGGTGCTACTACTAAAAAGCTTTATCTAGATATATCAAAAAAAATGCTATCTGTTATTGAAGATATACAAAAAAACCACATGAAACAAGGTCTTGTTTATTCCTATCCTCATGAAACTTGGATGGATTCGGTTTATGATATAGACGATAGACTTGGATTTAATATTGAAGTACAAGCTATGATGATCTATCTTTTGTCAAGCGCATATAAGATTACAGGACTTGAAAAATACAAAAATCTTGAGATTGAATTAAGAAAGAATGTTATAAAGAATTTCTGGAACGGACTTTATCTTGTTGATAATACCAAAAATAGATGGATTAGACCAAATGTGTTTTTAGCTTATTATTTTGTCCCAAATCTTTTAACTGATGAAGGATGGAAACTTTGTTTTGATTATGCAATAAAAGAGTTATGGCTTTCATGGGGAGGTTTTGCATCCATTCAAAGGAACTCAAACCTGTTTTGTCCTATAAATACCGGAGAAGACACAAAAAGCTATCATAGGGGAGATTCTTGGTACTTTATAAATAATATTGCAGCTATTGCTCTTAATAGGTTTGATCAAAACAGATATTCAAAACACATTTCTGCAATCCTTAGTGCAAGCACCTATGATATTTTGTTTGGACACGCACTTGGTTGTGCATCTGAGATAAGTGATGCTAAAGAGCAAAACAGCAAAGGGGCTTTTGCCCAAGGGTTTAGTGCTTCAACATACATTGAGATGGTAGATGAGCTTTTTAAGTTCCCAACAGAGAATGATTAGGTTTAGAACACAAAAAATTATTTAATAATTTCAAATGGAATATATTTAGGTTTCAATAAAACTTAAGAGAGCTATTTTAATGTTTTTAAATAGACTTTTTAAAATAAACTTTCTTTTTTCTAATTATTTATTAACTGGATATTTAAACAACCTTTTCACTTGGAAGTTTGTATGTGAAAATGATTGAAGAGATAGTTAATTCAGGAGAGATTTTTTCTCGTATTTCTAAAGAGGGCTTAAGCTGTCTTGCTATTGGCTTTTTACTAGAGAAATCAGGCGTTCCAAACTGTTTTGAAAGTAATTATTCTAAGAGACAAGATATTGATTTATTTGTGCCAAATATTGAATGTAAGCTTAAAGAAGGTGTTATGGCAGGTTTTTGGGAAAGAATTTATGATTATGCAATACAAAATAAAGGATTTGGTGAAAAAATAGAATATACTTTAATTAATTGGTTATCTATTCTAAGCGAATATATTTCAAAAGACAATGTTACAAAAGAAAATGCTTTACACCAAGGCTTTTTAGAGGTTTTTAGTGGAACAATTAGTTATTATAAAGAGCTATCAAAAGAAAAGGCAAAGTATATGATTTGTGAGATTAGTTTACTTTCATTTTTACCTAACGAATTTGAAAGTGAGATTAAAAAAAAAATAAAGTACTTGATAAAAAATCATAGCGATTTTGAAGATTTTTTATATTAAATTATCTTGATTAAATCCATTGATTTCATGAATCTCTATTCTTATTTTGGCTTGAAAAACCTAAGTATGCAAAATGAACTAGGATTGCACGAAATGAAAAACCTCACCCTAAAAGACGAGGTATGTTGGTAATATAAAAGCATGCGCTGTATTAAAGCGAGGTTGTTGATTACAAAAAAATGTACCAAGACCCCTTGTTGAAACACGAGGTATGCTTTTATATTGACCAAAGTATGCAAAATGAGCTGGAGTTCACAAAAATCACATTTTATAAAAATAGCTTTTCTAATGTTAAAATTGTTATAAATACTCAATTTAAAGACTGATTCTAAAGAATATTAAATTTGAGAAATATTTTTAATATAGCTAATTGTTCTAGGTCTAATGAACGATTCAAAATCTCAAATTAAAGTGCTAAATGAACTAGTTAGTCATAATATTTCTGAGTTTGATTATTTTCTTCCAAAAGAGCTTATCGCTCAGGACGGCTTAGAAAAAAGAGACCAATCAAGGCTTTTGGTCTATTCAAAAGAAAATAAAGAAATTTCTCATAAAATATTTGAAAACATCATAGACTATTTTGATGATGGTGATGTTATTGTTGTTAATGAGACTAAGGTAAACAGCTGGTTTTTAGAGGGTAAAAAAGAAAGCCAAAGCAAAATGGCTGTTACACTCACAAAAAGGGTAGATGAAAAAAGATTTGAGTGTTTTGTTTTGGGTAGAAACCCAAGAAAAGATGGTAAGATAATATTTGATAATGATTTTTCATGTGTGATTAAGAAATTGGGAAATTATGATTTTTTGGTTGAGTTCAATAAAAACCCTGATAAATTAATACATGATAAAGGAAGCCTTATTCTTCCGTCTTATATCAAGAAAAAATTAAGAGATCAATCCAGATATCAAACTGTTTTTGCAAATAAAAAAGGGAGTATTGCCGCGCCCACAGCAGGACTTCATTTCACTAAAAGACTTATAAAAATACTTGAAAAAAAAGGGATAAAGTATGCCAAAGTGTGCTTAAATGTAGGTATTGGGACTTTCCAAACTGTAAACTCTAAAGACTACACAAAACATATTATGCATTCGGAAGATTACGAGATTCCAAAAGAGTGTGCAAACACGATTAATAAAAGAAAGGGAAAACTCATTGTTGTAGGAACAACAACCTTGAGAGCTCTTGAAAGCTCTATTAGTCCTAAAGGCGAGATTATCCCAAACAAAGGCTCTACATCGCTTTTTATTTATCCAGGTTATGATTTTAAGCTCAAATTTGATGCGATGATCACTAATTTTCATCTGCCAAAGACATCACTCCTTCTTCTTGTTGCATCAATCATTGGTAAAACTGAACTTCTTAGATGCTATGATGAAGCTATTAAGGAGAAATATAGATTTTACTCATTAGGAGATGCAATGATGATAACCCTGTTTTAGTATCACAATGAAGCTATTAAGGAGAAATATAGATTTTACTCATTAGGAGATGCAATGATGATAACCCTATTTTAGCATCACAATGAAGCTATTAAGGAGAAATATAGATTTTACTCATTAGGAGATGCAATGATGATAACCCTGTTTTAGCATAACAATGAAGCTATTAAGGAGAAATATAGATTTTACTCATTAGGAGATGCAATGATGATAACCCTATTTTAGCATCAAGATAGGCTATTTTTCAAAAGAATTCTTAAATAAACTGCAATAAGTTGCTACTTTATCGTAGAAACATTTATATAGCTCTTTTTCTTCACACTTAAAAGGTATGATTAATATGGTGGATGAGAAAACAATTCAAGAAGAATCTAAAGAAAAAAGTCTAAGCGCTCTAGAAGAGATGATTGGCAAGGAAAGCCCAAGACTAATTAGGGATAGATTGAATCAAATTTCAAATATTATATACGAGAAACCTTCTATGAACATTGTTGAGTACCTTGAGATTAGGGATTTGCTAAATTCAAATAAAAGAATATTAAAAAGGGATGGGGAAGAGAATCTTACATCTTATCAAAAAGAAAAGATAGAAGCATATAAAAGATTAGATGAACAACTAAATACCTTTTCTAACTTTGAAGAAATACTTGAGCCAGAAATCTCAGATATTCTTTCCAAAAAGGGCGCTTACAGGTATTGGGATAAGAGAATTGATGCCATACAAAAATATTTGTCCTCAGAAAATGCAAACCCCGATATGAGTAGGTATTTCTTAGATTATGTAGATAATGCAATAGATTCCTTTACAAAAAAGGATGGAAATCTTAAAGCTTACAAAGACCCAGATACTTTTAACAAACTAAAAGAATTAAAAAAAGATATTAGTAACATTATTTACAATCAAAACAATACTAAGAGCCTAGAGCAAACATCAAAAGATGATACTCTTAGCACGCATTATGATCCAAGTGCAGGAGATGATGCAGTATATGGTACAGTAGATGATTCAAAAGATGGTGCAAAGGATGATTTAGATGAAATCCTTACCGAGCAAACAAAAATAGGTCCAATTAAAAAATTTTGGAGACGACTTGTAGATGGAGCAATAGGTAAATTAAATGGGTATTATAAGGTTGAAGATATTTATTCTAAAAGAACAATTGAGATTGCCAAGAGTATGGGAGAATATAAAGAACTTCAAATATTTGCTAAAGAGCTAAACGAGAATGCAAAAAATTCAAAAGAGGCTATTGAATATATAAAAAAGATTGATGAAAATAGAGGCTTTTTATATACTCTCGATATAAAGAAAATAGACTTGCATTCAAAATACACTATTAAGAATTCAGAGAGAAAAGAAGAGTCTCTATTTACATACAAAGATTTTTTTACTGGAAAAGATAGATTCAAAGCTTTTTTTGATCGCGAAATTCAAGTGTTAAAAACAACTGCAGGAACATTCAACGAAATAATCTCTCGTAGTATTAAAGAAGGCAAATCTGAAATAGATACAATTGCAAGTTTATTAAGTGCAATAACATTATATAATGAGGCAGGAAAGTATGGAAGAATTCCTAAAGCAAGGCTTCCACATGCATTAATGTAAAAGATTTTTTTAAATTATATTTAGATTATTTTTATTTCATGAAATCCTCTTTCATTCGCATTCTTTAGTCTTGAGGTTTATTCTTGAGGCAAAAAGTTTGAATAGAGGAGTTAATGCAAGGATTAACCTCAACTATACGCGAAATACTTCGGCATTTATTCCGAGGTTTTTCATTTCAAATAGTTCGCATTGAAAACTCGCATCCACAGTAATCTTGTCTATATAATCCATATTCTTTAGATATTAAAACACTTTTTTCAAATCCAGCCTCTTTTTTAAAATCAGCTTCCAAAAAAACTATTTCTGAGTCTTTTAAACCTTTAGAAATCTTGTTGGCAATCTGAAATATTGCCTTACTATTTTTATAAGGACTTATTGTAAGGGTGGTTGTATACCCCAAAATCTCAGGGGTTGAACTTGCTTTTTCAAAGGCTTTTTTTAATCTAAATTCAAAGCATTTAAGGCATCTTTTTCCATTTTCTCTTTCGTTTTCAAGCCCATTTATGTATTCAAGCCATCTTTTATGCTCGGTTAAGTAATCGTAATCAAGCTCCATCATAGAATAATGTGCAGTATTGCAAAATGAAAGACATTCATAATACCTTTTATCATGTTCTTCCTTTGGATAAATATTAGGATTGTAAAAATATCCTACTGGCTCATATCCTTCAGATTTTAATTTTCTAAGACTTTGGGTTGCACAAGGAGCACAGCAAATGTGAAGCAATAATATGTTTTTAGTTTTCATTTTTCAGTATTCTGATTATTTTGGATTTTGGTTGGCCGTTGAATCGGACTTTGTACTTTTTTGGTTTTCTATCAGGTTCTTCAAATTCTCCAACTCCTTTGTAAGCATTTGCTTTGATTCGTATGCTTTTCCAAGTAGATAAAGATTAGAGATTACTCTTTTTATTTCTGGATAATTTGAGGCAAATGATTCAAAAGGTTTATCAGATTTTAGACGTTCAATATTTGCTTGAAGGTCTTTTTCAAGGTCTTGTGCATCCTTATTTTCCTTGTATATTAAATAAAGCTTGAGCATATCTTTATAGATATTATATAATTCTGGAGCTTTATATAATGCTTGTGAAAGTTCTTTATTTTGACCTAATTGATAAATATCATTTGAAATCTCAGATTCGGTTCTTAAAAGCTCTTGGTTTGCAATCTTTACAAGGCTTTGAATTGATTTATAATGTGTATTAAATAAGAGCTTTACCCTCCTTATTTTTCTAGCTTCATCGTAACTAAATAATTTAATTAAAAATGCAATCAAAATAGGCGAAATCATAAGTAACAGAATTAAAAGCCAAAGATTTTCAAAATATTCTTTAGGACATAAAGCAAAGAAATAATGGTATAAGTAGATGATTATAGATATTATCAAAAATATTGTAACAAAAATCTTTGCTTTTGTTATCGCTTTGTATTTTGCAATAGCTTTTTTAATGTCCTCAAGTTTTTTATTTTTTTCTAACAATTTAAGGGTAAAAGAAAGCCTTGCAAGCCTTAAAGTAATTACTGAAAAAATAATTAAATAAAATATAATAGATGGCCAGCTTAAAAGTCCAAGCCTCAATGAACATACAGAAATTATTCTTGTTGGCTCTTCTTTTTCAATTGTTTGATTTGTGAAATCTTCAATTATCGTTTCATTAACAATAATTTTTTCTTCATAAATGCATGGCAATATGATATCAGGCATATTCTTTGTTGTATTGCAATTATTTAGATCAATACATTCTCTTATTTTTGTTCCATTTGGAAAACATTCGCTCCATTCTGAACATACCCATTTTTCTTCACAAAGAGCTTCTTCTACTGAAGAGGATTCCTGAGGTCTTCCAGTTGAAGCAGAGCCACTACCCCCCGTCCCACTGCTTCCCCCTCCACTGCCACTCCCTCCTGATGGAGGTTTAGAAGGTGGAGAAGTGCATTCACCACAATCTTCTGGGCAATTTACACAATTTTCAAATCCTCTATCGCAAAAACCATCACCACATACTAATGGAGGAGAGATTAGATTTACTTCTGAAAATGTGCCCGAGTGCCATCTTGAATAAGATAGAGTTTGATTTAGTGAGTCAAGAATTGTAGCAGGAAATGCTCCAACTTTAAAGTATATTTGTTCATTTTCTATTGGTCCTAAATCACCATAATTCTCATCAGCACCTCGGCATGTAAGTGTTCCATAATAACCTAGGTTTTTTATTACAAACCTGCCACAAACATTTCCTCTTGAATCATATGCTGTAATTACAGTTCCAGAAGGTGCGGGCAAACCATAAAGCTTAGCAGACCCATAAAATTCTGTAGGTAGTGGGGGGATGGATAAAGCAGATTTTATACTAATCAGAATTAAAAACACAATTACCCCTAGGTAACAGGTTTTAACTATTCTATTCTTTGAAATAATTAGTCCTCCCATGTTAATACCCAATCGACATTCTCTGTTACATTTATCCAATATCCTCTGCCAGGGATTATATATTCAATCTCCCCTCCAGTGATATTATCATAAGTAAGCCATGTTCCATCATATATGACTACTTTAGTCAAATAATTTCTTATAGATTCTAATGCGTGAGTTATATTCCTAGTCTCTTTTGAAGGATAGCCTACATAATTCCAGCCTTGACCAAGCTTTATAGTAGTTGTAACGAACTTAAGACCTTCTCTGAAATATGTACCGTTTTCATTCATAAAAACATAATATCCATCCCTACGATTCAGTGTGTCAAATCCTTGAATCACCCAATCTGGCAGATTTGGATTATAGCTATCCCAAGAATCATTGCGATTTCCTGCTTTATATCTGAAAAAATAGGAGTAATTCAAAGACTCATTACTTGAGTTAGTAAAACTTTCATTGATTGTTCCAAGACCTGTTTCACAGGGAAATGATACCAGATTCATTCCTTCATAAAGGTCTACAGAACAATTTTCAGGGGGCGTTTCATAAATAAATGCCCTTGTTACTGTTTTGCCAGTAATTTTATTGATTACATCTAAAAAAACCGGAGAGCTAAATATAAATATTGAAATAAGAGATAAAATCAAGATTACTATTAGAATCAGCCTAAAATCTTTCTTCAGCCTAATCACCCTTCTCCTCTTTGAAATCTATATACCAGCGGTTTTTTGATTTATCAAACTTAAATAACACTAAATGCTTTTTATTAAGATTCAAAGGGAACAAAAGAGGCATAGGAATTGTGGTCTCATATGACCCGCCACGAGAATAAAGCTTTCTTTTGATCTCCATAATCGAACTAATTAGATGAGGAGGTATATAAATTTTACTTATTTAAATACTTTAATTTTTACTGATATTTTTACTTACTTAATAATATGTGATTCTAGATAAAATCCCAGCTAAAAAAATATATTTTTTGACAAAAGACAGCTATAAAAAAATAAGATTAAGCAGATGAAGAAACAATTGAAAAAGTACATGAAGAGATGAAAAAGCAGATAAAGTAGCACAGAAATAAGTACATTAAGTAAATACTCATACGCCTTAAAAATGAAAAATCTCGGCATAAATGCGGAGGTATCTTTAGAATAGTCGAGGTTAACCCTTGCATTAACCCCTCTATTCAAACTTTTTGCCTTAAGAATAAACCTCAAGACCAAAGTATGCAAAATGAGCGAGGATTTCATGAAATTAACAAACTCGCCCTAAAGGGTAAGGGATGTTGGTAATATAAAAGCATGCGCTGTAATCAAATAGGTTGTTGATTACAAAAAAGGGTACCAAGTCTTCGTGTTTAAACACGAGGCATGCTTTCCTATTAACCAATAAATAAATGTAAGATCATTTGAGAGAAAACATTATTTGATATAAATAATATTAATTAACAACAGCTTTAAGGTACAAATTCTAAAAAAAACAAATAAATAAAGATTAAAAGAAAAAGGAAAATATTGAAGAAATCACTTATTAAAATTTCTCCCCACATTTTTTACAATATTTCCTAACAATAGGATTTTTGTGCTCACATTTTTTGCACTTCTTTTTTAGTAAGATTAAGACTAATAGCAATATTATTAGCACAATCACTATTACTATTGTAAAATCAAAGGCACTATACTTAAAGTTATATAGTCCCTCTTTAACTTTTATCAAAGCATTTTCTCTCTCTCCGTAAATCACCTTGACCTTCACTTGAGGATTAGAAGGAACATCTAGTTCTGTCATGGTGGTTTGAATAGGGATTGTAGTGGTTTTGCCTACAGGAATCATGACAATTCCATCTGCACCAACTATCAAAAGCTCTCCGTTTACATCAAGGTCATGGATTTCTGCAGTAACATAAGCATCGACTTTTCCAATATTTTTTACCTGTATTAAAAATTTACTTCCACTACGAGCATAACTAACATCTATTATCTCAATTTCAGCTTCATCAAATATGCTTACTCGCTCAACTTTTAGAATCTTTTGAAGTGTTTGCTCTAAGGATTTTGGCGATTCACCATAGATTGTGTTTATCTCCAAAGTAATATTATCACCAACAAGTTCTATACGATTAGAATCTGCATCAACTAAAGGATGGATGGTAGTTTTATAACTGTTTGCTTCAATATATTCAGCAGGAGACTCATCAGGTATCACAACTGTTTTTTCTTCATCTGTGATTGATAGCAAAAGCGGATGGAAATATGCTCCTATCCTTCCGGGATTATGGTATGTTATTTCAAGGTTATTTGTAGCAGTATTTATAGAAGCTGTGACAATCTCAAGGCTTAATGGGTATGTTGGAATAGGAAATCTATCCAAATCCTCAACCTGTGCAACAACCCCTTCAGGAACCCTTGCTCCTTGTCCAAATTTGACAAATACACTTAAACCTGTTTGTCTTCGTACAAATGTTGCTGTTCCAATCAGTTCATTGCCAACTAGTGTTCCTACTTGAAGTTCACTATTTTTAATATACTCCCTTACATGTTCAGGAACATTTGAATACCCAATAAAAAGGACTGGATCTTTACCTGCTACAACACTATCTTCGATAAACTCTCCATTTGTAAGTATAGCCTGCTTTCGTGGTTGTCCAGTAAGTTTTGTATGCAACTGCTGATAAAGCTTAACAATCTCTATGTTATTATCAAACCTATCCCCAGTATTTATTGTAATGGGATTATATTTTTCTAAAGCGTTTTTTACCTGTCTTGCAACCTGCCCATAGATTATTACTTCAGATGGAGACCTTTGGTCCATTGCTCTAATTACCTGATTAATATTTCTTTGGTCTGCAAAAAGCACATAATATTTTCCAAGTAAAGCATACGGTGCAACTGATATTGAATTATATCCGTATGAAGAATCAATAACAATAAACTTATTTATATTTGGAAGCAATTCTAAAAGTTCCAAATTTCCATTGCCTACTTTTAGTTCATCTACGTTTCTATATCCATCATTTTCAAGTATACTTTTGTAATTGAGGACAAAAGGATTTGTTCTTGAGCTTATAATCTCTACAGGTTCAAAACCTTTTGGAATAGAGTACAGAATTATAGTTCCATGTCTTGTACTTGTAAGAAAATATCCTTGATAATTGTTTAGATTTGCATAAAGCATTCCTGAATAAACATCCTTCCAATCTGCCGAGTTTACTAAAACCCTAGTTGCCGTAGACTGGGCAAGTACAACTGATGGAAAGCTAATTAATAGCAACAAAAATACCATCAACACTAAAGCTTTTAGTTTCAAAACTCATCCCCTAAAAATATTTTTAAAAAAGTTAATGTATAGTTCGTTTTCTAGGATTATATAAAGTTTTCTTTTTTATTCTTTTTGTTTTTGGGTCTTTATAATTTGAATGCAATTAATAACATTTTGATTGAATCTCCAGTTTGAACTCTAGCTTAATTAAGAATGAAAAACCTAAACATAAATGCTAGAAGGTAGCTTGCAGATAGTTCAAGGTTGAAGGAGTTAAAAGTTATGGTAGTCCGTCTCTTCTTACTTTGATCTCAAGACCAAAGTATACAAATGATCAGGATTTCATGACATCAACAACCTCGCCCTAAAGGGTAAGGGATGTTGGTAATATAAAAGCATGCGCTGTATTCAGCTAGGTTGTTGATTACAAAAAAGCGTACCGAGTCCTCTTGTCGAAACATGAGGTATGCTTTTCTATTAATCAAAGTATGCGAATGAAAGAGGATTTCATGAAATCAAGTCTATTTAAGAGATGGGCACAGGAATTGGGCGCACTCAAAAATTAGCATATATTTATAACTTGAGCTGATTTTGAAATGGGGCATAATGGGGCATACTTAGGATTTTTAGCCCACTTAGCTCTAGATCTAAAATTAGATTTTAAACTTACCTTAAACTATATTAAACTAACTATTTGAGCTTATTTTGGGCTAGGAATTAGACAAGATTTACATAAACTTCTAAAAGGAATGACTTTTTTTGAGGACTTCCCTGCTATTTTGCTAGCAAAATATTTTAATATCTAAATATAGAAATATTTAAATAGCACTTATGCTAAAACCTAGATTAAGAACTAATAATTTTCAAATGAATGCTCAATGTATTTTTGACTAAGCCTGAAATTCAATATTTAGAAAAACAATTTTTAGAAAAACAAAAAAGAGATTTCAGATGCCTATAAAACAGCTTAATGTAAGACTGGATGAAGAACTTCATACTAAAGCTAAGATAGTTGCAATTCTTAAGGGAAAGACTTTAAACGACTATATAGAGGATGCTATCAAGACTGCACTTAAAAAAGATGAAAATATATCTACTAAAATAAAAAAATAATATTACTAACAAAAATGTCAATTAAAAACAAAACTAGGATGTTGAAAAAAGAAATTAATTTTAAGAGTATGTATATACTCATCTCATTATGTTTATCTTTTTTCATAAGTGTATCTTTTGTAAATTCTCTAGCTTTAGAAATAACACCTTATAATCCTAATCTCTTTGAGGACGAAATACTTACTTTAAATATAAGTTTGCAAAATGTTAATGGTACATCCATTTTTGAAAAGAATGTTACTTTTGGAGAGATAGTAAAGATAAACGAAAGCTTTGCACAATTCATATGGGAAATAGATCCAAGCCTAATAGAGAATAAAACAAACATTTTTAGTGTGCTTTTTAACGCATCTGATAATGGCACTTCTATAAGTAAAAATGTATCAATTACAGTTACAAAAAGAAATAATCCTCCGATTATACTTAATGCTACTATTGGTGGTATTATTTATGAACCAAGATTAGATTTATTTTTAGAAGTAGATAGAGAATCTATTTGCAAATACAGCTTTTCTAATAAAACCTATAACTTAATGGAATATACATTTAATGCTAATGAGGATAAAAGGTTACATAATGCGACTAGCCAAAAACTAAGCCAAGGAACTAAAACAGTATATGTATTGTGTAGAGATTTTTCAGAGAATTATATGGAAGAACCATATGTAATTACATTTGATATAAATCTTCCCCCAACAGTTTCAATATACCTTGACCCAACACCTCCTTTGAAGTCTGAGAGGGTTTATGTTGAACTTGTAGCATCAGAAGACCTTGCTGATGCTCCGGAGTTAAGTTATACGTTTGATGATGATCAAACACCCAAACTTATTGCACTAGTGGGCTCAGGAAGAAAATGGGAAGGATATATGATAATAAGAGGGCAAAATATTGAAAGAGTAGGAAGCTTCTCCTTTAAAGGGATTGACTTAACAGGTATTGAAGGAACACAGATTACACAAGGAAAGTTATTTTTAATAGATACCAATAAACCAGGACCAATACAAAGTATTGAGGTTACAAACCAATATGATAGAACAAGACTTGCGTGGGCATATTCCCTTGAAAGAAATCACAATATAGTTGAATATAGGATATATAGAAGAGTGGATGGAGGTGGAGTAGATTATATTGATTACTACAAAAGCACTACCAATAATTACTTTTATGATAACGATGTTCAATTTAAGAAAAGCTATTACTATAAAGTTAGTGCTGTAGATGATGCTGGAAATGAAGGAGAGCTTTCAAAGGAAGTATTTACTACATTCATTCCAAAGATTGCTGAGGAGTCAATTGATAATACTAGCAAAGACGAGATTTATAGTCTAAGTCCTTCTTTAATTATCGTTTTAGAGTCCAAGTTAGATATTATAGACCAGATGATTTTGGACTTGAATAAAAAAGAAGAATACTTTAAAAGAATCACAGGAACAGAGAACATAGAAGTAGTACAATCATTAGGTCTTTTGACACAAGTGAAATCGGCTAAAGAAAAGATTTCATTGATTAAAGAGGAGTTAATTGGATTAAAAACAAAAAATCTAACACAGTTGGAATTTTCAGATACAATAGATGTGTTATTAAAAGACGCTCAGGTTGAATTTGATAAATCGCCACAAGAGCTTAAAATAAAAGATTCATCAAATTATCAGGAATTTTTAGATGAGCAAGCAATAAAAGAAATGTCTAAGACCTATTTAATAACTAAAAACAATTATACTGACAAATTGTTTAAGGAGCTAGTTGATAGTTCCACATCAATACAAGAAAAAATCACTATTAACGTACTACTCATTGAATCAGAAGTGATTTATCCAAAAGAAACAATAAATGTAAAGACTGTAAAGAAAACATTAAATGCAAAAGAAACTATTAATAGCGTAATTATTACTGAAGTCCTTCCAAATGATTTAAGTTATAATTTTGAAGGGATAATTTTTAATGAAAAACCAAAAATCGAGAATAATTTGACGCTGTTTTGGGAAGAGTCAAAACTTACTAAGAAGACTTTAGTTTATTCATTAATAGATTATCCTGATTTTACCTCCCTTAAGAATTCAAAACTGATTGTTTTAGCCTTTTTAGATAATAATGAAAATGTTTCAGGGATTACAGGACTTGCAGTAGGAGACAATTATGAAAAAATCAGTCCACTCAAAATACCTATTATAATTGGAATCATACTTGCTGGATTATTAGGGGTTTATTATTTTGTTTCCACAAAAAAAGAAGGTACATTTTCAAGTTCAAATCCTTTTGACAATCTTAAAAACAGTAGCTTAAATGATGAAAATCAAGATTCCTTAACTGGTCAAAAGATGATTTCAAAAACACTACAATCAAAGGATAATGATAAATTGCTTAATATTGAAAGAGAAGATATATTAAAAATGGAAAAATTTGGAAACAGTTTTATAGATAAAACTGACGATATGGATAAAAAAGTATATTTGGATAATGAAATAAAGAATTATACTCAAGAAAATAAGTCTTTTGATTATAAAGATTTAAATGGCGATCCATACATAAATAATAGCTATACTTCAGAAGTTATTGGAGAAACCCAATTCTCGGATAAAGAGCCTTCAACACTTCAAATAAGTAATATTTACAATAATATGTTGAGATACAAAAAAGAGATTGATAGTGGAAAAGAGATTAATATTGAAGAGATGCAAAACATCAAAGAAATGCTTAAAAAAATCAAATCCATATGCGATGAGATTGATAAAGCAAGTATTGAAAGTTATACCGAGAAAGCAAAAAAATACTTGAGAGAAACATTAAGATTCCTTGAAAGTGTTGATATTTCAAAAAAAGAAGACACAAAAGAAAATGCTTACTTTGAAAAACCTACTCTAAAAAAATCTGAATTTGGAAAATCATTTCCAAATGAGATCAACGCTCGCAGAGCAAATAAGTTCAGAATAAAAAATAATGAAGAGATGATAATCACAAATAAGAATAAGGGTTATAATAGAAAAAATAATAACAATAATAACATTAATAATAGTAATAGTACCAATAATAACACATTTATGAATAATAATGAGAATAATAAAAAAAATTTAATTAAAAAAATTGACATTCATCAATCCGCAGAAAAAGATAAGTTTTTCTCTCTTCAAAACGGTCTTGTGCTAAGAAGTATTAGCGAGTTAATTGATTATCTGGAAGTAATTGAAAAAGACCTTTTTTTCCAGCACGTTAATTTTTCAAAAAATGACTTTTCAAATTGGCTAAGAGAGGTTTTTGAAGCAAAAGAGTTATCAGAACAAATAGAAAAAATTCTTGAGCCAAAAGAAATGAGAAAAAAGATAATTGAATCTCTTTAAATCAACAACCTCCCCCTAAAAACTGAGGTATGTTGGTAATATAAAAGCATGTACTAAGTTCAGCGAGGTTGTTGATTGCAAAAAAGCGTACCAAGTCCCCGTGTTGAAACACGAGGTATCCTTTTCTATTAATGAAAAACATAGGCACAAATGCTGAGGTTTTTCATTTAGCATTTCATCTAGTTTAAGATCTCATCTAAAAAATTTGAATCTGATTTACTATCCCTTAAAAAATAAGAAAAAAACACCTGTTTGATAAAATAACTTAAGAAGAAAAATATATAAATTTAAGTAAAAATATAATGTATTTATAATATAACGTATTTATGGCACTGTCGCAGTAAATCTCACAGTTCCGGTGCAAACACCAAATGGATTTGGTGGAACATACAATTGCCAATAGGTATCTAACGTCTCAGGGTTACTCGCTTCAGTAGGCTGAGGAATTGTAGCCTCCATGTCCTTTCCAAATTCATCCAAAACGGTTTTGTCATTCCAGCCATCAGTGATTATTGCAGAAAACCTTTGATTTTCTATTGAAATGTTATTTCCGTGTTCACAAATCAATCCTATCCCATCGCCCTCTGTTAAACCATAGCCCAAAACACTTATGTTTATCGGCATGTTACCAAAGTTAGTTACAGTAGCGGTGATATTCTCGCTTGTATCTGTTACGCTTAAGTCTCCATAATCAATAACATCTGTTACATTAAGTGCATACAAGGCATTTATTGATGTAGTGTTATTTGCAGCGTCAGTGAATCCGTAGTCATCAATTACTGTTACATTACAATCCCAACTACCATTATTCGCAAAATAATACAACTCAAAGCTACAAGAGTAGTTTGCCCAATACTCTCCGTCATTATCAATTTCAAGGCAAGAAGCATTGGTATAATGAACATTTCTATTATCAGGATCACTTGATTCATTTAGATAATAGTAAAATGTTGCATTAACATTATTTATTTCGTTATACCCATTCCAATCCCTAATTGTTGCATTACAGGTGATAGTTGTTGTACCTCCCGCATTAAGAACTATGTTTTGATCAACCTCTACCAAATGAATCTCAGGGAATGCATTTGTGATATTAACTTGCGAGGTTACATTAACATGCTCATAATTATAGGCACTTACAAATAGTGTTATTGAAGATAATGACAACGCAAAAGCTAACAAAATTAGTCCTTTTACAAAACTTTTGGAGTATGATTTCATTTTTATCCTTCGTTATTTAATCACTAGTTTACTTAAGCTCCTATCTCTGCATAAAAGTAATATTCAGTTGTTGATCCAAGCTTATCTGGAACAATTATTTGAAAATCTGCTATTGTTTCATTGTTATAACTCTGTGCACCCTTATTGATTGGAGTGACATAGATTGTGCTATCCGAACTAACAAGTAAAACTACTGGGTATGAAGCACTAGCCTGATCCTCAGCTGTAGCATTTACATATGTACTAGTTGCATTACAAGTATTTGCAGTAATTGAAGTAATACCGACTACTAATCTAGGATGCAAAGTACTATTAAAAGTCTTATTCACACTATCTACCACCGACGAATTAAATCCCATATAGGTATCTTCATCTTCAATGTGTGTAAGATTGGCACATTCAACTGCAATGTCCCAATTAATCGAGCCATTTCTTGAAACATAAACCTCGCCTGTTAAGTCTTCTATTGCCATAGTCCAAGCAAATATTGACTTTCCAGATGCATCATCTAAAGACAAAGCACCAGTAATATTTCCAACATAAGCCTTCCATTTGTCATTTTGCTGGATTACATCCATATCCATTGTAGTAATAGTTCCACCCTCATCAGTCCTAGAAGGAGCAGGAAGATCTGCCCTACTTGATGTCACATTATTTGATATTGAAACACCTGTTGGAAGTGCATGAGTAAAGTGAACTAAAGAAAATGAAAAAAGCAAAAACATCAAAACCATCCCAATACAAAGATAAGACTGATTCACCATTCGTTTAAAATCCAATAGATTGGAAGTTCTTGCCTTTTTTTTGCTGACCATGGAAACATCACACGCTTTTCTTTGTATTTTCATAATATATTCATTCTCACAATCCATTAAAAATAAAAACAAAAAAAAAGAAACCTTTTAACAACCTTATTCAATCTCTATCCAAAAATAATATCTTGTAGTTACAGTATTACCTAGTTGACCATTTTCTGCAACCAACAGCTGGAAGTCATAAAGTCCACCATCGTAACCTGCAAGGCTATCTCTAACTCCAGAGGTATTATCTTCAAGGATTGCAGTAAAAATCAAAGTGGTATTATCATCGCTTGTAAGCAACACTGCAGGAAAATTCTCAGCTTGAGAAGCATTGTTTTGAAAAGTGTATGTTGTTCTGCATCCTGTAATATTTTCAAACCCTACCTGAAACATCCCATGGTTGGTTTCGTTATAAGTATCGCTTAGATCATCATAGTCTGTATCAAGCATCCCATAAAAATCATGCCATTCTGTTCTATATCCAACATCCTCAATAGGAGCGCACTCAACACTTGTCCAAGTTATAGTGTTATTTACTGAAGCAAAAACCTCTCCTTGAGGTTCTGCAACTGCCCAATCATAAAACCTAAAACCACTTGAATCCTCTAATATGAGGGTACCTGAAACATTTCCAAAAAAACCCTGCCAAGATTTTGTTGGTGACACACCACTAATTGTAATCTCAGTAAGATTTCCAGCTATTGCCTCAAAGTGATCTGGTTGATACAATGTTGTATTTGATGTCTCGCTTCGGATATAGGTAATAGTTTCAACGCCCAAAGGCACATTAAAGCCATCATCATCCGCCAAAGCAAAACTGCCAAGGACAACAAAACAAAGTATCATTCCAACCGCAAACAAAACATCTCTTCGTTTCATACTCATAACACCTCAAATTCTATATTGAATCTCGAAAATCATATTCCAAGCATTTCGCTCTTCATATACACTTTGCTATACTCATATATAAATGTTTCTAAAAATAACCTGTTCAGGGCATTAGAAGCTTTTTTGTATATAATATGATACGAATATAATGAAATTATGTTTTTCCCACAGTGTTTCAAATTTAAAAAAAGAAATATTATAATTAATGACCAATATGAAGATTTATAGAGAGGAACAAGTGGATTTTAAAGAGACTCATGCTTGGCTTTCAAATTTTTAAAAGCCGTATTTTTCCAATAAAAAGGTTAGAAAAATTGTTTTTTTTCATTATGGAGTAAAACAAACGAGAATCCCTTGCATAAGCCATGGATTTCAGCAACCCAAAGTATCAAAAACATCTCTAGATTTCATAAAACCCTAAAAAGCAGTAAAGAAATTAAGATATTTAATACAAGATTCCAACAAGCACTCTTTGAACCATATCAAATCTAACTTTTTCTTGGTCAATTGTTTTAAGATTATCCCCTTTTGTTATTGCATACCAGCCATCTTCATCAAAACCTACCTCAAAGACCCTATGTATTATAACCTTTTCATCCTGCAAAAAACTAATCACATCACCAACTTCAATCTCCTCACTTGAAATAGGTACTATTTCTAAAGCTAAAGAATCAGAAGTAATCGTAGGAAGCATCGAACCACTTTTAGTAAACCTTGCCAAAACAAGATCTTTTACCTCTATAATAGCGTTATTAGGACTAACTTTTACCTGATTATCACTTATCCTATGTTTTGGACCTATAGTCTCTATAAGTCCAATCCTTTTTATTTCATCAAATAACTGCTCGTTTTTATCCGCAAGTTCCTTAATAACAATATCATTATCAAAAAGCCTCTCATTTAAAGAGCGAATCCTGCTTGCTTGCTCACTATTCTTTTCATTTAAAGATACAATTAAACTATAAGTTGAAGAAAGTTCTTTTTCAAATTGCTCAATTTCAGAAGAGTAATAACTCCATTGCATAAATAAGGCAACAAATAAAATTGCATACACTAAAAACCAAACATATGAAAAAACTTTTTGGTTTATTTTACTTTCAGAATCAGAGGAAGGAGAAGAAGAAAAAGAAGGAGAAGAAATTGTTTTGCTACAGCCAATTTTTCTTTTAAGCTCTTTAATTCGAGCGCTTAAAATCCGTTCATAAATAGATTTATCATCAGCATTTCTCAATCTATTAACAAGTATTTTGTCATCATAATTATCTATTATCCAATCTAAAAAAAAATGAGGGTTTGTAAGAGTATGCATTCTAAAATCATAATCACTCATCCCCTTTAGACTCAAAAGAAGCTCGTTATAACTATGCACAAAACTTCCATCTCTAAGTTTTAAACCCCTCCCATATTTTACATCCTTAACGAACAAAGACTCATCCAAAAGACCACCACCCAAAAACATTGAACATTACTTAGTTACAACAAAACTATAAAAAAACAAACAATCTACCCATAACAATCATAAATAAATGACTTATTGGGCTTTTCCTATTTAAAACTTGCTTAGATTTTCAAAAAAACTATTAAAAAAATGGAAAAATTCCTATCAGATTGTAATCCAAATCTTGCTTTCTGGGCAACAAATGGAATTGTTTGCAGGAACTTAAACGAGCTTTCATTGTGCATAAAAGGCTTAAGTGAAAAAGACTTCAGATATCATGTTAATTCGGATAATAAAAAAAATGACTTTGCTAAATGGATTTTTGAAGTAATAGGCGATGAAACCTTATCAAATGCACTAACAAACATATTAGACAAAGACATATATGCAGACATAATTGAACAAAGAATTAAACACCTTCAATAAAATCCCAAGGTATTGGCTAATTTAATTCAGATATCCATACTTTCAGGTTTATTCTTAAATGAATTATCCCTTTTTACTTAGATTAAAATATAAAAATAAGAAAAAAAGTCTAGACTTCACAAAATGAAAATATAAGAAATAACAAGGCGCCTCATAAAAAGAAAGTATCTAAAATGACAGATTCATGCAATCAAAAATCCTTAATAATCCGAATCATTTCATCCTTACTTTTAGCATCCCTAACATGCCTTGAAAGTTCAGTATACAAAAACACATGTTCAATCCACGTAGAAAAATCATTTCTCTCCTCATTAACATGGTGCCTAAAAATATCCTCATTTATCCGTGAAAGCTCATAAAGCAAATCCTCAACACTAAAAAGCATAACACCATTTTCTAACCTAAAGGCCTTATCAGAAGTAGTCTTCTTAGACAACATTCTAAACTTCTCAGCATTTCGTATAACATTATTAAACCTTGCAAGTTTTTTCTCTATCTCATTCTCCTTCTCAAGCAAAAGATTCCTAGCACTCTCAAACTCTTTACTCCTAATAAGCCACTCGGACTCAAGTTCTCTTAACTCCAAAAGATATCTATAAACCACATCATCAACATCCTTATCTCCTAAAAAGAAATGTTTTCCACTTTTAATAGATTCATGATAATCCTTCATCTTATGCAAAAGACCCGTTGAAATACTTGAATAAAGTTCGTTTTTTTCATCCTGAAACCTCCTTTGAAGTTCCTTAAAAAACGATATAGAAGGATTCTCACTGTTTTCAAATTTTTCACAATTATCAAAAGGTCCTTCCCCTAAAGGACTACTAGCATTTTTCATTTCATTAGAAGGCAATGAAATTTTTTGAATAGAATTCTGATTACTTGTATTATTAAAACCTGTATTATTAAAGTAACTTGGATTTGCGTTATCCCTTTGATAAACGTTTTTTCCATAATTGTTGTAAAAATCAAAAGGATTTGCTTTGCTCTCCATATATTGCTTTGATTTTAGCTCTTTCTCCCTTTGATATAATTCCTCCATTTCAAGTTTGGATTTTTGACTTTTTTGACTAATAGCATCTTCAAAAGAGTCCTTAAAAAAACCATCCTTCTCTCTATCTTCATAATTTTTGTCTTGAAAAGAAAATTTAATATTCTTTAATTCAGGGCTTACAAGGTCATTTGGTAGCTTTCTAGACTCTTTATAGCCCAAATCTTCAAAATGAACAGGATCTTTTTCTTGCAAAGAGTTAAAATTTTCTTTTGAATCCCTTCCTGAACTTTTGGTATTCCCAACATTATAAGAACCACTTTTTGCCTCATCTCCTAAAGAAGCCATATTCCTATCTACCACCGTATCAGGAAGGCTTGGAGGTACATCTAAAGATACCAAATCATCCTTGCCTCTATTATTTAACCCAAAAAGTGAAACCATCAAACCCCCTCTAAATAAGAAAAATTGTAGAACTACTTTATAAATTTTTTGAATCTTTGAATATTCTTGCAAACATTTTATACTGATAAGTTCAAATTAAAGTTCTATTGAACATTATTTCTATTGCACATTATTTGTACTACTCATTATTCATATTGCACGTTATTTGTGCTTAACATTATTTCTATTGAACATTATTTCTATTGCAGATTATTGATATCGTAACTTCTTTGTATTGTACATTATTTACATTATGCATGTATTATATTGTGGAAGTACACTAAGAAACAAAATTCTATGTTAAATGATATGTTAGTTAATTAAATGATGTATTAGTTAACTAAATTATATATTAGTTAATCTCCACATAAAATGCTAACTTATTGTTTCCAGTCTTATAACCCCTAAGCATTGCAGGAACCCTTATCTCATAATCATATACCCCGTATTTTCCTTCCCCATTCGAATTAATCTTTGTAATAAAAACAACATCCTCTTTATCTACAACATCATACTGAAGATTTCCTCCATCATCTGCCTTATCCCACAAGATTCCAGTCTTAAAATTTGAATTATTTGTGCTATTAAAAACAGGCACATTCTCTATTAAGCCAGTTGAAAGATTAAAAGAAGCAGTTTCTATGGGGCTTTCACTTCCCCCACCCCATACATTTCTTATTGAATCAGTAAAATTCTCAGTGCCTATATTCTTATCCAAATCCGTTAAATCAGAAGCTGGGTTTCCATTAATTGTCCTACCTAAAGCAATCAGATTTGAAAACAAAAAAGAACTATCATAATCCGCAACCAATATATTCCCACTTTGATTTGATACATTTGAAAAATCTATCAATCTTTTACTATCATAAGTGGCCAACACAAAATCAGTTGAAACATTTCCATAAAAATAATGATATAGCTCAACCTCAATAGTGTTATTCGCCTTGTTATTAGAGTAATCCGACTCATTCAAAAGCTCATCAGGGTTTATTAACACAAAGATATTATTTTTTCCAGCATCTAAAGAGTAACTTGTATTGATCGTTACAGTCTCGCCTTGAATCAAAGAATTAACAGTTACATTATCACCAATCATTGTTCCACCCAAAAGGGGGTCTCCTTTAAAAAACTGTACTACAAAGGATTCATTTGCATCAGTAAGTCCAAAATTTGAGATATTAGCATATATCGTTACATTATTTCCTTCAACCCTTAAATCTTCTGAAAACCAAATGCCTGATTGATTCACAGTAAGGTCTGGCCCAGTTATATTAAGAGTAAAATTCGCATCTGCAAATCCATAATTGCCTTCACTATCATAACACAAAACATTCCACTCATAAAGTCCTAACCCCATAGATATAAGATCAAATGTATTATTAACACTATTATTAGGATTGCTATGTGTTTTATTAGAATTAAATTCCCCATCTTTTCCAAAATAGAGGGTGCAGTTTTCAAGATTTATGTCATATGGAGTATATGTAAAATTCACAAGACCAACCCCTTTTTCATCGCCATCTCCAGGTAAAACTAAAGTAACGTTTGGAGCCGTAGTATCAGGCACTATTTCAAACACATTGTATCCTGAAGAATCTGAATACAATGTCTTAGTCGCAACAGACACTATAGAATAACTTCCATAACTTTGGTTTGCAGTAGACCAATTAAACTCTGTAAGCCCAGAAGTATTTGTTTCAGAGGTATTCTTATAAATAAAAATCTGTTCATCTCCAACTCCTGTTTGGTTTATCTGGGAATTAAGTCTATAGGTTACATTCATCTCAACCCAATATAAACGCATAGTGCTTGTTCCAGAACCACTTCCTTTAGTAACCCTGCCCTGAAGCCTTGTTTTATTAAGCTCGCTCCATGAAAGAGTAGGATAAGCAGATGTTATATCTGTCCAAGATGAGGTAGACTTAGCAACAGTACCTGTACCAAGTGTTGCATCAGTATAACTTGTCCCATCATTTACACTATACCTTAAGTACCAGCTTCCAGACATTGCAGTAACCTCATATCTGTATCTTGCTTGAACTTTTATAATATCATCTCCAGGTGTACTATTAATAAAATCCCTGCCGTGTGCTGATTCTTGGCCCGCTCCTCCTCCTGAAACTGAGATTTCGGCATAGGTATTATCATTATTACCAATAATGTTTCCAACATTTAATACAGACCCTTCATCTTGACCAGATGCTTGTGCATTAAAGAGCACACTTGCTGAAGTTGCAAGCTCATATCCCGGATTTATTGCTCCACTATAATTGTAGTAAGCATAATACCTTAGATAATTTATGGCACTAGCTGATATATTTGCCCTAAAACCAACTAAACACCATGTTGAATCATCCCCAGCATATACCTCAAAAGGTACTTCTGAGGCAGTTGCACCATAATGATAAATAATCCTCAACTCATTTTGACAGCTTGAGATATTCCCATTAAGAGCTGTAATATTTACCTGTGTTATCGCATTTGTTTGCCCTGAACCTGTCGTTTCATTAAGATATATTGGCTTTCTTTTTGCCCAAGACTCATTCCACCAAAATACATTTGTCTCACCTTTTATTAAATGGGAAGTTACATCTGTAACAAGTGGGTTTGAAAAAAAATCAGTAGTATTAGTAAATGCAATCAAATTATCGCCCTTCTCATACTCAGGTTTTGTGGTGTTTACTAATACCTTAATTGCATCATTATCTACTGCATGAACTATTCTGGATTGACTCTCTCCCACATACCCATTAGAATCATAACAAACAACCTTCCAAAGATAATCAGTTTCTTCAAGGTCTGCATTAAAAAAAAGCGTTGTGTTCCTTTGAGGATTTTCTTCGTACTGGTCACGAGACCCATTCAAATATAAACTGCAATTCTCTATATCACTATAATCACTCACATTATACTGAAAAATAGCATCATTAATTCCAATCGAACTATCATTTTCAGGAAATATTAAATTTACAACAGGTGCCAACACATCAAGTGACTCAACAAAAAATGTCTTTGAAACTCCAGTATAATTCTCACAATCATAAAACACAGAAGTAACATTATAAGACCCTGGCTCAGTGAAATTTATAAGATTAGAGAGAGTACCTGTTCCATTATCTATAAGTTCATCAGATACATAAAGTTCAATATAACCCCCAGATGGATTTGTCAAATAAGTTGTAATATTCACAATAGTATTTTGATTAATTGTTATATTATCTTCGGATCCATTAATCTCTAAAACTATACTTGATTCAGACCTGTTAATTACATAAGATTGAACACCTGTTGAATTTACATTTGCTGAAGTGTCATTTGCAATCCAATTATAAAAATAATTTCTGGCAGAAATTCCTGTTTTATTTATAGAATACAAATTGCCTAAAAGTGGATTTATTTCTTCCTCGACAATCTCTCCAGTAAAGTTACTTTGAAAAATCACAGTATCTATCTCTATGTAATCAATCCAACTAATATTAAATTCATAAACTTGGCTCTCAGAATAATTAGTTGGAGAACTTGGCGATACACTTAATCCGCTATATTGAGGAGGTGTGGTATCCACAACCAAAGTATAATTGTTTGAATTAAAGCCACTTCTGCCACTCCTATCAAAACAAAAAATATTCCACTCATAAATTCCATCACTTATACCTGAAGTAATAGTTGAACTTGTCCCATTATTAGGTGTGCTATTCCTTGCCTTCTCTTCAAATGGCCCTGAGAAATTCCCATAAAGTGCACAGTAATCAAGGTTTAAATCACTTCCAGTAAAAGTGAACACAACATCAGAATAATTCAGATAACTATCATTATAAGGCAAGGATATGGAAACTATTGGATTTTCTAAGTCCACCGTAAAATTATATGTATCTGATTGCGAAAAACTATGTATTGTAGAATTATCAAAGCAATCAACCCTAAAAAAATATTTCCCATTACTAAATCCTTTAGCAGTAAAAAAATTATCTGCTAAATTTTCAATAGTGTCATTTGATTGGTTAAAAACCCCATTGATATATAGTGAGCAATTTTCAATTCCCGTTGCATCCTCAGCAGTATAATTGAATACAATATCTTGCGTTGAGACAAAATCATCTAAGATAGGATAATTTAAAGTAATCAATGGAGGGTCATTATCAATTGATGTTATATTTATAAATCGGGTTTCAGAAGTATTCTCTATTCCGTTTGTATCCGTACAATTAACACGCCAAGAGTAATAATTATTCTCTAAGAATTGGCTAAAATTATACACTTGTCCATCAATTACATCATATTGGGTTTGCCTAATAGAATCATTAACAATCAATGAACACTCAGAAATATCTCCAAACTTATCGCTTGCATTAATTGAAAAAATAACTACATTTGTATCAGTTATCAAAGCATCAGGCTCAGGAGATAGTAATGAGATGTTTGGTCCTGAAATGTCCAATGTGAATGTGCTGTTTACAGAATATCTTGAATTCCCTGCGCTATCATTACACCAAATCCCCCAGATATAATTTGATTCAAGTAAAGTGATATTAATCCAGTTAATTGTGTTATTTGCAACTGAAATTAAGGTTTCATTTTCATTCCAACTACCTGAAAAATTACCATATAAAACACAGCTATCTAATGTGTTGGTATCGCTTGGAGTAAATGTAAAATTCACCAACGCATTTGTTTTATTAGATTGATTCTCAGGAGAATTAAGCAATATTGTTGGAGCAATTGAATCTATAATATAAATATAAGTTTCACTAGAATTTCTGGAATTACCAAAAATATCATAGGCAATGACCTTCCAGTAATATTTGGTGTTTGAATAAAGCGCATAATCCAAAAGATAGCTTGTTGTTGCAATATCATTTGTGTAATAAGTAAAATCAGGAGAAGAAAAAAAGATGTCTGAATCTATCAGCAATGTATAATTTTTAAAATCAGGAGTAGAAGTCTGACTCCAAAGCATAGTTGGGAGAGTAGTTGTGGTTTCAATACTGTTTTCAGGAGACAAGAGACTAAATGGCTCAGGTAGCACTGCCTCAACAGTGAAAGAAAGACTGGGACTTTCGTTTTTGCCAATCTGCCCTAAAGAATCATTTGCCCATATCAAAGTCACATTATAAATTCCAGGAGCAGTTGTATTAGTAAATAATGTATAAAACTCATTACCACTTTGGCTTAATGAATAATTATACGATTCACCACTTGGATATTTCAAAGTAACAATGGCACTACTTATTCCATAAAAGTCTGTAATTGAAGCATTAAATCTTATTGTCCTATTCTGTCTAATAGTTGTTCCATTTAATGCTTGATTTTGAATAATTGGCAAAACAGAATTAATCTTGACAGTCAAATTTGATGCAGAAGAATTTGACTTCCCTGCTGAATTAGTACAATTCACATTCCAGATGTATGTGCCATCTGCTGGAGAGATTGTTATGTTTCTGATTGTGTTGTTTGTAACATTATGTATTGTGATATTCTTTGCCCAAGAGCCTGAGAAATTTGCATAAAGTGTACAATTAGAGATTGTTGAATACTTAGGGTCTGTTGCAGTAAAATTAAAACTTATAGGAGTTGAATTAACTATTAAATTATTTGTTGGGTAATTCAAAACAACACTTGGGGGACTATCTCCCGTATCAACAGAAATATACGCTGCATAAACTGTAGCATATGTGTTAGCTCCACCTCCAGATTTAGTAGGATTACCCAAATAAACACTAAGATTTGAAAGATCGCCTGTTGGACTATTCCAAGTACAGCTTTTCCAGCCTGATTGTGAAGTGCCAATAGCTAAAGAACATCTAGAAGTACTGCCTTGGTATAGGTAAAAAGTAAATCTAGCATTTCTTCCAGTTGCCAAATAAACCCATAATGTTATATTTTCAATACCAGTCTGAGTAATGTTTCTAAAGCCAAATTGTGAAGTCTTTCCAGTATTCACAAGGCTTGAAACATAATCCCCTGTCCCAGGAGTATTAGGCTGTCTTATACCATCATCCACCTCAGCATAGGTTATTCCTGTCCCACTACTCCAGCCTGTCAAATAACTTATGTAAGGGTCGTAAAAATAGATTGGATCAACAGCTAAAAGCCATGGTCTTGCCTCATAAAAAACGCTATTGATTTCGCTTTCCAATCCGTTTTCTAAAGGGCTATAATGAACCTCTGAAGGCCCCATCTCCCAAAGATAAGGAGTTACCAAAGGAGCATTAAAAACATAACTCACTAAAGAATTGTTTGTAAGATTTTTCCATCTAAGAAAAATATAGTTTCCTTCATAAGAAACCTCTGCTCCACCAGAATCTAACACCGTAAAATTACTTGGTAACTTTTCAATAAAATCAAATGATGAAACATTGATAAAAGAGCTTATCCTTATGCTAGAAGTATGTGGCTCTTTAAAAGGATCAATTGTAACAGGAGTATTTCTGATTATTTCAAACTCATAAAACTCTGAAACCAAAAAATAAGACTGCATAGAGCTATTGGTGTTTTTCCCTAAAGCACTAACTGACATATAATAACTGCCTTCTTGATTTGTTGAATCAAAAATTGCATTATAAATGCCTTTTGAGGTCTCAACGATTGAATAGTTCTCAGTTGAAAAAACATGAATATCCCCTAAAGGAGAGGTTATATTCAAATTAACCAAAGCATCCTCAACCAAAAAACCAAGGGTATCCAAAACAACTATTGTAATATTTGAACTCTCATTAGGATGATATATTGATTTGTCAGTATTAACGGATGCTACTCCAACTTCTAAAAAGCAAGGGTCGCCAGGATAAAGTTTAACATCATATTCTTCACCGATGGTCAAATCCATTACCTTTACCCAATCACCATAACATATTTGTTCGCTAAAATTCCAATCTTTACATTTGTAAAGTTCTGTTCCTCTAGCAACAGTTTTAAAACTTGCCTCCTCAAACTCAAAATCAAGATTTATTGCATAAGATTTTACAATATTTTTTGTTTTTTCAACTATTTTTTTTTCAGCTAAATTGCTTTCTTTAAAAGATTCTTCAAAACTCTCTTTTATTTTAGTGTACTTTTCAGGCGAGATTTCATCAAATCCTATCTCTACTTCACTATTGTATTTAGCATTCCTGATTTCAAAAGACTTAATAATGCCATTAGGCTCAATCTCAATATCGTATATCTTATTCTCTTCTAAAGCCAGATATCCTTTTTCAATAAGTGCCTGATTTTTAGGAAGGTCATATTTTATTATTGGCGCTCTGTTCATTGATACAATTCTATTTTCATCAAAAACCTCGTTAGCAATTTCGGTAATGTTTTTATTTGCGTTTTCATTAATAGGTTCATTCAAGGTTTTATTTATAGGACCTTTTATAGGTTCATTAACAGCCTCACTTTCAGCCACACTTACAGCTTCATTCAATAAATCATCATTTGAAGACTTTTCTTGGTTTTGAGAATTTGTCAAATCCTCATAAGATGAAAGTTCATTAATGGGCCTAAATGAAATATTTTGTCTTTCAAAGAATTTAACTGAAAAATTTAATTGGGTTTTTTTGGCATTGAATACAATTGAATTTATTTTACTTTCATCGCTAATTATAAAGGTATTTCCTCCACTAATATTCCCGTTGTTACTATAATCTTTGTTACTATCATTTTTTTGATTTTCTTTATAATAACCCAAACCAAAATTGTCGTTTAATGACACTGAAACATTATAACCATTTAATGAAACCAAATTCTGATAAGAACTATTAGGATTATATTCTTTATTTTCAATGTATTGATTGTTTTCAAATTCATGATATCCAATTTTATTGTATTCATATTCAGTATATACGTTGAATTTAGAAGAGTATAAATCTTTAGTTTTTCTATTCAGCAAAAACACTTCATATTTTCCCACAATCCTCGGGAAAAAAAGTACGGGCGAGTTAGGGGAGTCAATAAAAGAGAATTTGCTTTCATCATTTTCTATCATTAGCTCATACTCGCCCGTAGGGAGATTAAAAAAAATATTAACACTTTCATTAAGAATATAATTGATTTTATCAGTAAATAAAGTAGGCTTACTATCTAGATTTTCCTTTGGAGATAAATCTAAATCCAAAGAACCAGAAACATCATACATGTTTTTGGGAATTACTTTAGAAATAGAATTTTTCTGATTTTCAAATACCACATCAAAACCGATTGAATCAATAATTTGATTTGAAAAAACCCTTTTTAGATAGATTGTGTATTGACCTATTTCATTTGGAATAAATATGTTATCCTCAGTTAAATCGCCAATCATCCTAAAAGTTCTTTGGCCATTTGATATTTCAACATATGAATTGGTTTGATCAATATTCTTCTCATTTGCCTTATCAATTATTCTAAAAAACACTGATTCTCCTAATAAATAGCTGGTTTTTGAAATCTGAATATAAGAATAATTGGTTTGTTTAAGATTTTGAGCAGATGTAAATGAGTTAGACAAAAACAAAGCTAGAAATAAAACGAAAAATAAGATAAAAAATAGCTTTGAGTTAAAAACTTTTAATAAAATCTTTGAAAAAACCTTTGAGAAATCACTTAAAAGAATCCTAAAGAACTCTCCTGAAAGATTAGACTTTATTGAAGTCCTGTTTAGATTAATATTCAAAGTAGTACTTAGAGAGTCAGATTTCATTCCCTTTCCAAAAATTTTAAAGTCTTTCATGATGCCCCTGCAAAAAACCTTATAGTCCCCTCACAAACTCCCCTTTCAACTAAAGGCAGATATAATTGCCAATACGTTGCATTAGTAACAGGTGTTGCTGGTTCGTTTTGTTTGTTAATCGTAAGATTCATCTGGTTTAAATTAGAACTTAATTGATTTTTATCATAGAAAAATCCTGATTCTAGTGAATATCGTTGGTTTGAAATATCTACATTATCCCCGTGTTCACAAGACAATGCAAAACCATCGCCTGTAATTGGATTGCTTCCACCATAGCCTAAAACAGAAACATTTACCTGCTGATTTCCAAGGTTTGTAATTTCTAAAACCTTCTCTTCTGAATAATGCCCAGGGGCTAAATCCCCAAAATCAAGCACTGCTAATGATACATTAATTGCATAAAGTGTGTCAATTAAAGTAGTGTTTATATTTGTATCAGAAAGATTACCAAAATCACTTGCGCTTACATTGCATTCCCATCCGCCACTTATTGCATAGTAATAAGGATAAAAACTGCATTCAAAATCAGCAATGTTGCCTATTGACCCAATATACACGCAACTAGAATTTGTATAATGAGTATTATTATTATCCACATCTTCACTCAAACTGCCATTATGATAGAATGTTGCACTAACATTTTTGATATCACTTCCACCATTTAAATCTTCTATACTCACATTACAAAAAACCCGTTTTGTGCTCCCAGCATTAAGGACGATATCTTGATCAACCTCAATCAATTTAATTGAAGGGTAATGGGCATTCATCGTAAAATTATAAAGCCCTGAATCTTTTGAATTTCCATAACTATCAGTGCAGTTTATATTCCAAAGATAATTTCCAAGCTCTAGATTTTTTGTAAAATTCAAAATCACTTCTTTTTGAGCGTCATCTATAGAATCATTATAACTCCCATTGACATTAAAATCGCATTTTACTACCGAAGAATCCGATATATTAAAATAAAAGAAAACTTGTCTTGATGTGTTCTCAATTGTATTATTTCCCGGTGCAATAATAAAAAGCTCTGGAGGGGCATCATCTTTAACAGTAATATTTTCAACACTTTTATTATTAAGTTCTAAAAAACTAACAGAATCACTTGAGCAGTTAGCTATAGCACTTATGTTTGTACTGCCCATTTGTTTTGTTAATACTGTAAAATTAGTCTGAATTGTGTTACCATATGATATATCTCCTAATACATTAGTTGAATTAGAGCCTTGTGAAAAATTTAAAACAGTCTCATTTGAAATAAACAACGTAACATTACAACCAACCGCATCATTAATTAAAGCCGTCAAATTAATCGTTACATTAACCTCTTGGCTTGTATTAAGTAATGCGTGATTTTCGGGATAAATTATAGTCAAATTAATCTCGGCAGGTCGAGAAATATTTAAAGTAACATTGATCTCAGTGGTAGAACTTAAAAGTAAGCTTTCGAAATAGCCATAGTGCGTTGAATTATAAGAATACACTTTGATGAGATCACCAGCAGTTCCAATGATTGAAGCAGAGTAAGCACCTGCAAGCTGAGGAATTGGAGGAGCATAAACCTTTGTATAAAAAACCTGATTAATGTCATCATTAATAATCTTTACTGGAATCTCATTTTCTGCTCCCGTCCCGTTAGTATGAAAAACAAAGCCGTTTATTGTTGCAGGGCTAGGGGGATCAGAAAAACTTAATCTTGAAAAAATAAAGATTAAAGCTAAAGCTAAAGCTATCTTTAAGAATATAAATTCCAAGTTAGGTGACATTCTACCTATTTTCATGACTCCCCTGTTAACTTATTAAATTTTTCAAAAAAATAAAAATTCAAAATAAAAAACCAAAGTATGCAAATGAACGAGGCTTTTGTGAAATCTAAAAAAATTCAAGATCTAAAAAAACAAAAAAATGTTTGTCGTCGTTTGCTTTCATTATTTTAGATTCACTTATTTCTCTACATTAACTCCATACATTCATTTGCCTACACTTATTTGTATACACTTATTTAAATCCAATCTATTTATATCAAACAACGCCCTCAGCAAAATCTCCCAATTTGCCTTAGGAACAAAACCAATCATTTAAAAAAGTGTTAAATGCTAAAAGTGTTAAATGCTAAATATTAAATCTAAATCCTAAATGAAAAACCTCTGCATAAATGCACTTAGCATCTTGCTTGATAATTAAGGTCATATTGTTTAGTTAAAAATGTTGGAGTTGTTGAAGTTATTGAAGTTGTCTTCAACAATCCGCCTCTTCAAACTTTAGATCTCAAGACGAAATCTCAAAACCAAAGTATACGAATGAGCGAGGATTTCATGAAATCAAAGTATGCAAAACTGCAAATTGGAATTACGTATTCACAAAATAATTAATTTGCTGAATAATTAACTATTCGCTGAATAATTAACTCATTTTATTCTTTATTTTTGGGATTAAAAAAATATGAAGCCCAATGTTTATAAAAATAACTAAAATGAGTATATAAAGCCAAGCTTTATTGCTTTCATCAAAGTCATTAGAAAGCTTATCAACCACTCCGCCAACATATCCTGTGATCTTAAAATGTGGGCTATCAAATAAGGTTTTATCTACATTTAAATCTAGATTCAATAAACTGCTATCTTGAAAGCTCTCAATATCTAGGCTCTTCAAAAGAATAGGTGTCTTATCCCTATCTCCCTCTTTAAAATATACATCAAGACCTCTTAGAAATGAAGAGCTTATTGTAACTTGATATCTATATGTACCATCAGAAAACCTCACTAGTTGGCCTTCATATTCAACAGAATCTTCAAATCCAACCAGCCCTTTAAATTCAACTGAACTCTCTTTATTATGATTATCTATTGAGTCATCATTTAACTTGTTTATTGAATTGTCTATTGGATTGTTTATTGAATTTTCAATAACTGGCTTTGCTCTCACCAATATTTTTGAAGACTTTGGAAGAAAAACATCTTTTCCATCAACCATTACCTTACCAAGCAAGGTAAGAGGGCTATTTAACTCCAAAGCACTTACTTTCTTTGCAGATCTCAAAACATCATCTATAAGGGATATTGCATAAATAGAATAATCATTTGAATCTAAGATATTTGCTTGGAAGAATATTTCTTTATTAATTTGCTCTTTGTCACCTTGTTTATTATTGCGATTGTCGTTGTATTTGTTTTTATTATCACCCTTATCATTATTGTTGTTATTGTAGTTGTTATTGTAGTTGTTACCGTCATCATTATTATTATTATTATTATTATTATTATTATTATTATTATTATTATTATTATTATTATTATTATTATTATCTCCAATAGGGGTAATGGAAATGGAATCAAAGTTGGTAGTAATGGTAATATTCTCTAACAGATTACTGACAATTATACCCTTAACATCCATAAACCCATCAACAATTCTTGTATCTATAATTTCCCATTTTCCCTCGTTTTTCCGTTCACCCTTAACATACTCTTTTTTTTCGTCATTGAATATTTCATTATATAAATCCTCATTGTTATCATTTATTTTGTATCCGTATAGTACAATATTTTCAATATCAATGCCCCAATCCCTAATCCAATCTTTTGATACTCCAAAAATTATTTTTTTACTACCATCATAATCCTCTTTATTATCCTGTTTATTATCCTGTTTATTATCCTGTTTATTATCCTGTTTATTATCCTGTTTATTATCCTGTTTATTATCATCTTTACCATCATCTAATATGCCCTCAGCATGATTAGCATGATTATTAAACAATTTATCTAATAACTCTTTTGAGAAATATTTGTAAACAAGTTTATCCATTAGAACAGAATTTTTAGTACCCACATCAAAGCTGTTCACTTGGCCATTTAGCACAACTTTATTAAAATCGTATAGACCTATATTATAATAATTTTCGTTGTTTTGATAATTATCTTGATTGATTTCATAATTATCTTTAAAATTGCTTTCACCACCGATTATAAGTTCATTTGCACTAATGTTTTGTAAAGCATCTTCATTAGCAATATTTCTACCATCTTGATTTATTAAAGTTCTAAAAGAGATATCACCGAAATTACTTGAACTACTAATTGTGTCTTTTTGTTTCTTAGGATTTTTGGCATTATGACTTAAAACACTGAGATTAAATCTTTGAATTGAACTAGCATTGTAACTATCAACAACCATCAACTCCACAAGATAAACACCAGCATCATTTTTCTTAGTTTGCCAAACTAAACTATTTCCAACAAAGCTACCACTAATCCAACTACTATTAACTATACTGCTCCCCTCCAAATAATTCTCTTCTAAATCATTTAAAACATTATTATTCTCGACAAGATTAGCCAAAGCAAGATTAGCATCGACAAGATTAGCCAAAGCAAGATTAGCCAGAGCAAGATTAGCCTCAGTAATATTAGACTCGATAAAATTAGACTGGGCAAGATTCATTCCGGCAGGTCCTGACAAGATCTTAAAATATATCCAATCAGATTCATTATCATATGCTACAATCTGATAGCTATACAGCTCCCCAGCTTTAACAGAAGTTAATGGCTCAGACACAATTATCGGTGCACTATTTTCGTAATAAACATCAATCTCAAACTCTTGAATATCATATAGCTCCCCATCGTATGCCTTTAAGATCACCTTATTAATCCCCCCTTGATTTCGCTTAGGAACCCAAGATAATCTATAATTCTCATTATCAAGATTATTCCCAGAACATTCTATACTACTTTGAACATTTTCAATACCATCAACACCATCAACACCATCAACACCATCAACACCATTAACACCATTAACACCATTAACACCATTAACACCACTAACACTCCCAACATTTTCAACAACCATCCCTTCTGGCATAACTTCTGGCAAGTACACTATTTTATCGCCATTCCAATCAAAAGCCTTTAGATTATATTCGTAGAGTTTTCCTATTTCAGCAGTGAGTATTGGAAGTGAAGTGATATTTGGTGCAAAATTAGGGATGCTCATATTTAGTCTTAGATCAAGATTATGGATGACACCCTTCAATGTTATATTAGACTCTGCACAATTTATTGGGTTACAGGCTTTTATATTTATTTTTGGGTTTCCAATCCAATTAATTGAAGCAGAATACCTTCCACTACTCCCTCTTCCAGTAGTTCCATTTATTGATTGCCCAGTATCTAGATTGGTAATTTGGATTGGAATTCCCTTGAACACCTCAGTCACTCCATCAAGATAAAAAACCCTTCCATCAACACCTTTTGGAACAGGAATTGCTTGGGCGTATGAGTAATATACCTGTGAAAAAATAAAGATAAAAATTAAACTAATAATCGTTACTAAATGTAAAGACTCTGAAATTTTCTTATTCCAAAAAACATTTCTTTCTTTCATATTTCTTCTCTTTTTTATTACTTTATTTCAGCCCTTTCTCTCATTTTTCTATTTTCCTTTTTTCATATTCTCAGATTTTCATATTTTCTTTTTGATTGGACTTTGTTCTTTACGCTTTTTTTTCTTGTTTTGGCATATGTGTCTAATTGCATAATATGTTCTCAATTACATAATATGTGTCTGAGCATATATAATGGAAAGTGATAAAATTATGGCGAATGACTCCAAACTGAAACCTCATTTGAATCAAAATAATATCCTTTTGCAGGATTCAAAGATGTAAAATCTTTGTTATTCCATGAAGGGTACCAACCCCAAGGCGAACCGGAAACAATATAGTGTATTGTAACCTCAAAGGATTGGTTTTGAGCATTAAACCTATTGATTGATTTTACAGAATTTTCGGGCTCTGTATTTATTAAAACAGGTGCATAATCTGTAGGTAATTGTGCATCTTCAACTGAAAACCAAGGTACAGTATTATAACCTTGAGATAACGAGATATTAAGATTATTTGAAGGCACCATCCCGAAATAAGTTACAATACAATTATCATCTGTTTCAAGCCAATACCCTGAATCATTTGAAATTGAAGTAAAATCCTCATCACCAATAGCCGGCACAAAATATCCAGACAACCAATCTGTTCTTTTAAATCCAGCACTAGGCTCATATTTCCAAAGACTTTCTACACAATCTGTGTCCGTTCTGAAATAATATCCATTATTTACCTGATTTTTAAGGGTATAATTTGATAGTACAAAAGGAATGCTTATTAGATTAAATCCTGTATATAATGCTGATTCATACTTCCCCAAATGAATATTACTTATTGCCTTTGCATCTCCTCTTATAGACGCAACTTGATAAAATTTCATTGCGTTACTTTCGTGATTATTATCAGTATAATTTAGTGCATATATTGGTGTTATATCAGGCGACCCTAAAAATCCTGAAGAATAGTTGGTAGTAAAATATAATTCATAGGAATCTGCCAAAGTAACATTTGACCAATTCAGAAATATACTTCCATTACCCATCAGTTCTATTGAAAAATTATCTGGATGAGAAAGTATTACAAACTGCCTTTCAACACTAAAATTACTCAAATTATATTGATTAAAACAAATTACTTTCCAAGTGTTTTCCCCATAAGGAACATCTGTAATAGTTGTATTTGTTTGGGTGTTATTTTGTGTTGAAATATTACCTGTCCAATTAGCTCCATTGATATAAACTTGACATAAAAGCGTAGCAGTAAGATTATCAGTTGCATTCCAAGAGAACAACAATGTTTTATTTGAAGTATTAAAATTATTCATTGGACTCATAAGATTAACTTTTGGCAATTCATTTGATACAATCTGTAAAATTGAATAATTCCCAGCAGGGTCAAAGCCACTTTTTGTTGCTCTTGAAACAACGGAATAATTTCCTAAATTTAGCGTACTTGTATTATAAATCCAATTCGAACTTCCCAAAATATTAGTTTGAGAAATATTTTGAGCAACAAGAGAATGCGTTTCTCCCATAGCACTTTGGTTAATGATTGGAGAAAGCACATAAGTAACATTTAATTCTACCCAATACAGATTCATAGTGCTTCCACCTGACCCACCTGTTTTGTATACCCTTCCCTGAAGCCTTGTTTTATTAAGTTCACTCCATGAAAGTGTTGGATAAGCAGATGTAATATCTGTATATCCTGAAGTTGTTTTTACAACAGTATTTGTTCCAAGATGTGCATTGCTATAACTTGTTCCATCATTTATACTATATCTTAAATACCAGTTTCCTGCAATAGAAGTTACATCGTATCTAAATCGTATCTCAACCTTAGTTATTTGCTTGCCTGGTGTTTGGTTAATAAATGCCCTTCCATGGGCTGATTCATAACCTCCACCACCGCCGGTTTCAGAAATTACCGCTGATGTTGCATCATTATATCCAACAATATTTCCAACATTAACAACTGAGCCTTCATCCTGAGCTGAAGCTTGAGCATAAAAAATAGCATTTGCATACTTTCCAATATCGTAATTTGGATCGCTTGCCAAAGAATTGTTGTAATAAACGTAATAATTATCATTATTTATTGAGCTTGCACTAAGGTTTGCTTTAAATGCCACATAACACCAATTGGAATCATCTCCAGAGTAGATTTCAACAGGAATCTCAGAGATAATACTTTGGTTTTGGTATATTATCCTTATTTCATTAACACAATCTGAGATATTTCCCGCTAGCCCAGTAATGTTGACTTCAGCCATTGCATTATTTTGGTTAGTTCCAGTTGTTTCGTTTAAAAGTATGACCTTTCTTTTAGCCCAAGAGCCATTCCACCAAGGGATTGTCGTATCCCCTTGTATTATAGAAGTTGTAACATTCAATACCAATGGATTATCAAAAAAATCTCTAACATTTGAAGTTATATTTGCCAAGGTTCCTTTCACATAAAGAGATTGGTTTAATGAAAGATTCACATACATATTAGCATTTTCTACTGCGGTGAAAATATTTGTTTTACTAATTCCTACATTATCATAAGAATCTGTACAATTTACATACCAATAATAATCCCCTGAAGTGGTTGTGAGAGTAAATCCTTTTGTAGTATTGACTGATACATCATTATCAAGTTGATTAAAGCTTCCATTAATATACAAGCTACATGAAGTAATCAATGAGTCATCAGAAACATTATATTGAAGCACACTAAGACCAGCACTAACGCTACTTTCATTTTTAGGAGAGATCAATTCAACATAGGGCTCAAATATATCATCAACAGTTATGAAATAAGTTTTCTGAACTGAAGTGTAATTCTGGGTTTCATTATAGACAACTGTAATATTATACACTCCAGGATAAGAAAAAGTTGATATGTTTTCAATAGTTCCGACTCCAATATCTATTAGTTCTCCTTGGTTATAAAGTTCAATATTTCCATCTGCAGGGTTTGTAATAATTGCTGTTATATTCACCTGTGATGTCTGATTAATTGTAATATTGCCTTCGCTTCCATTAAAATAAAGATTTATCAAAGACTGGGATTTATTTATTAGATATTCATAAGGGCTTGTGCTGTTTTGATTATCTATAGTATCATTTGCATACCATCTATAATAATATGTTCCAGCGCTGAGATTCGTCACATTATAAGAATAAATATTTCCAATATGATAGGTTATGGTTTGATTTTGCATAAAGCCTGAAAAGTTATGTTCAAGTATAACTTCTGAAAGTTCAAGGTTATCAATCCATGTTATATTAAACTCATAAAAATTCATTTGGTTATATGTCACAGAGCTTATAGGGTCTGATGAGATATCGCTATATTGGGGAGGAGTTGTGTCTATTGAAAGGGTGTAATTTTTTTCATAAAATCCTGACCTCTTACTTTCATCATAGCATAAAACATTCCACACAAAAATTCCATCAGGCACATTATAATAAAAATAGTTTGGAACACCAGTTTGTGGAGTGAGGTTATAACTTATTGGCTCAAAAGAACCACTAAAATTTGCATAAAGTGTGCAATTTAAAAGATTGGTATCGTTTGGAGTATAATTAAAAGTTACATAAGAATAATTAAAAAAAGATTCATTTTCAGGGGTATTAAGAATAACCATAGGATTAATAGTATCAACACTAAAATAACTAACTTCTCCTTGCCTAAAGTTATGGTCTGTGCTATTATCATAACATGAAACACTCCAATTATGCTCTCCATCTGCTAAACCTGTCGCTTCAAAGAAATTATCCGCCAAATTTTCAACATTATAATCTGTAATGTTGTATTGCCCATCAATATAAAGTGAACAATTTTCTATTCCTGTTGCATCTTCTACAGTATAATTGAAATAAAAGCTTCCACTTTGAATATGTTCAAATGGTTCAGGATAATTTGGCGTTATGCTTGGAGGGTCATGATCACTAGATTCTAATGAAAGATTATAATATGCCGTTACTGACTCAATGCCATTAGTATCTGTACAATTCACCTTCCAATTGTAATTTCCATTTAAAAGAAATATTGAGAAATTAAAAGGAACTCCATCTGTAATATCATAGACATTTTGCTTAAAAGAATCATTAACAAGCAACGTACAAACATCTACACTTGCCAATACGTCACTTGCATTGATTGTGAAATCTACGATATTTGTATCAGTTATAAGTTCATCATCTTCAGGCCAGATTGGCACAATCACTGGTCCTGATATATCAACTGTGAGTGTATAATTTGATGGAGCAAACCCAGAGTTTGCAGAAGTATCATTACACCACACATTCCAGATATAAACGCCTTCTGTTAAGCTGATTGTAAAAAGGTTTGGCGAAGAATTGCTAATTGAGGAATTTGTTTGAGTATCCTCAAAAATCCCTGAAAAATTTCCATATAAGATACAGGTATCAATAGTATTTGTTTCGCTAGGAGTGTAATTAAAAGTAACCTCTAGGGTTTTTGAATAATTATTATCTCTGGGAGAATTTAAGGATATGCTTGGAGGGAGAGTATCGGTTATGTAACTATGAAAGCTTGTTGAATTTCTTGAATTTGCAAAGACATCATACCCTATAACCTTCCAATAGTATGCTTGGTTTTCATCAAATGGTATTGGAATTTCAAATGTGGTGTTATCAATTTCATATGTTCCATAAACAAAATCTACAAAAGAAAATGTTGGGCTTTTGCTTATAAGGATTGTATAATTCAAAAAATCTGGTGTTTGTGTTTCTTCCCAAGTTAAAGTTGGACTAAGATTACTTGATGTTGTGTTGTTACCAGGCAAAAGAATATTGAAAGCATCTGGTGGAATTGCCTGAACTTCAAATGAAAGTGCTGGGTTTAAAGTAGCGTTTTTGCCAAGAGTATCATTCGCCCAAATAAGAGTTAGATTGTAAGTCCCAACTGCAGTTGTATTATCAAAAACAAAATAGTATTCATCTCCGTTTTTGCTAAGCGTATAATTGTTTGACCAACCATTTGGGTATCTTAATGTTGCAATAGCATTTGAGATTCCAAAAAAATCAGTAATACTTACATTAAACCTTACAGACCTGTTTTGCCTTATTGTTGTCTCATTTAATGAGTAATTTTCAATTAAGGGACTATTAACATTTACAGTTACAGTATTATTAGTTATAGAAGAATTTGATCGACCAACACTATTTGTGCAATTAATATTCCAAATGTATGTGCCATCCGCTGGAGAGATTGTTATGTTTCTGATTGTGTTGTTTGTAATATTATGTATTGTGACATTCTTTGCCCAAGAGCCTGAAAAATTTGCATAAAGTGTACAATTAGATATATTTGAGAATGTCTCATCTGTTACTGTAAAATTGAAATCTATTGGGGTTGAATTTACAACCAAATTAGTAGTTGGATAATTAAGTGTCACATTAGGCGGGTTTGGACCAGTATCTACTGTTAAATATGTGGCATATACTGTTGCTTCTGTATTTTTACCGCCACCTATTTTACTAACACTGCCAAGATACACACTAAGATTTGATAAATCTCCTGAGGGATTATTCCATACGCATCTAAACCATCCTGAACTGGATACATTTATTGTATTTGAACATCTTGAAACAGCACCTTGGTAAAGATTAAAAGTAAATTGTGCATTAACTCCTGTTGCAGCATAAACCCAAAGAGTTATATTATCAGTTCTTGTTTGAGTGATATTTGGAAAACCAAATCGAGAGTTTTGATTTGTCCTAACACCGCTTGAAACATAATCATCAGTATCTGGCAGATTTGGCTCTCTAATCCCATCACTAACTTCGGTATGAGTTGTACCTGTTCCACTATTCCAACCAGATTGGTATGTTATATAAGGGTCGTAAAAGTACTCTGGGTCAACTGCTAATATCCATGGCCTTGCTTCATAGAATAAATTTTTTTGGATTTCTTGAATGTCTTGGTCTCCGTAAATATCCTGAATATCCAGAGTATCTTGAATATCCTGAATAGTCTTATACTCAATAAAAGAAGGACCTAACTCCCAAAGATAAGGAGTTATCAATGGAGAGTTTGCAACATAACTTACCTCTGAATTATTAGTAAGACCCTGCCATTTGAGATACTTATAATCTTGATCCTCTAAAACCTCTGCTCCACCTGAATCAAAAACTGTAAAGTTTGAAGGGAGAACTTCTGTAAAATCAAAACCTTTACAATCAATAAAAGAAGTTATTTTTATTCTAGATTCAAAAGGGCTTTTGAATGGGTCTATTGAATAAGGAACTGTTCTTATTATGTCAAATTCGTAAAACTCTCTTACCTCAAAATAAGACTGAATATCATATTCAACAAAACCATAAGGGCTTTCTCCAATAGCTTTTACTGAAAGCAAGTATCTGCCTTCTGATTGGGTTTTTTCATATTGAGAAAAATAAATACCTTTTTGAAATTCATAAACTTCAGAATTGCGCGTTGATAGTGTAGCGATATCGCCAGTGGGTGAAGTGATATTAATAACAATATCTGCATTTTCAACAAGCATTCCTTTTGAATCTAAAACTACAACACTTAAACCAACATTTTCGTTTGGATAAAATATTGGCTTATTTGTGTTAATTGTTGCAAGCCCAGTTTCAAAGAAAGCACTATTTTTATTAGAGAAATTCACCTCATATTCAACACCAGGAATAATATTTTTTATCTTTACTAATTCTCCAAGGCATGCCTGTTTTGAAAAATCCCAATTTTCGCACCCATAAAGTTCAGTTCCCTTTGCAATCGTAATAAAAGTTGCACTTTCAAAATCAGAATCAAGGCTTATCGAATAAGAATTAACTACTTTAACATCGCTTATCTTTTCAGGAATATTATTCTTAGATTGAATTGATTTAACAGATTTAATACTATCAATTTTTATACTTAACTCTTTATCTTTTAATTCATCAAAAACTATATTCTTTACAAGCATTGTATCTTTTTGGTTCCCTTTAATTGGTGAATCAAATTTGAGTGTTAATTCTGAAACTTTTAATGAATTTTTTAATTGGATACTATTTTCTTCAAAATCAGATTCATTTTCCATAGAAAACTCTGCAATATTTAGTTTTATGGGCTTTCCAAGATTGTCTGTCACAACAATTTTATTTGCTAAGATTTTATTTGAAGTAGTTTTTTTATTTCTAATTGTAATACCATCAATTAATTTTTCATTGGGATTATTAATTTCTAAAGGGAGAGGTATATTATCAAGATTAGTTATTTCATTTAAGTCTAAGTCTATACTATCATTTATTCCAAGCACAATAAAAGATGCATTTATTTCTAAAAGCAGGTTTTGATTTGGACTTGAAATATCTGGCTTTAGTCTTCCATATAAAGTATATTTTCCCAAGGTTTTTGGGATAAAAGGTATTGGAACAATGCCATTTATATCTTCGTTTTGCTCTTCTTTATTCTCTTTAGAACTAGTGAAATAGTATATTTTTCCATTGTTATCAATTGATACTTTATAATTCTCCATTCCATCAATATATATCAAAACAGTTTCTCCTATAATGAATTCAGACTGAGGGTTTCCAGAGATATCAGTTATTGTAATAAGCGCCAAAACCAAATTTGGCAATAATAAAATAATCAATATGACAGCAAGCCGTTTATATAAATAATCCTTAAAACTATTAAAGTTCAATTTTGGATGAATTCCAGCAAATAGTATTTTTCGCTTTTCCGTTCTTTTGATGTTTTTTTTCATGTTTTATTTTTCATTATTGAGCCAATCAAATTATCTCAGTATAAAATACCACATATTCACTATTCGGACCTAAATAAGACCGTAGGCTTGCAGGGATTCTTATCTCAAAATCATAGGTGTCATTATAGCCTTGTGCTCCTTTATTAATAGTTGTAACAAATAAAACATCTTGGCTTTGATTGAAATTGGTGTTTCCATCCCCATAGTCCCAAAGTATTCCTGTTTTAAAATTTGAATTATTTGTACTATTTACAACGGGCACATTCTCAATTGTTTTATAAAAAATAGTCATATTTCTAGTTTCAATTGGCACTCCCCCTAATGTGAAAGTATTATTTATTGAATCGCCATAATTACTTGAACCTAAAGCACTATCAAGTGCTTCAAAATCATTTGGTGAGGATTGATTTGAAGTATCCCTTCCCAATGCCTGAAGTGTAGTCCAAGAGATATCTGAATCATAATCAGCTACATATATATTGCTTCCTGTTGAGTTTTCAACAAACCATTCAAATAAAATCCCTTCGTATCCATCCTGCATCTTGAGGGTATCGTTTGTATTGCCCATTACATAGTGCCAAAATACTACGGATAAAAATCTTGAAGCGTTGTTGTTTGTTTCATTTTCCTCTTGAATCAGATTATCTGGGTCTGCAATCACAATTATTTCTGTTGTTCCTAAAGGAGCACTTAGATTAACACTTATATTTTGTGATTCACTTGGAGCTAAACTAATGGTAAAATTTGATCCTATCTGGTTTCCCAAAACTCCAACTTGATTTTTCCATATTTGCACTATAAAATTTTCAGCAGTACTATTTCCTATATTTCTAATGGTAGCATTAATTGTAACCAAATCATTTTCTTTTGGATTTTCATCGCTGAAATAAATCTCTGAAGGGTTTACATAAATATCCGGCATTGGAACAAAAAAGCTCCATGTTTCACTAACATTATAATTGCCTGCCAAATCTATGCAACTAACATTCCAGTAATGATATCCAGCGGATAGGGAATCAACGGAAATGTTTTGCAATACACCTTCATCAACACTCATATTTAGTTCTATAATTTCGGTATCAAAAGTAACATTGCAATATAAGGTATCTGCCATATTGTCGGTTACAGTAAAATTAAGCTCAGTTTGTGTGCCTTCTATAGGATTGCCATTTTCAGGTGCATGAAGTATTATTTGTGGAGCAACGCTATCATGATAAAATATTATCTCGCTACTATTATGCATATTTCCTGCCGAGTCATTTGATTGTAAAATTAAGGAGTATTCACCATCAGCTACTAGTGTTATTTGAGTCTGTGAAGGGGTGTTATTAGATACTACACCTGTTGCATTAGGGCTATTATTCAAAAAGAATGTATAATTTATATTAAGAGCCATATTATCTATTATCACAAAGTCTATTGTTGGATTTGTTTTAAACCAGCTTAAGTTTTGCGTTGTAATATTCCCAAAAGGATTGTCTATATCAACATAAAAAGTCCATTCTTCAGAAACATTATGGGCATTAAAAGAAGTGTTATCATAACACTCTATATGCCAATCATATGTTCCATTCATGCCCAATACTGTGAAATTATTTAATTCATTATTTTCCACGTTCAAATCATAGTCATACATCCCGCCATTAAGCCAAATAGAGCAATTTTCCATCCCTGTTTCATCAGATACATTGTAATAAAATACATTTGTTGAATTATTGCTCCAGCTTGAATTAGGTGGTGAAACTAAGCTTATATTTGGAGCAAAGTATATGTTAAACATTCGTGTTTCGCTGTAATTATAATTTTGTGCTAAATCAAAACAACTTACATTCCAATAATACTCGCCTTCAACCAAATCTTGTGCAAGAAAGCTCTTCTCTTGACTTGTATTAACTACATAAGGACCGTAATCTACTCCACTTCCATCGTTTGGTCCTAAATAAATTGAACAGCTGGCATTTGGTGACATTAAATCTGTTACAGTGTAGTTTAAGCTTATACTTCGCGAAGAGTAATTAGATATGTTTTCAGGGAAATTTAACTCAATAAAAGGCTTTTTTGTATCAATATATATATGTGTTATTGATGAATTCCTTTTGTTATTTGCATCATCTATAACTTCAAGTATGATTTCATAAAGCCCATCAGGATAGCTTGATAATGTTATATTTTTACTGATACCATTTGTAAGATTTCCGGAGTCATCTGGAGTTCCATTCACATATATTGTATAATTAATTATACTAGACAACAGGTCCGTTGCAGATATGTTTATTTCAGGCTCTGAATAATTAAACCAGGATAAGTTCATGGTATGTATATAAGGAATCGGAGCTGTAAGGTCTATTGTAATATTTAAAGGACTTGAGTTTTTAAGCCTTGATAAATCGTCTTTTGCCTGTATAACCACAATATTGTGGCCTTCATTTAAAGTTACATTCAAAAGATTAGATTCGCCATCATTAACATTTCCAGTAACACCAATAGGCGAACCATTTACAAAAAATGTATAATTTAAGGTTTGAAGAGTATAATCTTCTAAAGTAAAATTAAACTCAGTTGGCTGGTAGTTAAAGATAGAATTGTTTTCAGGATAGCTTACTTCAACCCTTAAAACTGAGATATTGGCGGTTGCATTATTGTTTGTTTCATTAAGCTCATTAATAAGCTCATCTGGATCTAATATTACATATATTGTATGATAGCCTTCACTAATTGACCATTCCACCGAAAACTGGCTAAAGGAATCATAAGAAACATTTTGTGTGTCATTTCCTATTAATATGCCTCCATCATTAGGGTCTCCATCCCAAAAGCTTGCAACAGCATTAATAGCATCAATTCCCCCAATATTGCTAACATTTGCAATTATAGTAATTGTTTCTAAAAGGTCAGGATTTGTGTTATTAAATGTGATGTTTTGAGACTCTATGTAAAGGTCAGGTTGATTGATTACAAATCTTTTTGTGTCAGAATAATTGGTATTGCCAAGGTCATCAACGCAAGTTACATTCCAAAAATGCTCTCCATCTGAAAGCTCTGCCACCAAATTGCTAAAGTTATTTCCTGAATAATTATTAATATTTTCAACTAGTATATCCCCTAAAGGGTCTGTAACAAAAAGATCGCAGTTAATTAAAACACTTGAGTTAAAATCAGTTGCATTCCACTTAAAAGTAATGTTATTATAATTAAAAGTCTGATTCACTTCAGGTGAAATCAATTCTATATAAGGTCCTAATAAATCAACATGAAATGTCTTTGGAGTGCCATTTACAGCAGTATTAGAACTAGGATCAGAACAATTAAAATCCCAAGTATATGTATTGTTTTCAAGATTTGTCAAAGTATAATTATTTTGTTGGCCCGAATTAATTGAGTTAATAGTATGATTTTCTTCACCATTTAAAATAAGGGTGCAACTAGAGATTTCACCTGAATTATCCCTTGGTGTAAAATACAAAATAACCTCAGCAGTGTTATTCCTATAATTATTAATTGGATTTCCAAGATTCACAGTTGGTGGCTCTTGAACGGTAAAATTTCTAGTGTCGCTGTAATTTGAATTATTTGCAGGGTCAATACAAGATACATTCCAAATATAAAAACTATCATTAAACCCTGATATAAGTTTAGTATAAGCTTCAGATTCGTTTACTAATACATTTGTAAGATTTTGTGTTCCGTTAATCGTTAGGTTACAATACAAATTTTCTGCCAGGTTATCAGTTACAGTCCAATTAAATAAAACAGATGATGAAGATAAACTATCCTCTTCGTCCGGATTTGAAAGAGTTATTTGAGGCTTTTGCCAATCAAGATAAATCGTGGCATTAGATGGATTTGAAGGATTTCCATCACCATCATAACATACAACTGTCCAATTATATTCTCCTTGCTCCATTCCAGTAAAAGAGAATGTATTATTTTGTTTGTTTAAAACTGTTGTAGTATTATCTGTATAATTTGCACTTGTGCCCCATACATTAATAGTACAGTTGACTATCTGGAAATCATCTTCAGGGATGTAGATAAAATCAATATCACTTTGGTTATGCCAGCTTAGGTTTTCAGGGCTTAAAAAAGTAACATTAGGTGGAGCAAAAACCTCAAAATCCAATTCTACAGAAGTATTATAATTTCCCGCTTTATCAACACATTCAACATACCAGCTGTAGTTTCCATCATAAAGAAGGTAATAATGAGTATATGGAGTGCCATTTTCAGCACTTAGACCGCTTCCTATGGAGTAAACACTGCCACTTTCATTAAGGTAAACAGTACAACTTAATGTTGGCGAAATCATGTCTTCTGTTACAAAGGTAAACGAGACATTGTTTACCGATACTATTTCATCTTGTTCAGGGCTTATTAAACTTATATTATAAGGCTCGTGAAGGTCTATATAGTAAACCCAGTCCTGTTCTGCTGTTCCGGTCAAACTATTAGTATCATTACACCTTACGTTCCAGATATATTCTCCTTCTGGAAGGTTCACGGAAAAATTGTTTACAACATTTGGAACTATTGAATCATTATATGTATAATCTGCACCATTTAATATCAGAGTACATCTTGTAAAAGTTTCACTCCCAAGGCTTGGGATGTATTGAAAAGTTACATCATTTAAGAGATTTCCAGTGTTATTTGCAGGGCTTACTAATTCAATATGAGGTGGAAGCAGTACACTGAAATTTCCAAGTACAGAATAACCTGTATTTGTCGCATTATCTATACATGCAACACTCCAGTTATAAGCCCCAGTTCTCAGACCTTCAACGGTGTAATTTGTAATTGTGTTGTTATAGCTTACAATACTTGTATTGTTAACATTGCCATTTATGGTAAGATTACAATAGGTTATATTTGAGAATGTATCATTAGCCATCCATTGAAAAACATAATCAGTCGTATTAACTACCTCTGCTTCGCTTGGCGCAATTAAACCCACCAAAGGGTCTCCTCTATCAACAACAAAAGATCTATTTCCTGTTGTGTTAGTATTGGAGTATGTGCCTGCATCCGTACAATTTACGCTCCAGTTGTAATAACCTTCGGGCGGATTTGTCAATGTAAAATTAGCCATCTCACCACTATTTATTTCTGTTGAGTTTGTTTGGTTAAAAACTCCGTTAATAAATAAGTCACATGCCAAAAATCCATCATTATCGGTTGCGGTATAATAAAGAATAATATCAGTATCTTTTATGTGAGTGCCATCTTCTGGAAGATTTAAAATAAGTCTTGGAGTTTCGTTAAGGGAAAGGTTTCTTATTTCAGAGCTATTAGAATATCCGCCAACATCTGTGCAGTTTACATACCAATCATGTTCGCCATCAGAATACCCATAGCCTGTAACGTTTTGCCTAATACCACTCGTGGCATTTGCAGTTATATTCTCTAAGCCATCAAAATATAAAGTACAGCTAAGATTATCGTAATTATCAGTAACGGTATAAGAAAACAAGATTGTGGAATTGGTTAAATTGGCAGAGGGCTCTGGTTCGTGAAGCTCTATTAGGGGCGGAGTTATATCAACATAAAATGTCCAGTTTGCTGTGGAAGCATTATTCCCACCATCATCAAAGCAAGTTACGCTCCAGTTATATCCAGTTTCTTCAAAATCAGAAGTGAAGTTATTAAGCCCGTTAATCAGACCGGTTTGATTGCTTTGATTATAAACTCCGTTAATAAAAAGCTGACATTCGGTAAGGGCAAAGTTATCATATGCATTATAAGTTAATGTTACTGTTGTAGAATTAACACCGTTGTAATTTCCTGGATTTAAAAGATTTACCAACGGAGACTGGTCACTTACGGTAATATTTCTTGTTTCTGATACATTAAAATTATTTGCTAAATCACTGCAATTTACATACCAGCTATAATTCCCTATTTCAAATCCATATACAGTAACATTAGTTGCAGTTGCATTTGTACTATTTATTGTCTCATTTATTGCTCCATTTATATAGAGTTTACAACTCATATTTTCGGAACGCAAATCATAAGCAGTCCAATTAAATAACACATAAGGATTTGTTGTTGAAAAATTTGGTTCGGGCTCGTTTAGCTCTATGTTATATGGAGCATATTTATCTACATCAAAATAAAAAACTGAGGAATTTCCAACTCTGCCGGATTCATCTTCACAGGACACGCTCCAGTTAAACCTTTCTTCAGGGATATTTGTAATTGTAAAATTATTATTTAGGTTATTGAGTATAGCACTTGAATTTGATTGATTAAATTCTCCATTGATGTAAAGGCTACAATTCACATATCCATTTGAGCTAGAAGGAAGATATACTAAAAGTGCATCTGTAAAATTCACCCAAGTATCATTTCCTGGATAAGAAAGATTTACTGTTGGGAATTCTGTACTTGCTACATTTATTCTTATAGAATCAGTAGTGTGGCTCTGATAATAGGACTCTGCATAACACCTCACATCAGCAGTGCCATAACTACTGGCATTAATAGATATTGAAGTGCTTTGGGTTTCATTAAATACTGTACCTAATTCGTGAGGATTAACCTCGCTTCCATTTAATGTGAGCATTCCACTACTTCCAATATTGACCCATGAGCCTGTAGCATTACTTTGTGCATAAACGCTTGTGTTTATACATCCGCCTTCTTCGCATGTTACATTACAAGTCAGATTAAAAGAATCGCCTTGATTCAAACTCAGCTCAGATTCAGGATAGATTAGTTGTGATGATAAAAAGCCAACTTGTGTAAAACCAGTTAGGTTAAAAAAACTTGAAGCATGATCAATTGCATGCTCAAAATCCTTGGATTGCGCAGGATGAGTATTATACATCTCAATCTCATAATAAAATCTATCAGTACTTTGCACCCTGATATTTGATGAATTTGTGCATGAGCCTACTGAAGCTGTGGCATCAGAAGTTCCTACGCCCGTAGTATTAGAACAAATTAAAGTAGTTTGATCATTTTCATCAAGGATATATAGATACCATCTAGCAAAAAGATTTGACTCCACATCTACAAAATATGTGCTGAAAAGAGTTGTTGTACTAGCATTAATCATGCCCCCATTTGCACCTACATAATCAGATGTTGCCTTTAAAATATTCACAGTAGTTCCACTACTAAGAGTTCCAGTTATCTCATTTTGTACTCCATCGGTCTGTTGCGCAACTGATATATCGCAAGGAAGGCTACTACAATCAGATGAGCCTGTTTCATACCACTCTCCATCATAAATTGGCTTCTCAACTGAAATATTAATTGTCCTGTTGGCACCTATTCCAAAATTAGTAGCATTATCATAGCAACCAATACTCCAATCATGCACTCCATTTGGCACATTGTAAGCAATTGTCTGGTTTTGGTCTTTAGTAATAGGCGTTGAATTCTTTACAGCTGTTCCATTTAGGTATAGGGTACAGTAATCTATCGGAGAAGAATCGGTTACATTATAAGTAAAAGTAACAACATTTGAACTAGTAATAGTGGTTAGATTTGCAGGGTCAATTGGAGTAACAATTGGAGAGCTATTATCTATTGTAAGGGTATAATTTAATGGAGCGAATTCGTTATCGCCGTTTGAATTATAACATTCAACATTCCATACATAAACCCCCTCTGAAGAAAAGGTCGCTCCCAGCGTATTAACAGATCCATTTACAGGGCTTGTGGTACTGTTTTTTGAACTCCATGAACTATGGTTTGTATAAAGCGAACAATTTACTAATGAAGAGGCCAAATCAATTGGAGTATATGAAAAAAGAATAGTAAAATTTTTTGTATAGCTATTATGTGTTGGATTGTTCAATCCAACGGAAAGATTTCCAGGGATGGTATAATTTAGAGTATAATTAACATAATTAAAAGATATGTTCAAACTAGGAGATTTTTTTGATTTTCCTGGCGCTTGAAAATTCATACTTGCGTTTAAATAAGTGTAATAGATGCAATAATCAGGCCAGCTACTGCAATCAAAATTTGTAAAAGATGTATCTCCTGAACTTAGCATTGAGGTATTTGCCCAATTAAATGTTGTTGATGATGTTGAAGTCCCACTCCCAATTGTTGCCTGATTTGAATTAGAAATTGTAGTATCGTGGTCATATAATCCATTCTGCCTCGCATTTGTCATAGTGCAACCATCAGTTGTAACCGTCAGAGTTACACCAAATCTCATTGCCTGAAGATAATAGCTTGTAGCATTTGCGGGTATATTAATAGTATGAGCGCAATAAACTGAACAGCTTAAAGTCCCACTGTTTTGTTTAACAACAGAATCAGCACAACTACAATCATAAGAGGCATTTACTTCGCTATATAACGGATCTTCGGGAGTGATGCTAAAGCTATACTCTTCTCCAGGAACAATATCCCTTACCTTCTGCCAGTAACCAAAGCACTCACCAGTTGTAAAATTATATTCCTTACATACATAGAGCATAGTTCCTTTAGCAATTGATCTTACACTTGCAGTTGTAAAATCCATTTCAGTTGGATCAATTGCATAGGATTTAACTGAAGGCATACCGTATATTTTGTGTGTTTGAGCCACCTCTTCAATACCTAGCATACTTGATGTATCTTTTAATTGGTAAAATCTAATACTATTAACACTAGGGATAGGATTAAGTATCTCATGCTCTATTCCTCTTGCAGTCTGAACAAGTCTTCCAATTCCTTGCTTTTTTTCGGAAAACCTGTTTCGCAAAGTGAATGGAACTGAGGCTAAAGGAATAGAAACTAAATCTATCGGGTTAACAATTGAAACACTACTTATTTCATTAATTTCTAAAGAGAGATTATCATATAAATCAGGAATTTTTTTAGAACTATCCAAAACTAAAAATCCCCTATAATCTAGGATTTCATTTTGCAATTTCAAATAAATTGAATAGTTCCCTAGAAGCGTAGGATAAAACTCAACATTATCAAGCTCACCAACAAAAGCATAATTCTTTTCATTATGAGTAATTAAGAGTTCGTAGCTTCCCATTAGGTTTTCATTAAGAGCCTCAAAATTAATCTTAACCTCTTCTCCTAAATAAAATTCTTCTTTTGAAAGCTTTATTTTTTCAAGATGTTCGCCTAACTCTCTTAAGTTTATAGCATCTGCAATAGGCTCTTTGGGTATTTGCTCATAAGACTCTTTTATAACCCTAAATTCAGTTTGTGAAAGCACCTTATTTAGAGATTTTGATATGAGAGATACAGTATATACGCCTTCATGTTCAGCTAGAAAATCAATTGGGAATTCTAGTGTACCAACAAACGTTTTTGTAGAGTTTCCAGATACAATTTTTAGCTCAAAATCCTCACTTAACTTTAAAGAAGAGATACTTCCACAATCGCTTCGTTTGCAGATATTTATACGAATTACTTGATTTTCATAGTAGGTATAATTAGATAATTTTAAGCTAAAATAACCAACATCATTAGAATATAAGTTACTTTGCGCTAATGAAAGTTTCATACTGAAATTAAAAACTAATAATAAAAAAGCTAAAGCTATCAAGCATCTAAGAATAACCTTACATCTCTTAAAATCATTCTCTTTTAATTTCAATTTAACCCCTTATTTGAACAAACTAAAAAAACGAAAATTAAAAAGTAATATTAAAAAAATAAATTAAAAAAAAATGTATGTAAAAAAACATATTGCTATTTGCTTTGAGCACCTTGAGTTATTTCTTCATCCTTTTGCTTTTTAAAAAGCCCTGAAAAAAGACTTTTCTTCTTTTTGCTTTCTTTATTATCATTAGACTCAGTTTCTTTGCTTTTTGATTCTTCTTCATTTGAATTGATTACGCCAGTATTCTGAGCACCTTGTTCATTGTCTTTATCTTCAAAAAGCATATCTTTTTCTTTTGAGGTTAACTTCAAAAGTCTTATTGCCTTATCCACCCTCAAAGAAAGTTTTTCAGAAAGGGATAAAAATTTATTGTCTATATTATCCATACTGCTTTTAGCTTTTTGGTCTAACAAATTAATGATACTTGTTGTATGCTTCTCAAAATCATTGAACTTTTTAACATATGTTGCAAGTTCTTTTTTATCTGCCTTGTCTTCAGTTTTGACCTTAATTTTTTCAAAGTCATTTCCAAGCTTTGAAAAACTTCGCTGAAGATCTTTTGTAACATCATTAAACTTGTCAAATTCTGCAAATTTTTTCTCAACCTCAATAAACATACTTTCGACCTTATTTGAATGCCTCTCAATAATTGCCTCTGTTTTTTTAATATCAATAAGTTCTTGTTTTATTTCCTCATTTAGTTTAGAGACCTGTTCTATACCTTTGTAAAAATTCATCTGTCTTCTTATGCCTTTAATTTCACTCATAAGGTCTCTCATTAAGGTTTCATTACTCTCAAGATTTGCTTTGAGAGCTTCTTGTTTCGAATCAAGCTTTCTTACCTCTACCATTAATTGATCAGGCTTAACACTTTCTACCACATCAATTGCTTTTGTTGCCGCCGCTTCAACACTTGAAACAGTCTTTTGTACATCTGTAATAAGCCCTCTCATTTCTCCAATCTGTTCACTTACTGAGGAAAAGCGTTCATTGGTTGCAAGCCTTTGTTGATTTAATCCTTCTAATTGAGCTTTGAGTTTTATTAACTCAACACCCACATTCTGATTTTGAAATTCATCAATTGGTTTTGCAGTTTTTTGTTCTATTTCTGCTTGTTCGTTTGCAAGATTTTGCTTAATCATTTCCTCATCAGACAATTTTTTTTTAAAAAGCCCCATTTTGTACCACCATACTATTTACCGAACATTTCCATAATAATCATTTTTGGTCTTGTTTTCTGATTTTATTTTTGTAAAACTTATTGAATAATAATTATTCCAAAGACTATTCTGAAGGCTTAACTATTTCATCCCAAAGCCCTGCTTCTTTTAATATTTGGGTTTTTAAATCAAGCTTTTTCTCTGAAAGTGCTTCTTTTATGTCATTTTCAATATCATCAAGCAAAAGATTAATGTTATGATAGTCATTTTTATTACTTGAGTAAGGAAGATATTTAATTTTTGACTTAATATTAATCATCTTAAGATGAGGGATTAGCATATCATAACCCTCTTTTCTAAAGCCTGAAATCTGCTCATCAAATTGAACACACCTTTCTTTTATCGCACTAATGGTTTCAAGATTTCCTGACTTTATTGACTTTGACCTTTTTTTCAAAGCCTTAGTCTTATCCAAAAGTGCTTCTGATGATTCCAAATGGGATTCAAATCCTTTTTTTGATTTATTTATCTCTCCAAAAAAATCCTTCTCATTTTGAGTGCTCACATCATTTTCAATAACGTTATCTTTAGGAATATTCTTATTAAGCTGTTTAGTTTCAAACTCCTTTATTGCTTGAATGAATTCACTTGGGTCTTTTAATCTTCGAATTTTATCTGCTAAATATGATGCTCCAAATACATGTTCTAACCAATTAGAATAATCATTATTGTTATTATTTGTATGAAAATGAAAGTTCTCAAGATTTAAGTTGTGTGTATTTTTGATAATTTCTGATTTAAAGTCTTGAAATGACTTAAGAACTTCCCCATTCTTGCAAAAGAAATAGTGTTTGGGGTTATTTATTTGAGATGATATTAATTCAAGCATTATTTATCACCTCAAATAGTTCTTTTTTTGTTTTGGCTTTAGATATTTTATCTGCAATTTCTTTTTCTCCAAATACTCCAAGTACCCATGCAGAGAAATCATTTTTTGATTCATTGACATGATTATTAAATTCCTCATCAGACATTTCAGATAAATAGTTTGCAAGCTCTGATATACTTTTAAGTTCTACTCCGTTTGAAAGCCAGAAACTCTTATCCTTTGGTGCAAGCCTTTCAAGAATTTCCTTTTTCTTTTGTGGGTCTATTGACTTTTTAACATCAGCATCAAAGAACTTTTCAATATCTTGGTAGTGCGCTTTTATGTTCTCATCAGGCTTTATTAAAGAATTGTCTTTATTTATTTGAGCAGATTTTAGAGAGCTTTGCTCTAAGGATTGTTTTTGTTCCTCTGGATTTGAAGTACTTGTTTCTTTTTTGGAGTTTTCAGTATTTAATGAAACATTTTCATTTAAATCGGTTGCTAGTTTTGGGTTTGGACCTTGTGCTTTTGTTTCTTCATTGTTTATTTTAGGAGGATTTTTTAATGCTGGAAGCTTTTGCCCTTTTTCTCTCATATCTAAAAGCTTTAATATCTCAGATCTATCTTTTGTTTCATATAAAAGATTTCCAAGTTCTATATCATTAACAGCGCTTATTATCCAATCAGCTAAATCATTTTTTGAATCATTTACATGGCTTTCAAAATCCGAATCTTTCATTGCTTCTACTTCAGAATATAAGCCCTTTGGATTAACAACAAGCATTCCATTTACAAGTTTTAGAATCTTATCTGGAGGAACGTCTTTTTTGAAATTAGTAGTCATATCTTCTTTTTCTTCCTTTTTGGTTTCCTCTTGTTTGTTTTGCGCAACAAAATCTTTTCTATCTTGTTTTGCTTTTTCAAGTTCTTCTTTTAACTCAGCTTCAGAAACCATTCTTATTTCAAGTTTCTTTGGCGCTTTTCCTAATTTATCCCATACTTTCTTAAGCCTTGGCAAAAGACCATCAAGATAAATTTTTACCATGTTAAAATTACCACTTTTTACCTTATCTAATGCCAACTTTAGCTCAAGTTTTAAATCGAAAACATCCTGCTTTAACTCTTCTAATTGATCAAGTTCATATTGAATTTGGTCTATTTGTTCGTTATAGGTATTGTATGATTCGATTTCATCATCAGAAAGTCTTGCTACTGAGTGAAGTATTGGTCTAAAGGTTACAAAGTAAGGTTTACCCCTATTATAAGCGCTGTTTTGAAGCATTCCGGTTCCTACGCTTGCTTTAACAAGACTTTGCAAGATATCAGCGCCATATTTGACCTTAATTCTATCAAGGTCTCCTTCATCTCTTGTTCTCATCTGGATTTCTGTGTTGATGTTTGCTTTAATCTGCCCAACGAAATCTGCTAAAACCTGACTAATAAGCATTACACCTATTCCCCACTTTCTAAACTCTCTGCAAGCTCTTTCGATTTGTAAGAAACCTTCCCCACTTCCACCGAATTTTGGCAAAAGCCTATGAACCTCATCGTAAACTAAACAAAGTCTTAATGGTTCTGACTCATCAAAATTAGAGTGAAATACCTCTCTTACAGTATTAGCTACAAAGATATCTATATCTTTTGGATCGAGTCTATGGATCGCAAAAACTTGGATTTCGCCAGGCTTCATGTATTTTTTAATATCAATTAATTCCCTTGCGTTTTTTATCTCTCTAATGTTTCCCTTAAAAGACATAGCTTGATTTTCTTTCATTCCAAAATTAGGATATAGACTTAAAAGCCCCTTATTAGTAAGTTTTCTAAGCATACCAGTCCATTGTGCAGTTGGGTCGAACACAATTACAGCTACATCTTTCATTAAAAGTTCCTCAATAATAACTTGGGCACTAAAGCTCTTTCCTCCACCTGTACTTCCTGCAACGATTGTGTGGGTTTTAAGATTTTCAATATTGATATAGGCCTTGTTATCACTTTCAGCAATCTTTCCTACAAAAATGTTTCTTGGTCCAACTTTAGGAATCTGTGTGTAATCAACTTTTAGATGGTATTTCTTTTTGGATTCTATATCTTTTTTTATGTAGATTATCCCTGCTATAATCCCTGCAAGCCCTAAAATTATAAGAAGTAAATGCCAAAGTTTTACTTTTCCAAAAACCATGTATTCATGCAAAGGAAGATTTACTGTAAAAAGATAATTTGAACTTGTAGTAAGACCTAAGTAATTGGCAGTTACCCTTAATGCATAGTCTCCTACTGGAAGGTCTGTAGGAAGAGGTGCAGTCTTAATTACAGAGACAGATGTTTTCACATAAAGGTTAGTTGTATGAGTCCAAACCGTTTTTGTGCCTTCTATATTTTGTATTGTGTATATTGCCTGAACAGGATATTCCCTGTCTGTTAAAAGATTGGTAAAGTCCGTTCTAAAAGTAAATTTAGAGCCAGGGTATAGCTTCTTGTCAGTTGCTGAAATACCTATCAAAAGCGCTTGGATAGGAATTTTATCTTTATCTAAAATCTCAATAGAGATAGGGATCTCGGCTTCAATGCCTCCTGTAATATTTAGTGAACCATTATAAACCCCTGGACTTAAATTACCAAAAAAAGTAAGCATAGTTTGACTTTCTTCTCGAGGGTTTAAGTATAAATTTTTTTTGTCAATTACAGTTAAGTTGACAATATCACCTGTCAAAGTAAAATCAACCTCTACACCCGTTAATTTAAAACTCTGAATATATACAATGTCTTGTGCAAACTCGCCCTCTCTGATTTTTTTTTCAATGGAACGGTAGGGAATCCAAAATTCTTTACCCTCAAAATCAAATGGCCTTTCAATTACATAAGGCACTTCACCCGGACCATAGTCAGGCCCATAATCAGGACCTTGATCTGAATAATAATCAGGGCCAATATCAGTGTAAATATTTGGTGGGACATCAAGCTCTAAAATGATGTTATGTTCAACCATCTGGTCTTCAATCACAGTAACGTTCCCTGCATAAACCTTATACCCTTGTTTTATTGCAATAATCTTTTGTTCGCCAGTTGTCGCTGTTAGATTATAAAATCCATTTTGATTTGTAACTGTTGAAGAAGAGCTTACTACTATTATAACATCATCAACAGTATTTCCAGATATATCTGTTACTGTTCCATAAACTCCTCCCCGTATATCTGATTCATTTTCACCTGCTAAACATACATTAAAAGGGTTTATAAAAACATAGTATTTTGTGGTTTGATTGTTGCCTATTGGAAGCAAAAACTGATAGTTATAATACCTGTCATTAAAGCCTCTTGTAAGGATTCTATTCAAATGAGCTACATACACTAGATTGTTGTGTCTATCTTTTAATATTCCTGTATCATATGTTTCTTCTTCAGTTCCAGTTCCTACCGAAGTAGCAACATAAGGAATATTATTTATCGTCCTACTTCCAAGTTCTATACTCATAGTTTTTGTAAATGTGTTATACGCAGAATCGTAGTGAGTTGAATTAATTCCTATATACTGGTCTATTAACGCTGGAGATGCAGGAATTAAAGAATTAAAATCCACTTGGGATTCAGGCACTGTACTTGCAAACATCAGATTTCTTTTATTTTTTTCAACGCACTCAAAAAACATATTTGCTTCAGTCATACTGCTAGGTTTTAAATCAAATTCCCACGGTTGAGTTAATCCCACACCAAATGCTGCACCGTAAAGTCCCGCCCAATTATATGCGGGTTTTTTGAAAAGCAGATTGAGCTGATAAATATAACCTCCCTTACCCTCATGGTACGCAACATAAGCAGTATAGCTACCAAAGATTCCAAGTATTATAACAGCTATGATTGAAAGAATTGCTATCAGTGAGATTATTCTGTTGGTTTTTCTAATCTTTGCATATTTAAGCATAGGATTGGCCTTTTCAGCTTCCATTAACGCTATCGCTTCCTCTATTGAAAATTCCTCTTTTTTATCCTTGGTTTTTGTTCTTTTGAGTATGATAATTTCACCCAGATAATTTTTAGACAATCTTATTTATTAGGTTAATAAGATATTCATAGTTTGCCTTGTATTTTTCTTTTGTGTTCTCATCAAGTGCATTATAAGAATCCATCAAAATAACTTTTTTATTTCCAAGGAATTCTTTTGTAGTTTTTTCTTTTTTTGACGCAATCTCATCAATAATCTTTTCAAAGAATGCTTTATTAATTTCATTAAATAGGGATATTGCTTGGCTGTAAACTTTGGATTTTAGCTCTTTTGGATATTTCTCATAATTTAATTTGATTTCTTTAAACACTAAATTTGCCTGTAAAAGATTTCCTGCATCTAGGTAATCTTTACAATCATTTATCAAAAGATTCATAAGGTGTTCTTTTTTCTTGTTTGATCCAAAAATCTTTCTTATGTGATCAAGCATATCAAATGCATAAATCAGGTATACTACTAAGATGAAAAGAAGTATCACTACAAGCCAAGCAGATGAACTTAATTGTGGCAAAGGGATTATCGCAGCACCTGTAATTAAGTTACCTACTGATTTGCCTTTTGCTAAAAAGACCTCATCAGACATTAGAATGGTTAGCGAATTTTTTGCATTTTCAATATCCTTTGTGCCCTTTATGTAATAAACAATCCTCGGTAGGTCTTTTGAGAATCTAAGTAAAGGATCTTTTTTAACAATCTCTCCTTTAGTAACCATAGTTATCTCATCACTACTTTGAGCCGTATCTTTTGGGATGTATTCTAGCAAAAAAGATTTTTGTGAAGCATTTCCTGTTAAGGTAACCTCTTTATCAACTAATGTTACTTTTTCAACGCGACCATCAATGTAATGCAATTCAACATGGCTTATAGTTGTTTTAATTAGAATAAGATTTTGAAGATCATTTAAGGCTTTTAAATCTAAATTTCCTAACAGATTCTTACTCTCAGCATATTCTTTTGCAATAATAGTAAGATCTTCTTTTTTTGGATAGGTTACAAAGTCCTTAGACTCACCAACAACTATATCATAATAAGTTGTTTTTTCAAGGAGTTCTAATGAATTTTGATATTCATTTCGTTTTCTATCTTTTTCAGAATCAGACAAATCCCTTCTAAACTGCAGTGCATTTATATCTCTTAAGATTCTTTCAAAGTCCCTTAAAGCCAAATCCAAATTATTTCTGAAGTTTAGTGAATTTGCAGGACCTTGCCCTTTATAATCTAGATTTTCAAGGTTTGTATATGCTTGGTCTATTTTTGATCTAATTCTTCCAGCATCAACAAGTTCATCATCATCTGTACTTGACATGTAAGAAATTAAACTAGTTTCATTAGATTCCTCACCTTTATTTACAATAAAGTTAAAAATTTGAGAGCTAAACGGAAGTGAATTTTCCTGCGAACACTCAACTTTCCATTTATATTCTCCATTTTCAAATTCTTTATTAAAAGTTATGTTTTGTTTTGATTCTAAACTAAAATCTTTAACCTGTTCAAACCAAGATGATTCTTTTTGCGCTACATATAACACACAATCTGTATTTTTTTCAATATCAACAGTTGCCTTGAAATATACTACTCCTTTTGATAATCGTTGATTGCTATAAGGTTCTAATAATATAATTGGATTTTCTATTGAAAGATTATTTATTACAGGCTCATTTGATTGCAATCTGATTACAACAGTTTCATTTTTTTTAACCTCATAATCAATTATAGAGCTTTTATAATCAGTTGCTGTGATTTTTAACTCATAATCATTAGGGATTAATTTAAATGAAGCAATTCCTGAATCATTTGTGTATTCTTTTTCATTATCAAAGCTAACACTTGCAAGAGGTATTGATTTATTTTCGCTATCAATTACTTTTACCTCAACTTGGTACCAATCATTCACAGAGATAGTAAATAGTTTTTCTTGTTTATTTCCTTCATTATCGCTTACTTCAATTCTGGTTTCATAGTTTCCGGAAGTATCATATTTTATATTGAGTTTATTTCCTTTAATCTTTGTTCCATTTTCAAGTTGCCAAGAATAATTATAGGGCAGTATTCCGCCATTTGCAGATGCTGAAAGTTTGATTTCATCCCCCTTAAAGTATATTGTTTTTCCACTCAAAGCAATATCAATACTATTCTTTATTTTATAGGTCTTACTTATTGTTTTAGTGATATTATTTTTTGTTAGAGTAGCATTGATTATATATTCGCCAGTTTTATTTACACAATGAAGGTCTATTTCTTTTGGGAAGGTTTCATTTGATAATTGAAATGTTTTTAAACATTCAGCAAAAGAACCTATCATTGATTCTTTAGGTCCATAATTAAGTATAGAAATTAATGAATTTTGAGGAGCATACAATAAAAATTGCTCTGATGACCCTATGTCATATTCTTGTTTTGCTAAAATATTAAATTCAAAAGGGGTGATATTTACTAGCCTAGTTACATTTTTTGCTAAATAATTTTGTGTTTCATTAAAGACCAATGAAACCTCATATAAACCAACAGGCTTAATTTGTTTGTTTATTTCAATAGGAGTAATGTTATCACCAGTTGCTATTTTTGAGCCATTAAAAAACATCTCTACTGCTCCTTCATCTTGCAATGTGAAGCCCTTTAAATTAATTGTACTCCCTTCTTCTGATTGAAAGTCTTGTATAGTGGAATTTATTAGGAGCTCAGTATTAGGTTCAATTTTTTTGATTGAAAATAAAATTTCTCCAGTTGAATTTGAAAAAAGATTAATATCTGTTGCAAGCACCCTGAAACTGTATTCTTGTGATTTCAAATTTGAAAATGAGTAATTACATTCATAAACCAACAGATTATCTGGATTTAATATTTCTTTTTTCACACATTCAAGGGAATATTGAGATGATGAATTGGTGAAATTATGCTCTATTAGATTTGCAGATAAGTTGCTCTTAGAGTATATATTCATCCTTAGGAAAAAACTAACTCCTTGAGAATAATTATAAGTTGATTGGGTTGGAGAGAGTATTTCAAAAACTATGTTTCCATCATTACTCTGAGGAGTAGGACTAACACTTACATTTTGTGATATGCCTAAATTAAACAAAAGAATACTTATTATAAATACTAATAAAAGTGCAGTTGACCAATAAAAAGATTTATTGTATTTACTTGTTTTATTAAGTATATTATTTTTTGCTTTCATTTTTTTAGCTCATCTATTATTTTTTTTAATTCAGCAACTAGTTTTTCTTTATCTTGCGTAGTTTTTTTAGTTATGATCTCTTTTTCTAGATTTTCTCTTACTTTTTTTAGCTCATGCCTGTAAGGCTCTATTTCGAATAGACATTTTTGTTTGACAACCTGCCTGATTTCATCAGAAAGGTCCATATAGTGATTTTCTACTGCTAACTCCTTTAATTCATTAACAAGCCCTTTTGGCATTCTTATGCTTATCATTACATCATTCATCTGTTTTCTCCTTTGAAACTAAATGATTTTTTTTCTCTTTGTTCTATGACATACTCTCTTAAAAGATTTCTTATCAGTTCAGAACGAGATCTATATGCTTTCTTATCAACTAAAGAATCAATCCAGCCAACCACCTTCTTTGGAAGCCTTATATTCACAACAATTATTTCATTTTTTGCGACATCTGGCATTTGAAAAATCCCTTTTTAATATTATTATATGCTTTTGGAGTATATATGTAAGCTATTTGTATGACAAATGAAGTTCATAAAAATACAAAAGAGTATATTTGTATGATATTTGTAATACTTTTAACGATGCCATGTAGTATATAAAGCTTTTGTTTTTAGTGTTTAGCTAAAGAAGAACATGGCTGAGAATGAACTAGCCTCACAAAAATAAAGATTTTTTTAAGAAGTTTGTTTTGTTTGGTTCTGCACTGAATTATTTTGGATTATATTGAATTGATCTTGAATTAAAAGAATACTAGGAATCTAGGCTCACTAGATTTTATATTTTAAACCCTATCAAATTTTTTCAAGGCATAGTACTTAGGGTTAGTTCAAATATGCTGATGTTAATAAAAAGGTTTAAAAAGAGTGAAACTTTTTAAATGTTACATGGAAGAACCGCTTCTGAAAATTATAGGTCTTAACAAAACCTTTGGCAAGAGAAAGGTTTTGAAAAACATTAATTTTGAGATATACCCTAAGGAGATTTTGGGAGTTATTGGCGAGAGTGGAGTAGGTAAAACCACACTTTTAAATGCAATAGTTGGATTTATTAAGCCTGAGAAAGGAGATATTTTATTCAGACAACTTGATGTAATCTCAAATGGAAAGAATGCGGTATACAAATCAGTGTATAAGAATCAATCTAAATTCAAGGATATCTATGGTTTTGCAGCTCAAAGCCCTAGCTTTTACGAAAAATTAACAGTTAGAGAAAATCTTGAGTATTTTGGAAAGTTATACAAGTTATCAAAAGAAACCTTAAAGTCAAACATTGCTACGTTGCTTAAGCTCATGAATCTTGAAGAATACAAGGATACTTTAGGAAAAAGCCTTTCAGGGGGGATGGAAAGAAGGCTTGATATAGCATGTTCTTTGATACATAATCCAAAACTTCTGCTATTAGATGAACCTACTGCAGATTTGGATCCGGTTCTTAGAAATAATATCTGGAAATTGATTTCAAAGATCGCTTCAAGTGGAACTACAATAATCCTATCAAGTCATTATCTTGCCGACCTTGAAGACCTTTGTTCAAGAATTGCAATTATAAAAGATGGTGAAGTGATTGACATTGATACACCTGAGGCACTAAAAATCAAATTTGATAGTGATAACATGATAGTTGTTAAAACATATCCAGGCAATTATGAAAAGCTTGCTTTAAGTATATCTAATAAAATGAAAAAAGTAATTAAAAATTGCCAAAAGGAAAGATTAGGCCTAGTTATAAAATGCACCAAACCCAATTTAATATTAGATGAAGTGATTAAAACAATTGAAAAAGATAATGAAAATATTATTGAGATTAAGATTGTCAAGCCAACACTTGATGAAGTATTTATTGCGTTAAATGAGAATTCGGCGAAATAAAAAATGAGAGCATTTAGCATACTTTTCAAAAACATAAAGGTATTGTTCAGATCTAAAAGTTCAGCTTTAATTGTTCTTTTAGCACCTTTACTAATTGTCATGATAATAGGTTTTGGTTTTAGTGATGCCAGCCAAAGTACGATTTCTGTGGGAGTATTTAATCCTGAAGAAAGCGAATTGTCTTTAAGGCTTATTGATAATCTAAACACTTCAGAAAATAAACTTATTTTTTATTCTGGTGAAGAGCAATGTATCCAAGGGATTAAAGATGGAGCGATAGTTACCTGTGTTATTTTTCCAACAGGTCTAAGTCTTGAAGATAAATCAACTAATGAAATTGTTTTTCACGTTGATGATTCAAGAATCAATCTAGTGTATAAGATTATTAGCACACTGAATGCAAATATAGATATTGGCAATACTCAAGTAACTGAAGAGATTACAACAAGACTATTAGAGATTTTAAAGAAAACATCTGATGAGGTAGATGCAAGCACAATAAGCCTTGTTTCAATCAAAAAATCTATTAGTGAATTAATAAGTTCAACAGATTCCGCTAAATCTAAATTATCAGCTATGAGTATTCCTGAAATCAAGGTTAGTTTTTCAACCCAGATTTCATCACTTAATAAGATAAATACAGATTTTCTAAGTCTTAGATCTGATTCGAAAGGAGTCATGAATAAAGGATATGATTTAGTAGATAGTTTGAATAGCTCTGATACCGATGATTTGGAATCTGCTCTAAATAAACTTAACACAAGTTACAATAAAACAGGCGATGTATCTTCAAAACTTGTAGATTTAAGAAACACATTATCAAATGCAAGTAAGGAAATAGATAGTGCCAAAACTCAACTAAAAAATACCAAAAGCACTCAATCAGCAGTTATTTCATTGATAGATTCTTCAAAAAAGAGTCTTGCATCAACAGAGAAGTCCGTTGAGGATGTCAAATCAAGACAAGAAGAAGTGTCAGGCGAGGTTGCCTCATTTAAGATAACAAACCCTGAGCTTATTGCAAAACCTATTAAAACAAAGATTGAATCAGTAACTACAAAGAATACAAGGATTACTTACTCTTTCCCATATCTCTTGATGCTTGTTGTACTATTCGTTGGAACAATGCTTTCAAGCACCCTTGTTATGTTAGATAAGAAATCAAGGGCGTACTTTAGAAATTTTACAATACCTTTGAATAACTTGTTTTTGATTTTTATGACATATATAACAACAGTATTGATACTTGTTGTTCAGGTTGCAATTATTATTGCAGTCGTAAGATTTGGTCTTGATGCTCCTGTTTTAAATAATATTGCAATATCAGCATTAGTGATATTTGCAGGTATTAGTGTGTTTTCGTTGCTAGGAATTGTTATCGGAAACCTGTTTTCAACCTTTGAGTCAATCACTATGACAACAATTGCAATAGGGTCAATTTTTATTTTTGTATCAAATCTAGTTCTTCCACTTGAGACCTTATCCCCTGAGATTCAGCAGATTGCAAGGTATAATCCTTATGTAATAACATCAGAAGCAATAAGAAAAGTGATGCTTTTTAACACCGGGATTGAAATGATAGCTAAAGACCTATTAATTTTAGGATTATACTGCCTGATTGCAGGAGTTTTGATTGTTATAATTAATAGTATTTACTCTTCTAAATTCTTTACGAGAAGTAAAAATTAGCCCCTACAGACGCCATCCTCATGTTAGGATTAAGAGGATTCTTAAGTTTTTATTAATTGTATTTCGCGTAGTATTCTTTTTTTACAAGTATCAAAGTCGTCGTAGATATTTGTAAGTCTTTTTATTTCTTCATCGTATATTTTTCTTTTTTCTTCTAATTGTTCTTGGAATTCTTTTTTATTAAATGTTTTATTATAGGTTTTTAGTTTTTTATTCACAAGTCCAAGGTTTATTTTTACTCCATTTATCAACAATTCGTTCAGATCATACACATCTCTTGCTTTATATCTGGTTATTATTGCTCTTATTTTTTCTGCTAGAATCTCCTCTTCATCTAACGCAAGTAAAAGGTATTGAGGTAAATCCGCATATATAGGGCGTATGATTTTTTTTAACGTTTTATTGTAGGTGTCTTTTTCTCTGAAATCGAAAGAAATTTTGCACATTGATTGTGTTGAACCAGTATAGAGTATTCCTTGAAATCGTATGCTGAAACTTGTTCCGAATGGTGTTTTATTGTGGTCTATTATTTTTGTATTAAATAATTTTTCAATAAATTTTATGATTTCATTAAGACTTATGTCTTCGTATTTGAAGTCTAAATCTTCTGAGAATCTTTTTATTCCGTAACATTTTTGCAGAACTGTTCCTCCTCTAAAATATAATATGTTGAAATTTTCAAAAAGTTTTGCTAAAATCAAATGTTGATAGTAATCAAGTTCTAGTTGGCCTAAACTGTAATTTAATTTGTTTTTATATGCTTCCAATTCTATTTTTTCCATTTTAGATTTGCTCGTTAATAATCAGTTTCCATTTTTTGCTTTTTAATCCAATCTTTGACTTGTTAATATTTAGTAGTTCATATTTGTTATTGATTTCTAGATCTTTTAATATAATTCCTTGTTTTTCAAGGATATATCCTATTCTTTTATTGAGTGTGGAAGAATTTATTTTGTCTAGATAAGTTTTTAATAATTTTATGTTTATTTGGTCTTTGTATTTTTTTACAAAATCAACAACATCAGTTAAATAAACCTTTGAATTAAAATAAATGCAGTCAATGATTGTCTTTTCAATATTTGAAATAAATATTTCTGTGTTGTTTACTAATTCTTTTTTAAATCCAAAAAACATTTCGTTTTTAACTTTATGAAAATATATTTTTGTGTTAAGGACTTTTTGTTCATTCAAAATATTCTTAGTTATTAAATCTAAATTATTGAATCTTTGAGTTGTACTTTCATAAAATTCTAATGCCGAATGTAATCCGACATATGTTTCTTTGAAGACTTTTTGTAATTGAAATTTGTTTTCAATTCGGTTTAATGAATAATATCCTTTTTTAATTCTATGAATTTTTTTTTGTTTAACAAGTAAGGTGAGTTTACTTTGGACAACACTTTTTTTTTGATTTGTAATTTTAATTAAATCATTTAATGTAAATATTTTTAGGTTGAACTTTCTTAGAAGGGTTTGTAGGGTGTAAAAATCCATTTTAGTAATTTAAAAGTTAAACTTATTTGTATAATTTTCGTTTAATTAAACTAATTAAATATAGTTAGTTTGGTTTAATGAAAGTTTTATTACGAGGTTTTTTATCTATATTTTATCTGGGTCATTGATTTTTTTTAGAATGTGTTATTGTGAGGAAGTATTAGAGACTACTTCAAGACTAATTACATGCCCAATAAAAGAAAATGAGCGAAATGATGCAACTAATAAAAGCAATGTAACAAGAAAAAATACTCGAAAAAGAAAAGAACGAATTAATAATAACTTTGCAATAAATGTAATACTAAATCCGACATATAGCAATAAATCACTGAGAACTAAAAACTCTTAGGTAATGCTTATTGAATTTCTTATGTGAAACGTGTGTTGAATCTGAAAAAGAAAGACTTCTAAAAAAGTACGATTGTAAAACATTAAATGAAGTTTTAGAAAAACAGGAAGATTTATTGAAGAAACTCCATTTAAAAGAAAGAGTCCTTCAAAAATCGCCGGATGATATATAGCCCCGACCGGATTCGAACCGGTGTCTCAGGCTCCAAAGGCCTGAATGATTGGCCTCTACACTACGGGGCTTTAAATAAGCTGAAATCTGTTGATATAATCTTAAAGCAAGCTTAATAAAGTAAGCAAAAAATAGCTTTTTTCAATAATTTCAACAAAAGAACTAGAATTTCCTTTAAAAAGTTTACCTTTTCAAAGTGGTTTTTGCATAGTATGTGCTAGGCAAGGGTAATTTCTATTTCTTGGACTCTTTCATAAACTACTTTAGTTAACCATTGCTTAAAAGGTTCAGTTTTCTTAGAAGGAGTCGATTGAATTAGTCTAAAAGAACTTTTTTAGAAACGCAATTAACTCTTTGTTTTCCTCAAATGATAGATATTTGAAGGGGGGTGGCAATTTGCCCCTTACATATCCCCATAACCTAAAGTCATTTTGTAAGTCTTACCCGAATATATGTTTAAATATGTATACATTCTACTTCTACTGAAGACAAATCTTCTCTAATATAAAATTTAAGACACAAATCCTTAAATAGGCTTGGAAATGAAATAAACAATCATATTTACCAATATAGCACCAAATAAAGTGCTTATTTTTAAAACAAAGGTGAAATCAATGTATGCTGAAAGAAACCAACAACGAATCCAAGAGAACGTATTAACAGATGTTATTACACAATACCTTAATGATAATAAAGACTGTTTGCTTTATTTAGGAACATGCGAAACAGAAGATGATGGCTTAGATCCATTAGTATATTCAACAATCCTTGAACCTAATCCTGATTTTGGAAAATTTAAATATGGAGACCAAAAGGTAATAAATGGAGAACTAAGGAAAAGAGAAGGATTAGAATGTTTTGCAACAACATATACAAACGCATTAAATAATCTATCAAGAAAAATAAAGCCAGATAGTTTATCCTATAACTACGAGATTTCAGAGGATAAACTTTCGAAAAATACAATCGATAAGATTATTAAACGCGGAATAAACTTTTATATTAAATCCAAAGGTGAAGATTTGGAAGTATTAGGAAAAATATGTTTTCGTGAATTTGGAAATATTACCATTTTTTCAAATGATTTTAAAAACCTTTACGAAATGAACAGGACGTATAACTTAAGAATTATGCCACCTGAAATAATTGATGATATCAAAAAAGGAATCCAAATCAACAGAAAAATAAAAGATATACAAAAAGATTCAAAAGATTTCTCATTTGTTTCAGATAAATTTAGTATACAATACCTAACACAGAATTTCTTCACTCAAGATTTAGAACAGGTTAGAAATAATCTAATTGAGATACTAAAGCCTTTTAAGTTTTCAAAAGAAGCAAGCGATGGACTTCTTGTTTGGATGCTACTTTCAGACTTTCCTTTTACAAGAGAATAGAGGTATAAAAATAATATCAGATTTTTATAATTTAGGATTGTGAAAATTTAAAAATAAATAGAATTTTATAACTCAATAAGTTCGTATTTTAAAGAGCCAAGACCAATCTTATTACCATAATCAACCTGCATTGATTTATCCTGCTTACTAACTATATTGAATTCTGCGTGCTGGTTTGCTAAATCAAGGCTTGCTTTATCTATTGCAATAGGGTCGTATCCAAGCAAAAATCCAATGTCTGGGATTAATTTTTTCTGAGAAATTCCAACGCAATCACAAAGTGGCGTTATATCCTCTAAAATATTTAAGTATATAATTCTTTCAGAACCAATCTTTTTTATTACCGCACCAGCGTATTCAACAATCTTTTTTGCAAGCTCTTTTGATGTTGAGCCTCTCCAAGGTACAGTCACAGCTTTTTTTGGACAAACAGCAATGCACATCGCACACCCTTTGCATTTTTTAGGGTCTATTTTTGCCTGATTCTCAAAAAGCGAGATTGCATTAAAATCGCAATTTTTAACACAAATTCCACAACCTATGCACTTTGAAGAATTTACAATAGGCTCTACACTTGAATGCATTGCAAGTTTTCCTGACCTTGAGCCTAAACCCATTCCAATGTTTTTCAATGCTCCTCCATATCCTACCATCTCATGACCCTTAAAATGAGATATTACTATCATTGAATCATATTTTGAAATACCTTTGCCAAGCCTTGCTTCTTTTAAAACCCCAAAATCTATTGGAACTGAGATGAATTCATTGCCTTTTTGACCATCCAATATATCTATAGGCGCAAAATCAAAACCATGATGAATTGCAGTTTCAATATGGTCCTTTGAATTCGTTCTTGAGCCTCTATAAAGAACATTGCACTCTACTAATACAGCAGATTTTTTCATTTCAATGACTTTGTCATAGATCAATTTGACAAGCTTTGGCGAGGTATATGTTGTACAACCCTTTTCCCCAAAATGAGTTTTTATTGCAACATCAAGACCAAGCCTTTTAAAATCACAAACCTCAATTAGCTTTTCTACCGTCTTTGAAAAATATACTTTCTCCATTTCTCTTTTCCCACTTTTGTTTATTGTTTAAAAATATTTTTGATTTCATGAGTCCGTCTATTCTTACTTTGGCTTGAAAAATCAAAAACCTCACCCTAAAAGGCGAGGTATGTTGGTAATATAAAAGCATACGCTACGTTCAGCGAGGCTGTTGATTGCAAAAAAGCGTACCTATTTCCACGTGTTGAAACACGAGGTATGCTTTTCTATTAATCAAAGTACACTAAATTATGCAACTATATTTCAAAAAAACGAAAAAAAAACTATTCCAAGATTTCTATTGTTTTCTCAAGTACATTATTTGCTTTATTTGGGTCCTCTACTTTGCCTGTTAGATCTATTTCAATTCTTAAGCTATGATTTCCTGTTGCTGGTAAAGGGCTTTTAATGTAAGCACTTTTGCCCTCAAATCCTGAAAAAATAAAAGGCCAGCTTACGTTGTTTAGATAAACCTTGTTTTCTATAGGAAGACACTGCAAGGTTATATTAGTTCTTGATAGGTTTATATAAATCTGGTTTTCAAAATCAATATAAGCACTCTCCACTTTTAGATCAGAACTGAATTTTTCAAAGGTTTTGTTTAATTGATTATCTTTTTTAGATTCATTTATACGCGCTAAAGGGTCTAATATTATAGATATATTCTTTCCTGATAGCTGTTCATCAATCTTAAAAAATACCTGATTTATTCCTTTTTTAATTTTTGTGGATGTATAGCTTTGGTTATCTATAACATTTAATAATATAGGGTCTGATTGAACTACTCCATCAATATAATATTCAAACATTACCTCTTGGTCCTTTGTGAAAGTTGATTCTACAAAAAATGTAACAACCTGTTGAGATTGACAATCAGGGATACATAATTTTCCTTGAGAACCTCTGCAAAATGAAAGTACACTTATTGGACCTGAAACATTAAGATTACTTCTAGTATCAACACAATCAGAGTCATTATCATAATTGCACCCTTTAGGACAATAATTATCATCATCAATGCACTCTGTGATTTTTGTGAATACACAAACCTTTGGTGTTCCAAGGCATTGATTCTTAGTTGAGTTATCATTATCCTCACAATCACTGTCTTTTGAGCACAAATCCTTTTTAGGACAATCATTATCATTTTGGAATATACATCCTTCAGGACAACATCCATCATCATTTGTACATTTGGTTACTGGACTGTATTGGCACTTGGTTTTAACGCACTTATCTATTGTGCAATCGTTTTTATCATTGCAATCAGAATCAGATTTGCATATGATTTCATGTATGCATTTAGCATTGGTTTTTGTTGGGTTCTCACAATAATCCCTTGTTGATGCATTTTTGTCATCACAATCAGAATCCTTACAACATTCATAAGGTCTGCATTTATGCCTATCAGGATAGGTGCAATAACCACAGTCCAATTTAGTACATTTATTATCTTGGCAAATCTCATTATTTTGACAATCAGTATTCTTGCAACACTCATAACTTACACAGTTTCCATTAAGGATATAACCACAATCACAATCTATCTCAACACATAAGTTATTCCTGCAAATCTCAGGGTCTAAGCAATCTGAATCATTGCAACATTGATAGTTTGTGCATTTTTCTCCATCAAAGAACTGACACTCACCGCAATCAGTTACATTTTTAGTTTCGTTTTTGATTTCGTTATCGGCATTATCAGAACATCCATTTAGTATCATCATCAAACTAAAAATTACGATTAAAACAAAAACAAGATTTTTGTATTCTTTCATGTTTCTCAACCCTTTTGTATTTGAAAGGTCTAAAGTAGATACTTCAGACAATTTATAAGCATTATTAAGTTAATTTGATAAAAACGTATTTACCAATATAAAAAACTATCTATATCTCATATCTGCAGGTATATTGACAATAGCAATTTTATTTAAAAACCCATACTAAAGATTTAATAATCTTGTTAAAACATTACTTAATATAATTTTTGGGTATTGTTATCCTTCAAAGAATAAAAAAAATAAGAAAGCGATTTTTAAAATGCAAATCTCAAGAAAAGATTTTAAAAAATACGAACAGACTAAAGAGAAAGAACATAAAAAATCAATAAAAGAGGCTTTTTTAAATAATTATTACGAGTCCTTAGAGTATATAAATTTTCTAAAAAAGGTTAGTGGAATTGATATGAAAATCAAGAAATTTGCCCATAAGCCATTTTTTATTGCAAGAAAGAAGCTTCCCAGTATTTGTTTTTATGAAAAGAACCTTGCAAAAGTACTAAAAGAGCAAAAGATACATTTTTTGATGGTTGAGGATAAGCCCAATAATTCAGACTTAAATCAATCAATTTTAGAGTATTCATTAATCCTTAAGAAAAGTTATATTGAAGCGAAAAAAGAATACAAAAGATCCTTTAATGATGCTCTTAAGCAATCCAAAAGATACAAGATTAATACAAAGATTTACAAAAAGCCAAGTAAAGATTGTATCTCACAAGTTTATAAGTTTTATAAACGACAAATGATTGAATTAAACTCATTTGTATTGCCTAAAAAAATGTTTTTTGAGTTTTTAAAATGCTTTGCATTAAGGCTTTTTATAGTCTTTAAAGAGTTTGAAATCAGAGATTTTAAGGAAGATAGTCTTGAAAATAATTCTCAGGACTTAAAGAAATTTGAAGAGAAGATTATAGCTTATTGCCTTTGCTTTGAAAATTCTGATAACCTGTACTGCTCTATTGGCGGAAGCTTAAAAAAATATTTCAATTACAAGGCTACAAATGTTCTTTATGATGAGATCATAAAATATGGGTGTTCTAAAGAACTAAACATACATTTAGGGTTAGGGCAAAAGGGCTTTGGCTACAGCAGATTCAAAGAGAATGCAGGTGCAACAAATTACAGATGCAATGTATTTCCCGACAATACTAAAGTGTTAAATCTCTACTCCAAAATATCAAAGCTTAAACTTACTGGTCTTCTTTTAAGGATATATTCTTTTTTATTCCCTAAAAAACTTATTTATATGCTAATTCCCATGTCTTAGAAAACAAAAAAAATGAAAATGCTTCAAAAAAAAGTTAAGTCCTTAGCAATTAAATCACTTAGAAAATGCTATTACCAAAATGGAATATATGCAGGGCTTCATCAGTTTAAAGATTATTGGGCGAGGGATTCTTTTTATGCGTCTTTAGGCGCTCTTGAAATAAGAGATTTAGGGATTGTTAGAAAAAATCTTGAACTTTTCTTAAGATTTGAAAAGAAAGGAAAAATCCCCTTAAGAATAGGAAACAGGTTTTTGATACAAACAGTATTAGGAATTAGAGGAAAAAAATTATTTCCAAAATATAATGATGACAAAAAAGGGTCTTTTTGCTCAGATTCAAACACCCTTTTTTTGATAGTATTTGCAAGATACATTCAAGTATCAAAAGATAAACAATTTGCAATCAAACACCTTCCAAAAATTATTAAAATAATAACTAATCTTAAAAGATATTCAGATGAAAACTTATTGATCAATGAAGATTATTATTCAACTTGGATGGATGCAATTAAGAAAAGAGGATATATTTTTTACTCAAATCTGCTATATTTTATAGCATTAAAAATTATTTATGAAATCTACTCTGAACAAAAAATGGAAATAGGTTTTGATGAAAACTACATTAAAAAATTGTCTATGAAGATAAATGATACATTTTGGAAATATAATCATTTTACCGATTGGATTGGTAACAATGATGCTGACTATTTTGATACATTCTCAAATCTGTTAGCGATTTATTTTGGCTTTGCATCGAAATCAAAATCTAAAAAAATCCTATCTTTTATAAAAGAAAAAAATCTTATTAATCAACAGGGAGCAATTAAGAAGTCATTTCCAAATTATTCAGAAAAACTAATAAGTAAAAGAATTAGGTTATTAGGATTAAAAAGTTACTGCACTTCAATTTATTATCCTGCAATGTGTTTTTTTTATTTTGTGTGCTTAAAGAAAACTAAATTTGAAGATAAAAAATCAGATTTGCAAAAAAATTCACTTCTTAGCAGAGTTTTATCTCAAAAAAAGATATTTGAAGCATGGGATTTTAGATTCAATCCATATTCTGAAATTTTTTATTATTCAGAGCATCCTTTTGCTTGGGCTTGCAGTTTTTTGATTTTACTAACCAACACAGCATAAAAAATGCATAATTTTATATACTAACTTTGAATAAAAACAGTCTATGACATGCAAGAAAGCAGAAGGCTGGCTAAACACTATAATTATAATTGCTATCGCATTAATACTGGGCATAATATTCTTTTTTGGAGTTCAAAATATAATGAAGGTAATGAAGGCAGGATGACAATGAGAAAAGGAAATGCCACAAACATAATTGTATCAATAGTGTGTGTTGTGTTGGCTTTAGTTATAATATATCTGTTAGTTGTTCCTTTGATTGTAAATATTGGAAAAGGAGATAAAGAAAGATGCAAAGTAGGTGTGCTTTCAACAGCACACAATTTAAAAAAGAACTTTGCCATTCTGTGCACTCCAGATTATGTTCTTATTTCTAGTTCCTATCAAGCAGAAAAGGTATATGAAGCATTCGCAACACAGATTGCAAGGGCGTGGTATATCTCAGGCAAAGGCGAATCAAAACCTTTTGAGCACTCCAAAGAAAAGAATAATATTTGTTTAATTACTGCAAAAATACATTTTGAAAATAAAGATCATAAATGTAATGATGCAGGATGTATTGGACTTTTTGATTATATTAAAGGACATGATTATGAAAGTATTGAAGGAAAATTTAGTTATGTTGATTATCTGAATTTTTCAACTGAAAAAGAATTATCAGTTAAAATAAATAACGTTCAACTATCCAAAAAAACCATAGGATTTCAGAATTTTTATTATCATGATGACAAGGAAAAAGGCGTTTTAGAGAAGATAACAACGACAACAAAAATAGACCCTAGTGTAATTGATTATTATGTTATCATACTAAGGGATAAAGATTTAATTTTTGAAAAAGGATATAGGCATTCAGTTATAGTGTTGCCAGTAAAGTATATGGGTGAGGTCTGCAACCATGTTCTTAATTAATAAAAAAGGAGATACCTCAAGTAAGGTAATAGTAGCTGTAATAATATCAGTTATAGCATTTGTAATCTTAATCCTTATAATTCGAAACAACCCGAATACAAAAGAAGCACAGGAGAATGCAATTTGCAAGGATTCAGTTTTGATGGCGCATATGGCACAATTAACAGGGCAAAGCTTCACTAATCAGATAAAATGTCCTTATAGGTCAATTATTATAAAAGATAAAAATGAAGAAAGAATTAAATCTATTTTTGCGGAGTCAATGATTACTTGCTGGAAAAATTTTCATCAAGGAAAATATAAATTCTCAAGTGATGCTGTTGAGAGGTATTGTTTTCCTTGTTACCATATTTCTTTTGATAGAGATAATGTTTTCAAAGACGAACGGGAGATTACTGGATTTATTGATTATTTGAGTGAGAATAAACCAAAAGGGGAATCTGTTTCTTATCTATCATTTTTAAACATTGAAAATACTGAATTAAAAACATATGATACTGATAAGGAAGGAGAAATTATTGACGAAACCATTCAAGATGCGACAGATTATAGAAAGATTAGTTCTAATAATGATTATATAATTTTGTATTCTGAAGATAAAAAGCTTGACTTGCTGGTATTTATGCAACAAGTTGGAATAGGAGCAGGAGTTGGTGGCTTGGCAGCGAGTGGTGGTGTGTTATTAGGCTTTCTTTTAGGAAGCAATCCAATCGGTTGGGGCATTATTGGAACAGGAGCAATAATTGGAGGAATTGCAGGACCTAACGTACTTTCAAATGTTCCTTTCTTAAATTGGGATAAAACTCAAAGATTCCCAGGCATAATTATATTTGGTTATAACCCAGCTGAACAAAACAGTGCTTATAATCAACTAAATGGATTAGGGTGCAACATTGAGGGAAAATTTAGTGATACGAGATGAAAAGCATTATTGTCAAATTGGTTTTAGTGGTTATTTGCATATTTATAGTTGTAGCAATATTACTCTATGGACTTAATAATATCACCAAATCAATTATTGAATTAACTCCTGAGTTCAAAGAAAAAATCAGAATGGATTCTGTTAGTGCATTAGATAAGATGTGCCAAGATATTAATAACAACTTTGAGATACCGGTCTATTACATAAATTATGTTAGAATTGAAGAGGAATTTTTTAAAGGCATGTACTATATCGATTTTGAAATAAAAGATGATGGCTACTCCGAAAAGATGCTTTTGAAAACAAAAGATAAAGGTGAAATTGTTAAATCCTGTGTTCTCTTAGAAAGTTACAAACTGCCTGGGTTTACTCAAAACATACTAAAAGATAACAAAGAATTAATTAGAATAGGAAATTATGATATTTCGGGGGAATTTAGCAGTGCAGAATGTGCACAGGACACAATATCACGAAAGATTATATTAATTAGTGTTAACAAAGTGAAATTAGTTGATTATGTTGTAAAAGAAAATGTTGATTTTTGTAAAAACCCAGATAAAGACCTAGACTTTGGTTGTATTTATGAAGGTAATGGAATGATCTCTTGCACTGATTTTAAAGAAGAATTAAAACAGGCTATACTTTATTTAACAAATAAAGGAAATCACGCAAAAAAAGAATGCACTATTGATAATGATGACACTAACGACAATCAATTCAAGGTTTTTTTTGATGAAAATGAGCCTTTCGAAACTTTGACATTATTCATTTATAGCTTAGTTACTAATGAAGACGAAAAAATAGAAAATTTCTATAAAGTACCTATTGAGATGAAAGAAGAAAGTTAGTAAGATGATATCAATCAAATCAAAAAAAGGAGAGAATAATTTAATGCTTAGCGAGACTGCGATGCTTATAATAGTTGCTACGATACTAATTATTATGTTAGTAATTCTTGTTAGAATGTACCTTATATTTGAGGATCCTGATGTTATTGCAAGTAAGCAAGCATATAATAGGTTATTTAAAGCAATAGAATCAGTAAGAAGTGATGGCGATATCACTTATGAATATGCAAGTTTGAGAAATAATCATGGGATATTAATACTTAATTCCGAAACAACAAAAGCGGATAATTTGTATTTGTTTAATCCCATAACTGGATATCCTGAAGAAGTAAATTTGCTAGAAGAATATAAGAAAGGTACACCCAAAATTTGTTATGTCTACACAACTCAAGAGGTTAAGGGGGGAAAAACTGAAAGAAATATTAAGATAAATGAATGCAAACAATTGAGTTCTAATTTAAAACAAAGCTATCTGATTGAACAAGATGCAATGCCGTTGATAATCACAAAAAAAAATTCTATAATTTATATAAAATCTGAAAGTGAAGGTATATATGACCCACGCCAATATAATAACCCCTACTCCTCAAAGCTTTTTTATAGTATAGAGCTGAGCGAAAAATTAAAGAATTTAAATCAATTAATAGACTTGGAAGTTGAGAATTGGTTTTCGAGGGAACAAACCAACGAAGGAACTGCGATTATTGAAAAACAAGCACAATATTTGTTAAAATGGAAATTAGGTGAAACGGATGAATTACTTACCAACACTCAAATAGATGTTGGAGTTATCGCAATAGTTTCATATGCACTAAAGCCTCAAGATGGATTTGAAGATATTGAAATTTTAAAATATGAAGAACAATTCGTTAAATTAAGTTCAATTGACAACATTGGAAAATTTGAAAATATAGAAATTACAAAAGAAAGTACTCAAATGTTCAATACAGATCCGCAGGTACTAAAACTAAATGCCTTAGGAGATACTCCAAATAATATTTGTGTTAAATTATCAAATGACCATTGTATAGCTAATATGAATTATCTTTTTAAGAAATTATATCTATACAAAATGGAAAAATCAGGAATCACTATTGGCTTTTTTATTCTATCTGATGTGGATTTAACAACTGAAAATTTTAAAAATTTGTTAGGTGATGTTAATTTTCAGAATAAAGTCAAAGAATTAGTATGCGGAGAAGGAAATGTAGATGATTGCAATATATTTTAGGTTCAATGGTGGTTTAGATGAAAAATCAAAATAAAAAGTCGGAGTTTGCTATAAGCCAGACTGGGATGATGATATTAATGGTGATAATTATAGCGATTGTCGTAACTGTTATGATAATACTTGGAACAAAAGGCCAAGGTCTATTAAAATGGATGCAAGGGCTTTTAAGGTAGGAAAAGAAAATAAAAAGGCAGAAGCAAAAAAGGTTTTACTTTGGATGCTTTTGATGGTGTTCGCAGTCTTAATAGTTGTACTCATTGTTTATATGTCATACAATAGATATATGCCTTCTTTTCTTGAGTGGTTCAAAACAGAAGACGATATAGTTGTTGAGGCTGTTGAAACAGAATACAAAATTGATCAAACAGTAGTTGATGAATTCATAGAATTAGAAAAGACAATTTCTCAAAGATTAAGCAGTGGATATGCAGTTGAGATAGCACTTGACATAAAAAAAATTGAAGAAGAATTAAAAGACAACACTGGAAAACAATACAACCTCGCATTTGAAGGCCAAAAGATAAAATTAATAGATAAATCAATTGAAGAAAGCATATCCGATCAAACTGTGATGGAGTTTGCAATAACAACAGATAAAGGGATATGGATAAAAGCTGATTTTAATGAAATTGATCAGGATGACCCAAACTATAAGGGAATAGTTTACTTAAAAAATTATGAAAAACACGATACATATAATTGTTATAATACAATATCAATTACAATGAGTTATGATAAAGATCCTTTTAACACGAATGACTTTGAGTCAAAAGAAACAGATGAATCCATAAAAACTCGCATTTATCCTTTGCAGAAATGTATTTCTAATGTGCCATTAGAACAGATAAAAACAGCAATTGATAACTTTATTAATTGTAATGGACCTGCAAGATTGTTTATTGATATTATCAAATACAAAGAAGAATTTGGAATTCCGATTCTTATGAATTACCAAGACCAAAAAATAGAAATTACAAATAGCCTAAGAAGATCTAATGATGAAAATCCGATATATTCTTCAAAACTAAGTCTTGGAGAAGACACAATGATTTCGGATGACAATGACCACGAAATGATTGTCGATTTCAATAAAAACTCTGAAGGGATAATAAAGTTAATAATCTACAAGTACGGTGAAGAGGATTTCTTTAATTATCAAAATTGTTTTGTAGAAACATCAATTGATACAACTCACGATGGAGACAGAGATGATTATGAATATGGCTTCATACAATTCAGAAACGAAGTTGAAGGTTATTACAGTCTTGACTTACTTGAAAAATGCCTATTAAAAGAACAGGTTTTAAAAGATATTAGAGATATTAAAAAGCAAGTTATTGACCTTACTGAATTCATGACCTTTTTTAAATTATATAGAAATCCGGATACTAAAGAAATATTCATTCAGGAAAAAGGAGATTCTGAGTATAAAATAAACACCCTGATAAAAACAGACTCACTTCAAATCCTTGATAAAGATTGTACAAATTTAAATAATATTGTTGATAATAAACCTGCTGAACAAGGAAAGATATTAATCAAAGAATTTAAGGATACTAGCGGAGTTGATTTTATTATTGCCGATTCCAAGCTTTGCTACCAAATATGTAAAGAGGATTACGTTACTTTAAGGGACTTATTATCAAGTGATGACGAATTATTGATTACTAAACTCATCTCAAAACAAGACGACACTGATAGAAAATGGTATCTCTACGATGGAGATGAATTAATTAAACAATTAGAGATTTCAATTAAAGAAGAAAGCAATATCAATGCAGATCAGATCTTTCCGAATATTGCACATATAGTTAGGACTAAAACACGCTACGATTCTAGTAAAGTTACTCTAAATACAAAAGCAGGAGTTAGGGGACGCTTCACAACAGATTCTACTAAGCACGAAACACTCTTTATGAAAATGTACTACTATGCACCGCAATTTGTATTTGATAGTAATTCAAATTATATATTAAGAGATGGTAGTTACCTTATTTTTAAGTTTAAATACCATGAAGAAATAGCACTTCTTTTGATAAATCTTGAATACGAAGATCTTGTTGCACCTGCTACGTGGATGACTCTTAATAATGAAGAAATATACGAAATTATTAAAAATGTTCAAGATAACTTGGATAGTATTATCAAAGAAGGTGCTCCATGAAAATGAATAAAAAAGGAAGTGAACTGGCTCTAAATAAGATAGTTGGATGGACAATTGCATTATTCGCTTTGGCAGTGGTCATCACAATCGTGATAATGCACTCAAGACCAGCAATGGATTTCACCTGCGAAAAGAAATATGGTGGAACCTGCGTTGAAACTAAAGTAGAATGCGAAAGAGACTCAAAAATGGCAGTCGCAGGCCTTGGTTGCGCTAACTATTGTTGTCTTGATGCCAATAACTATGTCAACTAAATGGATATATTTATAAAAATCCTCTTTCTTTTTTGCCTAATATGGACAATAATTTAGCATCTGCAATTGTTGTAAGCTGGAATGGGCTTAGATTCTTAGATGATTGCCTATCATCCCTTTTAAGCCAATCCTACAAGTCTTTGGAAGTAATCTTAGTAATAAATGCATCAACGGATGGCTCAAAGGAATACGTTGAGAAAAAATTCCCAAAAGTTAAGATTATTGAAAGTAAAGAAAATGTTGGGTTTGGGCCAGGAGTAAATATTGGAATCAGAGCATCCAAAGGCAAATACATTGCATTCTTTAATGATGATGTGCTAGTTGACAAAGACTGTATAAAGCACATGGTTGAGATAATCAAATCAAAAAAAGCTGATGCCTGTAGCGCCAAGATTCTCTTCTTTGATAAAAGGGATACAATCAATTATGCCGGAAGCATGATTAATTACATGGGCTTTATCTGGCCAAAACTAATAAATCAAAAAGATAGGGAATTAGCAACACAAGAGTGCGATTACGGCGGAATCTGCATGGTAAGAAGGGATGTGTTTGACATTGCAGGGATGTTTGATGAGAATATTCCAATGTATCATTGCGATGTTGACCTTTGCTTCAGGATTAAAATATACGGATTTAAGCTGATGTTTAACCCAAGTGCATTCCTATACCACAAATATGAATTCAAGCGAAACAAAGACAAATTCTACGACCTTGAAAGGCATAGATTTGGGCTTTTATACAAATACTATTCCACCAAAAGCCTGATACTCATATTTCCAATGTCTATTTTAATAGAGCTTGCAACCATTTTTTTCTCGATTAAAAGCGGTTGGTTTAAAAAAAAGATGAAAAGCTATAAAGAGATACTAGGCGAAATGAAGGCCTTAAGAAAAGAGAGAAAAAGAATCCAAAAAGCAAGAAAAATAAAAGATAGAGAATTTATGAAAAACTTTGTTGGATACATCAAATTCGAGATGATAAAAAGTAAGGCTATTGATTGGTTTTTAAGCCCAATTCTAAACATTTATTGGCACATAATAAAAATATTCATCTAAAAATGAAATACATTAAAGACTATTTAAAAAGGGTATTTTGTATTGAAAATAAGATTCCAACTACCGCACAAGTTGAAATTACAAATCTTTGCAATCTTGATTGCTTGATGTGTCCAAGAAAGAAGCTAAATGTAAAATATAAAGAGGTATCTTTAGAATATTTTAAAGAGATTGTAACCAAACTAAAAGGAATAAAAAACATAATACTAACAGGTTGGGGCGAGCCTTTATTTCATAAAAACCTTCCTGAGATGGTTGATTTCTGCACTAAAAGGGGGATTTTTACTTCCTTGACATCTAATGGGCTTTTACTAACACCCTCGCTTTCAAAAAGGCTCATTGATTCAGGACTTTGTGAAATCACATTCTCAATTGATTCACTTGATGAAGATAACGAGTTTGGGCACATCAATAAAGGTTGCAAGGAAAACATTGAAAGGCTATCAAAAATGCCTAATTGCCCAAAGATTAGGATTCAATCAGTGCTTACAGGCTCTGTCAAAAATCTTAAAGAGATTGCAGATTTTGCCAAAAAAGTAGGTGCTAAAAGAATGAACCTTTCAAGAATTTACCTAGGGTTCGCACCTGAAATGACAAGACCCACAAAAAAAGAAGAGAAAAGAATGGCAAGAGAGTTAGAAAAGCATTGCAAAAAGATTGGGCTCCCACTTGAGATGATACAGTACTTTGAAGGAAGAGGGATTGTGAGAGCGTTATACCCGATTTTAAAAGGAACATTGGGCCTTTTTAGAAAAAGGTGCTTAAGGGTTTATGATTATATATACATTAACTCAGAAGGGATTGCAACTCCGTGCTGTCTTTTGCCTAACTATAAGGTTGGTGATTTAAATAAAGAAGACCTAAAATCAATATACTCCTCCAAAGCCTTTGATTTTTTTAGAAAGAATCACAACAAAAAAGTTTTAACTTGCAAATCATGCGACCTTTGGAAAATAAGATACAATAAGTAAAAAAATCGGTTAAACTAAAAGTTTATCTTCTAGATTTTGAATTTCTTGGCTCAATTACCCTCTCTTTTGCGATTCTTTGAACAAGCCTTTCTAGTTTCTTTCTCACTTTAGACATTAAGATATAATTATAAAAAGTAAACGTTGCAAGAAACCCAAAAGCAAGCACGACAAGCAAATCAAAAGCCCTTGTGAAACTTAAGGTTTCGACTATTGGGTTTAGTAATGAAGGAAATAATGCTATTCCAATAAAGCATAGCCATACAACACACCAAAAAATCATCCCTTCTAAAGAAATCTCCTTTTTCTTATAATTAAAATAAGCAAAATAAGCCATTATACATCCAAAAAGCAATGCTACAATCTGTATAAATATCATTTTTTAATCAGTCTCCTTTTTTATTTAAAAACTATCCCAAAAATACCATAAAATTTGAACCTTAACATGTTAAAAACTATTTTAAAACCATCAAATACCCCTGTTCCTTTATAATTATCCTTATAAATCGTCTTGATTTTCACTTGAGTATATCTAAGTTTATTCTTAGTAATATTTGAAAGCATCTCTGTTTCAACAGTATAATCACTTGAGTTCCATTCAATTTTTTTATATGCCTCGGCTCTAAAAGATCTATACCCACATTGTGTATCTATGATTTTTTTACCAAGTATAAACCTGCTAAAACCATCTAAGAACTGGTTTCCAAAACGATATATTAAAGGCATTTGACCTTCTCTTAACCTATACCCTAAACAAACATCATATCTCAAAAGTGCCTTTGAAAAAACAAAAATATCTTTTGGGTCATGCTGACCATCGCTATCCATCAAGATAATTTTTTTAGCTCCCTTAGATATTGCAAATTCACATCCTGTTTTCATTGATGCCCCTTTTCCAAGATTAACAATATGCTTTAAAAGATAAACATTGTATTTACTAACTACCTTTGATGTATTATCAATTGAGCCATCATCCACCACAACGACATTTTTTGCATATTTCAAGGTTTCAAAAAGTACTTCAGAAATATTTGTAGCCTCATTATATGCAGGTATTACAACAAAAGTATCATCTTCTATTTTTTTTTCTCCCATTTTTAAGCATTTAAACGATATATTTTTAAAAATGAATAAGCCCAAAAAAAGCATTTATACAATGTTTCAAACAAACATTTTTTCCAATGAACATTTGTTCTCGTGAAATCCTTGCTCATTTTGCATACTTAGGTTTTTTTAAGCCTAAAATTTGAATAGATGGATTAATGCAAGGATTAACCCCGGCTATCCTAAAGAGACCTCAGCATTTATGTTGAGATTTTTTATTTTGTCTCTTGTTATTTTGGCCAAAATTTCATATTATTAAAAACAATAAAGGGTTTTTAAAAAATCAATACTAAAAAAAGATTTAAAAAATTATTCCTCTGAAACTAATGCTTCTAAATCAGATTCTAAATCAAGTTCTAAATCAAGTTCTAAATCTAAAAGTGTATCATTCTCTTCATTAGAATCCAAGATTATCAAAGTGTCATTAAAATCTAGATCTAAGATATCCTCTTTTAAATTCTCATCATCTAAATCTTTATTTGGTAACTCTAAGGAGCTATCACTCATCTCTTCACTAGCATTTTCATTACTAGTTTCAGAAAACTCAATTATCCTGAAATTATCCCTTATCCTCTCGGGTGCCCAATTTACCTTCCAGATATAAAAATTATTTCCAAAAGTATCTCTATCACTGTGGAATAAGTCAAAGTAATTTGTGCCTGCACCATTAAAAAAGAAAAGTCTTGTAAACATACTATCAGCAATCATTGTATGACTTATAACAAAACTATAGGATTCTCCCTCTTTTTTTAGTATTACCCCATAATCAAAAGGTGAATTTGGATCAACCTTTGAGTATACATTATTAGCTTTATTATACACAAACTTTTTTACCCTTAGCTTTTCTTGGTTTGCTGCAAGCGCATAAGCCTCCATTTCATCAAGGTCTATATACAATGCAATACCGCTAGTCGCATCCATTCTCTTAATACAAGACAATGTGGATTCATTTAGCTTTGTACAACCAATCATACCTCCAAAATAAGATGGCCAAGGTGAAATCCATTCATCTCCAGATTTTGAATTTATCTCAGAAACATATTTTGAAGCATCGGATTTAGTGAGATTAAAATTTTCGATTAGATAGTTTTCCGAATCGGCTATACTCCTTCGCATCTTGACCTCAGAATACATCTTTGCTCTAGTAAAATTCCAAGAGCCAAAATGAGCCCAAACCCTTGATTTTCCGACCATATCCTCTGATGCTACAAAATAATTCTCAGGTGGCTCGCAAAATGCGTGCTTCATCACATATTCAGTTGTATTATCACCAACAGTGCTAATTAAATAAGCTCTTGCATCCTCATCACTCATTTCTAAAGCGTTATTAAGGATTTGAATTGCCTCATAAGAATCATTTGTTTTTTCCTCTAGGAAATCAAATGCCTTATTTGCTCCACAATCAAGCATCCTTAAGATTGCAATGCTTTGCTTCTCATCTGTTGTTAACATCAATTTCCCAAGCCAATGCGCTTGAGGATGATTCTGAACACCCCCGTCAAGTGTAGTGGGTCTATTTCCAATTGCTTTAAACCAATGACCAAAGTCCCACCACGAATTAATAATAGCATCAGGCGAAGCTTCTCTATCTATTTTTGTTAAAGCTTCATTCCAAGCATCATCAAAAGAAGGTACATGACCAACGCTAATACGTTTTGCTTGTTGATAAAATCCACTTGAAGGAAGTACAAAAAACAAAATAAGCAATACAAGAAGTGTTATCTTTGTTGCAAGTTTGGGGATTTCAATCAATTTTGAGATTAGTTGAGCTATTTTTTCAATGCCAATAGAGCCAACATACGCAAAAGCAAGTGCTACAATTGGAACCCATAGTAAAACGAATCTAACACCTGAATAAACGGTGTATATTGTAGCAAGTGTCCATATAGCCATTACAAAAAATGGAACAATACTTCTTTCTTTGGATTTTTCGTTTTTTAAAAGGGCAAAAAATATCCCTAGAGCGATTAAAAGCATTCCTAAAGTGCCTGAATTATTATTTACAAGATCTGAAAAACTACCCGGATTTAATTCAGCAACCGTTGTAAACACATTGGGCCAAATAGTTGTAATACCAACGGATTTTAACATTTCTCTTCCTGAAAGAGCTTGGAAAGGCAAGTTCAAGAATGCTAAAAATGATCTCATTGTTAGAGATATAAACAAACCAGAAAATACCAAAAGCAACAAAAATGTAAGTAGATATGGTTTTATCTTTTTAAAATAATCATTCCAATTAAGAGATTTTTTTACTTTCAAAGATATGAAATGTTTGGTAAGCTCATATGCTAAATACATAAATGCAATCCCCATCAAAATCACATAAGAATACCACCAACCTCCCCAAGCCCTTGGAAATATAAAGTAAGTCAAACCAAAAAGAGCTGAGTAGATAGTTTTTCCAACTAATTTTTCTGATTTAAACGCCCTAAAATAAAAAAACATTGCAAGTAAAGGGAAAAGCACTGTAAACGCATCAGTATCAGAAAAACCTCCCATTGTTCTTGAAAGCATAAAAGGATGAAGTGCTACTACTAATCCTGCAAAAAAGCCACCCCAACTGCTCTTTGTTAGGTCTTTAGCAAGCAAGAATGCAAAGATTACAGCAATTGACGCAAAAACTGTGGAAGCATAGAATGCTATGGTCATTAAATCTACCTTAAAACCAATAGTATTTAAAACCTTATATGTTATAGCTTCAAACCAAGGCAAGATATTCCAAAGCTTGTTTTTTTGAGCATCTCGGTATTCTAATGGAAGACCTGCAAAGATATGAGTATCAACATAACCCTCATCAGTTTTTACATCTGCTTCAAAACCATGATTTAAGATATTCTGTGCATTTCTATAATAATAATAGGGGTCAAGTTCATAAAGGTATGTTGTGTTGTGTTCAGTTCTAAGCCTATCCTTAAAATTTTGGGATAATTGTGCAACTGCCTCTTTTATCTGAGGCTCTTGTTCAGAATATATTCTTTTGTATTCACTTTCAATCAAATCATTAAGCTCATTAGCTCCAAGTCCAGGATACTGATTAGAAAGTTGGGAAAATATCTGGTTTCTTAAATTATTTTCAACAGTATTTTTAGCCCAGCTATCAGTTATTGGCAAGAATTGAGCAGTTATACGAAAAGAGATCGCAAGGATTAAAGGTATTATGAAAAGTAATATTGGAAGTCCAACTTTTATTACTTTTTTCGTCTTCTCACTTGCAAAAAAATTTTTAATTTTATCCTTCATAAGAGCACCCTATACCGACATTTCTAAGAAGTTATTTCAAAGTATTTATAAAAATTTAGTTTTTTATAGCGTTTGCTTGCGATTTAACCTAAAAAACTAAAGAAAATAAACAGACAAATATTAATAAAATATCCCAAAAAATATCTTAAAATCGCAAATACCAAATGGTACTTAACAAATACTAAAAAAAGAAAAATCTAAAAAAATAATAACCTTCAAGCCTTTGCCTTTAAAGGCTTAAGCTTTTGCCATAAATGCTCAAACAAAGACTCTAAGGCAGCTGCAAAAAAGGGGGTATTAACCCAAATCCCTACATCAAATGAAGGATGAACCTGCTCATCATCTTGTATCATAAAGGTTAACTCTTTTTGGTCAATTATGATAAACCTTGCTTTAAGCTCATCAACGATCCTTACCTCCGCAAAATTCTTAATCTCTTTAATTACTTCATTTGTTCTTTCATTTATTGTTGTTGCAATTCTTATCTTTACCCCTCTTTTAGATACAGTTTCAAAAACCTCTTTTAGGCTTTCAACAAGTCTTACAAGCTCTTGAGCAGTTGACATAATTGTAATTGAATCCTCAGATGCTTTAACCATATATTCAAGATGGTTGTAAAGATTGTGCCTACCCTTAAGACTCCCACTCTTATCAGCAGGCTCCACAAGTTCAACACCTTGTGTATGAAGCATGTTTAGTTCATCTAAAACATCTGTTTCTTGAATATTATCAAGCCTTTTTATCTTATCATCAGCTTCAAACTTTAGATTTTTCTTAACCCTTGAAACAACCTCTTCAGGAGATACTGCATAATATTTTATTGGCTTGCCAAATTTCATTATCACAAATCCTTTTTTTTCAAGGCTTTCTAATACATCATAACTTCTTGACCTAGGGACATTAGCAATATCAGATAACTCGCCTGCAGTCGCAACCCCTCTTGAAAGCAACGCTGTCCAAATCTTTACTTCGTACAAGTTAAGAGAAAAGTAAAGCCTTAACTTGCTTAGAAATTCTTCCTTTACTATCATTTTCAACCACCTTCTTTTTTTTATACACTCTTAAATAGAGAAATCATGTCATCACTACTATTAAAATATTACGTTTTTTACTGTTCAATAACTATAATTTAATGGTTTCTAAAATTGAAACTAACTATTTTTAGTCGATAATTTGATTAATTCATACTAAATTTTTACTGTATTTTTCTCTTTTTATTGTTAAAATAATCAGAATTAAGATATAAATTCACATATAAAAGAAGCGCAATACCAATAAAGATCATAGCCAAACAAAGCAACTGTCCCATTGTGAGATTCAAGAAAACTAAGCCCAACTGCGGGTCGGGTTCTCTAAAGAATTCTATTACAAATCTCATTGTGCCATATAGAATAAAAAAGAGCGCCGTAGTATTTCCTTCTTTTTTTGAGCGTTTATAAAAACAAAACAGTACAAAAAACATGATAAGGTTTTTTATCATTTCATATATCTGGGATGGATGCCTCCCTAACAGACCTTTATCAGGTGCAGTAGTAAAGGCTATTGCCCAAGGAACATCACTAACCCGGCCATAAAGTTCTCCGTTTAATAAATTACCAAGCCTTCCAAAAAAAAGCCCTATTGCTAAAGGTATTGAAAAAAGGTCAGTAATCTCAAAAAATCTTATGGACTTCTTTTTAGAATATAAGAAAACAATTATAAGTCCCCCAAAAAGCCCTCCATGAAAAGATAAGCCCCCCTGCCAGAATGCCAGAATTTTTAGTGGGTGTTCAATATAAAACAGAGGATTATAAAAAACTACATAAAATATTCTTGCTCCAATTATTGCGCCTACTAAAATGTAAAACAAAAAATCAAATACCTCTTCTTTTTTTAATTTCAAATCCTTTATCTTTAAAAGTTTTAGGATAATAAAATACGCAACAAAAAATGAAATAAGATACATCAAACCATAATATCTTATCTCAACACTTCCGATTGATAAAAAAACAGGATTTGGATTATATATTATCATATAATAACATCTACTTAAAATCTATTAATAAACCTTTTCAAAAAATACAAAATTTAGTTAATTCTAGAAAAAATTCTAGAAAAAAATGATTCTAGAAAAAGAATGAAAAACCTCGGCATAGCCTTAGCATCTTTAGGTATCTTGCTAAATAATTAAGGTCAATTGTTTAGTAAAAATGTTGAGTTGTTGAATTTGTTGAAGTTATTGAAGTTATCTTAAATAATTCGTCTCTTCAAACCTTAGATCTCAAAAACAAATCTCATTACCAAAGTATGCGAATGAACGAGGATTTCGTGAAATTCAACAAATAAACGATTAATAAAGCAATTTTTCGAAAAGTATTTTAATTCATTCTCAAAAGATGTAGCTAGAGATGGTCAAAAAATCAATTTTAACTGCAATAGTGTTAGCTTTTTTGCTATTTTCAAACTATACACTTGGTTTGGAAGTAAATATAGCAAACTCTCAAATCCATGCAGATGATTTTGTCTACGAACTTAAATTTAATACTGATCTAAATTCTTTTTGTATATTTTCCATTCTGCCAAGTACTATGCAAGAATCATTAGAAAGCATCTTTAACATAGAGGAAGAAATTCAAACATATTCTTCATTTGAAGAATCACAAGAACCTAGTAAAACTCATTTGATCTTATTAGAAATTGATTTATGCGAACAATCAGCCATTGAATCAGGGATTTCCACTAACTGCAAAGGCAAGGTTATTTGTTGTACTGATGATTTTGATATTGATTCTAATAATCTAGGGACTGAGATATCAAATAAATGTAATTTTAAAGAGATTACAATAATAAGAGATTCTACAACACCTTCACCTACTCCTACAATCCAATCTACACCAAGTCCTAGTCCCACTCAAAGCCCAAGTCCTAGCCCCACACCAAGTCCTAGTCCTAGCCCAACATTAACTGCAACACCACAAATTAACCAAGAACAAAATCCTTGTGTTCCTGATTGCAATGAGAAAAATTGTGGAGATAATGGTTGTGGTGGCTCATGTGGAAATTGTCTGCAAAATCAACAGTGCTACAAAGGAGTATGCATAAGTTATGGTCCAAGCGAAGTTAAGATTGAGGAAAATCAAATAGGTGCAAACTTTTTAAATAATTCAAATATTAAAGCTAACGAAGAAATCGTTTTCCAAACAAGCAAACAATCAATATGTTATATTAAAGAAAATAACGAAATATTAACATTAGAAAACAAAGAAGGAACAATACATTTATTTCCAATGTCTAGTTTAAAAACGGGCAACAACTCAATTGAACTTACCTGCAAATCTACTTCTGATTCAATAGAGAACACTAAAACATTTATGTTTGATATTGATGAAATAAAAGTTGAAGATAACAAAGAGAATAAGCCTACCCAAAGTAAATTAATCTTAATCGTTACAATAATTGCCTCACTACTAATATTGTCATCCCTAATTTTAATTGTTGTGCTTTTAATACCAAAGAAAAAAAATACTCATTTAGAATCAAAAGAGCAAATCAATTTTAGCAATAATAATATTAGACAAAATCCTAAGGCCCCGTTACAGACAATCCAAAGAAGCCCTCAAGTAAAAAAAGCCTATATCCCAAAAAAGCATTCAAGTATCTTATTTGATGATTTTTCAACAAGAGATAATCTCAGTAATAAACCTTCATCAATAAGTCAAAAAGAAACTCTTGTTAAAAAGACAAATGAGGATTATGTTGAATTAAACGATTCGGATGAATCTAAAGGTTATATTGAACTCAAATACAAAGAAGACCCAAAACAAGAACTTGAAAAAGAGCTATATGATAGTGACTTCAAGCAAAAAGATGAAGACCCTACAAAAGAGCTTATTAACATAATACTAAACCAAGAGCTTTCCTCAACTAAGAAATTAACTAGAACAGATATAATTGATATTTTAAGAGAATTGGATTTTAAAGACAGCACAAAAATTTCAAAGATATTTAAAATAATTCTTGAAAAGAAAAAGGCAAGTAGTGATGATATAAATTTAGTTATTCAAGACCTTCGAAAACTAAATGTAATTGATGAGATGCAATCACTTGAAATACTTTCAGAAAGTGGGCTTTTAAACAATAATGATTAAAAAGCCAAGTTTTGCTAACTAAATAACTTTTTAATAGCGCAAATTATGTATTGTATCAAACCCAGTTTTAGCATATTTTTTGTTTACTCATTCTCTTAATATAAGTCTCTTATCAAAAATATAAAAGCGTAGAAAAAGATGGATTTTGAAAAATCAACAACCTCCCCTTAAAGGGCGAGGTATGCTGGTAATATAAAAGCATGCGCCGTATTAAAGTGAGGCTGTAGATTTCATGAAATCCAGTTCATTCCCTTACTTTGGACTTTCAAGCCAAACCTTCAAGCCAAAGTAAGAATAGACGGATTCATGCAAGGATTAACCTCAACTATTCGCGAGATACCTCGGGATTTATGCCGAGGTTTTTTATTACAAAAAAGCGTACCAAGTCCTCGTGTTTAAACACGAGGTATCCTTTTCTATCAATGAAAATCCATTTGGGCTAAATACTAATTTCTCAATCAAAAAATCTTTTCAGACCCTTTTTTTGTTCTCTTCTTTTTCTTCTTGATAGTTCTCCAAGTTTTTTATCTATCAAACGATAGTTAGGAAACTTTTTTTCATCATCTCTAAATTGCCTATTATGATAAGACCTCTTTAAAAAGTTGCCAAAGCCATGCTTTTTGTGAAGCATCTCATGATACATTATAAAATCAATCAGCTCACATTCTTCATTTTTCAATATAGCAGATACTGTAATCTCATCAGAATTAAAATCGTATTTCCCCAAGGTTTGATAAGATTGCTTTCCAAAACATACCCTTCTAATACTCATACTTCCATTAAAGAATCTCTCATTAACCCTAGAAAAACTATCCTTTAGCTTTAAATCAGAAAAACTATTTTCAATAATATAATTTGAATGAATATTTTTTATAAACCTCTCAAAGATCTCCATTCTTAAAGTGAGAACCTTTTTCTTAAACAGCCTTGCAATTAGTGTTTGATAAAGACCAAGGCATATATCCTCATCCACACCATTAAAACTTTTGCTTAAACGAAACTCTATTTTGCTCATACTCTTATTTAGAATTATCCTCGAGTTATATCCTTTAAATTTTGCTGAGTATTTTACACATACCTCATAAGGGGTTAAATCCACTCCTACTTCTGAGCCTAATTCATAAATAGAAACCATTTTATAACTACCTACTCTAAAAAAAATATTTAATTTACATCACGGCTATATCTTAAAAATGCTCCAACTTTGCCCATGTCCCTTAATTGAACCCCTTCCCTTGTATCAGTTGAGATAAGCACAACCAAAGTGCCAAATTCTTTTGCAGCCTCCTCAAATTTCTCGATTGTAGCATCATCAAGACTATCTGAGAGTAAAACACTATCAACTGCCCCTGCACAAAGTTCTTTATAAACAAAATCTTTTCCATAAGCAACCTTATCAGGGTCTTTTGCTAAAAGAGTAAAAAATTTCTCCATAATATTCTTCTCTTTGGAAATCTCTTCTTCAGAAAGCACATCCTGACTTTTATCCAAAAGTTCCTGAAGCCCAAATTCTCCAGTATAACTTAGATCTTTTATAGCAATAATTTTTCTATTTAATTGATCAGTAATATAATTGTAATCCAAAAACTCATTTTTAGTATGCCCCGGACCACCAACTATAATCCCTTTTATATTTTTGCCTAAATAAGCCTCTTTTATGTATTCTGCAATCCTTACATAAAATTCTTTAGCCGCCCCTTCTCTAAGCCTTTGAAACCTAGGCGCAGATTGTCCACCAGCTCTTGTTTTTCCAGGCACATTCGAGGTTGCAGTAGTAATTGGAATGATTGTTTTTCCCTTAAGCATAGCAATTGTAGCTTCCCTTTTATCCATTACAACAAGCCCAAAAACATCATCAGAATCAAGCATTTGAGATAAAGGTTCTAAAACAAAATCCTTATCGCACCTATAAATTCTCAGATTTAAAGGTATTGGTGGTTCTATGCTCCATACCTGAATATCAATCTGACCTTCCCTTTCTGCAACATTGCCTGCAAAAACTGCAAGGCCATTATCAGGTGTTCTCTTAAAGAGCCTTAAATGCTGAATCATCCTTTCAAGTGCAGAAATAACATTTTTTTGCGTACTCTTTGACTTTATGTTGCTTGCTGTGCCTTGCTCTTCCATGAGATGATTAATAATTTTGTTTAAATCATAATCCTTTGGAATATAAACACTTACAAGTTCTGTGTGCCTTCCTTTATATTTTTCCAGTTGCGAAATAACTTTTTTAATCTGTCTTTTTTGTAATGTTGTTAATTCCATAAAAATCAGCTTAAATGTTTATGATATATTTATTTTAATATATTATTTTTAATATTCTATTTTAATATGCTATTTGAATGTGTTATTATTATGTGTTAAGCGAATGTGTTATTATAATGTATTAAGTGAATGTGTTAAGTGAATGTAGTATTTTTAATATCATGTTTTAATGTATTGTTTTAATGTATTGTTTTAAAATAAATTGTATTTATACATTGTTTTAGACATTATTTTGACTTCATATTTTGATTGATTATTTTAATATTCTATTTCAATATGCTATTTGAATGTGTTATTATTATGTGTTAAGCGAATGTGTTATTATAATGTATTAAGTGAATGTGTTAAGTGAATGTAGTATTTTTAATATCATGTTTTAATGTATTGTTTTAATGTATTG